>TARA_R110000868_G_scaffold165328_6_pt1 | contig 457476 bp, 429 predicted proteins | sample TARA_R110000868 | Tara Oceans TARA_R110000868 (sample SAMEA4397489) | marine metagenome | biome: Polar Biome; feature: [SRF] surface water layer (ENVO:00010504); material: water (ENVO:00002006), including particulate matter (ENVO:01000060) such as... | depth 5 m | reverse complement strand
CCCCGAAAATGTAAGGTTTCGGGCGCCTTAAATGCCCCAATATGATTGAGGTTCACGTTGCATCGTAATTGTTCCGATGGTGAAACAAGCACTTAACCGCCCAAGCAATTTTAAAAAATATTCGCGGTTATCTTTTACCCGCTATCGCGGCCTGAAGGATCAAAACCCCATCCACAACCCCGGATCTATATTTCGGGTCCGAACGCTCATTTCGGGGTTTTCAATATGAAACACCTTGCGCACTGACGGGCGAAGTTCTTCCAATGCTCTGACCATGGTCGGATGGGAAGTGAAATGCGCCATGAATGCACCCGATGCATAGGCACGCTCCAAGCCTTGTTCCAAGATCGCGTGACGCACCACATCATCTTTGCGGACATACAGGAAAAAATCATACGGATAGACAAGCATCAAACTCTTATTGATGACGAAATCATATCCATTCTTCTTGGAAAGCTCGATTTCAAAATCCGCTTGCTTCACGTTACTGATCAGAAGATCAAAGCGATTACTCTGCAGCATGGTAAACAACTGCTTTCTTGGTGCCTGCACCACACAAAATCCGTTTTCTTCCAAAATCGCGGCAGCTGGCCAATCATTGCTGGCACCGATGCAAAATTGCTTCAATCGGTCCAAAGACGTAACATGCGCCAAAACGTCGGCTTGGTCCGAACGCGTAATGAAAACCCGTTGGCCCAGCAATCCCCGCGTCAGCGGATAATTGACCTGCAAGAAGCGTTCTTCGCGCGCGTGGCTGTAACTGTTAATCGTGACAGAAACTTCGCCATGATCAAGCAGTTCAAACACACGGGACTGGGTCAATCCGGGGATCTCGACAAACTCGAAGGAATGATCCCCATTCGCGTATTTCAACGCCATCTCGAGTACTTCGAATTCATAGGAAAACAGGCCCTTTATCCCCGGCGGAAGGGCCAGCTTAAAGGTTTCTGCCCGGCTAGGTTGATAAATCAGAACCAGCACTGCCAAAACCAAAACAGATAATGAATATTTGGACTTCCACATTCGGCAGCCCCCTCGACATCACGCGCCAGAATAGCCTGTAATTTGTCTATGTTAGCGCACCATCGCCCGATTGAAAGGTGACGGCCACATAAAAGCGACCTTCGCCCCTTATCTGCACTATTTCAACGATGGAACATTTATTTAACTGTCAGTCGACACACCAGAAAATAGCGGAAAACAAGAAAAATCAGACACAACGACAGATGATGATTTTTTGTTACGGACTTGCACCAACCATATCTGGATCAATCAAGGACACTCTTTCAAACTAAAAGCCCCCCCATAGTTCTGGATTGATCTTGCGGGTTTGATCTGACATTTCCGGATTATCGATATCCAAAATCCGATGCGTCGCGCTTTGGACTTGGTCCATCGCATATGCCATTCCGGGGTTACTGTAAAAATGGCGCATGAAATCACCGCTTTCATAGGCCAGTGCCAGACCTTCGGTTAAAATCGCATGGCGTTGCGTGTCGTTCTTTTGGACATACAGAAAAAAGTCATAAGGATAGCGAAGGATCAGGGACGGGACGAGAACCAGCCCTTTCATATCCTCGGTCGGTGCAAGTTGCTCGACATAGGCTTCGTGCAGGGCGCGGTGAAACATATCGAACCTGCCATGACGCAACATCGAGAAAAGCGCATCCCCTTGAGGCGCCTTGACAACGCATAGATCATTGGCTTCAAGGATAGCCGTATCAAGCCAGTCATTCCCCGTGCCGATGCAAAAGCGCTTTAGCTCGTCAATCGACTGAACATTGGAAATGTGATCGGCCAATTCCGGCCGCGCAAAGAAAACCCGATATCCCATCATGCCGCGGGTCAGCGGGTAATCCACTTGCAAAAACAGATTTTCCCATTCCCGGCTGTACCCGGCCAGAGACAGGTTGATCGCCCCATCGCGCAGCATCGTCAGCACACGTGACTGGGTTAAACCTTTGACACTTTCGATCTGAAGTTCGTGATTTCCCGGCGCATGTTCCAAGGCAAGACGAATAGCCCCGATTTGTGTTGCGAAAACGCTTTCTGATCCGGCGGGGATTGCAATCCGAAATATTTCCGACCTAGCAGGCGACGTTGATAACGGCAAAATCACCGCCACCATCATCAAAACAAACAGGCAAAAACGGTTCCACATCAAGACAGGCCGGCTCCAACACATGAACAAGGCATCCGTTTCACACTAATGATTCGGATTAATATTGGCCCCCGGTCAAAAGATTATAAGGTGTGCCGCCATAATTATCTCCTTGCTGAAATCCGCACCCCCGGCCCACGATCAGCACTCTTTGTCGGTATCCCCATTTCCGCGCCGATTCCAGATGGATTTTCCCCCGGCCCTTGCAAACCGGGCATAATTTCGCTTGACGTGATGTTATGATATAACATAACAGATGATAACCAACTCAAACGCCCCTCCCCCTCGCACACCGGATTCAATGATGCTCAAATCACCCTCACTGTTTCGCCGTCTTCTTTTGGCTTCTGCTTTGTTTGGCCTGCCTGCGTCGGCCTATGCCGCCGATGCCCCATCGGTTGTGGTTTCAATCAAGCCGATCCACGGCATTGCCAGCGCCATCATGAAAGATGTTGGCACGCCAACATTGCTGATTGATGGTGCCGCATCGCCGCATGCCTATTCGCTACGGCCAAGCGAAGCCCGCGCCCTTCAGGACGCCGATCTGGTGATCTATGTGTCACATGCGCTTGAGGGTTTTCTTGAAAAGCCGCTGGAAAGCCTTTCGGGCAATGCCCATCAATTGGAACTGGTCGATATTTCCGGTCTTGCCCTGCGTCATATGCGCGAAGGCGGTGCATGGGAAGCCCACAGCCATGACCATGGAGGCCACGATGACGATGACCATGATCACGACCATGACGACGCGGATCACGACGCGCATCATGACGATGATGACCACGATCATGCCACTGCCGCACATGATGATCACGATGACCATGATGCGCATGAGCATGAAGAACATGAACACGAAGATGGCATCAATCCCCATATCTGGCTGGATCCCGCCAATGGTGCGTCCATTGCCAAAGAAATTGCCGACGAACTGGGCGAAATTGACCCCGATCATCGGGCGACCTATCAAGAAAATTTGAAAAAGTTACTTGCCAGTCTTGCTTCGCTTAGGAATGATCTGGACAACCAGCTCGCACCGGTTCGCAACAAGCCCTTTGTCGTGTTTCATGATGCCTATCAATATCTCGAAGCAGGATTTGATCTGAATGCGGTCGGTTCGATCACGGTTTCCCCGGAACAAAAGCCCGGAGCCCGGCGCCTGCATGAAATCGAAGATAAAATCCGCGAAAGCGGCGCTGTTTGCGTCTTTGCCGAGCCGCAATTCCGCCCGGCAATTGTCGAGGCCGTGGTCGCTGATACCGGCGCCCATATCGGAACTCTTGATCCGTTGGGCGCTGACATTGATGCAGGCCCGGATGCCTATCAGGAAATCCTTAAACAGAATGTCGCGGCCTTGGCAGATTGCCTTTCGGGTTCGTAATCTTTGTGCCGGTATGCTTGTGACCGCCCTTTGGGCGGGATCGGGCATGCCGGCCTTTGCCCATCCCCATGTCTGGATCGATGCCGATGCCCAGATGGTCTTTGAAAACGACAAAATCACCGCAATCACGATCCATTGGCTGTTTGACGATCTTTTCAGCATGACCCTGATTGACGAGTTTGATGAAAACCACGATCTGCGCTTTTTCGATCAGGAAAATACCGCCGTTCATGACAATGCCTTTGTCGCCCTTGCCGATGTTTCCTGGCTAACCCATTTGCGGACCAACGAAAAACTGGTCTCGTTTAAGGGGGCCAAGGATTTCAAGGCTGATATTACCGATGATCGCCGGGTCAGCTATGATTTCACCCTGATGCTTAATGAACCGCTTGATCCGACCAAGGATAACATCGCGTTATCGGTCTATGATGCGGAATTCTATATTGATGTTGCCTTCACAGAAGTCGATCCGATCCTGTTTCGCGGCAACACCAAAACCAAGTGCCATTACGAAATGAGCGAAGATGACAAGAACCGCATCTATTTCGATCTGGTTTCGCCAATCCGTGCCGACCTTGTTTGCCAGCACGACCTGGCGAATGCCGGTTCTGATCATGGCCTTGCTGGCGACGATCTTCTTTCTGTCCAATAATCCGGCACTGGCGCAATCAGGCAATCTTCTGGGGCGCGGCGTGACGGCTGACACCCCGGCAGATACCGAAAACCCCGACACAGATGAGCGCGCAAACAACCTGATCACCCTGCCCGACTGGTTATCCGATATCGTTGGTCAGGTCGTCATCATCCAGACAAAGCTGAACCGTCAGATGACCGCAACGCTGCGCAGTGCCAAAACCGGCGATGCATGGTGGCCGGGATTGACGATCATTGCGCTGTCCTTTGCCTATGGCGTATTTCACGCCGCAGGCCCCGGCCATGGCAAGATGGTCACCACCACCTATTTCCTGTCACGTGATGCCGGATGGAAACAGGGTGTTGCCATGGGCAGCCTGATCGCAGGCGTTCAGGCGACCACCGCCATTGTCCTTGTCGGGTCTTTGACGCTGATCCTTAACCTTGGCCCGGCGGCGATCACCCAGAACGGGTTGATCCTTGAAGCCATATCCTATGCCCTGATTGCCGGATTGGGGATGGTGATGTGCCTTCGTATTTTGCAGGGCCGCGATGATTGTTGTGATCATGGCGGACATGATCATGATCACTCTCACAACCATGATCACCACGACCACAGCCCCGAACAGCCCCATGACCATCACCATGACCACCATCACCATGACGATGCCCCGTCACACGAACAGGATGCCGCCCGCAAAAGCCGCTGGCAAATGATTGCCGGGGGCATCGTTGTCGGCCTGCGGCCCTGTACCGGGTCGATCCTTGTTCTGTTATTTACGCTGGCCAATGGGTTATTCCTGATCGGAATTGCATCGGCCTTTGCCATGGCGGCCGGTGTGGCATTGACCATTAGCCTGATCGGTCTTGCCGCAATTGGCATTCGCACCGGCACTCAACATATGTTCAGCCTGTCGGAAACCACATCGGGTTTGCTTCGGCGCGGGGTCGGATTGGGCGGTGCGGGATTGATCACATTGTTTGGTGTGATGTTGTTGTTATCATCAGCCCGTCAACTAGGCTGGTTGTAACCCGCCGCAAACCGGCATATATCGGACCGCATTATAAGTCGTGCTTGTATTCCGGGTTGATGTTCCGGGTTGCCTGAATCAGCGCATCCATCACCATCCGCACGGCTGGCGACCGCCGGATATCGGGGTGGACAACCATCCAGACCGGTTTGCTGATATCGCAATCCTCATCACTGACAATCAGTTCAAGGCGGCGGTCCTCGTCGCCGATATAGCGCGGCAAGATGCCAAGCCCATATCCCGCTGCAATGAAGGATCGCACGGTTTCCGTATCATCGGCGCGCACCCGAACAGGCAATTCACGGTCCAGTTTTTGCCAGACCCAATTCTGTTGCTTTTCCCCGACAGAGCTTCGCTCGTCACCGCAAAATTCCCAGTCTTTGGCCGGTGTAACATCGCAATATCCCCTGATCGCATAGATGCCCAAACGCAGAGTGGTCAATTTACGCACCACCAACCCGTTCTGATCCGGCTGCACCATCCGCACCGCCACATCGGCTTCGCGGCGCGCCAGATTGGCCACCACACTGGACCCCAGTATTTCATATTGCAGATGTTTCTGGTCTTTCAGAACCTCGGCCAAATGCGGGGCAAACAACAGCCGCCCCGCCGCAGGCGGCACCGCAATCCGCACCACACCATAGGCGGTTTCATCGCCATGCGCCTGTCGTTCAAAGGCTAGAACATCGTCTTCGATCTTGGCGGCAACCGGCACAAGGTTTGATCCGGCCTCGGTCAGGGACCAACCGGTCGCCAACCGATCAAACAACCGCGATCCAAGATCCTGTTCCAAAGCCTCGATCCGGCGCGCAACCGTGGTGTGATCCTTTTTAAGGCGGCGGGCGGCACCCGATAACGTGCCTTCGGCGGCCAGCACGACGAAATACCGCAAATCATTCCAGTTCATGATGCCTGCCTTACCTTATCCTGACTTGCCCAACCTGCGCAAATTTGCACAAGTATATCGCATTTTATCCATATTACGTAATTTTTATGCGCATGAGAAAGTCCGTTCACAGACAAAAACCACCCTTGGTCAAGGAGACCGGATGATGAGCGGACATATCAGCATCACACACACCACCGCCTGCCAAAATGGCATCCAACAGGCACTTGGTTCAAAATCAGCCCGCACCGGAAATCTGTTGATGGCAGTATTTGATCGCCTGATCACTGCCTATAAACGCCATCAAAGCCGCCGGGCCATTTTGCGGCTGAACGATTCTCAGCTGCGCGATATCGGACTGGAACGGTCGTTTGATGGCAGCATATGTGAAAGAAACTAACCCCGAGATCAAAGCGGCCACCCGATACAAAGGCCTGTGCCCCTGAGTTTCAAGGTCTTTACAATCGACCGGCAATCGACACGCTTTGATATGTGCCTCCCTCAGGCCGCAAAAGAGATCCCCTTTTGGGGTCTCTTTTTGTTTGAAAGATCACACCTGAAATTCGTCAGAAATACTATCGGCCGCCTTGATCAGGGCATCCATGACCAGACGCACACCGGGGGATCGGCGCATATCGGGGTGAACCACCATCCATGCCGTTTCACGGCTTTCGCCCATGGTATCCGCCCGGATTAAATCAAGACGGCTGTCACCATCGGCCAGATAGCGCGGCAAAACACCCACCCCGTGCCCGGCGGCAATGAACTGACGGACGGATTCCGTATCATCGGCCCGAAAACGACAGGGCAATTCGCGGCCCATCAGTTTGCGCACCCAGTCCTTTTTCGACGCCCCGTAAGTGGTATCTTCGTAACCACAAAATTCCCAGTCTTCTTCGCGGACCCGATCAACATATCCCGACGCAGCATAAAGCCCGACGCCCAGTTCGACCAATTTTCGGGTAATCAGCCCCGGTTCATGCGGTGCGATCATGCGCACGGCAATGTCGGCTTCGCGCCGGGCCAGATTGACAACATTGGACGCACCGATGACTTCGAATTCAAGCCCCTTATGCGCGGTCAAAAGCTGTGCCAGACGCGGTGCAAACAACACCCGGCCCGCTACGGGTGGCACAGAAATCCGCACCACACCATGGGCGGCTTCATCCCCCTTGGCCAAACGTTCAAAACTAAGGGCTTCTTCTTCGACCCGTTCGGCCACAGGTACAAGGTTTTGCCCGGCAAGGGTTAATTGCCAACCGCGCGGCAACCGATCAAACAGCTTGGTCCCCAACGCATCTTCCAATGCCTCTATCCGGCGCGCGACGGTTGTATGCTCCTTGCGCAGGCGCCGTGCCGCCCCAGAAAGGCTGCCTTCTTCAGCAAGGATCAGGAAATAACGCAGGTCGTTCCAGTTCATTTGATCAGGTCCTTTTTTGATCCGATCATTTTTGCACATTAACTATGCAAAACAACCAAATTCCCGTTTTATTTTGCATATGAGAGGATCACGGCATCAAAGGATAGACACACCCGATCATCAGGAGGCCGTTATGGCACATCACGTCGCACAGCATCATGTTCCGCACCACGCCGCCCCGTTTGATATCGCACCCGATCCGACGGCCAACCGTTTGCCATTTGGCAACCTGATCAGCAAGATCACCCATTATTCGGTTGAAGCCCGCAAACGCAAAAACCACCGTGAAGTTCTGGCGACGCTAAATGATGAACAACTGCTTGATATCGGGCTTGAACGCAAATTTGACGGCCATCGCTGGTATGTCACGCGCATTACCAAAATGTAGGCCATCACGCCCCCATTCGCACCACCAAGAAAACGCTAAAAGAGCTCCGTTATCGGGGCTCTTTTGCATTAGGGGCTGTGGCATATCTATTTAGGGTCAGGACCGGGAGTCAGAACTCTAGGCTTCGAGACTCGAAAATATTCACATGTAATTTTCGTTAAATTATCCTGTGACGTTAGTTTCCGACAAAACTGGAAACCTTTTCTACGCAATTTGGAAATTCCAGAGAAAAAATATCGCACCGGCATTCATCAGACGAATGTGATCGGCCAGCCTGCCTAGAACAAGGTTTTCATAATAAAAAACACTTTTGGAACCCCTTATGGCCAAAGGGTTTCACAGCGTAAAACCCACAAACTGCCATAAATTTGCCATGTTCTGGAACTGTAAATTTAGATAGCTACCTATCGGTTTGACAGACGCCACCAAGCATCCCCCGCATGCCAGGCGCCACTTTTGTCAGCCCAAATAAAGAGAGAGCCACCAATGAAACCGTCAGATTTCAAGCTGAGCCGCCGGAGTTTTCTTCAGGCGTCAACAGCGGCAGGCACGTTGCTTTCGGCAAGCTATGCCCCCCCCGCATTCGCCCAATCCAAATCCGTTCCCCTAAATGAATATAAGCCCGAATACCTCAGCCCGGATGAATGGCAATTCATCCTTGCGGCAACAGCCCGCCTTATTCCGTCAGACGGCAAAGGCCCCGGTGCCATTGAAGCCCGCGTTCCGGTCTTTATCGACCGCCAACTGGCGGGCAGTTTCGGCAATGCGGCCGATTGGTATATGGAAGGCCCGCATGACATCACAGCACCGGCCCAACTTGGCTATCAATCCCCGCTGACGCCTGCCGAGGTTTATCGAGCCGGGATTGCAGAATTGAACCAATGGTGTACCGACACCCACGGCAATGTTTTTGCCCTGCTTGACGCGAAAACCCAGGACACAGTCCTTGGTCAGCTTGAAAGCGGTGACATCAAACTTGTATCGACCAAAAGTGCCAGTCTGTTTGACCTTTTGCTGCAGAACACCAAAGAAGGCTATTTCGCCGACCCCATGTATGGCGGCAATGCTGAAATGACAGCCTGGAAATACATCGGGTTCCCCGGCGCACGGGCAAGTTTCCGCGAATGGGCAGGCATTGAAAAGCCCTATCCGCTTGGACCGGTCAGCATTTCGGGCAAAAGGGGTTAATCATGGCGAGACAGGAAAAGAAAAAAGACGTCGTCATTATTGGCCTGGGCTGGACCGGGTCGATCCTTGGCATGGAATTGTGCAATACGGGACTGGAGGTTCTGGCCCTTGAACGGGGCAGTGACCGCAATACGGTCCCCGATTTTCAATACCCGCAGGTTGCCGACGAACTTAAATACGGCGTTCGATATGGCTTTATGCAAAAGCCGCGCAATTCAACCGTAACCGTGCGACGCTCAGAATCCGAAACCGCCCTGCCCTATCGCCATCTTGGCTCGTTCCTGCCCGGCAACGGTGTTGGCGGGGCTGGAATGCACTGGAACGGTCATACATTTCGCCCGATGCCCGAAGAATTTGAACTGCGGTCTTATGTTGAAAACAATTTCGGCAAGCGATTAATCGATGACGAAATGGCCATTCAAGACTGGGGCATCAGCTATAAAGAACTTGAACCCTATTTTAACAAGTTTGAAAAAGTAGCCGGTATTTCCGGTCAGGCGGGCAATCTGAATGGCGAAATCCGCGACGGCGGCAATCCATTCGAAGGCGAACGTTCGTCGGAATACCCAATGCCGCCCATGCCGCAAACAGTTGATTCCAACATGTTTGCCGATGCCGCCCGGAAAATGGGGTATCACCCCTATAAACGCCCATCGGGCATTGCGTCCACATCCTATACCAACCCATATGGCATGCAGCTTGGCCCGTGTAACTTATGCGGTTTCTGCGAACGTTTCGGCTGCCTGAACTATTCCAAATCATCGCCGCAGACCTGCATTCTGGATGCCCTGAAACGCAAACCGAATTTCGAATATCGCACCAACTCGGAAGTCATGAAGATCGAACTTGCCGCCGACGGCAAGACCGCCCGGGGGGTCACCTATATCGATCCCAATGGCGAAGAAGTCTTTCAACCTGCCGATCTGGTGATCATGGCGGCCTATCAGTTGCATAACGTTCATCTGATGCTGCTATCTGGCATCGGAGAACCCTATAACCCGGCGACCCGTGAAGGTGTGACCGGTAAAAACTATGCCTATCAAACCAATGGCGGGACGTCGTTATTCTTTAAGGATGTAGACTTTAACCCGTTCGTCGGATCTGGATCCAACGGCCATGTGATTGATGACTTTGCGATCAACCAGATTGATTTTGCCGCCGAAGGTTTCGTTGGTGGCAGCTATATCAGTGCCGGCACCTTTAACGGTCAGCCGATCCGGTCGATGCGCCTTCCGGCGGGAACGCCGAAATGGGGGGCTGAGTGGAAAAGCGGGATCAAGGAATGGTATGGCCATTCCATGTCGATCGGTTCACACGGGTCGAATATGTCCTATCACACCAACCACCTAGACCTTGATCCGACCTATAAGGATCAGCATGGTCGCCCAATGATGCGCATGACTTTTAACTGGAAACCAAATGATATTCGGATGACCCAGTTCATGAAGTCAAAGATCGAACCGCTTGCCCAAAGCATGAACCCCGACATCATGCAGTCGTCGTTTAAATCCCAAGGGGCGATGTATGACGTACGCCCCTATCAGACGACCCACAATGTGGGCGGCGCAATCATGGGCAGCGATCCAAAAAGCTCGGCAATCAACAAGTTCCTTCAGACATGGGACGTACACAATGTGTTTGTGATGGGGGCAAGCGCCTTTCCGCAGAACATTCAGTACAACCCGACCGGGGCCGTTGGCGCACTTGCTTATTGGGCCGCAGAAGCAATCCGCAAGGATTACCTGCCCAATCCGCGTCCTTTGGTTTAAGGCGGGGATATCATTGTGAAAACATTTATCAAAATCGTTGCTGCGCTGGCCGTTCTTGGGGTTGTTGCCCTGGGATTGATCATCTTTGTGCCAGTATCAAAAACAGCCCCCGTGGCATTGCTATCAACCGATTATCAGGCCCCCGAAGGGCATGGTAAATATGTTATGCGTCTGGCTGATTGCAAAGCCTGCCACACCGCCAAGGATGGAAAGCCGTTTGCCGGTGGTCGTCCGATTGAAAGCCCGTTTGGTACCATCTGGTCAACCAACATCACCCCGGCCCCGGAAAACGGGATCGGGAATTACAGCCTCGATGATTTCCGGGCCGCCCTTTATGACGGGGTTGAACCGGACGGAACGCATCTTTACCCGGCGATGCCGTATGAAAATTATCGTAAAATGTCCGAGGAAGATGTTCGTGCATTGTATGATTTTTTCATGCATGACGTGACCCCGGTTGCGGAAAAGGCCCCGGAAACCGACCTTTCATTCCCGTTCAACCAACGATGGGGTATTCGCCTTTGGGATTGGCTTGCGCTGGGCGATGCCGGGCATAAGAGCCTTTATGATGACGCCGTTCTTGATCGCGGTGCGTATCTGATCGACTCACTGGGCCACTGCGCGGCATGTCACAGCCCGCGAAATGCGATTTTTGCCCAGGAAGGTAACACTGCAAAAGACAGCAATTACCTTTCAGGTGGTGTGATTGGTGGCTGGTCGGCGCCAAGCCTGCATGGTGCAAATTCCGCCCCCGCAAAATGGACGGCCAAAGACCTTGCAGATTATCTTTCGACTGGCCGCAACAGCCATTCAGCCGTTGCAGGCGAGATGACACAGGTTGTCGGTGAATCCCTGCAACATGCGACGGATGAAGACCTTCATGCCATCGTTTCCTATCTGCGCCATATCAATGGGAAACCAAAAACCGATGCGGTTGCCCAAAAAGATGTCGGCGATGGAACAAATGCCGTAGACGCAACGACAACACTTTTGGCATCGGCTGATCCGTCAATGCCACTTGGGCCGCGTTTGTATCTTGATAACTGCAATGCCTGCCACTTTGTGAACGGCAAAGGGGCCGATGGCGTCTTCCCGGAAATTGATGGCAACAGCCTGGTCACCGCCGATACTTCCGCTGGCCTGATTGATGTCATCCTTAATGGGGCGGTTTTGCCATCGACCGAAAAAAGGCCTGCACGTTTGGCAATGCCAGACTTTGGTCATCGTCTTAGCGATGAAGAAGTTGCCGAATTGGCAACCTTTGTCCGACAGGGCTGGTCCAACAAGGCAACACCGGTCACCGCGGCCGAGGTTGCAGACATTCGCCAGAAAACTGCGCAAAAATAAGCCTGCCATACAGCAGACGTCAAAAAGGGCCCCAATCGGGCCCTTTTTGTTTGATTGGAACTTAGGGGCAGAACCTCTCGGACTTAACCGCGAAGTTCGGCAACCTTGTCGGTTGCTTCCTGTGCCAGGCGCGTGATCGTTGCCCAGTCACCGGCCTTGACCGCGCTTTTTGGCGAGACCCACGACCCACCAACGGTGATGATATTTGGCAGGGCGAGATAATCCCCCAGATTTGCCAGCGACACACCACCCGTCGGGCAGAATTTCACCTGTGGCAGCGGGCCAGACAGGGCTTTAAGCATCGAAACACCGCCCTGTTGTTCGGCCGGGAAGAATTTCAAAATGTCATAGCCATGATCAATCAGATGCATGATTTCAGACGGGGTTCCGGCACCGGGCAGCAACGGCACGCCGGTATCTTTGGCGGCCTTAAGCAAACCATCGGTATGCCCCGGCGAAACCGCAAAAGCACAACCGATTTCGGCCATACGTTCCATCTGTTTGGCATTGATCACGGTGCCCGCACCGGTAATTGCATCGGGAACTTCGGCGATAATACGTTTAATGCTTTCCTCGGCAGCGGCACTGCGCAGGGTGATTTCAAGCACGCGCAAACCACCGGCCACCAAGGCCTTGGCAAGCGGCACGGCATCATTGACATCTTCAATGACCAGAACCGGCACCACCGGGGCTTTGGATAGAATTTCGTGTGACGAAAGGCTCATTATGTATCCTCCAGTTTCCCGGTCAGGCCGATAAAATCTTGGCACAACCGATCAGGGCCGGGTACTTTGCCGTCATCAGGCGCACCGGCACATCATTCATCAAATCATGGAAACGGCCCTTGGCGATCATCCGATCTTTCAGGCCGCTTTGTTTCATATAATCGGCAATGCGCGGCCCAATGCCGCCACCGATAAACACACCGTCAAATGCACCAAGCGTCAGCACAAGATCACCGGCAACCCCGCCCATAAACAAACAGAACCGATCCAGCACTTTAAGGCAAAGCGGATCATTTTGTGTCATGGCACGGTCGACAACCTCGGCCGCGGTCAGCGGCGTAACATCAACCCCGTCAATCGCGGCAAGTGCACGATACAGGTTTTCAATTCCCATCCCCGACAGAATGCGTTCGGCCGACACACGACCAAGTTCAGCCGTCAGGAATTTGACGATTTCATAATCAAGATCATCAACCGCGGGCAAAGTCACATGACCGCCTTCGCCCTGAACCGGAATCCAATGACCGTCATGGGGCAAAAGCCCCGAAACGCCAAGCCCGGTCCCGGCCCCGATCACCGCCAATGGCAAACCCGGACGCCCCGGCCCCTCAAACAACGTGATCAGGTCTTCGTCGCCCAAATACGGCACCGACATCGCAAGACCGGTAAAATCATTAACCACCACAAGACGATCCAGACCAAATTCGGCCTTAAGCGCGTCTTTGGAAAACACCCACGGGTTATTGGTGAATTTGATGGTATCGGCCATCGCCGGACAGGCCACAGCAACCGCAAATTCACGCAAATCGCGGCAATCCGTCCGGGTCATGAAATCGCGCATGGCATCGCCGATGGTCGCGTATTCGCGTACCGGCAATGTCATCGGCGATTGCGGGTCGCCCTTATCATCAATCCAGGCAAAGCGGGCGTTGGTGCCGCCAATGTCGCCAACCAGCCGCATTACGCTACCTCAACCTCAACCGTCCCCGGAAGCACGGCACTGGCACCCAATTCAGCCAGACCAACATGTTCACGGAACACGCCAAACAATTCACGGCCAAAACCGGTCTGATGTTCGGCCTTGTTATCGAATGTCGCAAAGTCGCGCTTGGCCAATTCGGCCTCGGTCACATTCAGGATCAATTCACCGCTTTCGGCATCCAGACGCAGAATATCGCCGTCTTTTACCTTGCCAATCGGGCCGTTCATCATGGCTTCGGGGGTGACATGAATGGCGGCGGGAACCTTGCCCGATGCACCTGACATACGACCATCGGTGACAAGGGCGACCTTGTAGCCAAGGTCCTGCAACACGCCAAGCGGCGGGGTCAGTTTGTGCAATTCCGGCATGCCATTGGCCTTTGGCCCCTGGAAGCGCACCACACAAATCACGTCACGATGCAGCTTGCCATCCTTGAACGCCTGCATCATTTCTTCCTGGGATGTAAACACCGCCGCGGGGGCTTCGATCACACGATTTTCGGGTTTCACCGCCGAAACCTTGATCACCGAGCGGCCAAGATTGCCTGCCAGCATGCGAAGCCCACCATCGGCACTGAATGCCTTTTCGGTCGGGCGCAGAATGCCTTCGTCGTGGCTGTCTTTCGGCGCATCGCGCCATGCCAGTTTACCCGCATCCAGATACGGCTCGGTGCCATAGGCCGCCATGCCACCGGTACTGATCGACTGAACATCATGATGCAGCAGACCATTTTTCAAAAGATCACTGATCACAAACCCCATGCCGCCAGCGGCGTGGAAATGGTTCACATCGGCCTGACCATTCGGATAAACGCGGCACAGCAATGGAACAAGACGGGATAATTCATCAAAATCATCCCAGCGAAGTTCGATCCCGGCGGCGCGCGCCATCGCGGGCAAATGCAGGGTGTGGTTGGTTGATCCACCGGTTGCCAGCAACCCGATGATGCCGTTCACAAACGCCTTTTCGTCAAGAATTTTACCAACCGGGCGGTAATCATTACCAAGTTTGGTAATCTGAAGCGCCCGACGGGCGGCTTCTTCGGTCAGGGCATCACGCAGATCGGTGTTCGGGTTAACAAACGCCGCACCGGGAAGATGCAAGCCCATGATTTCCATCAGCATCTGGTTGGAGTTTGCCGTACCATAGAAGGTACAGGTCCCCGGACTGTGATAGGAGGCGGTTTCGGCTTCGAGCAATTCCTTGCGGCCGACTTTGCCCTGGGCGTAAAGCTGACGGATGCGGGCCTTTTCATCATTGGGCAAGCCCGATGGCATTGGCCCGGCCGGGACAAATACCGCCGGAATATGACCATAGGCCAGTGCGCCCATCACCAAACCCGGGACAATTTTATCGCACACGCCAAGATAAAGGGCCGCATCAAACACATCGTGCGACAGCGACACCGCCGTCGACATCGCAATCACATCACGCGAGAACAGCGAAAGTTCCATGCCCGGACGGCCTTGGGTCACGCCATCGCACATGGCGGGAACACCGCCTGCGACCTGTGCGGTTGCACCGGCTTCGAACACGGCCTTTTTGATGCGGTCAGGATAAACGCCAAGCGGCTGATGCGCCGAGAGCATATCATTATAGGACGTCACAATGCCCAGATTGGCACCTTCGTCACCATTAATGCGTTCCTTATCTGCGGTGCTGCAGCCCGCAGACGCATGGGCCAGATTGCCACATGACAGGCTGGAACGGTGCGGACGACTGGATGCGGCGGCTTCGATGCGCGCCAAATAGGCTTCGCGCGTCGGTTTGGACCGTTCGACAATGCGTTTGGTAATCTGTTCTAATTCACGTTTCATGGGGTTCAGCCTTTCGGGTTCTCGGCGCTCCACCACAGATCGACGGGGACGTCAGTCTGTTGCAAGATTGCGCGAACGGGCATCTCTTCGATTTCTGTGCCGTTTTTCGCGGTTTCAAAGGTCGACCATTTGGATTGTCCGGTAATATGGATGCCAATATACCGGGCATTAAGGATGGCGGGCAAAGTCAGGCTGATGCGCGGGACCGGGGATGCGGTCGGGCGCGCAGCGGCAACCAGTTCGCCATGTTCGGGATATAAACCCTTTGCAAGGGCATCAGGCGCAGATGACGGGAACAGCGATGCGGTATGACCATCATCGCCCATGCCCAGATAAACGATATCAAGCGGCCAATGCACATCGGTGCGAAGGCGGCTTGTGACCGTTGCAATTGCGTCTTCGGGATTGGTGTCATTGGTTTTGAGCGACACCAAACGCGCATGCTGGGCTTCGTTGATCAGGAAATGATCGCGGACCAGCTTTTCATTGGATTGGTCATCATCAAGCCCGACCCAGCGATCATCGCCAAGGGTAACGGAGACCTTTGACCAATCAAGTTTAACCGTCGACAGTTTTTCAAACAGCGGCTTGGGGAAACGCCCCCCGGCCACCGCGATGCTGGCGTTCCCACGGGTTGCAATGGCGAATTCAAGGCGATCCACGGTTTCTTTGACCATGGCCGCAAGCATGTCATCGCCGCTTTGGAAAATGCGTTCGTTTGTCATGTCTTCGTCCAGAAAATTGGGAACCGGTTCATCGCCATCCAAAGCCGCCATGCACATAACATGACGGCCATGATGCCATCAGAACCCGGCTTCTTCGTTCCAGGTTCGACCGTCACGCTCGATCAGCGCAATAGCCGCCGAAGGCCCCCATGTACCCGAGGTATAACCCTTGGGCGTGATATGGTTGCTGTGCCATGCTTCCTGAATGGCATCGACCCACTGCCAGGCAATATCCTGTTCATCGCGACGGACAAACAACGTGTTATTGCCATCAATTGCGTCAAGCAAAAGACGTTCATAGGCATCCGGGCTGCGCCCGCCAAAAGCCTCGGCAAAGGACAGGTTCAAAGCTGTCGGGCGAAGGCGTACAAGCCCCGGCCCCGGATTTTTGGTGTTCAAAACCAGATGAATGCCATCGTCAGGCTGCAAGCGCAAAACAAGGCGGTTGGCCTGATAATTGGTCATGGATTTGGCCAGCGGGAAAATCTGATGCGGCACATCGCGGAACTGGATCACGATTTCCGAATGACGTTTCGGCAACCGTTTGCCGGTGCGCAAATAGAACGGCACCCCGGCCCAGCGCCAGTTGTTCAACTCGGCCCGGATGGCAACAAAAGTCTCGGTGGTGCTATCGATATTGGCACCTTCTTCTTCAAGATATCCCGGGACTTCCTTGCCACCGACCGCGCCTTTGCGGTATTGGCCACGCACGGTTGCGCTATCAATATTAGAATCGTTGATCGGTTTCAGCGCCTTTAGCACCTTGACCTTTTCATCGCGCACCGCGTCCTGATCCAGAACATAGGGGGGTTCCATGGCGACCAAGCACAAAAGCTGCAACATATGGTTTTGCACCATGTCGCGCATTGCGCCCGCGTCGTCATAATAGGACCACCGTCCTTCGGCGCCGACTTCTTCGCCGACAGTTATCTGCACGTGATCGATATGCGCGCTGTTCCACAGCGGTTCGAACATGGCATTGGCAAAGCGCAGGATCAAAAGGTTCTGCACCGTTTCCTTGCCAAGATAATGGTCGATACGGAAAATCTGATGTTCTTTGAAGACGTCACCGATCTGACCGTTAATTTCACGGCAACTTTCAAGATCGTGGCCCAGCGGCTTTTCAAGAACAACCCGTGAGTTCGGCGTTACCAGACCGGCTTTCTTCAGATTAAACGCCATATCGGCAAACAGCGACGGACTGGTCGAGAAATAATAAACGCGATCCCGATCGGGTTGATCGGAAAGCTTGTCATTCAAAACCTTGAACCCGGCTTCGTCATCGGCGGAAACCTGAACATAGGCAATACGGGCGGCGAATTTTTTCCAGACCTTGGCCTCAAATTCACCATTCGGGATGTATTTCTTTCCGGCTTCCTGCAACTTGGTGCGGAATTCGTCATCGGAATGTTCGCTGCGCGATGCACCGAAAATACGGGTGGCGTCATCGAAACGCCCGGTACGTTCCATTTCGTAAAGTGCCGGGAAAAGTTTGCGTAACGCCAAATCTCCGGTCCCACCGAAAATTACGATATCAGCGATACGATGCTTCAGCCTTTGGCGCTGCGTCGTCGTTTGTGTCATCTTGCCCTAAGCCTTCCAAGCGAACTGCTTTGCTCTCACTCGTTCCTCCCCGTCGTCCAGGTGGGACCCAAAGCCCCAAAAGAGCTCTGGCAAACGACCGGGCCACGGTATTTTACCGTGACGGCAGGCGTCGGGTTTTCCCCGCCACCGCCAATCTTGTTACCAGCGATACTCTGCGCGGTTGATTATCCACATCAAAGCATCATCTGGCGTCTCTGTCCTAATCAAACAAACCGCAATCTTCCCTCCGGGCATGAATGCCGATGGTCGACCCTGTTACAATTGCCGTATCTCCGGTGACACGGACAACGAACAGTTCACTCCCATCGGCCTGCACATAGACGAGACACCTCGCCCGGATGTTCAACCACGTCGACCGTTCCGCACAACAATGCCGTGTCCTGAATCGGCAAGGCTGCAATGTTCCAGTCTGATGCCCAGTGTTACACGATCTCCGACGTCAAGACCACTGCCATCGACAGGCCGGTAGCCTCTTTACTGAAATCTGGTTTAACCGTAACAGTTTGTTGCGAAACTCCATCAAGACCTGCGGCAACAAAGATCATTTTCAGCTCCCGATAAAGCGCGTAACAAATTGATTTTACGAATGATCGTATCGCTCAAACGGTTGTTGCTGGTTTGACCGGAACCGGCACGCAACACCGCGATCTTATCCGCCATTGTTATGGCTTCGACCTGATCAAAGCACCACATAGATCATCGTGGTTTCAATTTTTCATGACGTTTTGTCCGTTCGATCACGCATCTGCACGCGCAAGTCAGGTGACAGATACCGACATATGATGGAATGCCAGACACATTTGTTGGTCCCCTCCATTCCGTCTGCGGCCTTGCCTTCCTGCCGTATGTTTCACGGTTATGTTCCGGTCTTTCCATATGACACACGGTGTTCTTTCATAAAGACTCGCGCAAAAGCACCGGTTTCTGCGGGGTTCATTCAATCTCCGCCCTAAAAATGCACCGGATGTTCTCATTTTCGACAGATGGAACAGAACAAAAAGAACAAATTAAATTCGTTTAAAATCAAATACTTATTTGAGTTTATGGATTTTGTTCTAATTTTGTTCTTGTGAGAACAAAACAAGATCAGTATGGTTTGTTCAGACAGATTGAGGAGGACAACACCATGATGAAGTTGCTTGAAAACCCGACCCGCCTGAACGAGCTTTGCAGCACGGTTGCCGTGGTTGGAAGCACCGGATTTTTCCTGTTCGTTATCGGACTGGGCATGGCGCAAACCCTTCGCGGTCTGATCTGACCAAAGCTCAAGCTTTTTACGAGGCCCGGATGGACTTCCCATCCAGGTTAGCGACCGGCAGGCAACCCCGCACCCATACCCTGTCCCGTTTGTCGGTCGCCCCTTTTTCTTCGTTCGGGTCTCGTGAATTGTAATTGCATATTTCTGTGTTATCCGCGCTACTTAACGCTGCTGTTCCCCGACAGCAGCGTTTTTCTTTGCCTGCTTCCCTTGATTTGACCGAGTCCCATCAAACATATACTATTGTATATGATCATTAGGGTTCTGCGTCATTTCCAAACAAACAACAATTGTTGCAGCGCAACAACTTACGTTGCGATGCAAAATTTCACTCGACAACAGGCCAAAACTTGGCTTGAATCAAGATCGAAGCTGATCGTTTGGAAATTCATCATACTTTTAGGCTATTATTTTAAACCTTAAGTATCGTAGGCTCTGATGAATTGCAGGATTTCTGTTTATCGTGATGTTGCCGGGTCTTAACCCGCCAATAACCGGCATCCCCGGAAATTGACCCCATTGCATAATGCGCAGTGTCGTCATCGGGGTGTTACGGAAAACAAAAGACCTGCCGGCCGGAAATCCTTCCGGAACAGAGCAGTCGGGGACCAACACGGCCGATGCCCCCAACCGACCCATGCATCGCCGGGGAGTGAGAGAAAAATGCTGTACCATCTTTACGAATTGCAGCACGCCACCATCAGCCCGCTTCGCATGGCGGCCGATGCCAGCAAAAAGTGGCTGCGCAATCCAGCCAACCCGATGTCCTATACCCAGCAAGGTCGCACGGCCGCAGCGGCATTTGATGTGTTCACCCATATCACTCATCGCTATGGCAAGCCGGACTTTGAACTTGATACCACGATCATCAATGGCGAAACCGTGCCGGTGACCGTGGAAATCGTTCACAGCGAACCGTTCGGCAATCTTTTGCATTTCAAACGCGAAACCGGGCATCTGAAAACCCAGCCCGATGATCCGCGTTTGTTGATTGTGGCCCCGATGTCAGGCCATTTCGCGACCCTTTTGCGGGGCACGGTCGAAACCCTTCTGCCCGATCATGATGTTTACATCACCGATTGGAACGATGCGCGCACCGTCCCGGTCCATCTGGGCCATTTTGATCTTGATACCTATGTCGACTATATCATGCGCTTCCTGCGCAAGCTTGGCCCGAACACCCATATGATGGCCGTCTGCCAGCCATCTGTTCCGGTGCTTGCCGCTGTGTCGCTGATGGCATCGGGTAATGAGCCCTGCCAACCCGCATCAATGACGTTGATGGGCGGGCCGGTTGATACCCGTGAAAACCCGACCGAGGTCAATAATTTCGCCCAACAGCACAGCTTGGACTGGTTTGAACACCATGTAATTTCGCATGTGCCGTTGCCCCATCCCGGCGCAATGCGCCGCGTCTATCCGGGCTTCATGCAATTGGCCGGTTTCATGAGCATGAATTGGGACAAACATATGTCCGCCCATCATGACATGTTCACACATCTGGTCGAAGGCGACGGCGAAAGTGCCGATGCCAAGCGCGCATTCTATCAGGAATACCTCGCCGTTATGGATCTGACGGCCGAATTTTACCTGCAAACCCTAAAAGTCGTGTTCCACGACCATAACCTTCCCGACGGCACGATGCGCTGGCAAGGCATTCAGGTCGATCCGGCCGCGATTACCAAAACCGCCCTTCTGACGGTTGAAGGTGAACGCGACGATATCACCGGCATGGGCCAAACCCGCGCGGCGCACAAACTTTGCACCAATCTGCCCGATAATATGCGTATGCATCACCTTCAACAGGGTGTTGGTCATTATGGCGTATTTAACGGCCGTCGCTGGCGCGAACAAATCAGCCCGCGGCTTAAGGATTTCATCCGCCGCCACGATCAAGAGGGCAAGGGCCGCAAAAGCGCCCCGGACATGACCCGGATCGAAGCCGCCGAATAGGCCATCCATCACATAAAGAAAAAGCCGCCCGAATGCCTTTATGGCCGGGCGGCTTTTTTGTGTTTGGTGATCTGGCGATTATGGATACATCAACACCAGATTGCCATTATGCAGCCGGGCTGCCATCCCCCCCTCGTCATGGTCAACACCAATCGTCGGATTGCCAAGCTGTGCGATAAGATAGGCATAAACCAAGGGGCGTGAACGGGTCCCGGCGCCGATCACCCCGGTCACTGCGGTTTGCGTTAGCCCCTGACAATGCACCAGTGCCGCATCAATATCGGCATTGGTGACAAAATCATTGACGGCCAACACCTTGCGATGGTGAACATAAATATGCTTTAGCCGAAAAGCTTGGCCAACATCGCGTGCTGTAACAAGATTACGGTCTTGGCATCGCGGATACGACCATCGGCAACCATGGCAATCGCGTCTTTGATCGGGATTTCCAGAACGTGGATATCCTCGCCTTCTTCGTGCAGGCCGCCACCAATACCTTCGCGGTGTTCGCTTTTGACTTCGGCCATAAAAAGATGAAGCCGTTCGGTCACCGATCCCGGACTCATGAATAAATCAAACAGCTTTTGCGGCTTGCCGATTTTATAGCCGGTTTCTTCCTCGACCTCGGCAATCACGGCCGACGCCGGATCGCGATCATCAAGCAACCCTGCCGGAACTTCGATCAGCATGCCGGTTTCATTGCCATTTACAAAAGTCGGCAGGCGAAATTGCCGGGTCAGGATCACAGTCCCGGCATCGCGGTTATACAGTAAAATCCCCGCACCATTACCGCGTTCATAGGCTTCGCGTTGCTGGCGTTGCCATTCACCGTTCTGGCGTTTTAAATCAAATGTCACGCGATACAGATGATACCAATTGTCTGACAAGCATTCGATATCTTCGACCCGGATCACGTCATTTTCGGGTAATTTCCAGCCCTTGGGAATATCAACCATGCCAAGACCCTAGCGGTTTAAAAAGGCTGACAGGGTCAGCAAAACGGCCTCGGGCTTTTCGGCATGAACCCAATGACCGGCCCCTTTGATGCTGGTGAAGGCCGCCTTGGGAAACAGCGATTTGATATGATCGCGATCCTTGGCATCGACATAATGTGAAGTGGCCCCGGAAATGAACAACACATCACGATCAAAGCTTGCCATTGCCCCGCCAGGCCAGCCGGTGATATCGGCCAGATGATTGGCCATGGCATCGATATTGACCTGCCAGGACATCTTGCCGGTGTCTTTGTCTGTTATGACGTTTTGCGCCAGGAACTGCCGCACGCCTTTTTCCGAGACACCGCTTGAAAGGGCGTCTTCGACTTCGGCCCGGCGCGAAACCGCATCAAAATCAACCGCGCGCATCGCATTGATATAGCCGGTATAATCATGATCATAGGCCACCGGGGCAATATCAACGATAACCAGATCGGCAATCAAATCCGCATCCTGCGACAGGGCCAGCACCATCGATGCCTTGCCCCCCATCGAATGCCCGATCAAATGCACCGGTTTGTCGGAAACATCACGGATCAGTTCGGCAATATCGGCGGCCATCGCCTGATATGTCATCTCTCCGTCCCAGCCCGATCGCCCGTGATTGCGCAGATCAGCCGTCACCACATGGTATTTTTCCGCCAGCCGACGGGCAATCGCCGTCCAATTGCGGGCCTGCCCGAAAAGCCCGTGCAGAACCACAATGGTTCCGTTGTCATGGTTTTCTTCGCCAAAGGCATAGTGGGAAAGTTTCATCCGGCACGCTCCGCAAGTCGGGTCATCTGGTTATCCCCCTTTAATAGCGGGCACAGATGGCGGCGTGAAGCCCTGTGATAAAGGCCAAGAATCAAAACACCCCCGCATGGGAGGAATGCGGGGGTATCCGGCGAGTCATTCAACCCTGAATTTACGTCAAGCGTTAAGCTTAGGCGCCAGCAGGACGGCCGCCCGGAAGGCGGTTACCGCCAAACAGGGAAGCAATTTTGCGGGCCAGAGCTACGAAAGCTTTGCGGATCGCCTGTGCACGGAGTTTTTCGGCTTCGCGCTGTAGCGTGACGAGATCATAATCACCATAACGACGCATGGCTGTATTCCTTTTAAAACGGACCGGGAATTTAACGCCCCGGTTTCGCGTTGAGTTGTTCTGAAGCTGGTGTACGCCTGTTTATTCGATCCGACGAGACGAGTTTCCTCAGCTCACCCATGCATGTGACGCATAGTGCGAAACATATACGTCACATTGTTTCCACGCGCAGGACGCATGAATGTCTCATGACAATTAAGATGCTCAACTTACAGGACATTTCTTGCACCGCGTTTGGCTGCGCTCAAAGCCCTTAAAATCACACAGGGTATATTCCGCCCCGATCCCTTATCAGAAAAGGGATTGATCCCCATCGACACTATCGATTTTCATGTGATGCTCATCACAGTACGGCAACAATTTACCGATAAAACAGATTCGAAATGAAGACTCGAATCTTGCGGTTTTTGCCCCATCATTTATGCATGGCTTATCCCAAAAGACAAAAACGGCAATTGCCATCGATGCAATTGCCGTTTTCCGATCCGGTATAAATTAGGATTTTAGCACCTAGCCCAGCGCGAAATTCAGGTATTTGGGTTCAAGATATTCATCCAAGCCCCAATGACCGCCTTCGCGACCCTGCCCGCTTTCTTTCACCCCGCCAAACGGAGCGCCTTCGTGACTGGTGGTGCCATCATTAATGCCGACCACGCCGGTTTCAAGCCGGTCAGCAATCCGGTGAATGCGCCCGACATCGCGACTATAAAGATAGGACGACAAACCGGCACGAACCCGGTTTGACAGCGCCACAACCTCGTCCTCGGTCTTGAACCGATAAATCGGTGCAACGGGGGCAAAAAGCTCCTCGTCAAAGCAATCGGCATCAAGTGCCACATCAGTCATCACCAATGGACGGACAAAATGACCATCGCCCGGACGTTCGGCACCGTAATGCAAAACCGCACCGCCCTTTTGTGCATTTTCAATCAGACGTTCGACCTTTGCCACCGCCTGCCGGTTGATCAGCGGGCCAAGGTCGGTGCCGGGCACAAAGCCATTGCCGATGGTTTGGGCATTGCTGGCGGCGATAAATTTTTCAACGAACCGATCATAAACGCCGTCCTGCACGAATATCCGATTGGCACAGACACAGGTTTGCCCGCTGTTGCGGAATTTCGAAATCATCGCACCGACAACAGCGGCATCAATATCGGCATCATCCATCACGATGAACGGCGCATTGCCGCCCAGTTCCAGCGACAGCTTTTTCACCGTTGGCGCACATTGCACGATCAGGCGCTTGCCAACCTCGGTCGAACCGGTAAAGGACAACATGCGCACACGCGGATCGCCGGTTAAAGCCTCGCCAATTGGTGTTGGCAAACCGGTGACAACGTTAAACACCCCGGCCGGGAAACCGGCCATTTCGGCAAGTTTGGCCGCGGCCAGTGCCGAAATCGGCGTATCTTCGGCCGGTTTGATAACAACCGTACAGCCCGCCGCCAATGCGGGTGCACATTTGCGCACCACCATGGTCAGTGGAAAGTTCCACGGTGTAATCGCCGCCACCACGCCCACCGGATGCTTTTGCACCACGACACGGCGGTCACGCTGGGTCGCGGGCATGGTCTGGCCATAGGCGCGCTTGGCTTCTTCGGCGTACCATTCAGCATAGGCAATCGCCCCGACCACTTCGCGCTGTGCCTGATCAAATGGCTTGCCCTGCTCCAAGGTAATCAGGGCGGCCAAATCATCCTGATAGCGTTCCAAAAGGTCGCGCCAGCGTTTTAAATACCCCGCCCGGTCCTTGGCCAGCATTCCCGACCATGTCGGAAAGGCATCATCGGCGGCATCAATGGCGCGCCGTGCCTCGGATGTGCGCAAAAAGGGCACATCGCCAATCACCTTGCCCGTGGCGGGATCATGCACATCAATGGTTTCGCGTGAATCAGCGCGGCACCATTGCCCATTGATAAAAGCCTTATCAAGGTTCCAGTCACGGATCAGCGCGCGCGCACGCGACCGGCCCGCCGAAATCGCTTCATCGGCAGTCGCCGCAACATCGGGCGGACTGGCATTTTTTTCTTGTGGGGCAGTGGACACAGCGGACATCTGGGGGCGTTTCCTTGTGCACGTCAGTTACAAAAATTTATTCCATCATCACGCGGTTGTGATTCCGAATTTCGGGGCGCAATTGGGAGACTAAGCGCAGCAGCAAGTCATAGGCAACAATGCTTATGACCAATATAATAAGAAACAGGGTCAAAAGCCCGATTGCAGGTGCGCCAAACGCCCCTGCTCCGTCCCGCTCCATCAGAGAGACAACAAACGAGAGAGCCATGAAGCATATTGTGACCGCAGGTTTGATGACCGTATCCCTGTCGCTTGGCCTTGCTGCCTTTGGCAGTGCGCAGGCCGACGAAGCCATGTCCAACGACGCCGTTAAATCCCGCCAGATGATGATGGATGGCGTCGGTGGCGCCATGGGAACGCTTGGCTGTTATATGAAAGGCGAGTGCGATCTTCCCGATCCGGTTCTGCGCAACCTTGCCAACGGCATTGCCTTTGCAGCCTCCATCGCACCGGGGAAGTTTGAAACCAACACCACGGATGCGTCGGTGAAAACCACGGCCAAGGATGAAATCTGGACAGACTGGGCGGACTTTTCCGGCCGCTTCCCGGCCATGCAACAAGCAGCGATGAAACTTGCAGCGGCGGCTGGTGACAAAGGCGCCATGGGGGCTGCCATGGGCGAACTCGGCAAATCCTGCAAAGGATGCCACGATACGTATCGCGCGAAATAATTACGCCAAGCCGACATAAGCAAGTCTGAGCGTCCCCGGATGAAACGATCCGTCATCCATCATTGCTGTTGCCCGAAACCCAAAACAGCAAGACGGAAACGCCTTCCGGGGACTTACTTTATTTCAGAGCCTAATTTGCCAAATCTTCTTCGCCATAAGCCTTGCCGCTAAAAACAAAGAGTCATGGTGATATCCTGATCGTGATCGCCAAACTCGCGTCCGAAAATATTTAACCCGCCCGGATTTTTGGCATTGTCATCAATCCCGATCCGGAAACGAATTGAGTGATGATCCATGATTCCAAGCGTATGGATCGTTTGATCGGAAATCCGCTGCCCGTCGATCCAGGTCCCCTTTTCATCGATCACCCATGTCTTGAGCTGACCGTATTGGGACCCTGCGAGCTTCCACCAACCCGGCGAATATAATCCGCGCCGGTCCCCAAAATCGCCTGGCGACGTCCAGATACCAACATTGAAACCGTTGATCCAGATTGAAATATCCGACGGCCATTCCGCGTTGGTTTCCGGGGTTTCTGAACTGACTTCGGCCATAATCTCCAACCGTTTTGGCTGACGTCCGGTTACTTTGGCATTGTTCGGAAATTTGTATTCAACATAACCGCGCGTAAACCATAAAAGGGTGGCCTGCATACGTTGCGGATCCAGAAACACATTGGGCACATCAAGCACCCCGATAATCCGTTCAACCGAACACATGCCGCACGGAGCACCGACATCAAATTCGGTAAACAGGCCGATCGGCATGCTGACGACGACCCGATCATCATCTGAACTGGTTTTATCGTCATCAAAGCGTATGTATATTTCGCCATAAGCCGCAGAACAGATTTTCTGATTGCCCTTTTTGGCCTTCATCGTCTGGGTTTCAACCAACCCTACTTTTTCAAGAGTCTTGATATTGATTGCCACCGTCGATTGCGGCAATCCCATCTTTTCTGCGATTTCATTAACATTCTGTGGGCCGTTCTTGCGCAACAGATACAGGATGTCGATCCTGGTTTTGGACGCAAGCCCATGAACGATATCTGAATCTTTAACGGGATCGACCGTCAGTAGTTTTGTCTGCATGGCTTTTTATTATTCCCTTCAGGTTTCCCCATATACCACACGACTGTCCATGGCGGCATCGACTACCCCTTGATCCCCGAAGACAGCATAATTGCCTGGGTAACGCGACGCTGAAAGATCAGATACGCCACGGCTACCGGCATCGCAGCCATTACAGCCACCGCCATATCACGCGCATACTGCACACCAAATGAGTCACCAACCTGCGTGATCCCGACCGTAACCGTCATCATTTCTTCGGAAGTGGTGACAAGGAAGGGCCACAGGAAATTGTTCCACGCCATGATAAACGTAATAATCGAAAGGGCGGTTGTGATCCCCCAATTCAACGGTAGATACAGCTTGAACAAAATCTGAAATTCGCCGCAACCGTCAAGTTTGGCAGCCTCGCGCAACTCGCGGGGCACGGAATCAAAAAACTGTTTATAGACAATCACCACCACCGGAATGATCACCTGCGGCAGGATGATCCCGCCCCATGTATTGATCATGCCAAATTTATGCATCAACACGAATTGCGACACCACCAGCGCCTGAGACGGCACCATGAAACTTGCAAGCACCACCAGAAACAGCATCCGCCGACCCGGAAAAACAATCTGGGACAAGGCATAGCCGCACATCATACTGATCACAATGACAATCGCGGTAATCAGAACCGACGTCCCGATGGAATTGACGTACCAACGCACAAGATTGGTTTCAAAAAGCGCGAAGATATAGGATGACAGATCAACAGTCTGTGGCCAAAGCGATAAACTGCCGACAACTTCTGCCTCGGGCTTAAGCGACGTGACAATTGCCCAATACAGCGGAAAGGCCCAGGCACAGGCCGCAATCAGGGTAAAGACCAGCAGCAAAATATTGCCTGATGATACGCGTCCCATCATTATTTCCCCCGCGCTTTGAGCAACTGATATTGCAGGATCGACACCGCAACGATGATGACAAACAGCGCCACCGCAACCGCCGAGGCATAACCGCCCTGGTTCCGGCCAAAAGCTTCGCGATAGACAAGTTGCAACAGCACATAGGTCGAATTGAACGGTCCGCCTTGGGTCATCAGATAAATCTGATCAAAAATCTTAAGCTGCATGATCAACTGCAATGTCAGGACAAGTGCCGTCACCGGCCAAAGTAACGGCCAGGTAATCCGGCGGAACTGCTGAAGCCTGGTTGCCCCGTCCAGAGATGCGGCTTCGTAATAATCCCGGGGGATATTGCGAAGAGCGGAAACAAACAAAAGAACATTAAAACCGTTGGTCCACCAGATTGTGACAACCGCCACCATCGGCATTGCCCAGAACGGATCACGGAACACGCTGACACGTTTCCCGACAACGGCCTCGATCAGCGGCTGTGCAATCCCGAACTGCTGATCAAGCACCCACTGCCATATCTGGGTCACAACCGTAACCGGCAGGATATAGGGCATGAAGAACAGGATCAGGATACTCGCCTGCACCCAGCCATTAAGACGCACAATCATCATCGCAATGCCAAGGCCAATCAGCGTATTGGGAACGACGGTCAGAACAACAAAATACAACGTGTTATAGACCGAGGTATAAAAAAGCTTGTTTTGGAACATCCGGATATAGTTATCCAGCCCCACCCATTCGCCCTCGCCGATCAATGGTGCATCGGTAAAGCTCATCGCAAACATTTTGTAGACAGGATAGGCAAACACCACGAGATAGCAGATCACGAAAGGCGCAATCAGCAGCAATGCCGTTCTTGTCCTGTTTCCGGATTTCAATCGCATCAACACCACCCCATAGCCATGAAAATCATACAGGGACCATCCGGTGGCGATGCCTGACATAAAGAAGAAGCATGCCAGCCACCGCCATCATCTCTGATCAGTTAAGTTCCAGACCCTGCAGTTCATCACGCACCATTTCCAGCGCCTCTTCGGGATCAAGCTGTCCGTTTAGCGCAGGAACGATGAAATTCTGCGTCGCTTCGTAAATCGGCCCGGCCACACCGGCAATCGAGATTGCCGGATCGAAAACAGCCGTTTCAGCAAGTGCGGAATAGGTCGCGTTCGGTTCCATTTTCTTGAATTCGTCGCTTTCGGCTACCGCCTTATAGGCCGGAATATGCCCCGCATCCGCCCAAGACAGGCTGTGTTCATTCATCCATGCGATAATCTGCATCACCACCTTGACCTTTTCGGCGGAAATCGGATTGTCTTCGCTATGGGGGATGGCAAAGGCATGAGAATCAGCCCAGGTTGCCTTTTTATCCATCAAAACAGGGATCTGTACCGCGCCCCATTCAAAGCCAAGATCGCCATTCTTGGCCAGATCCTTCATTGTCGGGACTTCCCAGACGCCATTGATGTGCATTGCCGCACGTCCGGATGTAAACAGTGCGATCGAGGCCTCATAAGAAATCAGTTCCGGGGAATATCCCGAGGCCACCCAATTGGTCATTGCCTTAAGCGCCTTAAGCCCCGCATCCCCAGGAAGGATTTTGCCATCCTCCACAAAAGAGGCCCCCTGTTGCGCCAAGAGCGTATAAAACACACGCCACATCGATCCACCTTCATCGGTATGCAGCGACAACGGAATTTCTACGCCAGTGTCCTTAAGCTTCGCCAGCGCGGCATTGAAATTTTCAAGTCCATCCAATCCTTTGGGCTTGCCATCTTCCCCCAAAAGCCCCGCCTTATCCAACGCATCCTTGTTGTAATACAGCACGATAGAATGAATATCGAACGGCAAGCCATACAACTGATCGCCAACCTTGGCGGCATTGAAACTCGACGGATAATAATCATCTGCTGACAACCCTGCCTCGGTCAGCTCATCGTTGCTGATTGGACGCAGAAGCCCCTGGGGGACGGCCAAGGGGAAACGCGACAGATGATAGGTCATGATATCGGGTTGCTGTCCCACCGCCGTTGCGGTCTGGATCTTCGTATAGAACGGCACGCCCCATTCCAAGGTCGTCGATTTGATATTAATATCGGGATGGGTTTCGTTGAATTCCTTGATCAGGGCTTTCATACGCGCACCATCACCGCCTTCAAGGAAATCCCACCAGGTGATATCAGTTTGTGCATTGGCAGCAACGGTACTGCCCATCAGGATTGTGGCCGACAGACAGGCCTTTATGAAAGGTTTCACGACGTTTCCTCCTTGTGCGCCGGGCACTTTTGGGCCACAGCGTAAAATGCCCTGACGGGTTATTATTATGATTGCATCCCGTGCCGGGCGGTTACGATCCGGATGACCTGCAGCGTTACCGCAGGCGCATCCCATTGGCATCGAACAGAAACAAATGACGTGTCGGCAAACGGGCCGATATGTGATCCTGCGCGATATGATTGCGATCTGAACGACGTTCGATGGTGACCCGCACTCCGCCCTCGGTCAGGGTATGGACGTAACTGACCCCACCGAGTTCTTCGGTAAATTCGGTTTTCAATGACAGTTCAACAGCATCGTCTTCGGCGGATACCGGGTTGCCTGTCCCAATATTTTCGGGACGAATACCCAATATGACCGTCGCCCCTGGCACAGGTTTCGGGCCGCTCAGAGTTACCGGCACGCTACTGTTGGGTGCTTCGACCAGTTCAATCCGCACTTCATCCGGGGCATCGTTTCCCCCCGGCACGACCTTGCCTTCCAGGAAATTCATCCTTGGCGACCCGATGAAACCGGCAACAAACTGGTTATCTGGATTATCATAAAGCTCAAGAGGTGATCCGATCTGCTGCACCGTACCGGATTTCAGCACGACGATCTTATCGGCCAGGGTCATGGCTTCGACCTGATCATGGGTAACGTAAATCATCGTCGCCCCGATCTGGTTGTGCAGCCGGGCGATCTCCATGCGCATCTGAACACGTAATTCGGCATCCAAATTCGATAATGGTTCATCAAACAGAAAGGCTTTCGGCTGGCGCACAATGGCCCGCCCGATGGCAACACGCTGCCGCTGTCCGCCCGAAAGCTGTGAAGGTTTGCGATCCAGATGCTGGTCAAGCTGCAGGATGCGGGCGACTTCCTCGACCTTTTGCTTTATCTCGGTCTTGGGTCGAGACGCGATCTGCAGGCTGAATGCCATATTGTCGAAAACCGACAGATGCGGATACAGCGCATAGGACTGAAACACCATGGAAACTCCGCGTTTGGCCGCTTCCATGCAGGTAACATCAGTTCCATCAATCTCGATGACACCGCTGGTGGTTTCCTCTAACCCGGCAATCATCCGAAGCAAGGTGGATTTGCCACAGCCCGACGGGCCGACAAAAACAACGAACTCCCCCTGACTGATCGAAATATTGACGTCATGAATGACTTCGACCGTTCCGAAGGCCTTCTTGATATTGCGAAGCGTAACACCGGACATTTCCCTGATCCTCTCAATACGGAACCCGACATGATGACAAACCAACCGGTTTTACCAACCGGCTTGCAACCATCAGGCAGATGCATCAAGAGAAACGCGGACCAAGTGATAGGACAATGGCTTAAGCGCACCAACAAGCTTGCCGTCCTCCAACGCAATGCCACGTCCCTTTTTCGGGATCACTGTATTTGGCGCATCGATAGAGTTGCGGTCTTCAAGCTTGTGACCGGAAAGTTCGGTATGTTCGAGCAGACGCGCAGTACCAAAACCTTCAAGGGCCAGATCAAGGCTCATGTCCTCGTCAAGGTGACGGTTGATCAGGAAAATACTGACCGATGTCCCCGCTTCGGACAGCACAGCAGATGCATCGAGATAAGGGACGTCCTGTGAAACATCACAATCATAACCAGGGACATCCACACTGACATTAAGTGCCGTGCCACGCCCGTATTTCGATGCAAACTGAAGCGGATAATAGATCGTTTGCGCCCAAGCCGGGCCGCCTTCACGCGTCAGGATCGGTGCAATAACATTAACCAGCTGCGCCATGCAGGCGATCTTAACCCTGTCAGATCTGCGAATGAAAACATTAAGCAGACTTGCAACCAGAAGCGCATCCTCGAAGTTATAAACCTCTTCAAGCAGAGCCGGCGCGACAGGCCAATCCCATTCCTTGATACGTTGGTCGTCTTCCTTCCGGTCATGGTACCAGACGTTCCATTCATCAAAGCAGATTTTGACATCTTTTTTGGATCGCTTCTTGGCTTTGATGTAGTCAATCACACCACCGATGGTAACGATGTAGCGGTCAAGTTCCTGCGCACGGCCGAAATAGTTCAGCGTGTCCTTTTCCTCATTGCCGAAATATTTGTGCAACGAGATATAATCGACACTGTCATAGCTTTCTTCAAGAACCGTGGCCTCCCAATCAGGGTAGGTTTTCATCTTGTCATTTGAAGAGCCACAGACAACAGTTTCAAGCGACTGATCGAAATACTTGAAAGCCTTGGAGACCTCATTGGCAAGATGGCCATAATCGCGGGCGGTCTTATGACCGACCTGCCAGGGGCCATCCATTTCATTACCAAGACACCAGATGCGGACATTATGCGGATCGGCATAACCGTGCGATTTACGCAGGTCCGACCAGTATGTCCCCGCCGGATGGTTGCAATATTCAAGAAAGTTACGCGCATCCTCAAGACCGCGTGACCCCAAATTCATCGCCAGCATCATCTCGGTATTGGCAAGCTTTGCCCAATCCGCAAACTCGTTCACCCCCATATGGTTGGTTTCACGAGTCCGCCACGCCAGATCAAGACGTGTCGGGCGCTGTTCGCGCGGGCCAAGGCCATCTTCCCAGTTATAGGCCGAAACGAAATTGCCGCCAGGATAACGCACAATCGGAACGTCAAGCCCGCGTACCAGTTCAAGCGTATCCTGCCGAAAGCCATTTTTATCGGCCGTTTCATGGCCCGGCTCATAAATGCCGGTGTATACAGCACGCCCCATATGTTCAAGAAACGAGCCATAAACCCGTCTATCGACAGTCGCAATTGTGAAGTCTTTATGGATGGTTGCGCGTGCACGCATAACTGTTTCCTCACCTGTGGTTTGTTCTTTTGTGAGGTCAGCCTAGAAATGCGATATTTATTTATCAAGTATTTTGTTTTGTATCATATTTTACAATATGAAAATATCAGTCCATATCGCATTTTCTGTTTTTGACAGCCGTTAAATTATGCCGTTCAACTCAGTAAGTTACCGCAATGCAACACATTTCTTAGATTAGTATGATGATATGATAAAATATTTCACCCGCCTCTGGCAACCGCAACCAATGCCCATACTGCCAGACCACAAACGACAAGAATCGCAATCCCCAAAACAGGGGATGCAAACCGGATTTGCATGAAACCCGCCGCAATGCTTTCGGGAACATGATGCATCCCCGTCACCATCGCCCGGATCAAGTTTTCACGCTTGACGACCAGATAAAAAAGTGCGGCAAACACGTGTAAGCCCACAGCGATATAGATCAGATTGATATTTGTATGATGAATGAAATTCATGGTGCGGGCGATATCGGAACTGGCATAGGCCACCAACGGTCCATCAAAGAATAAAAAGGTATCTTCGCTGGCAAAAAGGCCGCTTATCGCCTGCACAGCGACCAGCACGATCAACACCGCAACCATCCAGCCCCCCGCCGGATTATGCCCCGGATAGGTCAGTTCGGTAACGCCCCCGGTTGGCAGTTTCATCAGATAGCCAAACACCTTGCGCGGGCCGGTCAGGAAATTTGAAAACCGGGCGTTTGAACTGCCGACAAAACCCCAGGTAATACGAAACAGAACCAGTGCCAGCACGCAATACCCGGCAAGTGCGTGAATATCGATCATCAATTCCTGGTTCGTCCACCAGGACGTCACGATGGCGATGACCAATGACCAATGAAACAGCCGGACGGGAAAATCCCAAAGCCGGACAGTCTTGGTGGCGTTGATCTTTTGGGTTTCGGTCTTTGTGGTTTGGGTCGGTTCGGTCTGATCGCTCATCAGCGTTTTTCCATTATTTCCGATTAATTTGACATTCATCACAAGTTGGCATCCACAGGCCGCAAGATCAGATGCAATATCACCCCCTGTTATCTTGCCAAAAAATTTGGCCAGATACAGGTCAATCTCTGGTTACCACATCCCGATAGTGTAAAAAATCCCAAACCGGCGGGAATCAATGTTTGCAAATCATTATCACAAGCAGTATCAGTTAATTGGAAGCGTATAGAGGGCGGTGCCCTTGGCTCACCAACAGGGACAGATGGGAACTCCTATGAAACTCGTGAAAATTCTGGGAACGGCTGCACTTGCGACCACTTTGAGCGTGCAGGCATTTGCCGCACCGGGCGCAAAAGACGTTCTGACAACCTATGCCGACATCGCGCATGCCGGTTACGAAGATTCCGTCACAACCGCAAAGGCCCTTCAGGGGGCTGTTGACACATTGATCGCCAATCCGTCGCAGGCATCGTTTGATGCAGCGAAATCGGCTTGGCTTGCGTCGCGCGCACCATACCAGCAGACCGAAGTTTTCCGTTTCGGCAACGCCATCGTTGACGACTGGGAAGGCAAGGTTAACGCATGGCCGCTTGATGAAGGTCTGATCGATTATGTCGAAACCGATCTTTACGGCGAAGAAAACGAAGAAAACCCGGCTTACACCGCCAATGTTATCGCCAATCCGAGCCTGAGCATTTCCGGTGTAACCATTGATGCCTCGACCATCAATACCGGCTTGATCGAAAGCCTGCACGAAATTGACGACGTTGAAAGCAACGTTGCCACCGGGTATCACGCCATCGAATTCCTTCTTTGGGGTCAGGACCTTCATGGCACCGAAGCGGGCAATGGCGACCGTGCATGGACCGACTATGCCAAGGGCGATGCCTGCACCAATGGTAATTGTGATCGTCGCGGCGCCTATCTTCAGGCCGCAACCGATCTTTTGGTTTCCGATCTTGAATGGATGACTGCACAGTGGACTGCTGATGGTGACGCACGCGCCACCGTTCTTGAAGGCGACGGCATTCCGGGTTTGACCGCGATTGTCACCGGCATGGGTTCGCTGTCTTACGGTGAACTGGCTGGCGAACGCACCAAACTTGGCCTGTTGCTGCATGATCCGGAAGAAGAGCATGACTGCTTCTCGGACAACACGCACAACTCGCACTACTATGATGCGCTGGGTATCCAAAACGTTTACCTTGGCCGTTATGCCCGTGTTGACGGTTCCATCGTTAAAGGTGCATCGCTTTCCGATCTGGTTGCGGCCAAGGATGCCGGTCTTGATACCGAACTGCGCGCCAAACTGGCGTCATCGGTTCTGGCTGGTAAAACCATGGTTACCCGTGCACAGGGTGGCGAACATTTTGACCAGCTGATCGCAATGGACAATGAAGACGGCAATGCCGTTGTTCAGGCCTTTGTCGATGCGCTTGTTGACCAGACCAAATCAATCGAACAGATTGTTGCCGCCATTGGCGTTTCAGGTATCGAGTTCGAAGGTTCGGATAGCCTTGACAATCCGGCGTCGATCAATTGATCACACAACATCCGCATTCGGGGTTATGCCCCAAATGATTCCGACGGCGGGGGAAAATTTTCTCCCGCCGTTTTGCTTTTACGATTAGAAGAATTCCATGCATTTTCCCGCCGCCCGCAATTTCCCACACGCCGTTCTGACTGTGCCCCTTCTGGTCGCACTCCTTTTGAGTGCCGCCCTGCCCGCCTTTGCCAATGATGCCCTGCCCGGCGGGGATACAACATGGCAAAAGAAAACCGGGCGAAAGGCCTTTACCCATTATTCGGCCAATATGGCCTTTGAAAAGCGACTTGATTTCAAGCTTGGCGAAGCCCTTTTTCAAAGGCTTTGGGTTACGGCACCGACACGCACCAAGGCGGCCGATGGTCTGGGGCCGTTGTTTAATTCGCGCGCGTGCAATGGGTGCCATATTCGCAATGGCCGGGGTCACCCGGTTGATGAAAACGATCCCTCGGCGGGTGCAACATCGATGCTTTTGCGTCTTTCTGTTCCGCCAAAAACCGATGCGGATCGTGAACTGCTGGCATCGGGCCACGCATCGACCCTGCCCGATCCGGTTTACGGCGGACAGTTTCAGGACTTTTCAATCCCCGCCATCCCGGCCGAGGGCAAGGTGACGGTGCATTATAAAACCCACACCATAACGCTTTCAGATGGCCAAACCGTCGACCTTCGTAATCCAACCTATGGCATGACCGATCTGGCTTATGGTCCGCTGGATGATGATGTGATGATCTCGCCACGCATTGCCCCGCCGATGATCGGACTTGGCCTGCTTGAAGCCATTCCAGATGATGTCTTGATCGCCGCCAGCGATCCCGATGACCGGGATGGCGATGGCATATCAGGGCGGGCAAACCGAGTCTGGGACATTGCCAAGGGCGATCTGGCGATTGGCCGCTTTGGCTGGAAGGCCGGAATGCCGACCCTTAACCAACAAAACCAGAATGCATTTCAGTTTGATATCGGGCTTTCAACCCCGCTATATCCGCTAGGATATAGCGACTGCACCAAAGCGCAAAGCCTGTGCCGGGGGGCCCCCGATGGGAATGATCCGGAGTTTGATAATCTGGAGGCCCATGGCCAGATCACCGATCTTGTCCTGTATTACGCACGCAATGTCGCCCCGCCGATGCGACGCCACGCATCCGATCCCGATGTGATTGCCGGGCGCGATATTTTCAATTCAATTGGTTGCGCATCGTGCCATACGCCAAGCTATCAATTGCCTGTACGGGCGGACTTGCCCGAACAATCCGGGCAGGTCATCTGGCCTTACACGGACCTTTTGCTGCATGATATGGGCGAAGGACTGGCCGATCACCGGCCCGAAGCACTGGCAAGCGGCACCGAATGGCGCACACCGCCACTTTGGGGATTGGGCCGCGCCCGGGAAATTGATCCGCGTGCCGGATATTTGCATGACGGACGTGCCCGAACCCTTCTGGAAGCTGTATTATGGCATGACGGCGAAGCAGCACCCGCACGCGACGCCGTCACAATCTTGCCATTATCGGATCGCAGCAAGTTGCTTGCATTTCTAAAGTCCTTATAAGCCTTAATCTTGGGGAAAATCATGCCGATCCTGTGTCGCTCTTGCAAAGCCACCCTGCTGGCCGCGTCAACCATGCTGGCCATCGGGCTTGCCCCGCCCGGCGCACGGGCCGATATCCCGGATGAAAACTATCGCCCGGTGCTTGAACATCTTTTGACCGTGGTGGTGCCGCCCAAGCTTGATGCGCTGCATGACGCGACGACGGATCTTTCCACCGAGATGGATGATTTCTGTGCCGCACCTGATCAGGACGGCCTTGATCAAGCCCGCAAGGATTTCCACACAGCCATGGATATCTGGCAGGAAGTCCAGCCATGGCGCATGGGGCCGTTGGTGGCCAATGGCCGCGATCAGCATATCGAATATTGGCCGGATAAACACGGCACCGCGATACGCCAGTTTCGCAAGCTGATGTTTAGCAAGCCCGCGATCTATACCGACCGCGAAAAGATCGCCAATACCAGTGCCGCCCTTCAGGGGCTTCCCGCCATCGAGCAGGTTCTGTTTGATGACAAGCTTTCGACAAAGCTTTTGGGTGATGATGAGGATGCCACTTTCCTGTGCGGTTATGGCATGGCAATCGGGGCCAATCTGGAACGCATCACAGGTGAACTGACCGCCGAATGGCCCGATTTTGCCAAAAGCATGGTCGAGGCTGGCCCCGACAGCATGGATTATCCGGACGCCAAATTTGCCGCGACAGACCTGTACCGCGCCCTTCACGAAGGGCTTTTGATCATTGCGACACAAAAACTGGCCCGGCCGATGGGCGATGACGCCAAGGATGCCAAGGCCAGCCGTGCCGAAAGCCCGACGTCAAAAAGATCGCTTCGCAATATCGCCCATAACCTGACCGGACTGTTTGCGATCTATGATGGCAAATGGGGCGATACCGGCGAAGAAGGCAAAGGCCTTGCTGCCCTGATCGACAGCAGCCTGATGGATCGGTCCTTTCGCCTGAACTGGCAGAATGTGATTGATGCGCTTGGGGATTTGCCGCCCTCGATTGTTGAGCTTCTTGACCAGCCCGATGGCTATCAGAAACTGGCCGATTTTGCCGGTCAGATCAGCTTTATCAATTCGCTGGTCGAAAATGATGTTGGTGGCACCACCCAACTTGGTGGTGGCTTTAACTCGCTTGACGGCGATTGATCCGGCAAAGGTTCGGTTATGAAACAAAAGCGACGCGAATTCCTTAAACTTATGGGGCTTGGCGGGGCGATAACGCTTTTGCCCCTTGATGCCCTGCGTGCGGCAACACCCACCGCCGTCGAAGATCGGGCGGTCTATCTTTCGACCAGTGGCGGGGATAATCACGATTATTATTTCAGCGCCTTTAACGCCATGGGCAAGGTTCTGTATGAACAGCCCCTGCCCGGTCGCGGGCACGACCTTGGCCTGCGGCCCAATCATGTTGATGTTGCCGCGGTTGAACGCCGTCCGGGGCTTTATGGCCTGATCTTTGATCGCCATACCGGAGCGGTCCGTGCCAAGCTGCATTGTCCCGAAGATCGCCGGTTTTACGGACATGCGGTTTATTCAAATGATGGTCGGCACCTGTATGTTACCGAAAACGATTTCGAACATGCGCGTGGCGTGGTGTCCGTCTGGGATGCGAAGGATGGCTATCGCCGGATTGCCGAGTTTGACAGCTTTGGCACCGGGCCGCATGAATTACACCTGATGCCCGATGGCGAAAGCCTTGCCATTGCCAATGGCGGCCTGCAGACCCATCCGGATCGCGACGGCCGGGCGCCGCTTAACCTTGACTCGATGGAACCCAATCTGTCGATCATTGACCGGCGCAGTGGCAAGCTTTTGCATCAGGCGGCCCTAAAGGCCGACTGGCACCAGCTTTCAATCCGCCACCTCGACATTGCAACAGATGGCACCATTGCCACCTGTTTCCAGTATCAAGGGGCTCTTAACGATCAGATGCCCCTGGTCGGGCTTTGGGTACCTGGCAAGGACATCCGTGTGATCGAGGCACCTGATAACGTGCAATACCGCATGCGGCAATATTGCGGATCCATACGGTTTGATGCCTCGAACCAGGTTTTTGGCGTTTCCTGCCCACGTGGCGGCATCATTACATTCTGGGATGCCAAAAACTTCAAGTTCCTGACCCATATCCCGGTACCGGACGGCTGTGGCATTGCCGCGACGGATCGGGCCGGCGAGTTTGTCGGCACCAGTGGTGTTGGCAGCGGCTGGCGCATGGATGCGATTCGTCGAAAACGGGTCGAATTGCCCGACGATTCGCTTAAAAAACTTCATTGGGATCATCATTTACGGCGTATTCCGGCCTGATATTCAGACCCGCCATATTATAACAAGGCCGCACCGAATATGCGGCCTTGTTCATTTATACGGAATTAAAATCCCCAAAACCCGCAGAAAACGGCGGCATTAACCGACTGTTTTAGTCGGGATAAAAAACCCTCATATCGATCAACCAAAAATTTTATGCAAATGATAACGATTTTCACTTGCGCCGCATTTTTTCCTCGCCTATAACGGTTCTCGACACAGCCCGCGAATGCAACCCATTCGCATTTGTCCCCAAAATGGCTTGTCTCACCTGCGGGTGCTCTCTCCCCGCAGGCCTCTCAAGGTGGAACAGCGGTGGTTATCGATGCGGGAAACGATAACCACCGCGTTCTCTCTTTTGGATCATTCATCGGAATTGCCATCACGATCGCAGGCGATACCGGATCCCCCAAAAAAATTCTCACATCTTCTTAGCTGCTGCGTCTTTCTAACGGCATGATGTTTTCTGCATGTGCTTTGTGTTGCGCATAACAACACATCAATGCGCGTGCAAAAGGTCATGCCTGTTCTGAATCGCTGTAATTGATTTCAGCAAAACATCAAAAAACGATTTCGGTTAGGACAGGAGCAATTCCTCATAATCCTTTAGGAATTACAGCATGACCATTCTTGCTTTGAAGATTGAGAATAAAAGCGGTTTCCCCGACGATCAGGTCAATATCGGCTTTGTCCCGGGAACCGGCGCCCCTTGCGACATTTCATACCAATCCCCTTCCACGATTGAACCCCTTTCAATTGACGTCTTGCCGCTTAATATCGGCGCGTCCTATCCGTTTGCCGGAAACTGGTACAAGTTATCAGACCTTCCAGACAGCCTTGCCATCAGTGCCTTCAGCGGCCGTGTCTATGTGGCCTACCAAACCCCATGGAGCGTCGAGGGAAAACAATATGAACCAGGTCAGGCGGTAACCGACCCAAACTTTTTCCTGCGCTATGACAAAATGGAAATGACCTTTACCGGCAATCCTGCGGATGTCGCGAACCTGACCAGCATTGATTATTGGTCAATCCCGATGTCGCTAAAAACATCGAAAAACGGTGCCCCGGCGGGAACGGTTCAGGGGTTGCTTAACAATGCAAAAACACAAGACGTCTATGACGCGCTTTTGTCACTGACGACACCCCCGGTTTCGGGTCTTCCCGGTGTTGCGGGCAATGATGGTACCCCGATACCCGCACTGGTTCCGGGACAGTTTGTTCAATACGACCCAAGCAGCCCGGCACCGGGCAATGATTTCGCGCGCATCATCGGACCGTCGTCATATCCATCGATCAATCCACAAGGCATTCCGGTTCTTCCCTATGACACCTTCGAAGGTTATCTATCCCACCTTAACGAACAGTTCGGTACCAACACCACCACCGGTGCCGTGATCCCCGGCCTTGGCAATGGCGTCATTGCCAAAATCGCCGGTAAATTCGCCGGGGTTGGCTCGGATGCTCCGTCAAACGGGCCGCTTTCAAAACAGACCTATGATTTGACTGCCAAGATCGACGCGCAGTCAAATATCACGCTCAGTGGCACAGTTGGGAATGGCGCCAAACACGTCACCATGGCCTTTGCCAAGAATGACCTGATCAATCCATCAGGCATCTATGGGGCAAACGCCCCCTTCAGTCTTGATGGGGCGGCGGCGGCTCCGCCGGTGAACAATGTTTATGGCTGGATATCAGGCGATCTTCTTGCCGGGATTAATATCGGCGCAATTGGCAGCTCTGTCTCTGTTGGCAAAGATAGCCCCAAGATGGTCGGCTCCATGCCTAGCCATGACTGGTTCAACCTGCCAAATTCGTTGCTGTTTGGTGGTCTTCAAACATCAAAAACCTATAACCAATGGGCGGCAAAACTCGCCCCGTTATCCCAAGCTTATAATTTTGCCTATTCAGATCGCTTTGCACATGTGTTTGCGTCACTGAACCCGGCAAAAGCAGACGAACTGAAATTGGTCCTTGAACCGGGAAATGTCGTGATGTCGTAAAGTGGCGATAACACCCGTCACAGATTAAATGACCACCAATATCGTTCCGGTTCCTTTGCCTTATGGTGGGGGAACCGGAACATTTTCGCCCTTTGTTTATCCTTATGACCGGCGCAGTGCGATCAACAAACGCAGGCTATTGATCGTGACCAGCACGGTTGTGCTGGTATCGGCCCGACTTGCATCACCTGAAGAGCGGTTCACATTAGTCTAACGGCATAGCATCTCTATTCTGCCTAATAAGCTGAGACGCCGTCGCCTTGATAATGCTAAAGCCCGCCCGCGCATCTTCGTTCTCCGGACTGAGAAATCTTTGGAGGGCTATCCCGAATGACGCCGACAGAATGAAGCGCGTGAGCGCAGCCGCCGAGAAACAGGCCATTGCTTCGTCTTTGCACTGATACTGGACGATGCGTTTTTCAATCATTGCCGCGATTTGTGACGTGAAGTTATCGACCTCCACCTGAAACGGTTTGGAATTCATCGCAAAGTTGAAAAATTCAAGAAAGTTCCGATAGGTCTCTGGACTGTCGATAAGGACCGATTCGTTGTAATCGACGACTGCTGCAATCTGCCCTTCCAAAGAATCGTGTCCGTGTAGGCGAACATCGAGCGCCTCGATGTAACCGTGCTGCATGCGCTTGAGTACGGCAGCAAAAAGACGATTCTTGTTGCCATAATGGTAATTAAGCTGACTCAGCACAACGCCAGCCTCATCGGCAATTCCTCGAAGAGTTACAGCTCCACAGCCATGCACCGCGATCGACTTAAATGCGGCGTCAAGGATGTTCTCTGCTGTCGCCTCGCCCTTTGTAGTCGCCGCAATCTCACGATCCCGTTTGCGCTGGGTGTCTGCTCCAAGTGACATGAGTTAGCCTCCTCTATTCGCCAAATCACTTTCCTGATGATGGGAATGGTGCCCTTTTCATTCGCTTATCGTCCACTCAGCCTTCTGGTTATCCGCACCACGATAACCGTAACCACCGCACCGCCCACAAAACCACCGCCAGCATCGCCCAGCATTGCAAAGAATGAGTTGTCATCCCCCACGAATCCACCGACCAGCAGCCCCAAAGCCAGTCCTCCCAAACCACCAGAAAGAATGTTGATAATTGGCGCAATGGTGGATAGTCGTAGCGCAGTAGTCACAGCTTGACCACCAGCAATACCCATGACGATCTGCACAATAGTCGTCAATATAATCATCATACCAAATTTCTCCTTAGGTGACGTCCAAGCATTTATTCAGGAGCCCCATCACTTTCCGGGTTAAGCCTCCGCCTGCGTCATGCAGTACTGTCGTGTCTTGCATTTTGATTCGCCCGTCTGCTTTGCAAGATCGCACGAAGGGCGGCATCGAAATGATTGGCGGAGATAAGAAAAGGCGTAAAATCCTGTCCCGGCTGCGCCTTGACCGAATCACTGATCGCCAAGGTCTTCGCTCTTTGACAAAGTGCCCCCAGAACAGCGCCGCTCAGCCCCTCCGTAGCCTCAGCAAGCGTACCGAGGTCGACGTCTTCGCCGAGCGGGCTGTTCTGGCAATGCACCTTAAGGATGGACAAGCGCGTCTCGCGATCAGGGTCCGGTAAATCGATCACCAGATCAAAACGGCCGGGCCTGAGCAACGCCGGATCAACAAGATCCGGCCGGTTGGTCGCCGCCAGCACGACGACGCCAGAATCACCATTAATCGCATCAAGTTCCAGCAGGAACTGCCCAACCATACGATCACCGATCTGGCCGTCGCCGGTGCTTCTACCACGCGCGGGTGTGATCGCGTCTATCTCGTCAAAAAAGATGATAGAGGGCGCGGACTGCCGCGCGCGCCGAAACACCTCACGGATGCCGCGTTCGGATTCACCCACCCATTTGGAAAGGAGCTCGGGACCACGCGCCACGATAAAGTTAACCTCCGTCGTCGTCCCAACCGCCTGCGCCAAAAGTGTCTTGCCGGTTCCTGATCCGCCGGTCAGCAAGATACCTTTGGGCGCATAGGCGGTAGCATACGTGAAGCGAGAAGCGTAAGTGAGCGGCCAGTCAAGCGCCTCCCTCAGCAGATGCTTCTCCTTCTCCAGTCCGCCGATATCCTCCCAGCATGTTTCGGCTATGTCAGACGACAGTTCACGCATGGTCGACAAGCGGAAATCCGCCAACGCCTTCTGGAAATGCACCATCCGAACAAAGAGCGCCGATTTGCTTTCTTCCGTTTGATTGTCGCGAGCGCAGGCCATGCCCGCTTCGCGGCAGAGCGCTGCCAGATCCGCACCGAGGAAGCCATGCGTCACAGCGGAGACTCGCTCCAGATCAACATCCGCGGCCAGCGGCATGAACCGAGTGTGAATCTTAAGAATTTCCAGTCGCCCCATCTTGCTCGGCGGGACAATAGATATCTCGCGGTCAAACCGGCCCGGTCGACGCAACGCCGGATCCACAGCATTAGGCAGATTAGTGGCAGCCATCACCACGACCCTACCGCGCGAGGAAACGCCATCCATCAGCGCCAGTAGCTGCCCGACAACACGCTTCTCTACTTCGCCGAGCACTGTTTCCCTGTTTGGGGCAAGCGCGTCGATCTCATCGATGAACAAAATCGTCGCCGGATGCCTCTGCGCCTCATCGAAAACCTTGCGCAGGAGCTCTTCGGACTCACCATAATGCTTCTGGATGATCTCGGGGCCGTTGATCGAAAGGAAGAATGCATCTGTCTGCTGGGCTATCGCACGTGCGATCAGAGTCTTGCCACAACCGGGCGGGCCATAGAGAAGCAAGCCGCCCGGTGCATCGACGCCAAGTCGCATGAAAACCTCCGGACGACGCAGCGGCAGCTCTACCATTTCACGAATGCTGGCGACCTCGCCGGAAAGGCCACCGACATCCCGATAGGATGTCTTGCGGTCCTGGGGATCGACAACTGAAATCGCGGTTTCTCTCGTGGCGGTCACCACACCGGTCGGCACCGTTTCAATGACCCTCAACCGAGCGTCCGCGTGATCAAGCAAACTACCTACGATCAGAGCACGATGATCCAATAGCCGAGCATCCGGTGAAGGTATCGCCGAGGTTGCACTTTCAGAGGCTCCGAGGAAGCGAGCGAGGACAGCATTTCCATAACGAATCGGGTTTCCGCTCTGCCCCGGCAATGCGCGTTCCACAACGGCGAAGACGATACGCTCGGCAGGGAAAGACGTTACAACGGTAAGGACAACTGTTTCTCCAGCCTGCGCGCCACTAGCCGCTGCCAGAGTCGAGCCGAGGGCAACGCTGCCCCTTGCCGTGGTGCTGTCACCGATGATGCGACCCGCCGTTTGTGCAAGCGCGGTAATCGTTACATAGTCGCCAGGCTTCCATCCATTGGCGTCCATATCGGCGGGATTAATTGCGACTCTGTCCTCGACCCCGCCTGTAATGGCAGGGTCGAGACAGAGGGTGAAACCTCGAGTAAGAGTTTCAGTATTCATGGTTTAACGGCCAGACTGTCGACGACTAATCGCCTGGCCGATGCCCGGGACAACGGGAATGCGCACCCGCTTGATGTCTTTGACCATATACGGACCGAAAGCGAACGTGAAAATTCCATAGCTGATGAAGGCGACATGGAAAGACCAGTAACCATTCAGCGCGAATGGGCCCGACTTGAAGTAAGGCAGAAAAGTAAGCGGCAGGAACGAAAGACCAGAGAACAATGCGATCGATGCTACCCACTTCGGTACCAGTCCTGGTTTCTCCTTGTCCATCATCACCATGATAAAGATGGCCATCACCTCGATTGTTGTGATCCAATAGGTCATGTCAAAAAAGTACCAGCCGATAAAATGAACCATCTTAATAGTTTCAGGATCGACAACGCCGGCAACCTCAGCGCACCAAGCCCACATCGCGGGGACGAACATGAGCACCCATCCGGTCAGCAAGCCACCGCATAACTGGATGAGCGACAGGATAGGCACGGTTTCCCTTCGCCACATCTGCACCGACACTTGACATGCCCAAACAAGATAGAGAATGCCGAAGGCCGTCGAAAGCGATTGGCCCAGCAGTATCCTATCCTGATATTTCAGGTAGAAGTTATCGACGAGTTCCTGAGCACTAAATGACGGGTCGGGCGGCGGATAGTTATGAGCAAGAACGACCCAAGCCAAGCCATAAAGCACGACAAACGCCGGACCACACCAAGCGCATAAGATCTGAATTCGTTGCGTAAGCTTCTCATCCATAACAGGCCTCCTGAATTGAGATGTGCCTAACCGCCAAAATGAACGGACGTCCGATTTTAAATATAGGACGGACGTCCGATTGTCAATAAGGCCTCATTCACTGCCTGCACAGATCACTCTGGATTGCGATCAACACAGCTTCGAAATTTGCACACCCTGACAGCTACGCGCGGTAGGTGACCTTTTTGGCTATCACTATAGCTTAAACACCAATTCCACTATTATCTGGACATCATTAGAGAGCGATCCCCTCATACCGACGCACTAACTCTGAGCGCACAGAGAGCACAATGGCGAAGATATAGTTCCTGTCAAAAGGCATCACGGTCGACGCAGTGCGATCAACAAACGCAGGCTATTGATCGTGACCAGCACGGTTGCGCCGGTATCGGCCAGGACGGCCAGCCATAATCCTGTCAGGCCGGTAATGCTGGTGATCAGAAACACTGCCTTTAGGCCCAGCGCCAGACCGATATTTTCGCGGATGACGCGCCGGGTGGCACGCGATAGTTTCACCAGATTAACCACATCGGAAAGCCGGTCTTTGACCACCACCGCATCGGCGGCTTCAAGGGCGATATCCGTGCCCCCGCCAATCGCAATCCCGACATCAGCCGATTTCAGGGCTGGGGCATCGTTGATGCCATCACCAACCATGGCAATTGGGCCCTTGCGTGCTGGATCATTGCGAAGCTCGGCCAGTACGTTCAACTTATCTTCGGGCAGTAATTGCGCATGATATTCCATGCCCAGTTCACCGGCCATACGTTTGGCAACCAGCATCGCATCGCCGGTCAACATCACCGGATTGATGCCCAATGCCTTAAGCTTGGCAAGTGCAGCCTTCGCATCCGCTCGGGCAACATCGCGGAGTGCCAGTGCGCCAATCACGACGTTATCTTTCAAAACAACAACGGCGGTACTGCCTGCGTCTTCCTGTGCGGTTAACCAATCCGCAATTTCCGGGGTCGGATCGATATCAAGCCGCTTGGCCGCGCCAACCCGGTACAAGATGCCATCAATCCGTGCTTCGACCCCGGCACCGGCGATGGTGCGCGCATCCGTAATCACCGGCAGATCAAGGTTTTTGTCCTGTGCTGTTGTCACCACTGCCTTCGCCAGCGGATGCGACGTCACGGTTTCAAGGGCTGCGGCAATGCCAAGCAATTGATCCTCGGCCATGTCGCCAACCGTAATCAATGATGCCAGCTTTGGCTTGCCTTCGGTCAGGGTGCCGGTTTTATCAAACGCCATGGTGCGGACCGCCCCGATGGCTTCAAGTGCGGCACCGCCCTTAACCAGCAAACCAATCCGCGTGGCACGCGCCAAGGCCGAGGTTACCGCCGCCGGGGTTGAAATCACCAAGGCGCAGGGGCAACCAATCAGCAACAATGCCAGACCGCGATAAATCCATTCTTCCCAGCCCTGCCCAAACAGGACCGGCGGGATCACCACGGTCAACGCTGCCAAAGCCATGATGATCGGGGTATAGATACGGGCGAATTTGGCAACAAACCGCTCAACCGGTGCCTTGTGCTTTTCACTTTGTTCGACCAGTTCGATAACCCGATCCAGCATCGTCTGACCCACTGCCCGCGTAACACACAAATGCACCGGACGGTCGGTAACAATCGCACCGGCAAAAACGTCGTCCCCGGGTTCAGATGCCACCGGAACAGACTCGCCCGTCAGATGGCTGTTGTCGATTTCAGCAGCCCCCGTTGTCAGGATCCCATCGGCGGGAATGCGTTCCCCCGGCCGGACTTCGACAATATCGCCGATCACAAGGGATGCTGGTGAAAGGTCTTCGACCCCGATATCGGTCACCCGACGTGCGATTTCAGGGGTCAGCTTCATCAGCGATTTAACCCCGCTGCGCGCCCGCCCGGCGGCAATACCTTCAAGGCTTTCGCCAATCGCAAACAGCAGCACGACCATCCCGGCCTCAAGACTTTGGCCAATCGCCACCGCGCCCAGAACCGCGACACTCATTAAAAGTTCAATGGAAAAGAACGCACCACTGATCGCCAGCCGAAATGCGGCGCGCATGATCGGCAGGGCGGCAAGAATGGCCGCAACCGACATGGCATAGGTATCCGCCCCCGGAACCAGCCAGCCAACACCCCCGCCGATGACAAGCCAGATCGCCGCCCAGGCAATTTCATCCCCGCCTTCCGGCCAGGGGGCAATTTTCCGCAGCAAGGATTGCGTTTCGACGTCCGCATCCAGCGGTGATGCCGTTTCACCACAAGTATTGGCACCACCACAGCATCCCGACGCCGTCGTGCCGGTATTCACTGTGGATTTTTCATGGGCCGGATATCCAAGCTTGGTCAGCATCCGGGTGATGTCGCCACGCAAATCGGGGCTATCATCGCGCAGGCCCAGCGTCACGGTTTCGCGCATCATCGAAACATCAACACATTCGACCCCGTCGCGTTTGGAAAGGGCGGTTTCGATCTTGGCCACGCAAGACCCGCAATCCATGCCCGATACCACCCAGTGATGATGCGCCACACCATCGCGATGGCGCTTCAACACATCCCGCGCGACCTTTTTTTGATCATCACCAAGATCGGGCTGGGCATGCAGACCCGCCCCGTCCGTCACAAAGGACTGACCCGGCACAGCACGTTCAAGTGCCGCAATCAGGGATGATTTGCAGCTTTCGCAATTTCCGATGGCCGGGAATTCATCCCATTTCGCGATGACGGACATTCTGGAACCTCGCCAATATTCAAAATTTCATTCATGTATTATATTCAAATAACAATTCATATGTTCTGTCGTCAAGTGATATTCAAATCAGAATTTGAATATAAGCCAAAATGCACCATTATCCATGCCATTCGAAAACGGTTGTTCGACAGCAGGATAACCACATTCATATCGTGGCAGATCATGACAGAAATGGAAATTTTGTGCAGGCCGCGCGAGGAATAGAAGGCCCCTGCCTTTAGACCGCAAAAGTGCGGTTAATCATGAGTCACATGGGCAAAGACATCGCGCACAACACGTGAAATATGTTCGTCGTCGATATTGTAAAAGATGTGCCGTCCCTTGCGTTCAGAGGCAAGGATACGTTGATCGCGCAATTGACGCAGGTGATGGCTGGTCAATGACTGCGACATGCCCGATGCCTCGGCCAGATCCCCAACGGTTTGCGGTTTTTCCATACAGCGCAGCACCAATTGCAACCGACCGGCATCGCCCAAAAGGGCAAAGATTTTTGCCGCACCCTCGATATCAGGCAGTGCAAGGTTATGGCCCGTGGCCCGTGATGCATCGCGGGTGACGGCCTCGCCCTGTTCAGTGCTTAGGCCCAGACGCGCGGCTGTATCACATTCGTTACAGGCGTCATCCTGTGGCGCGACAATATCCGCGGTGCGGGATTTGGTTTTGCTTTGTGACATGGCCTCTATTTTCCACGGCACGCCATCCTTGGCAAGGGGACATGCATGTAAATCATTTTGGAACACACGTCCGAAACAGGCGTTGCATGATCAGAACCACCCGACCAAACAAGGAGATTTAGCAATGCAGGAACAAACCGCACTCGACCTTTTTCACCTGCAGCAAACCCGTGATGACTGGGAAAATAATGTTACGGGTTATTGCAATACCAACAACATGCAGGTCGGCAACCTGCCCAAAGACGTCGCCGGACCCTATGGCGAAATGAACACCGCATTGGAAAAAATCAAATCAGGCGGCGAACAGGCAACCGAAGAAACCAAAGAGCAATTTCACAAAGCCACCGCCAAGCTTGAAAAGGCGTGGAACAACCTTAAATCCGGCTGAGCCGGATTAAAACACTATTGGTGCTGTCCCCCGACACCGGATCGGGACGTGCCCCAAAATCGCCTTTTCGCGGCAAATCGATGACATGATTACCCGTCAGATTGAGCTTGTCACAAAGAACAACAGGAGCCATCCCATGACATATGGCACCCCGCAAAGCCCCACCCATGGCACGGAACACAAAACCAAACCGCACGCGCATTCCAAGCCCGCAGAACTTGAACCGACGTTCAAGGATTGGGAATTTGGCCTTGCCGCCCGCACAAAGAAAAGCGGGACCGGTGGTGAACACCTGACAAGCGAGATTGTTCAGGCGTGGGATGACATGAACGTTGCCTGGAGCAAGATCAAAGATCACAGCGGCAATGTCCCCAAAGATGCCTTACAGCAATTTCGCGACGCCAATCAACGTTTTCAGGACGTCTGGAACGCAATGATTGTTTCTGACTAGCACGGAAACACCCCGGCACAAGTTACCGGTTTTTCATCTTTCTCCCTCTCCTCCAGAGGACGGGTTAGCCTCCCCTCCCCGTCCTTCCTTTTGCAGCCGGGTTTTCAACTGCCCCGGCTGCATTTTTTTGTGCGCATTTCACAGGGTCGGACACTTGAAATGCGATCACCTTAACGGCTTCTAACTGCGCAGGCGCGTTCCTTCCGGATCATAGAACGGGCGCAGGGATGCCTGTGCAGCGACGCGCGTACCGGCCACATCGATTTCATAAGATGATGCCAGCAAATCCTTGGCCGCCTCGCCAACGCAGGGAACATAACCAAGCCCAATGGCGCCGCCGATATGATGGCCATAGGCCCCGGAACTTAGATGGCCGAGGATTTTGCCATCGCGCAGGATCGGTTCGTTGTGAAACAAAAGTGGCTCCGGGTCGGTTAAGAGGAACTGAAGCATCCGGCGCACCAATCCGCTTTCACGTTTGCGCAACACCGCATCGCGACCGATGAAATTGCCCTTTTCGGTTTTCACGGCAAAACCAAGCCCAGCTTCAAGCACATGATCCTCGCAGGTGATGTCATGACCAAAGTGACGAAATCCCTTTTCGACCCGGCAACTGTCCATCATATGCAAGCCACACAGTTTCAGACCGAAATCCTGCCCGGCGTTCCAAAGCGTCTCGAACACATGAGCGGCCATATCGGTACTGACGTATATTTCCCAGCCAAGTTCCCCGACATAGGACACCCGATGGGCGCGCGCCAATCCCATGCCAATTTCAATCTCGCGCGCGGTGCCAAACGGATGGGCTTGGTTGGAAAAATCATCCGGGGATACGGCCTTTAACAAATCGCGTGACTTTGGCCCCATCACCGCAAGAACACCTTCGCCCGCCGTGACATCGGTAATGACGACCATATGATCGCCGACATGGCGGCGCATCCAGACCTCGTCCGCCAGCCGGGTCGCCGCCGGGGTTACCACCAGATAGGCCGTTTCTGTCAGGCGGGTGATGGTCAGATCGGCTTCGATCCCGCCGCGCGGGTTTAAGAACTGGGTGTAAACGATCTTGCCAATCCCAACCGACATATCCGCCCCGCAAATGCTGTTCAGAAATGCTTGGGTATCGGGACCTTCGACGCGCAGCTTGCCAAAGGATGACATATCATACATGCCAACCCCGGTACGGATTGCGCCGTGTTCAGCCGCAGCATTGCCAAACCAGTTCGGACGTTTCCATGAATAGCGATATTCCCGGTCCTGCCCCGGATCGGCGAACCAATTGGCGCGTTCCCAGCCGGAAAACTCGCCAAAGACGGCACCCTGTGCATCCAAATGGGCATGGAACGGGGATCGGCGGATGCCGCGCGCGGTTGCCATCTGACGGAACGGATAATGATCGGCATACAGCAGGCCAAGCGTTTCTGTCGAGCGGTGATAAAGATAGGTTTTATTGCCCTGAAACGGTTGCATTCGGGCAATATCAACATCGCCAAGATCAAAGGGCCGGGCGCCGTCTTCCATCCATTGCGCCAGTGCCATCCCGGCCCCGCCGGCTGATTGAATGCCGACCGAATTGAAACCTGCGGCAACCCAGACATTATCCATCCCCGGCGCCAACCCCAGATGATAGGCATCATCGGGGGTAAAGCTTTCAGGGCCGTTGAAGAATGTGTGGATACCGGTTTTTGCCAACAACGGCATCCGGTTGATTGCCTTTTCAAGGATCGGTTCGAAATGATCGAAATCTTCGGGAAGTTGATCAAATTCGAAACTGTCGGGAATACCGTCCATGCCCCATGGCTTGGCCTTTGGCTCGAACATACCCAACAGGATTTTACCGGCATCTTCCTTGTAATAAGCATATTCATCGGGCACGCGAAGCACCGGCAAATGCCCCAGATCGGGAACATTATCGGTGACGATGTAATAATGCTCGCACGCATGTAACGGCACATTGACCCCGGCCATCTTGCCAACATCACGCGCCCACATCCCCGCGCAATTGACAATCATGTCACAGGCGATTTCACCGGTATCACCGTCTTGCGCATGCCATTGAACCCCGGTGACCCGTGATCCGCGCCGGGAAACCCCCGTGACCTTAACCTGACTATGGATTTTGGCACCGCGTTGTTGCGCGCCGCGCGCCAGCGACAGGGCAATATTGCCCGGGTCGCCCTGCCCGTCCTTTGGCAGGTAAACCCCCGCCTTGACCCCATCAAGATTGACATGCGGATAACGTTCGCCGACTTCTGCGGGGCTGATTTCTTCGATCTCGACACCAAAGGCACGCGCCATTGCCGCCTGACGGAAAATCTCTTCCTTGCGGTCTTCGGTTAGTGCCACGGTAATTGCGCCAACCCGCTTAAACCCGGTGGAAAGACCGGTTTCTTCCTCTAGCGTGCCGTAAAGTTCCTGCGAATATTTTGCCAATCGCGTCATATTGGCGGTTGCGCGCAACTGGGCAATCAAACCTGCGGCATGCCAAGTCGTGCCACTGGTCAGTTGCTTGCGCTCCAGCAAAACAACATCCTTCCACCCCAGCCGGGTCAGGTGATAGGCAACCGAACACCCGATAATGCCACCACCAATGATGACCACACGGGCTTTGTTTTGAATATTGACCAACGACTGATTTCCCCTGAATACGCGTTTCAGACACAGCGCAGACATCCAATGGCATGACAGGCCCGATTGCATCGGTTCCGGCCCCATAGATCTTCTGCGCATTCTGAAGCGGGCGATATTGACCGCCCTGTTACCGGTCACAGGACCCGAAATGACACGAGGAAACATCGGTCGGAGTGGCGCAAGCCCTGCGTGAACTGTAAAAATCCCGGGATCGCGTGGGCACGTATCCCGAAACACATTGGCAAAACGGTAACGGCAATCACGCAACCCGGCAATTAAACAGACTGTTTTCAGGGCCTTGGCGCCATAGAAACATGGCGTCTGGAACCATGAACGACCTGCGGGATCAAAATCAGAAAACAGCACTGCGGATGCCCCAAAACAAAGAGGCAGGTCGATTTTCTGGCATTCTTTGCCCCTGATCGGTAATGTCACCGGATCAAGGGCGGGTCTTCGCCTATCGACATTTAACAAACAAAGAAACGATCCAAAGATCGTACCTTCAGGGGAAACAGGGAATGGAACAAAAAGTTGCTTTGATAACCGGGGCTGCGCGCGGCATCGGGCTTGGGACAACACATCTTTTTATCGAGCTTGGCTGGCGCGTTGCCATGATTGACCGTGACGGCGACGAACTTCGCGCCGCATCACGCGACATCGCCAATGCAAAACCGTTTGAATACGACGTATCGATCCCCGAACAGGTGGATTGCATGATTGACGACGTCCTGACCGAGTTTGGCCAGATCGACGCGGTTGTGAACAATGCCGGTGTGGCCGATTTCCTTCCGGTCGGCGAAACGGACTTCGCCGCATGGCGCCGGATCATGGAAACCAATCTTGATGGCGTTTTCCTTGTCTCGCAGGCCGCCATTCCAGCACTCAAACAAACAAAGGGTGCGATTGTTAATATTGGCTCGATCTCGGGGCTTCGGGCATCGACCCTTCGGGTGGCCTATGGCACATCCAAGGCAGCCGTCATCCATATGACCAAACAACAGGCCATCGAATTGGGTGATTTTGGTGTACGCGCCAATTGCGTTTGCCCCGGTCCGGTCAAAACCAAACTTGCCATGGCGGTCCATTCGCCAGAAATCATCTCGGCCTATCTTGATGCCATGCCACTTGGCCGTTACGGCAGCGAACGCGAAATTGCCGAAGTAATTGCGTTTCTTTGCTCGGACAAGGCAAGCTATGTCACCGGCCAGATCATTGCCGCCGACGGCGGCTTTGAAACCGCGGGCGTTGGCCTTCCGGCCTTGCGCAAGGCTGCACAGGAATAACCTTTGCCGGCGATCACATTGGCGCGGTTTTATGGCTGCTGTACATGTGATCGCCGTGCAAAGAATTCTTTGTATCGCATGTATTCAATTGCCCAATTCCCCGCCTTGTTTTCAAGGCAGATTTTCTGGGGATCATCATTCTGATATCTCAGACATCACGATAGGGAAAAATCAGGGAAAACCATCGAAAAACACCCTGTTCCCCTCGACAACGCTGATCTTCGACGTTACGAGAGATGCAATCAGGCCCGATGGGGCCACCCCCAACGCAATTTTACCCAAGGATCTACTGTGAGCACTTTGCCCCCCTGCCCGAAATGCGAGTCTCCTTATACCTACGAAGACGGTGCCTTGCTGACCTGCCCGGAATGCGCGCATGAATGGTCGTTGGACTCTGCTGACACCGCAGATCAATCTGATTTCAAAGATGCCAATGGCAATGTTTTGGTGGATGGCGATACCGTTTCGGTCATCAAGGACCTGAAAGTCAAAGGCGCATCACAGCCTTTGAAAGTCGGCACCAAGGTCAAGAATATCCGCCTTGTCGAAGGTGATCACAATATTGATTGCAAGATCGATGGTTTCGGCCAGATGAAGCTTAAATCCGAGTTTGTGAAAAAAATCTGATCCCCCATCCGTGGACCGACGGCCTTGGTTGAAAACATCAAGGCCCGTCCCGGCACCCGGCAAGACCGGGACTTTAACACCAAGACCACAAAGCCCGATCCCAAAGCCCGATCCCACAAGCATTTCGACGACATTGTGATCAATCACGGGTATAATACCGCCGTTATGTCATCGCGCACGGGCCGCACAGGCCAAAGCCTTGATGTTTCAAACACAGCCAGACTTTGGCTGTACGTCGCATTTGTTCTGAACAAACGGGATAAATCATGCGTCGCCTGCCCCTCATTGCCGCAATGCTTGCGACCTTGTCACTGTCGTCCTGCCTGACCTTTAACTGGCAGCGCAGTGTGCAACAGGTATTATCGAATGCGTGCAACTCGACAGGGGATTGCGGATCAGATGGGCCGGGGCGGAATTAAAGCCAACCAACCCGATATTTGGGAGAAAAAACCATGGACCAGAATGTCAAAGGGTTGGCAGAACGGCTTTTGCAAACCGGTTATGATGACCTTCCTGAACGCGAACAACGGATATTGCGCCGTATTGCCAAACGGGTGGCGATTACCGAAAACGTCAATGAACGGTTTCGCGAAGAACTAAGCCTGGGGCAACGTCTTGCCGACAAGGTCGCGGCCTTTGGCGGTTCATGGACCTTCATCAGCCTTTTCATGGTTATCTTGCTGGCCTGGGTGGCGCTCAATAGTTGGGTGCTTGCTGCAAACGAGGTCATTGACCCTTATCCGTTCGTCTTTCTGAACCTGATCCTTTCCATGCTCGCCGCCATTCAGGCCCCGGTCATCATGATGTCGCAGAACCGCCAGACAGCCAAAGACCGGCTGGTGGCCAGCCATGATTACGAGGTCAACCTAAAGGCCGAGCTTGAAATCATGAGCCTGCATGAAAAGCTAGATGACCTGCGCCAGCACCAGCTTGAAACCATTCTGCGCCAGCAAACCGAACAAATCACCGATCTGCGCAATCTGGTGCGACGGTTGGATGGTAAACAGCCCGATCAGTGATCCAGAACATAGAATCCCCCCCCCAAAAAAACAACGGCGTAAATATCGCCGTTAGACCACTATGTTTATGAGGGGGGATTCACCGACCATTTCGAACCTTTGTCTGAATGAAGACGAGAAACCCCCACGCCGCTTGCAGCACACGCAAAAAGAGCACAATCTATCACCCTGATCAATTTAATGGTGGAGCATTGACTTGGCTGCAGAGTTTCAAAACCGCTTATCCAGAAAGGTCCGAGAGCAGATAAAAGCAACCAGAGTTGGTTTCTTACTTGGTGCCGGGTCTTCTTTTCTTGAGGGCGCAGGATATCCACTAGCTTTCAACCTATGGGATAAGATCAAAGAAAACGTCCCTAACGACCAGCGAGTCGACATTCAAGCCAAGCTTGATGCTGAGGATATCGGAATAGAAAGAGCCCTAGACCTACTTGATCTAGGGACACATGCTGAAAGCCCACACCGCTATAGCGTCGTCAAGGCAATCGCCCTCTATTTTCTTGAACTTTATCCGGACTTGTCGGTTCATCGGCGCTTTGTTTCAGCTCTAAGCTTATCAGGCAGCAAAAAAGTTAATATCTTTTCTCTTAATTATGACCCGCTAATTGAATGGGCTGCTGAGCTTGAACATATCCGCCTAATTGATGGTTTTACCGGACATGACAAAGCTTTCTTTGACCCGTCTGTATTTATGCATGATTTGGCTGTCATACAAAATGGATATCGGGGTGCCCAGAGGCGATCTATCCCTACATGGTTGCAGCTAGTGAAACTCCACGGCTCAATGGGATGGTATGAAGCCCCCGAAACCGGTCTTCGCCGCGGACCTTTCAACTGCACGGTGAATGCCCCAGCAAAGCGTCTGATGATCCCACCGCAGCATAGGAAGGCAGCCGACACAGTTATTCCACCCTATTCAAAGCTCTGGAGCGAATTCAGAAGGACCTTGATCCATGGTCCAGATCATATAAACCGCCTCGTATGCCTTGGTTACGGGATGGCAGATGAACATGTAAATGCTGTAATTGAAGGTGCGTTAGTTCGTAACAATTTCACTTTAATAATTGCGACGAAATCAATGTCTGCCAAAATCTTCGAACATTGGTCAAAATACAACAATGCGCTTGTTGTTACAGAAGACCGTGCCTCCCTATATGGCGAGACCGGACCGGGACATGAAACGCTTTCAACATTCGAAGGTATCGTTGAGGAGCTAATGACATGAAATATTTTAATAAAGAAACGCTCATCGGCTACGTCACCGACGTACAGGCTGGCGCAGTGAGTGTAACACTTTGCGACATTGAACAAAATGGACCGCTAATTATTACGATTGGTGATGAAGACGTCTTCGTAGGGCGTGTAGGCTCCTATGTAGCTATTGTTCAGCGAAATCTCGCGACTTTAGCTATGGTCACGAGAATGAGTGAATCTGAAAAACTTGTCCCGTTAGAGCAGGGTCAAGCAGGCCAAGATGCCATTCGAGTTGCCAAGGTTTTCAGAGAACTATCAATAACCCCGCTGGGCATTCTCAATGAAAACGACGAATTCCAACGCGGTGTAAGTACTTTCCCAACGACAGGAGCAGAAGTACACGCCCTTGGAGCAGATGCAATCGGTAAGATGTTTAATCGCTTCCAGTCCAAAGGTTATGAGGTTGGATATCTACCATCCGCACCGTCTCAAGGAGTCTATTTTGACCCAACCGGCCTTTTTGGGCGACATTTTGCAATCCTAGGGCAAACCGGAGCAGGAAAATCACACACCGTTGCCAACCTTTTGCAACGGGCTGTCAAGGTCATGCCAAAATCTCATATTATTCTTCTTGATCTTCACGGTGAATATAGTTGGAAAGATAACAACGGGGAGCGACACCAAGCGTTCGATAAAGGCGTCGCACGTTACATTGATGCACGTGAACTAGAAGTTCCATATTGGCTTATGACATTTGCCGAGCTCTGCGACCTACTAGTTGACCATTCAGAGCGTGAAGCGGCCAATCAGATTGCATTTTTCCGCGACACCTTATTTCAACTCAAAGAGACTGAACGAAAAGAACTTACCCTTGATCAAGTCTCAGTTGACACCCCAATATTCTTCTCACTAGATAAACTTCTCTCACTGATTGAAGACAAAAATCAAGAGATGGTAGAAGGTACAAGGGGAAAGAAAGGCGGTCCACTTTTGGGAACATTTGATAGATTCCTGATTCGCCTGAATAGCAAACTAAATGACGTTAGATATGATTTTCTATTGAAACCAAAACACCGCAACAAATCAGATACTTTAGACAGTTTACTTCGTGATTTTGTTGGCTTGGGCGACCCAAAATCACCAATTACCATTATAGACCTAAGTTCTGTTCCTTTTGATGTGAGACCAACAGTTGCGGCACAAATCGGAAGACTTGCATTCGAGTTCAACTACTGGAACCCACAATACGCAGATTTCCCACTCCTTCTCGTGTGTGAGGAAGCACATGCCTATATACCTAGAGCCGATTCAGGACAGTATGCTGGTGCAAGAAAGTCTATGGAACGAATAGCAAAAGAGGGGCGTAAATATGGTGTAGGCCTTGGTGTTGTTAGCCAACGACCACATGAGCTTTCCGAAACTGTTCTGGCTCAATGCGGCTCATTCATATGCTTGCGCTTAACAAATCCGACAGATCAGAATTACGTAAAAAATCTTGTGCCAGAGGCTGAACGCGACTTAGTCGAAGTTCTCGCGGGTCTCGGTCGCGGAGAGGCAATGACCTTAGGTGAGGCTGTCCCTCTCCCTTCACGTGTCCAGTTCCATCGACCTAATCCAGAACCAAACAGTAACGACATAGATTTTTATAATCGCTGGATCGATGGACCTGACGATATAGATGTCTCCCAAATCGTTGACCGCTGGCGCCGTCAGGAACGCTCAGAATAAACAACTCAATCTAAGTCGCTACACTCCATCAAAAAACTATGAAACAAACCTCGATCAGTGATCACACAATCTTGTGCGACACCAAAACAAAACGGCATGCCCATTGGACGCGCCGTTTGTTGTTTCCGATGATCGGAAAACTTATTCCCACTCGATCGTTCCCGGTGGCTTCGAGGTGAAGTCATAGGTGACACGGTTGATGCCGTTGACTTCATTGATGATCCGGTTGGCGATGCGGCCCAGAAGTTCGGGCGGGAAGGCATAGAAATCAGCCGTCATACCGTCGGTCGAGGTAACCGCACGCAGCGCACAGGCATAGTCATATGTGCGACCATCGCCCATCACGCCAACAGTACGGACCGGAAGCAGAACAGCAAATGCCTGCCAGATGGCGTCGTACAGACCGGCATTGCGGATTTCTTCGAGGTAAATCGCATCGGCCTTACGCAGGATATCGAGTTTTTCATGCGTGATCGGCTGACCGGGAATACGGATGGCAAGGCCCGGCCCCGGGAACGGGTGACGGCCGACAAAGCTGTCAGGCAGGCCCAGTTCACGGCCAAGGTCACGGACTTCGTCCTTGAACAATTCGCGCAGCGGTTCAACCAGTTGCATGTTCATGCGTTCCGGCAAACCACCGACATTGTGGTGTGACTTGATGGTGACCGATGGGCCACCGGTAAACGACACACTTTCGATCACGTCGGGATAGAGCGTTCCCTGTGCCAGGAAGTCGGCACCACCGATTTTCTTGGCTTCCTGTTCGAAGACTTCGATGAACAGACGGCCAATGGTTTTGCGTTTGGTTTCCGGATCAATTTCGCCTTCGATCGCACCGATGAAGGTTTCGGATGCGTCAACATGAACCAGCGGAATGTGATAATGCTCGCGGAACAGGGTGACGACCTGATCGGCCTCGCCCGAGCGCATGAAACCGTGATCAACAAACACACAGGTTAGCTGATCGCCAATTGCTTCGTGGATCAGAACCGCCGTGACCGAGCTATCAACCCCGCCCGACAGACCACAGATGACTTTGCCATCGCCGACCTGTTTGCGGATTTTGGCGATTGCATCGTCTTTATAAGCATTCATCGTCCAGTCGCCAGAGCAACCGGCAACGCCGTGCGTAAAGTTTTTCAGCAGTTGCGCGCCATGCGGGGTGTGGACCACCTCGGGGTGGAACTGCACAGCGTAGAATTTGCGTTCGTCATTGGCAATCGCGGCAAATGGTGCGCCATCGGATTTGCCAACCACACGGAAACCATCGGGAAGCGCATCAACGCGGTCGCCGTGGCTCATCCAGACTTGTTCGCGCGCGCCCTCGGCCCAAGTGCCGGTAAACAGGGCGCAATCTTCGGTCACATCGACAAAGGCACGACCAAATTCGCGGTGATCAGATGTCGAGACCTTGCCACCAAGCTGGGTCACCATGGTTTGCTGGCCATAGCAAATGCCCAGAACCGGCACGCCAAGTTCAAAGACCTTGGCCGGGGCGGCGGGGGCTTCGTCCCAATGGACCGATGCCGGGCCACCCGACAGGATCACGGCCTTGGGGGCGTATTCGTCAAGGAAAGCGTCCGAGACATTGTTGAAGGGGTGGATTTCGCTATAGACACCACTTTCGCGCACGCGGCGTGCGATCAACTGGGTGACTTGCGATCCAAAATCAATAATCAGCACGCGATCAGTCATCGGGCCGTATCTCCGTCGAGTATGGGGTTGCGCCGTACATACGCCAAACCATCCGTCTCGGCAACCCGGCGCAAATGGTTACCTTGGGATGCATTCATCAAATTCTGATGCCGAATTTCGGCATTTTCGGACAATTGCGACCTTTTCCTGCCGGAATGCACCAGAAAAGAGCACAATTGGTCCCTTTTTCTTGCGCAATGCGTCTGTAGCTTGTGGATCAACGGCGCGCGGGAAACATCGCGCCCGACAGATAAAGAAATCATGAGCAAAACAAATTCGACCACGCAAAGGGACACATGCAAATGACACAGAACAAAGGCAGTAAAATCGCGCTCGCCGTCGCGGGCCTGCTTCTGGTCGCTGGTGCGGCAACGGCCATCGCAATGACGCAGTCCAAAACCGATGAACCGGCGGCGCTGTTTGACACTGATGATGGTGACAAAAATACCGGCACCATGATCCCGGTGCCCCAAGCCCCGAGTGCCGAGACCGGTGAAGCCCTTGATCCGGAAGTTCCGGGCATGAAAGGCCTTAATGGCAGCGGCAGCAGCAATAGCCCGCTTGACCTGATGCCTCAGGATGAGGACAGCACGACAGGCGACAGCATTGGCAGCGAAGCCATCCCCAAAGCCGAATAAAAAACCGGCCGGGTAAACTGTGGAAGATCCAATCTTCACATAGCGTTCACGGTATAATGCACTTGTGAAAAAACTCGGCCCTGTTCCAATCTGGAACAGGGCCGTTTTTTTAATCAAAGCCAGACAATTTGCAAGCGGACCAAGGGCGGTATCGGGCATCGGGTTATTTGCGATGACCATAGCCGCCATTGTCATTACTTCCCATTGCCCTTTGTCGTCCGTTCAAACACCGCAACAAAGAAACCATCGGTGCCGTGCTCGTTCGGCGACAGGCGCAGCCATGGCTTGTCCTTGCCACCGGGTACGGGAACCGATTTGGGTCCTTCCGGCCAGATTTCACTTACCGGAACCGGTTTGAAATCCTTGCGGTCACGCATAAAGGTTTCAATCAGGCGTTCGTTTTCTTCGGGCATGATCGAACAGGTCGCGTAAATCAAACGCCCGCCCTTGGTGACCTTGGCCGCACCGGCCTTAAGAAGCTTGCTTTGCTGGGCCATCAACAAACGAATGTCGCGCTGGCCGATGCGCCAGCGAAGTGCGGGGTTACGGCGCAATGTGCCAAGGCCCGAACACGGAACATCCAGCAATACCCGGTCAAAGAAGCCCGATTTGTTGCGCAGCCAGCTATCACGTTCGTCGGCAATGATACGCTGCTGAATGCAATCGCCCGCACCAGCACGTTTGGCACGCTTGCGCGAATTATCAAGACGTCCGCCGTGGGTATCACAGGCCAGAATACGGCCCTTGCCACGCATATCCGATGCCAAGCCCAGCGTTTTGCCGCCACCGCCCGCACACATATCAAGGATATGCATGCCCGGTTTGGCATCGACCAGACGCACGCAAATCTGCGATGCTTCGTCCTGAATTTCGATCAGGCCATCCTTATAGGCCGCCGTGACCAGCATATTGACGCCAAGCGGCAAACGCAGGCCATTTGGCGCATAAGGAATTTTTTCGATGTTATGAATGCCATCGGCCTCAAGCGATTTGATCGCGTCTTCAACCGTGCCCTTCAGGCGGTTGACGCGCAGATCAAGCTTGGCCGGCTTGTTATAAGCTGCCATTTCGGCGGGCAGATTTTCATGATGGAGCTTCAAAAGCTCGGCATATAGCCATTTCGGCAGTTCGGTTTTAACCGCACCAGACTGACCATCATGATCAAGCGTCTTGCCCGTCAATTTATTGATCAGGTGATTTTCCGCCGGATGCAGCGGGTTCGGACAGAACTCGTCACCATTAAACATGTCAGAAATATCAGCGGCCTTGCGTTTATCCTGCAAAACCAGTTCGGCGATAATGCGCGCACGACCGTCCTGAAACTCGTATCCACATTCCGCAAGCCACCAGCCCAGACGCGCCTGATGACGAATCAGGTTGTAAAAACGTTCGCTGATCTCGCGACGATCACCCCCACCAATATAACGGCGATTGCCAAAATAGCCGGAAATGACGCGGTCTGCGTCGTCTCTGGTTTGGGTCCAGCTGTCATAAAGTTCAATAACAGCCGCGATACGTGCACCGGGTTTCAAAACGAATGTCCAACCTGTCTGAGTGTGATGTTCCAGTCCCAATATGGGAATTATGTGAACATCATACGATAAAAATGGCGATGACGGCAGGCAATCCCGCCGTCATCTGAAATTGTGCCCGCTGATATCACGGGTTGGGTCTTTCGCCAACAGCGACAATCGCAGGGCTGCCCAGCCAATTAATCAGCGTGCCCGGTTAGTTACCGGGGCGATAGTTCGGCGCTTCGCGGGTGATCGTCACATCATGGGTGTGGCTTTCGCGAAGGCCTGCATTGGTGATGCGGACAAACTCGGCACGTTCACGGAAATCGGCCAGCGTTGCCGAACCGGTATAGCCCATGGATGCCTTAAGACCGCCAACCATCTGGTGAATGATCTGACCGGCCGGACCTTTGTAAGGAACACGACCTTCGATGCCTTCGGGAACCAGTTTCAGGTTATCCTGAACATCCTGCTGGAAATAACGATCCGCCGAACCCCGTGCCATCGCCCCAACCGAGCCCATCCCGCGATAGGATTTATACGAACGGCCCTGATAGAGGATAACCTCGCCCGGGGCTTCGTCCGTACCGGCCAAAATGGACCCGACCATGCAGGTGCTGGCACCTGCGGCCATGGCCTTGGCAATATCGCCCGAGAATTTAATACCGCCATCGGCGATGATCGGCACATCAAGTTTGTGCCCCATTTCCGCGCATTCAAGGATCGCGGTCAACTGGGGTACACCGACACCGGCAACAATACGCGTGGTACAAATCGACCCCGGGCCGATACCGACCTTGACCGCATCTGCACCGGCCTCGGCCAATGCCTTGACCGCGTCAGCCGTTGCGACGTTCCCGGCAATGATCTGGGTATTGCCGACTTTGGATTTGATATATTCAACAGCCTTGATCACACCCGACGAATGGCCATGTGCGGTATCAATGACCAGAATATCAACACCGGCATCCACCAGCGCCATGGCACGTTCAAAACCGCTTTCACCAACGCCAGTTGCCGCCGCAGCCCGCAGGCGACCGCTTTCATCCTTACAGGCATTCGGGTGCAGTTTGGCTTTTTCGATATCTTTGACCGTGATCAGGCCGGTACAGCGATAAGCCTCGTCGACCACCAGAAGCTTTTCAATCCGATGCTGATGCAAAAGCTTTTTGGCTTCTTCGGTTTCGACGTTTTCCGTCACCGTGATCAGATCTTCATGGGTCATCAGTTCGGAAACCGGCTGTGCCCGATTGGACGCAAAACGCACATCCCGGTTGGTCAGGATACCGACCAGCTTGTTCGAGTTGCGTTCAACAACCGGAATACCGGAAATATGGTTGATATCCATCAGGTCAAGCGCGTCAGCCAGTGTCTGATCCGGGTGAATGGTGATCGGGTTAACGACCATACCGGATTCAAATTTCTTAACACGGCGCACTTCTTCGGCCTGTTGGGCGATATCGAGGTTTTTGTGAATGACCCCCATACCGCCATGCTGTGCCATAACAATCGCCATCGCACTTTCAGTCACCGTGTCCATCGCGGACGACAGCAGTGGGATGCGCAGGTCGATTTTTTTGGTGATGCGGGTGTTGGTTTGCACCTGTGCCGGCAGCACGTCGCTGGCGGCGGGTTTGATCAATACGTCGTCAAACGTCAGGGCTTCTGCAATGCGGGTCATCTGGGGCCACCTCGTTAATCTGAGTTGGCGCGGAACTTATACACGTTATGCCCTTGATGCCAAGTTTTCTGCGCCCATAGCTGCCCTGTTATTTTATTCGTGCATTACACCGGCAGTTCCGTTAGATACTGGTTGATGGGGCTGCTGTCAGGATATTATCCAACGCGGCCCTTTTTCATGCCTGCAATCAATCAATTTTTTTGAAAAACGGCAAGGCACTTACCGCAACCGCGAAAGCAGTCCCGCCCCGGTTTACGCGGGTGCAGCATCGGGAATGGCAAGAACCTGTCCGATAAACCGGCGCACATCCCCATCAAGTGAATCGGCCTGTCCCAGCAAATTCGTTGCCTCGCCATGCAATTGCAAAACCACAGAACCTGACTCGGTCGTGCCATTGGCAACCTCGGCAAGGATCGTGGCAATCGTGTGCATGCGCTGCACGGCCTGTTCAATCCGGTCACTGATCGCGCCGACAACTTTGGTTTGTTCGCGGGCGGCCTCGGCGACCAGGCGGGCGCCACTATCGATTTCACCGATCTTTTCATTGATCTCGCGGACCGATGAAACGGCTTCGCGGGTCATGTTCTGCATTTCACCGATTTCGCCAATCACCTGTTCGGCTGCACGTGATGTCTGCGATGCCAGGTTTTTAACTTCAGTCGCAACAACAGCAAACCCTTTGCCTGCTTCGCCTGCACGAGCGGCTTCGATAGTGGCATTCAATGCCAACAAATTGGTTTGATCGGCAACATCGGTGATCAGTTCAATCACCTTGGTAACCCGCAAGGCCATTTCATCAAGCTTGGTAATGTGATCATCAGCAAGCCGGGCACGACTGACCGCGACCTCGGCCAATTGGGCGGAACCATCGATTTGCGCCCCGATCTGGCGGATTGATGCGCTAAATTGTTCGGTGGCCACGGCAATCCCGTTCAACGCCTCGCTGCTGTCATCGGCGGCAACGCGCATATCATTGGCCTGATCGGCGATGCGGCTCACCTGTCGGGACAGGAAATCTGAACTGTCGCTCAGTTGTCTGGCGCTGTTTGATACCGATCCGACAACCGATTGGATATCGTCCCCGATCCGTCCGGCACTGTCATTGAAGTTGCGGGTTTTTTCATCCATGGCATCAAGCGCGGCATTAACCGTACCGGCATAACCAACCAGATCACCCCGCAATCCCTTGGGCAGGATTTTACGGTAATAGGCCCCGCGCGATGCATGCCCCATGGCTCCGGCGGCTTCCTTGGCAAAGGCTTCGGTCAGATCAAGAAGCTGATTAACCGCATTTTGCAAGGGGCCCAGATAGCCTTTTTCCTGCCGGTAATTGACCCGAACGCCCATTTTGCCATCAGCAGCGTCATGGACGATGTCGTGCAATTCATCGATAACCTTTTTATGGCGTGTGATGGCAATGGTACCAATAACCGCCAGCACCAAAAGGCACATTGACGCAATCAACGAAATGGCCTGGGCCTGTTCAGGATACAGCATCAAGCCGCCCAGAAAGACCCCCGCCAAGAAAGTCGCCGAGACAAGAAACAGCCGCAGGTTAGAGAGTGAAAACAAATTGATCATAATCGATACCCGCCTGCGCCAATAGATTACCAAGTTTTTGCGTGCTGCGTGCCATGCCTTCCTTGCGATTGCGTTCTCGGTCTTCCTCGGCGCAAAGATCGGCATAAAGCGGGATCACCTGTTCAAGCGCATCACGGCGCGGCACACGGCGGTTCGAATGATACCCGATGATCTTACCATCCGGCCCGAAGGTCGGCGTGACATTGGCCAGAACCCAATAATGATCGCCATTCGCACTGCGATTGATCACATAGGCAAAAATCTCGCGGCCTTTGGCAATTGTGTCCCAAAGCAAGGCAAAGACACAGCGCGGCATACCCGGATGACGAATGATGCTGTGCGGCTGCCCCAAAATGTCTTTTTCACGATATCCCGCAACCCGCAGAAAGACATCGTTGGCGTATGTAATGCGCCCTTTGGGGTCGGTCTTGCTGACGATGATCTCGTCATCACTAAAATGACGTTCGACCCCTGTCAGAAAAAGCTGATCCTGCTTCATGAATTACCCCCCGGTTCTGGACCGAAGCCCCCTATGATCATCCCTGATACAACAAAAAAATCATGCCCGAATTGCGCAATTTTGCATCTATTTTACCCGCGCAGAGAATTTTTGCCAGACCACCGTATAAAAGGTGCAGCACCTGTACTTCTTGACTTAGCGCAATCGGGCTTGGGAAAATTTCGCTACGCCCGCAACCCTAAGGGGTCATTGGTGATTTTTTGTAAATAAAAAAAGCGCGCCGAACATGCGGCGCGCTTTGAATTTTAATCAGCCCGGAAACCTATTCGGTCGGCGACCAGCCTTCGCTTTCATTCAACTCTGCATTGGCAATTTCATCGGCAGCATTGTTCTGCCCCCGGAAACCGGTGGCGATCAAATATGCTTCGGGGCTTTCCGGGCGTGACGCCGGTGGCTTGGCATGCTTGGAAACGCGGAAATTCTTTTTCACCCGGTTCAAAAGATCATTTTCCGTCCCGCCTTTGAAAACCTTGGCAATGAAAATGCCGCCCGGTGCCAAAACCTCCTCGGCAAATAAAAGCGCATGTTCGACCAAATCGATGATCCGAATATGATCGGTCGAGCGATGGCCGGTGGTTTCGGGTGACATATCGGAAATCACCGCATCAACCGGCCCCTGAAGCGCATGCTTGATCATATCAGGTGCGGCCGGATCCAGAAAATCGGCCTGCAAACAGGTCGCGCCGGAAAGACCTTCCCATTCAAGGATATCAAGGCCAACAACCTGACCCTTGCCATGTTTGGAGCCGACCATATCGACCACAACCTGGGTCCAGCCGCCCGGGGCGGCACCAAGGTCAACGATACGCATGCCCGGACGCAGCAGATCAAACTGGTTATTGATTTCAATCAGCTTGAAGGCCGCGCGCGAACGATAACCAAGACGCTTGGCTTCCTGCACATAGGGATCATTCAACTGCCGATCGAGCCAGCGGGTCGAGGAAATCTTGCGCCCCTTGGCACTTTTGACACGCGTGCGAAGCCCGCGCCGTGCGCCAGTATCGATTGCGGCAATGGCCGAACCCTTGCGGCGACGCGAACCGCCTTTTCCGCTGTTATTGTCGGTCATGTTCTTTATCCGAACTGAAATATGTTAAAGGCCAGTATTATCCGTCGACGTAGTGCCGATCATGGATTGGCCGGAATATGGGACACTGTATGACGGCGCGCATCGCATGGGTCAATAGCATGACCATCGGCACGCATCAAATCGACCAGTATTCCCTCGCGCAGGCCCCGATCCGCCACTTTTAAGGTCGCCAACGGCCAGATATCGCGAATCGCGGCAAAGATCGCCGCCCCCGCATCCATCAATTCGGCCCGCTGGTTGCCAATGCAAGGATGCCCTTTGCACTTATCGGCTTCCATCCGCAAAAGCAGCTCCGTGACACGTTCCGCATCATCAAACCGCAAATCCGATCCATCGACCTTGTGACGCTCATACCGTTCAAGGCCAAGGGCAATCCCGCAGAATGTCGTCACCGTCCCCGATGTCCCGACCATCTGCACTTTGCCGTCATCAAGAATATCCGCACAGCAATTGCGGCTGGCGAAATCACGCAGGCGATCCCGAATTTCGGTTCGCATGGCTTCAAACCGTTCACGGCGCTGCTTGATCCCGGCATAGCGTTCCGTCAGGCATAAAACCCCGCATGGCATCGAAAGCGTTTCAATGCATTCGGTTTGTCCCTGATTATCAACCTTGATCCAGCAAATTTCCGTGCTGCCACCGCCAATATCAAACACCACCGCATAGGGGCGTTCATCCAGCAATGCCGAACAGGCCTGAAGCGCAAGGCGGCTTTCTTCGTCTGGATTGATGATTTTAAGTTCAATCCCGGTTTCATTAAAAACCTGTTGGACAAATTCATCACGATTCTGTGCGGTGCGGCAGGCTTCGGTTGCCACTGCGCGCAATTTCGCACCGGGATGTTTACGCAATTTTTTCGAACAGACTTTTAACGCCTCGATCGCACGATCCATGGCCGCCTGACAAAGATAGCCTTTTTCGCGCACCCCTTCGCCAAGACGCACAACGCGTGAAAACGCATCAATCACCTTGAACCCGTCATGATACGGACGCGCCACCAGCAAACGACAGTTCGAACTGCCAAGATCAATTGCGGCATAAAGCGGCGGGTGGCTGGTGGTCGGCATGACAGGGCGCGGCGCGGCAAGGCTGTCACCAGCCGGGTTACCAGACAGGGTATCGGGCACGGCCGTTACCGGGCGCGCATCCATCACGGCATTTCCAGCCATGGCAGCACCGCTTTCAGGGCGCATGGCCCCATGCGTGTTGCGATGGGGAGATACCTGTTTCACCTGTTGTAACCTGCCTTCACTTTGAACATTACGACAATGATACACCAAAACGACATTTATATGACCGTCTTGCGAATCATCCATATGAGTTTACCGACAATGTAGCACAAGGCAAATCCCCTATGCATTTTACACATGGTTATGTATGTCAGACCACATAACCGGCAAAAAAGGTCTTGCCAAAGCGCCACCGGTTTTATAAACAGCGCCCCACGCCTTATGGCGTACAAAGTTCTGTTGGGGAATAGGTTAACGGTAGACCTACGGACTCTGACTCCGTCAGTCCTGGTTCGAATCCAGGTTCCCCAGCCAGATTTCGCCTGCTTTGCGGGCTTCTGCTAGGCAAGCCAAGCACCTTGATGGTTGGTAAAAAAGGTAAAGGCTGTCACGCTGGAGCCTTGGCGAAAGCGGAATATTATCGGCATGCAATATGTCTATCATTCTCCAAAGCCTACAATTTCCGGACAAATATTATATCGGCTGCACAAACGACGTCGCAGAACGTTTGAGGCGGCACAATCACGGGCAATCCGAATCCGGTTCGCACCACACAGCCCTTTACGGCCCCTGAAAGCTTGTAAACACGTTCGGCTTTGAGGACGAGGCCAAAGCTTTTGCATTTAAAAAATATCTAAAGTCAGGCTCGGGACGCGCCTTTTGCAAAAGGCATTTCTAATTTCAATTAGAGCACATGGGAAAATGCCCCCATGATTTATGCTAAAACGATATTCCCCACACATCTCCCACGACTGATACCTTGACAACTCAAACCCGATCCATTACCTCACACGCCATCAACGGCCAAGGCCGCGCCGAACTTAAGGTTCGCCTGCTGGGGAATAGGTTAACGGTAGACCTACGGACTCTGACTCCGTCAGTCCTGGTTCGAATCCAGGTTCCCCAGCCAACTCCCCCTTTGTATTTCGCGTTAATATTCCAACCGATCCATTGATCGCCAGTGATCGTTGTCGGTTGAACAACCGTTCTTTATCCCTGTGCGGAAACACAATCACCATCGCCCGCGATAAAAGCCCCCCATCCCCGCCCGCAGCGTACAATTGCGATAACAGTGCGGTTTATTGTAAAAATTCTGACCGTTTGAATTTTACCGTTTGAATTTTAAGGAGATGCAGCATGGACCGCTTTACCGGCGGCTGCCTATGCGGCAACGTCCGAATTATCGCCTCTGGCCTTCCATATCGGGTCGGCCTTTGTCACTGCCTTGACTGCCGCAAGTATCATGGCGCGCTTTTTCATGCATCCGCCGTGTTCCCGCAGGATGCAGTGACGATTGATGGTGAAACGCGTGACTACGCCGGGCGGTTTTTCTGTCCCAACTGTGGCGCATCTGTTTTCTCGCGCAGTGCGGATGAAATTGAAGTCAATCTGGGCTCTTTGGATGCCCCGGACCAATTAAAGCCAACCTACGAGCTCTGGACCATCCGTCGCGAGGCTTGGCTGCCACCATTTCCGACAATCACCAAACGATATAAGCACGACCGTGACACCACACGCCGCTTTGAGGATTAGGACGCAGAACAGGTGGACGGCAGCCTATTGCCACAACGATATGCTCAGGATGACAGATAACAAGGCGGCGATGCGCCTTTGTTATGATCCCCCGCCCCAACCGCCTTATCCGTCATCGGGCGAATACCGGCCTCGGTCACAATGATATCGACCGGAATATCATACTGATGCGGGAAAATATCATCGACCCGGGTCGCTTCGAACCCGACGCCAACAACAAGCGGCGCAACCGGCATCACCGCAAGCGTGCGATCAAAAAATCCCCCGCCATATCCCAATCGATATCCCCGCCCGTCAAACCCGACCAGCGGTGCGATCATCACATGCACCGGCACAACCGGGGCATCAACAGGTTCGGGGATTTTGGCAAATCCGGCGACCATTTGGGTATCAGCGCACCAATCGTGAAAGACCATCGGCTGATCTTTTCCCGGTACAACGGGCAAGGCCGCCCGGCCACCGCATTCGATATGCGTTTCAATCACCGGCCGCAAATCAATTTCATTCTGGATCGGCCAATAAAATCCGATGGTCGCCTTGGGGCGATCGATAAGTATTTCGGCAATCGCTTTGCGTATCGACACCGAAAAAGTGTGATGGACCGACGGATCCATCGCCGCACGCCAGCCCAGCAATGCCTTGCGTACCGATTTGCGCCAAACCTCGGCGGCACCATCATCCGATTTTGCAGGGGGGGCAGGCAATGTAATCCGGGGCATGGAACGTAACCTGATGGCTAGTAGCAGAATAACAGCAATAATTGTCAGGATAGCAGCAAAGTACCGCCGCCGTTGGGGAAACCCCAGCAAAAAGAACCGGCACCTAAACGAATAACGCGCCGGAGACCGGCGCGTTAACGGTTGTCAGCAAAAGCTGCAATCCAAAATCAATCACATCGCGGAGAGTTCTTCTGCCGACAGGCGGCCGTTACGACCTTCAATCAGCTCGAATTGAACCTTCTGACCCTCATCAAGTCCCTGCAAACCAGCGCGCTGAACAGCAGTAATATGCACGAATGCATCCTTGCCGCCTTCGTCCGGGGTGATGAAGCCATAACCCTTGGTCGCGTTGAACCACTTAACCGTTCCGGTAGCCATATCAGTCGTCGTCCTTAGTTTTGGTAATGGCATTTCCCAAGCACGAGAAATGCTTAAGTTACGTTCCTGCACTGAACCTTTGTTTTAGCCCAAAAACCATCAACCAGAAGGCAATCAGTTACCCCAAAGATACACTGCATCGTTTCAATAATTACGCGAATTTCAGATGTCGCGCAACGAATTCATGCGTGAAGTTCCTTATTCAATGCGGGTAGTTAGGCGATATTTCGCGAATATTGTGACCGGATCGGCGACCGGTTTTACTCACAACCTGCTCGCACCGAGGATGTGTTGATTTCAAACGAATTTTTAATTACGGCTTTGGGAAATCCGACAAACTGTGAAAAACGAACCGAAAAAATGGCAAGTGATCGGCCCGGGAAACAAGCATTTCCCTTGGATTCAGCCAATCACTGCAGGAATCGGCACCATCTGTCACCATGACCGATGGTTGTACCGAACTATTCATGCCCGGGAATACCAGAACAGTGACTTCGCGGGTTAACGCCCAAAACAGGGGCCGTGCTGCCTGCGATAAAATTCCATCGCGCAAAAAAGGCATGCTGTGAACATTTTCACAATTTTAGCGCGACAAAATCGCATCCCGATCCTATCGAATTCATGATAACGCCGTGTTTTACCGACTCTTGCACATCAAATTTTGAATCAAAGAACGTCCGCATCCTTGGTCGATAGGGATGGGAGTCATCCTTCCTCATCACCGGCTGATTTGACCAGTTGAATACGCCGATCAAATTGATCCAGAACGATCCGGGCGTATTGGCTATCATGACAGACCAGACCAAGATCAACCCTGCGAAGCGCAGGATAGGGCGCAGGTTCCATGCCGGGTTCATTCTTGTAACGTCCGGCAAAGGTGATCAATGCATCGATCCGCCCTTCCAACAGCAATTTACGCCCCTGTTCGACCCGTCGCAAACCGTAAAAATCAACGCTTCCCTGATACGGAACGGCTATCGGCGGCAGGTTTGGCAGGAATCCAATCGTAATACTGTCGCGTTTCTCGGGCATGTCGCCTTTTCAAACATACAGGATCAGCTCAAAGACACCCCCTTCGCGAGAAGCAATCTTACCCGCCAAAGGCTCGGGAACACGATCTACAGCGCAGTCAAGCTCGTGACTGTTAACCATCTCGATCATTCGCGGATATGGAATACCCTGTGCAATCTGAAACTCGGGCTTTTCGCGCAAAACCCGGAAGAACGGTTGTTGTGCATCGGTCAGCGCACCATACCAGTCGGCATCCATTTGGATCGTTATCCCGACTTGAACCTGCCGATTCCCGTCATCAGCATGACATGCAGCCTGTGCAAACAGGCCAAATGCAATCAGAACCCCTACAATGAAAGGCAATAATGAACGTCTCATTTGCACCGATGCCGAAAGATGTTTTTGCGGTCACTTCCTGTCACCTCGATATGGCGCCAGGGATATTACCATTCAAGACACAACCGTTGTATTTTCCCGACGAATCACAGTGCGGCAGCCCTTCCAACACCAAACGGAAAATAACACCCTCCCTGATTGTGGTTTTGATCAATTGATCCCGCCTAACGAGATCAATGGGTTATGCCGACCAACCCAACAATCACAAAAACCAAACGACTATTTCAACCGCAAAAAAACAACCGAATGAGGTCATTTTGTTTTTCGCCATATTTACTTTGCCCGATGGCAAATATAAGATTTTTCCATAATTCCGGGTGCGGTTTCACGTGACAAGCAGGCGCAATTCGGTTGAAGATGTCAATAAAGGCAAGAAAATCAAAGTCACAACGACTAATCAAAAAGCCGGTACACGGTAAATTTCGTTGGAATTAGGGCAAAAGCGGCAGGTAAACATAAGTTAAGCTGAAGATTGGATCGGAACGCATATTGTGACTGCTACAACAAAGATCGCCAATCCACGCGACATTGCCCATAATGTCATGACACTGATCTCCGAGCTGAACCTGCAGCCCACGCCGCAGGTTTATCATGTATTTTACAGTCATCTGACCGAAGAAATCCCCGAACTTAGTCAACTTATCAAGGTGTTAATTCGCAACACCCAGGAACTTGACGAAGAAACTGTCTTTCGCATCTATCACAAATTCCTGGGGACTCATGCCCTGCAGCAACGCCTTAATTTGGGCGTCGAGGGATTGCAAGCTGCGGTTGAACGTGTCGAGGAAGCAGTTCATTCTGTGATCCGCGACACAGAAGGGTTCTGTGAACAATTTGACAGCGCGTCTAACCAGCTGAATTCCGACGACATCACCCTTGAAGACGCGCGCGGCGTCACACGCGGACTTACGACTGTGACGCGCGACGCACACGGGCGATACAGTGATTTCAATGGCTGTCTTGATGATTATCACACCGAAGTCCACCGGGTCCGCAGCGAGCTTGAACTGGTTCGCCGTGATGCATTGACAGACACCCTGACCGGCATCGCCAACCGTAAGAATTTTGATGCGTCATTGCGCGATGCCGTCACCGCGACAATGGAAACCGGTGCGCCCTTAAGCCTATTGATGATCGATATCGACCATTTCAAATACTTTAACGACAGCCATGGGCATCGTGCCGGTGATGGGGTACTTAAGGCCGTTGCCCGCGTTTTGGTCAATTCGACCAAAGGGGCCGATACTGTTGCGCGCTATGGCGGCGAAGAATTTTCCGCTATCCTTCCCCAAACGACGGTTGAAAATGCTGAAAAGCTGGCGAATAAACTGCGTGAAAACGTTTCCGGACAGCGGATCATCAATAAAAAAACAGGCAAGGATTTCGGCAAGTTAACCGTTTCAATCGGCTTGACGTCCTATCGTCTTGGCGAGAATATACTGGAGTTTGTTGACCGGGCCGACGCAGCCCTTTATCAGGCCAAGCAGGCAGGTAGAAATACCTGTACGATGATACAATAATATACCAAGGGCGCCCCTGATCGTGATTGGCACCAATGACAGATCAGGGATAAAGCACCTTATAAGACAAATATGGACACCACCAGTTCCGGCCCAGTTGCAATAAATTGCGCGCCTCCCTTTCAATTGAAAGGTACAGGTCATAAATCAAAGAGACAGCGCTGGTCCGGGCGGAGCAAACAGATGAACAAACCGACGCGCGAACGAAAACTAGAACTTGAGCACAAGGTCTTCAAATCGTTCGAGGAATGCCATTTCCAAAAGTCCGATCTTTCGGATGAGGCCCTATTCGTCCTGCAAATGGCAGAAGGATCGGTTGTATCCCTGCCCCTTGGAGCAATATGCAAGGAATTTGGGATTGATCCTGATTCCAAGGATGGAGAACTGATCGAACTTGTCGATAAAGCGCTGAACTATGTCAATGTTCTGCGCCCTGGCGATGACTTGCCGCTTGAAGTTCTGACTGGTGAAGCATCTTGGCATGTCGACGAAGACCATCGTGCCATTGCGTATAACCGCCTGACGATGCAGCTTGTCACCTGGATGTCAGGCAACGAGGAACTGATCACCGACCCTGATCAGTTAATGCAAATCGCCGAAGATCCCGGCACCAAGAAAAAGATCAACCAGGCCTTTGACGAAGTTGCCGAGAAGCTCAACATCGGGCACGACAACCGCGAAGAAGTGGTTAATCTGGTTCATCAGGTCGCCGAAGAGCTTTCCTATGTCGAGACGCTGCGCGACAAGTATCGTGATGTAAAAAAAATCGACAAAAAGCTTCAGGAACTTCGCCGCATCTACGCCCATGAAAAAGGTGTTCTGGAAACGGTCACTCAGTCTATCCGACTGATTGACGATGCGATGAAAAAGTTTGAAACCTCGTTTGACGAGATTGACGCCAATACCGGTGAAATCATGTCAGTTTTACGCAATTTCACATCTCAGCGGCAGTATATCCGCAACAAGCGTGACGACCTTTATCGCCGTTTACGGGCGTGGGAACCATTATTTGAACGCTGGAATACCATGGAACTGGAACGTGGCACACCGGCCGTAAAATTGGTGCGTGACACCTATCAGTTCCTGGCCCCCCGCTTTATGAAGGTCAAGCAATGGCTGTTGATGACCAAAGTCCAAGACGGCATCGTCGCAGGGCAGAACTTCAAGAACGAAGAAGACCGGATGGGCGCGCTTAAGGGCAAAATGATGCAGTGGTAAGCCACTGCCCTCAAAGGCCCCATGATCGGCATATATAAAAACAACAAAAGCGCCCATTTGCGGCGCTTTTGTTGTTTTGAGCAACCTTGAAACCGGTATTATTGCTTCATGATCTTAAGTGCGACATGGCCATCAATGATCGTGATGGATTTCTTTGAAGATGCCGGCACCGGCACGCGCACATCAATGCAATAGGCGATCAGGGCTGCGGCCAATTCCGCACCGGCCGTTGGCACGATAATCGGCCCCCCATGATCGGCAATGATATTAAGCCGGACAATAATTTCAGGCGTCTTATCGATTTCAAGTTTTCCGACCTGCCCGGGCGGTAACGGCTTGCCCGTGCGGCGCCGATACCCAATCAGGGCTTTGATCAGTTCATTTTCTTCGAAAATGATACAGCGCAACTCGCGCATAATGGGCCACCTGCTAACATAATTATTCCTTGATATAAGGCAGGGTATCGAAGATTTAAAGAGATATTACAAACAAATAGGCCCGATGGGACAGGTGTTAGACACACAAAAACCCCGCCCCTAACCCAGCGCCAGCCAAATCCCCACACCGATCATCAGCGTTCCTGATATCCGGTTCAGGATACGCACATTGCCACTTTTTTCGAGGAAATGACGCAGGGACCGCCCGCCTGTTGCATAAAGCGTCATACAGATCAGCTCGGTCATCAGAATGATCACAACCAGCGTTGATAGCTGCGGGGCGATTGCATGTTCGATGCTAATAAAGGGCGGCAGCAGCGACACCATAAAAGCCCAGCCTTTGGGATTGGCAATGGCCGTAACGAACCCCTGAGACATCAGCGCAAACGGCGTCCCCGGTCGACACGCATCCATTTCAGCCCCCAACGCCATACGACCGCGCGAACGCCACATCTGAATGCCAAGCCATGCCAGATAACCACCCCCGACATATTTAAACACAGCAAAAGCCGCAGGATATTCCAACATCACCGTCGCCACACCAAGGGCCGCAGCCACCGCAACAATGCCAACCCCAACAAGCTCGCCCATCATCATCCAGGCGGTCCGGCGCAAACCAATGGTCATGCCCATGGTCAGTGCAAGGGTCATACACATGCCCGGTGTAATCGAGACAAGGAAAGCTGTCGGAACAAAGGCCCCGATCAAAGACAGACTAAGCATGGTGAATATCCGCTATTTGGTGGCGTCATATGACACGGAATAGCATTGGAAGCATTCCGTATCATTTCGTATCAAGTTGCCAACAGATAGCCGAGAATTTGGCGGCCTCCAACTCAATCTTTGGCATGGGTGACGTGCAATCGGAACGCTTGCGAAGGGGCGATATTCAAAGCCCTCAACCCCCTTAACAAGGAACGGCTCACAGCGGGTGCTCGCTAAATTCCACCCTTAAAAGCACGACAAAGATACAAAAATTACTTGACCTTGGCGGGCGAGCCAACGAAATTAGGGATGTCGCCAGAACAATCTGGCACGTTCACGCCACTTGATGAAGACCGATGACCGTAGACATTTGCAACATTCCTGCAATTGCCGATCGCGCCGAAGCCAATGCTTCGGGCGCCTTTGTGCTGTCTGCGCCAAACCTACTTTCCGGTCTCCTTGGTCTAGCTGCTGCGCTTGGGTCGCTACGACTTACCCGCCCCTGAGCGCAAGAGACGGTTTGGATCACAAGAATATCGATCCATTTACCGCTGCTCAGGGGAACAAGTCGCGCCACAAGGCCCGCACTCTTTCCAAAATAAAGTTTCAAAATTCGGGCAAAGTCCCGCTTGATCAGGAATTATGGTAATGGCTAGTGCTAACGACAATCGCGTCATCATTTTTGACACCACCCTGCGTGACGGCGAACAATCCCCGGGCGCATCAATGACGATTGATGAAAAGCTGCGGGTCGCCCATGCTTTGGCGGAACTGAAGGTCGACGTCATCGAGGCAGGCTTTGCCATCGCATCGAATGGCGACTTCAAAGCGGTCAATGAAATCGCCAAACAGATCAAAGGCCCGACCATCTGTTCGCTGGCCCGTGCGGCCAAGGGCGATATTGAACGTGCTGCCGAGGCGCTTGAACCCGCAGAAAACAAACGTATTCATACCTTTATTTCCACAAGCCCGCTGCATATGAAATACAAGCTGCAGATGGAACCGGAACGTGTTCTGGAAAAGGTGATTGAAAGCGTAACCTTGGCACGCAAATTCACCGACGATGTTGAATGGTCAGCCGAAGACGGCTCACGTACCGAGCACGACTTCCTGTGCCGTTGCGTTGAAGCCGCAATTGACGCCGGTGCAACCACCATCAACATCCCCGATACGGTTGGATATACCACTCCGACCGAATATGCCGACCTGATGTCCATGCTGTTTAATCGCGTGCCGAATATCGACAAGGCAATCCTGTCGGTTCACTGCCACAATGATCTGGGTATGGCCGTCGCGAACTCGCTGGCAGCCGTACATGCCGGCGCGCGTCAGATCGAATGCACGATCAATGGTCTGGGCGAACGCGCGGGTAACGCCGCACTCGAAGAAATCGTCATGGCATTGAAAACCCGTAACGATGCCTTCCCGTATGAAACCGGCATCGATTCAACCAAAATCATGAATGCCTCACGTCTGGTATCAGCCGTTTCAGGCTTTGTCGTACAGCCAAACAAGGCAATTGTCGGTGCCAATGCCTTTGCCCATGAAAGTGGTATTCATCAGGACGGCTTCCTGAAAAATGCCGAAACCTATGAAATCATGAAACCGGAAAGCATCGGATTGAACAAATCCAGTCTGGTAATGGGCAAGCATTCCGGGCGTCATGCCTTCCGCGAGAAGCTCAAAGAACTGGGCTTTGCCGAATTGGGTGACAATGCCATCGAAGATGCGTTTGCACGGTTCAAGGAACTGGCTGACAAAAAGAAAGAAGTCTATGACGACGATATCGTCGCTCTGGTAGATGACGGCATGCGCGACAACGAACATATCAAGTTCATTTCCCTGGCGGTGACCTGTGGCTCCAAGGGGCCGCAAACCGCCGAGTTGGAATTGACCGTGAACGGCGAAACCCGCACCGCAAAAACCACCGGTGATGGCCCGATTGATGCAACATTTAACGCGATCAAGGCAATCTACCCACATGACTGGAAACTGAAACTCTATCAGGTTCACGCCGTGACCGAAGGCACAGACGCCCAAGGCACTGTTACCGTCAAACTTGACGGTAACGACCGCACTGTGGTCGGCAATGCATCGGATACCGACACCGTCGTTGCATCCTGCATCGCCTATGTTACTGCGGTAAACAAACTGATCGAAAAAAGCCAGAAAACCGCGCCGGATGCCATGGCATCCTGATTGGGAATATCAGGCTAAAAATCCCAAGGGTGGCAGTTTTGCCACCCTTTTTTTGTCCCTGAACGATGTCCAAGCCCCCTGCCTCGCAACACCCCACCAGATATCAACCTATAGGCGAACAAATTCATTTATGGTATGCTTTTACCTTCCGCAAAAGGGGCCGGTAATGGCAAAACACCGCGTATTTCAATGTCGCCGCCGATCATTTTCCCGGTGTTGTTTTGCCTTTTTAGCCGCCGCATTTTTCACTTTGCCATCATCGGCCCATTCTGCCCCCGCTGAAAGCTCGCAAAAGATTACCGTCCCGGCACAGCCCTATCCGCTAAGCGGGTTGCGCCAGCGTTTGATCAATGCGGGAAAGGAAATCCCCACGGTCGACAACAGCCTGCAATTTGATATTCCGGGTATTTATTATCCACCTGATGATACTTCCATGCCCGCAGGTGCCGTGATCATCATACCAGATTGCGATGATCGCTTTCCCGAGGAATGGGTTGCCCCCTTACATAAAGCAGGCCTTGCCGTTCTTCGAATATCCCCCGGACAAGCCCACCCATCGCAAAGCTACTGCACGGCAGGCACGCTTGATAATCCCAAGCACGGCGTTACATATTGGGCGTTCGACGCCCTAAGCGCACTGGCCTATCTTGCCCATTACCCCGGCATCGATCCCGAAAGGATCGCGATTTTTGGCTATGGTTATGGCGCGGCAGCAGCACAATTTGCAATTTATCGCCATGGCCACGCCAAACGATTTAAGGAACGATTCAGGACGATGGTCGGGTTGCGTGCGCAATGTATGTCGGAAATGGATAATTTTTCCCCGGCCCTTCTGGTGACTTTGGAAAATGATCCGATTAATCCACCTGCGTGGTGCCAGTGGCGCATGGACCGCGATCTGCGCCCCGACCGTGCCCCGGTGAAATTTGAAATGCTTCAAACTGGCGAAACGCTTGAAAAACAAGCGACTCGCAGTTTTCTAAAAATCGAGACAACGGCCGACACCGTCGCCCTGATCCTCAATTTCCTCCGTGAAAATGGAATGAGCACCAAAGATAATAAACCTTGAATGAATCCGCCAAGACCATATGGCGGATCATCTTTTTCAATATTATTTTCAGTCTTCTGCGGCTCCTTAATTATTCCTCAACTCCCTGAGCAGATTATTCGTGCATCGACTTGCGCGTTGCGCTATCAAAGCCGCTACATTCGCATTTAAGTTTTACTATTAACCGGGGCATAGGGCAGGAATGTTTTCCAAGCTTCTTGGGATGTTATCCTCCGACATGGCGGTGGATCTGGGCACCGCAAATACATTGGTTTACGTTAAAGGGCGCGGCATCGTCCTGAACGAACCATCCGTGGTGGCCATCACCGACGAGAAAGGCAAGAAACAAGTTCTTGCAGTCGGAGAAGAAGCCAAGCAAATGCTGGGTCGTACACCCGGTTATATTCAGGCCATTCGTCCACTTCGCGACGGCGTAATTGCCGAATTCCATATCGCCGAAGAGATGATCAAACACTTTATCCGCAAAGTGCATGGCCGTCGTAATTTCGCGAGCCCGGAAGTCATCATCTGCGTTCCGTCCGGTTCGACTGCTGTAGAGCGTCGTGCCATTCAGGAAAGTGCAGAAAGTGCAGGTGCGCGCAAAGTTTGGCTGATTGATGAACCGATGGCAGCCGCCATTGGTGCCGGTCTGCCGGTAACCGAACCGACCGGTTCGATGGTCGTCGACATTGGTGGTGGCACCACCGAGGTTGCCGTTCTGTCGCTTGGCGGTATCGTTTACGCCCGCTCGGTACGTGTTGGTGGTGACAAGATGGACGAGGCGATCATCGCCTATATCCGTCGCACCCATAACCTGCTGGTTGGCGAAAGCACCGCGGAACGGATCAAGAAAGAAATCGGTTCGGCCTGTGCGCCTGATGACGGTGATGGTGCAACGGTTGAAATCCGTGGCCGTGACCTGATGAATGGCGTTCCGAAGGAACTGATCATTTCTGAGCGCCAGATCGCAGAAAGCCTAGCAGAACCGGTTTCGGCCATCATCGAGGCGGTCAAGGTCGCCCTCGAACAGACCCCGCCGGAACTGGCTGCTGATATCGTCGACAAGGGCATTGTCCTGACCGGCGGCGGCGCGATGCTTGGCAATCTGGATTATGTCCTGCGTCATGCAACCGGCCTTCCGGTTTCCATCGCCGACGACCCCCTGTCCTGTGTGGCATTGGGTACGGGACGTGCACTTGAAGAGAAGAAGATGCTGCGCAACGTTCTGCACACTGCGTATTAAGCATTCTGGCTCTGTGAAAAAATATAGCACCGGGTCGTATCCTTTCTGGACGCGACTCGGTGTTTTCGTTAAGGTTGAATATCCGTAAGGCTTTCTGAACGCCTTATCTGACTTTGGTAATTCACGGGGAATATAGTGGCTCAGCATGGCGGTCCGCAGCAGCGTATCTTTTCGCCGTTACGTACGGCGCTTCACCGCTTCGCTTTCATCCTTCTGATCGTTTCGGCATTCGGCCTGATGCTTTTGGGCAAGGCCGATACAATTCTGATCGAGCGGATACGGGCTGCGTCGGCGGATTTGGTATCGCCAATCATGAATGTTGTTTCCCGCCCTGCGGCCAGCATCAATGAACTGACCGAACAAGCCACCAACATTTTCAATCTGTATGAACAAAATGAACGTCTGCGACGCGAAAACCGCGAATTGTTGGCGTGGCAACAGGTCGCCCGCAATCTGGTGCACGAAAATGCCCGTCTGCGCGACCTTGCTGATTACACCAGCCCGCCGCCATTGCGACTTGTGACCACCCGCGTCATTGCCGATATGGGCGGCGCCTATGCCCATAGCTTGATGGTATCGTCCGGATCCCGCGATGGTGTTTCCAAGGGACAGGCCGTGATGTCCGACGAAGGCCTTGTCGGTCGCATTGCCGAGGCCGGTTATCAGGCGTCCCGGGTCCTGTTGATCACAGACATCAATTCGCGCGTGCCGGTGATTGTCGAAAACTCCCGCGATCGTGCATTCCTGTCGGGTGACAACACGGATCGACCGCTTCTGACCTTTTTAACTGCCGATGCCACCGTTGCACCGGGGGACCGGATTCTGACATCGGGCCATGGCGGCGCATTCCCGCCGGGTATTCCGGTTGGCGTCGTATCGTCAGTTTCAGAAAATTCCGTACGGGTTGCCCCGCTGTTTCGCCGTCATCAACTGGAATATCTGCGAGTTGCCGATTACGGCCTGCAAGGCATCCTGACCGATCAGGCGATCCACCGCAGCCAACCCCAAATTGATGGTGTCATTCCCAACGGGGTTGGCATTGTCCCACGCGATAGTTTTGCCCCGACGCAACAATCGGGCCCCGCAGCGCCATCATCGGCAGCCAGCCCGACCCCATCACCGGAACAACTTCCTTGAAGCCCGGTGTCTGGCAAAGACTGGATATCGTTGCACGTGGTTTGGTTCCGGCATTCAGCGTCTTTATCCTTCTTTTGATCAACCTTCTGCCGGTCAGCCTCCCGTTGCTTAGCACCGCATCCCCGGCCCTGCCCCTGATGGCAATTTTTTACTGGTCGGTGAACCGGCCCGATTTGCTAACCGGGTTAACCGCATTTATGCTGGGGTTGATGCAAGACCTTCTGACAGGACTTCCACTTGGCGTCAGTTCCCTGGTTCTGTTGCTGGTACAGGCAGGGTCTGCCAGTCAGGGGCGGTTTTTCCATAACAAACCGTTCATTGTGATGTGGTGGGGTTTTGCCTTTGTCACGATCCCGGCTTTGCTGATCCAGTGGTTCCTAAGTTCGGCATTGATCGGTGCCTTCTTGCCAATCAGGGCGACACTGATTAGCTATGTATTGACCGCTACGTTATTTCCATTGGTTGCGTGGGCATTGGCCCGCGCACAAAACTCGCTTCTGCGTCACGTCTAGGTCATCACAGGGTCTGGCCTTAATCACCGCCCGGACTTATTAATGTTGATGTTTTGGCAATAGCTGTCAGCTATGCTGGACAAGACGGTTTTCAACCGGCCGCGCGCAGGATAGAACGGGCAAAATGATGCCCCGAACTTCGGCCCGGCACCCCGACGAACAGGTTTGACGACGCCAATGTGGCACCGCGACTCAGACAGATTTCGAACCTTTACCCGCCGTGCCTTGATGTTGGGCGCGGGTAAAGGTGTCTTGCTTACAGTGCTTGCCGCGCGGATGTATTATCTGCAGGTGATGGAAAGCAACCGGTATTCGGTTCTGGCGGATGAAAATCGCATTTCGCACCGATTGTTGCCCCCGCCACGTGGCCTGATCACGGATCGGTTCGGCGCACCTGTTGCCGCCAACCGCCAAAATTATCACATCATGATCGTGCGTGAACAGGCGCAGGATGTGCGTCACACCCTTGAAATCCTTGATCAAATCATCGAACTGGGCCCCGACACGATCGAACGGGTCGAACGCGACGTTGCCCGCAGGCGATCCTTTGTGCCGGTGACGGTGCGTGACAACCTGTCATGGGAAGAAGTGGCGCGTGTTGGCGTCAACGCCCCGGACTTGCCGGGACTGATCATTGATGCTGGTCGATCCCGTGATTATCCCGAAGGCCCGCATCTGGCCCATACATTGGGCTATGTTGCCGCAGTATCGGAAAAGGAACTAACAGGCGACCCGCTTTTGGAACTTCCGGGTTTCCGGATTGGCAAAAACGGTATCGAAAAAATCTATGACCTGGCCCTTCGCGGCAGTGCCGGCACCAGCCAGGTCGAAGTCAATGCGCTTGGCCGTGTTATCCGCGAATTGGATCGCGAAGAAGGCGAAAGCGGTAATACGGTTGTCATGACCCTTGACCTTGAATTGCAACGCTATGCCAATCAGCGTCTGTCAAACATGGAAAGTGCGTCAGCGGTTGTTATGGATATCCATAGCGGCGAAGTCCTGGCGATGTCATCCCATCCGACCTATGACCCGAATGCCTTTACCAATGGTATTTCGCATAAATTATGGAACAGTTTGGTCAACAACCAATACTCGCCGCTTTCAAACAAGGCCGTCAACGGGACCTATGCGCCGGGTTCAACATTTAAAATGTGCGTTGCCCTTGCCGCACTTGAAGCCGGTGTTGTCACAGCCAATCAACGTTTCTTCTGCCCCGGCCATCTTGACCTTGGCAATGCGCGCTTCCATTGCTGGAAACGTGGCGGGCATGGCTGGGTCAATATGCATGACTCGATGAAGCATTCCTGCGACGTTTATTACTATGAAATATCACAAAAAGTCGGCATTGATCGCATTGCCGCCATGGCCAATAAACTTGGCCTTGGCATTCCGACGGATATTGATCTGCCCAACGAACGTTCAGGTCTGATCCCGACCAAGGACTGGAAAGAAGTTCAACTTGGCAAACGCTGGCAGGGTGGGGAAACATTGATTTCGTCCATCGGACAGGGCTTTGTTCTGGCAACCCCCTTACAGCTTTGTACCATGGCCGCACGTATTGCATCGGGCAAGGCGGTCAAACCGCATATGACACGCGATCATATCACCAAGGACGGCATTCGCAGCCGCCAGAACGAAGAATTCCCCGATTTGCAGGTTAACCGGGCCAATCTTGCACGTATTCGCGATGGCATGAACGCTGTGACCAATGAATTGCGCGGCACAGCACATCGCAACCGGATCGATATCAAGGGCATGGAAATGGCTGGCAAGACCGGCACCAGTCAGGTCCGCCGAATTACCATGCGCGAACGCCAGACAACCGGGGTTCTCAATAACGATGATCTGCCGTGGAAATACCGCGACCACGCACTGTTTGTTGCTTTTGCACCGGTTGACAATCCCCGCTATGCCTGTGCAGTTGTTATCGAACATGGCGGGTCGGGTTCAGGCGTTGCCGCCCCGGTCGCCCGTGACATCCTGATCAAGGCACAGGAACTTCAATCCGGCCGCCCGGGCATTTCGGCGGCCAATATCCAGTCGACGGTACAATTGCAACATCCGCCACAATCTGATCGCGAAGAAGAAAGCTAGAAACATGGCCCGCAGCAGATATCGTATCGGCGAAGATCCTGATTACGTGCCGATTGGTCGCCGTCTTTTGATGTTGAACTGGGCGCTGGTTCTGCTGATTTCGCTATTGGCGGGGATCGGGTTTGCCATGCTGTATTCGGCCGCCAACGGTTCGGCTGAACCTTGGGCTGAACGCCAGATGATGCGCTTTGCGGTTGGTGCGTTCCTGATGATCGTGATTGCGGTTACCGATATTCGGATCTGGCTAAAACTTGCCTATTTTTCCTATTTCGTCGCCCTGATCCTGTTGGTCGGGGTGGAAATCAAGGGCGATATCGGCATGGGGGCGCAACGCTGGATCAATCTTGGTTTCTTTCAGCTTCAACCCTCTGAATTAATGAAAATCTCGCTGGTTTTAGCCCTTGCGCGCTATTTTCATGGCCTGACCGTCGAAGAAGCCGGGCGTATTCCACTTTTGGTACCACCGCTTTTGATGGTGTTTGCCCCGGCGGCATTGGTTTTACGCCAACCCGATCTTGGGACGGCTTTGCTTTTGATTGCCGGTGGCGGGGTTATTTTCTGGCTGGCCGGGGTCCGGATGTGGAAGTTCGGCCTTGTGCTGGGAACGGTTCTTGCGGTCATTCCGATTGGCTGGCAATTCCTGCGTGATTACCAAAAGAACCGCGTCCTGACCTTTCTGAACCCGGAAAATGACCCGCTGGGAGCGGGTTACCATATTACCCAGTCAAAGATCGCATTGGGATCAGGCGGTGTATTTGGCAAGGGTTTCATGCTGGGATCGCAAAGCCACTTGAACTTCCTGCCAGAAAAACAAACCGATTTTATCTTTACCATGCTGGGCGAGGAATTCGGCCTTGTCGGCGGTTTGGCGCTGCTGATCCTTTATACCATTGTCATCATGTATGGTTATGTCATTGCCTTGCGATGCCGTAACCAATTCGGCCGGCTGGTCGCGATTGGCATCACATCGACCTTTTTCCTGTATGTCTTCATCAATATCGCAATGGTGATGGGCCTGATCCCGGTCGTTGGCGTGCCACTGCCACTTGTCTCTTATGGTGGCACCGTCATGATGACCATTCTGGTCAGCTTTGGCCTGTTAATGAGCGTATCGATCCATCGTGATATTCGCATTTCACGACAGGGCAATGACGACGGACGTCAATAGCCGTCCTTCTTATCGATATAACCGGTCTTTTATGATTCCCGGTCGAAATCAGGCGTCCAGATGCTCAGTCAGGCGTACCGGGTCGGCCATGATACAGCAATTGCGACCGGCATCCTTGGCACGATAAAGTGCCTCATCGGCCACGGAATACAAAATATCGGCCAGATCGCTATTTTCCCGTGGTTTAAGCTGTGTGATATTTTCCGCCACATTGTCCGCAAGCTTGGCCAGCCCCGCAAGCGATGGCAATGAAGTCACACCGAAACTGGCCGCATAGTTCAGATGCTTGCCACCGAAACCGACGGTATCCTGTTCAAATACCTTGCGCAGGCGTTCGGCCAATATCATTGCCCCTTCGATTTCCTCGCCCGGCAGAAGAACGGCAAACTCTTCGCCGCCCAGACGCGCCGGAATATCGAAATCGCGCAAGCTGTAACGCATCCGTTCTGCCAGTGATACCAGCACCGCATCGCCAGCCTGATGGCCATAGCTATCATTAAACGATTTGAACCGATCAATATCGATTAACACCACGCTTACCGGGGTATCACGCCGTTTCCAGATCGAAATACTTTCTTCAAGACGCGCCATGAAAACACGGCGATTGGCCAGACCGGTCAGCGGATCGGTTGATGCCAAAACTTCAAGTTTGCCCATCGCATCATTAAGTTCGCGCGTTCGCATTTCAACGCGTGCTTCAAGATTGGTATTGGCATCCTGCAATTCATCGCGTGCGCGCTTTAATTGTCCGATTTGTCCGCGGATCATGCCAAATAAACCAACCGTGACCGAGCCAAGCAGTTGCACTTCGTCGTCATGTTTGTTCATCGGGGGCATTTCAAGCGGATGCTCGACATCGGTGGGATCGGCTTTGACGATGTAATTGGCCAGACGGATGATTGGCTGGGACAAGACAAAATAACTCATGGCCGCAAAGACGGTCGCCATCGACACCGCAAAGACCATATTAGCCAGAAACGACCATGCAGCACGGGACATAAAGACAGATACATAAACCTGCGGATTGATATCGACGATCAGCCTGCCAATATTTCTGGCCGGTTCAACATGCGGATCATGCAGCGGAACTTGCAAGACCTGCAGCCCGCCAAAAAACTTCTTGGCCCATTTGGATGTCGGGATTTGTCCCGCAGGTCGGCTTTCTTCATAAAAGGTTGAACCATCCGTTTTTTGGATCATGACTTTCATGATTGATCGTTGCACCATCATGCCCGACACTGCCAATTTCCCCATATCCGGGTCAGATAACAGCAATGCCTCGGTCACAATAGGCACACCACTTGCGACAGTTCGCTGATTGGCCTGATGATACACACCATCAAGCCAGTGATAGTCATTAACGATCTGAAAGGCCGTAATCGCAAGCCCAAGCAAGGTTGCAGCAATCAGGGAATATTTAAGCTGCCTTGAGGCCACCGAACTGCCAAGCTTAAGACCGGAAAGGTCATTCTCGTCTTCATTTCCCGTCACCGCCACGCCGTAGCCCTTTTCTATCAGCTTATCCCAATACGGCTAGAGCCGTTACTGCACCCACGGAATATTATTTAATCCTTCTATCCCAAAGAGATATCCACCCTGTTCCGGTTTTCTGGCAAGGCTAAATTGCAAAAAATCAATTCTGTCCCAATCCCGGTCCCCCAACAGCCGTTCATAGATTTCCAGATTTTCTGGTGTAACGGCCTGCATCCCAAAGGTTAAATTGTGATGTTTCTTCAACAATTCAACACCTTCACGATAATCTTTGAGCAACACCATAACCCACGCACCGGCCAGAAAATGGCCACCATGGGTCATAGTCATCTTTCCATCCCCGACCGCCTGAAGACCGGCGACTGACCAGTTAAGCCCGCCAACGAAGACATCTTTGCCTGCAATTTTTCCGGCCTCTTCAATCGCTTTGATCGCCCCCAGGGCAATATCATCATTGGCCGCCCAGACCGCATCCAGACAGCCGCCCTTGGCAATCCAATCCGCCGTCCGGCGATAGGCCTCGTCAAAGGACCAATTAACCACCAGTCGGCGTTGTTCTTGAAGAACCGGAAACTTTGCAAGTGCTTCGTCAAGTCCGGCCAATCGTTGCAAGGACGCCGGTGTCAAGCTATCCCCGGCAAGCGACAGCAAACAAATCTCGTCGGGCAGGTCTTTGACATTTTTTTTCAGCAGAGCTGTGATCAAGGACTGAGCGATTTCAAACCCGGCACGTTCATTATCGGGCGTCAGGGTGCCGATCCATTGCGATAATTCATTGCCTGCCCGACCATATTTAAGCTTCTGCTCGTCGGTCAGGTCATTAAGCAGCATCAGGATCGGAATACCGCGTTCTTGCGCCTCCAGGATAATGCGCGTGCCCTGCTGATGTTCATTGACAGCGATAATGTAATCGGGGGGAGGATCCATTGCAAAAACACGGTTGGCATTTTCCGCCATCAATGACCATTCCCGATCACTGTCGAAAACTGTCAGTTCGAACCCGAACTGATCCGCCGCCGCCTGCATGGTATCACGCACATCTTTCCAAAATCCGCGATCCCCGTAACCGGGATTGATAAAGGCAACATGCGGTTTGGTTTTGCTGTCCGGTTCGGCTGCATTTGCGCCAATTACCGCTGAAAAAAGCAGCGAAAACCAAACAAACCAAATTCCAAGTTTCAAAAACCTTTCCCCCAACACCAGACACAGAGTGTTAGGTTGCAGACCATACAACAATCACCTGTTTGCGCTCAGAATGGCCGCAATAGCGAATTATGAGCGAGAGGTCAAATCAACTCGGACCATACTTAAGAATCAGCAAGCCATACCCGCGTCATCAAAACCCAGCATGACTTCGTGCTGGACCGCGCGGAACAATGCGGTGAAATCCAGATTAACATAGTCAATCTGCCATTCGACCAACCGGGCAAACAATTCAGCATTCGGAGTATCTATGAAAACCATGGTTTTCAGACCACGGTTTCTGGCCGCCTGAATTCCGTCGCGGGTTACGTTATCTTCAAGAAATTCGAAAATATGTGCCTGTTCGTGATGGATGGCTTGTTCAAGCGATCCGGCGACGTGAAGCTGCACATTGCGTTTCAGGTCCGGCGCAATACGGCGTAAGTCATTCCGAATATCCGCCGAGAAAGAACTGACAAAAACATCATCGCCAAACGCAAATGCGTCAAGCATATCGACAACCTTTTGAGCATTGGCCTGTTTAATCTCGCAATAAATTCCGATACGCCCCTTAAGTCGACGCAAGAAATCGTCAAGCCGTGGCACCGGTTCACCGGCAAAGGTCGGATCAAACCATGCGCCCGCATCAAGGCGATCGATTTCAGCACTGGTCATACTGGCAATCGTGCCGGTTCCATCGGTTGTACGATCAACCGTTTCGTCGTGGATGACATACAAGATACCATCCGCAGATTCATGTACATCAAACTCGATGTAATCCGCCCCGGCGGATATGGCACTTTCCGCACTGGCAAAGGTATTTTCCGGCGCGTTGGTATTATCACCACGGTGATAAACAAGTTGTACAGGTTTCATCTGGTCCTCCTGCGGCGGGTTAAGCCGCGAAGAAGGTATGCCAGGCAGCCCGTGATCGACAACCACTGCCCGCAAATTTAACCGTCCTGTTACCTGACTGGGAATTACCCGGTGCAATCGCACATTTTTAGATTGATGCTTGCATTATTGGGTTTCGCGCAACGCGCGTGCCAGTTCATCGGTCGACATATTCGCCCGGTTCTCTATCCCTTGCTGCTGGGCCAGGTGATAAAGATCGTCGCGCCGCCATTTGTCATAAGGCGGTTCAAATTGTCCGTCCTGTTGAGACGTCCCCGGCGTGCTACCACCGGAAAGTTTCTGAAAGCTAGCCACTTTTGCCTCCTGAGGGGATGGTCCTAAGCGGAACAGATACCGGGCAGTTTCAATACCCTTCATGACACTGCCATTACATTTGATGTGGGACCGAATGGCCGAATGTCTATGTTTTTCGGCAAATTTTACTAATTTTTCCGGTAAATTTCTGATCTGAAAGGCAAATTTTCTGTAACTGTGAATTCATCATTCACAATTTACCAACAAAACATCACCGGATTGTGGTTTTTTCTATTTCCCGGCCGCCGAGTTTGCTAGCGTCATTGGCAAAGCAACAATCACATTCAGGGAACATACAAATGGCCTTGCATTTCGAACGTGCCGAACTGGCTGCCCGCCGTGCAAATACGGTTAGCAGGATCGAAGCCGCCGGACTTGATGGATTGCTGATATTTCGTCAGGAAAGCATGTTCTATCTGACCGGATATGACACATTTGGTTATGTCTTTTTCCAATGCTTGTATCTTGGTTCTGATGGCCGGGTTGCCCTGATCACCCGCGCACCGGATCTGCGCCAGGCACAACACACTTCTGATATCGAAGATATCCGCATCTGGGTTGATGGCCCGGATGTCAATCCGGCCCTTCAATTGCGCGATATGCTGGCCGAATTGGGCTGTGCGGGTAAAAAACTTGGTGTCGAATACGAGGCCTATGGCCTGACCGCTGCAAATGGCAAAAAACTTGACGCGGCATTGGATGGATTTTGCACGTTAAGTGATGCTTCGCGTTTGGTTTCGGAACTGCGCGTGGTCAAAAGCCCCGCCGAGCTTGACTATATCCGAACCGCCGCAAGCCTTGCCGATGATGCATGGGATGCCGCCCTTGATACCGTCCGTGCAGGCGCGTTCGAAGGCGATATTCTGGCTGCGATGCAAGGTGCCATTTTCAAAGGCGGCGGGGATTATCCGGGGAATGAATTCATCATCGGTGCCGGGCGCGATGCCTTGCTGTGCCGTTATTTCACCGGTCGCAAACATCTGGCAGACACAGATCAGATCACGCTGGAATGGGCCGGGGCCTATCGCCACTATCACGCAGCAATGATGCGCACCATTCCGGTCGGCACCGCAACACCACGGCATGTTGAAATGCACAAGGTCGCGGTTGACGCCATGGCCGCCTGCCGCGATGCCCTTAAACCCGGCGTACCTATCGGCGATGTATTCGATGCCTATGCCCAAGTTTGCGATACCGCCGGTATGAAAGCCCACCGCCTAAATGCATGCGGATATTCAATGGGCACAACCTTTGCCCCGAACTGGATGGATTGGCCGATGTTTTATCACGCCAATCCGGTCATCGCAGAACCCGGCATGGTATTCTTCCTGCATATGATCCTGATGGACAGCGACAGCGGCACCGCCATGTGCCCCGGCCATTCGGTTATCGTTACCGAAACCGGCAATGACGCGGTATCACGCCATCAGCTTGATCTGGTTACCCGCTAAGGTCCTGACCAAGGGCAGACTGACATTTCGCAATCAAAAGGGGCGCGCATCATTACGTTGCGCGCCCCTTTTGATTTGAATTTTGTCTTAGTCCTGAAGTGCGCGTCGCATCGCATCGGTCGTGTCCGCGGCCAGACGATCCAGATCGGCAATTCTGTCTTGGATCGTATCGGTAAAATCACCATCATAAAGTTCCAGCACACGTGCCTCTGCCGCCAGTTTTGCCGCAGCAAGGTTCGATGCCATCCCCTTGATCGTATGTGCAGCACGGCACAAACTGTCACGGTCGGCCTGCTTGATCGCCATAACAATCCTGTCGCGTTCTTCCTGATAAGAAGGCGCAAGCATTTCAACCAGAAGCGCCATCTGATCCACACCAAGTGCGGTGATCATGTCTTTAAAACGTGCCTTATCAATTAAATCCATTTCATGCTCATGCGGGATGCTCGCTTCGCTGGCCTGATCCAGGCGGGAATATTCTGTGACCTTTACAACCTTATCACGTTCAGACGTGATCGCATATTCCAGTGGCGTGTGTTTTTTTGGGGTGGATGATGGCGCTGTATCCGCCTCAGGGTTCGAACCGGGCAAATCCACTGCGACATCAGGTGAATACAAAGCTGGTCGGCAAGCACTGTTGCGGCTTCGCAGGAACCGCAACAACATTCCATAAAGACGCCGCTCTTCAACCGGCTTGGTCATAACCTCGTCCATACCGGCTGCCAGAAAATCGCGATGCCGATCCCCGAATGCGTCGGCTGTCACGCATATGATCGGAACACGCCCGCCTTGATTGACACGTTCAAGTTCCCGGATATGTCGCGTCGCCCCCTCGCCATCCAATATAGGCATATGCGCATCCATCAGGATGGCGTCATAAACCCCATTCCGAAACGCAAGCACAGCTTCGCGGCCATTGGGGACAATATCAACAACAAGACCGTGCCGTTGCAACAACCCGCGGATCACGGTGGCATTGATCTCGTTATCCTCGGCGACAAGGATACGGCTGCCCGCCAGAACGCTATCACCACTTGTTTCACGGCCGTGAACACCCGCTGTATCCGGATGAAGTTCGGGTTCATGTGTTTCAAATGGCAACCACAGATCAAAACGTGTCCCGTGCCCGACCACACTTTCGACAGTCATGAAACCACCCATCAGCTCTGTCAGGCTGCGTGCAATCGAAAGCCCAAGTCCCGTCCCGCCATATTGACGCGTGGTCGAATTGTCAGCCTGACTAAAGGGGGCAAAAATCTGTTCCTGGCGATCCTTCGGGATTCCGATCCCGGTATCGATCACGGCAAAATGGTAGACTTCTTCGTCCTCTACCAGATGGCGTATACGTTCCGGTGTATGTTCTGCCAACGTTGCTTCAAGGCGAACTGTCCCTGTTCGGGTGAACTTCACGGCATTTGATAACAAATTCCACAGGATCTGTCGGAAACGGACTTCATCACCCACAAACATGCGCTTGGTCAGCGGTGCATCCTCGCACAGAAGCACGATATTCTTTTCTGCGGCTATATCCGAAACCGCCCGGAAAAGATCATACGTAATGTCAGATGGATGAAACTCGCGTTTTTCCAACTCAATCCGCCCGGCTTCGATCTTGCTCATATCCAGAATGTCATTCAAAAGCGCCATCAGCGCCCTGCCCGATGACATGATTGCGCCGACCCGTTCCTTTTGCGCATCGTCAAGCTGGCTTTCTTGCAACAGCTGGGCCATGCCCAAAACCCCGTTCAACGGCGTTCTGATTTCGTGGCTCATCGTTGCAAGGAATTCACTTTTGGCCGAACTCGCCTGAAAAGAATGGCGATAATGGCGGCGTAATTCCAAAAGCATAAAGGCCAGCGCACAGCTGTAACTGATCAGGCGCGACGGGATAATAAACCGCGACACCATTTCGGCATGTTCTGGCGCAAATATGAAAAAGGCCAGATGATTGAAACACCCAACCAACAATGCGAAACAAAGCAGCGCCTCGGACAGGGTAAACCGATACTGGCAGCGCACCAAATAGCCCGCAGCACTGGCAAATATCATCACTGTGGTCGGGAAAAGGATCATGGTGCGGACATTCTGAAACGCCCAGCCGACATCACTTGTCAGCACAGGCACCAGCCAGACCATCAATGCCTGAACAACAATCCCCGCAGCAATCAGAATTGTTGCCGTCCCCACAACCGGATCAATACCCAATTGATTTTCGGCCTTATTGGCCACATGCCAGCTCAGAGCAATAAACGAAAATGAACACAGCCGCAGAACCAGGATCAAAAGCCCGGTAAAAGTCCCCAAGGCCTGTTCCACCCCCAGCAAGGTGCGCACTTCGACAAGCCTGGGAACACCAAAAAGGTCGCTAAGCAAAAGTAACCCCATGGCAACCGCGATAAAAAGGATTTGCTTGCGCTTGGTGATGTCAAAAACAATCCAGCCCAGGCACATCGACAACAGGGCAATAAATTCGACAACAACAAGAACCGAAATGGTAATCGTCGCGACAAGATCATCCCCAAGGGTCGTGAAAAACAGAAATGTCAGACCAATGGTACAGAAGGCAATAAACGCGATACCGGCAAGGTTCAGTATCTTGGGCATATTTGCTTCGACCCCGGTTTTGGTCTTTTTTGACCGTTACTTTTTTGACGGCTGTTAACCTGCCATCACGGCATGGGACAATCATCCCGATGCCCCGGTCAGTTTTTTACCGATAGTTGCGCCATAATGTCATTGGCCCATTGCAGCGTATCATCATCCATTGATTGCATATGCTGGTACTTATCAAACTGTTGCGCAATCAATTCAAGCCGGTCGTTAAACACCGGGGGGCGATCAAGATCAAGCAAACGATCTGCCAGCGGATCAAATACAGCGTTTTGGAATTCAAGCGACAGACTGATCCTTGGTTCCCGGGCAAAGGCACTTGCCCGCCCGCCCCAATGATACAAATCCTGTCGCCATCCCATCACGGTTCCCGGCCGGGCAGGCAACGCACGCACGTCTTGCAAAACAACGTCTTCCGGTTTCATAACTTTTTGAAAGTAACACCTTTCAAATGAATGCGGCAATACGTACATGCAACCGTTATCCGGGCTCGCAATCCCCAGCGGCACCCAAAGTGACAGGCTGATCAGCATATCTTCGCCAATCACGCTTTCGCCCTGATAATCACGATGCGGCGGCCACCCCCGCCCGTCCTTAGCCGGGTCCACATGCCAAGCCCAGAAATGCGGCAAAAGCTTTACCCGATCGCCAAGAAAATGATGCAAAAGCGGCCGAAGCCGCATGAACACCTGCCATGCTTCGTCATAAAGATAAATCATCGCCGGCGGCAATCCATGGCCGACCAGCGTTTCAATCCCGGCACGCAACCGGGCAAGATGATCGATTGGCAAAAGATCATCGATCAGGAAATAACCATCCTGCCAGAACCGGTCCGAATGCGCCGATCCGTCAAATTCCCCGTTTTCCGCACCAACCGGCGCCACATCACGTACCCCGTCATCATCGGCGATGGTCAATTGCGGATTGATCGAAAGCCAGCTTTCACGATCGCAGGCCTGAAGTGCAGTCATCATGACAGAAAATCCAAATCAGCATTTCGCGGACGATACGAAGTCGCCCGCACCGACGCAAGTCCGACTTGCGCCCCGCCCGGTCACGCGTTACCCAGATAACATTCTGATTTAAAGATACGCACCACCATTTCCTGTTTCGGAACCCGGAATAATGGCATCCTCGACACGGGAACCGCTGAGCCAAAGGCAAAGACATGATTGTTCGATCCCCTTCTCTTGGCGTGGCCCCATCGCGGGGCAGCCCCCCATCCCATGGCGGCGCAATTGACAGGGCGGCTAAAAATTACGGCATTCCCGCCAGTGACTGGCTGGATCTGTCAACCGGGATCAATGCCACCGCATGGCCGGTTCCGACGATTGACCTCATACATTGGCAACGCCTTCCACTGGCAAGCGAATTGCGCGAATTGAAACAGGCCGCAGCCAACTATTACGCCATCCCCAACCCCAACCGGATTGTCTGCGCACCGGGGACACAGGCATTGATCCAGACAATCCCGTTCTGGTTTGCAGATCAGGGGATGAAGGCCAAGGCCCATATCATCGGGCCGACATATGCCGAACATGCGATTGGCTGGCAACGGGCCGGATTCGAGACCGATATTATTGCCACCACCCCCGAAACCCGCACACAACACATCGCCGATATCCTGCAATCCCCGGGCGGAACCAATGACATCGTCATACTGGTTAACCCCAACAATCCCGATGGTGGGGTGATTGACAGTGCGGATCTGATCAAGCTGGCCCAAATGGCCGGACACCACGATAAATGGTTATTAATCGACGAAGCTTTCATGGATTGCGATCCAACGCACAGCCTTTGCCCGGCATCCGATACCCTGGACCGGCTGATCATCTTACGGTCGCTGGGTAAATTTTTTGGGCTGGCCGGGCTGCGATTGGGCTGTGCCGTCATGGCCCCGGCACTTGCCGCCAACCTAGAAGACCGCATCGGACTATGGGCCATCGCCGGGCCGACATTAAAGGTCGCGCAGACGGCGTTTAACGACCGGCAATGGCAATCAGATATGCGTAAAAGCCTTGCCCATGATGGCGCCCGCCTTGATGCCATGATCGCCGCCAATTCCGATCTGGCCTTGATTGGCGGCACGGCGCTATTTCGGCTATATCACGGAAAGAATGCCGCCAAACTGGCCAACCACCTTGGATCGCGGGGCATTCTGGTGCGCCTGTTTGACGAAGACAAGGACCGCATCCGCTTTGGATTGCCTGGCATCGAAAACGACTGGCTGCGTTTGCAAAAGGCCCTTGCTGACTTTTAACCGCAGGCGGGTTACCCCACGTTGCTTTCTTCCCAGGCCTGCTTTTTACGATAAATGGTCGAAGGACTAACCCCCAACGCATCGGCGGCACGCGGGATTGATCCGCCGCACCGTGCAATCGCGTCTTCAATGGCCTGTTTTTCCACCAGCCAAAGCGGTTTGATCCCGCCATAGCGAACATCAACAAGCTGTGGATCAGCCATATCAACGCTGCCATCCGTGCCGATCATCAACGGGGCTTGATCCGTACGATGTTCGCCAAACTCGCGTGTCGGCTGTGACCCGGCCAGAAATGCCAATGCCTCTGGATCGCCTTCCCAGAAACGTTCCATATCCCCCATTCCGTTCAAGACAACGGGATGGGGGGGCGGTGCCTCGATGGTCGCCGATCCGAAATGTTCGTCGTCGGTACCGTTGTTTACCGGGCGGGGCACCATCGACATCGCAACTTCCGACCCGTTATTCAAAACAACGATATTGCGGATGATATTTTGAAGCTGGCGAATATTCCCCGGCCAGGAATAACGTTCGAACAGGGCGGCGACTTCGGGGCTGAACCGTTCGAATTCGCGGCCTTCTTCGCGGTTAAAGCGTCGCAAATAGAAATTGGCAATCTGCAGGATATCGTTATCACGATCGCGAAGGGGCGGCATGTGCAACGGAATCACATGCAGGCGATAATACAAATCTTCGCGGAACCGCCCGGCACGGACTTCTGCCAGCGGATCACGGTTTGTCGCACAGACAAACCGCACATCAACGCTTTCAATCGAACTACCGCCGACCTTCTGAAAAGTTCCAGTCTGGATAAAGCGAAGAAGCTTTGTCTGTAAATCCAGATCCATTTCGCAAATTTCGTCAAGAAACAGCGTTCCACTATCGGCACGATGCGCAGCCCCTTCGCGGTCCGTCACCGCCCCGGTAAAGGCCCCTTTGACGTGACCGAAAATCTCACTTTCCATCAAATCTTTGGGAATTGCACCGCAGTTCAGCGGAATGAACGGTTCTTTGACCCGTTCCGACCGGCGATGGATGGCCTCGGCGGCCAATTCCTTGCCGGTTCCCGACTCACCGGTGATGAAAACAGTTGCCCGGCTAGGCGCCGCATTTTCGATGATCCGATAAATATCGTGCATCGTGTCCGACCCGCCGATGATATCGAAATACATTTCATCAGCGGCGTAATCGCCATTTTCATTTTTTGTGCTATTGGCTGTTGATGTCCCCCCTTCAAGCGCATCCCGGACCGTGACGCGCAGCTTGTCTGCGGTAAAGGGTTTTAACAAAAAGTCCCATGCACCATCACGCATCGCTTCAACCGCGACATTGACAGATCCATGGGCGGTAATCACAACCACCTTGCATTCCGGGGCGGATTGATGTGCGGCACGCAACACATCACGCCCATCCATATCGGGCAAGATCAGGTCAAGCACCAGAACATCCGGCGGATTTACACGCAGCCGCTTGATCGCGGCCTGTCCATTGACCACATGTTCAACTATGTGGCCATCTGCACGCAAATAGTCCTGATATACCCGCGCCAATGACAGGGTATCTTCAACGATAACAATGCGTGCCTGTTCTGGCATTTTTTATTCGGGTCCCGATATATCTATTGGCAACCATACCGATAGTGACATTACAGTCTCAAGTGATAACCTGTAGGCAGTTGATTCGTTATTCAATACAAATCAGGCTTTGGTTAAAAAAGGCATAGTTTCAATAACGAAAATTGCATTCTGGAGTATCACGGATTGAATTATACCACCGCACAATCGGGCGACACGATCAAAGTTGATTTGGTTGGCCGATTTACATTTGGGGACCATTCCAGTTTTCGCAAACTGATCGAGGAAATTCGCGGTCAGTCAGCAGAAACACAGATACTCGACCTATCCGGTGTCGAATTCATCGATTCCGCTGGTCTTGGCATGCTTTTGCTGGCCCGTGACGAAGGCGAAAAAATCCGTGCAACCGTTATTCTGAAAGGCGCGCAGGGGCAGGTCAAGCGTATGCTGGAAGTCGCCCGTTTCGACACACTTTTCAAATTGGAAGACTGACGCATGTCTCCGGCAGGCGAGACTTTCCCAAGGCCACGTGTTGCCATTGCCGAACCGGTCAATCATGACCGGGTATCGGCTATTCTTGCCGGAAAACAAATATTTGATAACGGTGCCGGGGCCGAGGCCGACCTTTCTTTTGGCCGCAGCCCCGAAGATTTTCAGCATGGAAACCGCTATCAGCTTTGCCTGATCCCCCAAGAATCCAGTCGGGAATGGCTGGGCGCACTGGTTCGCCTGAACTGCAATTATTTCATTGAATCTTTTGACCAAATTGATCTTCGCGATCTGGGGCCCATCCGAACAGCCCAACGTGGCGCGAAATGGGATCTTTTGGTCTGCATGTCGACACAAAGCGCCTATCAATTGCCGATGGCGCGCAAGTTTGTAACAGCCCTTCGCCATCGCGGGATCATCCACGATACCATTGCCCCCACAGTCGAAATGGCCGTGCAGGAAGCATTTGCCAATTCGCTGGTGCATGGCAATCTGGAACTGGATACGACCGGCCACCTAACGATGGACCGGTTTAATGCCCTGGGTGAAGAAACGGCGCGTCGCCTTGAAGCCCCGGCCTATGGCGGGCGGGTGATCATGTTGACGGCGAAAAAGCGCCGCAATGGCAATGTCGAAATTTCGATTAATGATCAGGGCAACGGGTTTACCCCGCCACCAGAAAAACCGGCTCCTAAATTACCAGGTTCAGAATCAACCTTTGGCCGCGGCCTGCCACTGATCCGCAGCCTGTGTCAGAATGTCAGCTTTGAGCGTGGCGGACGCACGATCAAACTGACCTTTACCCCCGATACAAAAGCATCGATGCCGCTAAACTCAAACTTTGCTGCCGGGGTCGAAGAAGCCGAAAAAGCCATCGGCGAAAGCGATCTGCGCAATCCGCGCGATGCGACCATATTGATTGCCGATGACACGATGATTTCACGCGAAATCATCGCGTCCTATCTGCGCTCGGACGGCTTTACCAACCTTGTCTTTGCAAAGGACGGCGAAGACGCACTTGAACAGGTGCGCAAACACAATCCCGACCTGATCATTCTTGATATCATCATGCCCAAGATGGACGGTTATGCCGTCTGCAAGGCATTGCGTGCCGATCCAGCCTATGCCGAAACGCCGATCATTGCGCAAACGGCACTGGAAGAAAACGAAGGCCGCACCCGGATTTTTGAAGATGGCGCCACCGACCTGATTTTAAAACCGCTGAACAAGGCGGAACTGATCGCACGCACGCGCATCCACCTTGAAAACCGGCTTTTGGTCAAACAGTTGCAAGCCTATCAAGAGCGCACCCAGTCAGAACTTGAACTGGCGCGTGACATGCAAGAAATGCTGATCCCCAAACCCGAACAATATCGCGGAATAGGCCTGGATTACGGCATGACCATCAGTGCCAGTTTCCAAATGTCATCGGAACTGGGCGGCGACATGTGGGGATTGGCACCTATCGATAAAGACCGGCTTGGTGTTTATATCGTTGATTTTGCCGGTCATGGGCTGGGTGCGGCATTGAACACATTCCGTCTGCATTCCCTGATCTGGTCGGAAGAAGACCGTGGCGAAGATCCGGGAACCTATCTTGAAGCCCTTAACCGCCACCTCAAGGGGCTTTTGCCGGTCGGGCAATATGCAACCATGCTTTATGGTGTAATTGATCGCGCCAAAGAAACATTCCGCTATGCCAGTGCCGCCTGCACATCCCCGGTATTGGGGAATGTCAAAACCGGTTCAACGGTGTTTCTCGATGGTTCAGGTGTGCCGCTTGGGGTTATTCGTGACGCGCAATATGAAACCCGCGAACTTACCTTTACCACTGATAATTTCCTGCTGCTTTACAGTGATGCGCTGATTGAAACGGTTCTTGATGACGGTGTGTTTCTCGAAGATGACCGCCTTTTGAAAATGGTGCATAACATCGTCACGGAAACAAACGGATCAACCGATCTGGCATCCAATCTGGCCGATCAGTTCATGGACCGTGCCCCGGTCAAACTGCATGATGATTTCACAGTGGTGTCGCTGCAATCCGCCGACATTAGCGGACCAAAAGCATCGTAACGACCCGTGATGTGCCCAGAAACCAGGGGCGGACGTAAAATCAGGACCTAGTTCAAGAACCAGGGTTGCGGCGGGGTGAGTTCCGGCGACGGCATGTGATCGTGTAAATCCCAAACATGTCCCGTATCGCGATCAACCGGATTTACCGTTTTACCGTCCTGAATCCGGTTCCGGATGACGGACCGGATCAAACCGGCCAGTCCCTTGCGGGCCCCGGCATGATCGGGATCAGTCGACAAAACCGCCCCCAACTGATCAAAGGCCCGCATGCGATCCCGGCATCCGACAAGATCGGCGGCAACAACGCGCAATTCACGGGCATCGGGCTGCAGACTGATCGCAATTTCAAGATGCTCAAGCGCGGTTTCACGCAAACCATTGTGCAAATAGGTCCGCGTCAACCCCAGATGCGTCGCCGGATCAAGATCATCTAGCAACAACGCCCGGCCAAAGGCATCAAGCGCAAGACTGCCCAGCCCCAGATCAAGCAGCACATGCCCCATCACCCGAAGGCGGGCCGGTTGATCAGGAAGGGTATCGATAAGATTGCGAAGACGGGTGCGAATTTCCGGCGCCAGATCAATGCCGTCAATTGTGACCGCTGGTAACCGGGATGAAATATGCGTCTGGCCTGACATCTGTCCTAAGCCCTGTTCCCGTCTGAGATGACGAATCGTAACGACTCGTTGAAATCCTTGCAATAGCCAATAAAAACAACGAGTCGTTTCAATCGCTTAGATCAGCTATAACCCCACCCCCAGACACTTTGTCATGTGCGACGCGGGCATATTACTTTTACCCGCACGTCCGGATTTTCAAATACTACCCTGATTGGGTTGCAGGAAGATTAACCAAAAACCCGGCATCGATAGGGCAAAGACAAGGCCGCCCTGCCCTATGTGTGGCCATTGGCATCTTGTGTCGAAAATGAAAATGTCAGGATTGGGGCTGAAAATGGGGTCGTGAACAGTCGGTGGAATATGGTTTCCCCAACCTGACCTATCGGAACTGGATATGTCCTATTGGATATTACCTACGGTCAGGACCTCGGCGCCTTGGTCATCGCACCCTGTGCAAGTTTGGACAAGGCAGCCCAATCCAATCCGGCGACTGGCCTGGCAAAGAAATAGCCTTGCGCCAAATGACCGCCAAGGCGCAGGACTTCATCACGCTGTTCCGGGGTTTCAATTCCTTCGATCACGCAATCCGTGCCAAGGTTTTCACACATGTCGATCACGGTTTTAACGATCCGCTGGCTGCGTTCGCTGTTCACAATCGGTGCGATAAAGCTGCGGTCAATCTTCAGGCAATCGAATTCCAATTCATGGACATAGCGCAGACTTGAATAACCAATGCCAAAATCATCCAGTGCAACCTTCGCCCCGTGACGACGCAAGTAACGGATACTGGCCCGGGCTGAAACAAAATCGCGCAACAGGGCGGTTTCAGTCACTTCAAATGTCAAACGGCCCGGATCGATACCAAAGAATTTAATCTGATCAATCAGCCAATGCGCCATATCAGGCAGAACAATATCGCGCGCCGACAGATTGAACGACAAGGAAATCTCGCTGGGCCAGTCAACCATGGATTTCATCGCCTTTTGGAACAAAATGGTCGACAATGTCCCAACCAGCCCGGTTTTTTCCGCAACGGGGAAAAACATTTCGGGCGAAACCCGGCCCATTTTTTCGTTATCCCAGCGCGCCAGCACTTCGACCGAATGCATTATGCCGTTTCGAAGGTCAAACACCGGCTGGAAATGGATCGATAATTCGCTTTCCAGATCGGCCTTGCGCAGGGCTTGTTCGATCTGGGAATCATGGCGGATCAATGTTTCATGGCGGGCCGCGAATATGACCGGATGCCCCGGCATGTTTTTCTTGGCGTAATACAGCGCGAAATCAGCCCGTTCAAACAGCGCATTGGGATCACGGGCAACGGTGGGATATGTCGCAAAGCCAAGTGATGCGGAAAGTTGCACCGTGCCGCCGCCAACATCGAACGGGTCATTAAGGGTTCCGCATAAAGCACGACCGATCTTGATCAATTCCAAGGCATCATTCTGATGTTCAAAAATCACACCGAACTCATCCCCGCCCAAGCGTGCCAAAAGAACATCCGGCCCCAAAACGGCTCGCAACCGCGCACTGGCCTGCATCAACACTTCATCGCCAGCCGGATGGCCATGCACATCATTGACCGGCTTGAAACCGTCCAAATCGATCATGGCAATAGCAAACGCATCTTTGTCATTTGCCTGTTCTACCGTCTTTTCAAGATGGGCAAAGAACGCCCGTCGGTTCGAAAGCCCGGTCAAGGCATCGCAAAAGGCCAGTTCGCGGTTCTGATTGGAAAGTTCGATGGTTTTATTATGCTGCTTTTCAAGATCAATCTGCGACTCAACAAGGCCGGAAAACGCCGCATAATAGCTTCGGATGATTTGAACAATCATTACCGATACCATCGCCATATTGGCGGCAATCGCGACATAAACCTCGTTCCCCGTCGTGCCGAAATGCATGATGAAAGACCCAAGAACGATGACAACGACCAAAAGTGCGGCGGGCGGAAAATGCAGCAAACAGAAAATGCAGCCCACCACCGTGACCGAAATGAAATAAGCAACATGCCCCTGCTGATAGGCATCGCCATAGCCGAACATTTTGATCGCCCAGGCAGTGAAAACAATGCTGATTACCGCCGCCAGAATGCGGATGCGCCGCAAATGAATTACCGCATGGGCAAAGTCGGTAACGGTCTCGCGAACCCGCATCCACGCGATCCCGCGCATTAGACATACAAGGCCCAAAACGACGGGGATATACACCGTCATCCAATCCGGGGCGGTTCCGAAATGGGTGTAGGCCAATGCCAGTGCATTGGCAAAAAGAAGCAAATAAAGTAGCGGAATTTGGCGTGAAAGAGCCTTAACCTGTGCAAGAACCAGCGCCGGTTGGTCTTCCCTGACCTGGAATGTCTGAACGATACTACGACACAGTTTCTTCAACGCCACGCCAATGCGCTTTCCCGAAAGTTTCCATATTGGTAAAACCTTATACGAAAATCAGGGATAAATGCAGCCCTTTCGATATACATCCATACCAAAGCACCAAAGCCAATCAACATTCCCCGGCCTTTGATGAACATCTTCGATCAACTCAGCAGGCTTTGCATTTAGAGCAGGAATTATTTTCCAGTTTCTGCGGTGCTGCCATTACCAGCTTATTTATTGATTTTATTACTTTTCAGGCGCCGTTTTCGTGCCATTCAGCACGAATAGTGCCCCAACACCATATGGGGCGTTTTCAGAAACACATCCGGTTCAGGCGACGATTACCCATCGGCACAGTAAGTCGGTGGTCATCAACACAAATTCGTTATCGACCGATACCATTCAGGATTTCCCCCTCGACCCCCTCGGAAATCAGATAATCCCGCAATGTCCGACCCGGTGTCGGACGGAAATGGTCGGCGGTGATGTGCATATTCTTGATCCGGTCTGCGCGAAAAACCCGAAAAGCCTGTCGCAATTCGCACCAGCTTGCCAGTAACCAGATGGTGCCAAAAAACAACATTCCCAACGGCCGAACCCGGCGATTGGTATTATCCCCCTTGGCATCGGTGTAATCGATATCGATCAAATGCCTCTCGCGGATTGCCCGGCGTAAATCCGGCATCGAGATTGCAATGGGGGCTTGCGCAATTTCGGCAATCGCAATCGGCACCCCGCCAATCAGGCCCCGCATTTTTTCGGGTAAAACCGCCTCGATCTTGGTCAGGGCATCCCCGGCGGCGCGCGCCATTTGCGGATCAGTCCAGCATTGCACCATGCGCGCTGCAACCACCAAGGCCTCGATCTCATCGGCATCAAACATCAACGGCGGCAAGTCATATCCATCGCGCAGGATATAACCAACCCCCGCCTCGCCCTCGACCGGGACACCGGACGCGGCAAGATCGCGAATATCGCGATAAATTGTACGTTCGGAAACTTCCAGTTCCTCGGCAAGTTCACGCGCCCGGCACAGTTTGCGACGGCGCAATATCTGCACCAAACGGAAAAGTCGGTCGGCCCTTCTCATGTGCGCTCCTTATCTCAGCATGACCGAGAATTTATCATACCCCTCCTGACAGGAGCATGTCAGGAGGGGCGTTGCCAGATTTTACTTTCTCTCACCCCCAAAACCAAAAGGCGGATGAAATTCCATCCGCCCCGGTTCGTCTGATCAAAAGAATACCTTTCACCGACCTGCCGGTGAACCATCGTGATGTAATCCTATCGCAAGAATAAAGATCGAGCTGATCGGGATTGCCGAAGCCTCCGGTGTCATAGAAACAATCACCTTGGGCAAAGCCGTTTATCCCACGCATCTTTTCTATCGTATTCGCAAAGGGACTTCAGGGTTACTGCGAAGCATCGGATTAACGAAGCATACTACCCTTTTCACGCAAGGCTGTATGCCAAGACAGGGCTTCCTCAATAAGATGCGGCGTATGCCCCCCGCGGACCACGGCACGATGATAATAATCGTTCAGTTCATTGCGATAGGTCGGATGCACACAATTGGCGATGATGCTTTGCGCACGTTCCCGCGGGGCAAGACCGCGCAAATCGGCCAAACCGACCTCGGTGATCAGGATATCAACATCGTGTTCAGTATGGTCAACGTGGCTGACCATCGGGACGACACTGGAAATCACGCCGTTTTTGGCGATGGATTTGGTAACAAAAATCGCCATATGAGCATTCCGGGCAAAATCCCCCGATCCGCCAATGCCGTTCATCATATGGGTTCCGCCGATATGGGTCGAGTTGACATTGCCGTAAATATCGAACTCAAGGGCGGTATTGATACAGATAAGCCCAAGGCGACGGATGACTTCGGGGTGATTGCTGATTTCCTGTGGCCGCAGGATCAATTGATGTTTATAGCGCGCAAGATCAGTCATGACCTGCTTGTATTTTTCAGCTGACAGGGTGATCGACGATCCGGACGCAAAATCAAGTTTTCCGGCATCGAACAAATCGAAGGTCGAATCCTGCAGCACCTCGGAATACATTTTAAGGTTATGGAACGGGGTTTTAATAAGGCCATGCATCACCGAATTGGCAATCGTACCTATCCCTGCCTGAAGGGGCTGTAATTCGTTGGTCAAGCGGCCCAGTCTGACCTCGTTCAGCAGAAATTCCGACAAATGGCCTGTAATCGCGACGGTATCGTCATCGGGCGGCAAAATGGTCGAGGAACTGTCGAGCTTTTCCGTCATAACGATCGCGGCAATCTTGTCCGGATCAATCGGAATGAACGGGAAGCCAATCCGGCTTTCAGGCGACACGACCGGGATCGGCTGACGGGTCGGGCGGCGTGACGGGATATAGATATCGTGCAACCCTTCCAGCGTATCGGATTGCGACAGATTGATCTCGATGATCACCTTCTTGGCAAGAATGGCAAAACTTGCGGAATTACCGACCGAGGTCGTCGGAACAATTCCGCCCTGTTCGGTAATCGCCACCGCCTCAATCACGGCAATATCAACCGGCGGAATTTGCTGCGTGCGTAAAAGCTCGACCGTTTCGGACAGGTGCTGATCAATAAACATCACCTCGCCATTATTGATCGCCTTGCGCAAGGCAGGATCGGCCTGAAATGGCATGCGACGCGACAAAACATGTGCCTCGGCCAGGGTTTTATCCAAATCGTTGCCCAGCGACGCACCGGTCAGAAGCGTAATTTTCAGTGGATCGGTCTTGGCCCGTTCAGCCAGTGCCATCGGCACCGCCTTGGCTTCGCCCGCACGGGTAAAGCCACTCATGCCAACTGTCATACCATCCTGAATAAGGCTTGCTGCATCCTCGGCACTGGTCACACGATCCAGTAAACCAGCATGTCGAATACGTTCACGATACATAGACATTTCCTTTTCCAAAGACCGGCGATTAATGGCATTTCGTCACTGCATAAGTGACCAATGGTCATCATGCAAATCGAAACTTACATTCGGCCATGCTAATTTGTATAGTCAGCACTGTTTGGGTGAAAATTACCCACCATATCTGCAAAATCCGCAATCGCTGCCACCGCATCCCTGATACTGTCGGCCTGTGTCCGCCCCGATTTCTTACGGACGTCGAAATCGTGATTACCATCGGCAACCCAATGCAGGGTCACCGCATCTGACAGGCCATAACCGGCAACTTCATCGGGGGTACCAAACGGATCGCGCGTACCATGGCAAATCAGGATGGGTGTTTTCATCCCCTTCAGGTGTTCGGTTCTAAGGTTTTCCGGTTTACCCGGTGGATGAAACGGATAGCCAAGGCACACAACACCGCGCACACCAAGGTCATCGCCAACCATGCTGGCAATCCGCCCGCCCATGGATTTCCCCCCAATGATCAGGCTTTCCGGATTGCCAAGCTGGGCAACCACCTGCGCAAATGTGTCGATCAAAACCGGTGCCCGGTCTGGTCCGCGCTTTTTGCCATCCAAACGGCGCTTGGCCATATAGGGGAATTCAAACCGTGCAACCCGATACCCGCAAGCAGCCAACCCCATCGATATTTCATTCATGAACGGGCTGTCCATCGCCGCCCCGGCCCCATGCGCCAGGACGATGGTCAATGCGGCATCTTCTGGCCCGGAAAACAGGAAATCAATATTCATGGTGACTGGGGTTCCCTTAACTGCGCTGTTTTAGGATGAGGACTTATTCATTCATAATCCAAACCATCCGCAAAATTCAAATGGCATTCCCGCCCTGGCCAATTTTGCGAATGTCTTCCTGAATATCTCGCCTTTGGGGAATTTTTCGGGTTATCATATCCCTCCCCAAAGCAGCGCGCCGCGAAATTAAAGGCGTTCCCATGCCCCCATCCAAGTCCAAATTCAGGTGAACCTCATGCGTAACGAGAAAACCCTGCTGAATCCAGCATGTAGCGCGCTTGTCATGATTGATTTGCAAAATGGCATTCTGGCCCAGCCCCTGCATCCGCGAAGCGGGGATGTCGTTCTGGAAAATGCGCGCGGCCTTATTGCCAAATTCCGTGCCGCCAATGCGCCCATCGTTCTGGTTCGTGTTTTCTGGTCACCCGATATGGCCGATGCCCCCCGTCAACCGGTCGATATGCCATCCGTCCCGCCCAAATGCCCGCCGGATGATTGGGGCACATTGGTTGATGGATTGGAACAGCCCGGCGATATCGTGATCACCAAACATCAATGGGGGGCGTTTTACGGCACCGAACTTGACCTGCAATTGCGCCGTCGCGGGATCGACACCATTGTTCTGGGCGGGGTTGTGACCAATTTCGGGGTCGAATCTACCGCGCGCGCCGCATGGGAACACGGCTATAACATTGTCATTGCCGAGGATACCACCGCGACGAAATCCATTGAAATGCACCAGTTTTCCATTACCGAAATCCTGCCCCGCATTGCCCGTATTCGACGATCCGATGAACTTGAATTCACCGCCCCCTGATCTAAAAGCCAAATAAACCCGTTACCCAACCGGGGCCAGACACCACCACATCCCGAACCACCACCGCCACCGCCAGTTTCACTTCCCGTCACCAGCAAAAGGCCGCCCCGTGCCAGATACCGCGCCCCATCCCAAACAACCATTCCCGGCCCCGTCATCGCCCCCGCCTGACGGCGAAAAACTCGGTCGTTTGCCGCAACTTGCGCAATGGGGGTTGTTGATTGCGCTGTCGCTTGCCCTGTCGGTCTTTTTACATGATGCCGATATCCCGGCCGCCTTGTTATTGGGACCGATGATTATTGGCATTATCATGGGGACCAATGGTGCGACCATTACCATGCCAAAACCGGTTTATCTGGGCGCGCAATCCGTATTGGGGTGCATGGTTGGCGGATCAATGACCGCCGGGATCATCACATCCTTTATGCATGACTGGCCGCTGGTTTTAGGCGTGACAACGCTAACACTGATCGCCAGCAGCTTTTTGGGCTGGATCCTTTGCATCAAACAGGTCCTACCCGGAACAGCAGGCATTTGGGGATCATCCCCCGGTGCGGCATCCGCCATGGTCATCATGGCCGAGGCATTTGGCGCCGATGCACGGCTTGTCGCCTTCATGCAATATGTCCGGGTGGTTATTGTCGTCGCCGTTGCATCAAGCGTTGCCAATTTCTGGGTTGATCCGGCAATTACCGCCGCAGCCGTGCCACATCAATGGTTTTCCGCCTTTGATGCAGGCGATTTTGCCATCACGCTGGCGCTGGCGGTGGGGGGCTGTATCGTCGGCGAAAAGTCACGTCTGCCATCCGGGGCGCTTTTGGTGCCGATGATTGTTGTCATGGTGCTTAGCATTTCCGGTCTGGTCGATATCGTTCTGCCGGAATGGTTCCTTGGCCTGACCTATGCGGTGATCGGGTCCATGATCGGGCTTAAATTCACCCCAAGCGTCCTGCGTCACGCGGCCTATGCCCTGCCAAGAATCTTGATATCGATCTTTGTTCTGATCGGTTTTTGCGCCGGGATTTCGGTTTTGCTGGTGATGTTCATGGATGTTGATCCCCTAACCGCCTATCTGGCGACCAGCCCCGGCGGACTTGATTCCGTTGCCATCATCGCGGCCAGCACCAATGTCGACCTGTCGTTCATCCTTGTCCTGCAAGCCACACGGTTTTTTATGGTGTTGCTGTTTGGTCCGCCGCTTGCCCGCATGATCGCGCGCCGCACGGCCAATTTTCCGGATAAAATCCAATAACGCAAAACGCTGTTTACATCACAAGGATCTGACCGACAAAGCCCTCGACACGATGGCTAAGTTCCGATCCTTGTGTTTCCAGATTGCGCGCCGCATTTGCAAGCTCGCCCGCGACCTGCCCGTTATGGGCGATGGCACCGGCAATATCGGTAACACTGTCACCGACCTGTCGCGCCTGCGCCAAGGCATCAAGCGCATCGCCTGCAACCGTGCGACAGATCGCAACCTGCCCGCCGGTTTGTTCGGCGGTGTTTTCGGCGCGCGCCTGTAAGCCCCCCATCGCATCAGCAATCTTGTCGATCTCGCCACCGGCTTTGGAAATAGCACCAGTCACGCCATCCATCCATTGGGCAATTTCCGCTGTTGCCGTTTCAGATTGCCCGGCCAGTGCCTTGACTTCCTTGGCGACAATCGCAAATCCCTTGCCGGCTTCGCCCACACGGGCCGCCTCGATCGCGGCATTCAGGCCCAGCATCTTGATCTGGCTGGCAATGGCGGAAATGGTCGCTAACATCTTGCCCGCATCAGCCGCCCGGTCCTGTAATTTGACAAATTCATCGCGCATGTCACGCGCCTGCATGCCCAGACCGCGCGTGGTTTCAACATTTTCCCCGGCATCATCACCAATGGTCGTTAATGCGCCCTGAAGCGCTTCCATCTGTCCGGCAACATTTTCAATCCGGGCAAGGGCCGCACCTGCGGCCCGATCAATACCCTGACTGCATTCATCGGTGCGACGGTTACTGCCATCAAGAACGTCAAGCGCGCTTCGCATCTGGGTTACCGCCGCGCCAAGCATCCCGACCGTGCCCTGCACCTGATTTTCAAAATCAGCCGCCAGCTTTTCACGTGAAGCACGGGCCGCGTCACGTTCAAGCACACGGGCAACCTGCCCCCCGACAAACCCCAGAAGTTCAAGCATTTCGTCATCAAGACGGGCAACATCACGACTGAAAAATTCGATCACGGCAACCACCTGCCCGCCCAGTTTCACCGGCAAGGCAAAACATCCGCGAAGCCCGTTCCGCGCCGCCCCGCTGGCACGCAGAAAACCATCTTTTTGGGTGACATCATCAATGCAAACCGGTTCGCCCTTTTGCGCGACATTGCCAATCAGGCCCTGCCCAAGGCTAAAAACCGTTGCTTCGGATTGGCTACGGAAATCGGAAAGCTCGTTAATCGAAACGCCGCGCCCGACAGACCAAATCCCCGCAGATGACAAACTGCCGTCATCGCGGCGCAAATAGGCATGTCCCACCGGCCACTGACAATATTCGCAGACCGCATCCAGAATGCCGGAAATCGCCCGATTACTTTGCCGCGCATCATCGGCAATGGTTCCGACCTTGCGCAACAGGCGCAAAACATCAGTCAGGCGCGCCTCGCGGCCCTGTTGCAAGCGGGTATCGTCATCAGCGGAAATGGAACGAATAAAACCGGCAAACATTGCACTTCTCCGAGGCAAGAGACATCTGAAACCGACCCAGGATGACATCCGTCAGGTCGTTTGATTGTCATGCAAGCCTCGTTGCCTGCCGATTTATTTGGGCTGCGCCTTTGCAACCACGATTTAAATTTATCGTCTTTTCGCACATGCGAAAAGGCTTTTTTACAATCCTGTCACAAAACAGGGACGCCTGAGATCATCACGGCATCCCCGATCGCATGGATTGAACCAACATATCAAGACTGTAAACAAAAGTTTACAGCCCATCATAACAGCACCACCTATCGCAGGATTTTGCGAAAGACACCCGATGCCACCATCACCCCGAAAATCACCAGAACCACAGCAAGAACAAGGATAAGGTTCCCGGCCTCGCCCAGCAGGAACACACCGCCAAGCGCGGTCAAGGCCGGTGTCATAGACCCAAAGGCCGACGCCCCGGTTGATCCGATATGACGCACGGCAAGCCCATAGGTCACAGCGGCAACACATCCCGCAAGCAGTCCCTGAATAACCAGCAACAGCAACACATCATCCATCGGTGCCTCGGCAAGGTTCGTACCGGTAAACACCGCAACCACCGCCATAATGACAAAAGACCAGAACCCGACAAAGGCCGCGGCCTCCAACGCGCCAAGTCCGCTTTGACGCATCGCATGGGTATAGCACGCCCACATCAACGCCCCGACAGACACAAGCCCGTACCCATAAAGAATGGTATCACCTGTCGCATGGCCGGGTTTCAAAACGGCCAGCAACACAATACCGGTAATCACCATGCCATAACCGGTCAAACGAACCCAACCCGGCCGTTCCCCAAACAGCAGCACGGCAATCAATACCGCCCAAACCCCCATCACACCGGGCAGCAAAATGCCAACATGACTTGCCGGAACGAATTGCAGGGCATTGGCAACCAGCAATGTATAGAATGCCCCCGACCCAACCAGCATGGTCACACCATTGACCAGCGACAGTCCTTTGGGCCAGATCCCGCGTTTAAGCCAAATCGGCGCCAATAAGGCAAACGGCACAACAAACCGCAAAAGCCCGATATCAACCGCTGTAAAATCAGACGTCATGGCATAGCGCGTGACAATCAGCCAAGCAGCCCAAACCATGACAGTCGCAAGGGCGGCAGTCACCCCAATCAGGCGACTTTCCGTTGTGCTGGTGGCGGCAACAGCAGAATTTCGAGGCATAAAATGGCTTTCATATTGGGCGAGCAGGGCCGAACCCTAAACAGATTTCATACAGAAATCATGCCCGCCCACGAATGACAAGTCTGCCAATACGTTTTTTTGACCACCGGTCAGTCCATATTTCAAAGTGCCGAATTGCCACACACCAGAACATCGCAAGGCGCACTGGCAAGAATGTGCTGTGTCACACTGCCCAGCAACCATTCCTCGATCATGCCGCGCCCGTGTTTGCCAATTGCAACCAGATCGGCATTTTCATCCCCCGCCACGGCCAGAATGGCCGAAGCCACATCGCCATTAATCGTGCGCAGACTGATTTTATTATTCGGATCACCGATGTCGGCCCGCAACATCGCCAGTTCGGCCTGGGCCTTTTTATGTTCCTGTTCACGATAATAATCAATTTCCGCCCCGGTCACCCCGGCGTGGCGCAATTGCGGCTCGTAACTTAATGACACCGCATGCAGCAGGACAATTTCCGCATCGGGCAGCAACTTGCGCACTGTGCGTAGCGATGCCTCCGACCAATTGGAAAAATCCACTGGCAGCAAGACCTTGAGATAAGGTTCACCCACCGGGTAATTAACCACCAATGTCGGGCGGGTCGCCTGGCGCAACAGTCGTTCGGCAGTTGACCCCGTTGCCAGATCGCGCAATTTTCCGGCGCCATGCCCGCCCATAACCTGCAATCGCGCGCCTGTTACCGTGGCGCAATCGATCATTTCGCGCGTAACCGGTCCGTTGCGCAATTCGGTCGTCACCTTGATCGATGAAGATTTTTCCACCGCACGTCCAAGTTCCTTAAGGTCGGCGATAAGCTGGTCATGCAATCGATCATGATCATTCCCGTCGCGCAGGCCGATCAATTCAGCCAGCCCCGACCAGATATCGCCTTCCACCACATGCAACAGATGCACCCCCGCCTTGCGGGATTTGGCAATCTGCACGCCACGCTTCAGCGCCAAACCAGCGGTATCGGAAAAATCGGTGGCAACAAGAATGGGGGCGGTCATGATATTCAATCCTTCTTTTCAGGGGATAGAGTATGGGGAGTGGCAAATATCCCGCTGGCGTAATCTGCAGCATCTTCAAACAGGTTAAGAACCCTGTCGCATCCCATTTCCACAAGCATCTCGCCATGTGTTCGATCACGAACAATCCCCGCGATATTTCCGGTGAAATTAGCCCTCCGAATGGCATGAACCAATCCGGCATTGGATTCCACTAACGGCAATGTCGTTACCACCCAACGCGCTTTTGACAACGGCAGCCCGTCAATAAAGGCATCATCTTCCCCGTCACCGAACTGCACCGGCAGGTCTTTTTGCTTAAGCTGATTTACGGTTTCGGGATCAAAATCAACGCCCAGTACCGGCGTGCCGTTTTTGTGCAATTCAGACAGCAAACGTCGACCATACCGGCCAAGCCCAAAAATCACCACTTCGGGATATTCATCAATCAGAACCTGTTCCTCTGCCGCAATTTCGCGCGAGGGGTGCTTGCGTTCAAACACCGACAATAACGGCGCAATCCGATTATAAACAGGATGCGAATACAAAATCATATAGGTCGAAAGCGTGATCGTCACGAGGCCCACAAGCGTCGTCAGGCCCAGTGCCTCAATCCCGACATGACCAAGCGTGATGCCCATCGCAACAAAGACAATCGAAAATTCGCTGATTTGCGCCACCGTCAGCCCCGCAAGGAACCCGGTTCGTTTGCGATATCCCATATATCCCATAATCGCCATGACGATCAGCGGATTGCCAATCAAGACAAACAGCGACAAGACAATCGCCGGCAGGACCTCATCACCAAGGGTCGAAAAATCAAGTTTCGACCCCAGATCGATAAAGAAAAACAACAATAGAAAATCACGAATACCTGTCAGCCTGGCGTTGATCGCCTCACGATAGCCGGTCGAAGCCAACGAGAACCCTGCCAGAAATGCCCCGGCCTCGTGACTGAATCCGGCCCATTCACCAAAGGCTGCCAATGCCGTTCCCCAGGCAATCGCAAATATCAGCAGCAATTCACTCGATTGCGCCATCATCGCAATAACACGTGGCAAGATATAGCGCATGGCGATAACCAAAAGCACTGCGGCAACGGCGATCCGCCCCGCCAGTGATGCAACGATCTCGATCATCGTCGCATCTTCGGCACCGCGCATCGCACTCATCGCCATCATGGCAATGACCACGGCCACGTCTTGTACAATCAGAAAACCAATGGCAATCCGGCCATGCAGCGTATCAATCTCGCGCTTATCGGCCAAAAGTTTGACGACAATGATCGTGCTCGAAAAGGTCAGGGCAACGGCAACATAAATCGCCTCCATTACCCCTTTGCCCATCAGTAAAATGATGCAAAATCCGATAATGATCGTAAAGGCCAATTGCCCCAAACCGGTTGCCAACGCCACCGGTCCGATATGGCGGACATGGGAAATATCCAGCTTGAGGCCGACCACAAACAGCAAAACCGCCACACCAACTTTTGCCAGCAGCTCAATCGGTTCATGCGCGGTCACAAGCCCCAGAAACGCCGGACCAACCACTACTCCGACCACGATATAAGCAATCAGGGCTGGCTGGCGCAGTTTAACAAACAATCCACCAATCACTGCGCAAACCAGCAGCAAAAGGGAAATCTCGGCAAAGGATGTTTCAGGCATACGGGCAGACCATTTTGGGTGAATATTCAGCCCATTATGGCAAGTCCACATAAAAAAAAACAGGCGCGACCGACGTCGCACCTGTTAACCACTTCACAATCTAAAGTTTATAATTATTCCAAATACGCTACCGTAGAACAACAATGTCGCCCTACCGTATCGGCGCATCTGAGCAGTTTAAATCCCAAACTCGGCAAAGAAGTCATTGCCCTTGTCATCGATCACGATGAAGGCCGGGAAATCTTCGACTTCAATCTTCCAGACGGCTTCCATGCCCAGTTCCGGATATTCAAGAACTTCGACCTTTCGGATGCAATCCTGTGCCAGACGTGCGGCTGGCCCCCCGATAGAGCCAAGATAGAACCCGCCATGGTTCTTACACGCATCCTTGACCTGTTTGGAACGGTTGCCCTTGGCCAGCATGACAAACGATCCGCCAGCGGCCTGGAACTGTTCGACATAGGCATCCATACGCCCGGCCGTGGTCGGACCGAACGAGCCAGACGGCATGCCTTCGGGCGTTTTGGCCGGACCGGCATAATAAACCGGATGGTTTTTCATGTATTCCGGCATGCCTTCGCCCGCATCAAGGCGTTCCTTGATTTTGGCGTGGGCAATGTCACGTGCGACAATCACGGTCCCGGTCAGCGCCAGACGGGTTTTGACCGCATGTTGCGACAATTGCTTGCGGATTTCATCCATCGGACGGTTCAGGTCAACCTTGACCACGTTGTCATCAAGATGTTCGTCCGAAACCTCTGGCAGGTATTTTGCCGGGTTATGCTCAAGGTCTTCGATAAAGATACCGTCCTTGGTGATCTTGCCCAGAACCTGACGATCAGCAGAGCACGAAACACCAATCGCCACCGGGCAACTGGCCCCGTGACGCGGCAGGCGAACAACGCGCACATCGTGGCAGAAATACTTGCCGCCAAACTGTGCGCCAATGCCCATTTCGCGCGTCATCTCAAGAACCTTTTGTTCCCATTCAAGATCGCGATAGGCCTGACCATGGTCGCCGCCTTCGGTCGGCAGGTTATCGTAATACCGGGCCGATGCCATTTTAACGGTCTTAAGCGCAACCTCGGCCGAGGTGCCGCCAATGACGATGGCAAGATGATACGGCGGGCAAGCCGACGTCCCAAGGGTCCTGATTTTCTCGTCCAGAAACTTGCGCAGGCTTTCCGGGTTCAAAAGCGCCTTGGTCTGTTGATACAGGAAGGTCTTGTTGGCCGAACCGCCCCCCTTGGCCATGAACATGAATTTGTATTCATTGCCCGGCGTCGCATACAGATCGATCTGGGCCGGAAGGTTGGTTCCGGTGTTCTTTTCTTCGAACATATTGACCGGGGACACTTGCGAATAACGCAGGTTATGTTCCTGATAAGCGCGCCAGATGCCCTTTGACAGGGCTTCTTCATCCGCACCATTGGTGATGACCTTGCCGCCGCGCTTGCCCATAACGATGGCCGTGCCGGTATCTTGGCACATCGGCAAAACACCGCCCGATGCAATATTGGCATTTTTCAGCAAATCCATCGCAACGAATTTGTCGTTTGGCGTTGCTTCCGGATCATCAAGGATTTTGCGCAATTGTTCGAGGTGGCCCGGACGCAGCAAATGCGAACAATCAAAAAACGCCTGAAGCGTCAGTTTTTCAATTGCCTCGGGTTCGACCTTCAAAAAGGTCTCGCCATTGACGTCAACGGTCGAAACACCTTCGTCACCGATCTTGCGGTAAGGGGTGGTGTCCTTCCCCTGTTCGAACATGGGTTTATAGACAAAATCACTCATGGGATAAGTTCTCGTCTCTCTCAAAAACAAGGTGGGTTTGTTTTGTTGTGTTTAATTATGGCCGTTCATAACGCCAAACGCGGCAAATTTCCACGCGACATTAGATGAACAGGCTTTGCCGAAATGCGGGAAACAAACCGGCATATGCAGGAACGAAAAAGGGGTAGGCCAAATGGCCGCCCCTTTTGACATCACTTTTTACGAAACGCATCAAGGGCGATAACTTCACCGCTTTCACCCTGATCAACAGGCTTTTTCTTTTTGCGTTTGGCCGGTTCGGTCACAAGTTGCGGGGTGTCGTCACCGCCATCGGCCAGTTCGGCAGCCAGTTCAGCGGCCAAATCGGCATCAAAGTCTTCGTCTTCGTCGTAATCGGCATCGTCCATTTCTTCTTCGACGCTGAATGTCAGCATGAAGTTGGCGGACGGATCGACAAAGGCCAGCATGGCATCATAAGGCACGACCAAGGTGGTCGGCATTCCATCAAAACTCATCCCGACAGAAAAATGATCATCTTCGGCTTTTAAATCCCAAAACCGGTGTTGCAAAACAACGGTGATGTTATCGGGATGTGCTTTGCGCTGATTTTCAGGCAAGGCAACGCCGGGATGATTTGTCTGGAACGTGATGTAATAGTGATGCTCGCCGAAAAGGCCTTCTACGGCCGCGCGCGAAAGGATCTGCTTCACCACGCCGCGCAGCGCCTGGTCGACCATCAGGTCGTAACGGAATTCTTCCGGTTCCTGCATCGAAAATCCTGTATCTGGCGGGTTAACCCGTCATGAGCATATGGGTGTTCACACGCCGTATTTCACTACAACGCGTTTGGTTAACTCTATTCATAAACAAGCGGAGGAGAAATACAAGAGTGGGGCGTTCTGTTGCTAGGTGCCCCGTCCCCCACCAAATTACCGCTCCCGGCAACCGGAATTTTCGCTATGGTGCTAGTGCCGCTTACGCAGCAACAGCAACCTGAGCATTGTTATCGTTTGCGTTTACAAACATTGGCCCGATATCGGTGGTACCATGCCGAGCGCCAACAGAGGCTTTTACTACACACGTCGATCCTATTTCGACCCCAACATCCTCGCCCGAGTAAAGCGATTCAAAGTTTTGAAAGTTGGTGGAGTCGCCGGGTACCGCCCCCGGGTCCGTAACGTCTATTCTGCCAAGTCGTGTAACGCCATAGTCGAGTTGCCCCGACAGCCCTTATATAGGTTAAACGCCCCCTGTTTCACAAGGGCAAACCGCAAAAAATTTCTACCTGACAACCACTTTTTCCAAGTCCAGCCCCGCCCGTCACCCGGCGACTTGCCGTCATTCCGATTGCTGACTATGCTGCCCCAAACACGATTCCGAACAACAGGATGCGGCATGCAGCAATATCTCGATCTGATGCGACTGGTACGCGATACCGGCACGGCCAAGGAAGATCGTACTGGCACCGGCACGGTGTCGGTATTTGGTCACCAGATGCGGTTTGACCTGTCACAGGGCTTTCCGATGGTCACCACCAAAAAGCTGCATACCAAATCGGTCATCCACGAATTGCTGTGGTTTCTGGCCGGTGACACCAATGTTAAATATTTACAGGACAATGGGGTTCGCATCTGGAACGAATGGGCCGATGAAAATGGCGACCTTGGCCCAATTTATGGTGGCCAATGGCGGTCATGGCACGGGGCAAATGGCGAAACCATTGACCAGATCAGCCAATTGATCGACCAGATCAAAACCAATCCCGACAGCCGCCGTTTGATCGTTTCGGCCTGGAACGTCGCCGATGTGCCAAACATGGCACTACCGCCGTGTCATTGCCTGTTCCAGTTCTATGTCGCGGATGGCAAACTATCGTGTCAGCTTTATCAGCGCAGCGCCGATATCTTCCTTGGTGTGCCGTTCAACATCGCGTCCTATGCACTGTTGACCATGATGATCGCGCAGGTGTGTGACCTAGGCCTTGGCGATTTCGTCCATACGCTGGGCGATGCGCATCTTTACACCAACCATCTTGAACAGGTCGAATTGCAGTTGTCGCGCGACATACGCCCGCTGCCGACAATGAAGATCAATCCAGATGTCAAATCGATCTTTGATTTCAAGTTCGAAGATTTTGAACTGACCGGTTATAACCCGCATCCCCATATTGCGGGCAAGGTTGCCGTCTGATGCCCGCCAATAATAACGATCGGATCGAACGGGTTGCCGTGGTTGCGGCGGCCAAAAACGGCGCGATTGGCAAGGATGGCTGGATGCCTTGGCATTTGCCCGAAGACCTTAAACGGTTCAAGGCGCTGACCCTTGGCAAACCGATGATCATGGGCCGCGTCACATTCGAGGCGATTGGCAAACCTTTGCCCAAACGCACAACCATCGTCGTCACCCGTGATACCGGCTGGTCATTTGATCATGAAAATGTCCGGGTTTGTCATGACATCGAAAGCGCGATTACGCTGGCCGACGAAATTGCCGCCCAGGATAATGTCAACGAGGTCATCATTGCCGGTGGGGCACAGATTTATAAAATCGCCCTGCCCTTTACCACGCGATACGAACTGACCGAGGTGCATGACGATATCGATGGTGATGCCTTTCTGGAACCGCTGCCTGCCGACAAATGGCAGGAAACAGCGCGCGAGACCATCGTAAATCCCGATGGACCAGATTACAGCTTTGTCACTTTGACGCGTCAATCCTGATCAAGCACCCCCGGATGGTTGATTATCACCAGAACAATCTATATTTATAAATTAGTTTCAGAATACCCGTTCCAATAATTTACCACCGAACGCACGCATTCAAGGATCCCCCGATGGCCCGCCCTCGCGCATTTAACGAACAAAGCGTTCTTGATAACGCGATGAACCTGTTTTGGAGCAAGGGGTTCGAAGCCACATCCGTTCAGGATCTGGTGGATGGAACCGGGTTGAACCGGGCCAGCATGTATGCAAGCTTTGGCGATAAAAAGGCCCTGTTCCTGCGGGTTCTTAATCATTACAGCCAGAAAATCAGCACCGCCCGTTTTGAAAAACTGCGTGACATTGACGATGGCCGCGAAGCCATTACCGAAACGTTTCGCAATGCGGCGCGCTTTGGCCGCAATGAAGGCCGCCACAAAGGCTGTTTGATGGTGAATTCCGGTATGGAACTCGCCCCGCACGATCCGGAAACCGCCGCTATCGCCCAAGCAGCCTTTCGACGGGTCGAAGACATGTTTGCCAATGCCATCAAACGCGGGATCAATCAGGGCACAATTTCAGACACCAAAAATATCCGCGCATTATCACGATTTTTCGCCGGATCATTTCAGGGCGTCAACCTGATGGCGCGCCGTGGTGCGGATGACAGCACCCTGAACGATTATGTCGATATGGTTTTAACCACACTGGATTAATCATCGGCCTTTGCCAACCGGCCATCCGGTTCAATCAAGCCCTGCTCTGCTCCCCTTCCTCGTGCACCCCCGACCGCATCACAGTTCAGTGACGTCAACAATTGACGATTGTCCATCATGCCGGAATAATTCATATCGGTGTGATCAACCTCAATTTGGGGTTGACCGGCAAGATCAGGGGACAAGATGGATCGCAACAAGAAGTTCTGGGACAAGATCGCCAAGCGATATGCCAAAAACCCGGTCCGCAATATGCAGGCCTATCAGGCGACACTTGATCACACACGTAAATACCTGACGCGCGATGACAAGGTTCTTGAAGTCGGCTGTGGCACGGGCACGACCGCCTTGTTACTCGCCCCCGATGTTCGCCATATCACGGCAACCGATCTTTCGACCGTCATGATTGATATCGCACAGGCAAAGCTTGCCCCGGTTGCGGGCGAAAATGCCAACACAGTCGAAAATGTCCATTTCAAAACCGGCACGCTTTCGGATCAAAGCCTTGACGGCGAAACATATGATGCGGTGCTTGCTTTTAACTTCCTGCATCTTGTCGCTGACCGCCCCGCAGCCCTTGGCAAAATCAATACGCTTTTGCAATCTGATGGCCTGTTGATTTCCAAAACAATCTGTCTGGGCGAAAAAAACATCCTTTGGCACATTTTGATCCGGGCGATGCAGGCGATTGGCATTGCGCCCTATCTTGATTTTGTCCGTTATGACGAAATCGCCACCCAGATTACCAATGCCGGGTTCAAGATCGTTGAAACCGGGCTCTATCCTGCCTCAAGCAATTCACGGTTCATCGTCGCCCGAAAAATCTGACGACATTTCGACCGCAGGCGGCATCAACGCCTTCCTGCCTTTCCGCCTGCAGTCTCAAAGAGTGATCACGGTTCGGTGACATTTCGCTTTGGTGTTTGCAATTAAGGAATGAACGTTCCATAATTGCCTGCATTACAGAAAAATCAAAGAACGAGGTTCGATAATGTCCGCAATTACCCCACTGATGCCGCGCCAAAAAGTCCCGTCCCTTTCCGTCCCGCTTGTGGGCGGTGGCACATGGTCGCTTGCCGATCAGACGCCGGAAAACTTCACCATGGTCGTTTTCTATCGCGGTCTGCATTGCCCGATTTGCGGTAAATACCTTAAAGACCTTGATGACAAACTCGGTGAATTTGCCAAACGTGGCGTCAATGTTGTTGTCCTGTCATCGGATACACAAGAACGCGCCGAACAGGCCAAAGAAAAATGGAAACTCGAAAATATCGATCTTGGCTATGGCCTGTCGCTTGAAGCCGCGCGTGAATGGGGTCTTTACATCTCGACCAGCAATGGCGTGACCTCGTCCGGTGTTGAAGAACCCGCCCTGTTTTCCGAACCGGGCCTGTTTGTCGTCCGCCCGGACGGCACGCTTTATTTCGGCACGGTCCAGACAATGCCCTTTGCCCGCCCGGCCTTTGACCAAATCCTTGGCGCACTTGATTTTGTCATCGCCAAAGGCTATCCGGCACGCGGCGAAGTCATTGATCATACAAATGCCTGATCCGGCACCAAAACGACGTTAAAAACAAAAAGGCCGGTTTCCAATGGTGGAAACTGGCCTTTTTATTTGTCATACAATTAAATATCAGCGATCAGGCCGACATAACCGCCGCGACATAAGGGGCGTCGATTTCCTGCATTCGCAGATAGGCCGGGCGCGCATTAATCCGGGCGATGTAATCATCAAAAACCGGATTTTGCGGCAACAAGTCAAACATCCGGCCATAACGAACCGCTCCGCCCAACACGACATCAACGGTGCTGAAATCCGTGCCCATGATCCACGGATCAGCCTTGACGATCACATCCAAAAGGACGGACAGGAAACTGTCCCAATCACCATAAGAAACCATGCTGCGGTCGCCTGTTTCACGCCCCATCGCGTGATCGACAAGTGCCGGTTCAACAGTCGACGGCGAAAAGAATAACCAGCGCAAATAAGCTCCGCGTTTCGGATCGTCCAATGCCGGGGCCAATCCGGCTTCGGGGAAGCTATCAGCCAGATAACAACAGATCGCGGCGGCCTCGGTCACCACGGTATCGCCATGAACGATGGCCGGAATTTTGCCCAGTGGATTGATCGCAAGGAATTGCGGTGTTTGTCCCTCGCCCTTGCGGATATCGATCATCTTGACGTCAAAATCGATCCCCAGTTCCTGCAACATCCAATGCACTGTATTCCCGCGTGAAGGGGCGGCGTGATAAAATGTCAGCTTGCGGTCCGTTATCATTCCTGTGTCTCCTGTTCCTGTTGCCGGGGTATTAAGGGATGTGATGGCGGCATCATGCGCCGGTTCAAATGGAATGGGAACCGCATGACAAACAGGTTCCTGACAGCAGCGTGTCAGCAGGATATCAGGAAGACATATCAGAAAATTCAGAAATACCGCACCAACAGGGGCAGACCGATCTGGTCAGTCAAAATCGGCGTCACTGCCATCATCTTTGCGACGGCGCAGCACCAGCCATGCCCCGACAAGTGTCAGGGCCGCCATGCCAAACCATGTCAGAGCATAGCCAAGATGGTTGTTCGGGAAACGGATTTTGGTCAGGCCGCCGACCGGTAACTTGGCAGGATTGGCCCCCCCGTCGGCATCAATGAAATAAGGTGCAACGTCATCGGGATTTAAGCCGCGTTTGGCGGCCATGACGCGGACATCACGCGAATACCAGCGCTCCTCGGCCGGGACATTATCGCGCATAAACGTACCATCGGGTTCGTCGATCCGCAAAAGCCCGGTCACAATTATCTGACCATCAATCATCCCGGCATCGCGACTGGCGGGGTCGCGGCGATCTGTCGGGACGAAACCGCGATTGATCATCACGACACTGCCATCCCCCCGCAAAAGCGGCGTCATCACCCAATATCCCGCACCGTAATCGGTGGCAGCATAAACATGACTTTCAAGATCATTGCGATAGATGCCGGTCACAAAAACATGGCGATATTCATCGCGGGTCGTGCCGACATTTTCCCAATCATCGTGCGTGGGGGCCAAAACAGGTGCGGCATGAACGCGCGCATCAATCCGGTCAATCAGGTCAAGCTTCCAGGCACGGCGTTCAACCTGCCAAATGCCCAACGCACAGAACCCCGAAAACAACACCGCCCCGATCAGGCAGACCACAACGCGGGTCACCATCGACGGGCCAGGGTTAACATGCGTTTCAAACAGATTTTCGGAATTTCTGGGATCAGCCATTGGGATCACGACCTTGCAAAGACATCGGAACAAAAAAAGGGCGCGACACCATCAAGCATCGCGCCCCTTTAAAACATTGGGCTGTCTTAACCAAGACCGCCGCTGCGGAGCATTTCAGGGTGCATCTGCGGCATCATATTAGTGTTCAGGTGATACATCACCCACAACGAGCCCGAAATCGCGATTGCAACAATCACAAGGGTAAAGATCAGGGCCAGCATGTTCCAGCCGCCTTCGGATTTGGAATTCATATGCAGGAAATAGATCATGTGAACCACGATCTGTACCACTGCAAGCCCCATGATCCAGGCAGCCGTTGCAACCTTGCTGTCAAGAACCCCTTCCATCACCAGCCAGAACGGGATGGCGGTCAGGATGACCGACAGGATGAACCCGATCAGATAGCTGTTGAATGTACCGTGGCTGGCACCATCACCATGGTCGTGATCATGACCGGCGTGGTCATCATGTGCATGAGAATGCGTGCTCATCCCAGAACTCCCAACAGATAAACAACCGAGAAAACACCGATCCAGACGACGTCAAGGAAGTGCCAGAACAGTGACAGGCACATCAAACGACGTTTGTTTTCCGGAACCAGGCCATGCTTGCCAACCTGAACCAACAGGGTAATAAGCCAGATAATCCCGAATGACACGTGCAAGCCGTGGGTCGCTACCAGCGTATAAAACGAGGATAGGAAACCACTGCGCATCGGGGTTGCACCCAAATGCCACAGGTGATGGAACTCATAAAGTTCCAGCCCGACAAAGGCGAGACCGAACAGGCCGGTAATCACCAGCCAAAGCTGGGTTCCCTTAACGTTGCCCTTTTCCATCGCCAGCATGGCAAAGCCATAAGTGATCGAAGAAAACAGCAGCATCGATGTATTGATCGCCACCAAATCCAGATCGAACAGATCGGCTGGCGACGGCCCGGCCGCATAATTGCGGCCAAGCACACCATGGGTAGCAAACAAGATCGCAAAGATGAGGCAATCGCTCATCAGATAGATCCAGAAGCCAAGCATCGTCCCGTTTTGCGGGTGATGCTCTTCCGTCATGTAAAAGACCGGCGCTTCGGTCTGAGAGGCAGTTGTATTCGCCATTGTCATTCCCTTACGCCTGCTGCTTTGCCAAAAGAACGGTACGTTCGTCTTCGGTCGCAATAACTTCACCAGCCGGGATATGATAATCGCGGTTGTAGTTAAAGGTATGCGCAATCGCCACACCGATCAGGGCAATAAAGCTGACAGCGGCAAGCCACCAGATATGCCAGACCATGGCGAAACCAAGGACAAGAGAAAGCCCGGCCAGAATGGCACCGGCACCGGTATTTTTCGGCATGTGAATGTCGATAAAACCGGACGTCGGACGCACAAAGCCGCGTTTCTTCATATCCGCCCAAGCATCAAGATCGTGAACAACCGGGGTAAAGGCAAAGTTGTAGGCCGGGGGCGGTGACGAGGTCGACCATTCCAGCGTACGTGCATCCCACGGATCGCCCGTTTCATCGCGCAACTGATCACGTTTCAGGAACGCAACCACCACCGACATCAGGAACGAACCAATACCGATTGCAATCAGAACCGCACCAAAGGCCGCAACCACGAACCAGATCTGAAGCGAACTATCGTCGAAATGGCTCATGCGGCGGGTAACACCCATCAGGCCAAGAACATAAAGCGGCATGAAGGCAACATAGAACCCAACCAGCCAGAACCAGAACGACATTTTGCCCCAGAACGGATCAAGCTTGTAACCGAATGCTTTGGGGAACCAGTAAACGATACCGGCAAACATCCCGAACACCACACCACCGATGATGACATTGTGGAAATGCGCAATCAGGAACAGGCTGTTGTGAAGCACAAAGTCAGCCGGCGGAACCGCAAGCATCACACCGGTCATGCCACCAATCACGAACGTCAGCATGAAACCAAGCGTCCACAGCATCGGGACATCAAACTTGATGCGGCCCTTGTACATGGTGAACAGCCAGTTGAACATCTTGGCACCCGTAGGGATCGAAATGATCATCGTCGTGATGCCAAAGAAGGCATTGACGCTGGCACCAGACCCCATGGTGAAGAAGTGATGCAGCCAAACCAGATAGGACAGGATGGTAATAACGATCGTCGCATACACCATCGAGCTATAGCCAAACAGGCGCTTGCGAGAGAAAGTCGAAACCACTTCGGAAAACACACCAAATGCTGGCAGCACCAAGATGTAAACTTCCGGGTGACCCCAGATCCAGATCAGGTTCACATACATCATGGCGTTACCGCCAAGATCATTGGTAAAGAAGTTCGTGCCGACATATCGATCCAGCGACAGCAGAACCAGAACGGCGGTCAGAACCGGGAAAGCCGCAACAATCAGGATGTTGGTGCAAAGCGCGGTCCAGGTAAATACCGGCATTTTCATCATCGACATGCCCGGTGCGCGCATCTTGACGATGGTCACAATCAGGTTCACGCCAGATAACAATGTCCCGACACCGGCAATCTGCAAGGCCCAGATATAGTAATCAACCCCAACACCGGGACTGTAAACAATGTCTGAAAGCGGCGGATACGCCAGCCAGCCGGTTCTTGCGAACTCGCCGATAAACATCGACATCATCAAGGTGATTGCACCGGCCGTCGTCATCCAGAAACTGAAATTGTTCAGGAACGGGAAGGCAACGTCACGCGCGCCAATCTGAAGCGGCACGACAAAGTTCATCAGGCCCGTCACCAGCGGCATCGCCACGAAGAAGATCATAATCACGCCATGCGCGGTAAAGATCTGATCGTAGTGATGGGGCGGCAGGTAACCTGCGGCATCACCAAAGGAAATCGCCTGTTGCAATCGCATCATGATCGCATCGGCAAAGCCGCGCAAAAGCATGACCAGGGCCAGAATGATATACATGATACCGATCTTTTTATGATCGATAGATGTGATCCATTCGTTCCACAGATATCCCCACAATTTGAAATAGGTGACAGCGCCAAAAACGACAAGACCACCCAGAACAACTGCTGCGAATGTCACGACCAGGATTGGTTCGTGAAATGGCAGGGAATCAAGTGAAAGCCGGCCAAATATAAAATGCAAAAGGTCCGGATTTGAAAACATCGGATTACTCTTTTTTTCGATGCGGCAACGCACCGGCCAGGCCGGTGCGCGATCCGCGAAGGGCCGGTCGACTTACATCAACCGGCACTGCTTCAGAACCCTGTCGACGTAACGTCAGGTACGGGGCTGAACCGGGAATTAACCACACCGTTGTCAAACAACGGAATGGACGAAATTTCCTTGTTCAGACCGCCGGACGGCGTCGTGCAAAGCGTTGCCACATAAGACCGGGACGACGGCAAAGGCTGAGTGCCACGTTCACGCGGGGTATCGTATGTCAATGACATGACATTATAGATACCCGCCAGACCGCCACCGCCCTTTTTGTCGATTTCCATCATCTCGTTCATGCACATTTTTGATTGATCAACGCACATGTTCAGGATGGCTGCGTACAGCTCGGGATCGACAGCGCCGAAATAATGAACCGGTTCTGCAACACTTGGTTTTTCAAGTTCCAAATATTGCGAACGGCCAAGGGTCTGGCTATCGGCTTTGACCCCGGCAACCCAATCGGCAAAACCGGCGTCACTCAGGGCATGGAACTTAAAGCGCATATGCGAGAAACCCTCGCCGCTATAGTTTGCCGAGAACCCGTCATACACGCCTTCTTCGTTGATCACGGCATGGAGTTTGGTTTCCATACCGGCCATCGAATAGATCATGCCGGCCATCGCCGGAACGTAGAACGAGTTCATGATGCCCGAAGACGTGATCTTGAACTGGATCGGCGTATCAATCGGGGCCGCCAGTTCATTGACGGTCGCGATACCCAATTCGGGATAAATGAACAGCCATTTCCAATCGAGGGAAACAACTTCTACCACCATCGGCTTATGATCTTTGGCAAGCGGGCGATCCGCGTCAATACGATCAAGCGGGCGGTATGGATCCAGGGTGTGCGTACTGACCCAAGTGATCGCACCCAGCGCGATAATAATCGCAAGCGGGGCAGACCAGATGACAATTTCCAGCTTGGTGGAATGGTGCCATTCAGGATCGTACTCGGCATCCTTGTTGGATTGACGATATTTCCATGCAAAGAACACCGTCAACACCATTACCGGAATGATGATGATCAGCATCAGGATCGTGGAAACAACGATAAGGTCGGCTTGCTGTGACGCAATATCGCCAGACGGGTCCATAACCACCAGATTACATCCGGTCAGCACCATGAACACAGAAGCAATTGCGACGCCGCGTGCAAGTTTTGAAAGCATGCGCTTCTACTTTTGTCAGTCTCTGGAAGATAGCCTTGCAAACAACCGTGCCTGCAAGCTGCAAGGATGCCTTTCGACACCTCTGCTTACATGTACCCCAAGCGGCATATAAGAAGACTAACTCCAAACATCCACGTAAAAGGCACATATTCACGAATTTTTTTTTGAACCTGTCAGGCCGACAGGCCAGGGCGATAGCTATAGCTGCGCCGCAGCAATGTCAAGCAAACCGCCTTGCATAGCCCCATGATCATGACAATTATCAATCTTATGTAAACCATGCGTTGTGCGACGCAACACAATAATTGACACTGACGTTTGCAATTCACATGTCTATAATTAGACTCGGTCCAAGAAGGGAGCCGCCAAAGACGCCCCCGACGTTGGATCCAATGAAAGCAATTAAGTCAGATATTTAGGGAGATCAGGCGTGACCCAATCCACTCAATCCTACGCGACCTCCACCTCCTCGGGTCTGGAACGCGACGCACGCCAACACTCGGCTGGCACGATCAACGATCCCGGTCAAATCGCACTTGGTGTGATCATCGGTCGATCTTCCGAGTTTTTCGATTTCTTCGTGTATTGCATCGCATCTGTACTGGTATTCCCGCAACTTCTGTTCCCTGGCGACAGCGCAATTGTCGGGACCATCCATTCCTTTGCCATCTTCTCGCTGGCGTTTATCGCCCGTCCGATTGGCTCGCTCGTCTTCATGACGGTGGATCGGCGTTATGGCCGAGGCACCAAACTGACCCTGGCAATGTTCCTGCTGGGCGGATCAACGGCGGCGATGGCCTTTTTGCCAAGCTTTGATACGGCGGGCATGTTTGCCATCTATCTGCTATGTAGCCTGCGCTTTGCCCAAGGCTTGGCGCTTGGCGGCGCATGGGATGGTCTTGCATCACTTCTCGCACTGAACGCGCCGGATAACCGCAAGGGCTGGTATGCAATGATGCCGCAGCTTGGCGCACCGCTTGGCTTTATCCTTGCATCCTCGCTGTTTGCCTATCTGATACTGACCCTCTCGGCCGAGGATTTCCTTGCCTTTGGCTGGCGCTATGCCTTCTTCGTTGCCTTTGCAATCAATGTGGTGGCTTTGTTTGCCCGCCTGCGTCTGGTGGCGACCTCGGAATTTGGCAGCCTGCTTGAACAAAACGAACTTCAAGCGGCCCGTATCCGTGACACGATTAAACACAATGGTCGTACCGTCCTTTTGGGCGCGCTTGTCCCGATGGTCAGCTATGCCCTGTTCCACTTGGTAACGGTCTTTGCGCTGAGCTGGGTCGTGCTTTATACCCCGGCCAATCCGGGCCAGTTCCTGTTAACACAGGCCGTTGGCGCGGTGCTTTGCGGGCTTGGTATTATCGCATCGGGCTTCATCGCCGATCAAATCGGCCGTCGGAAGTTACTCGGTTATTCGGCCGGTATCATCGCTGCCGGTGCCCTTCTGACACCACTTCTTTATACCTATAACATCATCAATGAAGGCATGATTGTTCTGGGTGGCTTTGCCGTTCTGGGGCTTTGCTTTGGTCAGGCGGCTGGAACGCTGGCATCGAATTTCAAACGCGAATACCGCTATACCGGTTCGGCCCTGACATCGGATCTTGCATGGTTGCTGGGTGCCGGGTTTGCGCCGTTGATCGCACTTCTGCTTTGTGTTGCCTATGGCCTGCCCGGTGTGGGTGCCTATTTGCTATCAGGTGCGGCGGTGACACTTCTGGTCCTGCATTTCAACAAGCAGTTCGGCAAGAAGAACACTGATTGATCGCTAATTTTTCAAAGCTTCGTGCTTTGTGAATAGCCAACACCCCCGATGGAAAACCGTCGGGGGTGTTTTTTATGTCTCGGCTGATTGGCCCAAAACTAGCTGTAATTCGATGGGAACAACGCGCGCTTGGCGATGTCATCGACTTCTGTTTTAAAGGTAATATCTGAGCCAACCTTACGCGCACGCTCAACTGCCGGGCGAGCAGAAATTGCAGTATGCCAGCGTTTAATGTTGGGATAAAGGTCGAGTACATCGGGATTTTTGTGCACGAACGGTGCCTTTTCGACCCAGCCCCAAGCCGAAATATCGGCAATCGTCATCTCATCGCCAACAATAAAGTCTCGCCCGGCCAAATGATCATCAAGTACCTTGTAATGGCGGGCAATCTCGTTGCGATACCGGTTTACGCCATAATCGCTGCCCGCTGGCGCGACATGCTGAAAATGCACGGCCTGACCGGAAAACGGGCCAAGGCCCGATGCGATAAACATCAACCAGGACAGCAATTCACCGCGATCTTCGGGCTTGCCCATAAACTTGCCGGTTTTTTCAGCCAGATAAAGCAGGATGGCGTTTGAATCAAAAACGCGCACTTCTTTGCCGCCTGCCCCGTCCGTATCAACGATTGCCGGGACCTTGCCATTGGGATTGATGGCGCGGAATTCCGGGCTGTGCTGATCACCTTTTTTGGTATCAACCGGAACAACTTCATAAGGCAAACCGGCTTCTTCAAGGAAAAGCGAAACCTTGGCCGGGTTCGGGGTCGGGTGAAAATAAAAACGGATCATCGGGGCTTCCTTTAAAGGTCAGGTGGGGACGAGACATTATTTCTCGCCCGGCCTTGAGTTATGGAATGATCGGTTTAAATTGACGTATCAGAAACGTGTTGGCAAGGTCATATTCATGAACTGCCACACACCATCAATTCACAGGAGCAAATGCCCCATGATCGACCTTTATTACTGGCCAACGCCAAACGGCCATAAAATCACGCTTTTCCTTGAAGAAGCGGGACTGGAATACAAAATACACCCGGTCAACATCGGGGCCGGTGATCAGTTCAAGCCGGAATTTCTGGCCTTTTCACCCAACAACCGGATGCCTGCAATCATTGATCAGAACCCCGCCGATGGCGGCGATCCGATTACGGTGTTTGAATCGGGTGCCATCTTGCAATATCTGGCCGAAAAAACCGGCAAGTTCCTGCCAAGCGATGTCCGCGCCAGAAAAACCGTGATGGAATGGCTGTTCTGGCAAATGGGCGGACTTGGCCCAATGGCCGGTCAAAACCATCATTTCAGTGCCTATGCACCTGAAAAGATCCCCTATGCCATCAACCGCTATGTCAACGAGACAAACCGGCTTTATGGTGTGCTCAACAAACGCCTTGAAGGCCGCAATTTCATCGCAGGCGATGATTATTCGATTGCCGATATGGCATCCTATCCGTGGATCGTCTCGCACGAAAAACAGCAACAGGATTTGAATAACTTCCCCAACCTGAAACGCTGGTTTGCAAGCATTCAGGCGCGCCCGGCGACCATCGCCGCCTATAAGGCCGGTGAAGGTCTGCGATCTGGCGAAATGAGCGAAGAAGACAAAAAAGTCCTGTTTGGCCAGACGGCAAAAACCACAAAAAACGCCTGATTACCAATCGCCACATATTCAAACCCCGCCCCCCGTTGGGCGGGGTTTTGATTTGCCAGAAATCGATTGCATTGGAAATTCGAACCCGATAAACGTTATGTTATAACATAACAAATCAACGGAGATCATTCCATGCAAAGCAACCGCCTTCCGGTCACGGTTCTGTCCGGTTTTCTGGGTGCCGGTAAAACCACGTTACTGAACCATGTGCTTAACAACCGCGCCGGGTTAAAAGTTGCGGTGATCGTCAATGATATGAGTGATGTTAATATTGATGCCGATCTTATCCGCGATGGCGGGGCGGAACTTTCCCAATTGGATGAAAAACTGGTCGAGATGACCAATGGCTGCATCTGTTGCACATTACGCGATGACCTGTTGGCCGAAATACGCCGTTTGGCCGATGCAGGCCGGTTTGATTATTTGCTGATTGAATCGACCGGCATATCCGAGCCCCTGCCCGTTGCCGCGACCTTTGATTTCCGCGATGAGTATGGCCAGTCACTTGGCGATATTGCACGGCTTGATACCATGGTCACCGTGGTTGATGCTGCGCGCGTCATTGCCGATTACAGCTCAACCGACTTCCTGATTGATCGGGGCGAAAGCCTTGGCAGCGATGACGACCGCAGCATTGTTGACCTTCTGGTTGATCAAATCGAGTTTGCCGATGTCATCGTGGTCAACAAGCTTGATCTGATCGACACCCGTGAACGCGAAACCGTGCTTGGTATTATCCACGCGCTAAATGCCGATGCCCGTATCGTCGAAACCGATCACGGCCGGGTTGATCCATCCGAAATATTAAATACCGGCCTGTTTGATTTTGACCGGGCACAGGATCATCCGCTTTGGGCAAAGGAACTATATGGCTTTGCCGATCATGTCCCGGAAACCGAGGAATACGGTATCAGAAGCTTTACCTTTCGCACACCATTGCCCTTTCATCCCAAACGGTTCTACGACTTCATCCATTCCGAATGGCCCGGCGTGATCCGTGCCAAAGGACATTTCTGGCTGGCAAACCGCCCCGGATGGGTGGGCGAAATCAGTCAAGCCGGGGCAGCGGTCAAGCACGAGGCCCTTGGAAGCTGGTGGTGCGCCACACCACGAAACCACTGGCCAAATGACAATGGTTGGCGCGACCGGGTTTTATCAAACTGGGACCCGACCTTTGGCGACCGGCGTCAGGAAATCGTCTTTATCGGTTTTGCCAATCAGATGAACGAAGCAATCCTTCGCACCCGGCTTGCCGCCTGTGTGGTTGACGAAGATGACGCCCTGATGAGTGGCAGGTTCGAACCAGATCGTTATGTAAACCTGCCCGATCCATTTCCCTATTGGGGCAAATAGCACACATAAAAAAGCCCCCGGTCCGTTACAGAACCGGGGGCCTAATCAACATTTCACCAATCAGGTGCTGCGAACTTCCGTAAGGAAGGACTCAACCGCACTGTTCAGAACCTCAGCCTGACGTCCAAGCCCTTGGACAAGGCCAAGAACTTCCGTCGAAAGGTTTTCAGCATCTTCGGCCGCTGACGACACGCCGGTGATGTTTTCCGAAACATCGCGCGTACCATGGGCAGCCTGTTCAACGTTGCGGGCGATTTCCTGGGTTGCGGCACCCTGTTCTTCAACCGCGGCTGCAATTGTCGTTGTCGAGCCATCCAATTGGCGGATGGTTTCGGCAATTTCACTGATGGCGGTCACCGCATTCGATGTTGCCACCTGAATATCCTCTACTTGCGTGCGGATGTCTTCGGTTGCCTTTGCCGTCTGGTTGGCAAGGTTTTTGACCTCGTTGGCAACAACGGCAAAACCTTTGCCCGCATCACCGGCACGCGCGGCCTCGATCGTTGCGTTAAGCGCCAAAAGGTTGGTTTGCTCGGCGATGCTGGTAATCAGCGATACCACTTCACCGATCTTATTCGCGGCCTCGGCCAGCATTTCGATTTTCTGGTGGGTCTCTTCCGATGTCCGCACCGCACCATTGGCAATGGTCGAAGATTTAGCAACCTGATTGCTAATCTCTGCAATCGAAGCACTGAGTTCTTCGGCCGCAGAGGCCACAGTTTCAACGTTGCTCGACATTTCATGCGAGGCGGTCGATACCACGCTTGCACGCTGACCAACCTGTCTTACGGTACCGGTCATTGCATCAGCCGAAGTTTGCATATCGCTTGTTGCCTGAATAACCTGGGCAACCACCTGCCCGACGCTGGCTTCAAAACTATCGGCCATTTTGCGCAAGGCATCGCGTTTCTCAGCATCGGAACGACGTTCCTGTTCCTCACGCTGGGTTCGCATTTCTTCCATTTCGATGGTTTTGGCCTTAAAGATATCCATCGAACGTGCCAGATCACCGATCTCGCTTTTCTGATCGGTATATTTGACCTCGATATTATGATCGCCCTGCGACAGACGCAGCATATTTTCCGAAATCGCCAACAACGGGCGGGTAATGCCCCGGCTGATCATCAAAGACATGCCAACAACCGCACACAGGATCGCCAGTGCGACAAGCCCCATGACCAGCATGCTTTTCTGGAACACGGCATTCACATCATCCATGTAAATCCCGGTTGCAACCACCCAGCCCCACGGCTCGAATGCTTTGACAAACGATAACTTCGGACGAAGCTTGTCCGATTTTGGAACCTGATAGGTATAATCGACAAAGCCTTGTCCATCTTCGCGGGCAACTCGGGCAAATTCCCGGTAATGGTGCTTACCTGAACCATCCACAGCATCACTCAGATTCTTGCCGACGAGGCTCGGCTTGATATCATGCATCAGAACGACCGGGGTGAAATCAAAGGCAAAGAAATAGTTCTTCTCATCATAACGCAGCGACGCTAGCGCCTTTTTGGCGCCGTCCTGCGCTTGGTCTGACGTCAGTTCGCCGGACTGCTCCATCTGATAAAAATGCCCAACCAGACTGATCGCGACTTCGACCAGGTTCTTCGTCTTGGCTTTGCGATCCTCGACCATATTGCTACGCATTTCGGTAAGGCCAAACGCCCCAACCAGCAATACCGCAAGGACAGCCCCTGCGACGATGATCAGCATGCGTTTACCGATCTTCATAGAGTTCAGATTGAACATTCCCATCCCCATAAATCTGTGCCCGAACATAGCGGACATGTTGGTCTTTTTTCGTTACTTTCAAGAATCCCGGAAGCGGTATGAATACAAAAAAGTGACGTCATCACCAGATGATAGAAAACCACAGATAAACAAGCATATAACAAGCGGCACATTTCTTAACTGTGATTACAATCACTTATGTGCAAATTTCCGCATAATTTATCAATCTTCATATTCCAAAATGGCACCAGCCCCGTTTAACGATTGAACTGCGTCAAAGACAACGTCCCCCCGAAATGACATCCTTTAAAACCCCAACCATGACAAGGACCAGTTATGAACGCGCGGCCAAATGGATTTTCAAAACACAGCACTGTAATCCCCGCCCTGCATTATGATGACGCCAAGGCTGCCATCGAATTTCTGTGCCGGGCCTTTGCTTTTGAAAAGCACGCCATCTATGAAAATGAAGACGGTATTATCGAACATGCCGAACTGATTTTTGGCAATGGCATGATCATGCTGGGTCAGGCTCGCGACAGCCAATATGGCAAACTAACCCGTCGCCCGCGCGATATCGGCGGCGTCACGCAAAGCATCTATATCATCGTGCCTGATGCCGATCTTCACTATGCCCACGCTATTGCCGCCAGCACCGAAATCGTCATGCCGTTGGAAGCACAAAATCACGGCGGCAAGGCCTATTCCGCCCGCGATCCCGAAGGCCATATCTGGAGCTTTGGGACCTATGATCCATTTGGTTAATCGGGGTGGGCTACCCGACGGATCATCACGATGTTTCAGAACCATGCCTCTTGCGAAAAAGGCTTTTTGAGCACTATCTTAATCAGATCAACGCCAGCAAGGGCAGGTTCATGACCGATACCAACAGCACCGCCGCACCATTTCACCCCAACCATCGGACGCGCGTTTTTGCGCTGATTGCGTTCATGGTTCTATGCCTGATCATTTCCGCGGCGGGCGGGGCGGTGACATCAACCAGTGTTGGCACATGGTATCCGACGCTGGAAAAGCCGTTTTTCAATCCACCGAACTGGCTGTTTGGCCCGGCATGGAGCCTGATTTACTTCCTGATCGCCTTTAGCGGCTGGCGTGCATGGCTTAAACGCGGGATTGACGGGGCAAAAGTCCCGTTTGCGATCTATGGCGCACAACTGACATTGAACCTGTTGTGGTCGTTCCTGTTTTTTGGCGCGCAATCACCCATGCTTGGCCTGATTGATATTATCGCGTTGCTGATCCTGATCATCATCAATTGCAGGATGTTCTGGCGGATTGACCAACTGGCCGGAATGTTATTGGTGCCCTATGCGCTTTGGGTCGGGTTTGCCACCCTGCTAAACGGATCGATTTATTTCCTGAACCCATAAAGCCAAAGCGCCGTGGAAATTCACAGATAAAATTCCCGATGTATTCTTCTGAATATAGCGGGAATTACCCCCGCATCTGCCCGGTAATGATATTTCCCCTTGGCAGGATCGTGATCGCCAACCCGGCCAGCACGCAAAATGCCCCCCCGGCAAGAAACGTTGCCTGTGCCCCGGCAAATTCCCAAAGGCCACCGGCAAGAAGGTTGCCGATCAAAAGCGCCCCGCCACACACCAGATTGAACATGCCAAAGGCCGAACCGCGAAGATGTGGCGGAGCATGATCCGCCATCAGGGTGGCCAACAATCCCTGTGACATCCCCATATGCAGCCCCCAAAGAACAATCCCCGCCAAATACCCCGCCACCCCGGGCAAAACGGCAATCGCCAAATCAGCAAGGGCAAGCACGCCAATGCTTACCGCCAAAAGCCCGCTTCGCCCGATCCGATCCGACAAAACACCGACCGGATAGGCACAAAATCCATAAACCCCATGCATCAACACCATCACAAGCGGCACAAAGCTGATGGCAATACCAACCTGATCCGCACGCAGCAGCAAGAACGCCTCGCTAAAACGGGCCAGCATCAGGATGGCGGCAACAATCATCACCATCCAGCACGCCCGGTTAAGCTTGCCTGCCTGTTTCAGGATCGCCGGACGGGCTTTGGGATGAAAGGGCTTTTGTGGTTCACGTATGGCAAAAATCAGCAATCCGACGGCCGCCACTGCCGGTAAAACCGCAAGCCAGAAAACCAGCCTGAAATCACCAGCCGATAGCAGCATTACGCCAACCGCAATCAACGGACCAAAGAACCCGCCCATGGTATCAAGCGATTTGCGCAAACCAAAACTTGCCCCGCGGGCTTCGGGCGGGGCCGCGTCGGCGATTAAGGCATCGCGCGGTGCGGACCGTATCCCCTTGCCGATACGATCAATAAATTTCGCGACAACAATCTGCCCGACCCCATCGGCCAGTGGAAATATCGGCCGCGAAATAGCCGCCAAGCCATAGCCAATAACGGCCAACCACTTCCGGCTTGCCAGCATATCCGAAAGTACACCGGCAAAAAGTTTGGTCACGGTTGCCGTGGCAACGGCCACCGCCTCGATCATGCCAATTGCAAGTGCTGAGACACCAAGCCCGCTGACCAGATAAAGTGGCAACAGGGTTTGGACCATCTCGGATGAAACATCCATCAACAGGCTGACAAAGCCCAGTATCCAGACCGTTTTCGGCACAGATCGTGATGCGGCGGGGGAAAGGGACGAAAATACAGACATTAAAGCGTCCGGCTTGTGGTGATCATACACCACAAGCCAATACGCGATTGGTTATCACCTGCAAACAGATAAAATAGAAAAACGTTGCTTTGCCTGGGGGCAAGCCCCCTAGCTGCTTGGCCCCACAGCCGTCGCTTCACCGGCTTCTTCCGCAGGCGTGGGCACAGATGCAGATGCATCACCAGCCGATGCCACATCATCCATCCCCAACCGCCCGACAGACGGCAGGCGCAAGGCCGGGCGATTGAAATCAATCCCGATATTTAGCCCTAAAAGGTTCAGCTCGATCCCTTCTTGCAGCCCGACAGTAAAGCCAAGCAACCCGAAAAGATTAGCCTGAATGCCTTGGCCGCTGGATGACAATCCGACCGGATTGGTGATTTCGCGGTAATCCTTGCCGATAGCATTGGCAGGCATGTCAAGATCAAGGCCGGGGACTTCGCGCCCGATATGGGCAACAAACGTATTACTGTTCGGACCGGGATAGCTGCGATATTCGGTCGGATAGGGATAGGTCTTGATCGCGGCCTCGATCTGATCGATCAGGGCATCAACACCTACGCCGCGATGATCGGCCAGAACTTGTGGTTCAGAACCAAACCACAACCCATCGGGCAGCGCATAGTTCTTGCGCACCACAGTGCCCCCACCCCAACCAACCACGTCATAACGGGTAAAGCTGGTTTCGCCAGCACGTTTATAAATCACCCACGGATGGACCGCAAAATAACCGCGCCAGCCATAGGTATGCGCGGCCATGACCTGCACAATCGCAATATCGGCATTGGCCCCCGGATCAGGCGCCACCCCCGATGAATGGCGCGGCGCATTGCGCCATGTCTGCGGTTCCTCGGCCTGTTGACCCGGCGGGTCTTCGGCAAGACTGATCCCGAACGGCAACACAAATACAGCCAGAAGGCCAAGAATAATGGTTCTGCCTTTTTTCACGCATCAATCCTGTCATATGTCAGATGTCAGATGTCACATTTCACTATTGTTACAATAACAGCGAAAAAATGAGATCAAAGAATGGCAAAGATGACGCAAGGGACCATCAAAACTATGTGAGCACTTGCGACAATTCTGCGACATTTCACGCATCCACCTGCCCCCTACTTATGGCCAGGCGGCAAAGGTATCATCGCGCACCCGTTCCTCGGCCCGGCGAAGACGGCGATAAGCCCCGGGGGCCTCGCCCATATAGCGTTTGAAAAACCGGCTGAAATAGGCCGGATCCCTAAAGCCAAGCCCATAGGCAATCTGCGCCACACCAAGCGGACTTTGTTCAAGCCGCATACAGGCTTCGCGCAAGATCCGTTCATGTATCAACGTCAGGGGCGCCTTACCGGTGGCCCGCATCACCGCCGATCCCAGCCGCCGTTCACTAACACCCAGCGCACCGGCATAATCAGCCACATTCCAGTGTTCGCGAAAATGCAGTTCAAGCACCTGCAAAAACCGCTGAAACGTGATGGAACCGGGGCGATGTTTATCGCGCTGTTCCATAACCCCCTCGGCCAGACGCAGAACCATGGTCAGGATAATCTGTAAATGCGCACCAACAACCGTGCTTGCCCCTAGGGCATTTTGCAAAAGCTCTGCCCGGATCGCGTCAAAACTGCGTGCCAAAAGTGCAAGATTGTCACTCCCCTCGGCCGGGGTGACGTTATGAACCGTATCGGCGGCAAAACGCAGCGGCAATCCCCCGCCCAGTCCCACAACCATCTGGGCCATCCCCGATCCAGTAACACCACCAGATCCAACAACAGCACCGCCACCGCAATGACGCGCCACAAGGTCATCAACCACCGATAACAAATACCCTTTCGCCCCGGCAGCCACCGACACGGCCTGTGTTTCGCCAAGTGGCAACCATACCAATGCCGGCGCACGGCATTCGATTGTGCCCTGTCGCAAACGGATATGCGCCCGCCCGGACAGCATCAGCACCGCATAACACCGATCCCGACGCCCCGGATCGTTCATCACCCAGTCCTGGGCGGATAATGAAGGGTCAAACCGGTCCATGATGGCCTGTGTCGTTACCGGCACCGGATCATCAAAATGCCGCGCACCAAACGATGATTGGCGTCGGACAGATAGGCGCTCTGATGGATCCATGCCTTTTTGCCCCTGAAATATTCCAAATGGTTATATGTAAAATAGTACAATTTTTCGTCTTAAAATGTCAATTTGACCATCTTTACAATGGAAGCATTCCAGTGCCTACTAATATCGCGGACAAAGAAACCGTCATAAATAACAAAAGATATCGAATAATGCGTCCCCGTTATTTCGCAAATGCGAGACAACGGGCAGGAGGATGCGCCGAAGATTTACTTTGCACTGCAAGGTAAGTAATGAAACTTCTGTATTTATCTTCCTGAAATCAACGCAAAAGCGGTAAATCCGCCTCGATCATTCAGGAGGAAGACCAAGATGCAAATTTCATCACGTCTGCGCATTGCGACACTGGCAGCAGCCACGACCGCATTGATCGGCACCGCCCTTTTGGGCGCACAGGCGCAAGCCCAGGATACATACCGTATCGGCTATGCCATTTCAAAAACCGGGCCGGGCGCACCGGGTGCCAATACCAGCACCATTCCGAATTACGAAATGTGGGTCAAAGAAGTCAATGACGCCGGCGGCCTTAAAGTCGGCGATAAAATGATCCCGATTGAAGTTGTCGAATATGACGACCGATCCAGTTCAGAAGAAGCCGTGCGCGCCATTGAACGCCTGATCAATCAGGACAAGGTTGATTTTATCCTGTCGCCTTGGGGCACAGGTCTTAACCTTGCAGTCGCCCCGATCCTTGATCGGGCAGGTTACGCCCATCTCGCCGGAACGGCGGTCAGTGACAAAGCACCACAACTGTCTAAGCGCTGGAAAAATTCATACTGGTTGCTTGGCACCGGGTCACAATATGCAAATGAACTTGCCACCTTCCTTGATCAATTGAAATCCGACGGCAAAATCAATAACAAGGTCGCGATGATCGCCGTTGCCGACGGTTTTGGTATCGAGCTTTCCAATGCCGGTCGCAAGGCACTTGAAAAACATGATTTTGAACTGGTCTATGACAAGACCTATCCGCTGGGGTCACAAGACTTGGCGACCATCGTCAATGAAATCAAGTCACTGGGTGCGGATACCTTTGTCGCGTTCAGCTACCCGCCCGGCACGCTTGGCCTGACCGAACAGGCGCGTGTTTTGAACTTCAACCCCAAGATTTTCTATGCCGGGGTTGGCACGGCTTTCCCGCTTTATAAAAATCGCTTTGGCGCGGATGCGCAAGGCGTCGTCAGCCTTGGCGGCGCCAGCGAAACCGATCCGAAAATTGCCGATTATATCAAACGCCATGTCGCCTTTGCCGGTCGCGAACCGGATCGCTGGGCATCGATTGTCAACTGGGCGTCCCTGCAATCCCTGCAGCAGGCCATTGAACGCGCCGGATCGACCGATCGTGACGCCATCAATGCCGAACTGGCCAAGGGTGGATTTGATACCATTCTGGGCAGCTATAAACCGGGCGACCAGAATTTCTGGCAAGTCGGCCAGTGGCAGGATGGCAAATTTGTTGGCATTGCACCAACCAGCATGGACGGCGCACAGGCGCTTATCTTCCCGAAACCGGATTGGAAGGGTGCGCAATAAGCGCCCCCCGCCTTTGGGAAGAATTGCATGTTAAGTTACGCAGTCTTTTCAGGGATCACCCTTGGCGGCATGTATGCACTTGTCGCCATGGGGCTGACCCTGCAATACGGGGTATCGCGGATCATGAACCTCGCCTATGGCGAGCTTGTGGTTGTCGCGTCCTTTGCCGCCTTTGTCCTGATGACATCGGCCGGGATCAATCCGGTAATCGGCCTTTTGATCCTTATCCCGGCATCATTTGCCTTAAATTGGGCGATCTATCGCATATTGCTAAAACCGCTTGTCGCGCGTGCCAAGAACCGTGGCATGCTTGAAGTCGACAGCATTCTGGCTACCTTTGGCCTTTTGTTCATCGTGCAGGGTGTTTTGCTGGTCTGGTTTGGCGGCAATTACTACAGCTATGACTTCATGAACAGTGCGGTAAATGTATTTGGCGCCGCAATTGCGGCCAACCGTTTGGTTGCACTGGGATTTGCCGTCGTGATCGGGCTTGGTTTTTACCTGATCCTGACCCGCACCCGGATCGGCACGGCCCTTCGTGCGGTTGCGGTTGATCCACAATCAGCCCGTCTTGTGGCGATTGACGTTAATTTCGCCGCCTGCTTTGCCTTTGCCCTTGGCGGGGCGATGGCCGCGATTGGCGGCGTTCTGGTCAGCATGTTCCTGACATTTTCGACCTCTATGGGGGTTGTCTTTACCATGAAGGCCCTGATTGTTGTGATCATGGGCGGGGTTGGCAACATTTTGGGCGCGCTGGTGGCGGGTCTTATCCTTGGTATCGCCGAGGCCCTGGTGGCGACCTATATCGATCCGGGCCTGACCATTGCGGTGACTTATGTGATCTTCCTGCTGGTGCTGCTGATCAAGCCATCTGGCCTGTTCGGAAGGGCCACGTCATGAACATCGTCACCTTTAAATCCGACTTCATCAAACCCGTCATTCTTGGTGCAATCATCTTTGCAGCCCTGGCCTTTTTGCCGTCGCTCGTTGACAGCTATTACATGTCGCTTGCGATCAGCATCACGAACTTTGCCATTTTGGCAACCGCATGGGCGATGTTTTCCGGTCCGACACGCTATATCTCGCTGGCAACAGTCGTGTTTTTTGGCATCGGCGCTTATACCGTCGCCGTCCTGGGTGAAATCCTGCCGTTTCCCGTCGTTCTGATCTGCGCCGCGCTGGCCGGAACGGTCCTTGCCCTTTTGGTCGGGTTTTCAACATTGCGTCTGGCAGGGGTTTATTTCGTGATCTTTACCTTTGGCCTGACCGAACTGGTGCGTCAGGTTGTCAGTTGGTACGAGGTCAATGTCACCCGCGAATTGGGCCGCTATATTTTCCTGGATATAACGCAAGATGACATCTATTGGCAGCTTCTGACCCTGCTGGCCGTCCTGCTTTTGACCGGCTTTATACTTGGCCGATCACGGCTTGGCTTTGCGCTGCGTATTATCGGCGAGGACGAAACCGTTGCCAAACATTGCGGCATCAATGTGACCCGGGTCAAGGTTGCCCTGTTTGTTCTGTCTGCTGTTTTCATGACATTGACCGGGGCAATCATGGCGCCGCGCTGGACCTATATCGATCCGGTGATTGCATTTAATCCGATGCTGTCGTTTCAGGTGGTGATCATGGCCTTACTTGGCGGGCCACGCCGGTTGCTGGGTCCGATTTTGGGTGTGATACCGCTAACATTGCTGTTTGAAGTTCTGACCGCGAACTTCCCCAACCATTTCAGCATCATGCTCGGCGTTACCTTTATGGTGATTGTCTATCTGTTACCGGGCGGGGTCATCGGGCTTTATGAAAAATACGGCGGCCCGAACAAGCCATCGCATCCAAATGGCCCCCCGACGACCAAGGAGAAAACAGCATGAGCGCGGAAATTCTTCTTTCGGTATCGGGCCTGCATAAGGCATTTGGCGGCCTGATTGCCGTCAACCAGATGCAATTTGATGTGCATAAAGGCGAAATCCTTGGCCTGCTTGGCCCGAACGGATCGGGCAAGACAACGGTGATGAACCTGATTTCCGGCGCACTCCCCCCCAACGAGGGCAAGGTTGTTTTGGCCGGACGTGATATCACAAGTTTGCCTGCGCACACGATCAGCCATGCCGGGATTGCGCGCACCTTTCAACTCGTGCGCATCCTGCCCGATCTGGATTGCATCGAAAATATCGAAGCCGGTCTGGCCTTTCGCCCCGGCCCGCTTTGGGGCGACGCGGCGAAACTGGCCGCACGGGCGTTGCTTGATCGTATCGGTCTTGCCGATCACGCCCATACACCCGCCGGTGATCTGACCTATATCGATCAGAAACGGCTTGAACTGGGCCGGGCATTGGCATTACAGCCCAAGTTGCTGTTGCTTGATGAATGGTTGGCGGGGTTAAACCCGTCCGAACTTCAGGAAGGAATCGCCCTGGTCCGCAAGCTAAAATCCGAAGGATTAACCATCATCATGGTCGAACATGTCATGGATGCAATCCGAAGCCTGTGTGATCGATGCGTGGTGATGAATACCGGCACAAAAATCGCCGATGGTACGCCCGAAACGGTTCTTGCCGACCCGGAAGTCATTCGCGCCTATCTGGGGGACGCTCATGCTTGAAGTCCACAAACTGTCGGTTTCCTATGGCAAGCACGCCGCGCTTCGCGATGTATCACTGCACGTGGATCGCGGTGAAATCGTTGTGATCCTTGGGGCAAATGGAGCGGGTAAAAGCAGCCTGCTTAAGGCCTGCGCCGGATTGGTTACCAAGCACGAAAATGCCGCTATCTCCCTGTCAGGAGACGACCTGACCGATCTTGCCGCACATCGGATTGTCGAAGCCGGGTTGGCCCTTGTCCCCGAAGGTCGGGGGATTTTTGGTGACCTGACCGTGCGTGAAAACCTTGAACTTGGGGCCTTTGCCAAACGCGCACGTGCAAGCGAAAAGGAAAATCTGGCCCGGGTGATTGATTTGTTTCCCAAACTGTCCGAACGCCTTGATCAGGCGGCACGCACCATGTCGGGCGGCGAACAACAAATGGTCGCCATCGGACGCGCATTGATGTCCAATCCCGATATCCTTTTACTTGATGAACCGTCCCTTGGCCTATCGCCCATCATGACCAGCGACTTGTTCAAGGCACTTACCGCCATACAAAAAACCGGGGTTGGGGTACTTCTGGTCGAACAGAATGCCCGTCAGTCCCTTGCCATATCCGATCGCGGATATCTCATCGAAAACGGGGCCATCACCGGGCAGGATACTGCCTTGGCCCTGCAATCGGACCCCGCTGTGCAAAAGGCCTTTTTGGGCCTTGGGGCTGCGTAAAGCAGCCTTTCGCCACCACACAGCGGAACATAAAAGAGCCAGGAGAAACGTCATGAATAATGCCAAATTACTGATCGACAACGAAGGCGTGAATGCTGCCAACAACCGCACGTTCGAGCGCAAAAACCCGGTGACCGGCGAAACCGCTACGATTGCCGCCGCCGCCAGCCCCGCCGACGCCTGCAAAGCCGCCGATGCCGCCGCGGCCGCCTTTCCCGAATGGTCCAAAATGGGCCCGGGCGCACGGCGTAAAATCCTGCTCAAAGCCGCCGATATCATGGAAGCCAAGGGGGCCGAATTTGGCGATCTTGTGCTTTCCGAAACCGGCAGCACGCGCATGTGGGGCGGCTTTAACGCCCATCTTGCAGCCAATATGCTGCGCGAAGCCGGGGCCATGACCACCCAGATCCAAGGCAATCTGATCCCGTCCGATACCCCCGGCCTGATGGCGATGGGCATTCGCCAGCCGGTTGGTGTGGTTCTGGGCATTGCGCCGTGGAATGCGCCGGTGATCCTTGGCACGCGTGCCATTGCCATGCCGCTTGCCTGTGGCAATACCGTGGTGCTTAAAGCATCCGAACTTTGCCCGGCCCTGCATCGCCTGATCGGGGAATGCCTGGTCGAAGCCGGTGCCCCGGCGGGTGTTGTGAACGTCGTGACCAACGCCCCCGAAGACGCCCCGGAAATTGTTGAAACCCTGATCGCCCATCCGGCGGTTCGGCGTATCAACTTTACCGGGTCAACCCGGGTTGGCCGGATCATTGCCAAACTCGCCGCCGAACACCTTAAACCGGTTCTGCTCGAACTCGGCGGCAAGGCTCCCTTCCTTGTCCTTGACGATGCCGATATTGACGAAGCGGTCAATGGTGCGGCATTTGGCGCCTATATGAACCAGGGCCAAATTTGCATGTCGACCGAACGCCTGATCGTTGACAATGCGGTTGCCGATGACTTTGTTGCCAAATTGGCTGCCAAGGCCAAAACACTGACCGCCGGTGATCCGGCAAAGGCCGAACATATCCTTGGCGGTGTGGTTAATATCGAAGCCATCAACCGGATCGAGGAACTGGTCGAAGACGCTGTTTCCAAGGGGGCCAAACTGGTTGCCGGTTCGGGCAAGGCCCATGACGGCGTTTTGATGGATGCGACCCTTCTCGATCATGTCACACCGGCCATGCGGATTTATGCCGAGGAAAGCTTTGGCCCGATCTGTGTCGTGATCCGCGCAGGCAACGAAGACGAAGCCGTGCGCATCGCCAATGACAGCGAATATGGTCTTTCATCGGCGGTGTTTTCAACCAATATCCCGCGCGCGATGGAAGTTGCCAAACGCATCGAAAGCGGCATTTGCCACATCAACGGTCCAACCGTACAGGACGAAGCCCAAATGCCGTTTGGCGGGGTAAAATCCAGCGGGTATGGCCGGTTCGGGTCGCAAGCATCGATTGATGAATTCACCGAAATGCGCTGGATCACCCTGCAAAGCGGCAAACGCCATTATCCGTTCTGATCGAAAAAATTAACGGTCGGGCAGCACAGTTGCCCGACCATTCTCTTTGACAGAATTTCAGTTCAGCAGGGGGGAGCCTGATCTGTTCGCTCATCATAAGACAGATCAGGACCTGTGACAGGCCGCCCGGCGTTTAAGCGCGCAGGGCGGCCTGTATCGTCACTTCCAGCACATTGGAAAAACGGGATCGGTCTTTTGGGGTAAAACCGGCATTCCGGCCCTGCTCGCCCGTGACCTCGCGCATATGGGCGGCAATTTCACGGCCGGCCAGCGCATTACCAATATTGGCATTGGTGAATTCCTGACCATTGGGCCGCAACACCCGCGCGCCAATTTCAAGCCCGCGTGACGCCAACGGAATATCGCTGGTGATAATCACATCGTTCTGGGCCGCGTTTTCAGCAATCCAGTCATCGGCGGCATCAGGTTCCGGTGGCACAATCACGCTTCGGACCAACGGGTTTCGTGACGGACGAATGCCTCCGTTCGATACCATGATCATTTCGATCCGGTGGCGTTCGGCCACACGTTCGCATTCGGCCTTAACCGGGCAAGCATCCGCATCGACAAAGATGCGCGGCCGCGTGGGCACATTATTTGATGTATTTTCTGACATGGCGCGATCATCGCCACACGCACGGTAAAGTCAAGCAATCAGACAGCTGTTTGCGCCGGTTTTTGCGTTGTCCTATCGCGCATCATCAATAACACCAGCCCACCGACCAACGCAAAACCACCCGCGACCAGAACCGTTGTCTGAAACGAGAACCAGGTAGCGACAAAACCGGTCGCAAGGTTCCCGACAAGGCCACCGATAAACAACGTACTGACATAGTAACTTGTCGCGACACCGGGTCGATCCGGGGCAAAGTTTTGCACGAACGTCATGCTGATCCCGGCAAAAATGCCATAATAAAGACCGTCCAACGCGCCAAGAACCAGCACATCGCCAAGGCTTGTCGCGTTATAAATCAGGCCAAAGAAAATAGCGCCCAGCACGCTGGCAAGGATCATTCCGCCGCGCTCGCCAATTTTTTTGATAAGCGTGGCACAGAAATAAATCACCACCACCTCGACAAAGCATTTCACGGTCAGGGCAAAACCGGCCGCCGATGCGATCAAGCCAAGTTCAGTCGTGAAATAAAGCGGCATGGCCGATAAAAACACCACATTCCCCGCCCCAATGAAAAATACCGGCACACAGGCCAGCAGCAATCCAAAATTGAACGGGATTTTGCGCCCGGTTTTCAGGCTGCCCGGATGATGGGTTTTAAAGGCACCGGGAACGATAAACAGACAGACGACAAACCAAATGCTGGCAAGCACTGCGATGCTGTAATAGGTGATCGTAAAACCAAAGACACCAAACAGCGACAGCGAGGCCGCCGGGCCAATCATCCAGCCAAGCGAGGTTTGCATGCGCAAATAACCGTTGAACCTGACGACATCGCGTTCCGTCTGTTCCGCAAACAACCGACCGAACGAATACATCACCGAAAGCGCGCCCGACCCAATCCCCAGCAGGATCGAGGCAATGCACAAATACACCCAGTAAAGCTGAAACGTTCCAAGCACCGTCATCCCGCTGGCAAAGCACAGGATACTGGTGACCAAAAGTGCCTTGACCGGAACACCGCGATCAATCGCGCGGCCAAATGCCCGATTGGTCAAAAGGGTCACGACGACCTGAACGATCGCCACCATGCTGACTTTCCAGGGCGGTTCGCCCAATCCTTCGATGACGTAAAGCCCGCCAAGCGGGGCCGCACTTGATGACGTCAACGCCCCCATCAAAAGCAGGCCAAGCACCAAAAATGGATGACGATCCAGAAAGGCTGTCACGCGCGATACCGGTTGCCCATTGTTACCGTCAGATACCCCATCTTGCTGTGCTGTATCGGTCTGATCGCGCAATACCGTGCCCTCGCCCATCATTTAATGCCGAAAGCACGTTTTAGATGATCACCCAAGGATATGAAATACCCCTAATTGCAACTCGGTGAAATTATCACCAACAACCTATTAGGCCGCCCCCGCAAGCCCCCCGACAAAATTGGCAAGCTCCGGGGTTTTCGGATTGGCAAAAACATCTTCGGGGGCGCCGCTTTCATGGATGCGGCCTTGATGCATAAACACCAGCTTGTCACAAACTTCGCGCGCGAAACGCATTTCATGCGTCACCATGACAAGGGTCATGCCTTCTTCGGCAAGCTGGCGAACAACCGCCAGAACTTCGTTGACCAGTTCGGGATCAAGTGCGGATGTTACCTCATCACACAGCAGCACACGCGGTTTCATCGCAAGCGCACGTGCAATTGCCACGCGCTGTTGCTGCCCGCCTGATAACTGATCGGGGTAATGCAGCATCTTGTCGCTGAGCCCAACCTTGATCAGCATTTCTTCGGCAACTTCCTTGGCCTCGGCCTTTGATAGCTTTTTCACGACTTGCGGCGACAGCATGACATTTTCAAGCGCTGTGTAATGCGGAAACAGATTGAACTGCTGAAACACCATCCCGACATTCAAACGCAACGTCAGCAAATCCGTATCACGGTCACCAACCTTTTTGCCCGCAACCATGATCGTGCCGTCATTGATGGTTTCAAGGCCGTTGATCGCACGTAAAAGCGTGCTTTTGCCCGATCCACTGCGCCCGATCAGGGCAATCACCTGCCCCTCTTCGATCCGAAGGTCGATACCTTTAAGCACTTCCAGCTCGTCGAATCTTTTATAGATGGCGTGAAGTTCAACGAGCGACATGACGAAGTTTTCCTTCCAGATGGCGGGCATAAAGCGATAACGGATAACAAATCAGAAAATAAAACACCGCAACACAGCCATAAACCGTGAACGGCGCATAGGTCGCGTTGGTAATCATCGTCCCGGCCTTGGTCAATTCGACAAAGCCGATGATCGATGCCACGGCCGTGCCTTTGACCACCTGAACCGAAAAACCAACCGTTGGCGGCACCGCAATGCGCAATGCCTGTGGCAGGATGATATAGCGCATTTGCTGGCGGAAATTCATGCCAAGGCTGGCCGATGCCTCCCATTGGCCAAACCCGATGGATTCAACACAGCCGCGCCAGATTTCAGTCAGGAACGCACTGGTAAACAACGTCAACCCCAGCATCGCCGCGACCCAGGGCGAAACATCAATCCCGATCAACGGCAAGCCAAAGAACACGATGAATAACTGCATCAAAAGCGGCGTGCCCTGAAACAGTTCGACATAACCACGCACAAGACGCATCGCCCACGGATTGCCCGCCGTGCGCGCCATCAAAAGCAAAAGCCCGACACCGCCGCCCAGCACAAAGGCCGTCAGCGACAGCAACACCGTCCAGCGCGCGGCCAAGGCCAGATTATAAACGATATCCCAAAGGGTAAATTCAGACATGATTACGCCGTTCAAACAGGAAATTGCCAAAAACCTTAAGCATCCAGCGCAACAAGATCGACATCACAAGATACACCCCCGTGACGATGAAATAGACTTCGAATGCGCGGAAATTCATGGCCTGGATGTAGTTTGCGGCAAATGTCAGTTCCTCGGCCGCGATCTGCGAACAAACCGACGAGCCCAGCATGACAATCACAATCTGGCTTGATAACGCCGGCCAGATTTTTTTAAGCGCCGGTAAAATCACGACATAGCGGAAAATCTGCACCCGGTTCATCGCAAGACTTTGGGCAGCCTCGATCTGGCCCTGTGGAATGGCCAGAATACCCGCCCGGATGATTTCCGTCGAATAGGCCCCAAGATTGATGACCATCGCCAGAACGGCGGCCTGAAATTCGGTCAGTTTCACGCCAAGGGCCGGAAGACCAAAAAAGATAAAGAATAACTGCACCAGAAACGGGGTATTGCGGATCAGTTCCACATATACCCCGACAATCTGGCTGATGACGGGGGCGCGCGACGCACGCGCCCACGCCCCCAAAACACCAAGACTGACGCCAATCACAGATCCAACGACGGTCAGTTCGGTTGTCAGCACAACCCCGTTAAGCAGCAGTTCCCAATGGGGAACGATTGCACCGAAATCGAATTTATAAGCCATTGAAACCCAGCAATCCGGTCAGTTTGATTAAAGTTTTTCCGGCAGCGGAATGCCAAGCCATTCTTCCGAAATCGCATTCAGCCGACCATCGGAAATCGAGGCCGCAATGATCTCGTTGATCTTGCTCATCAGGGCCGGTTCTTCTTTGTTCAGACCGACATAACAAGGCGAATTCTTGATCAGGAATTTCGGTTCCGGCTTGCGCGGCGGATTGCGTTCAATGATTGCGGCGGCGGTAACATTACCTGTGGCAATCAGGTCAACCTGACCAGACAAAAAGGCCGAAATCGTGCCGTTATTATCTTCATAGCGTTTGATATCAACATCCGACGGGGCAATTTTCGCCAGTTCCATATCTTCGATTGTCGCGCGCGTCACACCAAGGCTGTGCCCCGAAAGATCGGCGGCACTTTTGATCTCGATCTCGGCCGGGCCGAACACACCATTATAAAAAGGCGCATAAGGATTGGTGAAATCGATAACCTTTTCACGGTCCGGGTTCTTGCCAAGGGTCGAAATAACAAGATCAACCTTACCGGTCGTCAGATACGGAATGCGGTTATTGGTCGTCACCGGAACCATTTCAAGCTTCACGCCCAAATCATCGGCAATCAAATTTGCCATGTCGATGTCATAGCCCTTGGGCTGCATGTCGGTACCGACCGTCCCGAACGGTGGGAAATCCTGCGGTATAGCGATTTTGATCACGCCAGCTTCTTTGATGCTGTCAAGCGCATCTGCCGATGCCCCCGCCAGCGGGGCCGCAACCATGGCAATGGCGGCGATTGTCGATTTCAGAAATGTGTTCATTTGCCTCTACCCGTTTCGATGTGGATTATTTGAGTTATTTTTAATCTGCCTAAAATAACTGCATAAAATTTATGCGACTGTCCACGGATAAATTTCGCACTTGCGAAAAAGAACAAGCTGATTGAAGCTACAATCCTTATTTTCTTGTATTTTTTGATCCTAAAAATAGATCTTTACTGGTCTGACCAGCGATGGGAAACCGCATGCCACGCATGGAAACCGCACCGGAACGCGCCGCACGCAGCATCCGGGATTTGATAAAAAACAACGGGTTGGCGGCGGGCGACTCTTTGCCAGCACAGCGTGAACTGGCGACCGACCTTGGCATCAGCCGCGCCAGCCTGCGCGAAGCCTTGGTAACGCTGGAAGCCATGGGAGTGATCCGGGTTTTGGCGGGCAAAGGCGCGTTCGTCGCCGATCCACATGACGGATTACCACGCGACGATGATCAAAAACGCCTGGCCGCCCAGGTTTATCAATTTCGGCTGGCGATCGAACCCTATGTCGCGGGCCTTGCCGCACAGGCACGCACACGCGACCAGCTGATTGATCTTCAGACCAGCATTGAGGACATGCGCAAAGCCTTGGAAACCGATGACCTGATTGCGGCGGCAAATGCCGATACCGAATTTCACGAGATCTTATTGGCCGCGTCGGGAAATCCGCTTTTTGCCAAGGCGATCTTTCCCGCAGCACAAACCATCCATGAAAATCAGATGCTGCCTTTTGCCAATGCCGCTGCGATCAAGGCCCCGCTTCGCGAACATGGACAAATCCTGCGCTATGTTCGCGATCGCAACCCATCGGGCGCACGCGATGCCATGCACTTTCACGTATTAAGCGCCGCCACGCGGGCCAATATCGCGTTTCTGCGCCCCTGAACGACCGGCCCGAATACGGATAGAACAACCCATAAAACAACAAAACCCCCACCCGGTTGCCCGGATGGGGGTTTTGCAAATCAGCACCTTTCCGAAGAAAGGTAAACCGAATTAGGCTGCAGTCAGATCGTCAGCCGAAACGCGACCCGAACGTGAGTCGGTGCGCAGTTCGTAATTGATCTTGTCGCCTTCCTGCGGGTGGTTCATACCAGCGCGTTCAACGGCGCTGATGTGCAGGAATACGTCATTTCCGCCTTCGTCCGGCTGAATGAAACCAAAACCTTTAGTTGCGTTGAACCATTTAACGGTACCTGTTGCCATCTTTATATCTCCTCTAGAGTGTCGATTGGCGTTACGACGCATCCCGCATGGATGCGCCAATCAGTTTGGAAAATCACCTCAGGCGAGCTCGCGCCTGCTGCGGTTTCCCGAATTATTTTCGGTCCGGCTTTCACCGTTCGGGCGTCCACCCGGTCGACCACCAGCAACCTTGCCGGGGCGCGCATTATTTGGGCGGGTGTTGCGGCCACCCGGCTTACCGGTATTTGCCGGTTTGCCATTGGTGTTCGCACCATTGCCACTTGTGCGGCGCTCGTCCGAGGTGCCAAGGAATGAAAGGTTCGAGGCAATGCGGTTATCACCACCGCCCGCACCGTTCGAGCTTACTTTTTTCGCAGAACGAACGCGACCGTCACCATTTGCATTGCGAGTGTCGCGTGCATCGCGGTTGTCGCGACCATCACGGCGTCCATCTTCGCTGCGCGGCGGACGGGCAGCAGCCCGATCATTGCGATCAGAACGTTCTGCACCACGATCCGCACCGGCTTTGATACCGCCCTTGTAACGACCGCCGTTTTCCGCGCCACCGGCAACGGCATCACGCGATGCCTCACCATTGCGACGATCCGGGTTACGGTCGTTACGATCATTGCGGCCCTGTGCTGAACGCTCGCCATTGCGTGCGCCATCACCACGACCGCCGGCATTTCTGCTCTGACCGTTGCGATTACCATTACTGTTGCCATTGCGCTGACCCGGACGGCCAGCATTGCGGCCCCCGCCATCCCCACGACGTTCCGGATTAGCCGCACGTTCTGCACGCGAAATCGCATCCTGTTCGGCTGCGGCCTTGGCATCACGACGATCAATAACTCGGATAGACTGACGGGTGGTTTTTTCGATATCGCGCAAAAGACCGCGTTCTTCTTCGTCACAGAACGCAATCGCCGAACCGCTTGCCCCACCGCGCGCTGTACGACCAATACGGTGGACATAGCTTTCGGGAACATTTGGCAGTTCGAAATTCACGACGTGACTGACGCTATCGACATCAATACCGCGTGCGGCAATGTCGGTCGCGACCAGAACACCGATCTGACCATCCTTGAACGCATTCAGGGCACGTTCACGCTGATTCTGGCTTTTATTACCATGAATGGCGGCGGCACTGATTTTGCAAGATTCAAGATGGCGCGCAACACGATCCGCCCCGCGCTTGGTGCGGGTAAAGACCAATGTGCGTTTGAAAAGGGGATCATCAAGCAATTCCGCCAAAAGCTGACGCTTGCGGCTTTTCTCGATCATATAGACCGACTGCTCAACAAGTTCCTGGGTGCTCGCCACCGGGGTGACGGAAACCTTGACAGGATTGGAAAGCATATCACCGGCAAGCTGGCCAATCTGGGACGGCATGGTTGCCGAGAAGAACAGATTCTGGCGCGAACGCGGCAACATCTTGATGACACGTTTAATCGGCGGCAGGAAGCCAAGGTCAAGCATATGATCGGCTTCATCAAGCACAATCACCTCAACATTGCTAAGCTTCAACTTGCCTGCATCGATATGATCAAGCAAACGGCCCGGCGTTGCCACCAACACGTCCACACCCGGCGTAATCGCCTTGATCTGCGGACCATGGGAAACACCGCCAACAACAACGGCAACCGTGGTGTTCATGAAGCGGCCATAAGCACGGAAGCTGTCGCCAATCTGGGCGGCCAATTCACGCGTCGGCGCAAGCACAAGAACACGGCACGATTTGGCCGGAGTGCGAGAATTTGATTTGAAAAGGCGGTCAAGGATCGGCAGCGCAAAAGCAGCAGTTTTGCCGGTGCCGGTCTGTGCTATCCCCAAAAGGTCTTTGCCTTCGAGGAGAGATGGTATGGCCTGTGCCTGGATTGGCGTGGGCACATCATAGCCTTCATGCTTAAGAGCGCGAAGGACGGGCTCGGCTAGGCCGAGATCCGAAAATTGGGTCAAATATAAGTAACTCTTGGTATTACGACTGCAGAGGGAAGGGGATCGACCCTTGAATGTATTACGACAGCTCTGCGCCTTGCATATTCTTTCGGAAAAGCCCGCGTAGTAGGGCCCTTCAATGCGGTTTTCCAGTAGATTACTCAACAGGTGAGGTCAACAAAGTCCCCTCTACGCCTCTGGAGTAACCAAATAACAAGGGCACCATACACAGAGTTTTATCCGCTTGTCAAACAGGTTGTTTGCTACCGAAGATTGGCTCACTCTTTCCAAAGACATTTTCGCGGTGCCATTCAATTGCGTGTGTCGATGGCATATAGCGAAATGGTGCACGAATCTGTTCGCCATCAAACCGCAAGAGAAGCTCTCCAATGGTTTCATCGGCCTGTGCAAGTTTCCGAACCTTCTGATCCACTTCAAGCCGGAGTCTACCGTCTAACGCCCAGTATCCCTCATCAAAGGCTTTATGATGGTTCCGGCAAAGAGACAAACCATTATCTGGCCGCAAACGATAAGTCTCATCCTCGTTATGTGGTTTAATATGAGAGGCATCAAGAAGCCGATGCAGCCCTAAACCACATACACAACATTGAAAACGATATCCCGACAGAACGGCTTTCCTGAAAAAACTTTGATTTAACCGAACCCTAGCGGTCCGAAAACCCACTGTTGGCCGCCCTGAAACATCAAAATTGGCGGCATGATCACTCATTTCTGCCGTAGAATCGGAAATATCGGAAAGCTGCGCGCTAATAATTGACGCCTCTGTGATCGATGGTAGAGATATACGATCTACTGCACGTTCGATTTCGTCGACAACGCGCTCAGGATGATTATGGAATCGAAGCATCAAGGCACGATCAGCAGCACTAACGCCCGTGAAACCTTTTCGATCAAGCGTTGGATCAAGACTGGCAAAGTTTCCAAGCTTCATCGCTACAGCACTAGGCGTGCGACCTATGATCCCCGCCAATGCAATTACACTTCGGTTACCTTTGTGAAATTGGCCGAATTCCAGCTCGAAATATAGCTTTAGAGCAGCATATCTCTCTTCATCAGTCCAATCTCGACGCGCCATCTGATTCTTCCCTGTCACCCACCCCATAAAAAGCTATAACTTTTCATAGGGTTACGAAACAAAAACATCAGTTCGGCGAGCACGGGTTCCCTGCCCCACACGGGTTAACCGCCGCACATGGGTTCATCGCCGCACAGGGGTTAACCGCGCCTGGCGCTGCCGCACAAGGATTGGTTGCACCACAAGGATTGTACGCGGCACACGGATTCGCGCCACACGGGCTTGCTGCACAAGGATTATATCCCGCACAGGGGCTTGCCGCACATGGATTAGCAGAACAAGGATTCGCCGCACATGGGTTCGCCGCACACGGATTAGCTGCGCATGGATTCGCCGCACAAGGATTCACCCCGCAAGGGCTGCTGCCAACAGGTGGCGGCGTAGCCGGTGCCGGGTTTGCGATGGCGGGTGGATTGGCCGGTATGCTGGTATGGCTGTAGTGATCAAACGCCACCGCACCGGTTGCAGCCAGAAATACAGCGCCAAACAGGATTGTATTTTTTTCACTCATGACTTTTTAAACCCGTCCATACCAAATGCCGGGCGCAGCGCAACACCGATCCAGCTTCCGGCGAATGCCGCAACAAACCACAACCAGCCATGCAGACTGCCCGATGCGATACCGCTAAAGAACGCGCCGATATTGCAGCCAAAGGCCAAACGCGCGCCATATCCCATCAAAATCCCGCCAATGGCCGCTGCCAAAAGTGATGAAAATGGCACTTTGACCCGGGGCGCAAATTTTCCGGCAAGGCTTGCCGCCAACGCCGCCCCAATCACAATACCGAAATTCATCACCGAGGTATTATCCGCCAGCACCGAATTCGAAAGCGCTTTGGCCGGGCCGGCCCAATTCCAGAATTCCCAGGTTTCAACCGGGATGCCGAAACCTTGGGCAATTTTCGCGCCCCAAAGACCAAACCCGAAGGTGATCGACCACGGATGCCCTGCGGTTAAAAGGGTCGCAACGTTAAGCCCCGCCAACAACACACCCGTCGCAACAAGCGGCCAGGGGCCATGAAGCAAACGCCGCAAACCAAATTGCGTTGGTTGATGGGCCAAAGTTTCCAACGATCCATGGGCGCGTTTTTCGACCCAGATGGTGATCAGTGCAATCAGCCCCAGCCCGCCAAAGGTCACACCCAATCCACCCCAGATACCATATTCACGGCCAAGGCTTATTGCGGGCAACGATGGAAATTCAAGCCACATCGGCAGATGGGCCGTGCCAATCACCGCCCCGATGATAAAGAAAGCAAGGGTCAGCAACATACGCGCACTGCCGCCGCCGACAGTAAACAATGTGCCCGATCCGCATCCGCCGCCAAGCTGCATGCCAAGGCCAAACATAAAGGCCCCGACCACAACCGACACACCAACCGGGGCGATTGCCCCGACAATCGGCGTGCCCAAAGGCGATCCGATGGCAAGCAACGGAATAAAGGCCGCCGCCGCCACACCGATCATCAAAAGCTGCGCACGCATCGCCCGCCCGCGCCTTTCAACTGAAAACCGCCGCCAACCGCCGGTAAACCCGAACGAGGCATGATAAAGGGCAAAGCCCAGCAATCCGCCAAGGCCATAAAGCACACCCTGATGGATATCAACGGCCCGCGAAATCAAAACCGCGACAATCACAAACAGGATGGCAATGACAGCAGCAGGACCTTTGTCAAAGGTAAAGCCCGGCACTTTAGAACCGGTAGATACACTAGCTTCGGACATGGTGGCGCTCATACAATCGGATGATAATGCAAACAGGAACGGAACCGGTTGATGCCGGTTCCGTTTAATCACGCTTTATATAGTCGCGTTACGCCGGTTTTTCGAATTATTCCGGAATAACCACTTCGCGCGCCGGATCAGCCGCCCATTCGGTCATGGAGCCGTCATACATGCGGGTTTTCTTGTTGCCCATCACTTCGGAAAGGCCAAACCACGCAACCGATGCCCAATGACCGGTATTGCAATAGGTGATTTCATCGCCGTCCTTGGCAACACCGGCGTTTTCCACCAGTCCTTCAATCACATCGGATGCGACAAAGGCGCCCTTCTGATCATTATAGAATTCTGACTGGGAAATATTGACCGCCCCCGGGATTGCACCGGCACGGGCCACAACACCGCTTTTGCTTTGACCTTTGTACTGCGACACCGGACGGGCATCGACAAGGGCAACACCGCTTGCACGGGCCTTGGCAACATCATCGGCGGTTGCCAAAAGTTCCGGGCGGAAATTAGCATCAAAGGCCACTTTGACGGGATTAACCGCATCCTTTGAAACAGGCTTCGCCGCCGCATCCCAAGCGCGCTGTCCACCATCAAGAATGGTTACCGCGTCATGGCCCAAAACCTTGAACGTCCAATAAACACGGGTCGCCGACCCAAAGTCCGAGCTGTTCTGACCGGCCGGGACAATAACAACCTGTTTGTCGTTATCAATGCCAAGGCTGCCGATCCGCGCCGAGATCACATCAACCGGCGGCAACTGGCCAACAACATCACCCATCTTTGCGCGCCAGCCAAACTTGCCATAAGGCGCATAAACCGCACCGGCAATATGACCCGCATCATAGGGGCTGCCTTCTTTGGTCATCGAACGGATGTCAACAACCACCAGCGACGGGTTTGCAAGATTATCCGACAGCCAGGTCGCATCGACCAATGGCTTTTCCGTCAGACGTTCGGCCTGTGCAGCATTACCGGCAAAGACCAAAGCCACCGCGGCAACGGCAGAAAAAATAAGAGAGCGCATGGGGCCTGTCTCCGTTTCGTGAATTAGGGAAATCTGTGGAACTTATGTAATTACCGCACATCTTTTGTCAATAACAATTAATAAACATAGTTTTTTTGTTATTATTAATTCGACGACAAAAACGACGGTATATAAGCGGCATATATTAAGCAATCAGGGTCGCAGCCCGTTCAGATAGCGCGCATATTCACGCGCAAAGGCCTCGTGGGTTTCACTGTTACGCATTGAAGGCGGACGGGTCAGGAAGCCATGCAGGGTGGCAATGATGAATTCCGCGACCGAGGATGATTCAATATCGGTACGGATGGTTTTGTTAAATTGCCCACGGCCAAGATGCGATGCCAGCCCCCGCCGCCAATACCGATAAACCCCATCAATGCGTTTGCGCAGGTTTTCGTCAAGTTCCGCCGCCCCCGAGGCAAGCCGGGCCAACGGACAGCCCCCGTCAAGCAACTCGGGCGCATTCGCCCCTAAAAGGCAATCGACCTGCCCCATCAGAACTGGCAAAACATCATCCACACCGTCAAGCGGCCCCAGCCAGACATCGTTGATATATTGCGGCAGGCATTCTTCGATCACCGCATGCACCAATTTTGCCTTGCCGGGGAAGTGGTGATACAGCGCCCCTTTGGTTGTGCCCGTGCGTTCTAATATCTGATTGATCGAGGCCCCGGCAAAACCAGCCATACGGATTTCATAAAATGCGGCATCAAGGATCAGTCGGCGCGTTGCCTTGGGGTTGCGCGGCTGGCGCGTCGTCAAGGCGGTTTGCGATTGATCCACCACCGCATTGCCATCCCCGCCTGCATTTGCATCCGCATCCAACGGGCCATCCGGCTGGGAAATCCGGGCCAGTGCGGCGGTAATGCTGAACGGCGGTTTGCTCATAATTCTCAATCTTGTGCCATGATGGGAAAGGCCGGGGTCAGAACCCGACCAAGGTTCCCCTGTTTTCGATCCAAGGTCAATATCCCAACGTTGACACATCCCACAACGACAGTGGCATGTTCACGCAAGCCATCAACATCGTATTTGATCATGCAGGCCCTTGCAATTCCATGCAAACCGGGCTCTATTGGCGAGATTGCATGGCCGCGAACCGGTCCCTGTATCCGGCGGGTAAAGCCGCCGATACAGACAGTTAACAATACGACGCCAACCAATGCCAAGCGATCATCGGGTCGCATTCGATCGGGAAGCAGATGCACGTTCATTCCATCGCCTTTGTCGCCGCCGAAACCAAGATCGCACAGGATGCGATGTATCGGTTAAAGCATCGATATGGCCATGTTTCGCCTGAAACCGCCGATGTTATTGTCGCACTTGGCGGTGATGGTTTCATGCTGGAAACCCTGCATCGCTATATGGGCCGCAAAGTGCCAATCTATGGCATGAACCGGGGCACGGTTGGTTTTCTGATGAATGAATTTCGTGAAATCGATCTGACTGAACGCATTCATGATGCCCAGACGGTCGAACTTCACCCGCTTCAGATGGAAGCCCACACCATGCAGGGCGAAAGCCTGTGCGCGCTGGCAATTAACGAGGTATCGCTGCTGCGTGAAACCCGTCAGGCCGCCAAGCTGCGCATCAAAATCGACGGGGTTGAACGCCTTGCCGAACTGGTTTGCGATGGCGCACTTGTCTGTACACCGGCCGGAAGCACGGCTTATAACCTGTCCGCCCATGGTCCGATCCTGCCGATGGGAAGCGGCCTTTTGGCCCTGACCCCGATTAGCCCGTTTCGCCCGCGGCGCTGGCGCGGTGCGCTTTTGCCACATGGTGCTGAAGTTGTATTTGATATTCAGGACCCGCAGAAACGACCCGTTTCCGCCGTTGCCGATTATACCGAGGTCCGTGACGTATCGCGCGTGATTATCCGCGAAGACCGCAGCATGAAAATCAAACTGCTGTTTGATCCCGAACACAATCTTGAAGAACGCATTCTAAAGGAACAATTCGTCGAATGAGCGCCCCAAACACCCCCGCCATGCCATCTGCCGCCACACTTGACTGGCTTGCCAAACTGATCCGTCATCCAACGGTCAGCCTGACACCTAATCTTGAACTGATCCAACAGGCTCAGGATTATCTGGAAGACATCGGCTATCTTTGTGCGGTTGTGTTTGACGAAAGCAAAAGCAAGGCGAACCTTTATGCCACCATTGGCCCCGCCGTTGATGGCGGCGTGATCCTTTCGGGGCATTCCGACGTTGTTCCCACCGAAGGCCAAAACTGGGCGTCTGATCCCTATGTCACCGATATTCGCGGTGACAAGCTTTATGGTCGCGGCGCATGCGACATGAAGGGCTTTCTGGCGTGCCTGATGAGCAAAGCCGAAACGTTTAGAAATGCCGATTTGCGCGTGCCGGTCCATTTCGCCTTTACCTATGACGAAGAAGTCGGCTGTCTTGGCGTGCCAAGCCTGGTCGAAGCAATCAACGCCCTGCCCCACAAACCCGCGATGTGCATTGTTGGTGAGCCGACCAATATGCAGGTCATCACCCAGCACAAGGGCAAATATTCCGCCCGTGCGCATTTCACCGGGCGGTCGGGCCATTCGTCACTTCCGGGCGAAGGCGTCAACGCGGTTGAATTTGCCGCCGAATTTGTGGTTTTCCTGCGCCGTCTGGGCCAAAAATTCCGCAATGAAGGCCCGCATGACGATGAATTCCTGCCCAACCATACGACATTCCATAGCGGCGTGATCCATGGCGGCACGCAACTCAACATCATCCCGCAGGATTGCTATGTCGATTTTGAATTCCGCAACCTGCCCAATCATGACCGCAACGAACTAAAGGGCCTGATTTTCGATTATCTCGACAACACCCTGATCCCGCAAATGCGCGAGATTTATGATGATGTCGGGGTCGACATCGAAGTGGTGTCTGATATGCCCGGTCTTGCGACAGGTGATGACGAAGAAGTCACCAAACTGGTCATGGAACTGACAGGTGCCAACACCACCGGCAAGGTCAGCTTTGGCACCGAAGCCGGGGTGTTTTCCGCCATGGGCGATATTCCGACCGTGGTTTGCGGCCCCGGAAGCATCGAACAGGCCCATAAACCAGACGAGTTCATCGAACTGGATCAATTGGCCCGTTGCGAAAAGTTTTTGGACAAGCTTCTGGCTGTATTAGTGCGGAAATAAACCAAACTCCAGACGTGCCGATATCTTTCATACTCGGCACGTCCATATGGATATTTTTGATCCAATCAAGCCCCCAAAACAGCTTGAATACTGTTCGGATCAGGCTTTGGTCCGTACGAAGTCATCGCGGGTTTTAATTGGGAAAACAAGGTCATATGCCCAGTTAAACGCAAAGGCATACCCCATGAAGAACAGGGTAAATGATGCATCCATCAAGAATGCCTGCATCATCGGAATGCCAAGATACCATGCGATAAACGGCAATAGCAGCACCAACAACCCGCCTTCAAAAATCATCACATGCAAAACACGTAACAGCAGGGTCTTTTGGACATGCCCCACGATACGTTTCATCACATGATCAAAAATCAGATTGTATAGATAATTCCAGCCTGCGGCGATTGTCGCACTGACAAGTGCGACCACCCCGATATTATGCAATGGCATGTCAAACAGCCACGCGGCAAGCGGGGTGATGATCACAAGGCCGATGATTTCAAAGCTGATAGCATGACGAATGCGGTCTTTGACCGTACGCATTTTACACTCCTGCAAAACTATCAGGTCGTCCCGAAACATTTTTCCTGAACCGCATTATCAAAAACACCCGGCCCGGTGAGGTCGTCTTCACTTTGCCGGGAATATAGCCGTATGCCTTGGTTTTGCAAGAAATGAAACAACTAAAAACCTGCCGTTTTTTCGGCAAAGAATTAAGATTATTTCATATAAAATATCCACAAGGCTTACCAAGCGACTTGACGCGTAACAGCGCAGCGGTCAAAACAAAAGGGCCGGTGCAAAAGCACCAGCCCTTTCTTACGCACGCGCAACGGCGCGGGGTCGGGGGACGATCTAAACCGTCGCGAGTGCGCCCACAAAGCCGGTCTGTGTTAACAGACCGGCTTTGCTTTTGGTTTATTCGGCCGGATGTTCGTGTGTGGCCCTGACATCGCCACGCTTTTTGCGCGACTTCGAAAAGGCCCCAACGATCAACACAAAGAACAACGGCACAAAGAAAATCGCAAGCACGGTGGCGGCAATCATCCCGCCCATCACACCCGTACCCACGGCAACACGTGCCCCGGCACCGGCACCGGTACTGATGGCAAGCGGTAAAACACCAAGGGTAAATGCCATCGAGGTCATGATGATCGGGCGCAAACGCTGACGCGCCGCCTCAATCGTTGCCTCAAGCAACCCCATCCCCTGATCATAAAGTTCACGTGCGAACTCGACAATCAGGATGGCATTCTTGGCTGACAGACCAATCGTGGTCAGGATCGCCACCTGGAAGTAAACGTCATCGGGAAGGCCGCGCAGCAAGGCGGCAATCACCGCCCCCAAAACACCAAGCGGCACAACCATCATCACCGAAATCGGGATTGACCAGCTTTCATACAGTGCCGCAAGGCACAAGAAGACCACGACCATCGACAAGGCATAAAGCGTTGGGCCCTGTTCACCTGCTTCGCGTTCTTCATAGGAAAGCCCCTGCCATTCAAGGCCGACATCACCTGGCAACTTGGCAACGATTTCTTCCATCGCAGCCATCGCATCACCCGATGCAACCCCCGCTGCTGCTGAACCTTGAATGTTCAGAGAAGCAAGCCCGTTAAAGCGTTCCAGACGTGGTGATCCATATGTCCATTTGGTGGTCGAGAAGGCCGAAATCGGTACCATCTCGCCCAGGTCGTTGCGGACATACCAATTGTCCATATCCTCGGGCATCATGCGGTATTTCGCATCTGCCTGCATATAGACCTTTTTGACACGGCCCTTTTCGATGAAGTCGTTGACATAGCTTGACCCCCAGGCGGTTGCCAGCGTGCTGTTGATGTCGGCAATATCGACACCCAACGCGCTTGCTTTTTCCTGATCGATATTGATGTCAAACTGCGGCATGTCATTCAGGCCGTTCGGGCGAACCCCAACAAGGCGCGCGTCCTGTCCGGCCATGCCAAGCAACTGGTTACGTGCGCCCATAAGCGCGTCATGACCATTGCCACCACGATCGACAAGCTGCATATCAAAGCCGTTTGCCGTGCCCAGTTCAACAATGGCCGGCGGGGCAAAGGCAAAGACCATGGCTTCGCGGATTTGGGAGAAGGCACCATAGGCACGTCCGATAATTGCACTGATGGCCTGATCCGGGCGCTTACGTTCTGACCAGTCTTTCATACTGATAAAGGCAATACCCGCGTTCTGACCACTACCAGCAAACGAGAAGCCCGCGACGGTAAAGATACCGTTCACATTTTCCTTCTCGTCCTCCATGAAGTGTTTCTCAAGCTTCCGCAGAACCCCAAGGGTACGTTCCTGCGAGGCACCAGCCGGCAGCTGCACCATCGAGAACATGATCCCCTGATCCTCTTCCGGCAGGAAGGACCCCGGCAAACGCATAAACAGGAAGGCCATGCAGCCAACCAGAATGCCGTAAACGAACAAATAGCGCCATTTACGGTTCACAACATGGCTGACACTGCCCTGATAGAACCGGTTGGTTTTATCAAACCCACGGTTAAACAGACCAAAGAAGCCACCTTTCGCATGTGGATCCCCCTTGGATGGTTTGAGCATGGTTGCGCAAAGCGCCGGGGTCAGAACAATTGCGACAATCACCGACAACACCATTGCCGAAACAATTGTGATCGAGAATTGACGATAAATCGCCCCGGTCGACCCGGCAAAGAACGCCATCGGCACAAACACTGCCGACAGAACCAAGGCAATACCGACCAGCGCGCCGGTAATTTGATCCATTGATTTGCGCGTCGCTTCACGCGGCGGCAAACCGTCTTCATGCATCACACGTTCAACGTTTTCGACCACGACAATGGCATCATCAACCAAAAGGCCAATCGCCAGAACCATGGCAAACATGGTCAATGTGTTGATCGAATACCCAAACGCCGCCAAAATGCCGAAAGTACCAAGCAAAACCACCGGCACCGCAATCGTCGGGATCAGGGTGGCCCGGAAATTCTGCAAGAAGACAAACATCACGAGGAACACAAGGATAATGGCCTCGAACAGCGTCTGGACCACTTCCTCGATCGAGATTTTCACAAATGGGGTCGTATCGTACGGATAAACAACCTCAATTCCTTGCGGGAAGAAAGGTTCCAATTCGGCAAGACGGGCCTTGACCGCATCTGCGGTATCAAGGGCGTTGGCACCGGTTGCAAGGTTAACACCGATACCGGTCGCATCCTGCCCGTTATAGCGCGCGACAACGTCATAGCTTTCGCCACCGATTTCGATACGCGCAACATCACCCAGCCGCACCTGTGACCCGTCTGTATTCACACGCAATAAAACGTTGGCGAATTCATCCTCGGTCTGCAATTTACTTTGGGCTGTGATGGTCGCATTGATCTGCTGCCCCGGCACAGAAGGGGCACCACCGATCTGACCGGCGGTAACTTCGGTATTCTGGGCTTCGATGGCCGAACTGACATCCGAAACCGTCAGGTTATAGGAAATCAGCTTGTTCGGATCGAGCCAGATGCGCATCGCATGCTGGGCCCCGAACACCTGAACAGAACCGACACCATTCACACGCGCAATCGGATCCTGAATAGTCGAAACCACAAAATCCGAAAGATCCTGGGACCCCATCCCCCCATCGGCAGAGACAAACCCCATAACCATCAAGAACGAGCCACTTGATTTCGAAACGGTGATCCCTTGCTGCTGAACTTCAGTCGGCAGCAACGACGTGGCCGATTGAAGCTTGTTCTGGACCTGCACCTGGGCAATGTCCGGATCGGCTTCGGGTTCAAAGGTCAGGGTGATCGACGCACTGCCGTTCGAACTGCTGTTCGACGACATATAGCGCAGAAAATCAAGCCCGTTCATCTGCTGTTCGATCACCTGGGTGACCGTATTTTCGACCGTTTGCGCCGATGCGCCCGGATAGGTCGCTTCGATCTTCACCGACGGCGGTGCAATCGATGGATATTGTTCGACCGGCAGCTGCAAAATCGACAGCCCCCCTGCCAACATGATCACCAGGGCCACAACCCAGGCGAAGACGGGGCGGTCAATGAAAAACTTTGCCATCTAAAAAAACGTCCTTACTCGACAGCTTACGTATCAGCTTAAATGTCAGCCTATTGGGCTGCTTTTGGCGTTTCGGCAGGCAGCCCGGAAACCGGGGCACCCGGCGCAATGCGCTGAAGGCCATCAATAATCAGTTCGTCGCCATCGGCGACACCATCGGTCACCAACCAATCGGAACCCTGCGACTGTTCAATCTGGATATCCTTGGCAGCAACCTTGCCGTCACCGATCACATAGACATAAGCCGTTCCATCGGGACGACGCATGACCGCTTTCTGTGGCACAAGAAACGCCCCTTCAAGCTTGCCCTGACGGACCTGACCGCGCACGAACATGCCCGGCAACAAAACCCCTTCCGGGTTCGGGAAAACCGCCCGCAAACGGACCGTGCCGGTGGTTTCATTCACCGATACGTCCGAGAATTGCAACGTCCCGACATGCGGATATTCCACACCGGTGGCATCAATAATCAATGACACCTCGATATTGCCGGTTTCAACACCCTGAATGCGACCGGACTGCACGGCCTGCTTGATTTTAAGCAAACGGCCACCGGCCTGGGTCACATCGACATAGATCGGATCAAGCTGGGTGATGGTTGCCAGCAAACTGGTCTGATTGGCCGTTACAAGCGACCCCTCACTAAACGAGGATGAACCAATCTGACCGGAAATCGGGGCGGTGACGGTGGTATATTCCACATTGATCCGCGCCTGATCGACTTCGGCTTTGGCGGCAGCAACATCTGCATTGGCCTGTGCCTTGGCAGCAACAGCGTCGTCATAAGTCTGCTCGGAAACAGCCTGTGTCTTGATCAGCTTTTCATAACGCGCAAGCGTCTTGGTCGTCTGATCAAGCGTTGCGCGCTGCTTGGCAAGTGCCGCCTGGGCGGCATCAAGCTTCGCCATATAAACGTCCTGATCAATCATATAAAGCTGATCACCGGCTTCAACGAACCCACCTTCGGTAAAGTTGCGTTCCTTGATAATACCATCGACCTGCGGCCGGACATCTGCCTTGCGGAAGGCAACAGTACGTCCGGGCATTTCTTCGACCAGACCCACGGTCTGCGCTTTAAGCACGACAGTCCCAACAGGCGTTGCCTGGGGCTGTTGCTGGGCACTGGCCTGTGGCTGTGCTTCTTTTTGCTCGTCGCAGGCCGCAACCATCAATGCTAGTGCAGCCATACCGGCAAATTTCAAACAAGATCGCATCGACAAAATTATTTTCCTTCTCACAGTCCTGTAAGCAAAGCGGCCGGGTCGAAATTTAGCAGGCAGCTTTAGCATTGAATTATTAAATACTGTACGGTACAGTACACATTGTGCGCTGCACGATCAAGAGCCAAAAACAAAGATCGACAAACAATGAGCGAAACGTCAGAAACCCAAGAAAAACAACCAAATCGCGGCTCCGCACGGCGGCGCGCAATGATGGATGCTGCATGGCAGCTTTTGTTAGAAAAAGGGTTCTCTGGCGTCACGCTAAATGACGTGATCGCCCGGTCCGGTGGCTCACGCACGACACTTTACGAGGCATTCGGCGGAAAAGATGGCTTGCTGGCCGCCGTCATGACCGAGCAATGCAGCGAGTTTTCCGAAGAATTGCACATTTCGCTGGAATCCGATCTCCCTCCTCGTGACACCCTCATGAGGTTCGCTAAAAAGCTGGCAACAGAGATACTAACCGAGGAAGCGATTCGCTTCACGCAAATTCTGTTCACAGAGGGGCAGCACTTTCGCCCGATGATTGATAATTTCATCGCCCACGGACCGCAAAGCACGCGAACACGCCTTGCCCGATACCTCAGGCGTCAGACCGAGGCAGGCTTCCTGGCCGTCGAAGATCCGGATTGTTCGGCAGAAATGTTTATCTCGATGGTGGTTGGCGGCTGGCAGGAACAGATGGAAAAAGTCCATAATCCTCGTAGTTACAGCACCAAACAGATCGACCAGCGCGTGCGGACTGCGGTCAATATTTTCCTTTCTGGCATGGCATCCATCAACTATCGCGAAACGCTGGGTCAAACTCGCGACGGGTTCCTGCCCACCTGATCGGCCTACATCCACACCATTTTCCCGTCTTTCCGTTTCGAAGATTTCCAGCCTGACAGATAATGCCTGCCCTATCTTCACCAAATTTGGTGTACAGGATAAGGGACCTGAACCATTATTTGTGAGACTGCCACCATGGCCGCACGCCGCTTTTTTATTGGCATTTCTGTTTCAATGATTTCCATTGGCGTCTTCGGTGCCAATGCCTTTGCGCTTGAAACGCAAAAGGCCCGCGAAATCATGGATACCATCCTGATGCAGCACGGCGTCACCGCGACAGAGGCAACAGCGGCCAATAATAATGGTGCTGTGACATTTGGCTATAACGATGTCCACCTTGATCTTAGCGGCTATTCCACCGCGCGCGAGCTGGTTCTTGATGATGTCCAAGTCACCCTGCGCGATACCGATATGCGTGATCAGGTCGATATCGACATTGCCCTGCCCGAACGCGGCAAAATGCTTGCCGATGCCACCAGCGACCAGCGCGACCTGACCCTGCGCAAGGCGGGTGGCAGCCTGCGCTGGAACCATGTCACCGGCACGCCGGTTAATTTTACCGGCATGGCAGATTTCCTGATCGGGGATGAACCGATCACGCGCAAACACTGGCTGATGAACGGCCTTGTCATTCGCTGGATGCCTGACGAAGCCCGGATTTCATGGCAGGCCGCCGAATGGACCGGCGCAAACCGGGAAAAGATGGGCTCGGTCAAATCAACAAGCTTTGTCCTTTACCCAGGCAAAAACGGCGAAACCCATCTGGATTACGCCCATGACGGCCTTTGGCTGCCCAACCTGTTGCAACCCCGGACCGTGCGCATCAAAAGCAGCAGCACCGGCCTGCCATGGTCCGAAACCAAACCGATCCTTGAAAAGGGCTTTAACGACATGATGACCGGGCTTGCCCCGCGTGCCGCACGTCGCCAGATCGCCAATGAACTGTGGCGCAAGGCCGCGGGTGCCGGCGCACCGGTCAAAATTGACGAAATCTATGTCGAAGGTCGCGGGCTCGAAGCCCTCGGCAAGGGCGAATTCATCGCCCAGCAAACCGCGCGCTATGGCTTTGCCGGGCAGCTTGATTTTGACCTTCTGGGCCGTGAACGATTGCAGGATTTGATCGGCACACCGCAAAGCCCGACCCTGCTTGGCGCACTTGTTCCCTTTGCCGTCGATGGCCTTGCCGCGGGCAAACCCGGAACTCAGGGCACCACCAAATATGATATGGAATTACTGCCCGATGGCCGCATCGTCGTGAATGGCATGACCGTTTATACCGCCATGAACGACCGTTGATAACACCGGAAACGATCATGCCGACAAGCTGCAACCGCATCCTTATCTATACCGCCAAGATGGACGAAATGATCCATTTCTATGGGGAATTTTTCGTCTATCAACCTGTGCGGCGCGATGGTGATCGCATTGTCGAACTGCACCCGGCAATGGGCGGGCTCACGATCCTTCTTCATCCCGCCGCCAAAGGACAAAAACAAGGTCAATCCGCCGTAAAGCTGGTGTTTGACGTCAAAAACGTCGAAGCCTTCCAACAGCAGTTTATAAAACGCGGCATAAAAATCGGCCCGATCCATCAAGCCGACGGCTATCAATTTGCCAATCTGAAAGACCCATCAGGCAATTCAATATCCATTTCCAACCGGGCTTTTGTCCTGCCCAACGAATGATTGCCCCGGTAACGGCTTTACCGTTGTGAACGCTGCTATTCTGGCAAGATGCCAAGTTGGATGCTCTTTAGACGATATCCCTAATACATATTATTGACGTTGTTCGTGGAACTTCGCATGATCCTGCCCTGCATGGTTGGCAAGCTTTGCGCCGACCCAATAAATCAGGGAGTTTCGATCAATGAAATTTTTTAAATCCAGCACTTTGTCTGGCCTGTTCATCGCGGGCGCGATGGTTGCCGCAATCGGCACCGCATCCGCAGACCCGATCAAGGTTGGCATCGCCAATTTCGGTGAACATCCCCAGCTTAACGCCGCGATTGCTGGCTTTAAAGAAGCCATGGCTGCCAATGGTTTCACGGATGGCACCGACGTTGTCTATTCCGAAAGCCACACCAATTTTGATGCATCGCTGGTCCCGCAGATGATTGCCAAATTGCAGGCTGAAAATCCCAAACTGATTTACACCATCACCACCCCGGTTTCCCAGATTGCCAAAAAGGCCCTGGCGGGTTCAGGCATTCCGATTGTGTTTTCCGCCGTCACCGATCCGGTCGCAGCCAAGCTGGTTCCGTCCTGGGATAAGGGCGATGATGGCATGACCGGCGCATCGGATTTGCAAGACATCGCGGCGGTTTTGGAATTCACCCATAAATTCCTGCCCGATGCCAAACGTCTGGCCGTTCCCTATAACCCCGGCGAGGCCAATGACGTGGCCCTGCTTGAAAAGGTTCAGGAACTTGCCCCGGCTGCCGGTTTCACCGTCGTTCCGGTTGGCATTGATAACGTCAATGATATCTTGCAGCGCGTCACCTCGGTCGCGGGCAAGGCCGATGTGATCTATACCCCGGCATCAAACCTGATCCAGCCCGCCATTGCCGCCGTTTCCGCCGCCGCCCGCCAGATCGGCATTCCCATCGTCAATTCCGATAGCTCGGCCGTTGCCAATGGCACCGTTCCCGCCAGCTTCTCGGTCGATTATGGTCAGGTTGGCCGCAATGCTGGCAAAATTGCCGCTGAAATCCTTAAGGGCAAAGACCCGGCAAGCATTGCACCCTCGGCACCGTCTTACGCAGACCATGCCCCCTTGATTTCGAAAAAGGCCTCTGCGGCCTTTGGTATCGAAATCCCCGCCGAATTCAACGATTGTGGTTGCATCGTCGAATAAATTCCGACCTCACTTTATGTTGGCGCCCTTATTTCCGGGTTCTGATTTTTCAGAAATCCGGGGGGCGCCAATATTTCTTTACGGAGGATGCGGATGCTTGAAATCCGATCTGCACGAAAAACGTTTTACAAAGGTCAAGCCGACGAAAAAGTCGCGCTTGATGACCTTGACCTGACCCTGCAAACCGGCGAATTCGGCGTTGTTATCGGATCGAACGGGGCGGGTAAAAGCACGATGTTAAATGCCATTTCCGGCGCCATGCCGCTTGATAGCGGACAAATCCTGATCAATGGCGATGATGTAACCAATACGCCCGTGCATAAACGTGCCATGCGCATTGCGCGTGTATTTCAGGACCCGATGCTGGGCACCGCCGCCAGTATGACGGTTGCCGAAAACATGCTTTTGGCTGAACTGCGCAGCAAAAGCCGCACCTTCGCGCGCGGCCTCAATGCCAAACGGCTATCGGATTACAAAGAACGCCTGTCGATGCTGGGGCTGGGGCTTGAAGACCGGCTTGATACGCGGGTTGAACTGCTTTCCGGCGGACAGCGCCAGTCGCTGTCGCTGATCATGGCGGTTGGTGGATCGCCCGATTTGCTGTTGCTCGATGAACATACCGCGGCCCTTGATCCGCGCACCGCCGATCTTGTCCTGAATGCCACGATCCGCGCCGTTGACGCCCTGAAACTAACCACGCTCATGGTAACCCATAACATGCAGCACGCGGTTGATTATGGCAATCGGGTGATCATGCTGGATGCTGGCAAGGTCAAGCTTCAGATCGGCGGCGATGAAAAGGCCAATGTCACGGTGGCGACCCTTGTTGATCATTTCTCGGTCAAGTCTGACGCCATGTTGCTGGGAGCCTGACCGATGATGGAGTTTATCTCTTCGACCTTCACAAGCTATGTGGCGTTATTCCCGGTCACATTGGCGCAAAGCCTGATTTTGGCCTTTGTCGTCATGGGGATCATGATCCCGTTTCGCACCCTGCATTTCCCCGATTTAACCAGCGAAGGCGCTTATCCGCTGGGCGGTTGCGTTTGCGGCGTTCTGATCGCCGCCGGGGTTAATCCGGCATTGGCCATTATTGCCGCTTTGCTCTGCGGCTTTGCGGCCGGTTGCTGCACGGCTTTCATTCACCTGCGGTTCCGCATTCATACGCTGTTGGCCGGTATCTTGATGATGACGATGCTTTACAGCATCAATCTGCGCATCATGGGCAAATCCAACCTGTCGATCTTTGGCACCGGTTCGGTCTTTGACTGGGCGCCTTTTGTCACACCGGGCTTCCCGGCCAGCAAAATCATCATTGCCGGGATTATCGGGGCCGCTGTGTTTCTGGCCCTTAACTGGTTTTTCAAAACCGAACGCGGCACCGCCATGCGGGCCGTTGGTGCCAACCCGGCCATGGCCGAGGCACAGGGCATTTCCGTTTGGGTTTCAACCATCGGCGGCGTTGGCCTTGCCAGTGCCTTTTCGGCGACCAGCGGCGCGTTGATGGTCCAGTCACAGGGCTTTGCCGATGTGAATATGGGCCTTGGCATCCTGATCAACGGCTTGGCGGCGCTCATGATCGGCGAAGCCATTGTCGGCAAACACAGCGTATTCCGCCAACTCCTCGCGCCCTTTGTCGGCGCGATTATCTATTACCAACTGGTATCGCTTTGTCTGGCGGCGGGCATGCCACCGCCCGATCTGAAACTGGCGACCGGCCTGTTTGTTTTGGCGATGCTGGCCCTGCCCAGCCTCAAACGCGGGCGTGGTGGTGCACCCGCCCGCGAAAAGTTCCGCGAATAAACTTACAAAACGGCCCGGCAAAATATTGATTGCCGGGCCGTAAATGTCTTTGCGATTAGGATCACCGCCCTGTCAGGTCAAGTCAGGTATTTTTTGAACCAATCGATGGTGTGCTTCCACGCAAGTTCAGCCTGTTCTTCGTCATAGCGAGGCGTTGAATCATTATGAAATCCGTGGTTTGCACCCGGATAGATATGGGCTTCGTAAACCTTGTTATTGGCTTTAAGTGCCGCCTCGTATTCCGGCCAGCCTGCATTGATGCGTTCATCAAGTTCGCCATACTGCAAAAGCAACGGCGCCTGAATGCGCGGCACATCGGCGGCATCCGCCTGACGGCCATAAAACGGCACGGCGGCCCCCAATTCGGGATAGGCCACAGCGGCGGCATTGGCGACACCCCCACCATAACAAAACCCGGTAATGCCGATCTTGTCGGTGGTGGATTCATGCGCGGTCAAAAATTCAATGGCGGCAAAGAAATCATTCATCAGCTTGGTCGGATCGACCTGTTTTTGTAAATCCCGGCCCTTATCGTCATTACCGGGATATCCCCCGACCGAGGTCAAACCATCCGGGGCCAGCGCAATGAACCCCGCCTTGGCAACCCGGCGCGCCACATCTTCGATATAGGGGTTAAGCCCGCGATTTTCGTGAACCACCACCACACCGGGCAACTTGCCAGTGGTATTGGCCGGTTTCACAAAATACCCCCGCACCTCGCCATGGCCGTTCGGCGACGGATAGGTGATATATTCCGCGACAATATCGGGATCGGTGAACTCCACCTGCGTTGCCATGGCGTAATCCGGGCTAAGGGATGCCAGAACCGACACCGCCGTCACACCGCCCACGGTATATTTCCCGGCACGGTCAAGAAATTCCCGCCGGGAAATAATCCCATGCGCATAGAAATCATAAAGCTCAAGCAGTTTCGGCGAGAAATCTTTGGCCGTTAAACGTGTCATGATGTGCTCCCTGTTTCGAATTATCCGGGGCGAAAAACCCGTGGCTTCAACAACGCTTGCGCAAAGTTTTCTGCAATCCCCGCCAACTGGCAAATCACAAACCCGCGACAGGCTATTGGATTTTGCACATCCCCCCCGCCCAATCCCAAAACAAAACGGCCGCGCCCCAAAGGACACGGCCGTCAAAATCAAGACAATCAGACGAAAATGCCCGTCACCAAGCGTATTTCAACGTCGCCAGAACGGTCCGGCCATCGCCATAAAAGCGGCTGCCAAAAGTATTGGACGATACATACTCCCGGTCGAACAGATTGGTGGCATTGACTGCGAGGCTAACATTGTCAGTCACCATGTAATTCACCATGGCATCCACCACCGTGTTCGATCCAAGCAAATCAGCATTGGCATCATTGTTGTAACGCGACCCAACAAATCGCACACCACCCCCAAAGGTCAGATCACCAAACACACCATGTTCGGGAATGGTATAATCCATCCATGCCGATGCAGTGTGTTCGGGCACCATTGCCGGACGATTGCCGATATTGGCCGTAATGACTTCTTCTTTGATTTCCGCATCAAGATAGGTATAGGCCAGCGTCAGATTGGTGCGTTCATCAAGCGACATCTTGCCCTCAAACTCGACCCCGCGCGAATTGATCTCGCCAATCTGACGGTGGGTCGTATAATTTTCGTCCCACTGCGATACGTTTTCTTGTGTCAGATCAAAGAGGGCAACGGTGAACAATGCGTCAAAATCGGTTGGTTGATATTTCAGGCCAACCTCATATTGCGTGCCTTCCTGTGGTTTGGCACCGCCCGGAAGGGAAGAGGTACTGGAATAGACCGGCTGGAAGGATTCCGAATAATTTCCGTAAACAGAAATCTCATCCGTCGCTTTATAGGTCAGGCCTAAACGCGACGTGAATTTATGGTCGTCGCGTTCCTCAACTGTGCCGCTGCTAATCGTATCTGTATCGCTCTGAACATAGTCAAAACGCCCGCCAACCGTCGCGATCCAGTCCTCGGCAATTGTTAATTGCTCCTGCCCATAAAGCCCATAAACCGCCTGCGTGATTTCCGTGTCCGTCACAGAACCAAGGCTTACGCAAGATCGCCCGCAATAAACCGGATGGTAGGGATCAATCGGAGATGCCGTCCCGCTAGCACTTTGTTCACGGTTCTGGTCACGGTTAAAATCCATCCCCACCAGCGTCTTGCTGTCGAGATTCTCATTCAACGAGGTATCGTATTGCATCTGATTGTCGATAGCAAAGCGGTCAAGCTCGCCATAAAGCGCATATGCCGTACGGTTTCCAAGCGGCGTCGTATTGTTCAGATAGACCGTCTCGTAATCCAAATCGACATGGGTGTAGCGCGCATTCTGCCGGAATTCGAGCTTGTCGGTAATCTTGTGGGAAAACTCGTACCCAAGATTGACTTCTTCGGTATCGAAATTGTTGAAATCCGGTTCACCGAAAAAGGCATCGCGGCTGGTTTCAATTCCAGCCGGGAAACCGTAACCCAAATTGCTTTCACGGTTGCTATAGCTGGTCAGGATCGTCAGTTCCGTTCCGGCCTTTGGCTTATAGGTAAAGGCAGGCGCAACATAAATGCGATCATCCTGCGAATAGTCCTGAATACGCTCCGCATCCTGCCAAAGCCCGGTCAAACGATAGGTCCAATTGCTGTCTTTCGCAACCGGTCCGGTCACATCGCCGCCGCCCCGCAGATAATTATCCCCAAAAGTGGTAAAAACCTCGCCACCAGCTTCATCCTGTGGGCGCTTGGTCACCAGATTCACCAAACCGCCCGGCCCGTTCAGGCCAAACAGGCTGGAAGTCGATCCTTTAAGGATATCGACCTGCTGAAGGCCATAAGGTTCCTGACGGGCCGTTGTGAAGTTATAGGTCCGTGACGATAACCCGTCGCGATATGTCGACAGTGAGGAATAAAATCCTCTGAGACGCACATAATCATACCGCACATCCGACCCGTATTCCCCTGCCTGCACACCTGCTGTATAGGCCACCGCCTGCTGCACATCCTGAACGTTGCGGGTTTCCATTTCCTTTTGCGTCACAACCGAAACTGCGGCTGAATCATCCAAGATCGGCGTATCGGTTTTCGAGGCGGTCCGAGAACGGCTGGCGACAAAGCTGTCGGTTGTCGGGCCAAGCGGGCCATAGGATTGTTCGACATTGCTTTCGACCCGGATTGGATCAAGCACATCACCATCCGTTGCCGCACCTTCAGCGATCTTTTCAACCACCACAGTGCCATCTTCGGAAATCGTATAGGTCAAACCGCTTCCGGCGAACAAACGGTCAAGTGCCTGCTGCCCGGTCAAGGTGCCGTTCACCCCGGGGGCTGCAATATCGCGAACAATCGCGCCATCCACCGTAATCTGAAGGTCCGATTGCTGACCAAACGCAACAAGCGCACTGGTCATGGATTGGGCCGAAATATTGAAATCATGTGTCGTGCCAAGGGCCCCGGCCCCGCTTTGCGCAACTTCTTGCATCGCCACGGTTTCTGCTGTCTGTGGCTGGCTCTGGGCCAACGCCGCCGTCGGATTGGCTATCAACATCGGCACCAGTGCCGTCGTCATCATCAACGCACCTGCAAAAACCGTCTTTTTGCTGCGGTTTTGCCGTGTCGCTGTCCCCCGGTTGGTCATTCAAACTCTCCGTTTTGGGTCATATGCCTGTTTGCGAATGCAAATAAAAACGCTTCTCATTCGCGCATACTTCACAAAACGTTGCCCCGAAGGATTTTTTCAAAAAAAGTTTCGGATTTTTTCAAAACGCTATTTGAAAACGATTTCAAGACGCCGAAACGACCAGAACCCAGGGGGTAATCTGGCGGACAACGCCATTCTGCGCGCGCGCAATGCCGCGCAATGCCGCAACCGGATCGGCAAGATTATAGACCCCGGTCACAGGGCGGGCTGCAAAACCACCATCCGTCACGATGATCGTCCCGCCGTAATACCGCCGCAACTGATCAACCACACTGCCAAGCGGCTGATCCTGTGCGATCAATTGCGCCTGTCGCCATGCCGCCACCTGTCCAACCGACACGTCGTTGCGTGTGACATTGCCCTGCCATGTCACACGGGCGGTTTGCCCGACTTCCAAAAGTTCGGATACCGGGGGCATCGCCCCGTCAAGATCAACCCGTACCAAGCCATGTTCGACCGTCACATCCGTTCCGCCCGGTTCGCGGCGCACGTCAAATCCGGTTCCCAAAACAGTGACGTCAACCGCATCACTTGAAACCCGGAACGGGCGTTCCCGATTGGGGGTAACATCAAAAAAGGCTTCGCCTTCCAACAAATCGATATGGCGCATACCGGTATCAAACCGTACCCGAATGGCGCTTTCAGGCGCCAATGTCACGGTGCTGGCATCGGCAAGCGTGATGGTCCGGACCTCGGCGGTTGCGGTTGAATAATCGGCCTGTAACGTGGTGGCGATTTTCGGTGCCATGACAAATGCCAAAAGCGATGCCGCAATCGCCATGCCGCCAAACCCAACCAATTGCCGCCGTCCGATCCGCCGTGCAACCGGTGAACGCCGTGAAGGTGCCGTTGATGATCGAACAAAAGAAGAAGCAGGGCGGGCTTGGTTTTGGGTTTGATCCACAACATGATCAGCGCCCACCCGCTGCGCGCTGCCATCCGCAACACCATCGCCGTCTTTGGCGCGCATTCCGGCAACGGCGGGTTGCCAGCGATCGGCATAGATCGGCAAGACACCTGCCATCATATCAGCCGCCTTGACCGTCGCATCCCACGCCTGTGCATTCACCGGGTCGCGGTCACGCCATGTCGCAAATTGCGTCTGGATATCGCGATCATCGGGCGCGTCCTGTAACAGGATCAACCAATCGGTCGCTTCCTTTGATGCCTTGGCCCGGATCGGGTCAGTGGTGCCTGCCATGCGTCTCTCTTATCCCTGAACGGTGCCAAGCACAGATGGCGTAAAAATCCCGGTCAACGGGCATGACCTTGAACGCGCTACAATAACTAAACGCATTGGCCGGGTACTTTTCTATAAATTTTCCAAACCCGGTTCATGCCTGCCCCAGTCGCTGCTTGCAATGATCAATCCCGTCGGCCACCAGCTTATGCGCAAGTGGCACCGATATATCGAGGAACTCTGCGATCTCGCGAAGTTTCGCACCGCCAAAACGATGCATTTCGCATGCAAGCCGGGTTCGTTCCGGAAGTTCGGCCAGCGCGGCCGCCACAATGGCGTATTGATCCTTGTAAAGGGCGACAGTTTCCGGGTTCGGCGCGGCATCGGCTGAAACGCGAACCGCTTCGTCATAATCGCCTGCTGCCGTCACGCGGTTTTCGCGCACCAGCCGTCGTTTGCTATCAAGGGCCAGATTGCGAACGATGCGATACAGATACCCGGTGGCATCATCGATAAACCGGCCCCGCGATGCTTCGTCAAAACGCAACCAGGCTTCCTGCACCAGATCTTCGGCCTGACCGGAACTGCCGATAATGCTGCGCGCATAAGTCACCAGCGCAGAACGATGGGACACAAAAAGATCAAGGGCGGCTGGTTTTCCGGGCAAAGGCATACTTCCCTCAGGACCGGCGTAAACAAGGATATTACGCGTCAATGATGTGACTATCAGATACTGAGACTAATTATCAATATCTTTTATACATGGTCCGTCACAATGCAATCGTACCTTGTTCTTTTGCTTAAAATCACACCCGCATTCATCCCAAACAAGCGAAATCATTTATCAATCAGGGTTATGATATATCCCTACGGATCGAAGGGATACTTGGCCTGCGCGCACAAACCTGTTAGCGACAGAGGTAAGGCACGCCAACTTGGCAAAAGATCAAAACAGAAGGATCGGGGATAATGCGCAAAAGCAGCATGGTCGTATTGGCAAGCGGGGCACTTGCCGCCACGTTCTTTTTCGTCAGCAATCAACTGGCCCATCGCGGCGAAGTACACGGCACTGTTGCGCGCGGCAAGGCCATTGCGGAACAAACCTGTTTGCGCTGCCATAATAAATTTGCCGGTGATCCCCATCCCGATCCGGCCATCACCACCCCGCCCCCGCTTGCCAGTTTCGGGCAACGCTGGCCGCTGGAAAATCTGGAAGAGGCCCTGGCCGAAGGCATCACAGTTTCCCATGATCAACTGACCATGCCGGAATTTTCATTTACCCCGGAAACCATCGCCGATCTTCTGGCCTATCTGGGTGACCTGACCAAACGCGCGGACAAGCAGTAAACCAGCCTGACAACGCCCAAAACCTGGATCACCGATCTGGCTGTCCCGATAGCCCCGATAGTCCCAAGTCGATAGCCCCATGATGAACCTGCACCAAACCCGGCTTTGTAAAATCAGGCTCAGGGCCCAGACCGGGTTGCCTTCTCACGTTCATGTGATCTTTCGTGATTAAATCGTGCACGATTAATTATTGCGATAGTCAATATCCAAGCCTACAACCATTTCATCGCAACACCGTTTTGCCGATCACCGGCGAAACCGGGAAAAGGGAAGATGAAATGCTCAACGTGAAAAATCTGCTGGCGGCCACCGCCGTTGCATTCGGCCTGATGGCGGCACAATCACCGGCTTTTGCCACCGGCACGGCAAAACCAACCATCGTTCTGGTTCATGGCGCCTTTGCCGCATCCGACAGTTGGGACGGCGTTGCCACGATCCTGCAATCTGATGGCTACCCGGTAATCAGCGTCGCCAACCCGCTGCGCAGTGTATCTGGCGATGCCAGCTATACCCGTTCGCTGATCGACAATATTGTCGGTGATATTGTTCTGGTCGGCCATTCCTATGGCGGGCCGGTCATCACCAACGCCGCAAAGGGTGCTGCCAATGTCAAATCGCTGGTCTATGTCGCGTCTTTCGCCCCGGAAAAGGGTGAAACCATCGCCGAACTGGCCGCAAAATTCCCCGGCGGCACATTGGGTGAAGCGCTGGCAACTCCCATCCCACTCGGCAATGGTGTTAACGACCTTTACATCGAACCGTCCAAATTCCATGCCCAGTTCGCCGCCGATGTCCCCGCTGATAAAGCCCGTCTGATGGCAACGGCCCAGCGCCCGGTCACGGACTTTGCCCTGAACGAGCCATCCGGCGATGCCGCATGGAAAGACCTGCCGTCATTTCACATCTTTGGCACCGCCGATAAAAACATCCCGCCCGCTGCCATGACATTCATGGCCGAACGCGCCAATTCACGCAAAACCGTCACCATCGACGGCGCATCCCACGTGGTTATGGTTTCAAACCCTGACGCAGTTGCCGACCTGATCATCGAAGCCGCCACCGCAAAATAAGTATCCCCGCCGCCCTCAACAATTGCCTGTCTTGCGCACCGCATTCCCCATGCGGTGCGCATTCTGCTTATCACCGGTCAGATCGCTTTCTTTGCCTGCCCCTCTGTAAATCTGTGATTGATCATCCATATGATCATGACAGATTAAGGAACAGAGGATCCCATGGCAGCTTGCGGCAGAATTACGTTGGTTATTCTATTAATGGTACTTGCACCAACGCTTGTGCATGCGCAAAAGCCACTGATCATCGCAACAAACATCTATCCGCCCTACGTCAATGAAGACGTCAAGAAAAGCTTCCTGCCCGCTCTGTTTGATGAAATCGGCACTGAAATGGGGATCGAGTTCAAGATTGTTCTGATGCCTTGGCTGCGCTGCGAACAGGAAGTCACCAACCTGAATATTTGGGGGGCAATCCCCTATACCCGAAACGCTGAACGTGATCAGTTATATCTGTTTTCCGACCCGATCTATACTTCCGACGCACATTTTTTTGCCTATCGGACGCCAGACAAGGCACCGGATAAAACAGTGCCTCTTGAATATGATGAACTAACGGATCTGCGCAAATGGCGCATCGGTGGCATTCAAGGTTACTACTACGAACCGCTTTTTGACAAAGCATCAATGGATGTCGACTATGCCCTTTCCGAAAACCAGAATTTCCGGCGCCTGAAACTGGGGCGGATTGACCTTGTTCCTGCGGCAACCACAGTGGGCTGGCACCTGATCAAACAGCTTTTCCCGCCTGATATCGCAAAAAATTTCTATACGCTGGATAAACCACTGGTCGACGGTGGCACTCTTCACCTGATGACATCGAAAAACTATCCCGAAACCCAGATCTTGTTAAAGCGCTTCAACCAAGCCCTGACAAAAGTCAAACAAAACGGTACTTTCGCCCGGCTGGTCGAAGAATACGGCTTGGTAATGCGCTATTGATCCCATCGATTTTACCAAGGCACAGGATTAAGGCGGAACGACACAAAACCGCCGGCACTGTCATGCATGCCAGTGCCGATTCCAGATCGTTTTCTGGCGTAACTCCCGAAAATTTTTCAAAACACCGAAGAAATGCAGCATAAGATGATCCGCGCCGAATAGCCCCAAACCCCTGTCTATTAACGGGTTTTGGCCCATTCGCAGGTGCAAAACATCATCCGTGTTTTCTTTTCCGCTTGACTTGAACCGATTCAATTCCAAAATTGGTCTGACGTCTGATGACCGACCAAATAAATGAGTCATAAACAGGCGGATTGAAATCAGATAAAGGTGTGATGTGTCGCAAGCAGCGGGTGCCACTATTCGACCAATTGAAACGTCGGGGCGTCGCGATGCGATTTTGCAATCCCTGACGCAATTCATCGTGCAATCGGATTTGAAACCCGGCGACCAACTCCCCCCCGAACGCGAATTGATGACGGGCCTTAAAGTCGGCCGGTCCAGCATCCGCGAGGCGATTGGCCATATGCAGGCATTGGGCATTGTTGAAATCAAACGCGGGTCCGGCACATACCTTAAACGCCCGGTCAGCGAACAAACCCTGTTCATGCCGCTTTCCATCGCCACCCAGCGCGACGGGTTGTTGCAAACCCTTGAAGTCCGGCGCGGGTTAGAAGTCGAAGCCAGCATGCTCGCCGCCAAACGCGCAACCCAAGAAGACATTGCGCAAATGCGCACAGCTCTTGATGCGATGGAGGCCGAACATCTTGAATTTGGCACCGCCGGTCAGGCCGACCTTGTCTATCACCTGTCAATCTATAAGGCGTCGGGCAATCCCTTGTTCGAACAGCTTTTGGGCCAGATGCGCCAAGCTTTTGAAAGCTTCTTTGCCAAGCCGTTCAACCGGTCGGATTTCGCCCGGGATTCCTTTGAATTTCACCGCATGCTGTTTGACGCCATTGTCGCGCGCGATCCTGAATCCGCCCGTCAACACACGCTTGCCATCCTTGAAATTGTCGAAAACGACATCGTGAGAATGTCCAATGAACAACAATAATTCAGATAAACCAGCAAACAGCAGAACACCGCACGCTCCCCTCGCGCAATCCACCACACTCGCCTATGACGAAAGCCATTTCGCCAATGCCGTGGTGCCGCCAATTTTTCAGAACTCGCTTTTCGTGTTCGAAAACTTCGCCGAAATGGTTGAAACCTATGCCGGGCGCAAAAACCGGCCGGTCTATTCCCGTGGCCTGAACCCGACGGTGCGCGCCTTCGAGGAAAAGATCGCCGCCCTTGAAAAAACCGACGACGCCCTTGGCCTTGCCAGTGGCATGGCCGCCATTTCATCCGCGGTCCTGTCGGTGGTCCGGCCCGGGGATCGCATTGTCGCGGTCGAACATCTTTATCCCGATGCCTTTCGATTTTTCGAAATGTTCCTGCGCGATATGAATGTCACGGTCGATTATGTCGATGGCCGCGATCCGGCCGCGGTCGAAGCCGCCATTCCGGGGGCGAAAATCCTCTATCTTGAAAGCCCGACAAGCTGGACTTTCCACACCCATGATATTAGCGCCCTTTGCAAAATTGCCCGCAAAGCCGGTGCAGTTTCGATGATTGATAACAGCTGGGCTTCGCCGATTTTTTGCCAGCCCGCCACATTGGGCTGTGACGTGGTGATCCATTCCGCCTCAAAATACCTCGGCGGGCATAGCGATGTTGTCGCCGGTGTGATTGCCGGATCGGCGGAATTTATCGGCAATGTCCGATCCACCATCCTGCCCTATCTGGGCGCAAAACTTTCGGCCTTTGAAGGCTGGCTGTTGCTGCGCGGGCTTCGCACTCTTTCGGCCCGCATGCGCGAACATGAAAGATCGGGATTGATCATTGCCCAAAATTTGGCGGATCACCCGGAAATCGTCGCGGTTCACCATCCGCGTCTGGGCGGGCAAACGCCCCCCGGTCTGACCGGATCATCCGGTCTGTTTTCGTTCGAGTTTTCCCCGAATATCGACATCCCGAAATTTGTTGATGCATTGCGCATCTTCAAGATCGGCGTGTCATGGGGCGGACACGAAAGCCTGATTGTGCCCGCACTGGTGACGCGCGCACAAGTCGGCGGACCCAATTCGGCATTGCGATTTGGCGTGCTTGAAAATCTGGTCCGCCTGCATATCGGCCTCGAAAGCCCGGACGACCTTTGGTCCGACCTGACACAGGCGATCGGGGCGAGCCTGAAGTAAGAATACTCTTTAAAAACAGGGAACTTCACAATGAATTGGAAAACAACACTTCTGGCAGGTGTGACATCACTCGCACTGACAAGCCAGGCCTATGCCGATACCACGCTTAAGCTGGTTGAAGTGATCACAAGCCCGGAACGCACCGAAACCCTTAAGGGGCTGGTGGCAGAATACGAAGCTGCCCATCCCGGTGTGAATGTGGAAATCACCTCCCTGCCATGGGGTCAGGCGTTTGAAAAATTCGCCACCATGGTATCCGCGGGCCAAACGCCCGATCTGGTAGAAATGCCCGATACCTGGCTAACCCTTTATGCCAACAACCATATGCTTGAAAGTCTGGAGCCGTATATCAAGGATTGGGACGGTGCCAAAACCTTGAACGACCGGGCGATTGAATTTGCCCGCTCTGCCGATGACACGGCCTATATGATGCCCTATGGCTTCTATCTGCGCGCGATGTTCTATAACAAAAAGCTGTTCAAGGAGGCCGGTGTTACCGAAGTTCCCAAAACGCTTGAAGACTTCCGTGCCGCAGCTGAAAAAGTATCCGCCCTGCCGGGCAAAACCGGTTATTGCATGCGCGGCGGCCCCGGCGGCCTGAATGGCTGGGTGATGTTTGGCGCGGCCGCGGCCGGATCGAACGATTTCTTCACCAAAGACGGCGACAGCACCTTTAACTCCGAAGGCTGGACCACGGGCCTTGAATATCTTGTCGATATTTACAAAGACGGCCTGGCCCCAAAAGACAGCCTGAACTGGGGCTTTAACGAAATCGTCGCCGGTTTCTATTCCGGCACCTGTGCAATGCTTGATCAGGACCCGGATGCCCTGATCGCAATTGCCAGCCGCATGAAAGAAGAAGATTTCGGTGTGACCACCATGCCAAAAGGCCCGTCGGGCAAAGCGTTTCCGACCATCGGTTATGCCGGCTGGTCAATGTTTGCCGATAGCGAACATAAGGACGAGGCATGGGACCTTCTTTCCCATCTGTCCTCCAAAGACAGCAACCTTGCCTGGAACAAACGCATCGGCGCGCTTCCGATCCATAATGGTGCTGAAAGCGATCCGTTCTTTGCCAGCCCGCAGTTCGAAGGCTGGTTCAAGGAACTGTCCGATCCGGATGTTCATCCGACCGTCATGCCGTTCCATCTTGAAGAATTCGCCTTCTTCAAGGACAGCATCGTCATCCGCACCAGTCAGGAAGCCATGCTGGGCCGGATCACGGCCAAAGAACTGGCAACCCAGTGGGCAGAATACCTGACCCCGGCACAGAAAAACTGGATGGCGGCAAATCAGTGAGCACTGCAATGCAGGCCGGAAAACTCCCCGTCGCAAGGCGGGGAGTAATCTCAAGAAGGCTGTCCGGCATTCTCGAACCATACCTTTATGTTTCCCCCGCATTGGTCCTGATCATTGCGGTGATGTTGATGCCCCTTGTTCTGGGGCTAAGCTATGCCTTCCGCGATATTCGGATTCTCAATCCGTTTAGCGGCGGCTTTGTCGGCATGGCCCATTTCCAAACTCTGCTGACCGATGATGCATTTTTGGGCGCATTGGCCAATACCGCGTGGTGGACTTTCGGCTCCCTGTTATTCCAGTTCTCGCTTGGCCTTATCCTTGCCCTGTTACTTAACCGGGAATTCCCGGGACGTCGGATTATACAGGCTTTGGTCTTTCTTCCCTGGGCCGTGCCGACCTTTTTATCCGGGCTTAACTGGGCCTGGATGTTCAACCCTGTGGTTGGGCCGTTGCCGCATTGGTTTACCGCCCTTGGCCTGATGGATGAACCATTCAATATATTGTCCGATCCGGACCTTGCGATGTGGGGGCCGATTGTCGCCAATATCTGGTTTGGTATTCCGTTCTTTGCCATCACGCTTTTGGCCGCCCTGCAATCCATCCCCAAGGAATTATACGAGGCCGCATCAATTGATGGCGCCACAACCCGTCAGAAATTCATCAGCATCACCTTGCCGTTCCTTGCACCGACCATTGCGATCACCTTGATGCTGCGCACCATCTGGATTGCCAATTTTGCCGATCTGATTGTCGTCATGACCAATGGCGGCCCGGCCGATTCAACCCAGATCGTTGCCTCCTATATCTTCACCCAAGCCTTCCGCCGCCTTGATTTCGGCTATGCCTCGGCGATTGCCGCTGTGCTGCTGGTCTTGTTGCTGGCCTATGCGCTGGGTGTGATTGCGCTGCGTCGCGCCATGACGCATGCCGATAGTTAGGATCAGGAACAGATAACATGAACCTTTCCGGAAATTCACCCACCCAAAAGGCGATCTATTGGGGCAGTCATTACCTGATGATTGCCGCCTTTGTCGTCTTTGCGCTGTTTCCGCTGTATTGGCTGCTTAAGGTTTCCGTGACACCAAATGACATCCTGTATACCGAAGGGGTGCGGATGTGGCCGTCGCGGACAACGTGGGAAAATTACACTTTCGTCCTGACCCAAAGCAACTTTCCGCATTACTTCCTGAACTCGGTCATCGTTGCGGGTACCACGGCGATTGTCACCACCATGGTTGCCGCCGTCACCGGCTATTCGTTTTCGCGCTTTGCCTTTCGCGGCAAGGTGATCATCGTCGCCCTGATGCTGATCACGCAGATGTTCCCGCTGGTCATGCTGATCGCGCCGATCTTTAAAATTCTGGCCCCGCTTGGCCTGACCGACAGCCTGACCGGTTTGATCATCGTCTATACGGCGTTCAATGTGCCCTTCGCGACCTTCCTGATGCAGTCGTTCTTTGACGGCATTCCCAAGGACCTCGAAGAAGCCGCGATGATCGATGGCAACACGCGGTTCCAAGCCTTCCGGCGCATCATTTTGCCGCTCACCCTTCCGGGGGTCGCGGCAACGCTTGGCTTTGTCTTTACCGCCGCCTGGAGCGAGCTTCTCTTCGCCCTCATGCTGGTCAGCAGTGACGCGGCATCGACCTTCCCGGTCGGGTTGCTGTCATTCGTTTCAAAATTCAGTGTCGATTTCGGTCAGATGATGGCAGCCGGTGTGCTGGCCCTGATCCCGGCCTGCGCGTTCTTCCTGTTGATCCAGCGTTATCTGGTACAGGGACTGACCGCTGGCGCGGTAAAAGGATAAGAGGACCAAAATGGCTTCTATAGAAATTGCAAATGCCGTCAAAAGCTATGGCGCGGTCGATGTCCTGCACGGGATCGACCTTGATATCCAGGATGGTGAATTCATCGTTCTGGTCGGCCCGTCGGGCTGTGGCAAATCAACGCTTTTGCGCATGATTGCCGGGCTTGAAGACATCACATCGGGCGATATTTCAATTGGCGGCACAATCGTCAATGAATTACAGCCCAAAGACCGCGACATCGCCATGGTGTTCCAATCCTATGCGCTCTATCCGCATATGTCGGTCGCCGAAAATATGAGCTACGCGCTTACATTGCGCAAAACCGCCAAGGAAAAGATCACGGATGCGATCACCAATGTCGCAGATATCCTTGGCCTAAGCGCGCTTTTGGAACGTCGGCCCAAGGCCCTTTCGGGCGGGCAGCGCCAGCGCGTGGCGATGGGGCGCGCAATTGTCCGTAAACCACAGGCGTTTTTGTTTGATGAACCGCTGTCAAACCTTGATGCGCGGCTTCGCGAACAGATGCGATCCGAAATCCGCAAATTGCATCGTCGCCTTGGCGCAACTTCGGTCTATGTCACCCATGACCAGATCGAAGCCATGACCATGGCCGATCGGATTGTCGCCATGCATGACGGCATCATCCAACAGGTCGGAACCCCGATTGAAATCTATGATCGTCCGGCGAATATCTTTGTCGCCAGCTTCATCGGATCACCGGCGATGACCTTCCTTGAAGGGACCTATGAAATCGCGGCCAATGGCAATGCCGGGGTGCGCATTGCCGATGGTGCCCTGATCCCGGTGCTGCCTGCACAGGGGGCAACCGCCAATCAGGCGGTGACACTGGGTGCCCGGCCCGAACATATCGGCATTGTCGGCGATGACAAAGGCGGCATTCCCGCCCGTGTTGACCTGATCGAACCGATGGGCCTGTCAACCCTTGTTCATGTGTCGCTGGCGGGTAACCCGGTCAAGATTTTCACCCTTGATCGCCCGGATTTTGCCGCTGACAGCATCATCCACATCACGTTTGACATGGAAAAAATCCACGTCTTTGACACCAAAACCCAATTGCGCCTGCCACCGCAAAGCGAACCACACACCGCCAAAACGGCATAACCGGACGGTATCAACAGCCCCACCGAAACCTTCCGCGCTGTTTGCACCTTAATATCTACCCGGCGCATCAAACTCAAAGGCCGCAAGTCACATGCTTGCGGCCTTTGGCGTATCCCCTGCCCCAAAAGGCTCCTACACGCGCGAAGGTCACATGCCCCTTCTTCGTTATTTGCTGCTTCTTGGCATGGTTTGTTTTGGGATCACATCCGCATCAGCCACCCCGCATCTTAAACCCTATCGAATTTTATGCGACAAAACCCCCAAAAAACCGGCCATCACAACAACACATCCGGTTATTACCCCCTGACCAAAGCAACATTTCACCTTTTAGGCGCAACAACCAAAGCGCGACGCGACAAAAGGGGCATAGCTGTGCTATCGAATTGTCATACAGTTTAACGGCTCCAATGCGCGAATGTGATCACCCTCGCACCGCCGATCCGTTTCCAACCTCGACAGCTCGACAGGAAGATGACATGCGTACTGTTTATGTGAACGGCCAGTATGTGCCGGAAAATGAAGCCACGATTTCGATTTTCGATCGTTCCTTCCTGTTTGCCGATGGCGTCTATGAAGTCACCTCGGTTCTGGATGGCAAACTGATCGATTTTAACGGCCATATGACCCGTCTTGCCCGCTCGCTTTCGGAACTGGGCTTTACCTATGTTCCCGATATTGATGAACTGCTTGCGGTTCACCGCGAACTGGTCAAACGCAACAATGTGACCGAGGGTCTGGTTTATCTTCAGGTCTCGCGCGGCTCGGCCGGGGATCGTGATTTCGCGATCAACAAGAATACCCCGGCAACGCTGGTTTTGTTCACGCAGTCCAAATCGCTGATCAAATCCGCCCTTGCCGAACGCGGCCAGAAAATCCTGACCTACCCGGATGTGCGCTGGCGCCGGTCTGACATCAAAACCGTTCAGCTTCTCTATGCGTCGCTTCTCAAAACCGAAGCCGCCGCCAAAGGGGCCGATGATGCATGGATGGTACTTGATGGTTACATCACCGAAGGCTCGTCAAATAACGCCTATATCGTGACCAAGGACAACGTCATCGTCACCCGCCAGCTTTCCAACGACATCCTGCACGGCATCACCCGCAAGGCGGTTTTGAAATGCGCCGAGGAATTGCAGCTTAAAGTCGAAGAACGCCTGTTCACGGTCGATGAAGTCTTAAACGCCAAAGAAGCCTTCTCAACCTCGGCCTCGGCCTTTGTCTGCCCGGTCGCCGAAGTTGACGGCACCAAAATCGGCGATGGCAAACCCGGCCCGATCGCCAAACGCCTGCGCGAGATTTACATCGAAGCCAACCGTGCGGCGGCAATCTGATCGCCCCAAGACTTGCGTCCCAAAACACAAAACGCCGCCGGATCATTCGGGCGGCGTTTTCTTTGCTGGCCTCAATGCCGGGTTTGACTTAAATCTCGAAAACAGATGATGTTTTTCGTCATTCACCATCAAGCGGGGAAAGCGCCCAATAACGATGACAACGCAGCACAACCTGACCGGCATTGTTTTGATGTGCATCGGTGTTGCAGCCCTTTGCATCAATGATGCGCTGGCCAAAAACCTGATGGATCATTATTCCCCGATCCAGATCATTTTCCTGCGCAATGTGATTGCCCTGCCCTTTGCCGTCATGCTGGCGCTTAAAATGGGCGGACCGCGCGCGCTTCGGTCTCATCGGCCGGGCGTTCATTTCCTGCGCGGGTTCATCTGGATTACGGCGACGGTTCTGTTCTTTACCAGCATCCATCATCTGGGCTTGGCAGAGGCCACCGCCATTGCCTTTGTCGCCCCGCTTTTCATCACCGCACTCTCCGCACTTTTCATTACGCGGGTCGGGTGGCGGCGCTGGCTTGCAGTAGTTGTCGGCTTTGTCGGGGCCTTGGTGATTGTCCGCCCCGGTGCGGCAACCTTTGATCCGGTCCTGCTCCTGCCGGTTGCCACGGCCTTTACCTATGCGCTTTTGATGCTCAGCGCGCGTTTTGTCGATACACGTGAAAGCGTGTGGACGCTACTGTTGTATCTCAGCACGGCCAGCGCGATCCTGACCGGCTTGATCGTGGTCTTTTTCTGGACGCCGGTCCGCGCCGAAGACATCTGGCTGTTTATCGCCATTGCGTTTTTTGGCACCAGCGGCATGACCCTGATCACCCAGGCCTTCCGCGTCGCCGATGCCCCCACGGTCGCCCCGTTTGATTACACCGCGCTGATCTGGGCGACTGGTTTGGGCTGGTATTTCTGGGGGGAAACGCCCGATGTGCTGACCTTTATCGGGGCCGCCATCATCACGGCAAGCGGGCTGTTCGTCATCTTCCGCGAACGGCGCATTGCCAAAAACTGATCCCCAACACCCCGTGCCCTTAATCGCGGGGCTTCACGCCATAGGTCTTCATCGCCCCGGCCCGCATGTCGGCTTCTGTGACATCAGGATTAACGCGATAGCTCGGGGCAATAATCTCGCGCGCTTGATCAATTGTCACATCAATCACCATGCCAACCTTGAACGCATCCCCGGCCATGCCTTGCAGGATCGCATGACGATCCTCAAATCCGGCATCACCCTTTTTCAAAAGCGTGGCCGCGCCATAAAGCTGCCAGCCGCGCTGCGAAAACACATCGACAAAACTCACACAAACGCGTGGGTTTTGGCGAATATTCTTCACCGATTTCGGGGATGCGATATTGGCGATGATAATGCGATCCGCGCCAAAACAGGCAAAGATTTCCTTCGGACTGACCGATGGTCCGTCTTCGGATGTTGTCGCCAGCCAACATAAAACCGACCGCTCTGCATAATCACGAATGTCATCTGTCAGCAACATGGATTTCCCATTTTCTGGTTGCCATGCCACTCTGACACCCATAATGAAAACCACAAAAACAAAACCCGCCTTCCTATGGGAAAAGCGGGCATATGCCGGGGCAAAGTGGATCAGTAATTCGCGTCAAACTTCGTCTTCTCGCCGCGCGCAGCAGCCGCTTCGGCGATATTACGCAGCAAATCACGTTTACTTTTGGTGCGATATTTTCCGGAATTACGCGCAACATAATCCATTCCGGAATAACCAAGCTCGGCCTTTTTCCGGTCAATGGACTCTGAAAGCTGTTCAAGCGTCATTCTGCGCATCAATGTGCTCTTCTAAAAATGAAAGCCCGAAATCACCCGCGGTTTCTTCGGAAATTCTACGATCAAGATATGCCTTATCGACAGTTTCTGCAAGTTTCAGAAGTTCCGCCGCCTGATTAAGCATATCGAAGCGCATCGCTGGCGGGACGTTGTATTGTCCCATGCGATCCGCAATCAGATCTTCGACCGCGATAAAATCGACACTTCCACCATCCACCAGATCAATAACCAGTATCTTGTCCTGATCAGCCTGCCCTTCCATCAAGGTACGACCGACAATCTCGACACCAAAGCCAAAATCAAGATGCTGGAAACCTCGCGCAAATGCGCCAGCTCCGACACTGCGGACAAAACCGATCATCTCAAGCGCTTCTTCAAGCTCCACCTGCCACGGTGTAACAATATCGATATCGCCGGAAACCAGCGCACCTTGCGTATAAAGCTCAACAGCAGCCCCGCCAACGATCACCGGGCGTTTAAAACCTTTGCTTTCAACAATGTCGAAAGCACGCGACAACAATTCCAAAACACTGACAAAGTCATCACGATAGGCCATATGTCACCAACAAAAATCCCCAATCGCATAGGTAATCTGTCGCCCTGTCACGCGCAGCAGATCATCCAGCTTCCGACGATCGGGCAACGTCCCGCGCGGTGCGTCCAGTTCCTCGGCATGGATACCACCGGTGACAAAGGCGATATCAAGCCCGGCATTGCTTGATCCGGCCACATCGGTCGAAAGGCTGTCGCCCACCACCAAAAGCTTTGCATCCGGTCCTTTATCAAACATCTTCAAACAAAAATCATAGGCACTTGCCAGCGGCTTGCCTTCCCAGCGAACATCACCGCCCAATTCTTCGTACCGTCCGGCAATCGCCCCGGCGCAAATAATGCGATCCCCGCCGCGGATCACTTCCCGGTCCGGGTTTGGGCACAGCATCGGCAAATTGCGTGCCTTGGCGGCATGCAGCAAATCTTCGTAAACCGATACCGCGTCATAATCATCATTTGGCCCGGTCACCAAAAGCCAATCGGCGTCTTCGACCGTCTTGACGACCTCAACATCCTGTCCTTCAAACATCGACATATCGCGCACCGGCCCAACACGCATCACCTTGCGGCCAAGCTTGGCGTACCACGGGTCGCTGCGGGCCAAAAGCTGGGTATAGGCGATCTCGCCAGTGGCCACCGCCGGACCATAAAGATCCCGCGCAATGCCCATATCCCCCATCCGTCCGACCACAACGCTGGACCGGCGCGGTGCATTGGATAAAAGCGCAACCGGCACCCCCGCCTTTTTAAGCGCCTGCATCGCGGCGATTGAATTGGGATAGGCCGTCACCCCGTCATGCACCACGCCCCAAAGATCAAGGATCACGGCATCATAATTTTTGATCACTTCCGACAGGCCGCTGATCATCTGATAGTTGGTGCTGACAGACATTTATGCTTTCCACTTCGTTATAAAATCGTCGTCATCGCGGCTTCGGCCAAATGGTTTCCCGTCTGCGCGGGAATGACGGGAAAGCACAAAGCCATCCCCCCATTCGTCACTCCTGCTAAGGCAGGAGACCGCCGGGGCCATCGCGCCGCAACTCAAAAAAGGCGCGGCAAGCCCAAAACCTTATTCCGTCGCCCCGCCCTCTGGCCCGGCTTTGCTTTTTGGCGCCGCCCGTTTGGATGCTGCCGTCGTTTTTGATGGCGTCTTGGCGGTTGGCTTTTTAGGGGTCGGTTTTGCCGCTTCGGCTTCGGCTTTGGCCGGTTTGGCTGCTGCCTTTACCGCTGCCTTGGCTTCGCGGGCTTCATCCGCCGGGGCGCGACGCCCTGAAATCTCGGGGAATGCCGCACCCACCGCATCGGAAACATGGGTAAAGCCATCCTTGCGCAACCGACGGGCCAAGTCTTCCTTGATATCGGTCACCAGCTCAAGCCCGTGATAAACCAAGGCAGAATAAAGCTGCACCAGCGACGCCCCGTTCAGGATTTTCTCATAGGCATCCTTGCCCGATGTAATCCCGCCAACCCCGATCAGGGGCACCTTGCCCTCGGTCAAACGGTAAAAATCCGCCAGAACCTGGGTCGAAGGCTCCATCAACGGCGGGCCGGAAAGACCGCCCTTTTCATCCTGATCATAGCTATTCAAACCGACCGGTCGGTCTATTGTGGTGTTCGACACGATCATGCCGTCGATCTTAACCTTAAGCACCACCGCCGCAATGTCGGCTTTGTCTTCCTCGGTCAAATCCGGCGCGACCTTAAGCAACACCGGAACACCCTTGGCAAAGTCATTGCGTGCTTTCAAAACCGCGTTCAGCAATTTTTCAAGCGGGGCCCGCCCCTGCAACGCACGCAAGCCCGGCGTATTGGGTGAAGAAACATTAACCACCAGATAATCGGCATAAGGGCCAAGCGCCTTAACGCCCTTGACATAATCCTCGGCCGCATCGGCCGAATATTTGTTTTTGCCAAGGTTGGCGCCCAAAATGCCCCGGCGTGCGCGTTTGCGCAGGCGATCGGCAACAACTTGCGCCCCGTCATTGTTAAAGCCCATGCGGTTGATCACCGCCCGGTCAGAATACAAACGGAAAAGCCGGGGTTTGGGATTGCCCGGTTGGGGTTCTGGCGTCACCGATCCGATTTCAACAAAACCAAACCCGTGTGACAGTGCCTGATTGGGCACCTCGGCGTTTTTGTCAAATCCGGCGGCAAGCCCGACCGGATTGGCAAATTTGCGCCCAAAGACTTCGGTTTCAAGAACCGGCGTCGCATCCATCGCGTCATCGTCACGCGGCACCAGATTTTGTTTCAACGCGCAAAGTGCCAAACCATGTGCCGTCTCGGCATCGATCCAGCGTACAACCGGCAAAACCAGCGATTTATACCACCCCATCCGACAGGCTCCGTACTTGTAAACACCTGCCCTGTTCTTACGCGTGGTGATGCAGCAGAGCAAGTTTCAATCTCCCGCTCTGCTGCTCCCCGCCACCTTTGGGTATCATCGCTATTGGTGAAAACAGCTTTCCGGGGTCATAACTCCAACATCAATTTTCCGGCCAGCACCGCCTCTTGCCGGTCTTGCACCACCTTCATCGGAAAATTAAACAGTCTTCCCGATATTGTCGCGATGCGGTCTGTCAGCAAATTCCGCAGCCCTTCATCGCGGGTGATATAAATATAGCCTTTGCAATAGGTATTTAACGCCGTGCGATGCTGTTTTATCCAGACATTGGATGCTTTTTCATCCTCATGTGGCTCATCATCATGATCATGGCTGGCCGGAATCCAGACAGCGACAAAAGGAACTTTTTGATCCAAAAGCCGTTCCAACCCGCCCAAAACACCTTCCAGACGGTTATCATCGTCAAGTTCGGGAAACCGGACAAACGCAATCGGCCAACTGCCCAGATCAAAGAAAACCGGGCTTGGTACGGGCCCGAAAAAGCCTGCCGGCAAATTGTTATCAGCTAACATTAATCGTTTCTTCCAATGAGAGTAAGCAGAAGGAACACCATGGCAAACAGTGCCGCCGCCCCCGCCGCATAAAACAGCCCCCAATTAACAAGCGGTACGACCTGTGCCGCGGCCACCGTCATCAGGGTGCTGCCAAAACGGCTGATACCGTAATACGCGGCATAGTCGGTGGCAGGCTGTGTTCCGGCGGACCAACCAATGATTTTTGTCGCAAGGATGACGTAAATCCCGCTCACCCCCGCGCCAATCGCCACCGCCCCGACAATGGCAACCAAATGGTTTTCAAACGAAAACCCATAGGCCATGGCCAAAAGGGCGACAAAGGCAAGTGCCGCAAAGACCAGCATACTGCGGACAAGCCCCATATAGCGCATCAAGGGGATGGAAACCGCCGATGTCACCAACATGGACAAAGGGCCAAGCGTGCCAACAATCCATCCGATTTCCCCAATCGGCACACCGATATCAACCAGCATCAATCGATTAAGCCCGACAAGGGGGAACATGATGCAACAGGCCACGGTCAACAAAAACAGCCGCATCCGCAACACAGGTGTCCGCAGCAACCGCATAAGGCTGGCGCCGCCGCTATTTTCTGAAGCGACACGGGGATTAAAGCGCGGATCATCCAATCCCCTAAGGGCAAGCACAGGACACAGCAACAAACCCAGCAACCCTGCCAGAATCAGGAAGGTTGTCTGCCATCCCAAAACGCCGGAAAGGGCGACAAAGACGCCGCCCCCCAGCATGGTTCCAACCGACAATGCGGCAAGTTTTGTCGCCGAAGCCACCGATCGCCAATCGGGGGAAATGACCTGTACCGCCAAGGCATCAAGGGCAATATCCATGGTTGCAATCGCAACCACGATACCAAAGCCAAAAACGAACAGCGCCAATGGACTGGCCCCTTCGTTGAAGGCAACAACGGCAATGCCAAGAACGGCGATCCCCTGCATTGTCACGATCCAGCCAAGCCTGCGTGACAGGAATGGCAGGCGGATACGGTCAATCACAGGCGCCCACAAAAACGTCAGCCCAAAGGGCAAATACAACAGATAAATCCAGCCAGCCGTGGCAATATCTATCCCTTGGGCCCGCATGACCGTTGGCATACCGCCATTGACCACACCCATCACCACCCCAAATCCGACATAAAGCGCATTGAGCCCGAACAAAATCATACTGTTCTGGCGCAATGCAGGATTATGGCGCATCGCGGCAAGCAAGCCTTCGCGTTGCATCGACGTCTTACCAAGCATATTTCAAAGAAACATAGATGGTTCGGCCATTGCCATAGTTACAAAAGTTGTTGCTAAGGCACGTGACATAGGTTTCATCGGCAAGGTTGGTGACATTCATCTGGGCTGTGACCTTTTCCAGACGGCTGTCAAGCGCCCCAAGGTCATAGCGCATCATGGCATCAAACAGCGTGTAATCCGGCACATCCAGGCGCGTGGCACCGGCGGTAAAGGCATTGGGGCTGTACCCGCCAACGGATTCACCGACATAACGCACCCCGCCGCCAACGGTAAGGCCATCCATCAAACCACGATCAAAGCTGTGATCAAGCCAAAGTGACGCCGTAACATCGGGAATGGCAATCGGTGCATCACCAACGTCATAGCCGACACTTTCCGTGACCTCTGCGTCGGTAAAGGTCACATTCCCGATAACATTGGTCTGCGCGGTCAACGCAACCTTTGCTTCAAATTCGACACCTTTGGAATGAACTTCGCCCGTTTGATATTTCTGAGTGGGCGATTTGGTCGCAACGACATCTTTCTGGACGATATCGAAATAGGCCATTGTAAACAGCGCATCAAACGATTGCGGTTCATATTTGACGCCAAGCTCATACTGTTTGGCCGTGGTCGGATCCAAGGCATTGCTCAGATAATCCGTACCACTTACCGGAAGATAGGACGTTGCATAACTGGCATAAGGTGCAACACCATTGTCAAAGTTATAAACGGTGCCTGCTTTCCAGCTAAAGGCAGTATCATTCTGGGTCTGACGGGTATTTGTCCGGTTATTATCGGTGACCGTGCGAACATGATCAACGCGCCCGCCAAGCAGGAAGTTCCAATTGTCGATATCAAGCTGATCCTGAACATACAGCCCGGACTGGCTGATGGTCTGGTCCTGATCAATAAAGGGTGACAGCGATACCGATGTGGCAACCCCATAAACCGGGTTCAGATAATCAATCGACGGCGCAGAGGCACCGTAAAGACGAACCTGCGAGGAATCCGAATATTTATAATCGAACCCCATAAGCGCGGTATGGGCGACTGAACCGGTATCAAAATCGGCCTGTGCCTGCAAATCCGATGTCACCCCCGATGTCTGTTCGTCGGTCGTCAAGGCATACCGGTTGATCGTGTGATTGTCCGCGGCAAGACTTGACGTTGCAATATCCTTGGTCATCACATCCACGCTAAGATAGCGAAGATTGTGACGCATCGTCCAGGTATCGCTGATCTGATGTTCCAACTCGTACCCAACCGAGAATTGTTCCCGGTCAAAGTCGGAAAAAGCCGGATCACCATCATTGAAATCACGTGCAATCTGCCCGGCCGGACTGGTCAACAATGACCCAACCGTCGGCAGAATACCGTAATAACCGCCTTCCGGGTCACGCTGATAATGGGTCAGGATCGTCAGTGACGTATCGTCGGTCGGCTTCCATGTTACCGATGGTGCGACATAAATACGCTGTTCCTCGGTGTTAACGACTTGGGTTTCACTATCGCGCCCCAAGCCAACAAAACGATAAAGAACCGAACCGTCATCCGTCACCGGGCCAGATACATCAACCGCGGCCTGATACCGGTCATGGCTGCCAACAAGAAACTCGACCTCGCCGCGTGCGTCCTCGGTCGGGCGTTTGGTCACGGAATTAACCAGCCCCCCCGGCATCGCCGACCCATAAGTGGTTGAAGACGGCCCTTTCAGAACTTCAATCCGTTCCACACCATATGTGTCGCTTTGGGCAATGGCATATCCCGGCCCGCGCAACATGCTTAATCCATCCTGATATTGGATCGGATCGCTTGGTGACCCAAAACCACGGATATAGGGAATATCATAGCGCGATGCCGAACCACGGATTTCTGCGGCAACACCGGATGTATAACGCAGGGACTGGGTAATGCTTTGCGCTTGTTGGATTTCGACCTGATCACGCGTAACAACCGAAATCGATTGCGGCGTTTCGATCAATGGCGTGTCGGTTTTGGTTCCCGTCGCACTGCGCGTTGCAACATACCCGTCAACCGGGCCTGTCGCGGTTTGGATCCGCCCCTCGACCATAACCGGGTCAAGCAATGTCGCACCATCCTTGCCATCGACAATCCGTTCAATCGCAACGGTTGACCGCGAAACCGCATAAAAAAGACCACTTCCCGACAAAAGACGGCGCAGCGCCTCTTCTGTCACCATTTCCCCCTGAACGGCAGGTGCTGAAATACCCTGGGCAACATCCCCGTCAACAGTAACCTGAATACCCGATTGCTGACCAAACGCGACCAGCGCATCTGTCAGGGCCTGTGCCGGAATATTGAAATTCTGTACCGCTTGGAATTTTTCGGAAAAATCGGCCGGTAACGATGCTTCCTGTGCCCGAACCTGTCCGACCGGATACACCGAACAAAGCGCCGTTGTTACCGCCAAAATCCCTGCAAATGCGACATGTCGATTGACCACCCCAAAACGAATTCTTTCCCCCTTGATCACGTCAAGTTCCACCTTCTGTTGTATGTTGACATCCGGCCACATCACAAATGCGATTGCATCGCAATGTCGTCCTATAGAGGGAACGTCACGTAAAAGAGATTTTCTCTAAAAAGTTATATTTTTTGAAAAATTGTTGTTTCTCAAAAGGTTAACTATTGGAAACAATGACCAGCCAGGGCGACACCTGCCAAAGGACTGCGTTCTGTGCCCGGGCAATACCGTATAAGGCCTCCAGCGGATCAGCCAGATTGTAAACGCCGGTAACGGGTTTGGTGGCCAGTTCGTCACCAAGCACGATAATCTTCCCCGCATAATGGCGTCGAAGCTGGTCAACAACGGCGCCAAACGGTTCATAACGGGCAACAATCTGGTTTTGCCGCCAGGCCGCAACGTGATTTGCCGGGCGTTTCCCACGTTCATAGGACCCCGACCAATCAATGCGAAGCGATTGCCCCGCGCCGAGTGTCTCTGCGACAAGGGGAAGACCATCATTGATATAATCAACACGCACTTTCCCGTGCTCGACCGAAACATCAACACCGTCATCGTTTCGCAGCACGTCAAAAGCAGTGCCAAGCACGGTCGTGTTAACGCCTTTGGCCGCGACCCGAAATGGGCGTTCCGGATTGGGGGAAACCTCGAAAAAGGCTTCGCCATCCAAAAGCCGGACATTTCGCACATCGGCATTATAGGTAACCGTAATCGCGCTTTCAGGTGCCAACGTCACGCTACTGCCGTCTTCAAGCGTGATGGTCCGCGTTTGCGCCGTGCCCGTCATGTAATCCGATTGCAGATCCCGCAAAATATTTGGCCCGACAATTGCCGCCACAAGACAGGCCGCAACGCCAAGCCCGGCAAAACCGAATGTTGCGCGACGCCCGAAACCGGCGGACCAAAATGGCTTGCGTGCAAGACGGTCGGCCTGTTTTCGCCTAAACCGGAATGCGCGATCTCTGATGCTCTTCGCACGGTCGGCACGCCGCACATTTTCAAGCAACGGCGTCCATTTATCGGCATGGACCGGCGTTGCCATATCCATTGCGTTTGACGCATGCTGCATGGCTTGCCATGCGGTTTGGTTTACCGGGCTGCGGTTAAGCCATTTTTCAAAATCGCCGCGCAGTTCTGCATCGTCGGGATCGTCCTGCAACAGAACAAGCCAACTCGTTGCGTCGCGTGATGCCGCTTTCTCGATATCTTGCGTGTTCGCAGTCATACGCTTCCTTCAGCCCCGACCAGAACGAACTGAAACGTTGGTGATCGACTGTTGCAATCCTAAAAGCCTTCTAATGACTAAACGCATATCACACGATTTTTTATACAAGTTTCCAGATTTCAGCAAGGTCACGGCCACCCCAGTTGCTCCTTGCAATGCTGCACCGCATCGGTCACCAATCTGTGTGCCAGCGGCAGGGAAATATCCAATGCCGCCGCAATTTCACGAAGCTTGGCCCCGCCGAAACGATGCATCTCAAAGGCAATCCGGGTACGGTCGGGCAATTGCGCCAATGCGTTCATGACCAAGGCGTATTCGTCCTTGTAAAGCGCCACGGTTTCCGGCGAAACCACGCGATCGGTACAGGCATTCGCCGCCGTGTCAAAGTCATCGTCGGTAATAATCTGGCTTTCACGTTTCATGCGACGTCTGCCATCAAAGGCCAAATTACGAACAATACGAAAAAGATAACTTTTTGAATCTTCCAGAAACCGTCCCTTTGACGCCTCATGGAAACGAAGCCACGCCTCTTGAACAACATCTTCTGCATGTGACCGGCTCCCGATGATGCTACTTGCATAATTCAGGAGCGCGCGTCGATGCGTCACAAAGATGTCCAGATTGCTTGGCTTCTGGCCCAATACTGTTCATTCCTCTTTCCCCGGCATGCGCATTGTCCCCACCGCTTAAGACAATAATCATCACACATGCCGCAACTTAGAATGCGGATCATTCTTATCAACGTCTAAAGATTTCCTGAAAACAGCGCAATAGTTATTCACGATATCAAACGCAGATAGCCCTCCAAGGCCGTCAACCGCGGGCATCCCCTGATCTGAAAATCAATCACTCTGGTCGTGCTTAAAAATCGGCGAAATATCTGTTTTTGCCAAGGTTGATGCCCAAAACGTCGGTTTCCAGAACCAACGTCGCATCCATCACCTCATCGTCATCGTCACACCGCACAAAACTTTGCTTCACCGCGCAAACGGCCAAACCATGTCCCGCCTCGGCATGGATCAATAACCGCCGACACGGCGAATACCATCGGCGACAGTGCTGCTTTTTTTCACATTCCGTTGCGCCAAACGTCCTAGTAGCCGGAATGACTTCGCAACGTCCGACCAATCTTTCGGGCCGACACTGATCGACCCCATTTCCAACAGGAGAAGCAAGTGACGTCTACAGCAACGGTAACACTTCCGGCCGGGCATACTGTTTACATGCAAGGCGCGACAAACGCCTCATATCAGCAGAAAGCAACGGTCACTATTCCCGGCCAATCACCCATGGTTTTCACCGGCCAGGGGGAAGGCAACAAAAGCTTTATCAATCAAAACTTTACCACACCGGCCGATGGCTCCGGCTCTGTCAGTGTGACCGTCGAAATCCAAAATTCAAGTAATGGCGGGCGTAGCTGGAACCCTTCAAGTGTCTCTCAGGGGCAATATTCGCTGATGGGGTTCAACGCGCAATATATCGTTTCCGAAGACGGCGTTGATCACGATTACAACGATTGTGCGCTCAGCTTTGTCTGGTGGATGCTCTCGTAACACAAATGACCATAAACAGCATTCAAAAGCCCGCGTCATTTCCGTTTCGGCATGTTGTCATCGACAATTACCTAAACAGCAACACGCATGATGCGATCCGCCAGGATTTCAATAAACTTCTGGCGCATGGCATTACGCAATTGCCGGACCAAAACCGGCTGGCAAAAATGCCGGGCTATGATTGCTATAACTGGGTCTTTCCGCGCGACGTTACGGCCCCAATGGATCACTTTTACAGTGCAGAGTTTATGGCGTTTTGCCGCGAAACCCTGAACATCCCTTTCACTGCCGAAGTGAATGCCCAAATCAACCATCATCCTGCGGGTTGCCGAAGCGGTATCTGGCATACGGACTTCATCCACTGTTATCACACGCAAGACCCAACAAACCATTCCGGCATACGTCCTTGGTATTTCGGCTGTAATTATCAATCCGGAATGCCGGTTGCCGGTGGCTCCGACGCACGGATCCTTAAGCGCGTCAGGGCACTCACCTTCCTTTACTACATTGATGGCGATGACTGGACCCAGGGGGATGGCGGCGAAACGGCCTTCGGCTATGAAAGTCCTTTCGGCGATGAGGTCGCACCTTTCTCGGCGATTGCCCCTCTTCCCAACCGTCTCCTGATGTTCGAATGCAGTCCGCATTCTTTCCATCGAATGCTTGGCAACAATCGTCTGCCACGCAGCCTGATCATCGGCTGGCTGCACTGTACCCCCGAATATGCCGTTCAAAAACATGGCATGGTTCCAGATGACTGGAACAGTGAAGCTGCGCTTGGCCTCGTCACCTACAACGAGCCAGAACAGTAACCTCAAACCAAGGATACGTTTATGCCTTCGTCAAACACACTCAAAACCACTATATCCGGCAACATTGTCATCGGATCAGCTGCCTCACCAATCACCATTCCAGTCAGCACCGATTTGCCGCCAACAACCCCCGGTGATCTAAAGTTTTCTTATCAGTTGCCCACGGGAACCCCCCCATCGGCACATATCAGCGTCAGTGACCTTATCGGTTGGGCCTCTACGGCCCTGGGCAGCACCATCACCGCCTCAGACCTGCCCTCCAGCCTGACCGCCCTGTCGGTTGCCGTTGACAACATCACCGTCGATACAACCGGAAAATTCGATCTTGGCATGCTGTTTGGCAGCGATTCCGGCGGCACATGGGACCCAAGCTGGACCCCGATCACTGGCTTTCCGGTCAGCCTGTCCAACGTCCTGCTGCAATTCGACTACGGCACACAACCCTGATCCCATCCCGGAAACCCGTTATTTCCCAACCACATACAGGGGCCTTCGTGGCTCCTGTAAAGGGGGACCTTTATGTCCATGAAAACCCGTTTGTCCGGCGAACTGATCCTTGCAGGTGCCACCTTCGATCTTGCAGCAGCCCTACCAGCACCTAATGATAAAATCAGTTTCTCTGGCTCGCTGGCAGATGGTTCAACCATTAGCCTGACCGGCCTGGTCAATGGAGTGGCAGGAAACAGTTTCTTAAAACTGCCCTCCGGCTTCCCCGACCTTGTCCTCAATCAGGCCGAAATCACTCTCGAACCTCAACAAAAAATCGCATTTTCGGCAGGTTCAAATCAAAAATGGTCCAACCCATTTGGCTTTCTTCAGGGCGTAACCATAAATACGTTTGACCTGTCCTTTTCATCGACAAAATCTGGCTCGAATCAAGTCAATACGGTCAGCTTCGATACAACCGCTGACTTCGGGTCCCTTAAAAATATTCAAGGTTATATCCTCTTTAACCAAGGCACTTTTGAAGTCGTCGGCCTTGCCATAAGTGACACGATTTCGATTTCATCTATTTTATCCACAATGGTTCCCGGCCTTGACTGGGGCAGCCTTCTGCCCGTTTCATTTGGCCCGGCGGCGGGTGCCACCGCCATGCGGCTGTATTACGCGCCAAATGACGGACAAACCGGTAATCCCCCCTTCATCAAGGGGATCAATCTGGATCAATGCCAGATCAGCATTTTTGATCATGTCGCCAATGTCAGTTTGAATATTGATAAAACGGCCGGAAACACCTCGTTATCGGTCACAGGGTCGCTGCCAGCACCAATCGATATTGCCGATATCCTGAAACTGACCAAACCGGGGTCAAACCAACTTGGTCCGGGCGTTCAAATTGCCCGCAGTAGCGGGTCATCGTCATTCATACTCGAAGCCGGAATCACCTTTTTCAAAACCAGCTTTGGCTCGGCTCAGATTGGAATTGCGTCGATCCCCGGTACCAGCAAATATCAGATGGTCGGCACCCTTAAATATAGCGGGTCGATTGCGGGCATTCAAAACCCCGAACTTGCGTTCACCTGGAGCAAACCCAACGGTTTCCGTGTTCAAAACTGGAACATGAACAATTTCCCGGCTCAGGCGCTCGACTTTCTCAGCCAGCTTAAGAATACAAGCAGCTCCGCGTGCGGTTCACTGCTAAACTTTGTCTTCAAAGATGTCATCACAACGAAATATAGCCTAAAGGTTGCCATGTCTGCGGGGGATGGTGGCCTCAACCTTGATCTGACGATCTCCTATACCCTCAGCATCCCCGGCAAGAGTGACTTTCTCGGCGCATCCCTGCCAAGCTTTGCGGTGCCAATCAGAAAACCCGAAAATCTGACCTTTGAAGACGTGATCAATCAACTGATCAGCAGCGTCAATGGCGCGGCGGCAAACCTGATCAACGCGATATTTAGCGATCCCGAAAAATCCGCGACTTTCTTTGCAACAGTTGTCGCCAAAAGCGTCTTGCAGCAATTCGCGGGCACTTTGCTATGCAATGGTTGGAGCACGACACCCCCGCCCCCGCCGGGGCCAAGCCCCAGTCCGAGCCCAAGCCCAAGTCCAAGTCCACCACCACCACCACCGCCGCCACCGCCCGGTCCTGGTCCAGGTCCGGGCCCCGGACCCGGCCCGCAAAAACCCGGCACACCCGTCATTTCCACCGTGACTTACACAGATGGCAAAGTCACAATTGACTGGTCCCAGGCCACCAATGCCAGCAAGTATATTTGCGTCCTGACACAACAGGGACAACCCGCTATTGGCACCAATGAACTCAGCGCACCGGCACATACCACACAGATCAACTTCCCCGATGATGCGCCCAGCGGCGCATATCATGCGGCGGTGCGTGCCTATAACCAGTCCATTCCTGGTGATTGGTCCGCAACCAAAACAATCACAAAACAAATCGCCACAAACACCCCGTCATTTACCTTTGATACGGCAAATCTGACCTTAAGCTGGAACAACGTTTCCGGCGCAGAAAATTACGCCATTGCCTTTACACCGCCAAATGGCACAACGGCCACGACCCAACAATCAAATCCCCCGGCGATATTCCCGATTGGAACGACCGCGGGCAATGCGACGGCAAAAACACAGGTCTTGGGCGGCATTCCATCCGATTGGAGCCAAACAGCCACCATCACAATTCTGGCGGCACCGGCCCAACTCACCGCAACGCCTGCAAGCTCACAAGACAAGATCAATCTGTCTTGGCACGCGGTAAACGGTGCCACCGGTTATGCCGTGATCATAAAAAGCCAAACAGGCACACCACTTGCCCCGCAACCTGCCATTTCTATTACCGGCACAACAGCATCCGTAACAGCAACGACTTTGGTTTCCGGAACAACCTATCAGATAGAAGTCCGCGCAACCGGCAATGCCTCGGTTCCAACCTCTATTGATTACCTGTGGGCGCCAACACCCAATAAAGAATATGAACTAAGCCTGCTGTCTGAAACGGCCAGCATGTCGATCCCCTATATCGCCGATTATGATCTTGGGACCGATGCTTTTACCCTCTTGATCAACGTCACAGCACTCTTGCCAAACACACAGGGACTGCTGTTCTCTCATGCCTCACAAATCCCCTCGTCTTTTGGCCCGAAACTGGCCGGGTTCTGGGTGTGGATCAATCAATCGGGTTCGCTTTGCTGCACGCTTAGCGATGGCAAAGGAAATACACGCGATTTCGTCACATCCGCCGCTGTCGATCTAAGCACACAGCCACATACGCTGGTCATCCGCCGGCAGAAAATAAAAAACCGGGCGGCCATTTCCGCATGGCTGGATGGACAACAAATTGACAGCTTCGATAATAAACGGTCGCCCGTGGACATCACAACAACCTCGGCCGCTTTGGTCATGGGAAGTGACACGGCCATACGTCCCCCCTTGGCCCAACCAACCGATGTGTTAACCGGCACGATCCGGTTGATTAAACTGTGGAACACAGCCCTTTCATCGGACCAAATACCCGATGCACAACAGAACGCGACCGCGCGAAATAGTCTGATCGGGATGTGGAACTTCGCAGACGGCAAGGGCAACGACGCAACAGGTCGCAACCCGTCCCCGGCAACCCTTGGCGGCGGTGCCGCCATTATCGAAATCCCGGACCGCGATTTCGCACTCAGCCTGCCCCAAAACGACGCAGCCCTGACAATCCCGTTCATACCGGCATATGCATTTGCCAAAACCGGCTTTACCATTCTGCTTAAGCTGACCGCCAAGTCGCCCAACACCCGGGGTCTAATCTTCTCGCAAGTCTCAACAATAAAAACCACCTGGGGCAAAAAACTACAGGGCTTCTGGATATGGCTCGATAATTCCGGATTGATCCATTGCAGCCAATCGGACGGCCAAGGCAACATTCTTGATTTTACAACCACACAAAGCATCAAGATGGTCGGGCAACCGCACACCCTTGTCATTCGCAGGAACATTGCAAACACCCAGGCAATAACAACAGCCTGGCTTGATCAGGAAAAACAATCTTCCTACGCGAACCCGCGCCCACCGATTAATATTACGACCCAAAATGCGGACCTGATTGCAGGCAACAACCCGCTTGTTCTTTCCGGGCGCTCCGCACCAAACAACATCATGACCGCCGACATAAACCTGATCAAAATCTGGTCCGATGCCCTGTCCGACACAGAAATTCAAATCGCCACACAGCCCAATGTGGCCCCGACATCCCTGATTGGAACCTGGGATTTTGCCGATGATCAAACAAAAGACATCACAGGCAAAAACCCGACTGCCGGGCAATTGACCGGCGGGGCAACCGTCGTCTCGACAAAGCCGCCATCATGATGAATTTGCACCTCGAAGGATTAAAAGTCGCCATTGCCGGGGGCACACGCGGGATTGGTCTGGCAATCGGGCATATGTTTGCCCGCGAAAATTGCCAACTGGCAATCTGCGGGCAAGACAGCCTGACGATGTCTGTCGCATTATCCGAACTCAAACGCCACGGCAACAAGATACGCGGCGATACATTGGATATAAGCGATACAGAAAAATGCCGGGACTGGGTCAAATCTGCGGCCGAAGATTTGGGTGGATTGGACGTTTTTATCGGCAATGCCGCCGCCTTGTCAGAGGCCAACAACGACCCCGGCTGGCGCAGGTCGGTTGATGTCGGTCTTCTGGGGGTGATTGCCGGTGCCGATGCCGCAATCGCGTTTCTTCGCAACAGCACGCGACCAACCATTATTTTTGTCGCCTCCACCGCGGGCATTGAATCCGGTGGCCAGGCTTTGCCTTATTCCGCCGTCAAAGCCGCCTTGATCGCACATGCCAAAGACCTTGCCATCGAACTGAGCAACACAGGGATCAGAGTCAACGCCATCTCGCCGGGAATGGTTTACGATAAATCCGGATGCTGGGGCCAGATGGAACAAACCAATCCAGACTATTTCAGCTATGTCAAAAACAGCAATCCGATGCGCCGCATGGCCGATTTAAACGATGTTACAAACGCCGTCGCCTTTCTCACCAGCACCGAGGGCAGCTTCATCAACGGGACCAATCTGGTCATCGATGGCGGCCGCAGCAGATCCTATTCCGGCTAGGATCAGGATTACCTTTCAAAACCGGGCCTGCCTCCCATCGGGGCAAGAACACAAAATCCCCGCTAATTTCATTTTTTGCGTCGCAACAAATTGACACTCGGCGATTTTGGCTTAATTGCAGGGGCATATATTTCCTTTTCCGGAGACACCCCGATATGACCTCGACCGATATCCTGTTTCAGCCCTTCAAGCTGAAAACCCTTGATCTGCCCAATCGCATTGTTATGGCCCCGATGACCCGCGTCATGGCACCCGATGGCATTCCCGGCCCGGCCAATGCCGCCTATTACCGCAAACGCGCCGAAGGCGGGGTTGGTTTGATCCTGTCCGAGGGCACGGTGGTGGATCGCCCGGCATCACGCAATGAAAAGGACATTCCCGTCTTTCACGGCGATGCCGCCCTTAAAGGCTGGGCCGAGGTGATTAACGAAGTCCACGCGGCGGGCGGTAAAATGGCCCCGCAAATCTGGCATACCGGTTCGACCAAAAGCATGCAAAATGCCTGGGTGCCTGATGCCCCGGTCGAAAGCCCGTCGGGTCTTTTGGCACCAGATACCCCGCGCGGTGTCGCCATGAGCGACGAAGACATCGCCGATACCATTGCCGCCTTTGCCTCTGCGGCCAAATCGGCCAAGGACCTTGGCTTTGATACCGTCGAAATCCACGGCGCGCATGGCTATCTGATTGATGAATTTTTCTGGTCGGGCACCAATTTGCGCGATGATCGTTATGGCGGCAAAACCATTGCCGAACGATCGACCTTTGCCCGTGAAGTCGTGGCGGCCACCCGTGCTGCCGTTGGCCCGGATTTCCCGATTATCTTGCGGCTTAGCCAATGGAAACAACAGGATTTGACCGCCCGTCTGGCCCCAACCCCCGATGAAATGACATCATGGCTGGCCCCGCTGGTCGAAGCCGGTGCCGATATCCTCCATTGCTCGCAACGTCGTTTCTGGGAACCGGAATTCCCCGAACTTGATGGCGAAAATGGTCTTAACTTTGCCGGTTGGGCCAAAAAACTCACCGGGGCAGCGACCATTTCAGTTGGCTCTGTCGGTCTTTCAAGCGATTTCTTTACCGCCTTTGGCGGTCAGGGCTCCAAACAGGCCGAACTTGATCAACTGATCAACCGCATGGAAAAAGGCGAATTTGATCTGATCGCCATTGGTCGTGTGCTTCTGACTGATCCCGATTGGGTCGCCAAAATCCGCGATAACCGCATGGCAGAGCTTAAAGGCTTTGACCCGGCAAGCCTTGGCGAATTGGTCTAACCTTCAAAACCCGGCCCACAAGCCAATCAATCCAAAGGGCGGCACCATTGCGGTGCCGTCCTTTTTTTGATCCCCATCATGGCACTCAAGGGGGCAAAATGTTCAAATGGGCAAAGATCGAAAAGGTCGGAGGCCACAATGGACACACATGAAATCACCCGCCTGCAAAACCGGATAGCATCCCATGATCCGGGCGAATTTCATTTCCGTGAAATCTTTGGCCCCGATTGGGACCGGCTTTATATCGGCGATAAAGTCCGGTTGGGTCGGGAATTCCTTAACGCGGTGCGCGCCGGATATTTCCCGGGAATAGAGGACACCGGCCAGAAAAAAGGCGGCGGGCGCGTCTATCGCCGGATCGGCTGATCAAGGCCAAAGGTTAACCGACCCGACCTGATCCAACCCAATCCAGCCACCATGCCATGCATGGCCGCGGCTCAGCCCCCGCTAGCGCATATCTTCCGGCAGGATGTGAACCTCGTCATCATCAAGCGCCAAATCATCAACCCGCGCGACATGTTCAACCGACAGCACATCATAAAGATGCGGGAACAGCGTGCCCCCACGGGCCGGTTCCCATTTCAGCTTGTCGGCAACACTTTCGACCGGCACATGCAACAGGCGCAGCCCGCCACGCTTGGCGTAATGCAGGGCCAAGGTCGCCGCCAGCGTATCAATCGTCGAAAAATGGATAAAGCCATCCGCAATATCATGCGGCGCGCCCGCATACTGGCCGGTCGACAGGGCTTCCGCCCATTCGTCCGATCCCAATACGCGATAAATCGTGGTGTGAGTATGTGATGTCGTTGTCATACGGGGAAAATAGGCATTTCTACGCATTTCAGCAAGGCCACCCCAACAAGCCCTCCCCGAAAACAGCCCACCCCGGCTTGCCCCGACAATTTTTGCTCTCGAAAAACATACATACGTATAGTATAATTTGAATTAAAGAGTAGCCTGAACTATCAATATAGCAGGATCATCCTTGGCGATACTTTTCCTGCATCGAAAAGAATCCGGGGAAAAATGCCGGCACCGCTCAAAATGATAAAGATGTGAAAATGCAAACATGAATGCTAAAATGCGCAAGACCGAAACCCCTGCGACCCGCCCTACAGTTGACCTTCCGGAAAACCGCCATCGTTGGGCCTCCAATGATGAAGTCGAAAAACCCCGCGTCATTCTGCGGGGCCCGAACATCCTTGAAGATGACCTAAGCGCGTATCTCAAAATCCCAAACAAAAGATACCTGCCCCAAATCGCGGCCTATGGCCTCGCGGGCCTCACCCTTGCCTGCATCCTGATTTATATCTTCCTGCGCTAGGATTTCGCTCTGGCGTTGCCCGCTTTGCGACGGGCATCTTCCACCACGTCCAAATCCGTGATAAATTCGCACTTAATCAAATGCTTTAAAGGTGTGAATATGGATATCACCAAGGATATTCGCCCGCTGACCGAGTTTAAGCGCGACACGGCGGCCTTCACCAAACGCCTGCGCGAAACGCAGGAACCCGCGATCCTGACGGTTAATGGCAAGGCATCGCTGGTGGTGATGGATGCCAAGGCTTGGCAGGATATGCAAAATCGTCTGGAATATAACGCCACAACCGATGGCATCCGCACCGGACTAAACCAGATTTCCGATGGCCAAGGGCAGAATGCAGAAAGCTTCTTTACCGACCTGACCACCCGGCATAAATGAAACAATACCGGGTCGTCATATCGCCCAAGGCGGCGGCGGATATCACCGCTGCCTATGACTGGCTCTATGGCGAAAACCCGGTCTATGCCACCAAATGGCGCTATGGCATGCAAGATGCCGTAATGGGCTTGCAAACACTCCCCTTCGCCCATGCAATCGCCCCGGAAAGTGCCACCTTCGACATTGAAATCCGACAGTTACTCTATGGGCCAGGAACGCCATGGCGCGTGTTTTACTGTATCATGGAAGATCAGGTCTCAATCCTTCACGTCCGCCATGGGCGGCAGGATTATTGGCAGGCAGAAACGATTGACTAACTGAAAAATGGATCAGTCCCCTTTTCTCTCTAAATCCTTTTGCGACCAGAAAAATGAAACCTATCACTTAGCAGCAGCTCGAATTCTACGCGTCAATTTAAACACCGTGGTCGAAGGATTCGTATCTCCACCCTCTTCATGACGACGATTAAGCAAGACTTCCGCCCTGTTTTCCGCATTTTCGATATCCTCAAGCAGTACCGAAAAATCAGCAGTTTTGCCTCTGCCTCGCTCATACTCCTCAAGAACATCACTCAATGCGCGTTGGATGTCATGACGATTACAAGCACGATTAAAGTCGTGAATGTGCAGAATCAGCCACAACTCAAAACATGGATCGGAAAACGCGATACCAACATTGTTTGAGTCACAAAGTTGCATGGCTTCCTGAATATGAGGGTGTTCGTCACGATCAAACACGGCCCACACTTCATCCGCCTCTTGATAAGATTGCTTGACCCGTTTGCGTTTTGCGCCCTTGCCGATGGCATTTGCCTGATCGACAGACAGATTTGCGATTGTCATCGGAACACCAGCAGCAGGTTTATCAACAATCTTGATCAGTGGATCTCTGATCTTACGTTTTAGTGCCCGGAAGTAATCCGGCTCGGTATTCTTTCCCTCACAGAAAAGATAAAAGGTTTTCTTGGGCTCTAACCGCGGGCCACGCCGATGAAGATCAGGACTTTTCCGCGCCACAACCAACCTCGGCAATTAAATCGTGAATATCGACCATCGGCACTGCACCATAACGCCCTTCCAGATAACCTTTTTCAATATTATCTTGCTTGCGGGTCCGAATATCTGTCAACGGGAAAAGTTCGGACATCCCTGCCCGATTTTTCTCCACAAGCCAAATCTCGTCACGCCTCAGCAGTTTGGAGTTCATCAGGTTAGTGTCATGTGTCGTCGCTAGAAGCTGCGCCCCGTTGGGATTGGTTGCTTTGTTAGAAAACAGGGCAATAATTGCCTCCGTCACCTGAGAGTGGACACTAACATCAACCTCGTCAATCGCGATAAAATCTCCCCGATCAAGCGCAGAAAACACGAAACTGAGCAAACTGATCAACTTTATGGTTCCAGAACTCTCCTGCTCCATCTTAAGAAAAGCATTATTTCCATTATCGCCTTGATGCTCAAATTCAATATGCTGATAATTTGACATAGAATTTAAATAGTCTTCACCTGCCTTATCACCAAAGTATTGCCCTACAATCTTTGACAGATTTGTCTCAAGACTATTCACTTTTTCAGACCTATCCTTCTTCTGACGCCGGAATCCAATAATCCCAGTGCCTATCAAATTTAAGAAATTGATCGACCGTTCTTCAATATTAATTTCGCCTGTACTAACTCCAAACTCACCTCTTTTGCCGTATACATCCAAATTAATGTTCGCACTTTGGAAGAATTGGAATACGTTTCCCAAAACGTCATGATTATTCTGGGCAGCAACAGAGACAAATAAACTGTTCTCCCGCATCAGGTTTTCAAGCGCTTTTTTCTCCCCCTTGAAAGACGGGCCAAATTTTATTGGTTCCCCCGCCTCTCGCTCGAACAAGACACGGCGCGAACCTTCCGGATAGAAGTACAACCACTCCTCCCGATACATCTCGTCATCAAACGAAAAACCATAATGGTAGCGAACGTTATTCAGTAAAAAGTCTATGCTAAATTTCGTTTCTTCCTGTTTGCAGTCGCTGCGGAGCGCAAAGAAACTGCGTTTAATGCCTTCTCCCGGCCCACTGGAACGATGAGAAAACAAGACAAGCTGCCGCATATTCGAAATCGCCTGAAGCAAATTGCTTTTACCAGACGCGTTCGCACCATAAACCAAAGCAACAGGAAGCCCCTGCAACCCGGGCGAAACATGCCCCAAATCAATAAGGCCATCGCCCCGGTCGCGCAGCTTGCTGGAGATGAAAGAGATTTCCTGCTCTTCATCAAACGACAGATAGTTCCGTACGCTGAACCGCAAAATCACTGTCGGGCTCCTGTTAGATTCATCAAAAGATGAAAATATTGATGGAATTTGTCAAAATTTCGCAAATATCGATAATATTTTTTATATTACTATAAAAATAAGGCGCCGCAATAAAGAACTGCCCAACAAAAGGGGCAAAAAATGACAGTCCCCTTTTATCTGACACATCCTCGCGACTGACTGCAGCGCGCGGCACGATGGATCCCCCCTCCGCGGGTATGACAAGAACAAGAATGCCATCCCCACCCGTCACCCCCGCAAACGCGGGGGTCCATGCCGCCGCATGTTCCCCCATCCCCGATTACCCCAGTTTCTTATCCGCACTTCGCTTCACCACACTCACGCCAAGCACGCCCAGCGCAATGCCCCAAATCGGGCTGGTATTGACAAGGGCCGCAATAATCGCCGGGGCCTGTAATGGCGTCAGGATGATCGCCGCTGCGATTGATCCCATGGTCATGATCCAGGTCAGCGCCACCGCATAGCCAAAGCTTGGTCGCCAGCGCCGGACAAACGCATCCTCGCTTTGCACCTCGGCGCGGATGGTGCGATTGACCGTTGCCAGCACTTTGGCATCGCGGGTCAATTCCAGTTCCGCCATGCGTTCGGTATGACGATTGGCCTCGGCGATTTGGGCCGGGGTGACCTCGCCCCTGGTCACGGCCTCCCCCATTTGTTTAAGGCCCTCGGCTGCTGTTTTAGCAATCGGATTGTCGATATGATCAAGCCCCGAGCCCACCGCCTTCATCAAAAGCGGCAGGCCGATCTGGGCCAATAATGCGGCTATCATGTGATGCCTCCCCTGTTTGACTCAGCCGATATTCTTGTAAAACAAATGCCCGCCAATCTCGGCAACCGGCACATGGCCGCGTGCCCAATACGGATCAACCGCCGGGGTGTGATAATGGGTCGCCCCCTCGGTCTGATCGGCGATATCGCCCGCCATCGCCCGGCGTGCGACGCGCTTGCACAATCGATAAGCCGGATCGCGCGGGCTGAGTTTCAAAAGTTTTTTGCGGTTCGGGTCCTTGGCATTCCAGCACGAAAACTGCCCCGGTTTCAGGCAAACTTCGGCCATTGTATTGCCCCACCAATACCGCCCGCGTGCCTTGGCAAACGCCACCCGATTCAGGATCACACAGGCCACCGCCTCGATCCCGGCAAGCGCTTCGCCGCGTGCCTCGCCATAAAGCGTGCGCGCAAGGATATCTATCACCGGCAAGTCATGCGGGTCGGTGACTACGGTTTCGGCACTCAAAACATCCGTCATCTATCGGCTCCTTTTGTGAATTACGGGGCTGTCGCACTGTGATCAAGCTTGGCCTCGATCCGGATCAAATGCGCTGTCAGGCGTTTTTCAATGTCTTTGAGATACGGGATCGAGACATAGTTGCGTGCGACATCAAGTTTGAAATCCGCCAACCCGTCCCGAAGGTCGGCCATATCGTGATTATGGCTGCTGCGTTGGGCGTCGATCCGGGTTGAAAGTTCGCCCCGCATCCGCCAGATCAGCCAAAAAAGGCTGGCCACCGCCGGAATTTCAACCGCGGTAATCCACCAGATCAAATCGACCGGTTGGCTCATCACATCCTCCTGCCGTTCGGTCATGAAAAAGGCCCGCATCAAAAATGCGGACCAAACGGGTTTGGGCTCGGGCTGTTCCCCCACAGGCAATCGCCCAAAAAAAGACCCGCAAGCCTAAAAGGCTGCGGGTCAGGTCAGGAGGTTACTCATCTGTTGCCAGATCAGCCGTCGTCTCAAACATAACCGGCTTGGCCGGTGTCAGTTTGAAGGGCCCCGCTTTATTAAAAAGGGGTCACAGTCGGACACTCAGGCACCTGCAATGATCACCACCGTCGCGAAACGATGCGCATCAAATCAGGCCTGCGGGCCCTTCAACTTTGCTTCCAAATCCTGCCAGGCCTCGCCCGATGCCACAAGGCAACAGGGGCCGGAAGGATAGGTAAATAATATGGTCCAGGTCGCGCCATCTGGTGCCTTAAGCACCTCAATCACACCGCCATTGGCGGTGATGCCAATGGCAACCGGTTCTTCGGAATATTTCGCGCTCAGGCGATCAATCACCTTGGCACGATCTCCGCAAACCGGCGGTGCGGCCTTGGCCGCACTGGCAAACATAATTACCGAGAAAACCAATACGATCAGGCTCGGAATTTTCCACATGGTCAGGTCCTCCTTTGAGGAAAAAGGAGGACAGGCGCACCCGTTATCGGATGTCTTGTCGTATGACCTGTCCTGCCAAATTGACCAACACCGCCTAGCGGTAATCGTCTTGTGCCCAACCATCTCAGCAACTATACATAGGTATATAGAGATCGAAATATTATTATTCAAGCATATAATTTCATCGGACCCAGAAAATTTGCCGCATATGCGTTTTTCATCCTCTTTCTGACGCGCCAAACCAACCGTTGTGATCACAGCTCCCCAGGGTCAGAGCCCAGGTCCTCACCCTAGGGCGAAAAGCGGCTATCGGCGGAAAACCCCCCATTTTGCCCCCGCCAATCTTCAAACAAAGCCGCCTTTTCAACCCGCGGAAGCCGCACCGGCTCGTTGGCAAGGCACCCGGCCACGGCATCTAGCCCGTCATCATGGTTGTCGGCTTTGCAGCCGCCCCCGCCGCCCGACCTCCCGCCCGATAAACCGCCACCCGGATGCCATTCACGCATTTCACGCACAAACCGCGTTTCCCAAATATCGCGCCTTGCATGTAAAAGCCCGGCGGCCAGAACCCCGCCAATCGCGTCTTCGATCCGATCCGATTTATTGCGCGTTTCGTGATGTTCAATCACGCTCCCGGCCCAGCCGGTTTTTTTAAGCGCTGCGCGCAGGATACTGGGCAAAAACCGCCCGATCCCGTTGGTTTCAACCCGCACCGACGGCAAATGATGATGCTTCATAAAGGCGGCCGCCTGCGCACAAAGCTGGCTGGCTTCATCGGCTTCGCTTAACCGGGCCGGGTCAAACCGCAACCAGACAATATCATGCAGCCAATATTCCCCCTGATCGCAAATATAAACGCAGGCAATCGCCGCCCCGTCGCCATTTGCCGCGCCAAAACTCGGATCGAAATGGCACGCCGATGCCACCATCCGCCGATCCCCGATCATCAGGCGCAACGCCCCATTGGCGCGCTCAATCACCGCAGCATCGTCATAGGGAATCATCCGGGCCGGGTCGAGGATCCCGGCACGGGGGGCGACCATTTCCAGCATCATCTGGCTGGCAAATTTCCGCTCTGGCGTGCGCGCCCGGATACCGGCAATTTCGGCATCTGAAAACCGTTCCGGCCAGTTTGACCGGCCCTGATCATCCAGGATCGGCAGGCAGAACCGCGAAAATGTCGCCAAAAATGGCGCGGCCTCGCCGGTTTCCGGGCGAACCTCATCGGCATAGATCGAATAATAGCTATGCGGCGTGCCAACATAAATCTGCGTCCCGCCGGGTGACAGGACATAGGCAATCTCGCCCAGTTTTTCGCGCAGCTCGGCACGTTTATGGCCGCTATCGCTGTTTTTGGGCACCTCGACATCATCACAAATCACCACATCGGCCCGCGATCCGGTGATATTGCCGCCAATGCCCGCCGCCTGCATCGACGGATCGCGCAAAACCCCCTGCCGCGCCACGGTAAAACGTTCTGTCCCCCAATCGACCAGTTTTTCGGGCAAAAGCGCAGCTAACAACGGATGGCGTTCAATCACGCGCTTCACATTCCGCACCATCTTTTTCGCCAGATCAAGATCAGCCGCCAGCACCAGAATGCGCAAATCCGCATCGCGATACAGCAACCAGGCGCAAAACAGCCCGACCAATGTCGATTTGCCCGAATTGCGAAACGCCATCAGCAATAATTCACGTTTGCCCGATTGCCAGCAATCCTCAAGCCAGCCCGCCATATCGCGATGATGCCCCGGAAGATCCAGCCCCAACATCCGGTCCCAAATCCAGACAAACTCGGCAAACCCCGCCGGTTTGGGGCGATTGCGATAAATATACTGCGCCATCCAACATCCCCGCGTTACCCCGTCCCAACCTCAAAACCGGCCATCGACCCCGCATACGCCATCCTCCGGCGTCCCTGAGCGCTGCCGGTTCTGATCAATTTAAAATATCTGTTTGGACATAAAAAAACGGGCCAAAGCCCGCTTCATCACCGTTCAAAATGCCAGTTCATATCCAATCTGAACCTTACCGGCCCGGTGCCTTGACCGCCCCAAACCGCAACCCATCAACCAAAAGGTCAACCATGCTGCGCGTATGCGCCGCCCCGGCCGCATCCCCCACACCCGCAACCGAAAGATTGGCAATCGCACGTAACAAATCATAGGGCGCAATATCGCCGCGCACCTCGCCCGCCTTGGCCGCCGCATCCAAAAGCCCGGCCAGAACCGGTTCAAAATTGGACCGGAAATAATCAGGCAGCGCATCAAATGCCGGATCACCGGAATGCAGGGCCGCCGCCAGCCCCTTTTTGGCCGCAATAAAATCGGTATAGCGGTTCAACCAGCGCACAAGCGCATCACCCGGCGTATGCGCCGCCGACAAAGTTGCCGCTGTTGCCGCACAGGCATCAACCTCGCGCCGGAAAACCGCCGCCACAAGGTCGGATCGCGTCGGAAACCGGCGATACAATGTGCCAACCCCAACGCCGGCCTTGGCCGCGATTTCGCGTACCGGCGCATCCACGCCAAGGGTGGCAAAAACCTCTTTCGCCGCCTCAAGCACCGCATCCTCATTCCGCTTGGCATCGGCCCGCATCCGGGGTTTTGGCGATGTGCTTTCGCCGGGAAATTTATTCAATTCTTCAGGCAAAACGCCTCCTTAACCGGCTCCCCCAAAGCAGCCGAAGTCTCACAAATCAACCACGCCCTTGTCAAACGGATCAATGTTCCGTATATAACTTGGGTAAATGGAACATCGTTCCGATTAATATCGGATCAACGTTCCACTTTCGCAATATAGGCCAACCCCACCGGTTTCACCACGTAAAACCAAGGCATCCCCATGAACAATCTGATCAATCACGCCCGCCATATTCCCCTTCCCCCGCCAAGCCCGACCCTGACCATCAACCCGGTCATTTTACCGGCCCCGGATCGCGGCCAACCGCTTGAACTGCGCATTACCGCCCCCGTGATCGGCGATAACCTGCCGATTATTTTGCTATCACACGGTCATGGTCCGTCCCTTTATATCCCGTCAAAGGATGGCTATGGCCCGCTGGTGGATTTTTATGCCGCCCATGGCTTTGTCGTGATCCAGCCCACCCATGCCAATGCCAAGGTCGCCGGATTGCCCGCCGATGCCCCCGGCGCACCGTTTTTCTGGCAATCGCGTGTGCAAGATATGAAAGGCATTCTGGATCAACTTGCCGTGATCGAAGATCAATTCCCCGCCCTCGCCGGGCGGCTGGACCGCAACCGGATTGCGGTGATCGGTCATTCGCTGGGCGGGCAAACGGCGGGCATGTTACTGGGCGCACGTCTGACCGATACCAAAGACCCGACCGCGCAAAATGTCACCATGATCGAACCGCGCATTACGGCGGGTGTTTTGCTTGCCGCACCGGGCAAGGGCGGCGACAGCCTCAGCAACTTTGCCCGTGAAAACTATACCGTGCTGAACCCCGATTTTGCTCATCTGACGACCCAAACCCTGGTGGTGGCAGGCGACGCCGATGACAATCCGCATCTAACCCCGCGCGGCGCAGATTGGCACACCGACCCCTATCATCACAGCCCCGGTGCCGATGCCTTGCTCACGCTCAAGGGCGGCAAACACGGGCTTGGCGGCATTGCCGGTTATGACGCCAAAGAAACCGACGACGAAGACCCCGATCGCCTTGCCATCACCCAACGCATGACGCTGGCCTATCTCAAATCCGCCCTCTATCCCGGCGATCCATCATGGACCAATGCCTGCGCGGCACTCGCCAAACACGCCGATACCCACGCCCGCGTCACCCGGAAAAAAGCCTGAAACCGGCCCGGCTGCATCGCTCACCCTGCGCGGTGCAGCCCCCATCCCGCCGCCCGATGGGGTTCCGCCTGTACGGACGTAACGAATAGGAAAAATGTCATCATACTTCCGTCATTCCCGCGCCCGGCAGGGATTCGGCCCTTCGTGCCACGGCGTCAAAACCAGCCACCATCAAACAACCCGCCAAGTCTCGCCACTGGCAAGATTGCGGACATAATCAACCGCCTCCCCATTCCAGTGATAGGAAAAATGATCTCCCTGCACCGGGATCGGCACCACATCGGGCCAAAACGCGGCCATACATTGCCCGCCGTCAAACCGCACGCTCGGCCAATAAAGCCCGTCCGATCTCGCCGCCCGCCGTGCCGCACCAAATTTTTGCGAGGCCCCATAATCATCGGGATCAAGCAGGTCGGCCATCCCGCTGACATCCTCAAACACATGGTCGATTTTCCCGACCAACTCGCGAAACTGCGATGTCCAGCCCGCATCCTCGTTCGTCGCCCGCATGGTCCGTGCGTGATGATGCACGGTTTCGGCTATTGCCACAGATCGGCTATTGCCCGCGTAATAAAGCCCATAACTGCCATCGGAAAACCGGCCCGGCCGATACGGCGAACAATGAACAAACGGTGCCATCACATAACTGGCCCCCGGCCCCGATACCCGGCGGTCCACCGGCACCTTGGCCAGATTGCCTATGCTGTCACGAATGCGCGGGTTCATCTTGGCCTCGGCCGATGCCAAGGCTTCCCAGTCGGCGGGATCGGCAATGTCTTCAAACAGATCAATCGGTGGATAGATCGACCGGATAATCCGCACACAATGGGGCCATGTCACCCGCTTGGTCGGGATATCGCGCCCGCCCTGATCTGCCGGGTTCACCACCCCCCACGCTCCGCATCCAGATAACTGCGAATATCGGCAATATCCATGATTTCGCCGCGCATCATGATATCAAGCGCACTTTGCCCGCCAAACGCCGCATTGGGCTTGCGGATCCAGGCATAACCGCGCGCCGGTTCACGAAACAGATACCGCAGCCCTTTATGAATCCCGATCAGCATCGCCATACGCGTGCGCAAATCACGATCAATCCGCCCGATATCCTTTTTCTTCCACCGCGCCCATGTCCGGGCGGGCATATCGCCCAGCAAAACCCGCGCTTCCTGATCGCTTAAATCCCAAACCCCAAACAGATTGACCGTGGCACGCGCCAATGCCGCTGCCTCATCCCCGGTAATCGTTGCGGCACCCGGCACGGCCCCGGTCGGCTCGACAATTGCGAATTCCATATCGCACCTCCATTTGGCATAAATATATCACTTTTACGCCAAATGGCAAATACAGGTCATCATGTCGATAAAACCATATAAATTCGACACGTTGGCGGGACGTGTCGATGCAATCGACATAAAACAACACCCGAGCCTTAACGTGTCGATTTTTTCATATAATTTCGACACAATAACTTGCTTATGTCAATCCCATCGACATAAGCTGACTTGCAGACAAATCGTGTCGATCTTTTGGGAACAACCAAACATGAACTGGCAGGCAGACAAACCTTACAACACTCTTCCCCTACTGCCTCCGACAATCGAACGGGTCGAAACACGATCCGTTTTAAAAGCCTGCGCCCCGGCTCGCGCTGCTTTAGCCGAGTTAAAGCAGGCTGGCAGATTGCTTCCCAATCAAAACCTGCTGATCAACCTGCTGCCTTTGCTTGAAGCCAAGGACAGCTCGGAAATCGAAAATATCGTCACGACCACAGACAAATTGTTCCAGTTTGCCCAAGAAGATTCTGGTGCCGATCTTGCGACAAAAGAAGCCCTTCGCTATCGCACAGCACTTTATCAGGGGTTCAAAGAACTGGACGACAAACCGTTATGCACAACCACAGCCGTCGAAATTTGCAGCCATCTGAAAAATACCCAGATGGAAATCCGCAAAATTCCCGGCACAATCATAGGCAACCATACAACCGGTGAGACCGTCTACACCCCGCCCGTCGGCGAAAATGTCATTCGCGATCTTCTCGCCAACTGGGAACGGTTTCTACACAGCGAAGACGATATTGACCCGCTGATCAAAATGGCCATCAGCCACTACCAGTTTGAAGCCGTTCACCCATTTCAGGACGGAAACGGGCGAACAGGTCGCATCCTGAACGTTCTTTATCTGATCGAACAGCAACTCCTGACACTGCCGATCCTTTATCTCAGCCGCTATATCGTTCAAAATAAACAGGATTACTACCACTTCCTTAATCAGGTGACCCGAACCGGACAATGGGAAGACTGGTTACTCTTCATGCTTAAAGGGGTTGAACAAACCTCCATCTGGACATGCGAAAAAATTGCCGCCATCCGACAGCTCATGGACCACACGACAGATCATGTCCGGGCAAAGCTTCCGAAAATTTACAGTCATGAACTGATACAAGTCATTTTTGAACAGCCCTATTGCCGTATTGCCAATCTGGTGGAACGCGACATCGCAAAACGTCAAACAGCCTCTACTTATCTTAAGCAACTGGTCGATGCGGGCGTTCTAAACGAAATCAGCGCCGGAAAAGAAAAGCTTTTTGTTCATCCGAAACTGATGCATCTCATGACAAACGACACAAACGACATCGCCCCCTACGCATAGCCTTACTTTCAACCAAGTCAGCATCTGTCAAACCTCTGCCAACGCCCCCCTTGCCTCCGCAATCAACTTTTCAATCTCCGCATCCTCACGCTTTTTAGCATCTCCCCCCGCCGCGCCATCAACACCATCCGCACCCGGCCCCTCGCACGACCAGCGCAACATCTTGATCAGGCCTTCAAGATGGCTCAACCCCGCTTTGCAGGCGGCTTGATGCATCGCATAACTTTTGGCATCCATGTTCCGGGATACTTCCCGCGCCACCCGGCGATAGGCCCGACGCGCACGGCGAATATCCATCGGCAAATCACGCAAAAGATCACGGCGCAGTGTTGCCAGTTCTTCCATTTGCGCCCCCCAATTTTGTATTTTACATCTCGGTCAATGCGGTCAACCGATCATCTGAAAGCTGTGCAGGCCAATATGAAACCCCGCGCAAATGCCCGTTTAACGCCCCGCTTTCCCCGGCATAACTGCCAATCCCGATATGGGTAAAATTGCGCGGCATCGCGAACCCGCCCGGCGATTTTAAAACCACCCCGTTTTGCGCCACCGCCACCGCGTCATCATCCCAGGCTATCACGATCTTCCGGCGGGTTGCCGGGGGTAACGCACCATACAGCGACTGGGTCACAATCGGCACGCCGCCTTTGCGAAGCGACACCCGCAATTGATCGGCGGCACTGTCATAGCCAAGATCAAGATGATCATCATTCAGGCTTGTCGAATAAAGCTGCACAATCCGCCAAATCCCGTCCCACGCGGGCGGTAATTCCAGATCAAAAACCAATGTCCCCGGTCCGGCCTGAAACCAATCCCCCGGATCAAGCCGCACATCGTCAATCGCCCGCGTGGCAGGAACCCCATTACTGATCATGTCACTGGTCGATACCGGCCCGGTTTCAAGCTGCGCATTCCAGATCAGGATCGATGCCGCCATTCCCGAAACACTGGTGTTGATTTTCGGATAGCGCGTGGTGCCCGATGCGACCTCGCCAAAGCCAACCCGTTGCCAGTTTTCATCCAAACTCACCGCATGGGCCGATGCCCCGTTTATCCCGCCCAATGTGACATCAACCGTGCCCGAAACCGCCCGCGCCCAAATGGCAAAGCAATGCGTTTCCCCGGCAACCAGATTATCGACCCGCTGATAAAGCCCCGCCGCCCCGCCGGGCACATCAAGCTGCGTCGCGCCCGCACTGCCATCCGGGGCGGCAAGCCCGGATGCCGAAACGCTTACCCCTGCGTCCTTTTCCCAAAGCACATTGGAAAACGCGGTTGAATAGCGCAACAGATTGCTTGCCGCCCCCTCAATCAAAAGCCCCCTTGCCCGGCCCAGATCATCATGATCATGGCCCGCTTCATCAATCCCGATCTCACCCAGAACCCCATTTTGCTGTCGCACAATTTTGGCACTGCCGCGCGCCACGCGCAGACAGCTTTCCAGCGGCACATATCGCATGCCCATCTGCCGTTCTCCGTTCATAAAATGATGAAATGATTGGCCGGTTTTCACACCGAAAATGAGGCGGCCACTTCCGTTATCCCCGCGCCAGGCAGGCATCCATCGGCTGCATGCAAGTTGCCCTGATCAGCCGCCAATCCGATGCAGATGAAACCAGCTCATCACACTGCTCGCCCCGATCTGGCGGGTGACACTGTCCGAATGTTTGACCCGCACCCGAAGCGCATTATCGGTCCCAACCCCGATCCGGGCGATGCCATTGACCCGCACGCTTTGAAACGCCCCCGATCCGGCACCGACAATATCGGATGCCTGCAAATGCGTGCTCCATCCACCAGCGCCCAACCGTTCAACATAGATATTGGCCGCCACCGGATCGGCATTGATGGCAAAATGCAGCCCGGCATCAACGTGATAAAACCCCGGCGACAGGTTATTAACCCCATGAAGCGCCGCGTCATAAAGCCCGTGGCTGTCTTCCGCCACCTGATCCCATTCCACCAGAAAAAATCCCCCGGCGGGAATATCCTGTGCGCCGGTCCGCAAAAGTTTCACCACCGGCCCGCTTTCACGGATCGGCGCGGCAAGCCACCGCCCCCCGTCGCAAATCAGATCGACACAATCACCGCGCAGCGGCAGCGGATAAATCGCCCGCGCCGCCGCCCCGTCAAGCGACAGAATGTCATCGCCGCTGGCCGCCGCAATATCCACCATCGTGCCATCGCCATTGACCACGCGATAGCGCCCCCCATTGCGCGCGCCTGTCACCCCCGGAAGGCTCAATCGCCCGCCGTTTGACAACCGCACCAACGATCCCGTCTCGCGAATATCCATGATCCGATCCGTGGCCGCATCAATCACCGGCATCTTGCGTTCATCCTGCCAAGCGGTGACATTTTGCGCCCGCAAATCAACGTCAAGCACCGCACCGGCCATCTGTTGATGAAAACTGACAAGCGCGGTTTCGGCCCGCGTTCCGGCCGCCTCGGATCGATTGGCGGCATCAAGTGCCAAAACACCATGTTGCCCGGCACGGGCAATTTCGCCCGCCTCCGGGCCATTGGCAAAACCGTTGCCGGCATCATTCCAAATCAACGCCCGACCGGCCGCGATTTTTGGCAAAGCCGCACTGGCCGTCTCGGCATTTTCCGGGTCAAGCCGCACACTGCCCGACATCGCCCGATCGACATCACCAAGGGCCGCGGTCAGATAATCCAAATCCCGATCAATGCCATCCCCGCGCGGGCTGGCCGTACCGCCATAAGCACTCAGCCGCCGCAAACGCAAGCGGCGCGTGATGGCAATCACCTCCCCGCTTTGCGGCGGCACGTCAAACCGCACCATCCCACCCGGCGCATCATCGGCATCATTCAGGGCAATGTGAAACCCGCTGGAAACCTCATCCTCGCCCAGTTGCACCACCACATCATCGGTTGCGAAAACCACAAAGGAAAACGGAAATTCCACCCGCTCGCCATCCCCCGCAAAACGCACCCCGGCCGTGCCAAGCACCTTAAAAATCGCGCTCATCAAACTCCCCCTGTGAAAACACATCCCGCCATTGGCTCCCTTGGAACGCCCGCCCCTATCCCCAGCCATCACGCCGTGCAAACCACGCATTTAACCGCGCCACGGTATTGTCCTGCGATGATCGCAAAAGCGATTGCTCGCGCCAGCTCGCCTGTTGATTAACGCTGGCCCGTTGCCGCGCCGCTGCGGCTTCATCGGTCGCCGCCTCCGAAAGGGCTTGTTTCTCAAGCCCGGCCAACACCGCACTGGCCGATCCCGTCGCCCCGCTTTGCAGGCCCGATGCCCCTTGGCGGGCGCGAAGCTGGGCTTGCCGAATGCGCAATTCCTCGGCACGTGCGCGCTCGCGCTCGGCCTCACTCGCGTTAATCTGGTTTATATCGGCCTGTCTTGTAGCTTCGGTTTGTGCCGCGCGGCTTTTTTGGTCCGCGCGATTTGATGAAATCTGCTGCCCGGTTTGCAGCGCCGAAAGCGCCATTGGCGCATAGGATGCAAAGGCCCCCATCAGTCATTCACCCCCAATTCGCTGGCAACGCCCAGCAATAAAAAAGGCCGGGGAAGATCCCCGGCAATACGCCATAATCCGCTATTGGCCACCCCGCTGCCGCGCCGCCACCCCAGCGCACGTAAACTGACATCCCCGCTATAATCCGCATCATTATTCCCACCCTGCCTGCCACCACCAAGCGGCACATCACGTAATCCGCGCCCGGTATCAACGCGCAACTGACCGCTTTGCTGCACCCGAAACGTCACCGCAATCAGGCGCAAGGCATTGCCACCATGCGGGCGCGTGCCATCCGATCCCGCCGGTGGCAGGGCGGTAATTTCATGGGTAAACGGCAATCCGGCCTCAATCCCATCCACCGCCTTTGCGCCCTCGGGCAAACTGACCGTGCCACCAATAACCGGCACCTCACGATACAAAACACCCCCCGCCCAAATCGCAAGATTGACGCCCTCAAGATCGCCCATCCCGCCCCAATGCCGACGGGGGTCTTCGCCCGCACCAATCTGTTGCGCAATCGCAAGATCAAGCCCACAGGTCTCGTCAAACCGGCCCAGGTAAAACCGCCCGCCGCGTTCGATGCTCAGGTAAACCTGCCCGCCCACAACCGTCACGCCGCGAAACGCGCCATCGGCAATGCTTTGCGCCGACCAGGCGGTAATCGCCTCGCTGCGATAAAGGGTCAATGTGCCCAAACTGCCATCGCCCATCACCACATGCAAAAGCCTGCGATCGGCATCGAATGCCTGATCAACCGGGCTTTGCACCAGATGGCGTGACAGCAATGCCAAATCCGCCGCGCCGTAAGCCTGCTCGACATCGGTAAACAGAAATTCACGAAGCTCCCGCCCGCTGCGCGCGGCAAAGATCGTCGCCCCATCGACATTGACCAAGGGCACGTTTCGATCCGCCCGGCTGCCGATCCGGGTTTGGCGTGTCACCTGAATATTGGCCGGTGTTAACGGGTCCCCCGTCACCATCCATTCCGAACCGCTGGTGAAGACCTGCAAATGACGCCCGGCGAAAATACCCGTAATCGCGTTGACCTGATCGGCCAAAAGGGCAAATTCGATGGCCTCGTCATCCAATCCCTCGCCGAGATCGAAATTAAACAAATCACCCGATTTCGACATCCACAACCGGTTGGGCAAATCGCGTGATCCGCCAATCACCATGCGGTCCTGATGAAATGTCACACTGCGCGGCCAACCGCGCACCGATGAAAATACCTGTTCCTCGAAATCCTGTGTTTCACTGGCATCGGGCAGGGTTTCTTTCAGGGCAATGCTCGCCACCGTCGCACTGGTAACAACAGTAATTTCCCCCTCGATCCCTTGAACGCGCCAAAACGTGCCTACATGGCCCGCGACAAACAAATCGGAACTGGCCGTAATCGTCACCGTGCCGCTGGTACCCGATGGCGTGACCGCCACCGCCGGTTCGACAAATTTATAATAGGGCTGAAGCCGTTTAACCGTATTTTCCCGCCAGGCCCAATCGGTCAACTGCCAATTGCCCTCGCCGCTGTCCCCTTCAACGGCTCCCGTCCGGGTCAGGCGCATCGGTGCCACATCGGGATGCACCACCAAAAGCGTATCGGCACTTTGCGTCCAGCTTAACAGCGCGTGATGATCAACCCCGAACGGCGTTTCAAACGATATGATCGCCACCCCGTCGCGGTAAATCGTGCCGCGATAATCCCCAAATGCCATCAAATAGGTCTGCTGGGTATTGAACTCAAACGGGATCAACCGCACCGGCCCATCCAGATCATCGACCAACCGAATACCGGGCCGCCGACGCACCCCGCCCGAAGGCTCGATAAACACATTGCGCAATCGGGCCGCCCCATTGCCATAGGCATTTAAATCCGACCGCCCCCATAATTCCGGGGCCAGTTCACCGGTCGAAAAGGTCGTCTTTTCCAAAATCCTGCGCGCCATTTTTGTTCGGCTCCCCTGCCCTGTCCCGATCCCGCCGATCCCGCCAAGACCGCCTCATGCCGCGAATATCGGCGACCTGCCCCGCACATCACCCCGCGCGCCCAATCCGCGCAAACCCCAGCGCCCCGCTACACCCGATGCCGCCAGAACACCCAACTTTCCACCCTTTACGCAAAGCAGCGCAAAGCAGCCCAAAGCAACACCGGGCTGACGTCATGCTGCCCCTCGCATCTGTTTTGCTGTTTTTGAAAAACTTAACTCCGCACCCCAATCAGGGTGAAATCGTCAATCGCGCGCGGTGTCGATTGCTGCGCATCGGCCAGTCGCGCGGCGCGAAATTGGTCCTCGGCCCGCTTAAACAAATATTCCGCCCGCGACGCACTTTCGGTCAGCGGCAAACAAAACTCAGCCGCCAAGCGCGTCATCAAGGCCAGATCAAAAAACGCCGGAAACGATGCCTCTGCCATGCGCCCGACATAGCGTAAATACGCCCGATCCGAACGACACATCACCGCATCCTGACGTACCTCAAATTCCGGCACCCCGCCGGTTTCGCTTTCCAGCGACAACAGCCGGATAAAATCCCCCGGCAAGGCAAATAACGTTTCCCCCGTATCCGTCTGCCCGATGTCTTCATCGGCCAACCGCGCAAGCCAAACACCCTTCGCCGCAAACCGCCAGGGATACCCCGCCAACATCCCGTCCCGAAGGGCCGGATACAACATCCCCGCCACCTCGGCCTCGGCGGTATCTTCCTCAAAAGAAACAATCGGCGCCGCCCCGATCATCACCAAGGCACGCGCACACAGTGCGATATCGCTTAGGGCCATATCATTCCCCCCCAAAGAAAAGGGGCCCGGAAAACCGGGCCCCACATCAAAGGCTTTGGATCAGTCCGAAGTTGCCACCGGATAGAACGCCTTGATCGCATAGGTCATCGCGATGTTGCGCGGACGGGTTTCGGCACCACCAAATAAACCGGTATTCCCGTTGGCACTAGTACCAGAACCTGCAATGCCTACGCGATACGGATAAGCATCACCGTGAGAATTAACAGCCCCGGTTTGCCCATTATTCGAATGTGAATGGGACTTAATATCATCATCCTGAACCGATCCAAATGTTCGATCGACATCGACACCCCGACCAGCATCAAAACCGCGAATGAACTCGCCGCGCAGATCAGGCAGATTGAAGGTGGCAATCTGATCACCATGGCCCCAGACGGTGCCGATGGTGGCATAAAGATCCGCATAATCGGTCCGAGAAACTTCCGAACCGTCACACACCAGCCAGCCTTCCGGCGGGGTCGGCATGGCAAAGGCCGTTACCGAACCGATTTCAGCACCGGAACCACCAACATTGCCACCATTACCGCCACCGGAACCACCGCCCGCAATCAGGGCATTAATCGCCTGCAAAAGCTGGGTATCATCCTGACGATCCGGGGTAATATTTGCGGCAAGAACAACGTTAAGGACTTCACTTGCAACCGGGGTATTACACTGCATGAGCATTCTCCGTATTGAGACAAAAAACCCGGTAGCACGGGGCTACCGGGAGACAAAATCATTCCCTTGATTGTGAAATACGACGCTTAGTGCGCGTTGCAGACACCACGCAAACCGATACGACCATTCATAGCCCAAGGATAACCATTTGATCCCAAGCAACGGGAACCACAGGCTGTACCCTCGTTGAACCGGCCACCACCAGCAAAGCATCGCCAGTTGGCGTGATGGGTCATACCGCGTGGAATGGCTGAATCTTTACCGATATTGACGACCGACGCATCAATGATGGCCGTCCCACCAAAGTCCATATGGTTGTCAATCCAGTCCCAGAGATTGCCGACAGCATCCACGACATTGAACATCGACACCGATTTAGCAACATTCCCTGTATTCACCGGAGCAGTATTGCTCGTTGCCGACCACGCGTATTCATTAGTGTCGTTGTCGCCAGCGGGGGCACCTTCAGCGTAGGTCAAAAATTCCTCGACCGTTGGCAGACGTTTACCAGAATTCCTCAGCAGGAGATGAAAATCCGTACGTGCATAAACATCATCCGAGATCGGGGCTGAACCATAACGGCTAACCGGAACATTTTCCGGCCAGGAACCACCACCTTCCGAATTCAGATAGATATCGGCCCAGAAACCGCCCGGCGTGATTTCCACCATACCGGTCGGATCACAGGACGGACGATGTTGCAAATCCCAAACGCTGTTCGGCACGATCTGTACTGACGGGATATAGTCAGTATCGTAACGGTTAACCACCGGCCGTACCCGACCATAGTGGAAACCGCCAATCTTGCGGCTGTTTACGGCATCATACCCATCGGGCATGTCAGCGTTTTTGCTGGCGATCAGCTTTGCTTCGGCAACGCCATTGTCGATCGCATAGATGTAAATGTCATCGCCAAGTGACAAACTGGCGAATGAACCATCATTGTTGGCCGCTTCCGATACGTCGAATTCCGGCTGGGCCATGATCACAAAGCCTTTGCCATTCCCACCAATATTAACAGAACCTTCCGGGATGTTCAGTGAAGTGGTACCCGCGGCGGCCATCCTTCCCATCATCGAAAAGTACCCGGCAGCGGCGGCAACACCACTCAGACCCTGAGTTCCGCTCAAAACTTGAATCGCCTGCAACAACTGCGTTTTGTCATCGCAATCCGGCCAGATACCTGCGGCCTGAATGACATTAAGGACTTCACATTCGACTGGTTTGGAACCCTGCATGGGCGTTCTCCTTGGTTGCGCATAAAAAAACCGCTCCTGCCAAAACAGAAACGGGTCGAGGGAAAGGTGAAATTTTCGGATTGTGCCAAATCAGTCGGTGTTGCTGGTGCCCACCGCCGTCATATCGCGGACGTCAACGCCCGCAGCACCAGAACTTGCCACCACGAACATGCCGCCCGATATGGTGCCATCGCGGTTGGTATTGGCGATGATGAAATCGCCGATGCGCAGCATGTCGCGCGCATCTTCGAAATAGCCCGATGTATCAACATCAGTCGCAAGGTCAGGGGTGATATAATGCCAAAGCGTAAAGCCATTGGCATAGGCCAGAACACTGAGGTTTCTGGCTTTAAAGCCTTCTGCCATTAGGGTCTCCATTGTTCGAAAATGTTACGTCGGGGGCGAAATATCGCGCCTATTCCTTGGCGCGAATGCAGGTCACACCGGCTTCATCAATCAGGGCCGCCCCCTGACTCATCGAGTTATTGACGAAATGTGCCGCATGATCGCCGTGCCAGGTAATGTCGGATTGCACTTCGGATCCGATGGCATGGCCAATCGCGGTGCGGTGATACCAAAAGCACGAGCGAATACCCGCCGCCACTGGCAAGCCGGAATGCGGCATCCAAAGCGTGCCGAGCCAGCGTTTGGCCTGCGTGCCCTTCCACGGAAGGTCTTCATCGCCGATATAGTCGCTGGAGGAAAACTCGTTAATCTGAAGCAATTCAGACCACTGTTTCCAGCCGACAACCGCATAACGCTGCCCGTCGTCGGGCACATCACGATTGCCCAGCCCCTCGAACGCCTTCATCACCTTGTCAAGGGTCAGGCCATCGGTATTATCGGGCAAAACATCGCTGGTCCCGGTCAGGGCATTGATGATCAGCTCATCGGTTTTCCGGCCCAGCGCATAGGCCCCGGCATTGGCCAGCACCATTTTTTCATCATGATTGACCTTAAGCTCGTCCAGCGCATCCACCCAATCACCCGCATAGTAATCGCGAAGATCACAGCGGACGGCCTCGTGATCAGCATTCATCACCGGGATTTTGCCATGCCGCGCCTTGGTGGTTGCCGTTCCCTTGCCAACTTTCTGGAAAACAGTACTCGCCCCCTTCACACTGTTTTTAACCCGCACCGTATTGCGCAGTTTTGATCCCATGCGCTGATAGGCCTGATGCACATCGGCCTGAAAATGGTCGACGAAACTTTTATCGATTGTCACGCTCATCGGTTTTGTTTCCCTTTGCCTTGAAATACTTGTGCGACCGGCACCGCATTCAAACAGCGCCAAAGGTCGGCAAATTTGACAATCGCGCCATATTTGCACCCCGAACCGGTCATCTTCTGGTCATGCTTGACGTGTCTTGTGGCGTTGTTCCAAACCCCACCTGCCGGGGATTGAACAATTGTCCGGTTTGCCCGGATCTGTTGCACATCTTGGGCCTTTGCCCTTCTGATCAGACTTAAAGTTGGAGCTTTGCGTTGCGCGCAAAACTGTTTGCCTTCATCACCCTGATCGGGGCCGGGGCAGCGGGATATACCCTGCTGCCCTATACCCCGATACCGGGCTATTTCGATGCTTTTGCCAATCGGGTTTCGGCCCTTGCCGGGTTCGGGGCGGAAAACATCCGCAACCGTGTTTTGCCCGAACTTGAAAGCCAGCTTTCAAGCGCAGATCTGGCAATAGGCACCCCGGTTTTCATCCGCGTGTTCAATGCCGAACGTGACCTTGAAATCTGGCTGCGCGGTGACAAACGTTACCGCCTGTTCAAACGGGTTGGTTTCTGCCCGCCAAATGGTGACACGACGCAAACGGGTTTTGCCGGGCTTGGCGTTTACAACATCACCCGTGAGGGCCTTGTCCCCAACAGCCCCCATCACCTTGAAATCACCCTGACGCCCCTGACATCAGGAGCCCCCGAAGACACCCGCGAACAGGGCCAAGCCACCCCGCCCGCCATATATGGCAATTGCGAAGGTAGCGGCAGCATTGCGCTTGAAAACAGCGATATCGAACCGGTCTTTATCCTGATCGATACCGCCCTTCGCGCCGGGCAAAGTCAGGTGCCGGTACATGTGTTTGAACAACACCAAACCATGGATGATGCCCAGGCGCTTGCCGAAGATGCATTTGAAAGCGTTCCGGCACCGGGACTTTATGACGTTTACACGGCCTTTGAACGCACCCGCATCCCGCCCGAGGTCCATAAAGCCGATGACCGTTATCGGGTTGACGCGAATTAAGATCGCCTCAGCTCGCCAACGCAAGCGTCAACCATCCTGCAAACGGTCAAAGGCTGTCTGCACCTCGGCCACCAGCCCCGGATCGCGATCGCGCCAATAGCGCGGGTCGTTCATTTTGGCCCGGATTTCCGACCGCAAATCACCGCCACCGGCCCCCTTGCCACCATTTAATCCCGGTTCCGCCCCGCCGGTCATCAAACGATGCAGGGTCCGCACCCCGTCGGCGGATTGACACAACACGTCAAACGCCGCCCCCGGAAGGTTTTCCTGCCCCCATTTTTCGATCTTTGGCGCCAGCCGCGCCCAGTTTTGCGCCCCGCCAAACTCGGCAACAAGCGTTGCGCGATCTGCTGCGCGTTGCCCGGCGGTATCGATTTCGCCAACCATCGGCCCAATCACTTCCGCCGCAAGGTCATAGACCAGCTGCGCCTGTGCCCCGGTAAACCCCGCCTGATGCAACCGTTCATTCAAGGCCGGATCAACCGCCCCCAAAACCGTATCAACCGAAATTTCATAACCATCGGATGTTTCCGGCACGGTCAACAGGGCGGCATTTTCGCCATCCGTCATACTGTCCACCGCCGGATCAGGACCAAGACCGGCATCGGGTCTCGATGACGGTTCAGACGCCCCCGGCACTGACGGATTGGTCCCCAAATCTGGTTCACCGGCCAATGGCATTGGCGGATTTCCAGCATCCCCTTGCCCGGCATCCAATGCCTCTGCGGTCGGGGACAAAGCCGGGGTCAAAAGGCTTTCTGCGGTGTTTTGATGTCCCATGCTCATCTATTGCTCCCCTATGATTGTCTTTACAAAATCCCCGTCGCGGTCCTGTGCAAGACGGGCGATTTGCAGTACCAAAGCCCGTTGCCCTTCGCGCATCCAGATCGCCCGATCCGTGCTTTGCGGGCCAAGGGCGGTGCGGGTAATGCTGCGATCCAGATCGGCCAGAACCTTCTGCCCGGCGCGGCTGGCAAAGCAATGGCGCCAGTGATCATCGGCGGTTTCATCCGTCACCGCCAAATCCTCAAACCAATCCCAACCGGTCATGGCAATTCCCCTTCAACCCCGGCAATCCCCGCAATCGTGGCGGGCAACATCGGACGCAACAAATGGTCTGGCACACCAAATTGATCGGCCAGCCAGCGCACCATATGGGGCATATCAATTTCGCCCAAGGCATCCGGCCCCAGCGTCGCAATACGCGATAACCAATCCATCGCCTGCCCGGCCTGAACCCGTTTGGGCAATTGCGCCAATGGCGCACTGTGGCGCAGTTGCACAACATCGCCATCCAACGGCATCTCTGGCAATTCACCCCGTTTGACCAGAATATGAATTGCACGCCGGATCAGGGGATAAAGCAATTCCGCCTGCAATCGGCCATAGGTCGCGCCCAGCAACCGGGCGTTTTCCGATGCCCGTTCCAGCACCTCGGTCGCGGTCATGCCGGGCTGATCACTTTGCCCCAAACGATCGGCCAGCAAGCAGCGCCGAATGCGATCGCGCAAATCAGACAGCACAAGATCGGAAACATCAAACCGCCCCGGTGCCTCAAGCGGCTTTAACCCCGCCGATCCCACCGCCTTGGGGATAATGCTTCCCGGTACAAGGCGAATGGTCGCGGGGTTTAACACCCCGTCATCATCGGCCTGCCAGATGCCGGTCACCGCGATGGAGGCATTTTTAAGCACCAGTTCGACCACCTTGTTGGCGGTCTTGATATCGGGCAATGCCTTCATCACCGGCGACCGGCCATAAACCTCGCCCGGGGCCTTCATCCAGCGAAAGGCGATATAGGGCGACACGTCAAACCGGTCACGATGGATCACACCGTCACTTGACCCCTTGCCCGTCGCGATCTGGGCATCATCATAAAACACACAAAGCTGATACCCCCCCGCAACGCCCGGATCGGGCAAGACCGCCTCGACCACGGCAAAGCGTTTCGGGGTTTGATCGGCACCGCGATCATCATCTGGCAGCGTCGCATTCGGCCAGGTTTGCGCAATATCATCGCGGGTCAGCGACAATTTGCGAAATACCGCGTCCATCCGTCCATCTGATCGTTCTTCGAACGCCAGTTCACGCAGTGGCACCGCGCCAAAGCGAAAGGCCGACGGGTTTTGCAGATCATCACTTTCAAGGCGCAAACAGGCCGTCCCCGCCGTAACCAGATCCAAAAATGCCTGATGCATTTCAACGGCGAAATTGGATCGATCAAAATGCCCCTGAAGAATGCGTGCCGCACGCGCCAAACGGGCGGTCAGGATTTCACGATCTTGGTCGGCAACATTGCCACCCGGCTCAAAATCAAACCAGCCGCCCGTCGGCGGGGTGATTTCGGCCATCAGGCTGGCGGCAAGCTGTTCAACCGCATCGGGGGCTGTTGAATCAAACACCCGGTCAAACCGTTTCGCCCCGTTCGAGGCAACCGATTGTTCGCTGGCCCCATTGCGTTGCGGCAGGGCAAATTCATAACATTCCTGCCAATGCTTTTGCCAATTGCCTTGCCGTGTCACGGCGGCACGATAGCGCGCCTGCAAACTCTCAATCGCGATGCCGGTTTGACGCCCCCCGAATTTACCATCCCCCGCATTCCCAGCATCGCGAACATTGCCCGTCCCGACAACATCACGCCCGGCCGTTTTTGACGTTTCCCGTCGCGCCATTGCTATTCCCCCAAAAGGTTTTTGCCGCCTGCGGCCTGTGTAATGCGGTCGGTCAAAAGCCCGCGAAAACTGGTACCGATCAAACCGGCCCGGCCATAACGCCGCCGTTCCAGCGCCTCGGTCCGCGCACGGCGCGATGCTTCGGCCGCGGTTTCACCGTCATCGGCAACCGTCGTGTCGGATGCGGTCTGAACCGGGGTCGTGACATTTGGTGTCGGGGTGGAAAACAAACTGCCCATTGTGCCCCCAAAATTCGGTTTGAAACCAAAAACGCCCGCAAGGCGATAAAGCCGTGCGGGCGCAGTTGTCATGTTGATTTGTCTCTTATGTCACATTAAAAAGAACAAATCAAGAACATTTTTCAGAAAAAAACACATCGCCCTGATAGCGACGCCGATAACCGATTTCTTCAGGGTTTCTCAGCGCCTGAAAAAGCTGATGCGGGGTGATGATCCAGAACCCGGAAATACCCAGCAACCGTTTGACAAATTCGACACAGGTAAACGCCCCGAACCGCACCCGTTTGGGCACTTCGGCCGGATAACTGACCCAAACGCAATCAAACCCGCGACCGCGATAATAGGCTTCGGGATCAAACAAAACCGAATATTGCCAGATATCGCACGCCACCCGGTGACTTTGCGGATCAAGGCAAATCCAATCCCCGGCCCGCGCCCCAGACATGACAACAAAGCAATGCCGAAAGCCCGGTTTAAGGCCGCGCAAAAGCTTCTTTTCCGGCGCATCGGCAAACACCACCAGCACATCACGCATGGCAGCATCACGTGTTTCCGGCGGGTCCTGATCCGGGGTCAAAATCGGCTCCTGACAAGGCTTGACCGCATCGCGCATCAAACACTGCATGGCGATAAATCCCCCGTCATTTCGATCATCCGTTCGGGATTGTGAAAAGCCTCATCATCACGCGGTAAAACAATATCACGCGCAATCAAAACATCTTGCAAGGCGTCCATCGCCTGATCCCAAAGTGCTGCCTTGGGCCCTTCGCGCGGGTCCCGCGGATCAGGCGTGCGTTCGACAATGCCGAAATATTCGATCACCTGCAAATGCCGGTCGTGCAAGGTGCCATCGCGTCTAAGCCGCATCACCGCGTTATAAATATCATCGGGGTCACAGGGGCGGATCACCTCGCCCGCATCGGCAATTACACGTGCCCCTTCGATCCGTGCTGTCTGACATCGCACAAACCAAAACCAGGCCTGCCGGGCACTGGCAAAGGGTGTAATCGTGCGATGCGACAACGGTTTGGGAAAAAGTCTCTGTTCGGTCATTCCGCCCTCCTGCTGATCTGCCTGTCTGCTGTTCTGCTCGTTCGCCACCATCAACACCGCCCTTGCGTTCAGACATGCCGCCATGCCGCGAACACACCCCGCGATATTCGCCCTCTTTCTGGCCCCGGATTTCAGCAATTCCTTGCAAAAACCCGCACCAATCCCCTGCCACGCAAAGGATGCGCAGCCAATTGGCGTGCCCGATATGTGAAAAGTGCGATACGTGCAAAGCCCGGTTTGGCTACCGTACCAAACCCGCCTGCCCGGTTATGGGCTACTTCCGGATGCAATTCCGGTGTTGATGCACAAGCTATAATCCTCTTTTGTTCTCATTGTAAAGGATTAATTTCCTATCACGTTGACAGCCGCAAAAACGCTCGACTTGTCGGGCGGCGGGTGAATAATGGCACTCCCATTTTCACATAACAGACGAGAGACTCCCATGAGCTGGGTCAGTATCAAGATGACGGAACAGGAAGCTCTGGGATCGTCCAATGCCTTTATCGACGCCTTTGACAAGCTTTTCCTTGCCGCCAAATCCCCGAAAACCGCGGCTATTTTCTGTTCACGGGTCATGGGGCCAGAGGATGCCTATTACCTGTCACCGGATGCGAAAACCATCGCCGCATCGCTTTTGCCGCTACGCAATCCAACCCCATGCCCCAAGCCATCCAAAAAGGATGTCATCCTGCTTGCCGGGCATGATGACGCGATTGCGCTTTTGGCATAACGTGCGGCGTTTCTGATCGAAAGCTTGCCTGCGCCTGTTTTGTCACAGAACAAGACTGGCAACAGTCTTAGGAGATGCCCCTTGTCATCAAGGGGCGCGCCAAATATGGCGGAAAATCCACAGACATTCAGGAGAAACACCCATGGCAAATGCACCATCGCCGCGCTATTCGCTTTACAAGGATAAAAAGGGTGAATGGCGCTGGACCTTTATCGCCAAAAACGGCGAAAAAATCGCGATGAGCAGCGAGGGCTATAAAAACAAGTCCGACTGTGTCCACAGCATTGATTTGCTGAAAGACTCAAAAGACGTGCCCGTTCATTCCGATACCGACTGATATGGAAAACCCCGGCGTCATATCCGGGGTTTTTTAAACTTTTCTTATGCCCCGCCATCGTCGGGGATGGGGCATTACGGCAGGTTTTCTTTAACCACAATCTGCATGGTCAAATCGGCAACGCCTTGCATCGGGGCGGCACCGTTGCGGATATTGTCGAATATTTTAAGGGCGTTTTGCACGATGATATCGGGGCTTTGCGTAATGACGATATCCATGATGTCTTCAAGCAGAAATTTGCGCGTATCCGATGTCAGGCCGTGACCAATAAAGACGATATCACGCCCCCGGTCACTTTCGCGCAATGCCCGCGCAATGCCATCCGATGATCCCCCGACATTATAGATGCCGATCAGATCGGGATATTCCGCCAAAAGCGACACCGTGTGGTGATAGTTTTCACTGCGATTATCGTGGCCTTCACGCGCGGCGATCACCGAAATCCCCGCAAAACTTTCATCCATCAAACTAAGAAAGCCCATTTCGCGTTCTTCATGGGCGCGATAAGTGCGACTTGCCGTGATCAGGGCAACCCGGCCGGTTGTTTGACGGGTTAACCGGCCCAGCAAATACCCCGCCGTGCGGCCAACCGCCCGATTATCCAGCCCGACATAGGCCGAATGACGTATTCCGGCAATATCTGACACCAGCGTAATGACGTGCTTTCCCTGGGCCTGCAAATCCGCAATGGTTTCGCGCACCAGCGGGTGATCAATCGCCATAAAGGCAATGCCATCGGCGGTTTTACCGTGCTGGCGCATGGCATCTGACAACAGTTTTGGATTGAAACTGTCGATGAAAAAACATCGCGCCCGAATGTTGTAGCCCGATGGTTGTTCCGCCGCGGCTTTGATGGTTTCCCCCAAAAGCCCAAGATACGGATTGGTCCCTGCTGGCAACAGGAAAACAACCTTCATCGGGCGCGGGCGGAAATTTGCCTGCATGTCGGATTCTGGCAAATACCCCAGTTCGGCAGCGGCCTGCAAAACACGTTTGGCCGTCATTTCACGCACGCCGGATCGCTTGTTTAAAACACGGTCAACAGTTGCGGGTGAAACCCCGGAAAGTTCAGCAATATCCTTGATTACCGGGCCGGTCGTCTTTGGCATCTTTCCCTCAAAACCATCAAAAAACATCAATTAATGATGTTTGATGAGGGATAAACTTTCACCTACCATCAATTTATTCAAGGGAAAAACAACAATAACCCTTCATATTGCGGTCCACGGACCATCACGGGAGGAAACAATGCTCACACACGGAAAATTCCGACATTTCGCGCTGTCGATTGCAGCAGCGGCATCTTGTAGTCTGTTTGCCTTTGGCGCGCAGGCACAGGATATCGAACTTAATTACGGCCACATGAATTCACCGACCAGCATCACCGGTTTGCAAGCAGACTGGCTGGCCGAGGAAGTCGCCAAAAACACCGGCGGCAAGGTCAAGATCAGCGTTTATCCGTCTTCCCAGCTTGGCAAAATCCAAGAACTGGCCGAAAGCGTTTCGACCGGCGCGATTGCGTTGTCGCATAACACGGCCGGGGCGCTAAGCTCGCTTTACGAAGATTTCGGTGTCCTTGATACGCCGTATCTGTATCGCGACTATGATCACCTGATGAATGTTGTCGATATTCATTCGCCGGTGATGGAAAAACTGAATGCTGGCCTGATCGAAAATACCAATATGCGCGTTTTGTATGCGTTTTATTTCGGCACCCGCCAGTTAACCGCTGACCGTGCGATCAAAACCCCGGCCGATCTTGCCGGTGTTAAAATCCGCGCCATTCCGTCCCCGGTTTATTTGACCGCGGTTGAAGGCCTTGGTGCGGCACCGGTTCCTGTTGATTGGTCCGAAGTTCCAACCGCCCTTGCAACCGGCATCGTTCAGGGCCAGGAAAACCCGGTCAATGTGGCATTGGTTCACAAACTGTTTGATGTGCAATCACACATGATGCTGACCGGGCATATTTCGGCTGCTGAAATCGTTGTGATCAACGAAGACACCTGGCAGGGCTTCCCCGATGACGTCAAAGCAGGCATTGAAAAAGCCGCCGAAACCGTGCGTCAAAAAGCATCAAAAATGATCCTTGATAACGAGGCCGGTGACCTTGAAAAGCTGAAAGAAGCCGGCATGACGATCATCGGCCCGGATGACGGGCTTGACGTTGCCGCATTCCGTGCAGGCGTGGAAAAGCTTGTTCATGAACGGTTCGACGAGAAATATGGCGCGTATTATAAAGAAATCAGCGCCATAAAGTAATCTTGTTTCGGGTGGTCCGCCCCTGATTATCATCGCCGGACCACCCGATTTTGAACCTTCGCCCCTTGTCCTGTCACCCTTATTCGGGGTCCGTCATGCCCAACAGGAATTCCCCGATCTATCGGGGGCTGGATCACATTTGCCGCATCCTGACATTACTGGCGATGCTTATGCTGGCTTTGATGACGGTCCTTGTCGTCGGTCAGGTGATCCTGCGTAATCTTTTCGATCTTGGCCTGCCCTGGGCCGATGAACTGGCGCGCATTTCAAATATTGCGCTGGTGTTCTTCGTCGTTCCGGCCCTGATGCTTCATAACCGTCATATCGCAATTGATCTGCTTTACAGCGCGCTACGTCCACGCGGCAAAGCGATCTTGCGCTTCCTGAATTACATTCTGATCACGGGGTTTTCAGCTGTATTCCTGTTTGCGCTTTATAAATTCCTTTTACGCGCTGGCAAATTTTCCACCCCGTCCATGGGGCTTTCAAACTTTGTGGTTTATGCCCCGGCGGTGATTGGCATTGGAATGCTTTTGGCGGTTGCGATCTATCGCCTTGTGACCGGCACCGAACCCGCCGCCCATCATGAAGAAGCCGACGGCGATGATATTGATACCGCCGCGCCCAACAAGGATCCAAACCCATGATGAGCGCGACACTTCTTGTCCTGTTTCTGGTTCTGATGCTGATCCGGTTGCCGATTGCCATTTGTCTTGGCCTGTCATCCGCCGTTGTCATGATCCTGTTTAACCTGCCGATGACAGTTCTGGCCCAGCGCACGGTCAATGCGCTTGATTCAACGCCGCTTTTGGCAGTGCCACTGTTTATTTTTGCCGCAAGCCTTCTCAGCACATCGGGCGTCACCAACCATTTATTTGAACTGGTGCGCATGATCGTCGGCTGGATCCGGGGCGGTACCGCACAGGTCAGCGTTCTGGTCAGTCTGATCTTTTCCGGTGTATCGGGTGCGGCCCTTGCCGATATCGGCGCCCTTGGTTCGATCCAGATCAAGATGATGCGTAAACAGGGTTACAGCGCCGAATTTGCATCGGGCATCACCATGGCGGCCGCCACCATCGGCCCGATTTTCCCACCCAGCATTCCGATTATTATCTTTGCCTCGGTCGCCAATGTATCCGCGGTTAAATTGCTGATTGCCGGGATTGTGCCCGCCATTCTGATCACCGCTCTTTTGATGATTCAAGTCGGGGTCATGGCGCGCATCCACAAATTACCGCGTGACGATGTCAAATTTGACTGGGCTGCCTTTGGCCGCAAATTTATCGTCTCCCTGCCCGCCCTTGCCGCACCGGTTCTTTTGATCGGCGGTTTGATTTCGGGGTATTTCGGCCCAACCGAAGTCGCCGGGGTCACGGTGGCCTATGCCCTGTTTATCGGCAAGTTCATCTATCGCGAACTCGATTTCAAACGTGTTGTCACGGCTGCACGTGACACAGTCGATGCCACCGGCAGCGTGTTGTTCATCGTTGCCACCGCCGCCCTGTTTGCCTGGGTCCTGACCATGGACCGATTGCCCGCAACCGCCAGTGCGTTTCTGCTTGATCTGTCTGACAACCCGTTGATCTTGCTGTTTATCGTCAATGTGCTGTTGCTGGTTGTCGGCATGTTCTTGGAATCAATCGCCGCCATCCTGATCATTGCCCCGATCATCACCCCCGCCCTGACGGCGGCTGGTGTTGATCCGCTGCAACTGGGCATCGTCTTTGTCTTGAACCTGATGATCGGGCTTCTGACACCGCCGGTCGGTATGAGCCTTTATATGGTCAGCATCATCGCAAAGATGCCGCTGCACCGGGTCATCCGTGGGGCGCTGCCGTTCCTGATCCCGTTATTTGTGTCGCTTCTGGCGATCACCTGCATACCGGCAATTTCAACCTGGTTGCCAAACCTTCTTGGATAAGTGAGGAATTATGAGCAAGTTTTTGGGCGAAATTCGCCAGCTCGGCTATGTCGTGCCCGATATCGAGGCCGCGATGGACTATTGGGCCACCACCATGGGCGTCGGCCCTTGGTATTATAACCCGAAAGTCCCGATTGAAGATTACCGTTACGACGGCAACCCTTATGAGGTGCACAATTCCGTCGCACTGGCCAATTCGGGCTTTGTTCAGGTCGAACTGATCCAGACCCGCAATGACGCACCATCAATGTATCGTGATTTCCAAAAGGCGGGTCATACCGGCCTTCAACACGTCGCCTATTGGACGCAGAATTTCGATAATGACCTTGCGCTTATGGAAAGTCAGGGCTTCAAAGTAAAAATGAGCGGCACGGTCGGCGAAAACGGCCGGTTCGTTTATTTTGACAAGGAAGACCATCCGGGCACCGTGATTGAATTATCCGAAGTTGTCGGTCCGAAAGGCCGCCTGTTCAAGACCATTTACGAAGAATCTATCGGCTGGAACGGGAATGATCCTGTACGCCCCTTCCCGTCATTGTCGGAAATCTAAGTCATGGATTTGATCGAAGCCCGCTATCTGATTGAAACCCCGTTTGACCCGGCCAAGATCGCCGCCATTATCGCGGGCGAACAAAGCAGCGGCACATTTGTCCGCGTTGCCGGGGAAACCGAGGAATTGCGCGAACGTTGTGCCGCCAAGGTTTTGTCCGTAACCGAACTGGCACCGGCAACCGAACCCAGCCTGCAAAGCGCGTTTTTACAGGCAAAGGGCATCACCGGCCCCTATCGTCGGGCCGAAATCCGGGTTGGTTTTCCAACCGGCAATATTGGCCGCAACCTGGCCACCCTTGCCGCCACGGTTTCGGGCAATCTGTATGATCTGGGCGAGATCACCGGGCTTAAGCTGCTTGATGTCAAACTGCCTGCCAGCTATCGCGATCTCTATGACCGCCCCGTCGCCGGCACACAAGGCACGCGGTCGCGCATGAAGGTCGAAGGCCGTCCGTTCTTTGGCACGATCATCAAGCCAAATGTCGGACTTCGCACCAACGATATTGCCGATCTTGTCGAACAGCTTTGCGAGGCCGGGGTTGATTTCATCAAGGATGACGAAGTTTGCGCCAACCCGGCATCTGCCCCCCTGACAGAACGCATCCCCGCCATCATGGCACGGGTGCGCAACTATCGTGACCGCACAGGCCGCGATGTGATGATTGCCTTTAACATCACCGATGAAACCGATGCCATGCGCCGCCATGCCGATTTGATCGAAGACGAAGGCGGATCATGCGCCATGGTCAGCATGAACTGGGTCGGGCTTTCGGCCCTGCAGACATTGCGTGCATCAACACCGCTTTTGCTGCATGGGCATCGTAATGGCTTTGGGGCGCTGTCGCGTCATCCGCTTTTGGGCATGGCGTTTCCGGCCTATCAAACGCTTTATCGTCTGACCGGGGTCGATCACATGCATGTTCATGGCATGGGCGGCAAATTCTGTGATGATGATGCCGAAGTTGCCGAAAGCGCGCGCCTTTCAGGACAACCGCTTTGTGACGGTGGTGGTGCGGATGACATCGTCCTGCCGGTATTTTCATCGGGTCAATGGGCCGGTACGGTGCCGGAAACGGTCAAAGCCGTTGGCACGGCTGATTTCATGTTCCTTGCCGGTGGCGGCATCCTTGCCCATCCATCGGGTCCGGCGGCGGGTGTTCGCAGTTTGCAGCACGCCTGGGAAGCCTGCGCATCGGGTAACAGCCTTGAAACACAGGCCAAAACCAGCCCCGAATTGGCCGAAGCATTGGCCTTTTACGGCAATAAGGCCTGATTGATATGGCCGATATCGTTTTTTGCGCTGATGATTTCACCGGGGCATCCGATACGCTGGCAACGCTGGCGCGGGCGGGCAAATCCGCCCGCCTGTATCTCAGCCCGCCACGCATTTCGGATCACCCGGAAATCGCCGGGCTTGATGCGATTGGCGTTGCCACGTCGCTGCGCGCCCTGTCGGTCAAAGACGGTATCAACCGCATGAATGAACTTGTCGCCGGGCTTTCGGGCGCTGGCGGCAAGATCCACCATTTCAAAGTCTGCTCGACCTTTGATAGTTCCCCTCGCATCGGCAATATCGCGCAAGTCGCCGATTGCTTTGCCAAAGGCATTAATGCGCATTGGCAGGCGATCATTGGCGGGCAACCGTCCCTTGGGCGCTATTGCGTGTTTGGCAATCTGTTTGCCGCGGCAAGTGATGGCACTATTCATCGTATTGATCGCCACCCGGTAATGCGCACCCATCCGGTCACACCGATGGCAGAAGCCGATCTGCGGCAACATCTGAACGCGCAAGGCTGGCCTGATATCGGCCTGATCGATGTCACCCTGATCCGGCGTGGCGCACGTGCCCTGACCGCTGAAATCCAAAACCGGATGGCAGCGGGGGAAACGCATACATTGTTCGATGCCGCCGAAAATCACGACCTTGAAATAATCGGACAGGCCCTGCACGCCATCGCGGTCAACACCAAAACCCTGTGCATTGGCGCCAGCAGTGTCGCCCAGGCACTGACCGCATCCAATGGCGCGAACGATACCCCGCCAATCAAAACCGCCCCCGCCCCCATCCCACAACGCAACGGTCCGGTTTTCGCCTTTGCCGGAAGCCGATCCCCCCTGACCGCACAACAGGTTGCCGCCACCCGACATTTGCACAAGATCGAAATCACGCCGGGAAATCTGATGGACCCGACCGGGTTCGCCGATATGACAAAAGCCTGCATGGATGTCCTTGCCGATGGCAAACATCTTTTGGCGACCCTTGGCGATGACGCCGCCCACGGCATCGGCGGGCATGAACTGGCCAAGGCCAGCGCACGTTTTATTGCCAATGTCATCACACAGACCCGCGTCGGTTTTCTCGCCATTGCCGGGGGCGATACATCCAGTCTTGCCGTGCTTGAACTGCCCATCGACAGCCTGTCCTTTGTCGAGGATTTTGACCGCGGCGTTCCGGTGATCCGCGCACATGGCAGCGATCCACAACTTGACGGGCTTGAAATGATCCTTAAGGGCGGTCAAATGGGTCAAACGGACATTTTCGATCAGGTCGTCAACCGAACCGAAACCGGTTTCCGCACCCGATAGAACTTTGCCGCCAAAGGAATTAATTCCTTTTCCCAACCAATCACGGACTGCTAGAATGAAACATGATCCGGCAAGAGCAAATATGGGGCGCATTGGACAAGATCGCCGAAGACAACGGGCTGACCCCATCGGGGCTGGCGCGTCTGGCGCAGCTTGACCCGACAACATTCAACCGGTCCAAACGCACCACCAATCAGGGCAAACCCCGCTGGCCCTCAACCGAAAGCATTTCAAAGGTGCTGTCGGTGGCCAATGTCACCTTTCAGGAATTTGCCCAACTGGTAGATGGTAATGGTGCCGGGCGGGTGCCGGTCATCGGATTTGCCCAAGCTGGCAATCGTGGTTTTTTTGATGATGCGGGCTATCCGGTTGGCGGCGCATGGGAAGATATCACCTTTCCCGCCCTGCATGATCCAACCGCCTATGGCTTGCGAATTTCGGGCGATTCAATGGCGCCGGTGTTTCGGGATGGCGACCTGATTGTTGTTTCCCCGGCATCCAATATCCGCCCCCAGGATCGGGTGGTTGTCAAAACCATCGCGGGCGAAGTCATGGCCAAGGAACTTGTCCGGCGTGGCGCCATGGGGGCCGAGCTTAAATCGCTTAATCCCGCTTACGAGGATCGCTATATTCCGGCTCAGGATATTGACTGGATTGCCCGCGTACTATGGGTTAGCCAGTAGGGTGATTTTGCTATACATTATAGCAATTCCAAACTTTAATGCCTAGGGTCAGGACCCGATAATTCCGTGATCATGGAATGACAGAACAAATACCGAATAAAGAATAAGAATGGTTATTCCAATTGCACTTCGCCAACCTTACATAAAAGACGAGGCTCACAGGTCAGTATCCTGCCCCATCCGCATGAAAGGAGAAATAGTTGCGTCCCGATCGCGTTGACATCATTCGTTTTGCAACGATCGTGCTCGCCTATTTCATTAGCGGCTATATCGGACTGCAATTTCCCTATTACGGCAGCAATGTCACCTTAATCTGGGCACCGTCGGGGATTGCTCTGGCAACGCTTGTTGCATGGGGATGGCGGTATTGGCCTGCGGTTCTTATCGCGGCATTACTGGTCAATCTGACCACATCAGCCCCGGTGTACACAGCCGCCCTGATCGCGTGTGGCAACACACTCGCAGCCGTCCTGCCCGTTATCCTGTTCCGTCAGTTCCTTGGCTCCCATGATCGCATCAGTTTTCGCGGTATAATTGGCATGATCGGGTTTGGTGTCGTGCTAAACCCGCTGATAAGTTCACTGCTGGGAACGCTTGTCCTGTGCCTTACGGTTATTGGTGACTTTTCGAATTATCGGGAAATCTGGCAAGGATGGTGGCTGGGCGATCTTGTCGGGGTTACCATCATCGGTTCCGTTGTCCTGCGCCTTCTAAGCCATGATTACCACAGTCGCGACCGGGCATTTTATATTGAACTGGCATGTGCCGGCACGGCCGCCGTTATCGCGTCAAGCGTCGTCCATCTGATCCCGACCATATCGCACCCGGAATACATGTTCCTGTTTGTGTCCCTGCCCTTTGCCCTGTGGGGGGCCATCCGGTTTGGCCTGTTTGGGACGACAATCATCAATGCCCTGATTTCATTTGACCTGGTTGTCTTCGCGGCATCCGGCCACAGCGCCTTTGTCAATACGGACCTCAGCACCGCGCTGACCAACATGTATGGCTATCTTGTTGCTGTCACGCTCAGCACCCTTGTGCTGGCGGCGGGTATGGAAAATATTGCGCATGTAAACCGAAACACCGCAGATGGCCGTATTACCAGCGAAATCCATCGTCTGCGGAAAAACCTTGCGATTGTCGTCGGGGCAACGGGGTTTTTGCTTTCGATTGCCGCAGCGGGCTATACCTATCTGCAAATTGACGCTGCCAGAAAAAACCAGACAGAGCTATTCCGACGCGCCTTCGAGGCATCCCTGCGCGAAGAATTGGGCCGCGCAACAGATTCTTTGGTCGCCGTTCGGACACTGTTTGACGTCGACACAAGCGTTTCCCACGATACATTTGATGCCATGATCGGCCCATGGGTCGAACGGCGTCCCGGTGTTGCCGCACTGGAATGGGCACCGCGCATATCCCAGAAACACCGCCAATTGATCGAAGAATCGGCGATCCAACGCGGTGTAGAAGATTTTTTGATCAGTCATTTTGTTGACGGAAAAAAAATCGTCGCGCCGATCAAGGATGCTTATTACCCGATTTTTTATATTTTCCCGCGATCCGGCAACGAACGGGCTGTTGGCTTTGACCTGTCAAGCGAACCAGCCCGCCGCGCGGCCCTTGAAAAGGCGCAGATATCAGGCGAAATCACGCTAACGCCACCTCTGAAACTTGTGCAATCGGGCGTGACCAATGTCCATGCTTTGGCATTCCTCAGCGTCCCTGATCGGCGCAATCCCGACGGTCCTCCGCTGGGCTTTGCTGCTGGTATTTTGCGCCTGACCCATATGATCCGGCGCGCCGAACAAATCGCCCGCCTGCCCAGTAATTTTGAAGTCATTCTTGCCGACCTCAAGGCCGAAGACGGCCTTCAGCTGATCTATAGCAACCGCTCGGCTTCCGTTGCCATGGATCAAATCCGCAAACAAACCGCCATTGACTTCAATCCGCATGTTTCCGATTTTTCATTTGGTGATCGTGACTGGACGATCATCCTGCATAACGACGCGGGTGAGTACGGCGGAATATTTTACTGGCAACCTTGGGCGATCTTTATTTTCGGCGCAACGATCAGCATCCTTCTTGTTATCTATCTGCGGTCGTTAACCCGAACGGAAAGGCGAATTGTTGATCTGGTCTATCAACGGACCCAGGAACTCGACAATGCCCGGCGTGATGCCGAAGTTTCGATGAACAAGGCGCTACAGGCCGACCGGGCCAAATCCGAATTCATCGCCCATATGAGCCACGAATTCAGATCGCCAATGACATCGATCCTTGGCTATGCGCAACTTGCCCGCGATGCCATAGACAACCTTGAACCTTCCGAAACCATTCGCGGCTATCTCGTTACGATCAACAGTGCCGGGCAACATGTGCTTTCGCTGATCGGTGATGTCCTTGATCTGTCCAAGATCGAGGCCGGAAAACTTGTTCTGGAAAACACCCCGACCGACATCCACGGCATCTGCGAAGAAGTCGTCTCGATGATGATGGTACCCGCCCGCAATCAGGATAACCGCATTCATCTGCAAATTCCGACCGATATGCCGCGCTGGGTGATGGGCGATCCGGTTCGCATCAAACAGGTCCTGACCAACCTTGTCTCGAATGCGATCAAATTCACCAAATTTGGCAATATCCATGTTGTTGTGACGTCTCGCGGTATTACCGATGAACACCTGTCTTTCCGGATCGAGGTCCGCGACGAAGGCATTGGCATCCCGCCAGACAAGGTTCAGTCGCTCTTTGAGGCCTTCACACAGGTTGATACCTCGACCACGCGGCGCTTTGGCGGCACGGGCCTTGGTCTTGCCATTTGCCAGAAAATGATCCTGGCCATGGGCGGATCGATTGATGCAGAAAGCACCGAAGGCGAAGGCAGTGTTTTCTGGTTTGATCTAAACCTGCCTCTGGCAACCCCGACAAGGTCAAACCTGCCCCACGTCGAAGACTCCGGTTCTGACACCCCGGCCAGTCAGGGCGTTATCGGGCGCAACTTGTTGTTGGTTGAAGATATCGAAATCAACCGTATTCTGGCGCAGAAACTTCTGGAACAGCAGGGCCATATCATCACCACCGCATCTGACGGTCAGGAAGCAATTGATATCCTGACCCAACAGGATTTCGATGCCATTCTGATGGATGTGCATATGCCGGTGATGGACGGGATCGAAGCCACCCGCCAAATCCGCGAATTCGAAGATGCCGTCAAGGCAACCATCCCGGTTCTGGCCTTAACAGCCGATACTTCAAGCGACAATCTTACAGCCTTCCGCGAGGCCGGTATGGATGCCCATTGCACCAAACCGCTTGATATCAAGGCGATCAATCGTGAAATAAAACGCCTTGAATACCGTATGTTGGCTGAACGCAAAGAACAACTGACCAATACCCGGGACTAAGGTCAGGACCTAATCCCCGCATTGGTCAGTGCACAATCATAACGATGTGAATATCAAGACCAAACGGGGATTACCCGGGATGGGTTACCCCGGTCATTTTCGCCAGATGACGGGCGACATTTGGCCCCGCGGCCAGGATCGGGCCACCGGCATCAAGCACATCGGGCAGATCCAGGAAATCATTGCACCAGCCACCAGCTTCGATAACCAAAACGATCCCCGCCATACAATCCCATGGATTAATATGCGGCTCGTAATATCCGATCAGACGCCCGGCACTGACATAGGCCATCATCAGCGCGCATGATCCATTGCGGATAAACATGCCTTCTTCGTCCAGCAACTGTCCGATGACCGGCACGATTTCCGAACTTGGCACCCGGTGCGACATGCCAATCCCCATCATACCATCACTGACAAGCTTGGCCGTGCTGGCGTGCATTGGTTCACCGTTGACCTTGGCGCCCTCGCCCTTGATGGCGCTGAACAGTTCATCCCCGCAAGGGTGATAGATCAGGCCAATCACCGCTTCCTTGCCAATCATAAGGGCGACCGAAATGCACCATGTCGGCATCTGATTGACAAAACATGCCGTGCCGTCAATCGGATCAATCACCCACAGGCAATCATTATCGCCTTTCTCAATGCCCATTTCCTCGCCAAGGAAACCATCCTCGGGAAAGGCATCACCGATCCGGTCGCGAATGATCGCCTCGACGTTTTTATCGGCAATGCTGACCATATCAAGCGCGTTGGTCTTGGTTTCGATTGCAAGGTCCGCGGCATCGCCTTCGTAATATTCCATCGCGCGCTTGCCTGCTTCGCGGATCACATCCTTGGCATGTTCAAACCGTGCCGCGATATCAATTCCCGAAAATGCTTTTTTCACTTTGTCCCTGCCTGAAACAGTATTGTTGTTCATGATCTATTTGGTCGAAACAACGGCCATGCCGCGTTCGGAAAACCCAATGGCAACCTGTTCGCCCGCGGCAATCGGCGTGTCGATCCGATGATCGATCACAAACAATTCACCAACCGGCGTTGTCACGGAATATTGCATCTGACTACCAAGATAGGTTGCGTGCGTAATGTGACCTTTTAGCGACGTTTCAATGACATCGCCGCTAGCCGCCCCTGACAGGATCGAAAGCCGCACCGCATCGGGCCGCACCGCAATTCTTGCCGGTCCCTTGGACTGGCCCCGATGGCGCAGATTGCAATTGATACCGCCGATATCGATTGTGGCCAGATCGCCATCAACAGAAACAATCTCGCCATCAACCAGATTGGCATCGCCGATAAAATCGGCAATGAATTCTGATTGGGGTTGCTCATAAAGCTCGCGCGGGGTGCCCTGCTGGGCGATCACCGCCCGGTTCATCACAATAATCCGGTCCGAAACCGCAAGGGCTTCTTCCTGATCATGCGTCACATAAACCGCTGTCAGGCCAAGTTTTTGCTGCAAATCACGAATTTCGGTTCGGACATGACGGCGCAATTTGGCATCAAGGTTTGATAACGGCTCATCGAGCAACAAAACCTCTGGCTCCAGCACCAGCGCACGCGCCACTGCCACCCTTTGCTGTTGTCCGCCCGATAATTCCGATGGCAGACGACTGCCATAGCCCGCCAGCCCGACAAGGTTTAGTCCCTCTTCGGCTTTTTCCTTGGCCTCTGCCTTGGCAACGCCGGTAACGCTAAGGCCATAAGCAACATTTTCCGCCACTGTCATATGCGGAAACAGGGCATAGGACTGAAACACCATACTAACATCCCGATCCGTCGCCGGAAGCTGTGTGACATCCTTGTCCCCGATCAGGATGCGCCCCGATGTGGCATGTTCCAGCCCGGCAATCATGCGCAATGTCGTGGTTTTGCCACAGCCACTTGGCCCCAAAAGGGTGACAAGTTCGCCCGGATGGATGGTGAAAGATACATTGTTGATCGCGGTGACCGCCCCATGACCATAGGTCTTGGTAACATTGTCAAAAACGACCGACCCCGCCCGCGTTTTCAGTTTCATGGATGCTTCTCTTTCATATTTCCCGGTACTGCCAGATCCAGGCTTGCCTCTACCCGGTCTTCACGGCGCAACCGCCGCTTGCCAATCGCACCCTGCACAACAAGGATCGCGGTCAACATGACAAGGATCAACACACTGCAATAGGCAATCGCAACGCCGTAACGCCCGTTTTCGACCAGCCCGATGATATAGGATGTCGCCATATTGTGATCGGCACTGACCAAAAAGATCACCGCACTAACCGATGTTATGGCGCGCACAAAGCTGTAAACCAGTGCGGCAACAATGGCCGGGCGCAGCAATGGCAAGATCACCCGACGGAACGTGGTAAAGCTGTTCGCGCCAAGGGTAAGCGACGCTTCATCAAGGCTTTTGTCCAATTGGCTCATGGCGGCAATCCCGCCGCGCACGCCAACCGGCATATTGCGGAAGATAAAGCAGATCACAAGGATCACACCCGTCCCGGTCAATTCAAACGGCGGCACATTAAAGGCCATAATATAACTGACACCAATCACCGTGCCCGGAATGGCAAAGCTTAACATCGTGCCAAATTCAAACAGGCTTTTGCCCCGGAAGTTTTGCCGCACCAACAAATAGGCCGTGGTCAAACCAACAGCAGCGGTCAAAGGTGCTGCAATGGCCGAAATATTTAACGTGGTCCAGAAACTGTCCCATGCGGCCCCGGCCCAGACAATGCCATGCTCGCTCCAACCAATGCCAAAGGCATCCTTGTAGTTATCAAGTGTCAGAGTGTTGTCAAAACCCCAGCGTTTGACAAAGCTGCCATAGAAAATCATCCCATAGATGGCGATGGTAAAGATCGCCCATGGAATGGCGGTCCAATAACAAACCATCCGCATGCCGTTGTTCAACCCAACATGCGCCCCGTTATCGGCCTTGCCCGAAACAGTGGCATAGGATTTCTTACCCAGCCAAAACCGCTGGGCGGCAAAGGCCGACAGGGTAAAGAACAGCAACACCATCGCCAATACGGCGGCCCGCCCGGCATCGTTTTGCGCCCCGACAATGGCAAAAAATATCTCGGTCGACAGCACGTCAAAATTACCGCCCAGCACCATCGGGTTACCGAAATCGGCCATGCTTTCGATAAACGACAGCAAAAACGCATTGGCAAGGCCGGGCCGCATCAACGGCAAGGACACCCGAACGAATGTTTGCCAGCGCCCGGCGCGCAAGGTTTGGGATGCTTCTTCCATCGATGGGCTAACGCCCTCGACCACACCAATCAGCACCAAAAAAGAAATCGGGGTGAAGGACAGGGTCTGTGCCAGCCAGATTCCAGGGAGGCCATAAAGCCAGCGCCCTGCCTCCACCCCGAGCAGATCAGCAAAGAACTGCGTCACAGCCCCCGATCTGCCAAAAAGAAGGATCAGTGCCAAACCGATGACAAAGGGTGGGGTGATGATCGGCAGAACCGTCAACACCCGCAGCGATTTTTTAAACCGAAAGCCGGTTCGGGTTACAACCAGCGCAAAGGAAAGCCCCAAAAGGGTGGTCGAAACAGCGGTCAGAACCGCCAAAAACGCGGTATTCCACGCCACTCCGCAGGCCCCACCCAAAAGACAGCCGATGCCCCAGACGCTGTCATCAAGGAAATTACGGAAAAACGCCGCCCCCGACAGCGTGCCGTCAATATCAACAAATGATCCCAAAAGAATGCGCGCAACCGGGAAAAACACAAACAACCCCACCAGCGCAATCACCGTCCCGATGGCCGTGGTCACAAAGACATCGCCGCGCATCGCACCTGCGGCGGCAAGCCCGGTACACAAGATCACAAGCAGGCAGGCCGATGTCAGCATCGCACCGTAACCAAGCCCGTATTGCCGGATATCAAGCGGACCAAATATCGTGGCAAGCCCGCCAAATCCCCAGCCGGAAATACCGATGACAAAACCCTGCCCGACCAGCCAAACCAGCCCGCCCAAACCACTTGCGATCAAAATGCGCGCATAATGCGGATGGGTACGGCCCCGCCCCGCCAGCACCAAGGGGGCTAGCAAGAATGCCGCAATCGGCAACAGCCAGATTTTTTGATGAAGGATTACTTGCAAGACCGCAGGCGAATAATCGCCATACATCGGATAGCCGTCAAACAGCCATTCCAGGGTCCAAAACCCGTATTCTTGCTGATACCAGGGTAAAATTGCAAACCCGATCCAGCCGATCACCAGCCAGAACCAAAGCATTCGGTTCACCGAAACTCTCCTGCACGCCGTATTGGGAAGCATGGCCCTGCCCGCCCGGCACATATCCATACCGGACGGGCAGAACCGTTAAGGCAGATCGCGCTTATTGCGGCGCGGTTTTAACTTCATCATCCCAACGCGACAGAAGATGACGGCGGGTTTGTGCATCCCCATATTTCGCAAAGTCATAATCGATCAGTTTCAGCTCCGTCAGGCGCGGCGCGCCATCGGGGATTTTGGATTCTTTATTGGACGGCACCTGATAGCTGTGCGCGTCTTCGGCAATCGATTGGGTCCGCGGATCAAGCGCGAATTCGTACCAGATTTTCGCATTTTCAAGGTTACGTGCACCCTTGATAATACTCATCGAGCCAACCTCGTATCCCGTCCCTTCGCAGGGCGATACCACGGTCAGATTGGCACCCTGTTTGATCTGGGCGACCATGTCATGCATGAAGGTAATGCCAATCGTGGTTTCACCAACCGCTGCGGCCTTGATCGGGGCCGATCCCGACTTGGTGTACTGATTGACGTTCTTGTGGATTTCTTTCAGCAGATCAAATGCCTTTTCCTCGCCAAACAGCTGCACCAGTGTTGCAAGAACGGTATAGGACGTCCCCGAAGAATTCGGATTGGCAACCTGAATTTCGCCCTTATAGGCCGGGTTTTTCAGGTCTTCCCAGCATTTCGGCGCCGGAAGCCCCTTTTTTGCCAAAACGTCATTATTGTATCCAATGCCAAGCGCACCGGCATAAACGCCGACGGTGCGATAATTGGCATTCTCGGCCTGACGCACGGCCCAATCGTTCAAATCACCCAATTGCGGGGATTTGTATTCTTCGGTCAGGTCTTCGGCCGCGGCCTGAAGATGCGGATCACCGGTGCCGCCCCACCACATATCCAGTTTCGGATTGGCCGCTTCGGCACGAACCTGTGCATAGGCCTCGCCCGAACTTTTGCGCACCATCGAAACATCGATATCATGCTCAAGCTCGAACGCGGTTTCCATCATCTCGCACCATTCATTATCGGCCGAGCAGATGACATTAAGCCGGCCCGCCGCATTGGCGGTGCCGACGGTCGCAACGGCCATCAGGCCAGAAAGTGCCACAGTCGCAAAAAGCGAATTCTTGATCGTCATTTGGGTTTCCTCCCGGTTTGCATTTCGTTGAATGCACACGTGTGCATTACCTTGGCGCAAATCACGTGCTGGAATGATTTAATCATAAATTCCAAAAAATGACAGAAAAATTCTATTTTTAGGGCGAAAAAGACAAACCAACGCCCGCAAGATGCTGATTTATATATAAAAATTTTGCCCTACAAATTAATTCCTGTACCAACCCCATACTGTTCCGCGCATCTTTTAAACCGGCAATTCCGACGCACACGTGTGCGCACCTCCGCAGAAACACTGCGAGTCATCTGTCACACATCAACAATGGATTAAAAATCGGGGATAAATCACCTTGAATAGTCGCGCCATCCCCGGCAATCCCTCGCCGGTCCGGTCGCGATATCACAAAACATCAAGATCATGGAAACCGCCGCGAAACCGCCACAGCATCAAATCCCGAACGCCGAACGCCAAACCCCGCACATCCCTGCCGGGGCCGCAAACCGCTAATCCTAAACAGTCCGGCGGCGTGTCATCTCGACCGGAAGGATCAGGCGTTGATCGGCAAGGTTATCACCGCGAATACGCTGACGTAAAAGATCAACCGTCATGTCGGCCAGCTTGATTGCGCTTTGCCGTACCGTGGTCAATTGATAGGCCCCCTGTCTTGCGGCCGCAATATCATCAAATCCAACCACGGCGATATCTTCGGGGATACGAAGGCCAAGTTCAAATCGGGCTGCATCCAAAAGCCCCAGCGCAATATGATCCTTGGCACAGAAAATCGCATTTGGCGCGGTTTCCGGCTGTGCCAGGAATTTGACAGCGGCATTAAATCCACCGTCATAATCGGCACTGTCACAAACCAGCGGGGTAAAGCTGATATCCCCGTTGGCCAAGCCTGGTGCAAGACGCGAAACAAAGGTTTCACCGCGCACATTGCCACTAAATGTACCGCCTTTGACGTTCAGGAACCCGAACCGGGTCTTGCCGGTTCCCAGCAACAAATCCGCCGCCAATTCCCCACCGCGCACATTGTCGCAATTGATCACATCGGCACCGTCAAGCCGCCCGGCACGATTAACCAGAACCACCGGCACATTGCGTTTCAGGAAATGCACACCAACCTCGGGCGGCGGGCTTCCCGATGTCACCACCACACCGGCGACCTGATATTGCAACAGATGCATCATCGATGTACCCATCTGGGCCGGATCGGATACATCAATCACCAATGGCCGATACCCCGACTGCTGAATGGCAAAGATCAGCTTGTCCAAAAACTCCACCCGGAACGGATCGGAAAGCCCCGATGTCACCAACCCGATCAAATCGCTTTTGCGCGTATTCATTGATCGCGCGATCTTGTTGATCTGATAACCCAGCCGGTTGGCGGTTTCCTGCACTCGCTTGCGCGTGGCATCCGATATGCGCCGATCACCTGATAAACAGCGCGATACGGTCGACCGTGAAACACCGGCTTCGCGTGCCACATCGGCCGAAGTCACAATATGCTGCACATCGCGGCCCGGTTCAGCCCCGTCACGGGTCGCAGGCTTGTGTTCTGCCTTGCTCATCGGTGCAATTTCCCCCACCGCACTGTTTTTGACCTTTTTGGCATCTGATTTTGCCTTTGTGGTCCGGGCAAACACATAGCACAGGCGCCCCAACCCGCCAACGCACACGTGTGCATAATACGTGATATTTCACCAAACTGTCATTTTCCGCAATTTTGCGCCTCACCGTCCGATTATGTCAGTTTTCTTTGACCCCGATTGCGCAAAAACCCTATTCTGAACGTCACGCATAGCCCCGCAATGCGCAGATATGGCACCCGACCAAGCAATCAGGAGCAAGAAGAATGGGCCACGCCGCCACCAATACAGATACCACCGCCGTTACGACATGGACCTGGTACAAGGGCGAATGGCACGAAGGCAATCCGCTTATTATCGGCCCGCAAACCCATGGCATGTGGATGGCCTCCACGGTTTTTGATGGTGCGCGCCGCATGAATGGCAAGCTGCCCGACCTTGTGCCCCATTGCGCCCGTGTCCTGCGCTCGGCCGAATTGATGGGCCTTGCCCCGCAAATCACCGCCGATGAAATCGTTGCCCTGGCGCGCGAAGGTGTTGAAAAATTCGATCCGGCCCTTGCCCTGTATATCAAACCGATTGTCTATGGCGGCGAAGGATTCTTGGCCCCAACCCCGGAAAGCGCGCAGTTCGTTCTGTGCATTTCAGTATCCGAGATGCCTGAAAGCATCAAAACCGGCTTTACCGCCCGCAAATCAAGTTTCCGCCGCCCATCCCCCGAAAGCGCCCCGACCGAGGCCAAGGCATCCTGCCTGTATCCCAATGTCGGCCGCGCGGTTAGCGAGGCCAACAAGGACGGCTTTGATACCGGTGTGATGCTGGATCCGAACGGCAATGTCGCGGAATTTTCCTATGCCAATCTGTTCTATGCCAAGGATGGCAAGGTCTTTACCCCCGTCATCAATGGCACGTTCTTAAACGGCCTGACCCGCCAGCGCGTGATCAAGCTGCTCCGCGAAGACGGGGTTGAAGTCACCGAAAAAACCGTGACCTACGCCGAACTTGAAACTGCCGACGAAATCTTTGGCACCGGCAATTATTACAAGGTCGCCCCCTGCGTCAAACTTGACGACCGCAACCTGAAACCCGGCCCGGTAACCAAACGCGCGCAGGACCTTTACTGGGCCTTTGCCGAACAAAGCTGATCCGAACAGCCATCCGAACAGCCATCCGAACACCCAAACGGGCCAGTGTAATACCGGCCCGTTTGGGTGTCTGGTGAAATGCGCCGATCTTCAAAGACAACGCGCCTATTGCGCAACAGGCACCACCAAAACATTGCTGCCCGCGACATAGGGATATTTGCCAAAGATCGCGGCAATCGCATTGCGTACCGATTGATCCGGGGCATTACGCATGTCATTGGTCACACGCCCAACGGCCGTGCCTTCCCAGATCATCTGATCGGAACGGCGATCAACCAGATCAATTGTGATCGTGCCTTCGGTGTAGGTATCAACATAACCCGGCTCAACATAGCCCGGCCATCCGATATACATGCCATTGCGATATCCGTAATAGCCGCCGTGGAACGTGGTCGGCTGAACGCGCTGTTTTTCGATTTCTTCAATATGGTAATTGACCAGAATATCGGGATGACGGGTATCAACCTGATAACCGCGCGCTTCCAATACGGAACTGATCGCATCTTCCAACCGTTGCCCCATCAGGGTGCCGTATTTCTCGGTCGATTTTCCGGCACTTTCAAAAAAGGCAAAGCTATGATACCGGCTAAAATCCGCCACCGGATCAACATCGGTATAGACCCGTGGCCCGGTCGAACAGGCTGCAAGCATCCCGACAAGAATGCCCACGATAGCAATTCTTACGATCCTCATGATGTTGGTCCCTTTGTTACACCCAGAAACGATATTTAACAGCGACAAGAAACACGAATTCGTTTCATTGACCATGATTCAGGTCCAGCCTAACACCAACAATACCATCAATAAAATCCGGTTTCTTGATGGCAACCTTGGCGGCCCCCGCCATATACCGGACTTGGCGCCGGGCATTATCTTTGCCTTTAAATTGAACCGATCCCGTTTGCATTGTATCAGACTGCCATCCGACACCTTGAAAAAACTGGCTGGAGCCAATGGTTAAAGACAATCGATATTCGCTTGCTGATATCAAAGAAGCTGTATCTGAAGGGGCACTTAGTCACGATGCTTTTGACAGGCTTGAGACCTTCCTGACCAGCCACAGCCAAGAAGCCCTTGAAACCGAAAAGTTCACCTTGTTTCGAGGGATGAACGATATATTCCTTGCGCTGGGCATCACTGTACTCAGCATCGGCTGGTTCATTCTATGGGGATTGTTGACCAACAGCACCATTTTCTGGATAGCGCCCCTTGTCGCGATCGCAGGTTTCACCGCACTGGCAGAATATGTTGCCGGAAAGCTCAAGGCGACCTTGCCTTCAAGCATCATCATGGTCTCGCTTTGCGCAACAATCATGATCTATCTTGTCGCGCTTTATATGTTTTTTGCTGGAAAATCAGAAAACATCTTAAACCTTGATGACGTTTGGGATTTCACGCAGCAATCCGTTAACGTCGTCGTCTTGATCGCAATAACCGGGTTTGCCTTTCAGGTTGGCTTTTTCATCCGCTACCGTTTGCCAATATCGTTTGCCCTGATTGCGTTCGGCATCGTCGGCGTCATATGGTCCTTGCTTCTGGCTTGGTTTGGTCAACCGCTTAACCAATATATCAACTATCTTGTCACGCTGACCGGGTTGTTGTTGTTGATCCTTGCCGTAATTGTCGACACAAAAGACCCCAAACGTGTGAATGGCTGGGCCGAGTGTGCGTTCTGGCTTTATGTCATCGGTGCGCCGATGACCATTCACTCCGTTGCTGCAATGGTTGATACAGCCACCCTGATCATGATTCCTGTGCTTATCGCCGCAATGCTGTTTTCTTTGGCATTTGATCGGCGATCACCGATCATCAGCAGTCTGATTTATGTCGGATATCTGGTCAATTCAGGCTTCAATCACGCATCAATTGACCCATCGATGACCGTTGCGCTGGTCTGTTTCATCGTTGGCGCCCTTGTGATCGCGTTCGGCTTTGGCTGGAACAAGGCCCGCCAGTTTATTCTGGCACCTTTTGAACACAAAATCTGGCGTTCCTATCTGCCCCCGACATCATAAAATCGAACACGCCCATTACGGACCGCACCCAAAAAAAAGGCCCGCATATTGATATATGCAGGCCTTTTTCGCATTGGGTCAGGGTCTTTTTATTCAGACCAACTTATCAAACACCAAGGTCTTCATCCGCCAACACGCGATCAATCAGGGCAACACTTTCATCAATACCGTAAAGCGCAATGAACGATCCCATGCGCGGACCCTGTTCCTGCCCCAGCAGGATTTCATAAAGCGCCTTGAACCAATCCCGCAGGTTTTCGTAATTGTGGTTTTTACCAACTTCGAATACCTGGGTCTGGATGTCGCCCCCATTGGTACCGGCATCAAGGGTTTTCAACATATCGCGTAATTCGGTCAAGGCGGCCTTTTCGGCATCGGTCGCGGCACGGTATTTTTTCGCCGGTTTGACAAAGTCGTTGTAATAATTGATCGCATAGCCGACCAGCTTATCAAGATACGGTGCGTTTTCCGGGGTTGCGCCCTTGGCATAACGCGAAATGAACGCCCAAAGAAGTTCCGGGTCATTGGTGTTGCACACGGACACAAGGTTCAGCAAAATCCCGAAGGATAGCGGAATTTCGCGTTCCGGTGCCTTGCCTTCATGGATGTGCCATGCCGGGTTCTGCAACAGTTTGACCGGATCGGTTTCGGTTTTCAGCTTGTCGGCAAAGGTCAGATATTCATCAACCGTTTTCGGGATGATATCGAAATACAGACGCTTGGCAGTTTTCGGTTTCTGGAACATAAACAGCGACAGGCTGTCTTCCGGCGCATATTTAAGCCAGTCTTCCATCGAAATACCATTGCCCTTGGATTTCGAAATTTTCTGTGCGTTCTCGTCAAGGAACAGCTCGTAGTTAAAGCCTTCCGGCGGGGTGCCGCCCAGTGCCTTGACGATCTTGTTACCAAGTTCGACCGACGGGATAAGGTCTTTGCCCGCCATTTCATAATCAACACCCAGCGCATACCAGCGCATCGCCCAATCGGGTTTCCACTGCAATTTGCAATGCCCGCCGGTCACCGGGGTTTCGATCAGCTTGCCGGTTTCAGGGTGCTCATAAACAATGGTACCGCTTTCAGGCTTAAGCTCGGTGACTTTTGCCATCAGAACTTTCATCGTGTCCTGTTCGACCGGCATAAATGGGCTATAGGTCGCGCGGCGTTCTTCGCCAAGGGTCGGCAACATGATTTTCTGGATCGCATCATAACGTTCCAGAACGCGCAAAAGTGCGGCGTCAAACATCCCCGAACGATAACATTCGGTCGATGATTTGAATTCATATTCAAAGCCGAAGCTGTCAAGAAAATCGCAAAGCCGCGCATTGTTATGATGGGCAAAGCTTTCATGGGTGCCAAATGGATCGGGCACGCTGGTCAAGGCCTTGCCAAGATGCTGGGCGACCATTTCCTTGTTCGGGATGTTGTCGGGCACCTTGCGAAGCCCGTCCATGTCGTCCGAGAAACAGAACAATTTGGTCGGAATATCAGACATCTGTTCAAACGCGCGGCGCACATAGGTCGTGCGCGCCACTTCGCCAAAGGTGCCAATATGGGGCAAGCCCGACGGGCCATAACCGGTTTCAAAAAGCACATAGCCCTTTTCAGGCTTCTTCTGTTTATACCGCTCAACCAGCTTGCGGGCTTCCTGGAAAGCCCAAACGTTGCTGTTCAGGGCGGCATCACGAAGATCGGCTGTCATTTTTGAAACCTTGTTTGTCAGTTGGATCGATAAATTCTATGGAAATCCGGTTACGTGCGAAACGGCCCTTTATATACCTTATATATAACCGGCATGTCGCGCGTGCGCGAAGCTATCCTTGCACCGCGCCAAGATCAAGCCCGGATCAGGCATCTTTGGCGGGATGGTTGGTTAAATTGGCCGTACACCGGACCATTTTTCAAAATGACAGGCCTAAAACACGAAGTAACGCGCAAAATTCACACAGCAGACCATCACAAGGCATCAACGTGCAACGGCCCTGGCTACGCCTTCTCAGCATTGTTATTTCAGGCTAAGCTATTGGCGCCCCTTAACCAATGCATAGGAAAATCACCATGCTTGCGATCCCCGTAACCGTTTGCCTGACCGGCGTTTTTGCCCTGATGCTGATCGTGCTGAGCCTGAATGTATCTTTCCGCCGCCGCGATCTTCAGGTTGCGCTGGGCGATGCCAATGATCCGGCGTTGCGTCGGCGCATGCGGGCACATGGCAATTTCATCGAAAATGCCCCGTTTTGCATTCTGGTGGTGCTGGGTCTGGAAGCCGTCCTTGCAAATTCAACCTGGATCTGGCCGGTTGCCGCTGCCTTTGTTATTGCCCGCGTTTTACACGCCATCGGCACCCTAAAAGGATCAGGCCCCGCCCTTATTGCCCCGGCAATGGTCATTCAACATGGCGTAATGGCCTGTGCCGCGATCTGGTTGCTGATCCAAAGCATTTAGTCAAAGCTCACTAAAATGTGATACAAAAGAGTAGGTTAACCGCCAAAAGGATAGGTAAAAACACTATACTCCCCATATAGGGATAGGATAGGTTTCAGACCAAATATACCATCCAAATGGATATATTGGTTTGCAACCCATCAGCGAATGCTGTTGGACCGTAATAGGGAGACACCGCTGATGAGTACCTTCTTTGGCAATATGCGCATTTCCCAGCGCCTATACAGCCTCGTCGGATTTTTGGTTTTATCAATCTGCGTACTGGGCGGGTATAGTGTCTATACGATGACCATCATCGGGCACGAACTTGAAGAAGTCACGGCCCGTGACCTGCCGCTAAATGCGCTTCTGGAACAAATTACCCAGCATCAGCTTGAACAAGCAATCCTGATGGAAAAAGCATTGCGCATAAGCGGCATAACCGCGCATGACAAGGCTGAGAGCTTTGAGTCGGTACGCCATCACTTCGAAGAAATCGCCACCAAAACCGACACGGAAATTACCACCGCGCGCGCGATGGTTACCAAGTTCCTGTCTGGCGACCTGTCCGACAAAGCCCGCCAGGAATTCAAAGTTGTCTCCGCGGCTCTGGATCGCATCGAAAAAGAGCATCAAAGCTATGAAACGCATGTTGCCGACATTTTCCAAGGCATCGACGACGGCAAGATCGAAAGCCAGTCTTTGATCGACACCGTCATCCTGACAGAAGCCGAACAAAAGAGTCTCGACACCGAAATTGCCGAACTTCTGCACCAAATTTCCGCCTTTACCCGCACCTCAATGGCAAGCGCCCTTGCCGACGAAAAAGACGGAAAAATCACGATTGCGGTTCTATCGAGCCTTGCAACACTTCTAAGCATCCTGATGTCGATTTATCTGGGGCGCAGCATCACAGTACCGATGAAGAACCTGACCAGCGCATTGGGTGAACTGGCCAATGGCAAGCTTGATACCCCGGTCCCTGTCAGTCGCTTTAACGATGAAGTTGCCGATATTTCCGATGCGATGAAAGTCTTCCAGGAAAACATGATCCGCGCCCGCGAACTCGAAGACGCGCAAAAACGGATCGAGGAAAAACAAATACAGCGCCAATCCGAACGCAATCACCTTCTGGGCGTATTCGGGTCATCCATCGGCGCCGTATTCGATAAAATTCTGTCAAGCTCCGAAGAAATGGTCGCCCGCGCCAAATCGCTCGACACCAATTCTGCCGATACCAACAGTCTGGCGACCTCGGTCGCGACCGAAGCCGAAGAATCATCGGGCAATGCGCAGGCCCTTAGTGCCGCAACCGAGCAAATGGTCGCAGCGATTGGCGAAATCTCGTCACAGGTCACGCAATTTTCAAATATTGCCAAAGACGCTGTCGGTTATTCTGAAACCTCGCAATCGGAAATGCGCAGCCTGCAAGCCGTTGCCTCAGAAATCGGCCAGGTCGTTCAATTGATCACCAAGATCGCCGAACAAACCAACCTTTTGGCCCTGAATGCCACAATCGAAGCCGCCCGCGCCGGTGATGCCGGCAAAGGTTTTGCAGTTGTTGCGGGTGAAGTCAAATCGCTGGCCAATCAAACCGCCAAAGCAACCGAAGAAATTTCCGCCCGCGTTAGCCGCATTCAGCAGGTATCGCAAAGCTCGGCTGATGCAATTTCCAATGTGGCCGAAATCGTCGACAGCATCGACCAATATGTCACGACCATCATGGGCGCAATCGAAGAACAAAACGCAACGACACAGGAAATTTCCCGCAGCGTCGATTTTGTTTCTGAAAGTGCTCATCGCGTCGCCAATAACGTTACCGGCATTAGCGGCCGCGCCGAAGATGCCCAAAGCAATGCGGAACAAGTTCACGACGTTGCAAATACCACCGCGCATGAAGCTGCCCTGCTTGGGCGCGAGGTCGGCATTTTCCTTGCTGCCATGCAAAACAACGATGTCGATGACGACACCTTTGAAAAACATCCGGTATCCATCCCCGCCCGCATGTCAAACGACGGCGACGACTGGCAGGGGCAGACGACCGAAATTTCCTGTGCTCACCTTATCGTTCGCCCGGCGCTTTCAACAACTCCGGGCGAGATCGTTAATCTTCATCTGCAAAGCATTCCCGACGTCCTGCAAGCACGTCTTGCCCGTCACGATGGCGATTGCAGTGTTCTTCAATTGCCACTTGATCACGAACATCTGGAAAAAATGCGCCAGACCGTTCGCAAACTGGTTGCCTGATACGCCTTGAATTTTCTTCCCATCCCAGCTGTCACAAACAGCAAACTCGGCGCGATGTTCCTTGTGGATGTCGCGCCTTTTTTCTTTCAATGCAAATTCGTGCTAGGATTTGGCGATGTCATTTTCCGCCAGGAACCCCGATGCAACAAACGCCGTCAACTATCGATCCGGTTCCCCCAAAGCCTGCCCCTTCACAACCGCCTGAATTACCGGCTGAACTGGCGGCTAAATTCGCGGGTTATCCATCAAACGCGTATGCGGCATTAATGCAAATCCGGGGCTGGATCTTCGATCTGGCGGCGGATCATCCGGCAATCGGGGAAATCACCGAAACCCTGAAATGGGGCGAACCATCCTGGTTGACCAAACCCAAGGCCGGAACAACCATCCGGGCCGATTGGAAACCAAAGGCCCCCGATCAGGTTGCGATCTATTTTAACTGCAAAACCGATCTGATCGACCGCGCGCGCAGCCATTTTGGCGATATATTGGAATGCGACGGCAACCGGGCAATCATCATCGCCCTTGATCGCCCCCTGCCAAAGGCCCCGATCCAGATCTGCCTTGGCTGGGCGCTTTCTTATCATCAAGACAAAAAAGCCCCCCGCTGATCACTTGACCGGCACACTGGCTTCCAACTGGTTTCGCATGGTTTCAAGATCGTTGATCATGCGTTTGGCGGTTGTTTCATCAAGGCCGCTGGCCTCAAACACACAGGGCGGCACTTCCTTTGCCTTTTCGCGCAATGCCCATCCGGCCTCCGTCAGGGTGATCCGCACCGAACGCTCATCGCGCGGATCACGTGTCCGCACGACCATCCCTGCGGCCTCCAGCCGTTTAAGCAACGGCGTCAGCGTGCTTGATTCCAAAAACAGCTTTTCACCGATACTGCGCACCGGCTGATCGTCTTTCTGCCACAGGGTCACCATCACCAGATATTGCGGATAGGTCAGACCAAGCGCGTCAAGCAACGGCTTATAAACACGGTTAAAGGCATGACTTGCCGAATAGATCGAAAAGCACAGGAAGTTTTCCAGCTTTAGGTAATCATTGTCCTGATCGCTCATCGCGGCATTCTCCTTAATATCTTTTGCATCTGTCCCATGCGAACCGGGCTTTCGGCGCAGCCATCCACCCTTTCCCATCGGGTCACCGGTTCTCTGCACCGGATCAAACCAACGGTCAGGCATTGGTTGGGGCAATGAATTAGGCAACAAGCCAGATAGATGAATTCTTCGCAAACCAGCATTTTTATATCGTGCGCGATATAATTACAAGCGACTTAATTGCATGGCTCGTATTCTCAATTTTATATCGTGCACGATACAATCGTGTGGTACTTAAAATCATCAACCAAACAACGCCGCATCGCGGCACGGATGCTTAAAGGATCAAAATCATGAACACATTGAAAACGACGATTGCTTCTGCGGCGTTTGCATTGGCCGCAACCCTGACCGGTACCACCGCGCTGGCAAACCCGGTTCTTGAAAACACCACCCGGAACTTCATCGATGCATTGGCCGCATCCGGTGGCCCGGCTATTTATACCCTGACCCCGGCACAGGCCCGTGATGTTCTGGCCGGTGCGCAATCTGGCAACATTGCCAAACCGGCTGTTGATATCACTGATACCGTCTTCCCGGTGGGGCCGACCGGCGAAACCCGGGTGCGCATCATCCGCCCGGCCGGCAATCAAGACCGCCTGCCGGTGATCGTTTATTTCCACGGTGCAGGCTGGGTGATGGGCGATACGGGAACCCATGATCGACTGATCCGCGAATTGGCAACACGCGCCAATGCCGCCCTTGTTTTTGTCGATTATGAACGATCCCCCGAAGCAAAATATCCGATCGCCATCGAACAGGATTACGCGGTAACCAAATACGTTGCCGATCACAGTGAACAGCTTAATGTCGATCCAACCCGTCTGGCGATTGCCGGGGATAGTGTGGGCGGTAATATGACGGCGGTGGTTTCACTTCTGGCACAGGAACGCGGCGGCCCGGCAATTGCGACACAGGTTCTGTTTTACCCGGTGACGGATGCGGATTTTGATAATGGCTCCTATACCGAATTCGCCACGGGCCCATGGTTGACCAAGGAAGCCATGAAATGGTTCTGGGACCAGTATCTTCCCCAAGGCATTGATCGGACCGATCCCAAAATCACCCCGATCCATGCCAGTCCCGAACAGCTTGCCGGTCAGGCTCCGGCACTCGTCATCACCGATGAAAACGACGTCCTGCGTGACGAGGGCGAAGCCTATGCCCGCAAACTTTCACAGGCTGGCGTGAATGTCACAACCGCCCGCTATAACGGCACGATCCATGATTTTGTCATGCTTAATGCGCTGGCCGACACCCCGGCCGCCAAAGGTGCCATTGCCCAGGCGGGCCACTATCTGAAAACCGCCTTTTACGGCGAATAACGATCACAACTTTTCGGGGGCGCAGTTGCGCCCCCGCCCCCCCGGCGACATATCAATCAGGGCAAGCCCCTCACCGTCGGGTTCTCAAAACTACCGAACCATCACGTTCAAACAAAGGATGAAAACCATGTCTGTAGATGTAAAATACCGCGCAACAGCAAGTGCAACCGGCGGCCGTGACGGACGCGCGACAACCGAAGACGGCAGCCTCGATGTCAAACTGACCACGCCCAAGGAACTTGGCGGGGCTGGCGGCGAGGGCAACAACCCCGAACAGCTTTTCGCCATGGGCTATTCCGCCTGCTTCATCGGTGCGATGAAATTCGTCTCCTCCCAGGGTGGTCCGAAAATCCCGGCGGATGTCTCGGTCAAGGCGGTTGTCGGCATCGGCCCGCGCTCCGAAGGCGGCTTTGGTATTGCGGTTGACCTGCATGTCTCGCTTCCGGGCCTTGATAAGGCAGAGGCCGAAAAACTTGTCGAAGAAGCCCATAAAATCTGCCCGTATTCCAACGCAACACGCGGCAATGTCGATGTGACATCACACATCGCCTAGACAATCCCCCACCTTCTGAACGGAAACGCCCCCGGTGCCCTTCCTCTGCACCGGGGTTTTTCTTCTGCAGACATTCAAATATCACTATTCAGATGCGAATGGCGTGCACCTAACCGTCGATCATCCGTTCGAGCAATGAGTCATCGCCAAAACCGCCTGATTTTGTCACGACCTCGACCCCGTCGAATTGCCCGCCGAGAATACGTGAAACCGGCAGACCCGGCGCAATCTCGCCCAGACATTCCATTGATTGCGCCTTGCTGGCAGAAAGAACCGCTGACAAGGTATCGCCACCAATCACCATAAGCCCGCTGCCTGGACGAATAGAAAGATGCGGAATGTCACGCATCAATGCAGCAGTCGTTTCCTGTGCGTTGCGCGCTTTGGGCACCGGATCGATCAGGACGGGATAGTTTTCCTTAACCCCAAGCCCCATCGCAACCGCACGTGCAACCTGCGTGCGGGTAACGGGATGGATGGTTCCCGCAATGATCGCCGAAAGATGGGGTTGCGGCATATTTTGAAAGTTGGACGCCAATGCCTGCGCCAATCCGCGACTTCCTGCCCACAAGATATTTGGCAAATTCCGGCAATGATCTACGATCCGGTCCAGATCGGCCTGTTGAACCGCGTCACCGATCACAATCCCTTCGATGGGGCTTTGTGACATAAAAACCCGTGCTTCGACGCCTTCAGCGGCAAATTCGGCGCGCAAATCATGTATCGCGGCGGGTTCCCAGCCGCCCTCACCCCGGACTTCATGCATTCCGTCACGCGTGCGCCGTCCCATCTCGGGAAAGGCGGGTGCAAAGATACAAGCTGCAAAATTTCCCCGACGCATCATTTCGAGCGTTTCAGCCACAGAATGGCCGCGCAAAACGCTGTCTACCTTTTTGAACCAGATACCCGGTTTCATCGCGTCGATTTCAGCATCCGCCCCAAGCCATGCATGGACACGATCCACTGCGGCAAGACTTTTGGCGACCGGCAGATCGCGGCTTTCACTGCTCACCGTCAGCTTGCCGGTCGCAACGTCGGGGCTGGACAGCAGCAACCGCACGGGCGCATCAAAAGTGGCGAAAGGTGCTGCAGCATCAAGCGCACCGGTGAAATCGTCGGCCAGAATGCGAACATGGTTCATTGCGCCATCTCCTCGGCCACCGTTTCGACCGGAATGTCGCGCTGCGCCAACTCCTTTAAAATCTCAGGATCAATACGATCATCGGTAATGATCAGCCCGATATCCGCAAGGCTGCCAAACAAACTGAAGCTCCGGCTAAAGAATTTACTGCTATCGACCAGCAACACCACAAAATCGGCGGCCGACATGATTGCGCGTTTGACTTCTCCCAACTCGATCGATGTATCGGAAAGACCTTCAAGGGAAACCGAATGCGCGCCGATTATGGCGATGTCGGCGCGAAGCTGTTCGATCATACGGATCGCCGGAACACCCAGCAAAGTCGAAGAGCCAGAACGCACGCTCCCTCCGGCGACAAAAGTCTGGATTATGCCGTTTTGGGAGAAAATGGAAGCAATTGAAAGATCATTGGTAAAAGCGGTGAACGGGATATCTCGATCAAGCATCGCATATGCGGCCGCAAGAGTAGTTGTTCCACTATCGATGATCACCGTCTGACCGGGCTGGATGATAGATGCAGCCCGACGCCCGATTCGACGTTTGGCCGCACTTTCCAATTCTGAAGAGATCGCCGCTTCCGGTTCGAATCCTTTACGATTGCTGATATTCAGCATCGCCCCGCCATGCGTGCGCATGAGATGCCCCGTATTGCAAAGGTATTCAACGTCTCGTCGAATGGTCGAGACCGAAATTTCCAAACGCTCCGCCAACTCTTTTAGAGAAGCCATTTTTTCCTCACGCAGGAACTCGATGATTCTGGCGCGCCGCTTGGCTGGCAACATGATCGTCTCCTCAGGTTTTCAGCAGTGATAGCACATCTACCCACGCCAACAAGCGCCAATATGCTCCAAAAAACTTCGTTATATTCAGAATTTTTGCGTATTTTCGATTATATTGTTCCATAAAGCTTCATTTAATGCCAAAACATTCCCTCCTGAAACAAAAAAGCCGAATAGGAAATATCAATTTTCCACCGGCAACAGACTGGGAGGAAACCATGAAAATCAAACAAACCCTCGAACGCATTCCAGGCGGGATGATGATCGTTCCGCTTTTGCTCGGTGCAACCATCAATACTTTCGCACCCGACGTGTTGCGCATTGGCAATTTTACCGAAGCTCTTTTCGTTAACAGTGCCGGGGCCTTAATAGCGCTGTTTCTGCTGTGCGCGGGCGCGCAAATCAACTTGTCCAATGTTGGCTCCGCCGCGGCCAAAGGCGCCACTTTGCTTGTCGTCAAATGGCTGGCCGGAGCAGGGATTGGTCTACTTGCCTATGCCCTGGCAGACACTGGCGGTCTGTTCTTCGGCATGGTTCCAATTGCGATCATCGCTGCAATGACCAATTCCAACGGAGGTCTTTACGTTGCGATTGTCGGTCAATACGGACGGGCAGATGATAAAGCGGCCTATTCGATTCTGGCATTGAATGATGGTCCCTTCCTGACCATGCTCGCCCTGACGGTTTTTGGCGCGATGGGATTTGTGCAAGGATTCTTTTCTATCATTTCCTTTGTTGCCGTACTGTTACCGATCATTGTCGGCATGGTACTGGGAAATCTTGATCACGACTTGCGCCGTTTTCTTGCCAAAGGCAGCGACATGTTGATCCCGTTCTTCGCTTTTGCTTTGGGCATGGGGATCAATTTCGAAGCCATCATCAAGGGAGGCCTTGCCGGCGTACTGATCGGCGTATTAACGGTCTTTGTTACGGGGACTGTCGGATATTTCGTATTCCGGTTTTTCAAATGGAACCCGATTGTTGGCGCTTCGGAAGGCTCGACGGCGGGTAACGCCGTTGCCACCCCGATGGCCATCGCCGCCGCAAACCCGGTCTTTGGACATCTGGCGGAACTGGCGACTGTTCAGGTCGCCGCTTCGACGGTCACAACCGCGATTTTACTGCCTATTTATATTTCATTCCTGGTCCGTCGAACGAATCTGATCGGGTTGACAGAGCCGACACAGGACGATGCAAGCGACACCGGTGAAACAACCGCCTGAAGACCCGGAGCGCAGATAACAGAAGGTAAATACATGAAACCGATCGTAGCAATCACCATGGGCGATGTCTGCGGGATAGGCCCCGAAATCGTCGCGCGGACCGTTGCCGATCCGCAAACTTACGAACTGGCCCGCCCTATTGTTATCGGTGATGCGCCAAGACTGGCCCGCGCACGAGACATTGTTGGTGCAAAATTCGACATCGTCACGTTCCTGCCGACAGATCCTATTCCCCAGGAACCGGTGCCGGGAACCGTACTTTGCGCGGATCCGGGCTTCGAACTGGTCGACCTTCCCTTTGGGAAGGTCGACCCCCGTGCCGGGCACGCTGCCTTTGAATATCTGCGTGAAGCAATAGAAATGGCTCAAGCCGGGCGTGTGGCAGCAATTGTCACCGCCCCGCTGAACAAGGAAGCGCTTCATGCCGGCGGACATATTTTCCCCGGTCATACGGAGATCCTTGCCGAACTGACCGGGACCGACAGCTATTCGATGATGCTGGCGACGCCCAAAATGAAGGTGATCCACCTGACCACCCATGTCGGCTTGCTCGAAGCGATCCGGCGGATCAATCCCGAGCGCACCTATCAGGTCATCCGGCTGGCGCATGATACTCTTTCGTCAGCCGGACAGACTTCTCCGCGCATTGCGGTCTGCGGCATCAATCCGCATGCCGGGGAAAATGGACTTTTTGGCGAAGGCGAAGAAGAAGAAAAGCTGATCCCCGGGATCGAACGCGCCCAAGCCGAAGGCATCGATGTGCAAGGCCCGCTTCCGGCAGATACATTGTTTTACCGCGCAACGCGCGGTGACTTCGATGTTGTTGTTGCCTGTTACCACGATCAGGGCCACGGCCCGGTCAAGGTCCAGTCGATCGACGAAGGCGTCAATATCACTGTCGGCCTGAAGGGTGGCATTATTCGAACATCGGTTGACCATGGCACCGCTTTCGATATCGCTGGCAAGGGTATTGCCCGTTATGAAAGCCTTATTGCAGCAATCCGTTACGCCGTTCAACTTGCCCCGAAAGACCGCGCCACCGGGGCCGCAGCCTAGTCCAAGACATACGGCCAACAACATGCGCACGCACACCGTTTGAACAAACGTCAAGATGGATGCCGGATCTTAAAGCCGGCATCCATCTTGAATTGAATTCACAGCTTCGAGACTCTGGCCGCATTTCAAACCAACGCGAAGAGCGTCCGGGGCAGAACCTTTGCACCCGCTATGTTTCCAAAAATATAGCGGGAATTTAGCTATTGCCCAATCCACACACTGCCCCGATGATCCTGATCAACCAACCAGAACAAACCTAAAATCAAACAGGAAACATCCATGTCCAAACAGATTACCGTTCTTGCCATCGCCCGCGCCAAACCGGGCATGGAAGCCGAACTTGGCAAACGCCTGCTGGCAATGGTCGAACCATCGCGCACCGAAGAAGGCTGCATCAGTTACGACATGCACCAGTCAAACGAAGATCCTGCCGTCTGGATGGCCTACGAAACATGGCGTTCTGACGAAGACCTTACACTTCATTTCGAAAAGCCCTATCTGCGCGCTTTCGCCGAAACCGCCGAAGAAGTCGTCGCCGAACCGATCAACATCCAGAAATTTTCGATCAAATCGTGACCATATCTCCTTTGAAATTAAAACCGCTCAGCCCTTTCTGTTGCTCGGGTTCCTGCCCTTGCTGATTACACTTTTCCTCTCCGCCTTCACATCCGCCACCATCCTGCCCGGCACATCCGAGGCGGCACTGGCTGCCTTTGTCGCGTCGGGTGATTATGCGGTTTGGTTGCTGGTGGCGGTGGCAACACTTGGTAATGTGCTGGGATCCTGTGTGAATTGGGGGCTTGGGCTTTATATCGATCATTTTCGTGATCGCCGTTGGTTCCCGGTGTCGCCCGCGGCCCTTGATCGTGCGTCACGCTGGTTTTCGCGTTACGGGATGTGGTCGTTGTTGTTGGCGTGGTTGCCGATTATCGGTGACCCACTGACCCTTTTTGCCGGGGTCATGCGGATACGTTTCCTGCCCTTTATCATTCTTGTGACCCTGGGCAAGGCCGCACGTTACGCCATGATTGCGGGTGGAACCGGCTGGATCGCAAGCCTGTGGGGATAGAGTCCCTAAAATTCCCATGAAACAAAAATACAATAAAAAATCAAAACTCGTGAATTATCGAAAAAACAATCCCCATCACATATAAATAAAAACATAAGTATGTTGATAGTATTTTCACCGCGTGTGCTTATAAAAAACTCACAAATCAAAATAATAATGCGTGGATATTTTTCCGAATTTCACGATACCAATGAGAGTTTATTATGAACATGGAAATTCCAGTCTGGACGAAACCCGCAATTTGGGGCGGCATTATCGGTGCTATCGCGATCACCGTCGTCGGTTTCAGCGCGGATATGATTGTCACCAGCAGCACAGCGACCGAAATGGCCGATAGCCAGAGTAAGGAAGCAATGATTACCGCCCTTACCCCGATCTGTGTTGCACAGTTCAAGACCCTGACACCGACAAACCAAACAATGCAGTTGGCTGCGCTTAAGCAGGAAAGCTCGTACAAACGTGATGATTTCGTCATCGCGCAGGGCTGGGCCACCATGCCGGGCAACGCAGAACCAAGCAATGAAATTGGCAATGCTTGTGCCGCTCAGTTGATGAAACTGACGGAAAGCTAAGCGGATCCCCTCCCCCGAGGTAAATGATCCGCCCAAAGCGGCATTCGGGATAATCCCCGGATGCCGTTTTTATATGCGTGGCCCTGATCACAACACATTACCGTCTGGCCCATCACCACAAGGGCAATTTTGTTCAATAAACATTTTGCACTTCCGGGCAAGTTGACCTCAAACAAGAAATGTTTGAGGAACCCCATCCATGATGACCACCCCCACCACAATCCCCCCGGATGCTATTGTCGCAACGGTTACCACCAGCCTTTATCTTTCCATGGCGGCCTTTGCGCTCGCTTCCTCGATCACGCCGGGGCCGGTGAATATTCTGGTGCTAAGTTCCGGGGTGCATCATGGCTTTCGCCCGTCGCTTCGCCTTGTGTTTGGCGCAACGGCCGGTTTTTGCCTGCTATTGCTGTTGATCGGGCTGGGCCTGCATCAATTGCTTGATGTCTTTCCGCAATTAACCACCGTTATTCAATGGGCCGGGGTGGCATTTTTGCTGTTTATGGCCGCCAAGCTGGCGACCGCATCCGGCAAATTGGGCATGTCAGAGACGCACAAAGGCCCCTCGATGATCACCGGGGCCGTGATGCAATGGGTTAATCCCAAGGCTTGGCTGGCTTCCATCGCCGGGATGGGGGCCTATGCCGCCAATGGCGCGCCCATCCTGATCTGGGAATTTACCGCACTATATTTCGTGATCTGCTTTGCCTCAATCGCGTGCTGGGCCTATGCCGGGGCGTTTTTGCGCCGTTACTTGCACGACACCAAACGCATCCAACTGTTTAACCGCATCATGGCCGGGCTGCTGGCCGCAAGTGCCGCCTATCTTATCCTTGGATAGGATTGCCGCAATATGATCAGGCCGCCTGCGCCAAGGCATATTGGCGCGGTGTAACCGCCATCAGGCGTTTGAAAACGCGCTGAAAATGCGCCTGATCGGCAAAGCCGCAATCAAACGCCACATCGACAATCCGCTCGCCACGTTTAAGCGCATGACGCGCGCGTTGTATCTTGCAATTGATCAAAAACGCATGTGGTGTCATGCCAAAGGCCTGCTTGAACGCACGAACAAGGTAGGACGGTGAAACACCCGCCGCAGAACAGATATCGGCAAGCGTGACCGCATCAGCACAATGGGCACGGATATAGGATGCCGCCCGGCGCATCTTGCGATTATCGCCCGCCCCGACATCGGAACGCCCGCCCCGACGATCCAACCGCCCCTGAAGCCCAGTGAAAAACGACACCATCGCCGTTTCTTTGCCAAGCGCATCGCGATCACGATCAAACAACGCATGGCCAAGCCCGGTCAGATCGCGATAAATCGCCGGATCATTGGCAATAATATCGCCAAACATCGCAAAATCACCGGCAACATCGGCACCGATTTCAACCTGAAGATCGCGCAGCCAAACCGTATCGACATAGATCATCTGATAAGACCACAAAACCCCGTCAACCGGGTTGCACGCATGGACATCTTCGGGATTGATCACCACCACCGATCCGGTTTGCACATCATGGCTGTGCCCCCGGTTCCAACAGGTACTGGCCCCGCCGGTGATCGCGCCGATGGAAAACGTATCGTGGCTGTGCTTTTCATAGCAAACCCCGCGCCCGTCGCGCACGCGCTGCGCCTCGACAAACGGCAAAGCCGCGTCGCGCCAGAAACGCTGGTTGTTGGATTTTGCCTTGGCCACCGCCATCCCCGCACCATCTATCAGACTGAAATCGCGAAAATCCGAAGATAGGGCAATTTCCCCTGTGGCACCAGCAAGCAGACCTGCTTATATTGCGTCAAATGTTCGATGATCGTTCCGATCCCACGCCGAAGTTTTTACCGCCCAACGCACCCATCATGGTCGTCGGATTGCGGCATGCTGTGTTTTTAACCCCCGATGGCGAGGTCGAAGAACTGCCACATGGGGCGGCGGTCAAGCGTGCGCGCGCGCAACGTCCGATATTGGTCCATACCCCGGCATCAGCACGGCGGATGAAATCCGATCCGTTTCCGGCCCATGATTTGCTCGAACTATTTGCCTTTGTCCGCCCGGCACAGTTTTGCGTGCCCACCCCGCGCGGCCTTGCGCTGGCCACCGGACAATCCCCGTCCGAAGACCTGATCGGTCAGGCCGAAGCCCTGGCCGAGGCGATGAAACGCCTGCTCCAGGAACTTGCCACCCTCCCACGGGAAAAACGATCCCGTGCGCTTTCCATCGCATGGCCGATGGCGCGCGGGCAATGGATGTGGGGCATACCGGTTTTGGCCGCCCTTGGCGGGGATGGCGACGGGCCGCATAAATTTGCCGTCTATGAAGGTTTGAAAATCTGGAAAAAACTGGGCGAATGGGCCGAACATGCGCCGCCGCCGCCGCCCGGCAACAATCCGGTTGATCCCAAGGACGCCCGCGAACGGCTTAAAAAGCTTTTGGGCGAAGGGGCCGAAGACCGCCCGCAACAGGCCGATTATGCATCGGCGGTTTGTTCCGCCTTTGCGCCGCGCACCGCCGAAGGCACGCCCAATATCGTTCTGGCCGAGGCCGGAACCGGCACCGGCAAGACGCTGGGCTATGTTGCCCCGGCATCGGTCTGGGCCGAAAAGAATGACGGCGCGGTTTGGATTTCGACCTATACCCGCAATTTACAGCGTCAGATCGATCAGGAACTCGATCGGCTTTATGACGATCCCAAGGACAAGCGCCTGAAGGTCGTCGTGCGCAAGGGCCGGGAAAACTATTTCTGTCTGCTGAATTTCGAAGAAGCCCAACGACCGCTTGTGCAAAATCCGCATCAGGCCATTCCGCTTGGCCTGATTGCGCGCTGGGCCGCAACCACACGCGATGGCGATATGGTCGGCGGCGATTTTCCGGCATGGCTGACCGAATTGATCGGGTCGCGCTTTACCAGTGCGCTGGCCGATCAACGCGGCGAATGCATTTATGCCGCCTGCCCGCATTATTCGCGCTGCTTTGTCGAAAAAACCGTCCGTCGTGCCCGTTCGGCCGAAATCGTCGTTGCCAATCATGCGCTGGTGATGGTGCAGGCCGCCCTGGGCGGGCTGGATGATGCATCGATGCCGACCCGCTATGTCTTTGACGAAGGCCATCACCTTTTTGATGCCGCCGACAAGGCCTTTTCCGCCCATCTGACGGGGCAAGAAGGGGCAGAACTGCGCCGTTGGTTGCTTGGCGCGGAAAACAAGGGCCAATCACGCGCGCGCGGGCTTAAACAGCGGCTTGAAAGCCTGATCACGGATCGGGACGAGCTTCGCGATGCCGTCAATGCCGTGATTGTTGCTGCGCAATGCCTGCCGGAACAGGGCTGGTTGATGCGCATCCATGATGGGGCTGAACATGCCAAAGGCCCGGCCGAAACCTTTTTGGCCCATATCCGCGCCCAGGTGATGGCGCGCGCATCGGATGGCGATCGCGGTTATTCGATTGAAACCGATTGCAAACCAGCAATTGATCCGGTTCTGGCCAGTGCGGCGGATCTTGATCGGGCGCTTACAGCACTTGAAAAACCGGCCAAGGCCCTGATTAAAATCATTGCCCATATGCTTGATGAAAAGGCCGATGAACTTGAAAGTGCCGAGCGTCAACGCCTTGACGCCGCCATCCGGTCGCTTGAACGCCGTGCGATCATGCAGGTTGCCGCATGGCGGGCGATGCTGGAAAGTCTGGTCGATGCTACCCCGCCAGAATTTGTCGATTGGTTTGCCATTGAACGGCAATTTGGCCGCGATTTTGATATCGGCATGCACCGCCATCATATCGACCCGACCCTGCCCCTGACCGCCGCCCTCGCCCCTTCTGCACATGGGCTGGTGATCACATCGGCGACCCTGCGCGATGGTACGGGCGATGAGATGTTTGATTGGGGCGTTGCCGAGGACCGCACCGGGGCATCGCATATGCCCATGCCCGCGATCCGGGCGGCGATGAAAAGCCCCTATGACTACGCCAAGCAAACCAAGGTTTTCATCATCAATGACCTTGGCCGCGATAACCCCGATCATGTGGCCGCCGCCTATCGCGAGCTATTTTTGGCATCTGGCGGCGGCGCACTTGGCCTGTTTACCGCCATCACCCGCTTGCGTGCGGTTTATGAACGCCTTTCCGGGCCCTTGGATGATGCCGGGTTACAGCTTTTGGCACAGCATATTGATGGTATGGATGTTTCGACCCTGATTGATATTTTTCGGGTTGAACGTGATGCCTGCTTGCTGGGTACCGATGCCATTCGTGATGGCGTCGATGTGCCGGGCGACAGCCTGCGGCTGATTGTGTTTGACCGCGTACCATGGCCGCGCCCCGACATTTTGCACCGGGCGCGCAAGGCCGCGTTCCACGGCGCACGTTATGACGATATGCTAACCCGGCTTCGTATGAAGCAGGCGTTTGGTCGTCTTGTTCGCCGTGCGGATGATCGGGGTGTTTTCGTACTGCTTGATAACCGGATGCCATCGCGCCTGCTCGGCGCATTTCCCGATGACGTCGAAGTCCAACGGGTCGGCATGCGCGAAGCGATCGAGCAAACGCGGGCGTTTTTGCACCCAAAATCGCCGGGCTAATCTTATACCCTGCGCGAACATCGTCGCACCCGTATAAGTAAAATCAGCCCTGCTTGCGTTCGTCGACATTCCCAACGCCCAAATTGCTGATAAGCAACTCTTTAAGCGCATCCGCGGGTACCGGCTTACTAAAAAGATAGCCTTGCCAATTGTTGCAAAGATACTCGCGCAACAAAGCTAATTGCGCTTCGCTTTCCACACCTTCGGCAATCACATTTAAATTAAGCTTGCGCGCCAGCGCAATGATGGCGGTAACAATCGCCGCGTCATCAGGATCAGAGGTAAGACGCTGGATAAAAGAACGATCAATTTTGACCGTATCAATGGGAAGACGTCGAAGCTGACTTAATGACGAATACCCCGTCCCGAAATCGTCGATGGAAATAGAGACCCCCAACCCTCTTAACTTGGCCAAAACGGCGGATGCACGGTGGACGTCGTGTAAAAACACACCTTCCGTCAATTCAAGCTCCAACCATTGCGTCGCCAAGCCGGTCTCTTTCAGAACCCGTATGACCTCTTCAACCAAATAGCTTTGCTCGAACTGTCGCATCGACAAGTTTACAGCAACCCGTATCGGCGGCAGGCCTTCGTCTTGCCAAGCCTTGTTTTGGGCGCATGCCGCGCGCAGAACCCATTCTCCGATATCAAAGATCAGACCGGATTCTTCTGCCAAGGGGATAAAGGTATCTGGTGAAATAAAGCCCTTTTCCGGATGCCGCCAGCGCAACAAGGCTTCGGTTGACACGATCAGCCCGCTCGCGCAATCAAGTTGCGGCTGATAATAGAGCTCGAGCTCACCTTGTTTTATGGCCTTGCGAAGGCCGTTTTCCATGTCCAGACGCTCGGAGGCCTGGGTACTCATATTCAGCGTATAAAACTGGTGACTGTTCCGCCCCGACCGTTTGACTTTGTACATTGCCGTGTCGGCGTTACGGACCAGAAACTCCACCTCTTTGCCATCTTCTGGATAGATGGAAATGCCAATGCTGGCACCAAGAAAGAACTCGCGTCCGCCAAGAATAAACGGAAGAGACAGCGCCTTAATGATATTGCGCGCAATCAAATCGGCGGTTTCTATTCTCGTTATATCAATCAGGATCAGCGTGAACTCATCACCACCAAGGCGCGCCACGGTATCGCTTTTGCGCACACAGCCCTGTATTCTTTCGGCAACCATCCGCAACAACTGATCCCCCATGGCGTGACCTAAAGTATCATTCACGTTCTTGAAGTGATCCAGGTCCAGAAACAGGACGGCAAGTAGCTGTTTATGGCGTTCCGCCTGGGCAATCGCCTGTTGCAAGCGATCCCGGAAAAACGCCCGGTTTGGCAATTCGGTTACGGTATCATAATTGGCAAGATGATATTCCTGCTCACGGACCTTTTCCAATTCCCGATAGGCCTTGGTCAGCTCCCGTGATTTCTTGCGTTCCGCCTCTGCCGTGGCCGCCTCTGCCGCAAGTTTCTTTTCCTTTTCCGCACTCAGCCTAAGCTCATCAAGCAGCGATTGCAGTTCGCGGTTTTTCCGTTGAACCTCAATCAAAAGCTCTGCTCTTGAAAGCTGAATAAGCAGTTCCCTCTTATTCTTTACAAAACTTTCGGTCGGTTCAAATGCAGGGTCCTGAATGCGCTTAAAACCAACAAGACATGCTCCGCCATTTCCAGTCACAGGCACATCTATTCGGTCAAAAAACACACTCGCCTTTTGAACAATCGACGGCGTAACGCTGCCCTGAAAAATCAGTACCAAGTCGACGCCAAACTCTCGCTTGTCAAAACCGACAAAAACACTCGTATTTCCGTCTGCCTGATACAGGCTTCGACACAGTTCCGAGGTGATGACAGCAAGTCGCGTGCAGGTAACGGAATCAAACTTCAAATCTTCGGCCAAAAGCCGCAATTTGTTTCTTGCACCGACAATGGCGGCAGAATCCTGAATAAGGATTGTTCCAAGCTCGATCATTTTCTAGACCTTAACCACGATGCATCCAACATCGTCATCTTTCTTGCCGAGCTCGTTGATCATGCGGTTAACAATGGTTTGCGGGGCGCTTTCCATCAATCCCTCAATCATCGATAAATCAAGGTGGGAAGGCACACCGTCGCTGTGCAAAATAAGAACGGCACCACGCGGGATGGTCAACGTCTCTTCACGGGGTGTTGACATGATATAGCCCACAACACCGTCTCTCGGCACCAGGGTAACAGCCGTTGGGGCATGTAGTTTGGTGGTGATGTTGCCCACACCGGCGTATTTCAGTTCGTCCTTGCCATAATCAAGCCTGCATAACGCAACAGCGGCGCCCCGCGTCCCTTTCAGGTGCGCATGCAGTGCCTGCATGATATCGACCAAACTGTCCGTCTGGCTTATTTCCTCCAGAAAGCTTTTGGCACGAAGAGCGATATCGCTCGCTTCGGGGCCATGGCCCAAAACATCCAGCTGCGCAATGAACAACCCGTCATTCAATTCGACAACAAGCCCCATATCCCCACAGACGCCTTCGGCCTCGTGCATATGGGGGCGCAAGCCTACGGCATAATTGCGCTGTTCATGTGTTAAAGCCATTTACGCGCCACAATCATTGTTCCAATCTGCCGTTCTGGATCGATATAAAACTCGTCCATCAACCGTTTGACCCCCGGAAGCCCAAGGCCCAATGTCCCTCCGGTGCTGTACCCTTCCTTAAGAGCCAAGGCGATGTCTTTTATACCCGGACCAGCGTCCTCGGCGATCACTTCAAAGCCCCATTTACCGTCGACTTCAACCGCTTGCACCGCGACTTCCCCTGCCCCGGCATAGACAAAGATATTTCGGGCCAGTTCACTAACCGCTGTTGCGATCATAAACCGCGCGGTCTTCTCAAAGCCCATTTCCTGCGACAGGGATTGCGCTGCATAAATGGCCTTGGCCACGTCCGCTTCGGCCAAAACTTCAACACGGTGTTCATTTTTTTTCATTTTAAAATCCGGTCCCCCCAAAAAAACCTCTCAATCGTCATACGCGCCTATTGGCCTTCGTCGACATAAAGATCGGCTTCGTCCTCTTCGTCCTCGGCCCAATATTCAGCATCCTCATGCGTCATATCCTCTTCCGGGACATTCAAAACAGGGGTCGCTGGTGACACAACCGGTTCCAGTTGGCTGATAGCGTGATCAAGCGTTAACGCAGTATGGATGTCCCGCACACCAATGCCGAGATCGGTTAGCGCCCCGGCCAAAGCAGGGCGGATGCCGATCAATATCGTCTGCGCACCAATCAGGGCCGTCATCCGGCAGATATCGACAAATATCTGGGCAATAAAAGAATCGATGATCTCGACAACGGATACATCAATAATGACGCCTTTGACGCCTGTATCATTAACCTTGTTAAGTATATCTCTTTGAAGTTGCTGCAAGACTTCGTCATAGAGTTCAATCTGAATCGGGACGATAAGACAGCCACGCATAACATGCATGCCAACGCGCGAAAAAGTATTTGCCCCCTCCACTGAGTGACCTCCTATAACAGGGCCCGATAAGCTTATTTCCTCTTACCGGGCACCTTGGGTTCGTTGCAGTTTAAGGGGGTTATTTCCGCAAAGGCTGAACAACCGGCGCACCCAAAGCGATCGGTTTAATTTCAAGGCCCAGCACCTGAAATGCATGAATAAGGGCGTCGCGTATCGTAACGCGCGTTACGACGTCAGACAGCGGAATACCCAGCTGAACCAAAGTCTGTGCAATCGCAGGCGAAATACCTGAAACGATGCACGTACAGCCCATAAGCCGGCAGGCCTGAGTGATTTTGATAAGATGGTTTGCCACAGCGGTGTCGACCACCTCAACACCAAGAATGTCCAGAATGATGATTCTGGCTTCAGTCTCTTCAATCTTGGTCAGCATCGCGGTCATGATCGCTTGCGAACGCATGGAATCTACGACCCCAACAATCGAGAGCATAAGAATGCGATCCCAAAGCAGCGTAACCGGCAATTCCTTTGCCAAATCAACCGGGCTTTCGTAAGTCATTTTCCGTGTTCCATATTCAATTGGTTACCTGGATTATCACTACTGCCAACACCCAAAGGTGGAAAATCAAAGTCAGCAAAAACAACCACAGGCACATATCAAGTAATACTAGCAGGAGATTAATCGCATGACCAAGTAATAATAACAATTGCTTTATTCACAACTATAAAATTAATACATTATCAATGCAATTTTAGATTGAGTTATTTACAAAAACTGAAAACATCACTTAATTACTTAAATATTTCCCAAATAAAAAAACAACAATAAAATATTATACTTAGTCATAGCCTGCACCCTTTCCACGCGTTATCACCCGTGGGGTTTGCTGCATATTTTTCAATTTCTAATAGGCTCGGGCTTCTGGGTTTGGAATTACAATTTCGTCATATCGCGACTGAGCCACGCATTCAGAATGCAGTAAATTAATAGGTCCCGCCCCTGATCTGTTTGATCAACATTTCAACAAAGGCTGTGACCTTTGGCGGACGGAACCGCGTTGTCGGATACACAACGTAAATCCCCCCCGATGGCAAATGCCAATCAGGAAGCACATGAACAAGCTCGCCCGAAGAAAGCACTCCTTCGACCAGAAAGTCAGGCAAAATAGACAAACCACCGCCTTCACGCGCGGCACTTAATGCAGCAGGCGTTGTATTTACACTTAACTTCGCCTTTGCCTGAATGGATCGTCGGCCCAATTCTGCGTGCTCAAAATCCCATGCAAGCGGGTTTTTAAGCGCCGTATTTGCAATATAAGGCAGATCTTCGATGTCTTCCGGGCAGGTAACAGCACACAGGCCATTCATCGACGGCGCAGCAATCAAAAATTGCTCGAATCGACCAACACGTCGCGCACGCAGGCTTGAATCTTCCAGCCAACCAACACGAATGGCCAGATCAAGCTGATTTAAAACCGGGTCAATTCTTGTGTCTGTCAAAACAAGATCGACTTGGCATTCCGGGTATTTAACACAAAAGGCCGCGGTTAAAGGCGCGATCACTGAATGCCCATAATCATTCGGCGCGGTGATGCGCAACATGCCACGCGGTTCAGCATTGTTTTGCGCTAATTCATTATAGGCGTCGTCGACCTCACGTAGAATGCGCAGGCATCTTTGATGAAGTGTTATCCCCGCTTCAGTCGGCTCTACACGTCTTGTTGTCCGTATCAAAAGAGTTGTTCCGACTTCTTCTTCAAGACGAGCAACCTGCTGGCTGACAACCGTTTTTGAGACCCCCAAACGAACCGAAGCACGTGTAAACGACCCCGTATCAACAACAGAGGCAAAATAGACCAGCCGATTCAAATTGAAGAATTTTCCCGTTTTTGTCATGTGGCACTTTGTAAGCTAAAAACAAACAGTCTGTTTTATTAACTCATATTTTTTCTCAATGCCAAAACAGATATTATCTCCTCAAACAGGAGATCAATTATGCAATTAACCTATCTCTACGATCCGCTTTGCGGCTGGTGCTATGGCGCAACCCCGACAATAGCGAAACTTGCGACAAGACCTGATGTCACGCTTGAACTCATGCCAACCGGGTTATTTTCCGGGGCGGGTGCCCGCAGAATGGATGCGAATTTCGCATCCTTTGCCTGGCAAAATGACCAACGCATTGCCAAATTGACCGGGCAGGTATTCAGCAAATCATATCGTAATAACGTCTTGAACAAACCGAATGGGTCATTTGATTCCGGCCCTGCCGGTCTTGCGATCACAGCCGTTCAAATGACCGCCCCAAAGCAGGGTTTCGCAACCCTGAAATCCCTTCAATCTGCACGATATGTTGATGGCTTGGACAATAGCGATACAAATGTCGTGATCGATATTCTGCGTGATCTTGACCTTGACGAGGCGGCAAAACTATATGCCGACCCGACAGACGAGCTTATTTCCACCTATCAGAATGCCATTCGTCAGGGACAACGCCTTATGCAGCGTTTCGGCTTAAACGGTGTTCCCTCATTACTGATTAAAACGGGCCGCGGCGACGAACCGATTTCCAGCAACCTGTTATATGGCGACGTCAACCTGTTGACCGCTGAACTCAACGCCGTTTCAGCCTAGAAAACGTCACGTTTCAGGCACAAAAACCCTGCCATCCCCCATTCTCTGGAGACCAATCATGACCACGAGAAGAAACTTTCTGAAATCGACACTGGCCATTACAACTTTTGCTGCTTTGGCCCATACCCCGATTGGGCGCGCATTCGCCTCAACAGGCGACAAGCTGAGCTGGCAACACTTTCCCGCCGGACCGAACGGTTTTTACCGCGCCCCTGTGCTACTGACTGGCCCCTCCGAAGCACTGCTGATTGATGGCGGTTTTTCCTATCCTGATGGGCATGCCATTGTCGAAAACATTCGCAAAAGCGGCAAGAAACTAACCACCATTTATATCAGTCAATCCGACCCTGATTATTATTTCAGCCTGAAACCTGTTCGCGACGCGTTTCCGGATGCCAAAGTGCTCGCCGCCCCTGAAACTGTCGATGCGATTAAAGGCAATGTTGAAAAGAAAATCGCAATCTGGGGCCCCAAACTGGCCGAAAATGGTCCCCAATCCATGAGTGACATCGTCATGCCAGAGGCTTTTGATGGCAAAAGCCTGTCGGTTGACGGCGAGACCGTCGAAATTGTCGCCGCTGAAGGACTGGAAAACCGTCGCTATCTCTGGGTTCCATCACTTGACGCAATGTTTGGTGGTGTTCTGGTCTTCGCAGGCGTTCATGTTTGGACTGCCGATACCCCAACCAAAGAAATCCGCCAGAAATGGATTGAAAACCTTGATCAAATTGCAAGTCGCAAACCGAAAATCGTTGTGGCCGGTCATATGACGGCCGATAGCACAACAGACATGGCCGGCATTGAACACACAAAAAACTATTTGATCGCATTCGACGAAGAACTGGCCAAAACACAAAGCGCTGCCGACCTAAAAGCCGCAATGGAAGCCCGCTTCCCGGGTTTGGGCATGGGGGTTGCACTTGAAATCGGTTCAAAAGTCGCAACCGGCGAGATGAAGTGGGGTTGAATCCGGAAAGCTAACGCCATAGGGGCCAATGGTATCAGTACAGAGAGGGAACCCTCAAAGATCTCCCTCTACGTGCTGATACCCCCCGGCTTTTTTTTCAGGGCTGTTTTTTTCGCTGGCCAAAACACCATGTCATTCTGGATTGTTCCTGTCTTGAAGCTGGAACGTCTCGTATATCTTGAATGAATTTTGGGGATAAGACGTTGTCATGCGTCTGAGGGAAGCCGTCGAAGGCCTCCTTTTTACGCAGATGGTCTTTTGTGCACATCCCCCCGAAATTCTGATCCATCCAGGTATTATAGCCTTACGCGCCTTCCCATCGCCATCGCAACCATCAGGTAACTAAATCCTGACGACAGCAGATTGATGCCGAGCAAAAGCCCAATCGCCCAAGTTGCCGAGCTTGGCAGTTCGGCAAAGATCAGCCCGCCAGCCAAAACCGCAATCCCGCCCGATATCAGCATCCATTTCCAGCCGGGAAACTGGCTGTACCAAAATGCCATGGTGATTTCGAGGATGCCCTGCAAGACAAAGGCAATCGCCAAAAGCGCGGTCAGGGTCACGATGCCCGCCAGCGGAAAGAACGCCAGCCACCCCCCGATCAGGCCAAACAACACACCCTGAACAATATCGATCCAGCGGCGTGTCAGGCTTTCGGTATTCAACGCGCCGTAAATATGGCCCGCCGCCCCAATGATAAACAACCAGCCGATCAGGGTTTTGGCCGCAATTGTCGTGGCAAAGGGAAAGGCCAGCGCGATGATGCCAAGAACCAAAAGAACAACACCAAAAATCCGCAACCGTTTCCGCCCCTTGTCCATCAATGCCATCATTTCCGGTGTGCCGTCATTAACGATAAGTGTCATCACCCTGTCCTTTTTGTCCAAACCTGCCGCTTGCCACTAATCATCACCATCCACCAGGTCCGCATGAATATTGTGCACCAAAGACAGACGTAACGCATTGGCAATCGCAATCACATCAATACCTTCCTGAAGCACCGCCCCCATCACCGGACTGATATAGCCCAGTGCGGCAAACCCCATGGCGATGATTGATAACACCATACCGCCGATCACACTTTGCAAAAGGATACGGCGCATGGTGATGCTGATGTGAAACAGTTCGTCCACGGTCTGAAGCGAGCTTTCGGGGATCACCGCCCCTGCCGCCTCGGCCGTGACGGAGCTATGCTTGCCAAAGGCAATGCCAACCGTTGCCACCGCCAATGCCGGGGCATCATTGATGCCATCCCCCATGAAAAGGGTCGGCGCATTGGCGGCCTCGCGGCGCACAATGGCAACCTTTTGTTCCGGGCTTTGCGACGCAAGGCTTTCATCAATGCCCAGCAATTGCGAAAGGTGGCTAACCTCGCTTTCGCGGTCGCCCGATAACAACATGATTTTTTTGAAATGATGCACCGGGCCCAAATGCCCGACGAAATGTTTGCCATCGGCGCGCGGGTTATCGCGAAACCGAAACGTTGCGGCATAAGCCCCATCCACCATGATCGCACATTCAAGGCCACTGACACTGGGCGGCAGGATATCAACCATCGCCGGATCACCTGCGATCAGTTTTTTACGATGCGTTACCGCAACATCATGCCCATCCACCGCCCCGGTCAATCCCTGCCCCGGTTTTTCCGAAACGCGCGCCACATCGCCCAGCGCAAGCTTGCGATCCTTGGCCCCGGCCAACACCGCCACCGCCAACGGATGCTTGGAATAGCGTTCCAGACTGGCCGCAAGGCGCAGCACATCGCTGGCAGTTCGGCCCGTAACCGGCAAGATTTCAAACAGTTCCGGTCGGCCATAGGTCAGCGTGCCGGTTTTATCAAAAATCGCGGTTTTACAGGTTGGCAATCGTTCCAGAACCGTCGGGTCGCGGATCACAATACCGCGCCGGGCGGCCATGGAAATCGCACTCATGATCGTGATCGGAATGGCGATTAAAAGTGGGCAGGGCGTTGCCACAACAAGAACCGCCAAAAACCGCACGGAATCACCGCTAAGATACCAAGCAATAAACGCCACCAACAGCGCGAAAGGTGCAAACCATGCCCCGATCTGATCGCCAAGCCGTCGGATTTTCGGGCGTTTTTGTTCGGCTTCTTGCATCACCTGCATGATCTGGGCATAGCGGGACTCACGTGCGCGACGTTCGGCGCGCACCACCAGAACCGCATCACCATTAATCGCCCCCGAAAGCACCGATGCCCCCGGTGCCTTGCTAACCACATAGGGTTCCCCGGTCAGATAGCTTTCATCCATGCTGCCATGACCATCGACAACCACCCCATCGACCGGGGCGGTATCATGGGGGAATACCGCAATCAAATCGCCGATTGCAATATCATCCAACCCGATATCGGTAATGTTTTCGCCGTCTTTCCGATGCGCCACCGTCGGCATGCGATCGGCAAGCGCATTAAGCGCCGAGGATGCCTTGCGCATGGCGAAAGCTTCAAGCACCTGCCCACCGCTCAGCATCAGGATAATCAGCGATGCCGCCAGATATTCGCCCAGCACAACACCAGTAATAAAGGCGATAACCGCCAGAAAATCCGCCCCGAAATCGCGTTGCAACAGCTTAAGGACGATTTCAACAATCAGAACCCCGCCGCCAAATGCCACAACCCCGAAAAGCGGCCAATCCATTGTTGCAAATCCCAAAACCGGCGCCATTGCAATCGGCATCAGGGCAAAATGCGCAACAATCCCGATCACGGTCAAGGCCAGCACCGCCCGGTTCAGACGAACAGCCGACCACAAAGCTTTTTTGGGCGATGGCACGCCCGCAGGCTGATCAGCAGGCATATCGGGTTCTCCGCAAATTGCTAATGAACTAAAAGGTCCGGCCCTTTATCTAAACAGACTAATCCGAAACCGGGGGTTCGCCGAAAACTATTTATCAATCATGACCGTGAAGGAACCCGCCCCATGCGCCTTGTTCCGCGGCCAAGCAAGCGTGTCACATGCGCGATTTGGCAGGGCCATTAACGGGTAAAAGATCCTATTGAACCACGGCGATTTTCGCCAGACTCGATACTGCCCGACGGCAACGTCATCATGAAGACGACATCGCGGTTTTATGTATTTTTTTAAAGTGCATCCACGATGAACCAGTCGGGCGTACATCATCGCGTGCAAGGCAGGCCAACGGATTTCAATTGTTATAGGAACGATTATAAAAAAGGATCGATAAGTGGTTCACACGAACAGGTTTTGACACCCCGTCTTCAAGGGACTATTGAAAGCTTGTATCTGTCCAGAATGGATTGAAATCTGTGTTCAGAAGCCGCCAGATATATTGGGCCATCAGACGCAGCCTATCGGTTGGCGTTGCGTGCTTTTTGCTGGCCAATGCATTGATGTTTGGCTTCATGCATGCCCCGGTTGCGCTTGCCAATACGGCAACGGCGACGGATGCGAACACAGGGCAAAGCTTCATTCCCCTGATCATCTGTACGGCCAACGGAATTAAAACAATTTCCGTTTCGCCCGAACTTGCCACCGGCGGCACGACATCACCGCATAGTTCCAATGCCTATGAAGGCTTCCAATGCGCAATTTGCGGTCTTGGCAATCATGCGGTCGGCCTGCCCGTCGACCCGGAAATGCCAATGATCTTGCGTGTGCGGCTGTCCAATTCGGTCACCGCGCTTCATATTACCGCACGCCTGCATGATTTCTGCGCGATTGCCGCATCCCCCCGCGCACCACCCTTCCCCGTTTGATCCTTAATCCGGCTGGCCTTATCCCGCTTTCCCCATAACGGAACCGGCATATCTGGCGCGGCTGTCTTCAAATTATTGTTGAAATCCCGGGTACGGCTTTGTGGGTCGGGCGCATGCGCCAACAGGCTGCCATACCCGTGGATAAACGGGGATATCGTGATGTCAAACGCATCAAAAATCACATCCGGGGGCCATTCTGGCCAACCCGATGCATTGCCCGCACGTGCCAAAGCGGCACCCAAGGGAACAAGCAGCATCTATCGCGCGGTCTGGCGCTGGCATTTTTATGCGGGCCTTCTGATCCTGCCTTTCATGATCATGATGGCGATCACGGGGGCGGCTTATATCTATCGTGATGAAATTGATGACTGGGTCTATTCCGATCTGAAATTCGTCACGGAAATGGATGTGCCACCACTGCCCATGAGCACCCAGATAGATGCCGTGCGTTATTTTGTTGGCGATACACCGGTCAAAATCATCCCACCGGCCAGCTCGGATCGCAGCACCGAAATCGTGATTGCGACATCGGGCGGGGACAAACGGGCGGTTTATGTTGATCCCTATACCGGGCTGGTACTGGGTTCGATGCCTGATCGCGGTACGGTGATGTGGTTAATCCGTCGCATCCACAGCTTGGCCGAATTTGGCACCATCCCGAACTACATCATCGAAATAGCATCGGGCTGGAGCATCCTTTTGGTCGCAACCGGCATGTATCTTTGGTGGCCGCAGGCAAATCAAAAAGGCGGGGTTGTCACCCTGCGCGATACGCCCAAACGCCGCCGCTGGTGGCGCGATGCCCATGCCGTGACCGGGATTTTCATCGGCCTGTTTATTGTCTTCATGGCCGGAACCGGCATGTTCTGGTCGGTCTTCTGGGGCAAATATGCCAATGAATTTGCCAATGGCACGCCCAATGGCTATCCATCAGGCGTACGCGTGGATGTCCCGCTTTCGACCGTCCCGATGACCGAGGCCTTTGGTGATACCGGCTGGACCACGGAAAACATGCCCGTTCCCCTATCTGTTGACGGCGGCCCGCTGGCAACCGGGACCACGGCAGCAGCATCGACCCTGCCCCTGCCCCTGCCCCAGACCCAGACCCGGATCGGGATTGACACGGCAATTGCCCGCTTTACCGAACTTGGCATCGCGCCGGGCTATGCCATTTCCCTGCCCAAAGGCGAAACCGGTGTTTACAGCGCTTCGGTCTATCCCAACGATCTTGATCAGCAACGCGTGATCCATCTGGATCAGTATTCGGGACGGACCCTGATCAATATGGGCTATCACGACTACGGTATTTTTGGCCGGATCATGGAATTGGGGATCAATATTCATATGGGTCAGGAATTCGGGGTGCTTAACCAGATTTTCCTGCTCGTGATCTGTGCGCTGATTGTCTTCATGTCGGTTTCGGCTGGTGTGATGTGGTGGAAACGCCGCCCGGCCGGATCGATTGGCATTCCGCCTTTGCCGCGCAATGCGCGCAGCATGACCATTGTTGCCGCCATTCTTGCCATCGGTGGCATCATTTATCCGACGGTTGGCGCCTCCATGATCGTGATCTGGTTGCTTGACTGGCTGTTTGTCGCCCGTCCGGCGCGGGCCATGCGCACGGCCTGACCGGTTGATCGCCTTCTTGGCCGCTTGGCCAACATGAAAATCTGGTGTCGATACGCGGCACCCCGCAAATTGCCGCGTATCCCCCTTGTGCCATCGGGAGATTCCCATGAACAACGCAGACGCCTTAAAACAGCTTGAAAAACTTGCCGAAAACCCGGCCCTTGATCTGGGGGCAAATGTTGCCCTTGGCCATCACGAAGATGATGGCGATCATGTCTATCGCATCCTGAATGGCCTTGTGATGCAATGTCATTATGGCGAAGACGGTGAACGTCAGGTGTGCCGCGTGTTTCGCCCGGGGGATCTGATTGGCCTTGAAACCGTTGCCGAACCGGGGCTGCCCTTGATTAGCGAAACCCTGACAGCAACCGTTTTGATGCGCATTCCGGTCGCCCGCATCCGAGATGCGCAAACCACCAATCCCGAACTGCAACACGCCATCCTGCGCCTGCTGGCGCGTGAAGTGGTCGATGGCTATAACTGGAAGATCAATCTGGGGACTGGATCGGCGATGCGCCGGATTTGCCGGTTTCTGCTATGGAGTGCCAAGGATGAATATTGCCCTCTGCCAACACGTGACAAGCTGGGCAGCATCATCGCCACCACCACCGAAACCGCCAGCCGCATGATTGCCGACCTTCGGCGTCAGGGTGTCTTGCGCAAAAGCCGGTCCCGCCCGGCAACTGTTGTGATTGACCGGGATCGTGTGCGCCAAAAGGCCGGTGACTTCTGGGATTATCACGCTGCCTGATACGCAATGTCCGCGCCCTTTAATTAAAAAGGACACGGACATGATAATGAAAACCGGGAAATGCGGTCGCGCAGCTAAACCATAATCAGTGCGGCCGCTCGTTCCCGCCAAATGGTACGTCAAAGGCCATGGTGACGTTCGATTTCAACAGCAATTCAAACTCGCTGGCCGGGATCGGCTTGCTGAAATAAAAGCCCTGCACCTCGTCAACGCCTTCAGACACGATGCGTTCAAGCTGCATTTCGGTTTCGATCCCCTCGACATTAACCGCCATGCCGAATGACCGTGCAAGGAAGACCACCGCACGCACAATCGCCGCATTGCCATCGCGGCTATCAAGATCAATGATGAATGACCGGTCGATCTTGATCTTGTCGACCGGGAACCGTTTAAGATACGCCAGCGACGAATAGCCGGTGCCAAAATCATCAATCGCAATCCGGATCCCCTGATTTCGCAGGATGCCCAGCGTAATCGCCGCTTCGCGCGGATTATCCATCACCGCACTTTCGGTAACTTCAAATTGCAGTTGATTGGGGTTCAGTCGCGACTGTTCCAAAACATTGCCAACGCTTTCGATCAGGTCTTCGTGCCGTGCAAGTTCCAGCGGCGACAAATTGACCGAAATCGTCAATTCGCCATAACCGGCATCAACCCATTCACGTGTCTGATTACAGGCCTGATTAAGTACCCAGCGGCCAACATCGGCAATAATGCCCATGCGTTCGGCAACCGGGATAAAATCAACCGGGCTAACCTGACCGCGTGATGGATGGAACCAGCGTACCAAGGCCTCCATCCCGATGATCCGGTGGTTCGCAATATCAATGATCGGCTGATAGAAAAGCTCCAGCTCGTCATTTTCAATCGCATGGCCAAGATCACGTTCAAGCGCCTTGCGTTCCTGCACTTCGACCTGAAGACGCGGCTCAAAGAAATGGTATCGATTGCGCCCTTCGGCCTTGGAACAATAAAGCGCCAGGTCAACATTCCTTAACAGGTCTTTTTCATCGCGGCCGTCTTGCGGGAACAGGCAGATACCAACCGATGTCGATACCTGAATCTCGTTCCCCTCAAGCATAAAGCGTTCGGAAACACGTTCGATCAGGCGCTGCGCGACAAAGGTCACTTCCTCGGCGGTGCCCGGATCATGGATCAGAACCGCAAATTCATCCCCGCCCAGACGCGCCACCACATCCTCGTTGCGCAAACAAACGCGCATGCGTTCGCCGACACCCTGCAACAGCAAATCGCCAATCGGATGGCCCAGCGTATCGTTGATGTCCTTGAAGTTATCAAGATCAAACAACATCAGGACAAAGCTGCGTTTTTCATGCTTGCCACGCTTGACCGCCGCGGCCAACCGTTCCTGGAACAAGGTCCGGTTCGGCAAGCCCGTCAACCCGTCATGATGGGCCAGGAACTGAATGCGGGCTTCGCTGCGTTTGCGATCGGTAATATCGGTAATTGATCCTTCGATCAGGATCGGCAATCCCTTGTCATCTCGGATAAGTCGGGCGTTTTCCTCGACCCAGATGATTTTACCATCGCGGCACCGCATTTCGGCCTCGAACCCCTGAACGACACCGTCGCGCAACAGCTTGCCCATCAGGCGGCACCGGTTGGTCGGGTTCAGATAGCAATCGCTGAAATCGTTATGAGGCGACAATAATTCATCTGCACTGTCATATCGAAGGATCGACACAAAGGCCGGGTTCGCCGACAGAATTTCACCCAATGGCCTGCTTTGATAAAGTCCCTCGGCGGAATTTTCAAAAATACCGCGATATTTTTCCTCGGCCAGACGCAAGGCACGCTCGACCGACAGTTTTTCGGTGACGTCCTGCCCGATACAGATCACACCTGCAACGTCGCCATCTTCGCCAAAATGCGCCCGTGCATTCCATTGCAACAGGCGGACTTCGCCATCCCGGCGGCGGAATGATATGACTTCGTCCTTGATGATTTCACCAGATATCAGTCGCCTGATTGCCTGACGCACCTGATCGCGTTCACCATCAAGCAACAGGAAATCAAAAAAGTTCTGACCGGCGGCTTCCATCCAGGAATAGCCAAAAGTCCATTCACATTCGCGATTATATTCCAGAATGCGGCCTTCGGAATCAAGAAACAGAATGACACTGCCCGCGGTCTGGACAAGGGCGCGATAACGTTCCTGACGACGGCGCAAATCATATTCGGCCTGACGGCTTTTGGTAATATCGGTAACGGTGACGCTGTATCCCAACAGCAACCCGCCTTCGCCACGGATATCCGTGGCATTGATTTCCACCCAAAGCTGACTGCCATCCTGACGGCGCATTTCAACATCGCGCGAGTGAATACCATGCCCTGCAATCAGGTCACGGCGCAGTTCTTTAAGGTCTTCAATCCGGGCATAGAATTTTTCGCTTTTGCTGATATAGGCCTGGCGCAATTCACGCACGTTTTCATAGCCGAACAAAGTTGCAGTTTCTTCATTCACACTGGTCAGCGTGCCGTCTGCGGCCAGATCAATAATCCCGTGAACCGCATTTTCAAGCGCCCGGCGATAGCTTTCCTCGCGCGTGCGTTCTTCTCCGAACAGGGCAACGGCATCCTGTGCCGGCAATGGCATCCGCTGCCATTGGTAAATCCGCTGTCCGTAATGAACGGTGCGAATCTCGTCCCAGTCGGCAATGTCTTCGCCTTCTTCGATCAGCGCGCGTTGCCCGGCTGGCCGCATCAGGGACATGGCACTGGGCAACCCGATTTCAAGCGCGGCCTGTTCGGCCGCCTTGTTGCAAAATCGCAAACCGCCATCGCGTTCAACCACCAAAACCGGCTGCGGCGAAATAAGGACCCCGGTCCCCGTCGTCGCATCGGCATCCTGAAGCGCGATGATCCGCACATAGACCTGATCAGCATGGGTTAATTGCCAGGCAAAAAACTGAACATCATGCCCGTCGATCTTATCCACACGCGAAAAATAACCAACCGTTTTAAGGGCTTCGGCACTGATTTCCCGGATGTTTCGGGCAATTTCAGGATGTGCATCAATCATGTGCCAAGTATCCTTGGCCAGATCGCTGGTGATCATCTGCGCCCATGGCGCATTGACAAGAAGGCTTTCGCCGATCGGATCATAGATCCCCGACGGGACACGAAGATGCCCAATCAATGCCGCAAGAATCCCCGCAACATCGTTCGAAATGATAGCTCCCATACCCGGCTTATTCGTCATTTTTGTTATCGCTGCGAGACCATAACTATTACCCCATCTGCTGCAAAGGCAAATTTCATTCCAAAAAGATAATACGAAGCATTCCGATTGCTAACATATTGTATCTTATGACTATCCCCTGTGGATCACAGCAGCCATGCACGACCGTGCAGCCTGTCCCCCTGCGCTCCGACCCGCAAAGGATGCCGCATAGTTCACTACGCAATCATTAAAATCCTGAAGATTTAATCGGTTAACTGTTGCCGAGGACGGAATACCGTCCTAGGGTCTTATTCCATCAGAGTTGTCACAAGCCCCCATCCGAGACGTCGACGTTTGGCAAAGATACCGTCAACCGACGTCCATCCGGAAACAGGAGTTACCAACGTGATATCACATCAGGATGCCTTGATTTACACAATGGTTATGGTGTCGGCCTCTGATAATGACATCACCGATGCCGAACTTTCCGCCATGGGACGCCGGGTCCGCTATCTTCCGATTTTTGCCGGTTTTGACAGCGACAGTGTGACTGATGTCGCACGCGACTGTGCCCAATTACTTGCCAAGGAAGACGGGCTCGATAGCACGCTTGATATGATCCGCGATGCATTACCGCGCAAATTGCGCGAGACGGCTTATGTCTTTGCCTGCGAGATTGTTCTGTCTGATAGCGAAATCAGTCAGGAAGAACTTCGCATTCTCGAACTGATCCGTCACCGGCTTGATATTGACCGTCTGGTTGGCGCTGCCATCGAACGTGCCATGGCCGCACGTTATGTGCGCCCTGGCGATTTTTAGAACCCGGCTGAAAACGATCGTATAATTTCCATCCGACGATATAACGTCGGCCCATAACAACGGAACCCGACACACCCCGACACAAACTCTGATGAAACGCGCATTAAATCGGGCCATTGCCCCTAATTGCTGCTTTCTTTGTCGGACCAATATGTTATGGCCGTGTTCGCAATTTTGCTGCCGTGCCCCCCGGTTCACCTGACCGGGAGGTTTTTGATCGTCTGATCGCTTTTGTCGACCGCCAAACAAAGGATTAATCGTCATGACCGCACTTGCCGGGGAAAATATTGCTTTCATCGGTTTGGGACTGATGGGGCGCCCGATGGCGCTCAATCTTGAAAAAGCAGGGGCAATCCTGACGGTCAATACCCGCAACCCCGAAACTCTGAACGCGTTTGATGATCTGGGCGTTGCCACCGCCCCGACCCCGGCCGGTGCCGTGGCTGATGCCGACATTGTCATCATCTGTGTTGCCAATACCGAAGCCCTTGAAAACGTTCTTCTGGGCGAAGACGGCGTGATTGACGGCATGGAAGAAGGCACCATTGTCGTTGATATGGGCACCACCGCAATCAACGCCACCCGGCGCTTTGCCGATGCGGTCGAGGCCGCAGGCGGCCATTGGATCGACGCACCGGTATCGGGCGGAACCCACGGTGCCGAAAACGGCACCCTGACCATCATGGTTGGCGCCGAGGAAGAAGATTTCAACCGTGTCCACCGCGTATTCGATGTTCTCGGATCACGTGTTACCCATGTTGGCGAAATCGGATCAGGCCAGATTGCCAAGGCCGCCAATCAGATGATCGTCGGCATTACCATCGGTGCCGTCGCCGAAGCCTTTTCAATGGCCGACGAGGCCGGGGTTGATCTGGCAAAAATGCGCAGCGCCCTGACCGGCGGGTTTGCCGATTCTGCGATCCTGCAAAAACACGGCGAACGCATGATCGAACGCAATTTTGAACCGGGCGGCAAAGTCGTCACCCAGCGCAAGGACCTGTATCAGGCGCTTGAATTTTCCGAAGGCGAACTTGGCCTTGAACTGCCTTTCTCGCGCCTCGCACTTGAACTCTACGAAGAACTGATCGAACTCGGCGGTGGCGATCTTGATCATTCCGCCCTGATCAAGATTTATGAAGACGAATAACCCCGCCAAACCGATTGAAACGGTTTCGATCCTGACCTGTCCGCAATGCGGCCATCAGGAACGTGAAACCATGCCAACCGATGCCTGCCAGTTTTTCTATGATTGCAAGGGATGCGGCGCGGTTTTGCGCCCGCATCCCGGCGATTGTTGCGTGTTTTGTTCCTTTGGCAGCGTGCCCTGCCCACCGGTGCAACTTCATGGCAAGGATCGCGGCGGCACATGCTGCGGATAGCTGCGGATAACCACACATAACAGCGCGCAACCGCCACTCACACGACCAAATGCTTGCCAACCCGATACAGATAAAGTCGATCCGATCCGGATTTCATCGGGATTTCGCCAAAGGCCTGCCAGCCGGGAATGGCAAAGGCACGTGAAATCACGATCCCGCCGGGTTTCATCCGTCGGGTCAGCGTATCACCAACATCCGCCATCACCCGTGGGTCCAAAAAACACACAACAACATCCCCCGGATCACGGTCCAGCGTTCTGAAATCCGCCCGGATCAGCGACAGATTTTGCAGGTGCGTCACAACCGCCCGCATCCGGCTGATTGCATAGGGCAAGGGCGACAATTCAATACCGGTTACCGTGATATCAGGCCGTGACCGCGCGATATCGATCACAAGATCGCCCCACCCCGATCCGAAATCGGTCACCTTGCAGGGGTCCTTGGGCAAATAGGCGATGATTTCGTCCCGTGCCGCGCGCAGGCTTGGCATCGGAACGGCACGTAACCGCATGGCATAAATCAGGATCAGGGCAACAATTGCGCCCAGAATGACAAGGATCGATATTTCGCTCATTGGCCCGGTAAACTATCCTGATAAACTGTGTTAGGGTCCGAAACTATTCCTGCCACAGGGTTTCGTCCCCGGCAAGTTTTCCACCCATGCATTGCAGGCATCCATCGCACCATGAGCCAAGACCCTAATAGCCGTATCGACGACCTTGAATCCCATATCGCCCATCTTGAAACGGCGATAAATGACATGTCCGACATGATCAAATCCCAATGGGATCGCATTGATCTTTTGGAACGTCGGAACAAATTAGTCGCCGAAGATATGAAACGACTTGTCGATTTCCTGCGGACATCACCTGATGATGATGCCCCGCCGCCGCATTATTGATGCGCAACAACGCCCCAGCATAGCGGCCGCGCCCCAACATAAGGGTGAAACCCTCGTGAGCAACGCCTATCTCGATATCCCGACATTTGATGACTTCACCAAAGTCCTTGATCCCGATATTTACCATACATTGCCAGATGACTGGTGGGTTGGAACATCTGATATCGCCGGATCAACCAAGGCGGTTGCCGCCGGGCGTTACAAGGCCGTCAATATGGTCGGGGCATCGGTGATTGCCGCGGTTAAAAATGCTGTCGGGCATTCCGATTATCCATTTTTGTTTGCGGGCGACGGGGCAACAATTGTTTGCCCGCCGGAAAATATCGATGCTGTCCGTAATGCCCTTGCTGCAACCGCGACCTGGGCGAAAGAATCCCTTGATTTCGATCTGCGCATTGGCCTGATCCAAATCCGCGACATTCAAAAATCGGGTCGCAACGTCCGCATTGCGCGGTTTCAGGCATCGGAAAAACTGGCCTATGCGGTTTTTTCCGGACGCGGGATTTCCTGGGCCGAAGAACAGATGAAACAGGGCCAGAACCTGATTTCCCCCGCCCCGCCCGGCACCCAGCCCGATCTGACCGGGCTGTCATGTCGCTGGGCACCGATTGTCGCCGAACAAGGCTGCAAAATACTATCGCTGATCATGTTACCGCGCGAAAACCGCGAACAGTTTGATCACTGTGCAACATCGCTATTTGGCATCCTTGAACAAAATAAACGCCAAAGCAATCCGGTCCCTGAATCTGGCCCGGATTTCAAGATCGGCTTATCGGGATTGCGCCTTGAAGCACTTGCAACACAAGGCACCGAAGGATCAAAATTCCGCGCATGGTGCAAGGCCATCTTCATTTCTTGCGTCGCGCTGTTCCTGTTTGTGACCAAGCGTAAACTTGGCGATTTCGATCCGGTGCATTACCGCGAACAAACCAAGCTTAATACCGATTTTCGCCGTTTTGGCGACGGGATTTGGCTGACACTGAACTGCTCAGCCGCACAAATCAGCCAAATCGAAGACCTGTTATCTGCGGCCGAAAATGCGGGCGACATCTGGTTTGGCATCAAGCAGCAAAACGAAGCCCTGATGACGTGCATCGTGCCCGATATCAACAAAGACTCGCACCTGCATTTCCTTGATGGTGCAGATGGCGGCTATACCGCAGCAGCCAGCATCTGCAAGGCCAAGATGAAACAGGCCGCCGAACGCGACCAACATGCAAACACCGCATCAAATTCCATACCCTAATGCATTTCTTGCATCAAGGGTCGGTTTGCGCGATCCTGATGGCCCCTTCCCCTCAAAGGTAGCGTGCCATGGATACCCGCGAACTTTTGGCTCTGATTGCTGTTGCCGATGAAAAATCCTTTCATGGCGCGGCAGCACAGCTTGGCCTGACCCAACCGGCTGTTACCCGCCGTATTCAGCGCCTAGAAGAACGCGTCGGCACACAGCTTTTTGACCGATCCCTTAAGCCGTTGCAACCGACATCCGCCGGGCACCGCGCCCTTGCCGAGGCCCGCGATCTTTTGCGCCGCCTTGATGGTTTTACCGAAAACATCACGGGCAACACCGCACCAACCGGCCCGTTTCGCCTTGGCGTCAGCCACGGAGCGGCCCCCTTGCTGGCGGCAAAGGAATTGCGTGAACTCCACGGCCTTTTCCCCGACATATCCCTGACAATCAAAAGTGGCTGGTCAAGCGAACTTCTGCCGCTGCTGCGTCGGGGTGAAATTGACGCGATGCTATCCCTTGATGGCCCGCAGGGCACGGTGGGTGGCCTTGATGCCCGCGATTTACCGGCCAGCCTGCGCCCGGAAAAACTTCTTGATGATCATATTGTTGCCATTGGTCCGCGATCGGCGCCAAATGCCCCGCGCGATATTGTGACACTGGCCGACAACCCGATGATCCTGATGCCGGAAGGCTGCACCTTTCGCGCGCTTGGCAATGCTTGGGCACGCCAGAACGGTGTTCAGTTCAAATCCGTGCTGGAAGTATCGGCCCTTGAACTGCAAATCGAAATGGTCGCCGCCGGGGCCGGATACGGCATCATGGCGCGGCGGTTTTGCCTGCACAGTCCGGCGGCAGATCGCATTCGCATCCTTGATATTCCCGGCATGAACTGGGGCATGGCGATTACCCTGATCCGGCGGAAAAACAATACCGACCTTGATGATATCATCAATACGGTTGGCCAGATTGTTATTGCGGCCGGGGCGGTTTCGAACCCGACGGGACATAGCAAACATAAAGATGCGCAAAAGTTATCAGCATAATAAGCCGAATGAATTGGACGCATCCAATCCTCATGTCCAGAATTGGGACAATTATTGACATTCGCCCCGGAGTAATTTGATGAGCCCCACCCTCCGCGCCACCAAGTGGTTTCCCTGGCTGGTTCTTATTTCCGGCTGTCTGGTATTGTCGGTCAATCTGGGCATCCGCCCGTCGCTTAGCCTGTTTATTCCCGATATGCTAACCGCAACCGGTTGGAGCGCCTCGACCTTTGGTCTGGCCTTTGCCATTCAAAACCTGATGTGGGGCGTTGCTGCCCCGATTGCCGGGGCGCTTGCTGATCGGTATGGCACCACCCGCACCCTGATTGGCGGCGCCGCATTTTATGCGCTGGGTCTTTACCTGATGGGTACATCGACCTCGCCGCTTGAACTGAACCTGACGTCTGGCTTCCTGATTGGTATCGGAATTGGTGCCACCAGTTTCCCGGTTGTTCTGGCCGCCATCAGCCGCGTTTTCCCGGCAAATAAGCGCAGCTTTACCCTTGGCCTGGCATCGGCTGGCGGCTCGGTCGGGCAATTTGTCATGGCCCCGACAACACAGGCACTAAATGACAGCCTTGGTTATGTCAGTGCATTGGCGATCCTTGCCATCATGTCGATGATCATCGTGCCGTTTGCCTTTGCCATGACCGGCAAGGCCAAGCCCCACGGACCCACTTCCGGCGGGGCCGACATGGGGCCAACTGGCCTGATTGCAGCCTTTCACGAAGCGCGCCAACATCGCGGATTTTTGCTGCTGAATGCCGGTTTCTTTGTCTGCGGTTTCCAACTTGCCTTCATCGCAACCCACCTGCCGACCTTTACCCAACTTTGCGGCCTGCCCGGCTCTGTCGCGGCACAGGGGTTGGCGCTTGTCGGTTTGTTTAACATTGTCGGCACGATTGCGGCGGGTTGGGCCGGGGGAAAATGGCGCAAAAAATGGAGCCTGTCATTTATCTATGCCATGCGCGCACTGGTCATTTTGATCTTTATGATGGCGCCGAAAACCGCCGAAACCATCTGGTTATTTTCTGCTGTGATGGGGGCGCTTTGGCTCTCCACTGTGCCGCTGACCAGCGGGATTATCGTACAGGTATTTGGCCCGCGCTATATGGCGACCCTGTTTGGCATCGTCATGCTATCCCATCAGATCGGTGCGTTTTTCGGCGCATGGATGGGCGGGGTTGTCTTTGACCTGACCGGCAGTTTCGACGGCGTCTGGATCACCTCAATCGTCCTTGGCGTTTTTGCCGCCCTGGTCCATCTGCCGATTGATGACAAAGCCCTTCGGGTCGAAGCAACCGCCTAAACCCTGAATTCAAATCAATTCAAACCAAACCAAACCAAGCCCTGACACCGTCACATCGTGTCAGGGCTTTTTTATATCTGATCGGCAAAATAAACCCACGTTCAGAGGGGCAAATCGCAAGGTCATCCGTTTCCAAGCCTGCGATCTTTTGCCAAAATGCCTGTCATCCCTGTTTTTGCTTAAGAAACACGAGGCCCCCGTGACCAAAACCAAATTGCCCGCCCGCCCCGAACAACTTTCCCATTATCCAGATACCTCGCCCCGTTCACTGGCCAAGGAATTGACCGCCCTTGATCCGCATTGCACCAAATTCATTGCACTTGCGCCGTTTTGCGTTCTTGCCAGTGCCGATACGGATGCCAGCCCGGATCTAAGCCCGCGGGGCGGGGCGCCGGGATTTGCCACTGTGATTGATGCCAATACAATCCTTTTGCCGGACCGGCCGGGGAACAACCGGCTTGATAATCTGGGCAATCTTGCACGCAATCCCAAAATCGCCCTGATTTTTATGATCCCGGGGGTGAATGAAACCCTGCGCATCAAGGGCCGCGTCAGCCTTGTTACCGACCCCGCCGAACTCGCCCGCTTTGCCGAACAGGGCACCGCCCCGCGCAGCATGTTGCGCATCACGATTGACCGGGTTTTCCTGCATTGCGCCAAGGCATTAATGCGATCAAAACTTTGGCACCCCGATGCGATTGTTGATCGATCGGTTCTGCCGACGATGGGCAAAATGATCAAGGATCAGACCAACGCCCCCGAACCGGCTGAAACGCAGGACGCCATGGAAAAACGCTATCGCAACACACTTTGAAACGGTTTGTTCTGTTACCGAGTACAGATGACATCCTGCCAAGGTGCTTTGACAAGCCAAAGTACCTAACCATAAGTAGAGATCTTCCAAAATAACCCACCCAAAAGGGAGGTATTAACCCATTAAAATCAATCGCTGGTTGATATAGCGTTTATGCCAGAGTAAATTTTTCTTTGCGTTATCCCGATATTTTCAGGAGGCAAGAAGATGAAACTCACACGCAGAAATTTTCTCGGTGCAGTCGGCGCCGGCACGGCCGCGGCGGCGATGCCATTTGATCTTTGGCTTGAAAAACAAGCCCATGCCCAAGGCGTTATGACCCGCTACAGCACGGCCTCCGCCGAAGGCAAAGAGATGCTCAAAATCTATGCCATCGCCGTCAAAATCATGAAAGGAAGATGGGCGGGTCATCCGCATTCATGGACGTTTCAGTGGTACACACACTGGGTCAACGGCAACACAAACAAAACCGCCGCACTCAACGCCGTTTATGGCAACAGACCCCCAATCGAGCGCAGCCTTGCCGAAGAAATGTGGGATACCTGTCAGGGCCATGGCCCCAACCCGGTTAAATATTTTCTGGCTTGGCACCGGATGTTTGTTTTCTACTTTGAACAGATCATTCGCACGACAACCGGGATAAATCACTTTACCCTGCCCTACTGGCCCTATGACGAAACAGACAAACGCGTCATCCCGACTGAATTTCGAAACGGATCATCATCGGCTTACGGATCGCTGTATGTTGGCAACCGTAATTCCGGCATCAATGAGGGGCAATCTATTGAACGATACGGTGCCCTTGATTTCAAATGCATGACAGAAAAATCCTTCCTTGAACCAGGGGGAGGTTTCAATGGAAAGCTTAATCAAAACCCGCATGGGCAAGTCCATGTTGATGTTGGAACCTCGACCAATATGGGGCAAATCCCCTATGCGGCGAATGATCCCGTCTTCTGGACGCATCACTGTCAGGTGGACCGTCTGTGGCAAAGCTGGAATGCGGCCGGGGGCAAGAACCCGGATGACGACAACTTCAAAAATCAAAAATTCATCTTCGACGATGGAAACGGCATGCGGGTTGTGGCTAAAATCAGCGACTTCCTGAATATTTCAACTCTGAATTACAAATATGACACGCTGATGGATATCCCCCCAATCGAAAGCCCGATGCTTGTCGCGTCATCTGAAAAAGCGCCTGCTTTCGTCGCCGGTGCGATGAAGGCAGCCGAAAAACATGGCCCGGCAACCAACATGCTTGCCGCCGAAATCCCCGGTGCGATTACACTTGGCGCCGCACCTTTACGCATTCCGGTCAATCCCAACGCCGAAATGGTCGCCCCTATGGAGATGCTGTCCAAAGCAGCACCTGCGTCGCAAAATATCTATCTGATCCTGAAAGATGTTTACACGGCAGACAGCCCCGGTGTTGCCTATGGCGTGTATCTTAACCTGCCCGAAGGCGCCGCCCCCGATCCTTCCGGGGAATACTATATCGGCAGCATCAACTTCTTTAACGCAACCTCCATGCCCGGCATGAAAGCAATGTTCATGACGGACTCATTCACCTTCAACATCACAGACAAGGTGAAAGACCTCGACACGAAACAACAGCTCTCTGACGGCATTAATGTAACGCTATCGCCGTTCAATACACCCGATGCCAAAAGCAGCCCTAAAATCGGACGCATCGAAATCATTGTGGAATAGACATTTCCATACGGAACGGGATTGCCGTCCCGTTCCGTATCTGCTCTTTCCCGGTCGTGCGACTTGCGCTAAAACGCGTTCATGGACAAACCGATTTACATCACCCCCAAGGGCCTTGCGACGCTGCGCGCCGAACTTGACCATCTTTGGAAAAAGGAACGGCCCGAAATCGTTGCCGTTGTGCATTGGGCAGCGGGCAATGGCGATCGGTCGGAAAATGGCGATTACATTTATGGCAAAAAGCGCCTGCGCGAAATTGATCGCCGGGTGCGGTATTTGCGCAAACGGATCGAGGATGCGGTGGTCGTCGATCCCAAAGATCAGCCCGATCACAAACACGTTTTCTTTGGCGCCACGGTTACATACATCAATGCCCGCGACGAAGAAGTCACCATCCGCATCGTTGGCGAAGATGAAGCCGAAAGCCTGAAGGGTAAAATAAGCTGGGTTTCGCCCGTCGCCCGCGCCCTGATGAAATCAGGTGTTGGCGATGTGGTGACGCTGCGCACCCCGGCAGGCAAGGACGAGCTTGAAGTCCTATCGGTCAGCTACGCCACCGACTAGGGGCTTAGGCCCGTTTTCCTGTTATCGCAATTTCATAGCCATCCGGATCACGGACGAAAAACTGATGCGTGCCGTCATCAAGGTCGGTCACCGGCTCGGGTTTGAACCCGCCATCCTGCAAGGCATCAAACACCCCCTGCACATCATTGCATTCCAAATACCAAACCAGCCCGGCAAAGGATGGCCGCATCCGGCGTTCTTCGTGTGAAACCCCGCCGTTGGCCGCCAGCATCAGGCGGATTTTGTTCCCATTACCATTATCTTCGCCTTCGCCGTCACCTGCTTCAAGCATCGCCCAGATCGGCTGATCATCAAAATCAGAAATCGTTCGCGCCACCACCACAAAGCCCAGCATCTGGTAAAAACCGATACTGCGGTTGATCTCGGCAACATTCAAAAGCGGTGTGGCGGCGGCAACAGGCATCAGAAATCCCGTAAGTACACGATCGGAAAGACAAAGCTCCATCGCGGGTGCAATGCATGATCGATGATAAATCGGCCGGCATCCCAACGATTAAAAGCCCCAAACAGATTACGCTGCAATGCCGTCAGGCCGAAACAGTTTTAGCCATTTAAACCAAGGATCATCCCCATGACAAAGCCATCAGGATGCACCGTCAAATGGGGTTAAAGTTGTAGCACTGCAACATTTTCTATCGAGAAGACTTGCACAATCAGGGAAATCCCGCCCATGATTGTGCTGCGTAAACAAAGTCGGACTTTATGCAAAGAGCATCTGCAAAACAAATGTTGCTGACGATTTTTAAAGGCATCAAAAATGCGACCGGGTTTTAAAAATGAGTGATTCCACATTTCCAATCGGTATGAAACTTCGCCATGCGCGCAAGATCAAAGGCATGCGACTTTGCGATCTGGCGGATCAGGTTGAATGCTCCGAAGGCTTTCTGTCGAAACTGGAAAATGACAAGGTCAAACCGTCGCTGCAACTGTTGCATCGTATCGTTGCCGTGCTGGAAACATCGATCAGCACCCTGTTTAGCAAAACCGATGACAGCATCGTGTCGCGCGCAGGCACACGCCAGATTTTGCACACCAGCAACATTCGCCCCGGCGAAGGCGTTAGTCTGGAAACCCTGATATCCCCCTCAAAGGGCCATCTGCTTTTCGGGACGATCCATATTGTCAGTGCCGGGGGCGGCAGTTCCGGCACAATCATCCATGAAGGCGAGGAACTCGGCTATGTGCTTGAGGGCGAACTGGATCTGGATGTTGATGGCACCGAATATCACCTGATGCCCGGGGATTCGTTCTTTTTCCCATCCCGCCTGCCCCATGGTTATCGCAACCCGACAGACAAAGAGACCCGCGTCTTGTGGGTAAATACCCCGCCGACTTTCTAAAAATACTCAATTTAGGAAATTAACTTTCTTATTGGTCAAGTTACTTGACCAAGGGAAAAGCTTTGGTCAGTATGCCCCTGCTGGCTAAGTCGGAAATTCCATCGAGTACAAGATGGCCGGGCCCCAAAGGCCCAGGATCCGGGAAGAAACATAAAAAAAAGCATCGATATGGCTGGCGAAAACCCCGGAATCCCTTTGGTGGTTCCGTGTGAATTGTTTTCAACAAAGCCAACAGGGGGCTTAACTTAATGGGAATTCTACGTAAATCGACTGTGTCGGTCATTGCCTTGGCAATGGCGGTCTCGATCGGGGCCGGTGTCGCCAATGCCAAGGACAAGGTCAAAGTCGCCTTTATCGGCCCGCTGACCGGTGGTGTTTCCGCCGTTGGTGTCGGTGGCCGCAATTCAGCAGAACTTGCGGTTCAGCTGCGCAATGCCGATCCAAGCGCCAAATACGAATACGAACTTGTCACCCAGGATTCCGAATGCAAACCAAATGTCGGTGTGCAGGCCGCGACCAAAGTCGCCTCGGATAAATCGATCATTGGCCTTGTCGGGCATTATTGTTCGGCTGTGGCGATGGGTGCGGTTGATATCTATCACAAGTTTAACCTGCCGATGTCTGTCTGGGGCGCTGTGTTGCCCGACGTCACCTATGGCAATGATTACAAAGAAATCCATCGTGTAAACGGCACGATGATCAATCAGAACGATGTTGCGGCCAAATTCATGACCGATCAGGGCTATAAAACCTGGGTCGTCCTTTATGACACCACCGATTACGGCAAAGGTCACAACAAGTACTTTACCGAATACCTTGCCAAAAACGGCGGCGAAATCCTTGCCGATTTCGGTGTTTCGTCAGATCAGCAGGATTTCACAGCCGAGCTGACCAAAGCCAAACAGCTTAACCCGGATGTGATCTTTTTCGGTGGCCTGACCCCGCTTGGCGTTCGCATTCGTGCGCAGATGGAAAAGCTTGGCATCACCGCCCAGTTCCAGGGCGCATCGGGCATCAAATCTGATTCCTTCATTGACGGTGTTGGCGAACTTTCCGAAGGCGTCGTCAGCTTCCTTGAAGGGGCCCCGGTCGATAAATTGCCGGGCGGCCAGTATTTCATGGAAAAATACAAAGCAGCCGGTTTTGCTGAATCCGAAGAAGCCTATGGCCCATTTGCATTCGCCGCAATGAACCTGATCCTTGATGGCATCGAAGAAGTCGGTCCGAACCGTAAGAAATTGACCAAATATCTTGGCGACATTCAGGATCACGATTCCATCGTTGGCAAAATTTCCTTTGATGATCACGGTCAAAATACGGTTGCCGCGATCACCAAATATGTCGTTCAGGACGGCAAATGGGTTGTCTGGGAAGACAGCGAATACGCCACCGGTGCGCGTAAGCTGGCAGGCAAATAATTCACACGAACGCATATTTCCCTGCCTGGCATGTCCGGGCAGGGAAATCAGTTTCGTTTCAAACATTTTAATTAAATAAATTAAAGAGGTAGGTTGGCCATGGATGTGGGCCTTCTCGGTCAGTTTGTTGTTAACGGCATGATGCTGGGCATGATGTATGCACTGGTTGCTGTTGGCTTCACCCTGTTTTTCGGTGTGCTTGATGTCATCAAGTTTTCGCATGGCGATGTCTTGATGGTGGGCACCTTCGCCGGCTTTTCGACCTATCTCGGATTGACCGCGATCGGGATCGACAACGCCTTTGTTCAACTGGTCGGCGTTCTGGTCGTCTCGATTGCCTCGATGGCACTTTTGGGCGCCATCATCGCGCGCTATCTGGTGCTGCCGTTAAAATCGGCACCGCCGCTTAATACCTTGCTTGTGACCCTTATGCTCGGCACGGTTCTGCGTGAATCCATTCGCCTGTTTTACCCTGATGGGTCCAATCCCAAACATTTCCCGTCGCTTCTGCCAACCGATGCATGGTCCTTTGGATCATTCACCCTGCGTGCTGATAGCGTGATCCTTTTGATCGGCGGTCTTTTGGTGATTATCGGCGTCAATGTCCTGATTAATCGCACCCGTCTGGGCTTGGCGATCCGCGCCGTTGCACAGGATGAAGAAACAGCAAAATGCATGGGCATCAATTTCAAGATGATCGTCTTGCTGACCTTTGCCCTGGGATCGGGGGTTGCCGCCTTTGCCGGGGTCATGAACGGCCTTTATTACAACGAAATCAATTTCGGCATGGGTTTGTTACTCGGTGTCATCGGGTTTAGTGCCGCCATCGTTGGCGGGCTTGGCAATATTTACGGTGCCATTCTGGGCGGCTTCCTGTTTGCCGGTTTGCAAACACTCGGCGCTGTCGCCCTGCCCTTTGCCAGTGCGTACAAAGACGTCTTTGCCTTCGCCGTTATCATTGCGCTGATTGCCTGGCGCCCCACCGGGCTGATCGCCGAAAAAACGAGCGAAAGGGTCTGATCACCATGACACAATCACTCAAAGACAAGCTGGTCATCCTGCTGCTTGCCGCACTGGGAACGGCCTTTATGGTGACGTTTATCGCCATCGAGGAACAGACCGAAATCTTTGCCCTGCTTCTTGTCGCTGCTGCCCTCATTGTTGCGGCGGCAAAATTTGGCGTCATCAATGCCATTTCCCAATGCCTGTCGCGCAATGAAAAACTGATGAACGGCGCAGTCATCGCCGCCGTGCTTGTGGTGGTTTTCTGGTTCCGCGAAGATCATTTTCCGTTGCTTATGATCGCAACGGTAATGATGTATGTCATCGCCTGTTTCGGCCTTAACATGCAGTTCGGTTATACCGGTGTGGTCAATTTCGCCGGGGCCGCATTTTTCGGCATCGGTTGCTATACCGCCGCCGTTCTGGGCGATACATCCGTCCCATTGTTGATGGTCATTGCATTGGGCGGCATTGCTGCGGCAATCATCGGGTCCATCCTGATCATCCCGGTCCTGCGCACGCGCGGCCATTATGCGGCGGTTGTCACAATCGCCTTTGGCCTGTTGTTTCGCACCTTTTTGGAAGTCAACGATACGCTGGGCGGCCCACAGGGATTGCGCGTTCCGGGGATGAATCTTTTCGGTTGGGATTTCAACAGCAACATCGAAATCAGCGAAAATATCGAACTGTCATTCTATATGAATTACGTGATCCTCGCCCTGATCATGGTCATTTTGGCCTTTGTTCTGATGCGCCGGATCGAACGATCATGGATTGGTTTGAATTTTGATGCGGTGCGTCTTGATGAAACGGCTGCGGCCTGTTTTGGCATCGATATCAAACGCTGGAAAATCACGGCGTTCACGCTTGGCAACTTCCTTGCCGGAACGGCGGGCGCCCTTTACGCGATGATGCTTGGCTTTATCGCGCCATCAAATTTCGCGTTTTCTGACTCCCTTATTCTGGTGTCCATCGTCTTGCTGGGCGGAATGGGAAGCCTGTGGGGCACAATCCTTGCCGCCGGGCTTGTGGTTTTGCTGCCTGAAAAACTGCAAGCCATTCAGGAATACCGGTTCCTGATCTATGCAATTGTGATGATTTTGATCCTGCTTTTCCGTCCGCAGGGCATCCTTCCGCGTGGTTTGCGCGCATATATCCCGGGTTGGAGGGGCTGATATGGAACAGCAACAAGAAACCGTATTGGCCTTTCGCGGACTGACCCGACGGTTCGGCGGTGTGGTCGCGTTAAATCAATTCAACATGGAACTGACCAACCGGCAGATCGTCGGGCTGATCGGGCCAAATGGGTCGGGCAAGACAACCTCGTTTAATGTTCTGACCGGCATTTATGCCGCCAATGGCGGCAGCATCGAATTTCTCGGACAGGATATTACCAGTTGGCCCGCCCAGAAAGTTTATGAAGCCGGTGTTGCGCGCACATTCCAGCGATCACGCCTGTGTCTTGAACTGTCGATTTTCGACAACATCATGATTGGCAATCACAAACGCCTGAACCACGGCATTATGTTCAATGTGTTTCAGCGCAAAGCCCTGCAAAAACAGATCACAGAAAATCACGAAGAAGCCCGCAAGCTTTTGCAGATTTTCAATCCGGCCCTGGCCGACAAAATGTTCGAACCCGTTGGTACCCTGCGCATGATTGATCGCAGGCGCATCGAAATCTGCCGCGCCCTGATCAGCCACCCCCGCCTGCTGTTACTCGACGAACCCTCGGCGGGCATGACCCACGAAGAAACCCGCGAACTGATGGAAGATATCCTTGAAGTCCGCGAAATGATTGACGGATTGTCGATCATTTTGGTCGAACACGAAATGGGCATGATCGAACGCGTCACAGACAAATGCATTGTCTTGAACTTCGGTCAGAAAATCTGCGAAGGCGCCTATCGCGACGTTGCCTCGGACAAACTTGTCCAGGAAGCCTATCTCGGAGGGGAATGACCATGGCAACAGCAAGTGCACTTGAAGTCAAAAACATCTATGCGGCCTATGATTCAGCCGATGTCCTCGAAGGTGTTTCCCTGTCGGTTCCGGCCGGGAAAATTACCTGCCTTCTGGGGTCGAACGGGGCGGGGAAATCAACCATCATCCGCGCCATTCTGGGTCTGACACCGCCGCGATCAGGCGACATTCTGGTCGATGATCAAAGTCTGGTGGGGCTGCCAACCCACAAGGTCATCGCCGCTGGCGTTGCCTGCATCCCCGAAGGCCGCAAAGTTTTTCCCAAAATGACCGTGGTCGATAACCTGCGCCTTGGCGGTTATCAGGAAAACTCGGAAACCGTTCTGCGCGATCGGATGGATCAGGTTTTTGATATTTTCCCCCGCCTGAAAGAACGCCGCAACCAATTGGCCGGCACCATGTCGGGCGGTGAACAGGCCATGGTATCCATCGGGCGCGGTTTGATGGCCGCCCCCAAAGTCCTGCTGATCGACGAACCGTCGCTTGGCCTGTCCCCGCTTTTCGTCAAGGAAAACTTCAACATCATCCAGCGGATCAATAATCAGGGCATCACTGTATTCCTTGTCGAACAGAATGTGCATCAAACATTGGCCATCGCCCATTATGGCTATGTCCTGTCACAGGGACGGGTTGTTGCCCAGGGCACCGCACAGGAACTGTCCGAAAACAAAGAAGTCCACGAGGCTTATTTCGGTTAAGGCCGAAACAATCAAAAAACAGGGGATACACCGTGCCCAATGCGAAAATTGATGCCGTCGAACTGACGCGTCAACTGGTCCGCTTCGAAACCGTCAACCCGGTCAATCCGGAACAGGGGTGTGTTGAATATGTCGGTCGCCTTTTGGCTAAAAACGGCTTTGACATTTCCTATCATGACTTTGCGCCGGGCCGGACCAACTTGATCGCACGGATTGGCGGATCGGATGATCGCCCGCCGTTATGTTTTACCGGTCATCTTGATACGGTCCCGCTGGGTCAAAAAGAATGGTCAATGCCACCCTTCGCCGCTGAAATTTCAGACGGCAAAATCTATGGCCGTGGCACAAGTGACATGAAATCGGGTGTTGCGGCCTTTGTCTGTGCCGTGATTGATATCGCCGCCGAACTGGCCGATGGCCCCGGTGTCGTTCTGGTCATCACCGCTGGCGAGGAAACCGGGTGCGAAGGTGCGGCCTATCTTGCCGGGCTCGACGGTGTTCTGGGCAAGGCCGGGGCCATTATTGTTGCCGAACCAACGTCAAATTACCCCTATGTTGGCCACAAAGGTGCCCTGTGGATCAAGGCCCTGACCGAGGGCGTAACCGCCCATGGCTCAATGCCCGAACTTGGCGTTAATGCCATTTACAAGGCATCGCGTGCGATCACCAAACTCGAAGATTTCGATTTCAACATCGCCCGTCATCCGGTCATGGGGCCGCCGACCTTGAATGTCGGCACGGTGGATGGCGGCATAAACGTCAATTCGGTTCCCAACCGCGCCGAAATCGGGATCGATATCCGCACCATCCCCGGTCAGGATAATGACGCCATCCTTGAACATTTATCGTCCTATCTGGGCGATGATGTCACGCTTGACCCGGTGGTCAATCTTGAAGGCGTCTGGACATCACCCGATGATCCCTGGATGCAGTCGGTCTTCACCTTGATGGAAACCATCCTTGAACAACCGATTGAAAACAAAACAGCGGCCTATTTCACAGATGCCTCAATCCTGACCCGCGCCTTTGATTTTGTCCCCACCGTGGTTTTGGGTCCGGGCGAGGCCGCAATGGCCCATCAGACCGATGAATTTTGCCATGTGTCCCGGATCGAACAAGCCGTCGATATCTATCGTCAACTGGCCGCACAATGGAACAAACTATGACCGCAAATCCAAACACCCTGTCCTTGCTGGATGCCGCGCGGGCGATTTCTGACGGTACCTTGTCATCTGAAACCCTTCTGCAATCCTGTCTGGATCGCATTTCAGACCGCGAAGACAGTGTCGGCGCGTGGATGCAGATCGACCGGGATGGTGCCACGTCTTTGGCAAAGCACCCGGTCCCCGGCCCGCTTTCGGGCATCCCGATCGGGATCAAGGATTTGATCGACACCGTCGATATGCCAACCGGATATGGATCCCCAATCTATACAGGCCACCGCCCGGCACAGGATGCCGCCTGTGTTTCCATCATCCGCAATGCCGGTGGCATTGTTCTGGGCAAAACCGTCTCAACCGAATTTGCCTATTTCCAGCCGGGTAAAACCGCCAATCCACATGATTTAAACCGCACACCGGGCGGATCATCCAGCGGATCGGCCGCCGCCGTTGCCGATTGCCATGTCCCGGCGGCACTGGGCACCCAGACCGCCGGATCAATTATCCGACCGGCCTCTTTTTGCGGTGTTGTCGGTTACAAACCCAGCTACGGCTATCTGCCTTTAACCGGTATCCGCCCGCTCGCCCCGTCGATGGATCACCTTGGCGTCTTGACCCGCACGGTCAGGGATGCAGGTTTTCTGGCATCCCTTCTGGGCCGTCGGCCGGAACTCGACATTCGGTCATCGTCAAATGACTGGGTGCCTAAAATCGGTTTCTGCCAAACGCCGCAATGGGATCATGCCGATACCACAACCCAATCGCTTTTGACCAATGCGGTTGAAAAACTTGGCAAATCGGGCGCAAATATCCGCGATATCAACCTGTCCGCATCCTTTGCCGCCTTGGCCGATGCCCATGGCCTTGCCATGGATTACGAAGTCAGCTTTACCGGGCTTTTCGATGTCACAAACCATCCCGATCAGGTCAGCGCCAAGTTCCGCGAACGGTTTGACGCCGGGCAACAGGTATCATCGCGCGATTATGATGATGCCCTTGGTCAGGCACAACGCAGCCGGGGCGAACTTCGAAATGCGATGAACACCTGTGATGTTCTGATTTGCCCCAGCGCCCCGGGCGAGGCCCCCTTGGGCCTGAATGCCACCGGCGACCCGGTTTTCAACCGCATCTGGACCTTTGCCGGTGTCCCCTGCATCAATGTGCCGGGCCTTACCGGCCCCAACAATATGCCCGTCGGCGTGCAAGTTATCGGCCGGTTTGGCGATGATGCCCGCGTCTTGCAAGCCGCCGCATGGATACAGGAACATCTTGTCTAAGCTCTCCTGCCTCACCCCGCAACATGCTCAAGACCGACCGTTAAATCTGCGACGTTTACATCTTGCTTTTAACCCGCCGGGTCGGTGTCGCCTGTTGCGGGTCGTCGGGCCAATAATATTTGGGATAACGGCCCTTCATCTCGGCTTTGACCTGCGCATAGGACCCGTTCCAGAACCCGACCAGATCGGCGGTCACCTGAAGCGGCCTTTGCGCTGGGGATAACAAATGCAACGTTACCGCCACCTTGCCCCCGGCGATTTTGGGGGTTTCGGTCGCACCGAACATTTCCTGTAACCGCACCGGCAATCCGGGGGGATCGGCGCTGTAATCAATACGGATATGTGATCCGGTCGGCACTGTCCAATGGGTCGGGGCCAAACGATCCAGATCCTGACGTTTGTTCCAATCAATCCCTGATACCAGCGCCTCGGCCAGATTGATCTGTTTTAACTGCGCCCGTTTGTTGATCCCGCCCAAATACGGCGCCAGCCAATCTTCAAGCGTCGCCAGCAGCGCATCATCGCTCATATCCGGCCAGTTTTGCGGATCAACCCGGTGCAAAAACGCAATCCGTTCGCGCAAACCCTCTGCCGCCTTATCCCATGGCAGACAATGCAGGCCCAGACGCCGAATGCCTTCGATCATCGCATTTGCAATCGCGTCGGGTTCAGCTTCGTCGCGGGTGGCTTTTTCATCCAAAACCAGCGCCCCGATCCGCCGTTGCCAGCGGGCCTGTACGGCACTGCTTTGCGTATCCCAGAAAACTTCCGTGCCCTCGGAAATTTGATCGTTAAAATAGGTTTCAAGCGTCACACGTGACAGGGGAGCCGCAAGGTAAATCCGCGCTTCACGTGCCTGCCCGTCAAGCTCGGCCACCGCGATATAAGGCTCGTTGGCCATGCCATCATCATTGGCCAACACCCCGCCACGCCCGCCCGACAAGCGATAGCGCGCATCCGCCCCCTTGCGCCGCTCGCCAATCCGGTCGGGATAAGCGAATGCCAGCAAAAGCCCGACCTGATCGGCATGATCAACCGCATTGCTTCCGGCGTCGGCACTTCTGCCGCTCCTGTCGGGGTCAGCGGTCAGACCATGGGCACGACGACCGCCGCTGTCATCATCAATTACGCCGTTACCGTTACCGTTACCGTTACCCTTGCCACCCGCCACAAGACCACGGCCAATGCTGCCGCCGCCCTCGCCATTTTGGCCGTTGCTGGTGGCGTTGTCGTTACGACCAGCCCCGACACCAAGACTGCCGCTGCTTTCGACGCTGCCGCCACCACCACCACCGGCGCCAGCACCAGACCCAGACCCAGCCCCCGTCTTGCCCGCATTTGCCATGGCATCTTTCTGTGCTGCCTCGCGCAGGCGGCGCGCCAGCTGCTTTGCCGCTTCGCCAATCATTTTCGGTGCTTTGCGGGCCAAAATCGCCTCGACCCGCAGGCGCAAATCCGCCCCGCGTCCGCGCATGAAATCCCGGTCTGATAACAATGCCGCCAGCACACAGGCAATTTCACCCAAGCCAAGCCGCGCCCCGCGCAACATCATATGCGCCAACCGCGGATGCACCGGCAATCCGGCCATGGCGGTGCCCATCGGGGTGATGCGATTGGCATCATCGATGGCTTCCAACCGCCGAAGCACATCACGCGCCTGATCGATCTTGGCCCCGTCGGGCTGATCAAGCCAAGGCAGGCTGGCGGGATCAGTGACACCCCAGCGGGCAAGTTCAAGGGTTAGCGGTGCCAGATCGGCCTCGCTTATTTCTGCTGCGGTAAAGGCCGGGCGGGCGCGGTGTTCGGCCTCGGCCCACAGGCGATAACACACCCCCGGCTCCAACCGTCCGGCACGGCCCCGGCGCTGTTCGGCACTGGCCTGCGATGATTTCACCGTCACCAGCCGCGACATCCCTGATGCCGGATCAAACCTTGGCAATCGTTGCAGCCCGCAATCCACCACCACCCGGATCCCATCAATGGTGAGTGACGTTTCGGCAATCGCGGTCGCCAGCACCACCTTGCGTTTGCCCTCCGGGGCGGGCTGGATCGCCAAATCCTGTGCGCGGGCTTCCATCGCGCCATACAGCGGGGCAATCATCACCGATGGATCAAGCCCGTCTTTCAATGCCGCCTCAACCCGCATGATTTCGCCCTGTCCGGGCAAAAACGCCAAGATAGACCCGCTTTCCTCGCGCAGGGCCATGCGGATCGCCGCCGTCATTTCACGATCAACCCATGCATTGGGGCGCATCGGGATATATTTCGTCTCAACCGGATAAGCCCGACCTTCGCTGCTGATCAGCGGGCAGTTGCCCATAAGGGCGGCGATGGGATCGCCATCAAGGGTTGCTGACATCACCACAATGCGCAACTCATCGCGAAGGGCGCCTTGCGTTTCCAGTGCCAGCGCCAACCCCAAATCGGCATCAAGCGACCGTTCATGAAATTCATCAAAAATCACACAGGCAATGCCCGATAATTCCGGGTCATCCTGGATCATCCGGACCAGAATGCCTTCGGTCACGACCTCGATTTTGGTTTTGGCCGATACCTTGCTATCGAACCGCACGCGATACCCGACCGTCTCGCCAACGCCTTCGCCCAGCAATTGCGCCATCCGCCGTGCGGCCGCCCGTGCCGCCAGCCGCCGGGGCTCCAACATCACAATCTTCTGCCCGCCCCGCCACACAGCATCTAACAACGCCAACGGCACCTTCGTCGTCTTGCCCGCCCCCGGCGGGGCCTGCAACACGGCATGGGTCCCGCTTTCCAGCACGGCACAAAGCTCGGGCAGAACGGCATCAATTGGCAGGGCGGGAAAGGCTTGGGGCATGGTTAGACTGACTAAATGTTGCAACAGGGCAGGAGGTTATCGCGAGGTTTAACCCGACACGCAATCGAAACTCAGACCAAACGTACCGGACCGGCATATCTGGCGACAAGTTCATCCGATGTCAAAAGCAAGATACCTTCCGATATCGCCTGCGCGACCAGAATCCGGTCAAACGGGTCTTTGTGAATTGCCGGCAAGGTATCGATCATAAGCGTATGCTCCCCGCTGATCGACAATTCTGCATAGCCATTGTCCAAAAGCCCGCGCCGCAGCAAACGGGCATTTACGCAAAAATCATCGCGCCCCAACCCCGTTTTGATCGCAATTTCCCAAAGGCTGGCAGCGCTGAAAATCAGCTCGTTTTCCTGATTTTCAATCAACTCAAGTGCGCTGGCCGAAAGCTTTTCCGGCTCGCCTGCTGCCCAAAGGATCAGATGCGTATCAAGCAAAAGCTTCATCCGCGCAGACCAAACATTTCTTCGATCTTGTCTAATCCCATTTTGTCGAAGTCGTCAGGAACCCGGATTTCCCCACGCAGGAACCCGGTTCTTTTTGGGGCCAATTTATCTGGATCGAATGCGGACATCTGCACAACCGGCTTGCCTGCCTTGGCAATGACAAGATCTTCACCATTCATCACCCGCGCAATCAAACGCGATAGATGGGTCTTGGCCTCATGAATGTTAACAATACCCATTTCGCACCTTCACATGACTAAGTTAACTTAGTCTACATGATATTTGCCGCAATCGCATTAAAATGCGAACTTGGTTCTGATCAATCCCGCTACAACGCGACTTTTGACCGTCGTGCATTCAAAACAATCCCCCGATCCCCGCCAATCCGTTGCAGCGTTTTCAAGCCCCGTGTCAGGCCATAAAGCGCTTCCATATCACCACTGGCGCGCATCTTTTGCGCTTCAATCCGGGTCACATGAAACAATTCGCGAAACGCGCCTTCGGAAAGGACGCGCAAGGCATCCTCCTTTGCCGGACGCGCCGGATCGGGATGGGCAAAAACAAGCGGCGCGGTCGGATCAAAGACATCTGTGGCATCTGTCATCGCAGTCTTTTCTATCACAATCGACAGCGCCCAGACCATCCACGCCTGCGTCCAGCGCATATAAACCCGCCGATCCGGGCCAAAACGCCCCGAACCGGCATAAAAAACACCGCGGTTCGCATCAAAAAGCGTTTCGATGGCCCAATCGGCAATCCGGTTGGCCTCTGCCGCCTCGCCAAACCGGCACAGGCTGGCGATGGATTGCGCCACCGCATGACAATCGACAAAACCATCACGCCCGGCAAAGCTTTGCGGGAAACCGTCCCCGTCAAAACATTTTGCGCGATAAAATCCGTATCCCCGGCCAATCGCCTTCTCCAACCCCGCCATCCCGCCATCCCCGACCCGGCGAAACCGATCCAAAAGGTCAAGGACATACCCGGTGTGAAACCCGTCGATAAACCGATGATGCGACCGCGTGCCATAGGCCCATGACCCATCCGGGTTTTGCACGGCCAACACCCGGTTCACCGCCGACCCGATCAACCGGTTCGCCGGATCAATCCGATGTAACGCCCATGCGGCCCAAAGGCTTGCATTATGAATTTCAGCATCACTGTGATCGAGATAGGCAAAAAAGCCATCCCGCCACAGCCTGCTTAAAAACACCGCCGCCCGCCCCATCACCGGGTCATCGTCGGCCATGCCCGCCGCCATCAGGGCATCGACGACAAAGCTTGTGACAATCGCGTTGCTTTGGCCGCGTTTGGCGTAAAAGGCCCGTGCTTGCCAGGCAAACGGATATCCCCAACCGCCATCATCGTTTTGCAGGGCAACCAGATCGGCCCGAAAATCACAAAGCCCAACGCCCCCTGCCGCCCCCTGCAACAACGCCAATGTTTTGCCATTGCGCAAAGGCGGGATTATTGCCAAAGAACGAAGCCAACCCGGCCCGCGTTTGATCGCTTGCAACCACACCAACCGTGCAAAACGAAATCCCATCAAACCGCTTTTGCGAAAAAGCCTGCTTTCCAGCCCGTCAAACGGATCGGCCCCGGCGACATCAGCCTTGGCCATTTCGGCCAAAACCCGGTCGCGCACCGCCACCAAATCCGCGTTATTCGCCATGCGTCACCTCGTGCATCGCAATCCCGGCGGCCATACCGCAACACAACAAATAATGCCCATAGGAAAGCGTATTATCGGTCACCATCGTCACCGCGACCGACCCCAGAATACAAACCGCCAACCGTGCCCCCCGCAACCGCCAGATCAGCATCCCCCATGCCAAAACCCACAACACCGCCCCGATCAATCCGATTTCAAACAAAATGCGAAAATGGTCGTTATGCAATGCGCCAAATGCCGCCGCCGATGGAAGGTTTTGCAAAACCGTCTCGACACTTCCCGCCCCAAAACCCAGCCATTTCTGGCTGTCCGATCCCGCCTGCCAATCGGCCCAGAACATCTGCCAAAATGCCAAACGTCCGCTGCCATGGGTCATCAAAATCCGCGGCAACCAGTTCACCACGAAAAAACCCGCCACAATGATAATTGGCAGCCCCAGCAACCATGTCCATGCCCGCGATAAATTGATCCGTCCAACCACCACCATCAAAAGGGCGAACACGGCAATCCGTGTCTGACTAAGCATCACCGCAACCGCACTGATCAAACCAATCACACCAGAAACACGGCCCGCCAAACCCGCCACACAGCACAACCCAAAAAGCCCGAGAAACAAAAATGGATGATTAAGCCGCCATCCGTCATGGGTCAGTTGAAACACACTGGCCAACGGCAAATAAATCACCAATGCCGGTATCATCACCCGCAAGCAATCGCGCCCGATCACCCCCCCGCAGATCAGGCCAAGCGGCAAGATCAGCAAATTGCCAATCAGCCGCAGTTTTGCATCCGGCCCGCCCGCCCCGATTGCCACAACACCGATTAACCCGCACAGAATGAAAAGTGCCGCCCAATCCCCACCGTTTAATCGGGCCTGCATCAGATGCGGCACAATCATCAGCCCCCAAAACCCAAGCAACACCAGCTTCGCCGCCATCCCGCCAAGCCCGATCAGCCAAAGCGAGGCCAGCATGACAAAAACCCCCAACACCATGAACAGCATGGAAATTCCCCCCGGCACAGATACCGGGCGTTTCATGTTCTGATAGGCAGGTTTGAGGTCCAATTCACGCATCGGTAATCTTATCCGAATTCACAATGGTCATGCTGATCACGCCACGCGACAGCGTCATAAAACTCCGCTATCGTGATGGCATTGGAATCACAGCTTTTTTCGGGATGGCAATGCTTGGGTTGGCGCAATTTTGCCTGACATCCCAGATCGTTCTGGCGCCGCTTTTGTTGGGCGGGGCCCGGCCATGGGCAATGGCAATTTTGACACTCCTGACCGGGGTCGGATTGGTTGCCATAACGGTAAAAATCCGCACCAACAGCACCATCAAACTGCCCCCCGCAATCAAACAAATTGCCCTTGCCGGATTGCTGATATCGATCTGGCTGGCCCTGCAAGCCGCCCCGATCTGGCCGATCCAGCCCGCCCCGTTTGAAGCCCGGCAAATTGCGCTTTATCCAACGGCCTTTTGCGGCGTGATTGGCAATCTTATCTGGCTGATCGGCACCTATATTCTTGCCGCCCTGATTGCGCAAAATCGCGGCCCGGCATTTCCCCGGCTGATTATCGTGGCGGTGATCATCTCGGGATGCTTTCAAATTCTTCTGGCTGGCACTGCCGATATCCTTGCGCTTGAAACCACCTTTTGGTTTGCCAAGCAAAGCCACCTCGGCGATTGGACCGGAAGCTTTGCCAATCGCAATGCCTTTGGCGGCTTGATGGGCGTCTCGGTGTTGGGCTGTCTGTATGTGTTTTGTGCCAAACCGGCCGCCTCGCCCGGACAACGGATCGATACCAGCGGTGGCTGGCTGGCCTTGGCCCTGATCTTTACCGCCGCCCTGACGCAAAGCCATTCCCGAAGTGCGCTTGTTGCACTGGCCATTGCGGTTCCCGGATTTGCCATGCTGTATCGGCCAGACCGCCTGCGCATCGGTCATTGGCGATGGGGTTATCCGGTAATCCTTATCCTTGCCGCACTGGCAACCCTGATCATCATCACGATGGCCAACCCCGAAATTGCCCGTCGCTTTGCCCAATTGGCCCGCCCGGATTTGATCCAGCGTGATGATGCATGGGCAACCGCGATTATCGCCATTTCCCATCGGCCTTTTGCCGGTTTTGGACCGGGCAGCATTGCCGTGGTGCTTGATCATTTTGCCACCAATAACCTCAACCGGAATGCGCAATGGTTCAGCAGCCATAATCTGTGGCTCGACATCGCCATCACGCTGGGCATTCCGGCCACATTGTCTTTGATCGGATTTGGTTTATATCGATGGGTTAAGGCGCTTCGTGCCTCGCAAAGCCGGCTTGATCGCGCCTTGCTTGTCACCCTTGCCGTGCAATTTGCCATCATGGCAACATTTGGCTGGGTTGCGGGACTTCCGGCGCTGGTTTTACCGCTGCTGTGTCTGTTGGCCGGTCTTGAAGCAGCACCGCCATTACAACCTGACGCAGGGCATCAATATCGGGCCGCCCCGCGCCAATCCGGGCCGCAAGATCAAGATCACGCGATATAACCACCAGATCAGGTTCCCCCTCAGCCACCATTGCCATCGCCAACGCCCGAAATGACAATAAAACCGGGTCAAACGGCGCGGTGGCAAGCGGATCATCTGTGGCTTGCAACAATTTCTGCCCATCATGGTCATGATAAGCCACCATCACCCTTTGCCACTGCGCGGCATGGGAAAATCCATCCCCATCGCGCAAGGCGGAACGAAGGTCATCAACCCTGCCAAGGGCAAAAACCTCGCCGCCCAACCGGAAAAACCCCGCCAACAGCACGACCAAACCAAAGGCCAAAACCGTCAAATACCCAAACTTAAAATGCCCGATCATCAAACAGCCCCCATCACGGGTGCATCGGCATGCCCATAGGCCGGTTTAAGTTTTGCCGCCGTCAGGACAACCCCGTCGGCATGTAATCGCGCCGATTGCAAATGACCAATCGCATCATTCACATCCCGGTTTTTGCTATAACCGCGCCGGACCAGCATCAATCTTGTATCGGCCATTCCCATCAACAGCACCGCATCCGCAACCGACAGGATCGGCGGACTATCAACCACGATCCGGTCATATTCCGCCCGCAACCCTGTCAAAACATCGGCCAAACCGGTTTCAATCAACCCGGTCGCCATATGGCCCGGCACCGATGCCCGCGCACCAAGATAATCAAACCCCATGCCATCAACATTTTGGCAAACAGCACTTTTGGCGCTGCTATCCCCGGCCAAAAGTGCCGTAAAATCCCCCTTCACATCAAATTTCCCCATCCGTGTGGGATGGCGCAAATCACCATCAAGCAACAAGGTGCGAAACCCGGATGCGGCAAAACTGATCGCAAGATCACGGGCCAGTCTGCTTTTGCCCTCGCCGGTGACAGCAGACCCGATGCAGGTCACATGTGCCTTGCCCGGAAAAGCCCCGGTTTTGGCCAGAATATTGATCAAAACGCCAAGATGACCAACCGCTTCTTCCATCGCCACCGGGGCCGTGCCACCGCCTGAAACCTGCGGGGTCCGGGCAAAAACCGGCAGGCCAAAACGATGTTCGATATCGTCATCATCGCCAATCGCCTGATCAAAATGATGGCGCAAAAATCCAGCCAGAACCGCCGCAAACAGTGCCATCAACAAGGCCGCCATCCAGAAATCACGCCGGGTTGGAAACTCGGCCATTTCCGGAAGATTTGCCGATTGCATCACCATTGTATCGCTTTGAAAGGCGGCCAGACTGGCGCGAAATTCCTGTTCCTGACGGCCGAGCATATCGGCCTCGTTTCGGGCGACATCAACCGCCCGCACCAAAACCGCCTGCCCCAAGGCCCGGTCATGACGATCCGACAATCTTGCCTGCCAGGCGTCACGCTGGGCGGTAATCACATCATGTTGTTTTTGGGCCTGTCGCAAATCCAGATCAATCTGACGCGCGGCAAGCGCCACGGCCTCCGCCAGATGGGTTTTAACTGTTGCAAGTTCGCCGGTCTTGGCAATCATCGCCGGGTGTTTTGGCCCGTAACGCTGATCCATCGCAACGTAACTGCGCCGCACATCATCATATTGCGCGGCAAGTTTGCGGACCATTTCGTGATTGGCGACTGGCGGCAAAGCCAAAAGTTCCTCGACCGATCTTGCCTGTGCCCGTCCTTCGGCCAGCAATTTTGCCCGTTCAAGATCACGCCGCGCAGTTTCAAGTTCCGCGTTCAAGGCGTAAATCCGATCCAGCATCAAACGATTTTCATCGGCCTCGACAAATCCCGCCTTCTGTTGCCAATCGGCAAGGGCGGTTTCCGCCGTTTCAAGCCGCGCATTGGCCGCAATCAATTGGTTCCGGGTTTCAGATAATTGGGCGCGCAGTCCCTGTTTACGGTCGGTTTCGCGTTGCCACAAATAACTGTCAATCACCGCATTGACGATCTGCTGACTGCGAAAAGGATCGCGATCAACCGCACTGATTTCAATAACCGATGCATTGCCAATCCGCGCAACGTCAAGTCGGGATCGCAAAATGCCAAGTTCGCGTTGTTCGGTTTCGCTGGTTTGCGGCCGGTCCTGATACCCCAATGCACTGGCATTGGCCGCCAATAACGATATCCAGCTTGTTTGACGTTCCGGACCGGGTAAAAACGCCACCCCTTCGCCGCGCAACACCGCCAAGGCCGCGGTTAAAACGTCACTGCCGCGAATGGCCGCCATCCGGGTTTCAAGCCGCTCGGCCGCCCCCTGCCCATCGCTTGCCGTGATCGGCACCTCACTAACAAAACCAATCCGTGCCAATGCGCGATAAGACTGCCCCCAACGCGGAATAATCGCCGCGGCCAGCATCATCACCGACACAAATACCAACATCACAACCCCGCGCCGCTGCCAAAGCAACGGCACCAGATCAAGCAATGTCAAATCGCCCATACTTTGGGACCGGCCTTGCCGCCGATCATGATATTGGCGGCGGTGCTGATGTTGCGCACGATGTTCGTATTGATCCATCATCGCGGGCTCACCGATGGTTGTTCAAACTCGAAATCCAAATCAACATCCACCTTTGGCCCCCAAACCGGGGCCTCTTGCGGCGCATCAAGGCTAGCCGGGTTTTGCGCAAAATTCCGGGCAAAACGAACATACAGATCGCGCGGCACCGATGGATTGCCCGATGTGGTTTGCAAATCTGCCTGCGCATTATTGCCCGACACACCCGGATCAATGCGCCCTCCGGCATCAAATAACCCCCGCGCCCGTAAACGTCGTGACATCCCCGGGGCAAAGGATTGCAACAGACGCCCCGCTTGCGCCGGATCGGGATGCAATTCCACCAGGCGAAGGGCGGCCTTCATCACCACAAGTTCCAATAAAAAGCTCCCCGTTCCGCCCGGCGCGACCAATTGGGCAAGCGACAGCAACCGATCCAGAACAAGAAACAAAAGCCGAAAATCATCGACGGCAATCACCCTGTCTTCTGGTGCCGTCTCGCGCCCCGTTGCATCCGCGGAAAACCCAACCAGCCGCGCCACCAAGGCATCAATGGTACTTTGCCCATCGGTCTTTGCCGGATCGCGCAAATCATCGGCTAAAAAGCCCATCAGGGCCTTTGCCCTTTGATCGGCCATGTCACGATCCACCGCCGAAACAACCATTTGATTTTGCGCATCCACCCGGCCCGGCATCATCGAAAACACCATGACCAAAACCAGCAACATACCAACCACACGCATAAACCGTCGCGATTGCCAGCGCAGAATTTCGGGCACGACCAAACCGGCGAACGCCCAAAGCCCACGTGCATAACGCGGGGCCATCACGCGCGGTGCGGCAAGGATACGCCAGACAAATTCCATCCCGCATCGCTGCCAGATTTTCGGGGCGCGCGCGATATCACCGACCATCACATCAAATGCGCCCCCCACCGCCATGACAAACCTGCATCCGGTTTGATGGCCATAATCACGCACAAACACATCCTTGCGCGGACTGGGCAGGGCAACAAAAACCGCATCCGCGCCACTTGCCCGCACACTATCGGCAAGCCTTGCATCATCGGGATCATATCCATGATGGGCACCGGCAATCACCAAACCGGGGTAATCAACCACCAATCGGTCTTTCAAACGGTCAATAACATCGTCCCGCGCACCAAGCAGGAAAACCGAATGCCGGGTTTGGCTAAAACGGGTCAAAAGGCAATCCATCAAATCGATCCCGGTCACCCGTTCCGGCACCGCAATCCCGATGAACCGGGCCGCCCAAACCACGCCCATACCATCGGCCGATACGCAATCAACCGCGCATAACGCATCGCGCAATTTCGGATTGCGTCGGGCAAGGACAAGCTTGACGGCATTTAACGACAGATGATGAAAACACCCCCCGCCCTCGATCCGCTTGCAAATGTCGTTAGCCAGTTGATCCTGCCGACGCAGATCAAGCGGCAAACCGAAAAAATCCCGTTGGTCGGTGGTCATCCCCGTCCCCACCTTTGTCTGGCCCACCCTTGTTTGGCCTCGCCAATGCCTGCCCCCGCGATGGCGGTCAATCATTGCGATCCGGCGGCCATCTGACAAAGCATTGAAATCCAAAGTAACTTATGATTGTTTTATCATCAAGATAAACACCAAATGGTGATTGTGCGCGTGAAGATTGTTCTGATTACGAATATCGTTCCGCCCTATCGGCAACGCGCCTATGGCATGTTGGCCAGCCTTTCCTGTGCCAAGGGCGGTGATTTTCGCGCCATATGTACCCATCATCACGAGCCACAGCGCGACTGGCCGATCCTGACCGGGAAATTTCGCCAAATCATCCTGCCGGGAATTAAAATTCCGCTTGGCGAAAACCGCAGCATCGCGATCAATTTTGGTCTGGACCGCGCCCTTGATGATCTGTGCCCGGATGTCCTTATTCTGGCCGGTTTTGGCCCGGCACAATATTGCGCCCATCGGTATACCCGTCGCCACACCATCCCGACGGTGGTGCAATTTGATGGCTGGGCGCAATCAGACCGGCATTATCAAAACCCGATCCGGCGATGCATTCGTTCGAAAATGATCACACAGGCCAAAAGCTTTATCGCCGCCGGGCAAAACGGGCGTGACTGGTTTGCCCGCTTTGGCATCGCGGACCAGAACATTCTGATCGCCCCCATCCCGCCTTCGTTTACGCCGCCCAAACAAATATCAAGCCTGATTAATCGCCCCATCGACCTGATCTGGTGCGGGCGCCCCACCCGATCCAAGGGCTTTGACCGTTTTCTGGCAATTGCGCGTGACCTGCACTGTGCCGGCACAATTAACGCCATCCGGATTATCGGTGCCGATCACCAAAACGCCATTGGGCAAACGCTTGACCAATATGGCCTGACCGGGATCACCGACCTTTTGGGGCATATCCCCCCCGCCGAACTGCCCCCCCATTACCAACACGCCAAACTTTGCCTGCTGCCAAGTAACAATGACGCCTATGGCATCACCGCCATCGAAGCCATTTCATGCGGTACGGTCGTCCTTGCCAGTAATCAGTTGGGCGGGGCGCGCGATGTTCTGGCCCCGTCGGAAATACTGCCGCTTGATCAACCGGGGCAACCCGATCAACTCGATATCTGGGTCAAAACCTGCACAAGGCTGCTACGCGATCACGACCTTTGGCAAACAACCCAAAAATCCCAACACGCATCCATCCGCCACAACACGCCCGATCATCACGCCAATACCCTCTGGCAAGCCTGTCAGATGGCGACCCAATCGATAGGACATCTATGATGGCCGTCAAAGCCCCCACCAATGTTCCCGTCTGGATGATTGGCCGTATTGATCAATTTCGCATTCTGGCCACCCATCTGACCCGCAATAACCGTTTGGCCCGATGGGACAGTTTCTGGCGTCATAACGGCCACGGCCTGATCACGCCCCCGGCGCGCAAGGTTGACCCCATTCTGGCCTCCATTCCCGGTCGCCATCTTTTACCCGATCTGTTGGGCAAGACCGCGCAAAAACTTCATCTTCCGGCCCGCAATCTTTACTCCGATTTGCCCCTGTCATGGCTGGCGGCAACACATATGCCCGATGCCAAAATCCTGCACGGACAGGGAAATTACAGCCTGCCTGCCATGCGACGTGCCCGGACCAAAGGCATGGCCATCATATCCGATGTCACCGGCCAACTTGCCCCCATCCGCAAAAAACAACTTGCCGACGAATACCACCATCACGGCCTGCGCTATCGCGAAATGTCAAACCTTCTGGCCCGTCGGCGCATGGCCGAAGCCCGCTTTGCCGATGGCGTTTTCGCGCCATCCGATGCGGTTGCCGCCGGGCTTGTCGATTGCGGCATAAATGCCTCGCGCATTCACCTTGTCCCGTTCACATCATCCCTATGCGACCCGCTTTTGGCATATGATCACGGCCCGTCGGCAACGTCTGATGACGGCACAACCCATCTGCTTTATGTCGGCAATATCGCAATTGCCAAAGGCATCCGCATTTTGATCGAGGCCTTCCGGGTTTTGCGCCATCGCCTTGGCCCGGCCATTACCCTGTCGCTTGTCGGACCGGCCCATCCCTGCGCCTTGGCCTATCTGGCCAAACTGCCGCCGGGTTGTGTCTGGCAGGGGCCGGTGGCGCACAAATATCTTCCCGATCATCTGCTCAGCGCGGACATCTTTGTCTTTCCAAGCCTGTCAGAAGGCAGCAGCCTTGCCGTGCTCGAAGCCATGGCGGCAAGTTGTGCGGTGATCACCACCCCCGACGCCGGAAGCCCGATCACCCATAATCAAAACGGTATCCTGATCCCGCCACGGGACAGCGAAGCCCTGATAAACGCCATCACCGACCTCCATGCCGATCCGGTCAAACGCACCGCCCTTGGCAGGGCCGCACGACAGGTAATTGCCCATGATATCGCCGATGATTACGGCACCCGGGTTGAAGCCGCCTATGAAAAGGTTCTGACCCGTCATGGATAGTTTTTTGCCAAAGCTTTCTGCGTTGTATCCGCTATGGCTTCTGGCGGCCAATTTTGTCTCGCGCCTTGGTGGTATGATCATCCTGCTTGTGATCGGCCATCATTTTAAGCCCGATCAACTGGCCGATTATTTCACCGCCCTTGCCACCATCGGCCTTGTCGTCACCGCTACGCAGGCCGGATGCGGCCCGCTTTTGATCCGGCTCTATCAGGGCCATCAATTCCGCACGAGCACTCAAATAATCCTCTTGCGCCTCGTGATTGCCGGTGTCGGTATCACAACCGCCCTCACCCTTACCGATATCGGATTTTCGCCGGTTCTTTTGATGCCCATTGCCGCCGCCCTTGCCCCGGACTGGATTATCTCCGGGCGTGGTCAGCTTGGCAAAATAGCGCTGATTGCCGTCTTCGGACAATTGGCCGGGATTGCCACCGCGCTAATCGCAATGATAACCGGCAACAGCTTCGCCTTATTTGCCATCGCCCCGACCATATCGCTGGCAAGCCTGCTTACGGCGGGCATTCTTACATTCCATCCCACAGCCCCCCCCCCTAACAACCGGCTGCCTCTGGCAAAGCCTGAACCTATCGCAATCAACCGTTACCGGGCCGTCAACCTGATCGGCTTTACCTTGCTCGCCGGGGCGCTGCCCAATCTTGATTTCGTCTTGCTCGGCGAAAAGCTTGGTCAAAACGAACAGGCCAACCTGATACTTGCCCAACGGGTTTTCCTGATCGCTGCCGCCATGATCGCCAGTCTGTCTGCGGCCTTATTTGCCAAACGGCAAAGCGGATTATTGCGCGATATCTGGCTGATGGCCCCGGCACTGGCGATTACCGTAATACTGTTTTTATCGCCCGATACCATCGCGCATTTGATCTTTGATGCACCGCCCGCCGGATTGCCCGATCTGCTGCGCGTCGGAGCCCCCTGGCCCTTCCTTTTGGCAATCTTGGCCCGCCAGATCTTAATCTCGCAGGAAATCGACAATCGCCTGTTTCCCGGTTGGATTTGTCTGATCGTGCTGATCCTATCAGGTGTGATGTTACCGGTATTTGGCACGGCCGAAAATACGTTGATCGTTATGCAAATGCGGTTCGGGTTTTGCCTGATCTTTCTTGCTGCCTGCCATTTTGTCCCGCAATGGCGGGGACAATCCGCATGACAAAACTTCACAGCACCATTCAAAACAACCGCCTGATCATCGGCCATTTTGGCGACATTACGTTTGGGGATTGGGGGTTTGAATGTTCGGACCGGCAGTCTTTTGTCACGCTAAGCCAAACCTGCCGAAATGCCACCCGATCCGATGACGATTGGCACCTTGCCGAAGGTCACTGGCATCTGCGCTATCAAACCACCCGGCAATCTCACAACACCATCCGCATTCGCGCCGAACTGACCGCCATCACCGATGGCATTTTACAAGATGCCGTCATCCGTTTGGTGTTTAACAAATCCGCCATCATCGCCGGTGAAATCGCCGGGCAGCAGTATCGCCATACCGATAGCGACCGATACCGCCTCCATCCGGTCACAACCGCCAAACTACGGGGCGAAAACGGCACCACAATTACCGTCACCCTTGATAAGGTCGATGGGGCCGGGCGATTTGCCCCCTATCTTTACCTGCGTGATCGCGGCGATCATTGGATCATTCATGCCCGTCTGCTGCCCGTTGATCCGGTGGATCATATCTGGCTGCGCTGGGCCAACCGTTTTTTCACATCTGCCGCCCCCGATTGGCTGGCACGGCTGGTCTGGAATTGTCCGGGGGGAAAATGTGTATTTTGGCGATTGCGTGAACGTCTGGGGCGGCACTGCCCGGAAATTCAGGCCGTGCCGCTAAACCGCCTCCGTGCCGGTCAGGTTTTAAAGTTGGGGGTCACATGCCACTTTCAGTGACCCCAACCGATTTACAAAAACGCTGCCTGCGCCTTGCCCATCTGATTGCCGATCAACTGGCAACGCAGCAATGCGACAATGGCGACTTCCCGCAACACAGCTTCTACGCCAAGGCCTTTGCGCTTGCCCTTTGGCAAAACCTCGATCCTTCCCGCTATGTTTCAAATAATATAGCGGCGATAACAGCCCTTAAAACCGACCCCCATGATGCCCGATACCACCGCGAATTTATCGACTATGCGCTGGATCACGCTCCCGGTATTTCCCGCCAAACCCGCGCCGAAATTCTGCGAAACGCGCCGTATCAATCGCCAAATGTCGCCAATTGGCGCATTCTTGGCCTGCAAACCCGCCAAAATGGATCCATTTGGCATAAATGGCGGGCGAAACTCGATTGGATTTATATCCGGGCACGCTTTTGGCGCGCCCCCGCCTTCATGGACCGGCCCGGCTGTTTTTCGGCGCAATACCACGCCTTTTGCGCGGCCCTTTTATGCGATAGCCCCAACCCGGCCCAACGTAAAATCAGCGCACAGGCAAGTAACCTGATCACCCAGCTTTGCACCCCGAACGGCATGCCAAATCTGCTGGGCCGTGGTGCCGGGCAAAGCTTTGGCACCGTAACAGCCCTTTATGCCCTGTTATCGCACGGCCATCTGCACCAAGCCGAAACCATCCTGTTTTATCTTGAGCAAATCTTCCTGATGCATGGGTCTTTACCGCTTAACCTGCTGGCCCCCGGACCGCTTGCCGATGATCCCGGCCCGGCCAATCCGGCAACACCGGGCTGGTACAGCTATAACCGCCATTACGATTATCTGGCCTTTACCGGGTTCTGGTTAATGCGCTCCGCCATGGCCAAACCGGCTGCAGATGCCAAACACCAGAAACCTGCAAAACTGCCCAAGTCCTTGTTTATCAAAGATACCACGGCTTACAACGCCCGAATGTGCCTGAGTGGCAAAACCGGCTTTGACATCACCCCGGCCCCGGTCTTGGTGACGAACGGACATATCCTGCTGCCCCCCACCGGCGGCGAGGAAGATTTTGCCAGCCTCTATACCCCAAAATCCCAACCGCTTCCGGCCTTTCCAGACAGAAACACCTATGCGCGTTTCATCGCCGGAACCAAAACCGCAAACACGGTTCAAATAACCTTCTCGCTGGCGGGCCAAACAGGCCAGCGCGACATCACCTTTAATCGCGATGAAATCATCATTCGTGATCGTTTTAATGTGTCGGATGCAACCGGGTTGCAGTTATTTCGATTATTGGTGCCAAACAACATTATGTACGTACATAATAACCCGACCCAGGTCGAATTTCCGGGCATAAATGCCCGTTTTATCGCCAATTACCCCATAAAAATCACAGAAAAAACCCGATTCGCCGTCACCGGCCCGGTCCGAACCTTCTTTGTCACCGGGCATGCCACAGCCCTGCTTCGCATTGTCTGGGGACCCAAATGACCCCGCCAAATCCAGACGCCATCACAATCATCACCACCATTCGCGATGGCCAAGACTTCCACACGCAATATTTCGCCAATATCAACGCCATTCTGCGCCCCGGCGATCAAGTGGTGATTGTCGATGATGGCTCTGTCCACCCCGTCAAACGGCCCGATAACCTTGCCGTCACCCCCCGGATCAAATTGATCCGAAGTGGCAAAATCGGACGCGGTGCGGCGCTTAATCTTGCGATATCACAGGCACAAACGGCGTTTGTTGCCATTCAGGATATTGATGATCTTTCCCATCCGAACCGCCTGAATATGCAAGGTAAATTTCTGAATACACACCCTGATACACTTGCCTTCACAACGGCCCAAAGCGACCGCGCATCTGCGTATTCAGACTGGCGTGAAATCCCTGCCAAACGGCTTTATCGCAGTAACCCATTGCATCATTCATCGCTGATGTTTCATCGCAATATCTGGGACCGGGCCGGCGGATATGATCCCGATCTTGATTGCTGTATCGATCTTGATTTCTATCTCCGCGCCGTCTGCCGGGCAAAGGCATCCATCTGGCACAGCAATCAAGCCCTGATCACCCGCAACCTTGATCCCGCCACGCGCCATTTTGCAGGCATTTCAACACGGCAATATCATCAAACTCTGCAATCTATTTTGAACCGCCATCGCGCCCAAATTGCGCCCCCGACATGGATGCGGATTTACGATATGAAACGCACCGTTGGAAGCCGATTATGACCCAACGCCCCCGCATCATCGCCATGGTTCAACTGCCCCCGCCCCTGCATGGGGCAGCGCTCATGAATGCCCATGCCATCACGGCCCTTGAACAAACCTGCGATGTGACATTGCTTGAAATGCGCTTTGCCAAGCACCCCCGCGACATTGCCAAATTCACGCTTGGCAAACTCGCCCTTGCACTGGGGCTATGGCTCCGCCTAATTGTTTGCCTAATGCGCAGCCCCGATGCGTTTTACATCTGTTTTGCCCCATCTGGCGGGGCGTTTTACCGCGATTGTCTTTATGTCGTAACGGCTCGAATTTTTGGTGTTCCGGCGATTTTGCATCTGCATGGTCGCGGTCTTGCAATCGGGCGACGCAATGCCGTTACCGGCTGGTTACAACGCCGGGTCTTTACCGGTCAGGCGGCCATTGTTCTGGGCAAGGCATTGTTACCGGAACTTGATGGGCTTGATTGCCACACAGCCATCATCGCCAATTGCCTGCCCGATGCAGCCTTTGCCGTTAAACGCTGCAAAACCAACCACAGCACATTGCGCCTGCTTTATCTTTCCAACTTGTTTCGCGCCAAAGGCATCGATGATGTTGTGGCCGCTTGTGCCATCCTTAAACAGCGTGGCATTGATTTCACCCTCGATATCGCTGGCAGCGAAGGTGATCTGTCGGAAAACGATCTGATGCACATGATCAAACAAGCCGGGATCAGCGATCAAGTGATCTGGCATGGCTTTGCCAATACCGATGCCCGTTCCGAACTGCATGCAACGGCGGATCTGTTTGTTTTTCCGTCGCGTTATGCCAATGAAGCCCAGCCACTTGTGGTGCTCGAAGCCATGGCGGCGGGAATTCCGGTGATTTGCAGTTCTGTCGGCACACTTGGCGATATCATCATCAATTACAAAACCGGACGTATTTGTCCGACACAAAACCCGGAAATTTTGACGCGCCTGATCGAAGATGCGATGACCAATCCAACACAAAATGCCGCAATGACAAAAGCCGCCCGGACATATTGCAAAGCCAATTTCGGCAAGGATCGTTTCGCCCGCGAATTGCAGGATTTAATCACCGAGATTGTTTCTTGATCCGGGGCATAATGCCGGTCCAAGATAATCGCCCGGCTTAACCGCAACGAAAGTGCCCCCCATGACGCGTGACGAATTCAACGATTTTTGTCGGTCACTTCCGGTGACCACCCATGTTGTGCAATGGGGCGGTGCCGATGTCTGGAAAGTCGGGGATAAGGTTTTTGCCATTGGCGGCTGGACCAAGGGCAATACGATGGGGATTACCTTTAAAACATCCGAAATTGGTTATGAGGTCTTAAAGGAGCAGCCCGGCCTGCGGCCTGCCCCCTATCTTGCGTCACGCGGCATGAAATGGATTCAGCATTACGACAAACCCGGGCTTTCTGATGACGGCCTGCGCGATCATTTGCAGACATCGCACAAGATCGTTGCCCTTGGCCTGACGAAAAAGAAACAGCGCGCGCTTAACCTTTATCAGGACTGAAAATTTCAGGTCCTATAGACGCCAAAGATCAATGCCAACCGGGACTTCATCCCGCGGCAGGATCGCACGAACATCGGCGACAAAGCCCTTGCCGCCTTTCAACAACCCCTGAACCAACGGCCAGCCCTTGGTGACATATTCCTTATGCGAAACTGCCAAAACAACCGCATCGGCCGGTTTCAAATCATCATCACCAAACAGTTTCAGACCATCAAATTCATGGGCCACTTCATCGACTTCGGCGTGCTGGTCTTGAACCTGGACCGTGATTCCAGCGTCTTCAAGTTCGCGAATAATATCGATCACGCGGGTATTGCGGATATCAGGCACATCTTCCTTAAACGTCAGGCCCAATACCGTCACAATCGGATTCTTGGTGGCCCCTTCACGCAGCAGGGCACGGATCACCTTGTTGGCAACCACTTCGCCCATGCCATCATTCACCCGGCGACCGGCCAAAACCACCTGCGGGTAATAACCAAGTTCTTCGGATTTATGGGTCAGGTAATAGGGATCAACCCCGATGCAATGCCCGCCGACAAGACCTGGCGTAAAGCGCAGGAAATTCCATTTGGTGCCTGCCGCATCCAACACATCGCGGGTATCAATCCCGGCCCGATCAAAGATCATCGACAATTCGTTCATCAGGGCGATGTTCAAATCGCGCTGGGTGTTTTCAATCACCTTGGCGGCCTCGGCGGCTTTAATCGTCGGGGCCTTATGGATACCGGCCTTAACGACAGAACCATAAACCGCAGCAACAATTTCAAGCGTTTCGGGCGTCTGACCCGACACAACCTTGGTAATCGTCGTAAAGCGATGCTCACGGTCACCCGGATTGATACGTTCCGGTGAATAGCCCACCGTAAAATCGAACCCGGCTTTCAGGCCCGAAAGCGTTTCAAGGATCGGCACGCATTCTTCTTCGGTCGCACCGGGATAGACGGTGCTTTCATAAACGACGATATCACCCTTTTTCAAGATCGCGCCGACAGTTTTCGAGGCCGAGCGCAGCGGCGACAAATCCGGACGGTTTGATTTATCAATCGGGGTTGGCACGGTAACAATATGAAAATCGGCCAAGCGCAGGTCTTGCGGATCGTCACTTAAAAGCAAATCAGCCGCAGCCAGTTCATGATCATCAACTTCACCCGTGGCATCATGCCCGGCCTTAAGCTGCGCAATGCGCGCCTTGTTGATATCAAAGGCCACTGTCCGGCCAATTTCGGTCCCAAAGGCCACCGCGACCGGCAGACCGACATATCCCAAACCGATGACTGAAATCTTGCGACCGTGACTCATCAACATACCCCGAAAAAATGCAATTGGCGATTAGTAGCCAGCCCCTTCCGGCACGTCAATTATATATCCCCGCTATTTACAGGTTTTATCGCCATCAGTTTTGCAACACATAGGTTCCCGGCGCATCACATAGTGCGGGATATCCCGCCTTTGTATTTGCGGGCGTCCGGGCAGGTACCTTGTCCCCGGAATACCCCACCAGCCAGGTCTGCCACGCAGGCCACCAAGAGCCATCCTGCATCGGTGCTGATTGTTGCCAACGATCCGGATCAAGATAATGATCGCCGACTTTCTTTGTCGACATCTGATAGGAACGATGGGGGTGTCCGGGTTCAGACACAATACCGGCATTGTGACCACCGCTGGTCAGAACAAAGGTCACCTCTGTTGCCGGGTGCATGGTCAGCTTATAAACGGATCGCCATGGGGCGACGTGATCGCGCACTGTGCCGACACTGAAAATTGGCACCCGGATATCGGCCAGATTAACCGGAAGATCATTGGCCATATAGCGACCTGCAGAAAGATTATTTTCAAGAAATAACCCGCGAAGATATTCCGAATGCATCCGATACGGCATGCGGGTCAGATCGGCATTCCATGCCATCAGGTCGTTCATTTCCTGACGTTCGCCCAACAGATATTCATTGGCCAAGCGTGACCAGATCAAATCGTTGGAGCGCAATATCTGGAAAGCCCCGGCCATCTGGTATCCATCCAAAAATCCCTGATCCCACATCATGCTTTCAAGATATGAAACCTCGCTTTCGCTAATGAAAAGCATCAATTCCCCGGCTTCGGTAAAATCAACCTGGGTCGCAAGATGGGTCATGCTGGCAAGCCGGTCATCGCCATCACGTGCCATCGCAGATGCCGCAATCGACAACAGCGTCCCGCCAAGGCAATAGCCCGCCGAATGTATTTTCTGATCGGGGATAATCGCAGATACAGCGTCAATCGCATCCATGATCCCCATCTTGCGGTAATCTTCCATGCCAAGGTTGCGATCCTCGGATGTTGGATTGCGCCATGACACCATGAAAACGGTATGTCCCTGATCGACCAGATATTTCACCAGCGAATTATGCGGCGAAAGATCAAGGATATAATATTTCATGATCCAGGCGGGGACGATCAGGATCGGTTCGGGATAAACATCATCGGTGGTCGGACTATATTGGATCAGCTCGATCAGATGATTGCGATAGACAACCTTGCCCGGCGTGATCGCAACGTCGCGACCCACCTGAAAATTCTCTGTCCCAACCGGTTTTTTGCCCGCCAAGGTGTGCGGCACGTCTTCGATCAGATGTTCGATCCCGGTCAAAAGGTTCGCACCACCCTGTTCGACCGTGGCTTTGAGAATATCAGGATTGGTGGCGATGAAATTGGATGGGGCCATATGATCAAGCATCTGGCGCACGATAAAGGAAATCACCTTTTCATCCGCATCTGATACCCCATCAATATCGGTCGTCGCATTGTGCCACCATTGTTGGGTCAATAAAAACGACTGATACATCATATTAAACGGCCATTGCTGCCATCCGGGCGATGCAAATCGTTTGTCAATCGGCAAGGGTTCAATACACGGATCGGCACCCGGCCCGGCATGCATCGCATGACACATCAAACGGACCAGCTTGCGCTGCGCCTTTTCAACCAATTCCATCTGCTTGCCCGGCGACATCAACAAATGGCCAAGCCACTGAACCTGAATTTCAACAAGCCCGGCGGGCGATATGCCATTGGTCAGCCGGGCCATATTGGCCTTAAAGGCCTGATCAATGGCCTGATAGGTGTAATGACCCGGCGCTGGTGGATCAAACGGGGCCGGCACCGGCTCGGTTACATGCATATGCGGTGTTTTGTCATTGGCATTTGCTGCCACCGTTTTCGATGCCGTCCTTTTGGTGCGGGGCTTTGGTGTCCGCTTCCGGCCTGTCGGTTTGGCGCTTGATGGGGCGGCACCCTTTTCAGGCACATCAATTTTCGGCGTATCTGGCATCATCAACTCCTGCACGACAAAAACCGACCATCGCCCGATAATATTCAGTCACAGGGCAACTGGCCTCGGAAATTTGGAAATAGGTCGCCATTCCATTGCGCGCAAACCCCAGCCGACAAAATCGGCCCAAACAGACCAGCCTGCGCCACAGATAAGGACAGCATTCTGAATTATGGCAAAAAATACGTTATCAAATTGAATGCAGTGCAACATTGAGGCACCTCAAGAAAGGTAATGTCAATCATCCTATATTTTCCAACACACCATTTTCGACATAAAAAAAGGTGCCCTGATCACCAGAGCACCTTGCATGTTTGTCTTAAATTTCAATTCCGATTACGTCATATCCCAAGCCCATTAGCGGCCCAAGATCAAAGCGTCGTCACTAGCCTTTAACCACGATATTCAGCAATTTCGGCGTCGGTTTGGCGATATAGATCATCTTGACGATCTGCTTGCCGTCGAGATGACGCGCAACATTTTCATCGGCCCTGGCCATGGCTTCGACTGTTGCCTGATCGGCATCGGCCGCCACCATGATCGAGCCACGCTTTTTGCCATTCACCTGAACCGGGACTTCGTATTCGTCATCCTTGGCTTTTTCGGCATCAAAGACTGGCCAATCAAACTTGATGACCGATTTTTTCGCACCAAATTCAGCCTTAGCCATGCGGCTTAGAAGTTCCTCGCCCAGATGCGGGGCGAAGGGCGACACCATCAAGGCCAGCGCCTTAACGTGATCGTCATGCACCGCGTTTTGGCGCGTCATGGCATTGGTTAATTCGATCAAGGCGGCAATCGCGGTATTATGGCGCAATTCGTCGATATCTTTGCTGACCTTGGCGATGGTTTTATGCAGCAGCGTTTCGATTTTACCATCGACGTCGCTGGTGCGTTCCATCTGGGTTGCGACCTTCCAAACGTTGGACAGGAAGCGCAACATGCCGACAATCGCATCGGACTGCCAAGGTTTGGAGCTATCAAGCGGCCCCATATACATCTCATACGTCCGGAAGGTATCGATCGTATATTGATCGCAAATTTCTTCCGGCGGGATGCCGTTTTTATAGCGTTTGCCCATCTTGCCCGGCACGGTGATCAGTTTTTCATCCGTCTTGGCGTTAAACGGCTGTTTTTTGCCGTCAACATCGCGCATTTCAACATCATGGATGTCAACATAAACGCCGCGTGCGTCGGTATAGGCATCGGCGGTGATCATGCCCTGATTAAACAGCTTTTGGAACGGCTCGGGCGTGCCGACATAGCCAAGATCAAACAGGACCTTGTGCCAGAACCGCGAATACAGCAGATGAAGTACCGCGTGTTCGGCCCCACCAACATAAAGGTCAATCGCACCGGGTTTGGCATTGCCCGCATCATCGGTGGTATTGGCCCAATAGGCCGCGGCGGCATCCGATGCAAAGGCCTGATCATTATGGGCATCGAAATAACGCAGATAATACCAGCACGATCCGGCCCAGTTCGGCATGGAATTGGCATCGCGACGGAACGCACGAACCTCGTAATCCTTGCCATCATGCGCATGGGTTGAACCAACAGCCGCATCAACCGGCAGAACCGAACCATCCGACAGCACAATCCCGGTGACTTCCATCCATTCCTTGGCACGTGCAAGCGGCGGTTCCGGATCGGAATTCGGGTCTTCGTTGGATTGCGGTTTAAAATCGGTCATTTCCGGCAGAACAACCGGCAAGGCCGCCTCGGCCACGCCGTGGACCTGACCGGTTTCCTGATCAAACAAAACCGGGAAGGGTTCGCCCCAATAGCGCTGACGCGAGAACAGCCAATCGCGCAGTTTATACTGCACCCGACCCCGGCCGATGTTTTTGGCTTCCATCCATTCAATGATGGCGGCCTTGGCATCCGGGGTCGACAGCCCGTTGATTGAAATATCGTCATTGGCGGAATTAATCGTCGCGCCAATGTCGGTTTGGGCAGTTTTGAAATCACCCGGTGCGACGACATAACGTGCCAGCAAGACATCCGCATCAAGATCACCCGCATCCACCGGCGCATTATCACGCAACCAGCTTTCAGACGGCTGGGTGGTGGCGACAATCGGCAGATCGAATTTATGGGCAAATTCAAAGTCGCGCTGATCCCCGGCTGGCACGGCCATAATCGCACCCGTGCCATAGCCCATCAGAACATAATCAGCAATCCAGACCGGAATTTCTGTCCCCGTTACCGGGTTGATCGCCATCGCACCGGTAAACACACCGGTTTTTTCACGGCTGGCTTCGTCCTTGGACGATACCGGCCCGGCCAGTTTGACCATCTTGCGATACTCGGCAACCGCGTCTTTTTGATCCGTCGTGGTCAGGACATCGACCAATGGATGTTCCGGGGCCAGCACCATATAGGTCGCGCCAAAAATCGTATCGGGGCGCGTGGTATAGACAGCAATTTTATCTTCGCCGCCATCGGTGCGCGTCACCGGGAAATTAACCCGTGCGCCAACCGAACGGCCGATCCAGCCTTTCTGCATCTCGACCACGCCATTGGGCCAATCAAGGCCTTCAAGATCGGCAACCAGACGATCGGCATAATCGGTAATGCGCAACATCCACTGTTTCAGCGGACGTTTATAAACCGGGTAATCACCGCGCTCGGATTTGCCGTCGTTGGTGACTTCCTCGTTCGACAAAACCGTGCCCAGCATCGGGCACCAATTGACCGGCACTTCATCGACATAGGCCAGTCGCCCGCGATCAATCGCCCGGTCAATTTCGCGGCCTTCGGCCTTGGTGCCATCGCCGATGACTGATTTCGGCTGTGGCACGCCGTCTTCGTCAAGCAACCATTCACCAGATTCAAGCAACCCCCGCAACTCGGCAATCGGGCGCGCCCGGCCATTAACGGTTTTGCCATGCGGGCCTGTCCATTCAACGGTCGGGTCATAGAAGCTGTTGAAAAGTTGCAGGAAAATCCACTGCGTCCATTTATAATAATCAACATCGGTCGAGGCGAAACGACGATGCGGATCATGGCCAAGGCCGATAACCTGCAACTGGCGCAGCATGTTTTCAATATTTGCTTCGGTGGTGATGCGCGGATGCTGACCGGTTTGAATGGCGAATTGTTCGGCAGGCAGGCCAAAGGCATCAAAGCCCATGGAATGCAGCACGTTAAAGCCGCGCATACGTTCAAACCGCGCCTTTACATCGGTCGCGATATAGCCCAGCGGATGACCGATATGAAGGCCAACCCCGCTTGGATAGGGGAACATATCGAGGATGACTTTTTTCTTTTTTAACGGGTCGAAATCGGCATCGCCCGGATTGGGGGTACGATAGGTATCGTTTTCCCGCCAGTAATCCTGCCAGCGCTTTTCAAATTCACGCGCGCTTTCCTGATAGTTCGCCACCGTCAAACAGCTCCTAAGCTCAAAACACCGGGGGCGGAGGAAACCTCGACGCGCCCCGATTCCATAAATCTTTGTCAACCAAACCCTGTTCAATAATGGGGCTTGGCCGCTGTTGCAATATCATAGTGATATATTATGCCGCGCAATTACCGTGATAAAACCCGCCCGAAACCGGTAAATCACCGCCCTGCGCGATCCCGTTACACGCATAACGGAAATGCAAGTGGATCAACTGTACCTGTACAATAGTCTATGGTCATTTCGCGCCGATTGTGCGATATTGAGGCGCTATAAAGATTCGCACGCAAGCAATTTGGCCCATGATGGTGCCCGCTTGCACCCTGTATTTCCTGTCCGGTCAAGGACTTAAACACAGGCAAACCGCGTCCAGGGAGGACGGAATGGATATCACCATTGGTGGTCTGACATCACAAGCAACCAGCGGATCACACCGCAGCGCGCAGTCTTACCTGCCCGGAAGTGACGACTCGAAATCCGGGTCGGACAACAAAATTGCTGATGCCTTTGCCGGTGCGACCTCGGTTTCGCTGTCATCTGAATCGGCCAATTTGCTTTCGGCTGACCAGATCGTTTCCGCCATCAATGAAAGCCTGTCATCGACCGGCCTTTCCGTTGAAGGCGTTGATCCGAGTGATTACACCCCCGAAGCCGTCGCCGATCGCATTCTTGCCCGTGTGGGTGATTTGATTGCATCGAATGCCGATAGCGAAGTCGAAGCCCGCGAAATTTTCGACAAAGCCAAAGAAGGCATCGAAAAGGGCCTTGATCAGGCGCGTGATTTCCTTGACGGCCTTGGCGCGTTGAATGACACGATCAACACCAATATCGATGATACCGAAACCCGTTTGAATGACGGGCTGAAAGCCATCGAATCGCGTTTGAACGAACTTCTGAATGATCCGACCGCGACCAAGGCGACCGATACAACGCCGGACCGCGATGAACAGGTCATCCAGTCACAGGTCACCCAGACCGCACAGGCAAGTCAGGCCTATGCCGAAGCCGGAACCAATGCACAGCGTAACGCTCCGCGTTATGGCTGATATCGCGCCCAATCCGACGCGACAGTGAAATAAAGAAGACGTCCCAACGACCCTAAAACCGGTAGCCCGATGGCTACCGGTTTTTCTTTTGCGGGCATCATTCCGGGTAAAGCGGCTTTATCCTGTGGCAAAGCATTGCTGGCCCGATGTTGACCAAGTCATCCCGCGCACACATTCAAAACCCCCTTGATCACCGCCACTCCCGGCTAAAGCCCGGTCGTGGTCGGGCCGTCATCGTCGCGGATTTTAAAAATCTTGCGCCCGGCATCCTGTATTTTGCTAAAGGCATCCTCGGCCATAAAGCCCGATACAAAGGCCATAAAGGTTACCAAAAACGGGCTGATTTCAATATTGGCCGATCCTTCTGGCCCGCCCTGGGTCACCATCAGCATCCCGGCCTCGGTAAACAGGAAAATCGCGATGGCGGCGGCAATCCCCTCGCCGGTCATGACCAATAACCGCCCGGTGGCGACAAAGCCGTTTTCCAGATCGGAGGCTTGCACCGCCCTTGCCATGCCGCCTTTTGCCCCGGCATTCGATGCATTCAAGCCCCTCGTTGCCAGCAGATTTCCGCTGATATCAGCTTCACCGGGACCGGGACCGACACCCGCATTCGCATTCGCATCCACAGTGCCATCCGGCTTTTCCCCCATACCATTCCCGGAAATATCATTCCCGGAAACGCCAACACCGGGCATATCCCACCCCGCCGTCCGATAGCGGCGGATAAAGCACACGACAGAGCCAAGCCCCCCGGCGGCCACCGTCACCAAAAGGGTTAAAACAATGCCCGGCATCTGAAGCAACAGCGATAAAACCCCGCCCAGTGGCTGTTGAAACAGCGCGACAAGCGACCGGCGTTGATCATCATGGCCGCTGCCTTCCTCGTCCCAAAACGTTGCCAGTTCGGCCCGCAAATCAACCATTTCCGCGCCAAGGCTTTCGCGCAATCGTTCGGATTGGGCCTGTTCTGCGATGATATTGGCCCAGACCACCTGGGCGCGCACGGCCTTCTCGTCAAAGGCGATGACCGCCCTTTTTGTCATCTCGATCCTGTCGTTGATTTCGGCAATGAAACTCCCGCTTGCCTCGGCCGAAAAGGCCACCCGCGCCAATGCCCCGTTCAACCCTGCCATCACATCACGCCCGTCATCGGCGGTTTTAACGCTGGGTGATGGCTGTTTCTGATCGGAACTGAAATCATTCTGGGCCAAAAAGGCATAGGCCGCCTGAAGAGCAGCCAGATAGGCCGTGCGAAATTCCGGCTCAAACAGGGATGCCCGCTCGGTCAAAACCCGCCCCAACCCGGCATAAAGATCAAACGCCGCCCGCCAGGCCGTGATCGCATCTTGGCGAAGCGCCAAGCCCCGCCGCGCCTCGGCCAGACTGTTCATATCCAAAACCCGGATTTGCGCCCGGACAAAGCGGATTTCATCCTTTAGCTGCGCCTCGTGATAGCCCTGTAAAACGATGCGTTCCAAATCACCCGGCGAGTTCACGTCAAGCTCGCGACTTAAAATCTCGCGCTGGATATCGGCGGTGAAACCGGCAAACAAGGTGGTGACAAACCCCAGATACAAAACACAAATAATCACAATCAAAACCACAGCGCCCAAAAACTCTGCGCCGCGTCGTATCAACCATCGTTGATCAAAACCTGCTGCCATTCCCTGTTTGCCTCGCCCTCACCTGTCCATAACGGCGCATCTGCCCCGCCAGGAAAGTGACGCCCCCGGCCCCATGCTTGTGACAGCAGCCCCGCAACGGCCCGCTTTGCCGCCTTCTGCTTTAAGCCGCCTGTCCCCCGTTCTCCGTTCTCCGTTCTCCCGCCTCCCGCCTCCCGCCTCCGCGCCCCGGCCCCCTTGAAACCCCACGCACAAAATCGCCCCAAACCCGGCCAATAATGCGGGTAACGCGAACAATTCACATAATTTACGGAACAAACCCGGCCACAACCGGTTCTATGACAACAGGCAAAAACCAAAACCGAGCAACCGCCCAAAAACCGCAGAGGATTTCCCATGCTCCCCCATGAAAACATCTGCCACCCGCGAACCACCGCCCTGCCCGCCACCTTCGACCGCCGTATCACACTTGCCACGGCCGTCACCACCACCGCCCTGATCGCGCTTGGTGCGGCAGCCATGGCGCTCGTACCACTGGGCTCCGCCAAGGCCGGCGAAGAAGCCCAAAGCAGCTTTATCAATACCGACGGTGCGGAAATTGGCCGACTTACGGTCAATGGTGTGCCCGATGCTGCAATCCTCAAAATCGCGCTGCACGGCCTTCCGCCCAGCCGGTGGGTGGCGCTTCATATTCATGAAAACGGCGAATGCGATCCAGCCAGCGGCTTTAAATCCGCAGGCGGCCATTTCAACCCGATGAAAAAATCCCACGGCCACGAATTCGCCGATGGCCCGCATGCGGGCGACATGATGAACCAATATGTCAATGACAAGGGCGAACTTTACGCTCAGGTGCTTAATAACGCCGTGCGCTTTAACGGTACCGGCAACACCGACACCGACATCCACGGCAAGGCCGTCGTCATCCATGCTGGCGCGGACGACTATAAATCCCAGCCGTCAGGCGATGCGGGAGAGCGGATTGCTTGTGCGGTGATTGAGTAAAGGAAGAGGAAGAGGAATTAGATTATTCTGAGGAACAATCAGCCTATGCGGAAATCGAGTTCCCGATAAAACTCGAAGTCGTTTATCCATCGAACTCCCATTGTATCACAGGCGTCCGGAACTTTAGTCCGCCCTCTCCTTTTTGAGATCTTGGAAACTTCTTTGGTAACCACAACCCGATTAGACGCATTTAGTGGATACGCACATTTCTCTGATCACAGTTTAACTAAAGACTTAAGTGACAATTTATCCATGTCCACTCCTCAAAAGTTCTGAGTTAAAATTGTCTAAACGTTGACAATGAGATAGCTTCTTCAGAAGATTACAAATTGTAGATACAATCGAGTTCAAATCTGTCGTGTGGCACCACCTCTCCTCAGACTGGCTGAACTGGGCGGACCAACTGGCCCCGGCAGCACAGAAGATCAACCGGCATCTGATTGAGGCGCTGGACCTGCCTGCTTTGGCGCAGACGGCGAAGGATCGCGAATTGAGCGTGCTTGATCTGGCGTCCGGGGTTGGGGAACCAGCGTTCGGGATTGCGCGGATGTTGGCCGGGAATGCTGACAATGGCGGCAATGTTGGCGATGCGCCTTTGCGCGGCCATGTCATCGCATCCGATATTGTATCGGGCATGTGTGCCGGGCTGGCGGAGCGGGCCGGGGCCGAGGGGCTTGCCAATTTATCGGTTGTGGCCGCGGATATGGAGAAACTGCCGTTTGGGGCCAGTTCGATTGATGCGATTTCGTGCCGGTTTGGGGTGATGTTTTGTTCTGATCCCGATCTGGCTTTGCGTGAAAGCAGCCGGGTTTTGCGGTCTGGCGGGCGGGCGGCGTTTATGCTTTGGGCGCCGATGGCCGATAATCCGTTATTTTGTGCGATGGATGCGGTTTTAAGCAATATTTTGGGCACCGGGTTTGCCGATGCCGGGCTTGATTTATTTGGTTTTGCCGATGCTGACGGGGCATGTGCGCGGATGCGCGATGCGGGCTTTAGTGATGTGAGCCTGAGCAACCATAAACCCGCCGGGCGCATTCCCGAACGCGCCGCATTTTGGAAGCCGCAGATGGAGATGTTGTTTGGGCATCATCTGCGCAATGCCAGCGATAGCGCGCGCGGCACGATTGATGGCGCAATGTTCGAAGCGTTGCGCCCGCATATTAATGACGGGCATTTTCGGGTTCCGATGTGTTTTCATGTGCTTTCAGGCTGCAAGCCTTAAGCAGGTCGCCGCCGCGCCGCCGCATCAACCGCAATACGACCAGCCGCCTTAGCCACGACAAAAATCCCGGTCCCAAAAGCAAATACCCCCGCCAGATGGCAGGGGTATTTGAAATCAGGCATTCCGCGATACAGCCCGAACGTGCCGGACTGCATCAGGATTTTTTGAGGGTCAGGTCAGGTCACATCAATCAGGATTTTAAGATGCGCGCCCGCCGGATCACACAGCGTGTCAAAGCCCTCGGTCACCGCATCATCAAGTTTGATGTTTTTGGTCACGACCTTTTTCGCCGGAATGGCCCCGGTTGCGATCAAATCCATGACGCGTGGCCACAGATAGGTTGGATAGCACCAGGACCCGCGAATATCGATATTCTTAAAGGTCACATCAAACCAGTTGATCTTGCCCTCGCCGGGATGGACGCCAACCTGCACGACCACACCATGCTTGCGCACCGCATCAACACAAGATTGCAGCGCCTTTTCATTGCCAACACATTCAAGCGCCACATCACAACCAACCCCGCCAAGGGTTTTGCTGCGGATAACATCGCCAACATTATCGCGTGCCGGGTTAAGCGTAATGACTTCGGGCAGGATTTCACGTGCAAGGTCAAGGCGCGTATCATTGAGGTCCGAGACAAAAAGCTGCGTCGCGCCAAAGGCCTTGGCCGACAGCAAGGTCAGAATGCCAATCGGCCCGGCCCCGGAAACAAACACCGATTGCCCGCCGGTCACACCCCCGCGATCACAGGCATAAACACAAACCGCTGTCGGTTCGACAAGGGCGGCTTCCTGATCGCTTAGCGCGTCTGGAACCTTGAACACATTATAATCATTAACCACAGCCGCCCCGGACATACCGCCCGACTGCCAGCTTAGCCCGACAAGCGCCAGACCGGTATTAAGGTGGAACATCCCGCGATCCGAGAAATATTCCCCTTCGCGTGCCATCACCAAAGGCTGCACCGAAACGCGATCGCCGACTTTGACATTGGTAACACCATCGCCGATTTCTTCGATCACGCCGCCAAATTCATGGCCCAGAACCTGCGGGATGGTCGCGCCCGAATAGGGATGGGATTCATTTTCCTTGGGGATAAAGATCGGCCCATGCAGGTATTCATGCAAATCCGTGCCGCAAATCCCGACATAGTGATTGCGGATTTTTACCTGCCCCGGTCCGGGTGACGGCTCCTGTATTTCCTCGATACGCAAATCTTTTGCCGCGTAAAAACGAAGTGCTTTCATTGCCGTCTCCTGTGTTTATTAATCTATTCAGCAGGTTAAAAGCATTCCAGATCCAGCGCGCTGATATGGGTCAACAAATGACCAATATTCATTGAAATAAAATGGCGCGGATCAATGCGTAAAACACGCCATGGTTTTGCGATTAGGTTTTGCGACTGGTTTTGCAAAATGCATTTGACCCATGCGCCAAATCGCCTTGCATTTACGCCGCACACATGGCAAACGGCCCGTCTGGCGAGGAAACGTATTGCTTTGCGTCCCCTCCCCCTGTCGTAGCACCAGGTTAAAAACACGAAAGACTAAACATATGAAGACGATTGTCGTCTGCTCTGGCGGGTTAGATTCCGTCACGCTGGCCTATAAGGTCGCGCGCGAGCACAGCTTGCATTCCCTGATTTCGTTCGATTATGGCCAACGCCATAAAAAGGAACTGGATTATGCCGCCCGTGCCGCATCCGATCTTGGCGTCAAACACCATGTGGTTGATTTGACATCGGTTGGCGCGTTGCTGGGCGGATCATCGCTGACCAGTGATGATATTGATGTGCCCGATGGCCATTACGCCGAAGAAACCATGCGCATTACCGTGGTGCCCAACCGCAATGCCATCATGTTCGCCGTGGCCTTTGGCGCGGCGGCCGCCGCCGGTGTCGATGCCGTGGCCGCGGCGGTCCATGGCGGGGATCATTTCATCTATCCCGATTGCCGTCCCGATTTTATCACATCGTTTCAGACCATGCAGAACCACGCCCTTGAAGGGGTGCGTGATGTGACACTCTATACGCCATTTGTGAATGTATCCAAGGCCGACATCGCGCTTGAAGCCGGGCGTCTGGCGGTGCCGATTGATCGCACATGGTCGTGTTACAAGGGCCATGAAACCCATTGCGGGCGCTGTGGCACCTGTGTGGAGCGGCGCGAGGCACTTGAACTGGCCCGTGTGCCCGATCCGACGGTGTATGAAGATCGCGAGTATTGGAAACAGGCCCGTGCGGCGCATATGGCGCGAACCCTTGGCGCAGAAGCAAAAGCCGAAAGCCCGCCTTCCGGGGATTGAGCCTGCTGGACTGAGCACGGGGCACCATGGACTCCCGCGTACGCGGGAGTGACGGCGCCTCATCCTCGTCATGTCTGCTGCGGCGGGCATCCGTCACACCACAGCCAAGACAGCAACCTTTAAACAAAACCAACCCGGCCGCAGGCCCTCCGCCATATCGCGGGCATGGGCGCGCCGTATCGAAAGCATACAGATGTTCACCATCACCAAACAATTCGCCTTTTCCGCCAGCCATCAATTGGCCGGGCTGGACGCCGATCACCCGTGCTCGCGCCTGCATGGGCATAATTATATTGTCGAGGTCGAACTTCGCGGAGCCAGCCTTGACGCACGCGGTTTTGTCCGCGATTACCGCGAACTTGGCCCGCTTAAAACCATGATCGATGACGTCTTTGATCACCGGCATTTGAACGAGGTGCTGGGTCATGATCATCCAACGGCGGAACGGCTTGCGCTGTTCTTTTACGACTGGGCCCACGATCGCTGGCCGGAGGTCACGGCGGTGCGGGTTTCTGAAACCCCGAAAACATGGGCGGAATACCGACCATGACGGCCCGTAACATCCACCATAACACCGATGACGACACCACCGATTACCGCGATAAAATCCGCATATCCGAGATTTTTGGCCCGACGGTTCAGGGCGAAGGCAGCCTTATCGGCGTGCCGACGGTATTTGTCCGAACGGGCGGATGTGATTTTCGCTGTTCCTGGTGCGATACGCTTTATGCGGTTGATCCGGCGTTTCGCGCCGATTGGAAACCAAGCAGTGCGGGTGATGTCCTGTCACAGGTCAAAACGCTTTCGGGCGGCAAGCCGATCCTTGTCACGCTTTCGGGCGGTAATCCGGCGATCCAGCCGTTGGGCGGGTTAATTGCCATGGGCCATCGCGATGGCTTTACCTTTGCCATTGAAACCCAGGGCAGCATCGCACGTGATTGGTTTGCCGATCTTGATTACCTGACAATCAGCCCCAAACCGCCAAGTTCCAGCACCGATTTTGATCCCGACGCCCTTACGGCCTGTATTGATGCCGCACGGACCAATGGTGTGCTGAACGGCCCGGCGATTACGCTTAAATTCCCGGTGCGCGACGCCGATGATTTGATGTTTGCCGATTATGTCCGCAAATTGCATCCCGATATTCCGGTCTGCCTGCAACCAGTCAACACCACCCCGGCAGAACCGCATCCCGATGGGGCAAATGGCGTTGATATCGCGGGCCTGACCGCACGCTATCGCTGGCTGGTGGACGAGGTATCGGCGCGCAAATGGTTTGATATCCGCGTCCTGCCGCAATGGCATGTTCATGTCTGGGGCAATCTGCGCGGGGTGTGATCCGCCTGCAATTTCGGGTCAATTCCCGGAAAATTCCCGTTACATCCTTAAAAACATAGCGGAAAAACACTTCCTATGCGCGTATTAATTGCAAACTGATAACCCCAAGATTGAAAATAAATAATCCTGAAATCCGCAAGGTAAATCAAGGTATTACACGACTTTAGCGGGAAATCAGGCAGCGCCAGGTTTGCTTTTGCAGGTCATCCTGACCATTTCTATGAGTGGAGGCTTCTTTTTCCCTCCGCAACAGAAAGCAGGACAAAATGTCTTTTCGCAGCTTTTCTCTGAGCCATGTGAATTCCGAGAAGAAGAAGCCCGCGGAACCGCTGGAAGGCAGACCGATTGAAATTCCGGTTGCGCAGCCCGAGCATTCCCCGCTTGAAGGCCCGCCAACAGTGAAACAGGCGACAAACCCCGCCGCCACACAGGCGCCTGCGCAATAGTTATTTCAACAAACCGGCGGGGGGATTACCCCCTTCGCCGGTTTTGGTTCCTTCTGCAGACGTGCAAGGAGCTTGGATTATGACCATCACTCGAACCACCCACAGAACCGTAAACTTTTTCTATCCGTTCCGGCTGGAAGGACACGACGGCCTGTACTCTGCGGGCAGCTATGAGGTCGAAACCCTTGAGCAACTTGACATCATGGCGGCAACGCGCAGCTATAAAAAGGTCGAATGCAAGATGACGGTCTGGTCAGGCAGCGGCAAAGACCTTGCCGAGCATACCATCAGCGTCGAACCCTCCATCCTTGAAGCCGCCCTGATGCTTGATTCAGATCCGATGCGCGACAAAGAACGCGCGCGCATGATTGGCAAAACCGAAATGGATGACGAAGGCAACAGCACCAGCAGCACCACCAATGGAACAGACCCGGATTTGGCATCGCCCCAAACACAGCCCGATCAACGGACGCATTGACATCATGCCAATCAGGATCGAGTTCTTTCGCCTGCATAACCGATCAACAGCCCGTGCACGGTTAAACCGGATCTATTGCGTATCGCCCGACCTTAAAGACGCAATCACACAGGCTGAAAGCCTTTTAAAAGATACCGGAATGCCACAAGAACCCGATGCCTTTGCCCTTTTTGACGATCAGGGGAACGAGCTTTATCAGGCCCGCTTTACCCCGACCAACCCGATTTGATCCTTCCCCGCCGCCGCCTTAATTTCCCTATTATGTGCCGATGGCCGAAGAACTCCCGCCAAGACAAAGGAAGCCCCATGTCCATTGATATGACCGAATTTTTCCAGATGAGCGCCAATGCTCTGTCGCTTTTGACCGCAACCGTGTTTTTGTTCTGGTTCGTTCTGGGCTAACCCCTGCCCCCACCGTCCGGCACAGCAACCGTCGGCAAAGCGTCGCATTGTGCGCCCGTATCGCTTGCAACAGATCTCCCAACGCCGGATCTGACCGCACTTGGCGTTTCGCCGGTAATCTTTTTAAACGCCAGATTAAAGGTCGATTTCGAATTGAAACCAACGCCAAGCGCGACATCAAGGATGGTCCGGTCCGGCTCGGCCAAAAGCACTGCACGGGCTTCTTCGATCCGCGCACTATTGACGTAATCAAAGAAATTCTGCCCGACATGATGGTTTAAAACATAAGATAGCTGATTGGACGATATCCCCACCGCGCGCGCCAGTTTCGGCAAAGATATCAGGGGATCAAACAAAAAATCGCCAGCCTTGCGAATTTCATCAAGCCGTCGACGCGCTGTGGCAACCCCGGCATCGTCAAGCAAGGGACGGGAAAGAACTGCCGCGCCGGAATTACCAATCCCAACACCTAGCGCGTCATTTTTGACCTGGGCGCCATTTTCCACGTCCGCCCCGCCGTCTCCATCGTCGCCGCGATCATCATCGCCATCGCCGTCCCCGGGCCATTCGGGCATGACAAACAGCACCGGCTGGGTCGCGATTACGTAACTCATCGCAAACAGCACCAGCACAAAGGCCGCCCCTGAGCCCGTCATTTCCAATTCATCGGGCAGATAGAGCGAAATGATCTTGCTAACAACGACGGTGACAAAAATCAGACTGATGCCACCCAAAATAACCCCCATCCAGCGCTGCATCGCACGCCGGTCCGCACCAAGCTGTGTTTGGGTCTGACGGAAATAGCGACACGACACCCGCCAAAGCAGGAAGATATACAGGGTTAACTGCATAAAGATCGCAAACCAGCAAAAACTTCTGATCGCGGCCGACTGCAAAACATAATCCCCCGATACGGGAACACCATTGCCCCCATCAATGGCCACCAACCAGGCCATCAGATTAAAAATCAAACCGGCCAGCAAGAAATGTATCCACGGCCGACGCGATGCTGTGCCCGATATTTCCCGGAAATAAAGATAAATTGCCGGTGCGATCATGAAATTGACCGGAAAGGAGAACAAGACAGCCAGCGCTTCGCCGCGACCGTCGACAAACAGTTCAAGAATATCATCGAACAAATTGATCATCACCCCGCCAAGGAAAAGCATCATCCAGCGGTTTGCCGCAAAGGCGCGCACGCCTTCGGCACGCAGCAGCAGGCACAGAAAGCCCCCCTGCAAAAGCCCAATCACCGCGATTGTGACATCTGCATACTTGGCAAATTCCACCGTCATATCAAATTACCTGTCCTTTTCGCTGACGCCATTTTGTTCCGTCACCTTGCCGTCACTATCGTTTCAATATGCATAAACAAACGCAATCGGCGCCCGAGAATGCATAATCGGACGCCCGACCGCCCAAAATCGGTCAGGTTCGACAAACCGGACTTGGCGAACCAAAATTTGGGAAGCCGGGCCTGGATCAAACCTGTTTGGATAAGCTTGATCAAGACAACTTAAAGAACCGGGTCGGGTTGTAACAAACGGGGCATGTCGATCGTCATGAAACTGCTAATTGTATTTATTTGACTATATCAGTTCGATACACTAAGAATCTACATATATCGAACTGATATAGTCGAACCGGTAGATACACCCATCGGAATGACGGTCGGCTCGAGATACATAACAAGATGGATACTAAACAGACCATGGATGTACGCACCCTTTGCCTTGGCGCCCTAATGGGGAGTGAAGCGACCGGATACGAGATACGCAAGATGTTTGAGGATGGCACCTTCAGCCATTTCCAGATCGCGTCTCTTGGCTCGATCTATCCGGCGCTGACCAAATTGACCCAAGACGGGATGGTGACCTTTGTCGAACGCGAACAGGAAAATCGCCCCGACAAAAAGGTCTATCAACTGACCAGCGAAGGCCGTCGGACATTCCTGCGTACGTTGTTACAAACCCGCCCGGGCGAGGATCGTTATCGTTCCGATATCTTGTTCATGCTGACGTTCGCCGAAGAACTTCCGGTTGAACTGACCGAGGCGCTGATTGATGAATTTGCCGCGCGTCACGAAATGACGCAAATCCAGATTGATCCTGAAAACCCGGAAAAAGACAATTGCCCGCTTGCCCATGGTCGTGATGAAAACGGCGCCCCAAGTCCGGGCTGTCGTTTTGTTGCCGGCCTTGGTCAGGCCATGTGCGAAGCCACCCTTGATTTCATCCGCCGCAACAAGGACGGATTGATCGAGGAATTGCGAACCCGTAAAGACAAAAAGACCTGATCTGCCAACAAAAGCAAGAACCGCAAGGTCATTAACAAAGTGCCACTGTATCAAGTGCCTTACGCATTCCGTTTGGGCATATCTGAGGGAACAGAACCATGAATGCTTCACGCCTTGTCGCCATCGTATTGGCCCTTGGGGCCATACTGTGGGTTGGATCGGGATTATTTGCCGATGATCCGTCGGTCGAAAATTCAGAAATCACCGCATCCGACACTGGCGAAGCCAATCATCCTGCCGATGACGGTGCAAATAACAGCCCCCCGGCAGCCAGCAATGCCCCGCGCGCCTCGGTACGTGTCAAAACCAGCGAAGCCATCGAACATGTCGATATGCTGCGCATTACCGGTCGGACCGAAGCCGTGGTTTCGGTTGAAATTCGGGCGGAAATTGACGCCACTGTCGTGGAAATTGGCGCAATCAAGGGCCAAAGCGTTGCAAAGGGCGATCTTTTGGTTCGCCTTGCCGTCGAAGACCGCGCCGCGCGTGTTGAAAAGGCCCGCGCCCTTGTCGCCCAGCGTGAACTTGAAAACTCTGCCGCAAAAAGTCTTGCCGCAAAAAATTACCGATCCAAGACCGGTGTCGCCGAAACCCATGCCTTTCTTGAAGAAGCCCGCGCGGATTTGAAACTGGCGCAGATCGAACTGAGCCACACCGAAATCCGTGCCCCATTTGACGGCATCGTTGAAAAACGTCCGGCTGAAATTGGCGATCTGTTATCCGATGGCGATCCTGTTGCCACCTTGATCCAGGCCGATCCGATGTTGGTGGTTGCCCATATTCCCGAACATTCCGTCGGCAATGTACAGACCGGCCAACTTGCCCGTATTCGGCTTTTTGACGGACGCGAAGCCGACGGTGTTGTGCGCTATGTCGCACGCGTATCGGACAATTCCACCCGCACCTATCGCATCGAAGTCGAAATCGACAATACCGATCTAACAATCCCCGATGGCATGACCGCAGAATTGCAAATTCCGGTCGGCACCAGAATGGCACATCGGGTTGCCCCCTCAAGCCTGACGCTTAACGATGACGGCGAAGTTGGCGTGCGCGGTATTGTCGATGAAAACAAGGTCGTCTTTTATCCGGTCACGCTTCAGGGCGGCAATCGCGATGGCATCTGGATCGGGGGATTGCCCGACAAGATCGACCTGATCGTGGTTGGCCATGACTGGGTCAAGGAAGGTGCGACCGTCGATGTGACCCGTCTGGAGGGGGAAAACACCCCAACGGATGCCACCGATATGGTCGCCAATAAGGAAACGGTCGCGCACTAGCGTGACACAAGGAGCCGGAGACAAAAAATGTCCCTGATTGATCTTGCGCTTGATCGCTCGCGCACCGTTATCCTGACCCTGATCCTGCTGCTGGCAACGGGTTGGGTTGGATATAATTCGATCCCCAAAGAAGCCGACCCGGATGTTCAAATTCCGGTTCTGTATGTGTCGATGCATCATGATGGTATTTCGCCCGAAGATGCCGAACGGCTTTTGCTGCGCCCGATGGAACAGGAACTTCGCACCGTCGAAGGTGTGAAGGAAATGTCATCGCAATCCTATCAGGATGGCGCATCGGTCACGCTTGAATTCTATTCCGATGTCGATATCGACGACGCCTTGGCGGATGTCCGCGAACGCGTTGATATCGCCAAATCAGAACTGCCCGACGAAACCGATGATCCCGAAGTCCACGAGGTCAATCTGTCGCTGTTCCCGGTTCTGGTCGTAACCCTTGCCGGTGATGTCCCTGAACGGACATTGCTGCGCCTTGCCCGTGACCTGAAAGACCATATCGAAGGCATCCCGGCGGTTCTTGAAGCCAATCTGGCCGGTGACCGCGAGGAACTTGTCGAATTCATCATCGACCCGATGAAAATCGAAGCCTATCGCTTGAACGGGGTCGATCTTGTATCGCTGGTGCGCAATTCAAACTCGCTGGTCGCAGCCGGTGCCATCGATACCGGATCGGGACGCTTTAACATCAAGGTTCCCGGCCTGTTTGAAACCGTCGGTGACATTCTTGACATGCCGCTGATTGTTGATGGCGATTCCGTTATTCGCTTTCGCGATATCGGCGACGTCCGCCGGACCTTTAAAGACGCCGAAAGCTTTGCCCGTCTGAACGGTCAGACCGCGATTGCGATTGAGGTTTCCAAACGTGTCGGTGAAAACATCATCGATGTCATTGACCGCATCAAAACCATCACCGCCGAAACCGCCGAAACATTCCCGGGTAATGTCACGGTCAGCTATTCACAGGATAAGTCATCCGACATCCGCACCATGCTGACAGACCTTCAAAACAGCGTGATCCTTGCGATCCTGCTGGTGATGATTGTCGTCATCTGGTCCTTGGGTTGGCGGTCAGGCCTTTTGGTTGGAATTGCCATTCCGGGGTCCTTCCTGACCGCGGTTCTGATTCTTTGGGCCTTGGGCATGACGGTTAATATCGTCGTTCTGTTCAGCCTGATCCTGTCGGTCGGGATGCTGGTTGATGGCGCGATCGTCATTACCGAATATGCAGATCGCAAAATGCTCGACGGGCTGCATCGCAAACAAGCCTATCCACTTGCCGCCAAACGCATGGCAATGCCGATTATTGCCTCGACCGCAACGACACTGGCGGCCTTCCTGCCCTTGGCTTTTTGGCCAGATATCGTCGGGGAATTCATGAAATTCCTGCCGATTACGGTGTTGTTCACCCTGTCGGCATCCTTGGCGATGGCGCTGATCTTTGTGCCGACTGTTGGTGCATGGTTCGGGAAACCGGGTGCGGAATCAAGCGAGGCGCTTGACGCCGTTGCAGCCGGCCGCATGGAACATCTGGGCGAGCTTAAGGGCGGAACGGGCTTTTATGTCCGCATGCTCAAAGGCGCACTTCGTTTCCATTGGCTGGTGGTCCCCGCGGCCTTTGTCATTTTGATTTCGGTTTGGGTTAGTTTCGGCACCTTTGGCCGTGGGGTGGAATTCTTCCCTTCGGTCGAACCCGATCAGGCCGCCGTTCAGATCCGGGCACGTGGCAACATGTCCTATTATGAACAGGATGCGTTGGTCAAAGAAGTCGAAGACCGTATTCTTGCCCTTGAAGCCCATCATGAAGGCCAAAAGTGGTTTGATGCCATCTATGCCCGTTCCGGCCGCGATGCCGGGGGCCGCGAAGCATCCGAAGATGTGATTGGCGTGGTGCAACTTGAATATGCCGATTGGCAATTGCGCCCGAAAGCATCCGAGATCGAACACCGCATCCTTGACGCAACGTCCGATCTTGCCGGTATCCATGTTGAAATCCGGGCCGAAGAAGCCGGTCCGCCACAGGGCAAAGACATCCAAATTCAATTGCGTTCCCTTTATCCCGACGCATTGGACACCACTGCCAGCAAGATCATGACCGGCTTGCAGGAAATGGGGGGGCTTTACAATTTCGAAGACGGAAAATCGCCGCCGGGCATCGATTGGGAATACAGCGTTGATCGTGCTCAGGCCTTGAAGTTCGGGGCTGATATCACCCAGATCGGCAATGTGATCAAATTGGTGACCAACGGCATCAATCTATCAACCTATCGCCCGGATGATTCGACCGAGGAAATCGATATCGTTGGCCGTTATCCCGCCGAACATCGGTCGCTTGAAGAATTGCAAAGCCTTCAGATCGTGACCGACAAGGGTCTGGTGCCGCTAGCGAACTTTGTCAAACGCACAGCCAAACCCAAAACCGGCACGTTGACCCGCGTTGACAGCCGCCGCGCCCTAACCGTCAAGGCCGATGTTTCCGAAGGCGTTCTGGTCGACACCAAACTGCAAGAGGTCAAGGAATGGATGAAAACCCTTGAAATCGATCCGCGTGTATCGGTCGAATTCAAGGGACAGGATGAAGAACAGCAAAAATCGGCAGACTTCCTGAAAAATGCCTTTTCAGTCGCGTTGTTCATCATGTTCGTCATTCTGGTCACCCAGTTCAACAGCATCTCAAGCGCGTTTTTGATCATGATCGCAATTGTGATGTCGACGGCGGGCGTGTTCTTGGGACTTATGATCACCGGACAGGCGTTTTCCATCGTCATGAACGGGATCGGGGTTGTTGCGCTGGCCGGGATCGTTGTGAACAACAACATCATTCTGATCGACACCTTCGACCAGCTTAAACAAACCGCTGACAGTATTGAAAATGCCATCTTGCAAACCGGGGCACAGCGTTTGCGCCCAGTGATGCTGACCACTGTCACCACGATCCTTGGCCTGATACCGATGGTTTTACAGATCAATATCGACTTTGCCGAACGCGCCATGTCGATTGGTGCGCCATCGACCCAATGGTGGGTGCAGCTTTCGACCTCGATCGCGTTTGGTCTGGCCTTTGCCACCGTACTGACACTGGTCTTTACCCCCTGTGCGCTGATGATGCGTCACCGGATGGGGTTTGGCTGGCGCAACCTTAAATCATGGGTGGCGATCAAATTTAATCGCGGCACCACACCGCAATCAGCAGACCACGGGGCATAAACATAGCCATAAACCCCATCTGATCGGACCGATCAATTTGGATTGCTCGAAAAAGCCATAACAGAAAACCGCGCGTGAGTCCCCCCGACCCCGCCGCGCGGTTTGACCGGCCCCCAGCTATGCACCGGGGGCCGGTCGCTTTTTTGGTTTGGGAATGAGATAAGATAGGATGAGATGGGATTGCAGTCTTTGCGGGTCATGACTATCGGACGAAAAAGGGCCGTCAGGATATCAACGTCGTTATCACCATCGTCCCAGTCGGCAAACCGAAACGGGCACGCCCCCATTTGGGACAATGATCAATCGGATTTTGGATTTTTGGATTTTATCGAAAGTCGTATGCCGAACGTACCCATAAGACGTCACAATGGCAGTTCCACTGAAAAAAAGTGTGCAAATTTATTTTATGTCTATATGGCAGGTTGTAATCGCCGGCCCCTTACATAAATTGCTAAGACATTGGTCGTTATGCTGCCTTAAAAAAAGTAGCGACGGCCTCTACCCAAAGGACAATAAATGGGATTGCGGAACAATTTCAGGCCAATACGTGCCGCCATAACCGCCATGGTCGGGCTGATTGCTTTGCCATTTATGGACCGGACCGTCACCGCCAATGAACAGACGACCGTCACCTGGGCTGTTCCGCCCCTTGTCCCGGCCTTTATCTCGGCAAACGGTGTCCTCACCGGTTATGGTGCCGCCACCCAGAACTGGTTTATCAGCCAGCTTGGCGACTACAATCATGAAACCATGGAAGTGCCGCTGGCCCGTCTTTTGGCCGAAATGCGCAGTGGCGGTGATGACATTCGCTGCTGCTCGACCCTTATCCCGACGGACGAGCGCCGGGAATATATCAGTTTTGCCAATACCGTCCTTTTGCATTTGCCGATCTCGGTCGTCATCCGCAGTGCTGACGAAGCAAAATTCAAACCTTTCCTTGATGAGGAAGGTAATATTCATCTCGATACCCTGATGGCGGACGATGCCTTAAACACCGCCATTCGCATTGGCCGATCCTATGGCAAACTGATTGATCATTATATCAGACGTTTTCGCGATGCGCCGCATATCACGACCGTGGCCGACGATGCCAAACTTTTGAAACTGCTGGAACTTAATCGCATCGACTGGGCATTTTATTTCCCGTCCGAGGCTGAATATTTCCGCCGTTCCCTTACACCGGACCAACAGATCAAATCGATACCAATTGCCGGAAATCCCCCGTTGCTTGAGGCAACCATCGGCTGTGCACGGACCCCTGCGGGCACACAGGCCATCGAAAAGATCAATCAGGTTATCGCGAACAATCCTGATATGCCTTGGACCGAATTTTATGCCGCATGGCTATCGCCCGATGATCGAAACTGGTTCAGGGCAGCACGTATGCATTACATCAATGCCAACCAGTTCGAAGTCCTGCTCGCCCCCGAACACTGATCCGCCGAAATCACCGCACTAAAATAAAATCAACGTCCAGCTAATTGATATCTTTGGTTTTACGCGCATATACCAAGCTGGCCAGATTTAACCAAAACAGATTGGCTTCGCGTGATTTTGCCGACAAAGCACCGCTTTCCCATCCGATTGCCCCGGCGTTTCATCGTGGCGCGCATCATGACGTTGTCTGTCGTGATCATGCTTGCATTGCCGTTTTCGCCCCAACCCGCCCGGGCAGAAGACAGCATGATATGGGCGTTAACTCCCCTGCCACCGGCCATGATCGAAAAAGACGGCAAAATCGTTGGCTATGGCGTCGATATTCTGGACTGGTTCATTGCCCGCATGCCCGCCATAACGCACACCAAGGAAATTGTGCCACTTGCGCGTTTAATGCAAAAAATGACCATGCCCGGCACCGTTTGCAATATCGGCCTGGTGCCCACCCCCGAACGGCGTCAATTCCTGATTTTTCCAAGGCTGTCCTGCCACATCTTCCTGTCGCATTGATCACACGCGCCGATAAAATCGCCGATTTGGGGCCGTTCCGTGACGATAACGGCAATATTAAACTTGCAGACTTGCTGGCAAGCGGACGATTCCACGGTGCGGTTCGAACATCCCGGTCCTATGGTCCGGCAATTGATCCCATTTTACAGCAATTTGCCGGAACCCCGGTTCTGGAACAGGTCGGCAATGATGCGCATTTTCTGTCGATGATCGAGCTTGGACGTGAAGAATGGACCCTTTATTTCCCGGCCGAGGCCGAATATTATCGCCGCAACAGCGCCCCGGAACTTGAATTTATTTCATCCCCAATTGCAGGCAACAGCGACCCATTGCCCGCATCAATTTCATGCACCCGCACAACAATGGGCGCAATGATCATCCAAAAGATCGATGCCATCGTTGCGACCGCCCCCGACATGCCATGGACAGATTTCTACGCCCGGTCCCTATCCAAAAGTGATCAACGCTGGTTTGAAAAAGCCCAGGAACAATTTGTTGCCAATTCAGTAGATTTCCCCTTGAACTCTGCCGATCAATGATGTGAATTCTTTGGTTCCCGTCGATATTTATATTGTATGACTATTGACAGCGCTGATATTTCCTCTACTTTTGTATAAGTATCAAAAATCAACACGGACCGGCGATCAATGGCAGCCGGAAAATTGAATATGGGCGGGGAAATTTTCACATGGCGGCTTGCCGCCAGACCGATTGCAGTGCCCATAGCATTGCTGATGGCATTGTTGACCCCGGACGACGCGCACGCGCATGACAATACTTCAGTTGTCATTCAAAGCCCAATACAGCCAATCGCAAAAACCGAAAATGCAAATGTTCGGATAAATACGACCAATATCACCTGGGTCGCGGATGTCATCGCGCCTGACTTTATCAAGGTCGAAGACCCGCTAAACGGTTACGGCATTCAAATGCTGGACTGGTTTATCACCCGCCTGCCAGATTATGACCACCAAATCGTACCCCTGCCCCGTCGCCGGGCTCTTGACGCCCTGCGCGTGGGAAAGGGGGCGGATCAGGCGGTTTGTCTTCCCGGCTTGGCGCGCAGCCCCGAACGGCAACGCGAACTTTTAATGAGCCAAACCGTCGTACCGACCTTGCCGATCTCGATCGTCATCCGGCACGATGCCATCGGCCAGTTTCAAAATGTCACAAACCAACGAGGCCATATCAATCTTAGGGCCCTGCTGGAGGATCGGACGCTATATACCGCCCTTTCCATATCACAATCATATGGCCCCCATATCGATACCATTCTGGCCCGGGCAATCGCCGCCCCTAATGTGCTAAGGACGGTTAAACAGCCGAACTTCCTGTCGATGCTGGCACTGGACAGGATCGATTGGGCACTGGCCTATCCCACTGAAATCAAATTCCATCGCCGCGCTGAAAACATTGATCTTGATGTTATCTCGTTACCGATTGAAGGGGGGGCTGCTCTTCTTGATCTTGCAATCGCCTGCAGTCGGTCTGGGTCTGGTGCCATGATTATTGACCGAATTGACAAGATCCTGAAATCCAATCCCGATATGCCCTGGCTGGATTATTACACTCAATATCTTGACCCCGCCGATAACCAGCGGTTCAAAACCTCGCTGAAAGCCTTTTACATATCGGATACCGCCCCCAACGCGCAGTAGCGCACCGGGGAATGTCAGAATGATCACAATGATCAAATGCGGATCAGGTCAGGTGCTCTATCTATGCCCCGGTCACGTCTGAATGCGATCAGGATAAGCGAACGCTGACACCCGCAAGGTCGATTACTCTGCCCCGCCCGTCTTTGACTTATCAGTCAAAACAAAACAGGCATCGTCAAACGGTGCCTGTCGTATTTTTATTGGCTGTCGGGATCAGTTCTGATGGACCCGGTTCAATCCCTCGTCGGGATCATCGTCGGGTTCGCCGTCATCATCTTCTTCCTCGGCCTGGTCTGCTGCCTGCTGGTTTTCGACTCCCATCCGGCGATAGGACCGGAAGGAAAGCGGAAGGGTCGCGAAATAGACCGCGGCAATCACCGAAAGCGTTAACCAGGGTGACGACACCAGAAACGCCACCGACGCCCCAAATGCCAGCATCAAGGGCAAAACCCACGCCCGCGGGACTTTGACCTTTTTAAAACTATAGGTCGGCATGCGCGACACCATCAGAACCGCAATCAAAACCCCATAGGGGGCAACGATATAGGGGCTGTCAAAAATGCCTTCGCCAAACTGCAAGGTCAGAACAATTGGCCACATTGCAAGGGCCGCCGCCGCCGGGGCCGGAACGCCGGTAAAAAAGCGATAGGCCCATGTCGGCATTTCCGGTTCGCCCAGCATCTGGGTGTTGAACCGGGCCAGACGCAGGGACATGCAAACCGCAAATAAAAGCGACAAGGCCCAGCCAATCGGCCCCAATTCATGCAGCGACCAGAAATACAACATCATCGCCGGGGCAACGCCAAAGCAGACAAAGTCGGAAAGACTGTCAAGTTCGGCACCAAAGCGGCTTGAAGCGTTCAGCATCCGGGCAAGACGGCCATCAAGACCATCAATAATCCCGGCAATCAGAATGGCGGCAACCGCAGCTTCCCAACGATCCTGCATGGCAAAGCGGATCGACGTCAGGCCCGTACACATCCCCATCAGGGTTGCGACATTGGGCACAAGGCGGGTCAAGGACAATGCCTTGAACCTGCGCGGACGGTTGATAGGTCGGATGCCGCCAGCCATTAACGGATCTCCCCGATTGCGGCCTGACCACCCTTGACCGAAACATCGGCCAGGACGGTTTCACCGGCAATCGTGGTTTGGCCAACGATGACGTTGGGTTCGACACCTTCGGGCAGGTAAACATCAACGCGTGACCCAAAACGGATCAGGCCAAAACGTTCACCGGCTTTAAGTTGCGACCCGCGGCCCACATCACAAAGGATGCGGCGCGCCACAAGACCGGCAATCTGGACAACGCCAAATTCACGGCCTTCCTTGTCACGCACCAACAGAACCTGGCGTTCGTTGTTTTCCGATGCTTTATCAAGATCGGCATTCACGAACTTGCCCGGAACATAGGCTTCGCCGACGATCTCGCCATTAACAGGGCAACGGTTCACATGAACGTTAAACACATTCATGAAAATCGAAACGCGCGTGCGTGGCGTTTTATCGTCAAGTTCAAGTTCCTTGGGCAGCGGTGCCTTGGAAATCATACAAACGCGACCATCGGCCGGTGAAATCACCAGGTTTTCGTCAACCGGGGTGATACGGTCCGGATCGCGGAAGAAATAGGCACACCAGAGTGTCAGGATCACACCGATCCAACCCAGCGGCTCGGCAATCAAAAATAGGACCACGGTGATCGCCGCGAAGATCGCAACGAATTTCCAGCCTTCGGGATTGATCGGCACAAGAACGGATTTCAAAGTCTTAATTCCCTGGTTGCCATGGGTAATGGGCATAACAAATCCGGTATCGATTTTACCGGTCGGGCGCGTTCTTAGCATCTAGTGATGACAAAGAGCAACGCAACCCGAAGGCCCCGGAATAAAAAAGGGGCAAAACACCCTTATCATGTGTTTCGCCCCTCGCAAAGAACAGCAATTACTGTGCGGCGGTTCCATCATTTGGTATGGCAAAAATCTGCCCCGGATAAATCAGGTCAGGATCGCGGATTTGCTTGCGATTCTGATTGTAAATCACCCAGTACTGCAAACCATCGCCATAAGTCCGGCGCGCGATGCGCCACAGGCTGTTGCCCGGCTGCACGACATAGCGTGAACCCGGTTCCAAAATCTGATCAGGGCGCGCACGTTCAAACGGCAATTCAACCCGCGCAGTCACTTTGTCTGCCGGATCAAGCTGATCGGCGCGAAGCTGATACTGGCCCGGATCAATCGGTTCGCCAATGGTCAGCGCCCAGTTACCATCATCACCGGTCGTCGCATTGCCGACAAATTTGTTATCCAGATAAACCCGAACGCTTGTGTCATCATCGGCTTTACCCGACATGGCAACCCGGCCTTGCTCGTCATAATCAACAACATCAACCGACAAGCGCGGCACAACGGCAACCGGCGTTTCGGAACCGGTTGGCATTTCGGCTCCCTCGGGCATGGCTTCGGCCAATTCCCGAACGGTTTCATCATTCATTTTTTCAGGTGCCGGTCCTTGCAGGACCGTCGCAGCCCCGCCTTGGTTCGGAACACGAAGGGCGATGATCGGCTGTTCGCCAGCGGTCGATTTGGCATCACCCTTTGGCGTTGCATCCGATTTCGGCGCATCAGCCGATGCTGTGTCCGTGGCCGTCGCAGGCTTTGCCGCCGTCACCGCCGCCGGTTTTTCCGGGATCAAAACAACAACCTTGTCGTCGCTCTTGCGGACTTCGCCGGTGCTGTCTTCGGCCTCAAGTGATAATTCGCGGTCGCCACTCACCAGCGGCTTTTCCGGCAGAACCACCCATTCACCACGCTCATCAGCCGTCACTTCACCGATCACCTCGTCGCCTTCGCGAATGCGAACAGTGCTGTTGGGCTCGGCACGACCGGCAATCACGGCATTGCCGTCCGGACCAATGCGCACAACGTCAAAGCTCGGATTGCGAACTTCGGGTGCTGCATCGTTTTCGGGCGTCTGCTGTGCCGCAATATCGCTGGCATTGGGCGTCACAGCCGGCGGTGCCGTGGTTTGCGCCGGTGCATCAGCTTCATCCGCCGATTGGGTCAGCATGTAATTCAGTGAAATCGCAGCAACAATCAGCAAAATGCCAATGATGACGAGGATATAAGGTCTTTTCACCGGTAATATCCTTGAACGGTGGTTATGATTATTACGGACGGTATCGAAACCCGGCAAATAGCTATCATAAATTCCCCCAAGCGCCCCGCCCGACGCGTTATTTCAAATCTTGTACTACTTTCCGCACACAGTTTCCATAACGTAACAAATCAAGGTTACAGCGCAACTGTTAGGCAAAGATGAATAGAATCAGCACCTTTGGTCAAGCATTCTTACGACACACCCTGCATTGTTGCACCGATATAGGCAATCAGCCATGCCACCAGCACCGGTAATGCCAGCACACTAAGCCGCACAATCATCGCCAAAACCGCCCCAGTCCCCGCACCAATGGCGGCGGGGATAAGGCCTGCGATCCGTGCCCCGCCCGATCCGGCAAAAACCACCAACACCAAAGCACACATGGCAAAAACCGATGCGGGCACGGCCAGCATCACGCCTGATCCACTGGCCATCAAGGCGCAACTGACCGCAAGCCAAAGTGCCGCACGGTATTGCGGTGCGGCCTTTTCCGAAATCAGCGCCACCAAAAGCGCCACCGAAAGACCGGCCTGAAACACCACATGATCGTGCAAGCCAAACTGGGCGGCAACAATGCCCTGCCCGATGGAAAGCGCCATAAAGGTCGCAACCGGGGCCGGTTTTGCGATATCCCCGTCACCAGTACCACCTGATTTTGTCGATGTTTTGGCTTTGGCGGCCTTTGGTGTTCTGGTTGATTTTTTACCCTTGCCCTTTGTGATTGCGGGGGTTTCATCCTCGTCAAAATTCGGGCGTGTCACCCACAGGAAACATGCCCCGATCAGGATAAAGGCAATCCAGACCAGCACCACCAACCCGCCCGGATGATACAAAAGCCCGCTGACAGGTGCGGCCAGAACCAGCCAGCCGCCCAACAACATTAAAACACCTGCGACAATGGCGCATGTCCGATGACGCAAATGCGAAAAATCAAGGATCGCGCCGCAAACCCCGCCCAGCACCAGCATCAAAAGAGCCGCGCCCACACCACCGCGTGCGGTTTCGGGCAGGCCAATCGCCGCCGGAACCGCAACGGCAACCGCCGGGATCACCGCGGCCAGAACCATACGGCGCGCAACACCCCGATCCAGCCCCAGCCAAAGGGCCAACATCAGAACTGTGGCGATAACACCCGATACCAGAATGGCTAGCCAAAAGGGACTGTCGACAAACACGTTGGGCGATCCTGCCTTCTTGTTGTTTCGTTTTTCTAACCGCGCCGGACCTTATTGCAAACCTGCGAGCAATAATAGCCATCCCACAATCAGGTTCAGAACTTGTTAACCATCACCGAAAAAAGCGATCCTATGGTATCGCCTATTGCATCACCCAAAGCATCCCCCTTTGATCATCGGTTTATCGCGCCCGATCATGCCGATTGCCAAGGCAAAAATGCGGCAAGGATCATGCAAGCCTTAAACAGCACTTAACCCGCGCGGTTGACGGCCTGTCACAGGAACTTCGCAAAGGAAACTATTGACCGCGCCAGGCTGAAATCGGCTATGCTTGCATGGATAATGGGCCATATCGCCGGACTGCCCCCGTGGTGCAATCTGGCGCACAGTTACCTGCAATGGGTCACGCCCCCAATAACAACAAAGAGGCAGGTTGCCATGACAAGAGTTAAATCGATCTGTGTTTTTTGCGGCGCTTCAAACGGCAAAAATCCCCAGCACATGGAAAACGCCATTGCCTTTGGCAAAATGATGGCTGAACGCGGCATCGCGCTGGTTTATGGCGGCGGGCGCATTGGCCTGATGGGGGCTGTTGCCGACGCCGTCATGAAAAATGGCGGCACGGTAATCGGTGTCATTCCCGAACATCTCGATGATATCGAAGTCGGGCACAAGGGCTTAAGCGAACTGATCGTGTGCAAATCCATGCATCAGCGCAAAGTCGAAATGTTCAAGCGTTCCGAGGCCTTTGTTACTTTGGCGGGCGGGCTTGGCAGCCTTGACGAAGCGTTCGAGGCCTTAACCCTTCGCCAGCTTGGCATTCATGACAAGCCGCTCGTGTTCCTGAACGCGCTTGGTTATTGGGACAAATGCCTTGAAATGATCGAAGGCATTATCGACGACGGTTTTGCCCGTGAAAGCAACCGCAAACTGTTCAGCGTGGCCGAAACGCTAGAGCAGGTATTTGAACAACTTGAAGCCGAACCAGCTCCGAAATTTGATCCGCGCGAAAAGCTTCTTTAAGTTTCACGACCAGTTCCCGCATATCTCGCCCGCAAAATGCACCTGCACTTTGCGGGCTTTTCATATCCGAAACATTCAGGTCGGGTTTCTGTTTACCGCGGCTTATGCAACACAGATTCCGACAAAAGCGGCATGATCAAAGAAAACAGTTCCGCCTGTGATGAAATCGAACATTTGCGATAAAGCTGTTTGCGAAACACCTTTACGGTCTGCGAACTGATTTCAAGACGCAGACCGATTGAAACCGACGAATGACCGCGCAGGATCAAAAGGGCGATTTCCGCCTGTCGCGGGCTAAGTTTGATACCATGCGTTGTCAAAAGGCTTTCAATCAGGCGATCCGCCAGCGCCTGTTCGCTGTAATCGCCACTTGATCGCAAATCCGACCATCGTTGACGGATCAACCCACAGGCAATCGGCGCCAACCGCCGGGCTGTGGCAATGTCACGTGCTGAAAACCGACGCCCCGACACCGCATCACGCCCCAAACAGATATGAACCGACACCCCATCGGCCGGATAACCGACAAAGGCAATTTCATCGATCAATGTGGTTTGCTGATAATAGGCGGCAAAATATTCGTTTCGCTGAAACTGATCCGGGGCGATATCACGCAGTTGATAAAGGTCTTCCGGGGCTTTTTCGACATGCAACGCATGAAACGGGTCCAACAGATAAGCACCCGACACATAATCGCTGTCCAGCCGGGCATGGACACGCCGTTCATAGGCATGGGCAAATAAAATACGCGGCCGATGTTGCTGAAAATAGGCCAGCATCGTGGTGTTATCGACTTCAATCGACCGGCTGAGCCAATGATAAAAAAGCGTCTCGAACGTCTCGTCATTTAAGGCCGCGATGGCCTTTCCCAAATGCACTTCTGCCGAATTTGGTAATTCCTGCATGATACCACCTTGGGGGTATATACCCCCCGCTGAAACCTAAATAGCGTGAATAGACAATTTCAGGGGGTATCATCAAAGGGGATCAGATGACCAGCTCCGACATCGCAATTGATATCGACAACGTTGTTAAAAGATACGGTGCCTTCACCGCCTTGCACGGTGTTTCAATGCAAATTCACGCCAATGAATTCTTTACGCTTCTGGGGCCGTCGGGCTGTGGCAAGACAACCTTGCTGCGCAGTATTGCCGGCTTCGAGGATGTTAACGAAGGCGCCATACGCCTTTATGGCAACGATATCGCCCCCTTGCCGCCGCATAAACGCCCGATCAACACGGTGTTTCAGCAATACGCCCTGTTTCCGCATATGACCGTCACGGAAAATGTGATGTTCGGCCTGCGGCGCAGCGGCTGGTCACGGATAGAGGCGGCAACGCGTGCCGATGACGTCCTGAAACTGGTTCAGCTTTCCAGCTTTGCGGATCGTAAACCGGCCCAGCTTTCAGGCGGACAGCAACAGCGCGTTGCATTGGCCCGTGCGCTGGCCCCGCGGCCCAAGGTTCTGTTGCTTGATGAACCACTTTCGGCCCTTGACCTTAAATTGCGTCAGGCCGTCCGGGTCGAACTGAAACAAATCCAGCGCGAAACCGGCATTGCCTTTATCTTTGTCACCCATGATCAGGAAGAAGCCCTGACCATGTCAGACCGGATTGCCGTCATGTCGTCGGGCCATGTGCAACAAATCGGCACCCCGCGCGAAATTTACGAAACCCCGATCAATCGCTTTGTCGCCGATTTCATTGGCGAGACCAATCTGCTGAACGTCACGGTCCAGTCAGTTTCTGAGGGCACAGCACAGGTCATCCTGCCAAGCGGCCATCCGTTTAGCTGCCCGGCCGCCACAGTTAACAGCGACGGCACCGGCCATCTTTCGGTCCGCCCGGAACGCATTGAACTTTGCCCCGCTGGCGGCGGCGATCTGAATGTGAAAGTCGAAAGCCAGGTTTATCTGGGCACCGACATTCAACTTCATACAAGGGTCGCAGACGGCGAAAAAATGATTGTTCGCCTGCAAAATGCGCAATCAACCATCTTGCCTGAAATCGATACGGTTGTCGGGCTTAAGATCGAGGCAGGTGCCGCACGCCTGCTGGCAGATTAATGGCGGCGGGTGCGCCAGACGGCGCTTCATCAAAATCAGATATCTATGCCGGTAACGGCCCCCGCCTGATGTTGCCGGTATGGGTGTTTATCGGCCTGTTCCTGTTGCTGCCGGTGGTCTTGATGGGGGTTTATTCCTTTCTGACCAAGGAATTTCGCGGTGGTGTGATCTGGGATTTCACCCTGACCGCCTATGACCAGTTTTTTCTGGATCGCGGGTTGTTCGGGGATGAACCGGCCAAAATCGAATGGACCTATATCGGCATTTTCTGGCGATCCATCTGGCAGGCAGGGATGGCCACCATCATGTGCCTTTTGATCGGTTTTCCTACCGCGTGGTTCATTGCCACGCGCGATGCCAAAACCCGCAGCATATGGCTGTTTTTGATCACAATCCCCTATTGGGTCAATCTGTTGATCCGCACTGTGTCGATGAAATTCCTGATCCGCGATACCGGGCCGCTAAATGAATTTCTGATCTGGTCGGGCGTCATCAACGAACCACTTGGCCTGATCAACACCAATTTTGCGGTCCAGCTGGGCCTGTTTTACAGCTATCTGCCGTTTATGGTTCTGCCGATCTATGCCGCGGTTGAACGGTATGACTTCTCGCTTTCCGAGGCCGCAGCCGATCTTTACGCCAATGTCTGGACCATCTTGCAGTTGGTGATCCTGCCCGTCGTCAAACCCGGCATTATCGCGGGCTGCATTCTGGTCTTTGTTCCCTCGCTTGGCGCGTTTCTGGCCCCCGACCTTCTGGGGGGTGCCAAAACCTTCATGATCGGATCGCTGATCGAAGAACAGTTCAAAGGCAATGCCGGTAACTGGCCGTTTGGGGCGGCGGCATCGATGATCCTGCTGTCGATTGTTATGGCCGTACTTCTGATTTACGCCCGCAGTCAAACAAAGGGAGACAAATAATGGCTTTGCTAAAGGCTCCCAAAAACGATCTGCGCCGCCTGCCCGGCTTTACCACAGTGACATTGCTGTGCCTGTTCATCCTGTACGCGCCATTAATGGTTGTCGCGATTTACAGCTTCAATGCATCGACCTCTATCACCAATTGGGGCGGCTGGTCCTTGGCATGGTATGGCGATGTCTTTTTCGGTCCCGAAGCCGCCAAATTTCAACAGGCGGCCATCAATTCCCTGATCATTGCGGTCTGTGCCGCCTTTGCCGCCACCATCATCGCAACAGCCGCCGCGGTTGCAATGAACCGGACCGGGGCATTTCGCGGCAAAACATCGGGCTTTATGCTGATTAACCTGCCCCTGATGGTGCCCGAGGTGGTGACCGCCGTCGCCAGTCTGGTGTTCTTTTCGACCATCGGTTTTACCACGGGGCTTGGCACCATTTTGCTGGCCCATATCGTGTTTTGCATTCCGTTTGCCTATTTGCCGATTTCGGCCCGGATGCAAAGCGTTCCCGACCTTTATGAACAGGCCGCCATGGATCTGTATGCGACCCCGCTTGAAGCCTTCAAGCTGGTTCTGTTGCCGATCATGATGCCGGGCCTGATGTCGGGCTTTTTGCTGGCCTTCATCATCTCGCTTGATGACTTTCTGATCACGAATTTCGTCAAGGGTGCTGGCATCGAAACATTGCCCACTGCGGTCTTTGGATCGGTCAAACAGGGCATAAAACCGAACATTATGGCCATTTCCACGCTGATGCTTGGCGTGTCGGTGGTCTTTGTCTCCCTGTCATGGCTGATTGGCCGGGCGGGGCAATCACAACAAGAAACCAAATAATCACCCACCCGAAACTTTATCGGAGGCTTCAAAATGAAACACTTATTGACTGCAACGGCACTTGTTCTTGCCATGGCTGGTACGGCCCATGCCGAAGGCAAACTTTCCCTGTATCACTGGTTTGAATACATCCCCCAGGACCTGCTGGATAAGTTTTCCAAGGAATATGACGTCGACGTCACCATGGATACGTTTGACAGCAACGAGGCGCTTTTGGCGTCGTTGAAGGCGGGCAAACTTGGCAGTTACGATCTTGCTGTGCCCGGCGATTACATGGTCGATATCCTCAGACAAGAAGGCATGCTTGATACCTTTACGGCTGCTGAAATGCCAAATCTGGGCAATATCGAAGACCAGTGGTTAAACGTTCCCTTTGATCAGGGCCGCAAAAGCACCATCCCCTATCAGTGGGGATCGACATCATTTTCGGTCAATCGCGATGTCTATCAGGGGCCGATTGATACCACCGATATCATTTTCAATCCGCCCGAAGAACTCAAAGGCAAGATCAACGTCCTTGATACATCTGGCGAAACGCTGACGCTGGCATCGCTGCATCTGGGCATTCCGCAATGCACGTCGGACCGCACCCAGCTTAAGGCGCTGAACGATCTGGTGATGAATGCCAAACAATACTGGGCATCATTCGGGTCCGATATTGCCAAGGATGTTCTGGTTTCCGGCGATGCGGCAGTTGGCATGATCTGGTCGGGTTTCTCGGCCAAGGCACGCGCCGAAGGCGCCAATGTCGAATATGCATTCCCCAAACAGGGTTACATCGTCTGGATGGACAATGTTGCGCTGCTTAAAGATGCGCCGAACCGCGACAACGCCCTGAAATTCATGAACTTCCTGCTTGAACCGGAAAACGCCGCCGCCGTGACCAATTACGCAAATTACAGCGCAGGCGTCAAAGGGGTCATGCCGTTCCTGACGCCAGAAGTTGCCAACAGCCCGGAATCCAACCCGCCCAAAGGCCAAAAAGGCGTCTTTGTCCAAGCCTGCCCCGAAGAAGTGCAGGTCATGTATGACGCCATCTGGACCAACCTGAAGAAGTAAGGCCAAACACCCATGAAAATCGCACTGTATCAGGGACCGCCGACCGACGGTGATATCGAAAGGACGTTGTCCCGGATCAACAGCCAGTTGCACGCCGCCGCAACAGCAGGTGCGACCATGGTGGTTTTTCCCGAACTTTTTCTGCCCGGTTACAACCGGCCTGATCTTCATCCGCGCCTTGCCCAGACACAGGGCGGGGCGTGGATAGAACACCTGTCATCCATGGCAATAAATGCCAAATGCGGCCTGACCATCGGCTGGGCCGAACGCGACGGTGACGGGCAAAACGAAGATGATGATGCCAATAGTGACGATCATCATGGCAACACCATTTACAACGCCGCCACCTGTATTGATGCCAATGGCAAAATGATTGGTCATTACCGCAAAATCCAGCTTTTCGGGCCGATGGAAAATCAAAGCTTTTGCCCCGGCACGGATTATTGCGTTTTTGACCTGAACGGCATCCGAACCGCACTTTTGATTTGCTATGACGTTGAATTTGCCCCGCATGTCCGGGCTTTGGCGGATCGGGGGGTGAAACTGATCCTTGTTCCGACCGCCAACCCAAAGGGGTTTGAACATGTATCACGCGTGATGGTCCCTGCGCGTGCCACAGAAATGTCAGTCACCATCGTCTATGCCAATTATTGCGGCACCGAACAGGGGCTGGAATTTGCCGGCAGGTCGCTGATCGTTGGGCCGGATGCCAATATCATCGCAAGCGCGGGCACATCCGAAACGCTTCTGGTGGCTGCCATCACCAACCCGATCAATAGTGCGCTGCTTTCAACACAACTTTCCGATTTTACAAAGGGTTCCTGAACCATGACCCCACATCAAAACCTTTCTACCGATGATGTTCTTGCCGCCGATGATCACCTGATCCAATCCTTTGCCGATCTTAATGCCCTTAAACAGGATAATGCCCGCACCGTCATCGTCAGTGCCAAAGGCCCGATGGTCCGTGACAGCACTGGCCGCGACCTGATCGACGGGATCGGGGGATTGTGGTGTGTCAATGTCGGGCATGGTCGCCGTGAAATCATTGATGCGATCAGCAACCAGCTTGAAACGCTTGATTTCTATTCAACGTTTTACAATTTCACCCATCCCGCCGCCGCCGCCCTGGCAAGCAAGATCGCAAGTCTGGCGCCGGGCACCTTAAACAAGGTGTATTTTGCCAATTCCGGTTCTGTTGCCAATGACACCAGCATTCGCATCCTGCACCATTACAACAACCGTCTGGGCCGCCCGAACAAAAAGAAAATCCTTAGCCGGATTGGCGCCTATCACGGGTCAACCTATCTGGCGATGACGATGACCACGCCGCAATATTCCGAAAACTGGGACACGGTGCCCGATCTGGTCCATCACCTGCGGTCGCCGCATTTCTGGCGCGAAGGCGATGGTATGACCGAGGCCGAATTCCTTGACGGGCTTGTCGATGACCTGAAACAGACCATCGAAACCACCGGGGCGGAAAATATCGCCGCCTTCATCGCCGAACCGATCATGGGGGCCGGTGGCGTCATTGTCGCACCCGCCGGTTATCACGCCCGCATGGCAGCGGTTTGCCGCGAAAACGATATCAAATACATCTCGGACGAGGTCGTTACCGCCTTTGGCCGTTTGGGGCATTTCTTTGCCTCCAAAGACGTTTTTGGTGTGCAGCCCGATATCATCAACACCGCCAAGGGGCTTACATCGGGTTATCAGCCGCTTTCGGCCACGATCATCTCGGACGAAATTCATGATGTTATTTCCGGCCCCGGTGGCACATTCCTGCATGGCATGACCTATTCCGGGCATCCTGCTGGCGCCGCCGCCGGACTTGCCAATATCGCGCTGATGGAAAAAGAAGGCATTCCTGAACGGGTCCGCACCACTGGCAAACAGTTTGAAAATGGCCTGCGTGCCCTTGGCGATCTTGATATTGTTGGCGATGTGCGCGGTAGCCACTTTATGATCGGGATTGAGTTCGTCCGCGACAAAGCTACCAAGGCCCCGTTTGACGCGGCCGATCAAATCGGCCTTAAAGTATCGCAAGCCGCACAGGAACGCGGCCTGATTGCCCGCCCGCTGGGTAATATCCTGATCCTGTCGCCGACCCTTGTGATGACCCCCGATATGATCGATCAGGTCGCCGATATCCTGCGCGACAGCATCATTGATGTTCAAAAGACGCTTTAACCACCCCATAAACAGGCAATGGCCCCGATACCCATCGCCGTGCCATTGCCTGTGATTCGTTATTCTTTCCGATATTGACCGCTACTTGTCTGAATTCACCGGTATTTTCCCGCCAAATACGCCTCATATAAAGATTTTTTAAAACCCGATGCCGGTTCAACCGCTTGAATAAAACTGTTGAGATTCAACCGTCGGCAGAGCGGGTTATTCTTATTCAAATCCATTCTATCTAACTGAAAAAAATACTACATTCTTATATTGATATATATCAGCGATGGCGGTGCAGCATTTTGGTTCCCTTCTCTAACCAAGTCAGTTTTGGGAGAGAGTAAGATGAAACCGCGCCATATCCTGCAAAGTACCGTTGCCATCGCCGTCGTATCCTTTGGCATGACAAGCCCCGTACTTGCTGCCAGTCCGGCAGAAATTCGTGCATCCGCGCTTGAATATTTCGAAGTCATCCCATCCATGGTTCCCGCCGTCAAAGACAATGCGGTCACCCGGGAAAAGGTCGAACTGGGCAAGATGCTGTTTTTCGATCCGCGCCTGTCGTCCAGTGCGTTGATTTCGTGCAATACCTGCCACAATCTTGGCATGGGCGGGGATGACAACCTTGAAACATCCATCGGCCATGGCTGGCAGAAAGGTCCGCGTAATGCGCCGACCGTTTTGAACGCCGTATTTAACGAAGCCCAGTTCTGGGACGGCCGCGCCGAAGACCTTAAGGCACAGGCCAAAGGCCCGGTTCAGGCCGGTGTTGAAATGGCCAGCACGCCCGAACGCGTCGTCGAAGTGCTGAAAAGCATGGATGACTATGTCAAACATTTCACCGTTGCTTTCCCCGGCGAAAGTGACCCCGTTACATTCGATAACATGGCCCGCGCCATCGAAGCTTTCGAAGCAACCCTGATCACCCCGGCATCCCGGTTTGACCAGTTCCTCGAAGGCAATGACGCCGTCATGAACGAAAGTGAAATGGCCGGGTTGGAACTGTTTATCGATACCGGTTGTGCATCTTGCCATAACGGGGTGAACGTCGGTGGCACCGGCTATTATCCATTCGGTGTGGTTGAACAGCCCGGATCGGATATTTTGCCGCCCGATGACAAGGGCCGCTTTGCTGTAACCCAAACAGCGACCGACGATTATGTGTTCCGCGCCGGGCCGCTTCGCAATATCGAACTGACGGCACCGTATTTCCATTCCGGCAAGGTCTGGAACCTGGAACAGGCGGTTGCAATCATGGGATCAAGCCAGTTGGGAACCGAACTTGACGACGACCAGATCAAGGCGATTACCGCCTTCCTGATAACCCTGACCGGCGAAGCACCACGTGTGGAATACCCGATCCTGCCAGTCAGCAGCCCAACCACACCTAAACCGGCCGCGATGGTCGCAAACTGATCCCACAGGGGTGTGGATAATCAGAAAAGTCACGCAGTGATCCCCGACATACTGCACAACCACTGCGAACCTGCCGCCCGGTACAATCCGGGCGGCATTTCTTTTGGGACAATCCCACCGTGATCCCAGATCCTGAGCGGTCAGGTCAGGTTCACGTCAGTTTTAGCTGCCCCGATTGTTGCCCCTGCGCGCCACTTAGCAACAGGGCACGGCTTTTATACATCTCGGCAACCCAGTCGGTGGCTTGTTTGATGCCATCGGCACCGCGCAAATCGCGATGCACGATCAGCCAGATATCAGAATCAAGCGGTTCGATTGGTTTGCTAATGCGCGAAAGCGCCGGATCACGATCCCCTAAAAAACACGGCAAAATCCCCGCCCCGATGCCTGTGCGCAAGGCCTGTTGCAGCATCGCGGTATTGCCTGCGCGAAATTCCGGCTTGGTGCCCGCCAGATGTGCCAGCACCCAGCGTTGACTTTCATACAGATCGAATTCCTCGGACAAGCAAATCCACGGGGCATCGCCAAACACCGCATCGGGGTCCATGGCGCGCATGTCTTCGGCCAAATCCGGCGCGGCATAGACCGCACAGGAAACAGTTCCCAACCGTTTGGTGATGAAATCCCCGGTCAGGGGCAAACCATGGCGCACGGCAAAATCGGCTTCGCGCTTGGTCAACAATTGTGTGTCATCGGATTGGCGAATTTCAAGATAAAGCCCGTCAGGCCGGGATTTAATCTGCCCCGACAGAAAAAGTGCTGACCATGCACTGGCGCTTAGTCGAACATGCCGATCCCGAATACCGGAAATCGCATCGCCCTGTCGGTGAAAGGCAAAGGCGGCTTCTTCCATTGCTTCGGCGCGCGGGCGCAAATCACGCCCCGCTTCGGTCATGCGAAGACCTTCGGGCAGGCGGTCAAACAACACCACCCCCACCGCGGTTTCAAGGGCGGATAAATGCCGCCCCAATGTTGGCTGACTAACGCCAAGTTCCTGCGCTGCGGCGCGCAAACTGCCGGTGCGCGCCAAGGCCAGAAACACACGAATATGATCCCAATCCGGATTTTTTGTCGTCATCGAAACCTCGGCCTTTGCGGTAAAATCATCCGCTTGCGATACAAATCTGAATAACAGATTAGAAGTTATTTCATCTGCTATTCATTATTGGATCACCAGCCGTCACGCAAGCCAAGGTTGCGCAATGCCCGATCAGGTATCTTTTGCCGCATGGGTATGTCCGGCGATGGACCAGGGATTTTTGCCATCCGCCTTATCGCCCGTATCGGGCCATCGCCGATCAATATCGGCGGCCAAATCGGCCAGCGTCACCGCGCCGAACCGTTCCATCAAAAGATTTTCCGCGGCCTCGAACGAACTGCCAAGGGCGGCATTGACCGCCTGTTCGACCAAACATTCAGGATGTTCAACCGACACACCAACCGCAAAAATCGACGGATCACCCAAGGCGTGGTGGATATCCAAAAAGGTGATTTGCGACAATGCACGCTTGATCACCCAGCCGCCGCCACGCCCCTTTTCCGACTGCACATAGCCGGCATCACGCAGGCCCGCCATGGTCCGCCGGACGACCACCGGATTGGTACACAGCATTTGCGCAATCATGTCCGATGTCATCGGATCGCCATGCCGATCCATATGGATCAGGACGTGCAACATACGGGAAAGGCGGCTATCGCGGCGCATGGGTGGTTTCCTTGGTTCGGCACTGAAAGACTAAAACGGACAGAAATCAACGGCTCAAACTAGCGTCTCCCCGGCCTAACTCGCAACACAAAAAGTTACAAGACGCTTGACTCTGCTTTTTCACGAAACTTATAAAGTTACATAAACTGACCGCTGCCATCACACGCGGTGGATCAACACCATCCCATATCCCAATCGGAGACATCGATTATGTCCGACGCCCCCAACCATGCCCAACCGCGCCAACATGCCCCGCTTTCGTCACATATTCAGCCGCCCCGCCCGGACCCGGAAAAACTATATGACGTCATCATTGTTGGTGGCGGCTTCGCCGGGTTATCGGCGGCCATGCAACTGGCCCGCGCACGCAAGGAAATCTGCATTATTGATGCCGGTCAGCCGCGTAACCGGTTTGCCGCCGCATCACACGGTTTTTTCGGCCTGGACGGCAAAAGCCCGGCTGAGATCAGCCGCATCGCCACCGATCAGATTACAACCTATGCCACGGTTTGCATCGCGCATGGGACGGCAAGAACCGCCACCCGGCTTGGCAAGGATGGCGACAATGGTAATGGTGATGACAGCCGCGATACGCGCTTTAAAATCGCCCTTGAAGACGGACGCCGTTTACAGGCCAAACGCCTGATCCTTGCCACCGGAGTCCGCGATACATTACCCGATACCATTCCCGGCCTGATCCCGCGCTGGGGGAAAACCGTTCTGCATTGCCCATATTGCCATGGTTACGAGGTCCGCGACCAACCACTTGGCGTTCTGGCCACCGGGCCGATGTCCGTTCATCAGGCCATGATGATCCCCGATTGGGGACCAACCACATTTTTCACCCAAGGCATATATGAACCCGAACCAGATATGCTGGCATCCATGGCCGCACGCCGGATCACCATCGAACGCAATCCGATCATGGAACTGATCGGCGCATCCCCGGAACTGGACGGCATCAAACTGACCGATGGGCGGACCATCGCCATCAAGGCATTGTTTGCCGGGCCACATGTTTCAATGACCAATCCGCTGGCCGAAATGCTGGGTTGTGCCTTCGAAGATGGCTTTGCCGGGCAATATATCAAGGTCGATAACTCGCAAGAAACCAGCATTGCCGGTGTTTTTGCCGCCGGGGATGCCGCCACCGCGCGCCATAATGCCACGCTGGCATCGGCGGCGGGTGTTCTGGCCGGGGTCGGGGCGCATCAATCGCTGATTTTCGCATAGCACGGCAACCACGCACAGCAACCACCAGGTTTGCCGTAACGCCATGATTTTCAAAGGGTCGCCCCGCATTCCGGGCGGCCCGATTTGGTTTTCCCGCCCCAAGAAATCAACATTCATACGAATGTCACTCTTCTGAAATCTTAGTGACAACGAAGACCTATATGATCGCAATCACGTTCAAAACAACAAACCAAGCGATCAAATGAACATCTCGACCCGGCAACGCGATATCATCGACATTCTGCGCCGTGATGGCTTTGCATCTATTGATGCACTGGCCGATCATTTTGCGGTAACGCCGCAAACTGTGCGCCGCGATGTCAACAATCTAAGCGACGCCAATCTGGTGCGCCGGCGTCATGGCGGGGTCGAATATGCCGGTGAACCGGGCATGAACCTGTCATATGACAGCCGCCAGGTGACCAATATCGCCGCCAAGCACGCAATATCACTACATGTCGCGCAATTGATCCCGGATGGGGCATCGATCCTGATCGGGATTGGCAGCACACTTGAATTGCTGGCACTTAATTTGGTGGATCACCGCAACCTGACCATCATTACCAACAATCTGAATGTTGCGATGGCGCTGGGCAACAATACCGGCAACCGCATTGTTATTCCTGGCGGCACATTGCGCCTGCCCGATCGTGATCTGATCAGCCCCGATGCCGAGGCAATGTTCCATAACTATAAGGCCGATTTCGGCATTTTCGGCGTCGGTGGGATCGAACCCGACGGCACATTAACCGATTTTGACCACCGCGAAGTCGCCCTGCGTCAGGCGATCACGCGCAATTGCCGCAATTCCATTCTGGTTGCCGATCAATCGAAATTTGGCCGTCCGGCCCCGGCCAAGGGCGGGCATATCACCGATCCCGACATCATCGTGGTCGACCAGATGCCCGGCGAGGTTTTCACCACACTGTTCGAACGCGCCGACATCCTTGATCGCCTGCAAATAGCAAAAAGCGAAGTTCTGAAATGACGGCCCAAAAACCTTTTATCCAGATCGAAAACCTGTCGCGTGTCTTTGATGGCAATAATGGCGTGCATGATCTGTCGATTGATATCCCGCGCGGCAGTTTTGTTGTGCTGCTGGGGCCGTCGGGCTGTGGCAAATCAACCACGCTGCGTCTGATTGCCGGTCTGGAAACGGCCGATCAGGGCCGCATCCTGATTGATGATCAGGATGTCACCGCCGTACCGCCCTCCAAGCGCGGCTTGTCGATGGTGTTTCAATCCTATGCCCTGTTCCCGCATTTAAGTGTGGCGGAAAACATCGTTTTTGGCCTGAAAGTGCGCAAATGCGACAAGGTCGAAATGGCAAAACGCCTTGCCAATGCGCTTGACGTTACCGGGCTTGAAGGATTGGAAAACCGCAAACCATCCGAACTTTCCGGTGGTCAGCGCCAACGCGTTGCCCTTGCGCGTGCGATTGTCGCCGGTCATCCGCTGTGTTTGATGGATGAACCGCTATCAAATCTGGATGCCAAACTGCGCCATTCCGTGCGCAAGGATATCCGCGACCTGCAACAGCGTCTTGGCATCACGGTGGTTTACGTCACCCATGATCAGACCGAAGCCATGAGCATGGCCGATATCGTCATCCTGATGAAAGATGGCCGCATCGAACAGGCCGGAAGCCCCGCCGATCTTTACTTGAAACCCGCCACATCCTTTGCCGCCGGTTTTGTCGGCAGCCCGCCAATGGGATTGTTACCGGCAACCATCTTGGCGCCCAAGCTTTTGCCCATTGGTGCACGTGCCGAAAACCTGATCATCGGTATCCGGCCCGAAGATTTGAAACTTCAAACCAAGGCCTCCCGCCATGCGGACAACATCCCGGCACAGGTTATTTCGACCGAGTTTTTAGGCCCGGAAACCTTTGTTTATTTGGCGATTGATGGCACGGACGGCGCAACTGCCCGCCTGCCCGGTCGCGTCCATCTTTCGCCCGGGACGCAAGTCTCGCTCAGTTGGGCTGGCGCTGCGGCCCACTGGTTTGATCGCGAACGCGGCCATCGCCTGTCTGCGGCAATGCCCGACGATGCAACGCAAACACATTCTGTTTTCCTTCACAACGATCCTGCAATTCCGACACTGTAAAAGGACTGAAACCTATGCGTAAATCCATCACCAGTGCCGCCTTTGCGGCCGGTCTGCTTGCAACTTCTGCCATTCCGGCATTGGCGGCAACCGAACTGACCATGTATTACCCGATTGCCGTTGGCGGCGCGTTGACCGACGTGATTGACGGCATGATCGACGGTTTCGAAGCCGAACATCCCGACGTCAAGGTCAATGCGATCTATGCCGGCAATTATGACGACACCCGCCTGCGTGCGGTTTCCGCAATCAAAAGTGGCGATCCGGCACAGCTGTCGGTGATGTTTTCGATCGACGTCTATGACCTGATCGAACAGGATCTGATTGTTCCGTTTGACGATGTTGTCAAAACATCCAAAGACAAGGAATGGCTCAGCGGATTCTATCCGGCCCTGATGGCCAATGGGAACGTCGATAACAAAACCTGGGGCATCCCGTTCCAGCGTTCAACCATCGTCATGTACTATAACAAGGACATGTTCCGCGAAGCCGGTCTTGATCCTGAAATGCCGCCGAAAACCTGGGAAGAAATGGTGTCGGCTGGCAAGGCGCTTGCCAAGGACGGCAAATGGGGCCTGATGGTGCCATCAACCGGTTATCCATATTGGATGTTCCAAAGCTTTGCCATCCAGAATGGCAAGCAATTGATGAATGCCGAAGGTACCAAAACCTATTTCGATGATCCGGCCGTGATCGAGGCGCTTGAATACTGGCGCGGCCTTGCGACCGATGAAAAAATCATGCCCGAAGGCACGATTGAATGGGGCACGCTGCGTCAGGCCTTCGTTCAGGGCCAGACCGGCATGATGTGGCATTCAACCGGCAATTTGTCGGCTGTTAAAAAAGAAGCCAAATTTGACTTTGGCGTTGCCATGCTGCCAGCCCATAAAAAACCGGGTTCCCCGACCGGTGGCGGCAACTTCTATATGTTCAAGGGTTCCAGTGCAGAACAGCAGGAAGCATCGCTTGAACTGATCAAATACATGACAGCACCGGAACGTGCGGCAGAATGGTCCATCGCAACCGGTTATGTCGGGGTCACCCCGGCTGCTTATGAAACCGATGCGCTGAAATCCTATGCCAGCGAATTCCCGCAGGCCGCAGTTGCCCGTGATCAGCTTGACGTCGCGATCCCGGAATTTTCGACCTATGAAACCGCACGCGTTCGTGAATCACTAAACAACGCCATTCAGGCGGCCCTGACCGGTGAAAAATCACCGAAACAGGCCCTGACCGATGCCCAGGAAGATGCCAACCGTCTTCTGAAGGCTTTCCAATAAGCCGATCTGCAACCGGGATGGGTTTTGTCCCATCCCGGCCTTATTTGTTTATCCCTTTTGATTTCAGGACGCCCCGGCAATGACGCGTTTGCCAAAAAACAATCGGCCACAAAATAATCTGATCACGCTGCAAAAACGCCGTCAGGCGCTTTATGGCTGGATGCTGATGGCCCCGGCGCTGGCATTGCTTAGCCTGTTTGCATTTTACCCCACGATTGCAACGTTTTTCAGCAGCCTGTTTTCCCGTGGCACCACGCGCCACCCCAGCGTTTTTGCCGGATTTGAAAACTATGGCGACCTGTTTGCTGACCCCACATTTTGGACCGTGGCATCCAATAACCTGATCTATGCCGGGGTGACGATCCCGGTTTCGATCATTTTTGCCCTGATCATGGCATTATGGGCCAATGCCCATATCCCGGCGCGCAGTTTTATCCGCAGTGCCTATTTCACGCCGACCATCCTGCCGATGATTGCCGCCGCCAATTTATGGCTGTTTTTCTATACGCCCGATCTTGGCATCATTGATCGCATCACCGGCTTTTTCGGGGCCGAACCAACCAATTGGCTGGGCCAGCCCGAAACCGCATTGGCCGCCGTCATCATCGTGACGATCTGGAAAGAAGCCGGTTTTTTCATGATCTTTTATCTGGCCGCCCTTCAAACCATCCCGCCCGACCTGCGCGAAGCGGCCCGCATCGAAGGGGCCGGTCGCTGGACCTATACCCGGCGTGTGTTATTGCCGCTTTTGATGCCGACCACGATCTTTGTTTTTGTTAATGCGCTGATCAATTCGGTCAAGTTGATCGATCATTTGTTCATCCTGACCAAGGGCGGGCCGAACAATGCATCCAAACTGATCCTGTACTGGATCTGGGAAATGGCATTTGCCTATTTCGACCGCCCGCATGCCGCGGCCATGACCATGATGGTTCTGCTGGTGCTGGGCATCGTTGCGATTGCGCAATTCCGACTGGTTGAAAAACGGACCCATTATCGATGAACGCGCCCCTGCAAATCCCCCAATCCGCCATCGCCAAGCCGCGTCTGCAACCGCCATTACGCAGGCCTTTGCGCGCCCCCGATCTTGCCAAGGTCCTTGATACGCTGGGCGCATGGGTACTGGCACTGGTCTGGATCGCGCCGCTTTTATTCGCACTTTGGGCTGCGTTACAGCCATCGGGCAGTGCGTTGGCGCTTGATTTCAGCGCCCCCCTGACATTGCAGAACTTTATCGATGTCTGGAACGCAGTGCCCTGGGCGAGTTATTTCATTAACACCCTGATCCTTGTGACCCTGATATTGATCGGGCAATTGGTTCTTTGCACCCTGGCGGGCTTTGCCTTTGCCCGGTTTGAATTTCGTGGACGTGATGCGCTTTTCATGCTGGTGCTGCTACAGCTTTTCATCCTGCCCGAAGTCCTGATTGTCGAAAACTATGCCATCGTTGCCAAACTGGGCCTGTTTGATACAGCCCTTGGCATCGGCCTGCCCTATATGGCCAGTGCGTTTGGTATCTTCCTGTTACGCCAAGCGTTTAAATCCGTGCCGATTGAACTTGAAGAAGCCGCGCGGATTGAAGGATGCAGTTGGATGGCGGTTTTGTGGAAGGTCTATGTCCCCGCCGCCAAGCCGGTTTATCTGGCCTATGCGCTGGTGTCGATTGCCACCCACTGGAACAATTTCCTGTGGCCGCTGATTGTGACCAATTCGCCCGATACCCGCCCGTTAACGGTCGGCCTGTCGCTTTTTGGCGCACCGGAAACCGGGGTTGATATTTCGGTCATCAGTGCCGCTACCATCATGACCATTTTGCCGCTTCTGGTTGCCTTTCTGATTTTCCAGCGCCAATTCATTCAGGCCTTCCTGCGCGCAGGGATCAGATAAGCCGAACCGGGCAGGGCTAGATCAAATCAAATACGCCAAAATCCAACACATCGGATCAGGTGATACAAATTTGAATAACGCCCGCGAAACATCAGTCATGGCTATTCATTCTTGAATCCAAGAGACTAACGAAGTTCATAACTTTTAAAATTTCTTCATATGCCAGTTTTGATCCTGCTTTTTGGCACGACATTTATCTGGGCGCTACTTTTGGTGTGTAACCGGATCGCGTTGACGGCGTTTGATGTCGATGTTTATGCCATGACCTGCTGGCAGCTGGTGTTTGGCGGGCTGGCACTGGTATTACTGGCCCCCGGGCGCCCCATTCCCTGGCGACAATTCACCCTGCCCATCAACTGGGCTTATGGGATTTTGCGCGTTCTGACCGGGGTCAGCTGGACCGCCGCACTGGTTTATATCAGCGCACCCGAAAGCGGCATTTTATCGCAAACCGGCATGCCGATGGCGGCCCTTGCTGCGACTTTTATTCTGGGCCGCGCACCGGGGAAATCAGAATGGCTGGGCCATGGCATCTTGATCATCGGGGCTGCCTGGCTGGCCTGGCATTTGCCCGGCGGATTTTTAAATCCGGCTGTATTGCTGATGCTGTCATCTGAAGTCACGGCCATTTCATCCTCGGTTCTGGCAGAAAAGCACCCGGATAATCAGATCAAGGACGCTTGGTCGCATTTGCGGTTTACCGGCGTGTTGCTGTTGATTACCGCCTCGGTCTTTTTGATTTTGCCGCCCCTGATCGGCTTTATCAGCCCGGTCCCGATCCCCTATACATCGATGGACGGGTTCTTTGGTATGGAAACCATGCTGGCAGGCCTGATCCTTGGCGCGACATTGCGCGGACCGGCGATGGTGCTGTCGCTGCGGTCGATCAAAACCGCCGGGATCGAGAAATACATTCTCGCAACCAGCATCCTGCCATTCATATTGCTCGGCCTTGAAATGCTGGCCGCCAAATTCGATCTGACGCCCGCGCCAGCGCATGACAGCGTGTTCTGGGTGTCCGCCCTTTTGGTGATGCTGGGCATCATCCAGATCACCCTGTCCAAACGCCGCCATGCCAAACGCATCAAAGCCTTGACCCTTAGCCCCGCAACCACCGCCTGAGAAAGCAGTATTTTTGATTTGATTTAATCGACTGAGCCTTCCCCTCGCGCCACCACGCTGGAGGGATCAACACAGGGTTGGTGGTCTGCCCCCCAATCAAATGACCACCGACCCTGTTTCATCCGGGTGTCTCCCCTTCGGATGGAATGAAACGCCCGGGTTCCCTGACCGGGCGTTTCTTATTATCGGCCTGCGTCAGGTCTCTGGGATAGGGTTGCCAGCCCTGAGCCACAAAACTTGAAATTGATAAATTTCGAATTTTACGTAAACTGATTTTCAACCCGGGGTAGCTTTACCTATATAAAACAAACGTCCTGAAAACAGGCACCCCGATATGGGGAGAGATCCGATGAGAGACCTTCAACAACCCAACAATTACGAAACACTCAAAGCCAAAATCAACAGCGCGGCCATCGTTGGCCATACCACCCACACCACAACGAAAATCTGGGTCCGTGCTTTCAGGCAAGGCAAATGGACCCTGATTGTCAGCACGACCAAACTGCCCGAAAGCGCCTATGACCTGTCGGGCAAAGACCTTGGTCAGATGAAGGCGCATAATAGCGATATCGTTTTTCTGGAAGAACGCGACATCACGCGCGCAACAGATCAAACCATGACGTTTGAGGTCAGCGGCCTTACCCCCGATACGCGCTATTACTATTATCTGGCATCGGATGATCCGGACCTCGCGCTTGAACGCAAGGTCGAATTGGGCGGCGACCATCAATATTGGTTCCGCACTTTGGCCAAAAACCCGCAATCGCTTTTGTTTGGGTTTTATTCCTGCCACGACCCATTCAGCGTCAAACCCAACAACGAAGGCGCATGGGACAAGTTTTATGATGTGCTAAATGAACGTCAGGCTGATTTCGTGATTGGCGGCGGTGATCAGGTCTATTGCGATACCAATCACGCATCGCAAATTCAGGATGTCTGGGTATGGTTAAAGAATAACAAGAATGCATTGCTGGCAAAATATCGCAAACCCGATGGCAATCTGGATGAACCACCGATCATTGAGTATTTCACCAAGCTTTATCGCACCTATTACCGGATTTATTGGCAGTTTGAACATCTGCGCTATGTCTATCGCCGGTTCCCGCAATACATGATTTGGGATGACCACGAAATCATGGATGGCTGGGGGTCGCTGACCGAAAACGAACGCAAAGCCAAGCTTGCGAATTTCTTTCAAAATGACGACGAAAACGCCAATTACGCACTTGTCATGTTGATGTTCAAGGCGGCTGCACAAGCCTATCTTGAATATCAACACGCCCATAACCCTGACAGCATGATCATCAACGGCGATCCCGGTGCCAGCCATTGGGATTACAATTTTGATCAAGGGGCCTATGGCTTTTACATGCTGGACGTTCGCGGCCACCACGATTGCGATAAGCCCCCCTATTGCCTTCTGGGCAAAGATCAATTCGAACGCTTTAAAAGATGGATCAATTCGGCATCGATTAAAAAGAAAAAGGCAATTTTTATCTGTTCACCCGTTCCGGTCGTGCATTGGAACGAAACAATTGTAAACATTGCAGATTTTGGCAGCCAAAAAGACGATTTCAAGGATGAATGGGGCCATAAAACCAACCATGCAGAACGCAACAAAATACTTGATCTATTGCTTGCCCGCTCCGACGAAAACGACATCCCCATCGTGATCCTGAGCGGCGATGTCCATTGTGCCAGCGCGTTTGGGATTACGCATACCCAAACATATCCGGGCGCCAGGCTTTTCAACGTGACATCCAGTGCGATTTCACGCAGCCCCGCACCGGGCATCGCCACCGCTGCCATGCAAAAATCAGCCCCGATTGACGGGTTTGACGGGGGTCGGTTTGAACAGATGTTTCGGTTTGCCGGGGAAAACAATTTTGCCGTCATCAATGCCGACTGCCGCGACGGCGAATTACAACTGAGCGCGACATTATATTGGGCCAAACCCGGATCAGAAAGTGTAACGCAAAAGGTTATCCGGCTCGGAACCTGACAAAAAAAGCCGGTCCCCCATAACTCTTGCGAGAATTCGGGGGACCGGCCAAGCCGCACTCAAGCTTTCGCTTGCGGGGTCGGGGGAACGATGTGCGGCTTGTTCTGTGTGTGTTTTGACAATCCTGTTTTAATGCGCGTCGGCGGATGGTTTGCCGGTGCGCGCCGGGCGAGCAAGTGGTAGCAATAACAAGGCCAAAATGAAAATCCCCGCCATTGCCAATTGGACATCGTTAAACGAAATCATGCTGGCTTCGCGGGTGACGATATTGACGATGGATTTCATCGCACTTGCCTGCGGGTCCGGCAGGCCCATTGCCGTGTAGCGTGCTGTCATTGTCGCCAGATAGTTCTGGAAGCCGGAATTGGCGGTATTGATATGTTCGGACAGATGGGCGAAATGCAGATCGGTACGTTTATCAAGCAATGTGTTAATCGCCGCCAAACCAATCGCACCGCCAAGGTTCCGCATCAGGTTATAAAGCCCGCTGGCATTTTTGATTTTTTCCGGTGGCAAGGTCCCCAACGCCAGATTGGTGATCGGCAACATGCAAAACATCAGGGCAAAGCCGCGAACGGCCTGTGGCAGGATCAACTCGTGGAATGATACCTGGCTGTTTTGGAAACCGTTTAACGCAACCCCCAGCGCAAACAGCGCCAAGCCAAAGCCCAGAACCACACGGGCCGGTAATTTGGCGGTCAGTTTTCCGGCAATCGGGGCCGAAATAAACTGGCAAACACCCGTTACCGCCATGATGGTCCCAATTTCCAGACTGTCATAACCCCGCACCCGGCTTAACAACAGTGGCAGGATATAGACGCTGCCATAAAGGCCGATGCCAAGCGTGAAGCTGAAAATACAGCCCATGGCAAAGTTACGATCCTTGAACGATCGCAGATCAACAATCGGATGGTCATAGGTAAACATCCGCCGGAAGAAATAAATCCCCGACATCACGCAGATGACGGTGCCATAAACAATCGCACGTTCATCAAACCAGTCGTCTTTGGGACCTTCATCCAGAACATATTCCAGACTGCCCAGAAATGCTGCCATCGCCAAAAGCCCGCGCAAATCAAAGCCGCGCAAAAGCGACCGATCCCCGCGATCAATATCCAAAGTTGCCGCAACGACAAGCGCAATCAAAATCCCCGGGGCAACATTGATCAGGAACAACCAGTGCCAGGAAAATGATTGGGTCAGATAACCACCCAAAGTCGGGCCAATGGTCGGCGCCATAGTCGCAATCAAACCGATCATGACCGAGGCCGCATTGCGTTTATCGGCCGGGAAAATGATATAGGTCGTGGCAAAGACGGTCGGGATCATCGCCCCGCCAAGAAACCCTTGCGCGGCACGAAACCAGATCATGCTTTCGATGGACCAAGCAAAGGCCGATGCAATCGACATGATCGTGAACCCGATGGCCGAAAATACAAACAGCCAGCGTGTTGAAATCAGGCGCGACAGGAACCCCGAAAGCGGGATCATCACGACCTCGGCGATCAGATAACTGGTCTGAACCCAACCGATTTCATCGGGGCTTGCCGACAAACCGGCCTGAATATTTTCAAGCGAACTTGCGACGATCTGAATATCAAGGATCGCCAGAAACATGCCGACCACCATCGCGACCCAGCCGATAAACTTGACGGTATCGACATGTTGCGTCGGGTCAGCAGGCTTTGCCAAAGTGCCGGACGTGGTGGTGGCGGCGCTACTCATCTCAGTTCAGCTCCGAAAGTTCCGGCGTCGGTTTGACGACACTGGCAAGACCGGTTCCGGTGGCATGTTCAGCCCCATCCGCATCCCGAATATCGACATTGACAATCACCGACAGACCGGGGCGAAGAGCCGCGGCAAGGTCGCTGTTATCAAGGGCGATGCGCACCGGGACGCGCTGGGTGATTTTGGTGAAGTTGCCTGTGGCATTTTCCGGCGGCAGCAAACTAAATTGTGCGCCTGTGGCCGGGGCAAAGCTTTCGACACGGCCGGTGATTTCAGCATCCGGGAAGGCATCGACCTCGATCTTTACCTTCTGCCCCGGCGCCATATGGCCGATCTGGGTTTCCTTGAAGTTGGCCACAACATAAACGCCGGGCAACGGAAACAGCACAAGCAACTGTTCACCGGGTTGAACCAGCGCGCCGGTCTGGACCGAGCGGTTGCCAACAACCCCGTCAAACGGCGCATAGATGCGGGTATCATCAAGTGCTTGCTGGGCGATATCACGCGATGCCTCGGCCTGTGACACGGCCCGTTCGGCTTCGATTTTCTGAGCATGCAAAACACCGATCCGGCCCTGTTCAACCGCAAGGGTCGCATTGGCCACGGCCACCTCTGCCTGCGCTTTTTGGTGGTCAGCCTTGGCGTAATCAAATTTCTGACGGCTGGCCGCGCCTTTTTTCACCAAGTCCTGATAACGGGTGAAATCCTCGGACGTGCGATCCAGTTCGACCTTGGCTATTTGCACATTTGCCCGGGCCTGATCGATTGCTGCCAATTGCAGATTAAGCTGCTCGTCCATGGTTTGCACAGCGGCACGGCGTGCTTCAAGGGTGGCCTCGGCCTGTTTTACTTCGGCGCGGTAATCCTCGTACTTGATGCTTAACATCAGCGCGCCCTTGCGGACCGGCTGATTTTCCACAACCCGAAGATCGCCAACATACCCCGATACCTTGGGCGAAATCGCCACTTCATCAGCCTGCAAATAGGCATTGTCTGTGGTTTCGTGGAACTGACCTTCGGTCACCCAATAGAACCCGTAATATCCACCAACACCGATAATCGCCACCGCAATCAGGGGCAGGATAATTTTTTTCACACTCATCGTCCGTTTATTCCTTTAGGTATTGATCAGTACCATTTGACCCTTTATGGTACCAGTCAGTACCAAACGTCAAGTGCAGAATTGGAACGACCGCTTGTCCGAAACAAGAAAGATTGATCCCAGAACGCTAAAACGCCGCGAGGCCATGATTGACGCCGCACGCGAACTTTTTTGCGAACATGGCCTTTCAGGCACCACGCTTGAAATGATCACGGCCGAGGCCGGGGGATCACGCCGGACGATTTATGAATTGTTTGGCAATAAGGATGGCGTATTCGAAGCGGTTATCCGTGATTGCACCGGACGGGTAACATCAATCATGGCCGATCTGGAACTGTCGCAGATGCCGCTGCGTTCCGCGCTGATCCATTTTGGCGAAACGTTGATGACGCTTCTGACCACACCGGAAACCATCCGCTATATGCGTCTGTATCTATCCGAAGTGCCCCGGTTCCCGCATCTGGGTAAGGTGTTTTATGAAAGTGGCCTTATGACCGGACGCCGGATTATTGCATCCTATTTTGAACGTCAGATGGCAGAAGGCACATTTCCGGCAGGCGACCCGAAACAGGCGGCTGTGTTTTTCACAAGTCTGATCAAGGCTGATTACGATTTTCGTCAGATGACCTATGTCGGTTGGGAACCGCATGCAAAGGACCTGCATGCGCATGTGCTGGCCGCAGTGGACATGTTCCTGCGCGGTTACGGGCTTGACCCCGAAACTGTCGATCAACACCCTGTTGTCACAGCCTGATATCGGATGTACCGACACAAGGCCTGAAAACGGCGTTGACCGACAAAACCGGATCAGAACATCACAATTAAACGATAGGCAATCGGCCCCATCATCGTGATCACGCCAACCCACACCAAGGCAAGGCCCCAGCCCCGATAACGGAAGTTGTAACCAACCCCCAAAAGGCAAAAGCCGACAATACAAAGTCCGATGATGACATTAGTTTCATATAACGTGGTCATGGAAGCCCCCTTTAGATTTCACGTTGGTGACGCCGGAGTCTTCCCTCTTGATCCCGACATTTGCAAGTTTGATCCATTCCATGTTTGCATTCTTTGATCAGGATCACATCACATTTGATGTTTTATCGCACGCGCCTTGATTTTCTATTTGGCAAAGCAACGGCCTAAATATCGGGCACATCAGCATTTTTTGAAACAAAACCAGCATGGCCTATCCTTTGCAAACCCGCCGATTTCCGCTTGGTGCGAAAGTCTTAACAAGGATGTTATGCCGCCCTCTTTGATTTTCTGATTTCATCCTGTATGTTGCGGGCTCCCGACGCGGCCAGGGCGCTCCCTCGCGCGCCGGATGAAATATTAAATGGCAGCCGCGCCGTATCCTGGCCGCGGCCAGAAAGGGAGTATTCCATGAGCAAGATTCAAGTGAAGAATCCCGTCGTCGAGCTCGACGGCGACGAAATGACCCGGATCATCTGGGACTTCATCAAGAACAAATTGATCCTGCCGTATCTCGACATTGATCTTAAATATTACGATCTGTCGGTTCAGAAACGTGACGAGACCAACGACCAGATCACCATTGATGCGGCAAACGCCATCAAGGAACATCGCGTCGGCGTCAAATGTGCGACCATCACCCCGGACGAAGACCGTGTTACGGAATTCGGCCTGAAAAAGATGTGGAAGTCGCCGAACGGCACCATCCGTAACATCATCGGCGGCACCGTTTTCCGTCAGCCGATTATTTGTTCGAACGTTCCGCGTCTGGTTCCGGGTTGGACCCAGCCGATCGTTATCGGCCGTCATGCATTTGGTGACCAGTACCGTGCGACCGATTTTAAAGTTCCGGGTGCAGGCAAACTGACGATTAAATTCCAGCCGGCAGACGGTGGCGAAGCCATTGAACACGAAGTGTTCGACTTCCCGTCATCGGGCGTTGCGATGTCGATGTATAACCTTGATGACAGCATCAGGGGCTTTGCACGTGCCAGCCTGAACTATGGCCTTAACCTTGGCTGGCCGGTTTACCTGTCAACCAAGAACACGATCATGAAAGCCTATGACGGGCGCTTCAAGGATCTGTTCGAAGAAATCTATCAGGCAGAATTCGCCGACAAGTTCAAAGCCGCTGGTATCACCTATGAACACCGCCTGATCGATGACATGGTTGCATGTGCGATGAAGTGGAATGGTGGTTTCGTCTGGGCTTGTAAAAACTATGACGGCGACGTTCAGTCCGACACCGTCGCACAGGGCTTTGGCTCGCTTGGCCTGATGACCTCGGTTCTGATGACCCCGGATGGGCAGACCATCGAAGCCGAAGCCGCACATGGTACGGTTACCCGTCACTATCGCCAGCACCAGCAGGGCAAAGAAACCTCGACCAACCCGATTGCGTCGATCTTTGCATGGTCGCAGGGCCTGAAATACCGTGGTGAATTTGATAACACCCCGGACGTCGTGAAATTTGCCGAAACCCTTGAAAAAGTCTGCGTCGACACCGTCGAAGCAGGCTTCATGACCAAGGATCTGGCACTGCTGATCGGTCCGAACCAGAAATGGCTGACCACGACGCAGTTCCTCGACAAACTTGACGAAGGTCTGAAAGCTGCAATGGCCTGATCATCAGATCATTGATCGGATTTAAGAAAACCCCGCCAGAACATTCTGGCGGGGTTTTTGTTTGTACATCTTAAGACCTATTTTTCTTGGTAAAGATGAACAACCTTTTCGTAAGCAGCCCGGTCACTCTTTACTGATAACTTGCCAGATTTTTCTCGGTGATAAGCTCATAAGGCACCCAGTCATATTGTGGCACCATATCACCGTTGACCAATTTGACCGCGTCTTGAATGGCTTTACGCCCTTGGGCCTCGGCGTTTTGCTTGACCGTAAAGGTCATCAAGCCATCGGCAACCGCAGCCAAGCCATCATTGGTGGCATCCACACCGCCGATCACAACATCATCCAATGATTGGCCCGCAGTTTGATATCCCCTGATCACCCCCAATGCCATTTCATCATTATTGGCAAGGATCACATCAGCGGAATTACCGTCTTGCAGCCATTTTGCAATAAGCGCGCTGGCTTCATCACGGCTCCAATTGGCCGTTGCTTCACCAAGAATCGAGATACCGGGATAGGAGTCCGCCACCTGTTTGACACCTCTGGTTCTCCCGATGGCTGCGTTGTGATTCTCTAGCCCTTTCAGGATAAAGACCTTGGCCTTCCCTCCTTTTAGATCAGCCGCTTTGCGCATCTGCAAACGTCCAGCCACCAAATCATTTGAAATCACAATTGCAAACGGTACAGGAAAAGTGTCAACTTTTGGCGCGGTATTCAGAAAGACCAACGGGATGTTTTTCGGCGTTAACATATCCCCGAGAGCCAATAGGTCTTCGGCTGTCATACCCACAGCAGGATTCATCACCACCGCATCCACGCCTTGCTCAACGAATTCCTGTATTTGGGAAAGCTGTGTGACCTTATCATTTTTGGCGTCTTTTACGTCCAGCATCACGCCAGACATATCAGCAGCCTCCTTGATAATCGATTCGCGCAACAACTTTGGAAATGGATCGTTAAACCGCGCCATCGCGACCCCCACACGGGTTTGCGCCGATGCATCCGGAACAGCTGTCAACGTGCAGGTCACAACTGTCAAAAGAATAAGAAAAAACCGCATGATTTGTATCCTGTTCATTTTTCTCAGATTGCCCGTACATTGGCGACAAATGTTCCGACTTCAGCCGACAACCCGTCGGCTTGGCGTGCCAATCCGCCCGATGCACTAAGAACCTTATCCGCAGCTTCCCCGGTCAATCCCGCACCTTCACTGACACTGGCAATCGTTTCGGACACTTCATTTGTGCTAACCGAAACGTTCTGAATATTAAGGGCAATTTCCGAAGTTGCGGCACTTTGTTCTTCGACTGCACTGGCGATTGAGACAACAATCTCGCTGACCTCTGTGATGCTTGTCGTGATCAACTTGATCGCCTCGACGGCTTGATCTGTTGTGTTCTGGATGTGATTGATCTGCTGTTCAATATCGTCGGTTGCTTTGGCGGTTTGCTGGGCAAGGCTTTTAACTTCCCCGGCAACCACCGCGAACCCTTTGCCAGCATCCCCTGCCCGCGCAGATTCAATCGTCGCATTAAGCGCCAGAAGGTTGGTTTGCTCGGCAATATCCGAAATCATTTGCACGACTTCGCCAATACGCTTGGCATCATCGGACAGGGCCGACACGATGCTATCGGTTTCGCGGGCGGAATTTACCGCATCATCGGCAACCTTTGTGGATTCCGATACCCGGCGACTGATTTCCTCAATGGAAATACTAAGCTCTTCTGCGGCAGACGCGACTGTCTGAACACCCTCGCCCGCGCGCTGTGCGGCAGCAGACACCGCACCGGCCTGTTCGCCCGTATGGTTTGCCGTCACAGTCATGCCGCGCGATGTTTCTTCCAATACAGACGATGACGATGCCAGTTCTTTGGAAAGCGTTGTGATTTTTCCTTCAAAGGTCCGCACAAGATCTTCGAGGTTTTTGCTGCGTTGATCACGCTGTTCTGCGGCTTCTTGTTGTTCACCAGCCAAACGATCGGCTTCGATCATGTTGTCTTTGAACACCTGAACAGCACCGGCCATACCGCCAATTTCATCGGAACGATCCACACCGGGTATTTCAATTGTCATATCCCGATCCGCCAAGCGCAGCATTGCCCGTGTGATGGTGCGAATTGGGCTTGAGACACTCGAAATCACGTACCAACCAATCAAACCACACAGCACTGTCGCGATACCAAGTCCAGCAGCTATCCAAACAACCGTTTGATCCCCAAGGTGCTGGGCCTGCAAAAGCGCGTTCTGGTTTGTGGTTACGCGATAAGCCAGGACTTCATTCATCGCATCGGAAAATTTCTGTGTTGCATCAGCAAGATCGGTCATCAGAACCTGATCTGCCAATTTAACCTCGCCAGCCTTATCAAGGGCGGTGACTTCTTCCTCAACGGCCAGAAAATAAAGCCAGGCCTCACGAAACTTGCCTGCGAGTTCTTTCTCTGCCTCGGATGAAACCGTCTTGATATATCGGCTCCAATTTTCAGAAAGCTTGGCATATGCAAGTTGACCTTCGGCGGCCAACTCTTGGCGCAAAACGGGGTCTTGGGCAAAATGTCGAAGCGCATCAACAGCCCGTAACTCCTGGCTTAGGGTCGCCATTGACTGAACGATCTGAACGGTCTTGGAATTGCTGGCAATGACTTCGGTTGACTGATTGACCGCTTGCAATTGCAGAACCGAAAACACGCCAAGTGTCATAAGGCACACTAAGAACAAAACAATAGACAGAATAATTCTGCCGCGAATTGTTAGAGACTTCTTGGTTGATGCAGACACGTTCCCCTCCTGAAGGTGCTTCGGCCAAAATTTGGCACCACCTACAGAGTAAAATTGTGCACCCTAACCATAAGTTTAAGTCCTATCGCCAAATTAATATTCTGAGTTACTAAAATTACAGGCCAAAATACCACCAAAATTCAAAGGCGCAGCTTGGTCTTAAATCAAAAAATCCCGGTCGAAAAAACGACCAGGATTTTGGAAAATGGGCTGAAAGTTTAGCTTAGGATGCTGCTTTGCGGACGAAATTGCCCTGCTGATAATCCTCAAAGGCCTGCTTCAATTCCTGTTTGCTGCTCATAACGAATGGGCCGTAACGCACCACCGGTTCATACAACGGACGAGCCGCAATCAACAACATACGCCCGCCTTTCGGGCCGCCTTTTAACGTGATGCTATCGCCATCTTTAAGCACGGCCAGATGATGGGTGGCGACCGCCTTGTCGGCGACAATCGCATCGCCGATAAAGACATAGACCATCCCCGCATGACCAACCGGCACCGGCAAGGTGACTTCACGCCCGGCGGCCAATTTAACGTCGATAAAGACCGGCTTGGTCGCAATGCCATTCACCGGGCCGGTTTTGCCCATGAATTCACCGGCCACAAGACGCAGATCAACCCCGTCTTCCGGGCTGAATTCGGCAACGTCGCGGCCTTCGATATTCTGATAGCGCGGGGCAACCATCTTGTCCTTTGCCGGAAGGTTGATCCAAAGCTGGAACCCCTGCAAAAGGCCATCTTCCTGTTCCGGACTTTCGGAATGAACGATCCCGCTGCCCGCCGTCATCCATTGGACACCGCCGGACCGCAATACACCTTCATTGCCCATGCTGTCTTTGTGGCGCATTGCGCCTTCGACCATATAGGTCACGGTTTCAAAACCGCGATGGGGATGTTCGGGGAAACCGGCGATGTAATCATCGGCATTATCGGTCGAAATTGAATCCAGCATCAGGAACGGATCAAGCATATCAAGCTGTGGCGACCCGACGGACCGTTTCAGTGATACCCCCGCCCCGTCGGACGTATCCATGGCACGCAGGACGCGGGCAACACCGCGCGGTTTTTTGGCCTGTTCAGACATCGGATTCTCCTGTCGGCAGACAATCGATGATCTCCGCCGCGATCTGTGAAACTTCTATGCCTGACAATTTGGCACAAAACTGTCGCGAAACAATGCGCAATCAAGCATCTGATTGTTTCGCAAACCTCACCAATTTATTGAAAGAGCTCTATCACCACGACCGAACCAAAACCGGGCACAGCCCAAAGGCTGCACCCGTCATCGATTTGAAAACTGGGCCTAACCCGCCAGTTTGGCGGCCAGTTCGGCGACGTGTTTGCCCTGGAATTTGGCAATATCAAGCTCGTTTTTCGATGGTTGACGGGAACCATCGGCACCCGCCAGCGTCGACGCGCCATAAGGCGACCCGCCGGTGATTTCATCCATATTGGTCAGGCCAGAACAGCTATAAGGCACACCAACAATGACCATGCCGTGATGAAGCAATGTGGTATGGGTCGAGGTAATGGTGGTTTCCTGACCGCCATGCTGGGTCCCGGTCGATGCAAAGACCGAACCGATCTTGCCAATCAGGGCACCCTTGGCCCACAGGCCACCGGTTTGATCAAGGAAGTTGCGCATCTGGGCTGACATATTGCCAAACCGGGTCGGTACGCCAAAGATGATCGCATCATATTCAGCAAGGTCGGAAACCGCCGCAATCGGGGCGGGTTGATCCATTTTGGCACCGGCCGCCTTGGCCGCGTCTTCGGGCATGATTTCCGGCACACGTTTCACATCAACATGCGTGCCAGCGACACCACGTGCTCCTTCGGCCACGGCATTTGCCATGGTTTCGATATGCCCATACATCGAATAATAAAGAACCAGAACCTTCGCCAATCTCGCCTCCTTGGTTGAAAATCTTTCGCCCAAATCATGCGCCAATTGCTATCCAGAGAAAACGATTACATTGGAAACAATCAATTTCGCACGGGGCCTAGAATATTGGAACGTGCCGGAAACCGGACTGTTCCAATCACAGGCTGATCGTGGTTCTGATCCTGCGACCGAGTGAGTGGATGATTGGATTACTGGGGCCTTACAGCAAGATATTGCACAACTTGATCGGGGAAATCGGTAAAGACGCCATCAATCCCGGCATCGTCAAAGATCGCCTTAAGCGCGATATCCATATCCCCGGCCCATTTCGGCAACTGATCGGCACGGATGGTATAAGGATGGACTTTTAACTGGGCGCGCTGGGCGGCAATCAGGGTCGGCGTTATGATCGCCTTGCCGTCGGCACTAAGCCCTTCGATGACTTGTGGCAACCACGGACCGATGCCATCGACCACGGTCGCCATTTCAGCAACACCGTCATCGGTTTTCAGATAATCATAGTCCGTGCCAACGGGCGCGCCCCATTTGTTTTCCCCCAAAAGCTGCACCAGCTTGCCCTGATAGTTAAGCTCGTTGCGGATACGTTTGGTTTCCGACCAGTCGAAACTCTGAACAAAGGAATTCGATTCCCGCGAGCCATAACCCCAATGTTCCATCACCTTGATCACAGCCGCCGTCACATCCTGACCTTCGGCCTTGTGCCAAGCCGGATCCTTGATTTCCGGATAAATGCCAACATCGCGCCCGGTTGATTTGTTCAGGCCCCGGATCAGCATGATTTCTTCTTCGAAGGTCGGGATTTTGAATATGGCATATTCGCCGGGGAAACGGTTTGGATAGACCTGATCACCGCTATCAGCCTTGAACCGTTCGGTGACATTCAGGCTTTTGAGTTCAGCAAGTGTGAAATCAATCGCGTAATAACGGCCATCTTCGCGTTTACGATCCGGGAATTTTTTTGCAACATCGGTGGTGGTATCGATATGGATGTCATGCAGGACAACCGGCACGCCGTCCTTGGACATGACCACATCCTGCTCGATGAAATCCGCCCCCATGCCATAGGCCAGCGCCTTGGCCGGAAGAGTATGTTCAGGCAAATATCCCGATGCCCCGCGATGCGCAATCACGACCCGTTCCAACGTGCTGTCCTGGGCAAGGGCAGGTGCGATCGATAACGGCAAGATTGCAAATATCGCCGCCAAAATAGCCGCACAAGAACTTTTCATCCGCATCCGATAACTCCTTCTTTTCGTAAATATTTTACCGACGATTGTGACGATAAAACACCGCAGAAACATGGCACAAACTCAAAGGGTTAAACATGACCACAGCATCAAGTCAAAAACATGCCGTGAACCCGCCACTCTAAAACTAGAAATCCCCAACTAAAAACCCAATCTATAATTGAGATCTTATTACCAGTCGCACTGGAAATATTGGTGTTGCCATTTAGAAACAAAATATCCTTGTCAGAATCAAAAATTTTGGCCATCGCCATCGCTATCGTCGGCGCATTAATTGCAACCTGGGGATCATACGAACTTCACAAAAGCAATCTAAAATACGCAAAATCCGCTGTGCAAGAGACTGCCAGCGTAACAGCAAACGCGATAAATGAACGTTTCAAGCTGTATCAATACGGTTTACGAAGCACGAAAAGCGTGATTCTGACCGTTGGGGAAAACGATATCAGTCGCAAAAAATTCGTTCAATACAGTCAAGTCCAGAACATCGACACAGAATTCCCCGGCGCACGCGGCTTTGGTTTTATCCGCCGCGTTCCAACAGATAACGAAACAGCTTTCTTGCTTCACGCACGCGCAGATGACGCAACGGATTTTTCAATACGTCAACTGACACCCAATTCCATAGAACGCTACGTCATTCAATATGTCGAACCCGCAGGCAGAAACAACCAAGCCATCGGTCTGGATATTGGATCAGAACCCACGCGACGCAAAGCAGCCGATGATGCAATGAAAACCGGAACGGTCCAATTATCCGGGCCGATCACACTTGTTCAGGCAACAGGCAACCCAAAACAATCTTTTTTAATCCTTTTACCGATCTATCGAGCAGACGCGCCCCTCGACACAGAACAAGCCCGTGTTGCCGCAGCCTTCGGATGGAGCTATGCGCCGTTATTAATGGAAGAAGTCCTTGCTGATCTGGACATCTATGACGGTACTTTTGACCTTGAATTAATTGACGTAACCGACCCGACCCACGCCGTCTCGTTTTTCAGAAATCTACCGTCAACTTCCCTGCAAAAAACCGATTTTACCAATAGCAGCAAGATTGACCTGTTTGGCAGAGTTTGGGTGATGGAATTTACGGCAACACCCGAATTTATTGCCAAACTTAATCTGTTACCACCTGAAACCGTTCTGGCTATAGGGTCCGCCGCCAGTATAGGACTTGGCGTTCTATTTGCCGTGGTGATGTCAAACCGGCGGAACAAACGTGAAGCCATGGCACAACGCGCCGAATTGGTATCAATTGTCGAAAGTTCATTTGATGCCATAATCGGTCGAAACCTGGATGGTGTTATCACAACCTGGAATCCCGGTGCGTCCACCCTGTTTGGCTACACCGAGGAAGAGGCCCTGGGGCAATCCTTTGATGCACTTTTGGTCCCACCATCTTTGCAACAGGAAGAATTGCAACTTCAAAGGCAACTTGAACGTGGCATCCCCATCCAAAACTTTGAGACACAGCGTCTTAGAAAGGATGGCACACACATTGACGTATCGGCCACCGCATCCCCCATCAGATCAAAAACAGGACAAATCATCGGCTCGTCAAAAACGATGCGGGATTTCACAGATCAGAAGGAAGCCCAAAAACGTATCAACGAAATAAATACCCATCTCGAAGCCTTGGTCGAGGAACGAACCGCCAAACTGACAGATGTGAATTTCTTGCTGACGAACATTTTGCGTGCAGCCTCCGAGGTCGCGATCATTGCGACAAATGAAAATGGTGTCATCACCGTTTTCAACTCCGGCGCAGAGAATTTGTTCGGATACAAGGCATCTGAAGTTATTCGTACACTGCACGTTTCGCGTCTGTTCGCACCGGCCGAGCTTAAAGAATATGCGGCAAAACTGTCCGCAAATTCAGGTGCAGATATCCCCCACGACCAGGCGTTGTTCTATGAGCCCCTTAAGGGCAATCCGACCGCGAACGATTGGACACAAATCAGGAAGGACACAACAGAATTCGCTGCATCCACGGTGATTTCCGAAATTCAATCGGAAAATGGATGTCATGGCGGTTTCTTGTGTGTTTCGATCGATATTACGCAGCAATACAATTTCAGGCATCAACTTGAGGCCGCACGCAATCAGCTTCAAATGGCCGCGGATATTGCAGAAATGGGTGTGTGGTCATGGGAACTCAGCACCGATGCGCTGCAGTGGAACCAGCACATGTTCAAAATCTATGGATATCCAGAATCCATGCAAGATGACGATGTCACCTTTGAACATTGGCGGTCTCGTATTGCCCCGGATGAACTTGAAGACGTCCAAAAACGGCTGTTTGCAACGGTAGAAGGCACCGGTGCTTTTGATATCTGTTTTAACATTGTGACACCCGCCGGTGAAAAACGCACCATCCAGACGGGCGCCAATGTTGAACGAAACGAAAATGGCACCCCGATCAGGGTCATCGGTTTTAACCGGGATATTACCGACCAGATACGTCGCGAAGAATTGCTAGAACAAGCAAGAGAAAGTGCTGACAGGGCCAATGTCGCAAAATCCAACTTCCTGGCCAATATGAGCCATGAAATTCGCACCCCGATGAATGCCATCCTCGGAATGTTGCAACTGACACAGCAAACCAACCTTACGGCAACCCAAAGCGATTTTCTTGCCAAGGCACAAGGCTCTGCGAAATCACTGCTCAGAATACTGAATGACATACTCGATTACTCGAAAATCGAAGCCGGGAAGATGGAACTGGACTTTCACGATTTTGAGTTATCTCAGTTGCTTGAGGATCTCGGAAATATTCTTTATGGCTACGATCAGAACAATGAAACTGACCTTGTTTTTGATATCTCGCCAGACCTTCCCGAAAGATTGATAAGTGACAGTCTCAAACTTCAACAGGTCTTAATCAACATTGCCGGAAATGCGTTGAAGTTTACCCAAAACGGATATGTCTGCATTTCGGTTTACCCCGTGAAACGCACACAAACGGCACCCGCAAGACTTCGCTTTGCAATTGAAGACACCGGAATCGGCATTTCCGATGAACAATTATCACGCCTGTTCACCGGCTTTACACAGGCAGAGGCATCGACCACCCGCCGATTTGGTGGCACAGGTTTGGGCTTGGTCATTAGTCAAAGCATCCTGTCCGCACTTGGCGGAACGATAGAAGTTAAAAGCCAAATAGGAAAAGGCAGCATCTTTTCATTCGAACTTGATTTCGACCTTCCACCCTCTGCAAACCAAGAGCCCGATCTCACCGAAAAGATGCATTCTGGGGAAAGCGTTTATCTCTTGTCCTCGATGGATTATGCCGCACCAATTTATCAGCGATCCCTGGAATTATTGAAATATGATGTGACGACAATAACTTCTTTGGCCATATTGAAGGCCGCAATGCACAATCGCAGCATTGAAAACTCGACGTCGATGTCATTCGTCGTCGATGAACATCAATTATCCGATGATAGCGCCCGTGATCTCGTGAAATTCCTGTCTTTGACAGATGCAACAAACGCACAGGTCGTTTCACTTTCCCGGGGCAAAAGCAAACTTCGGCAGATTGATAAAAAATTACGGTTGAGGAACATTCAGAAACCTTTCATTTCCAAACAACTTCATGCCGCACTTGAAGGCAGTCCAAATCAACGTGACACGCACGACACTATACCCCCAAATCCACAACCTTTACGTCTTGAAGGCTTGCGCATTCTTGTGGTCGAAGACAACACCCTAAACAGAGAAGTTGCCAAAGGCTTATTGCAAAGCGAAGGAGCAATCGTTGACTTGGCCGTGAATGGTGCCGACGGGATCGAAAAAGCACTGGCACCTGATTGCACTTACGACTTTGTCATAATGGATGTCCAAATGCCCGTGATGGACGGCCTGGAGGCAACCCGCGAAATCAGAACGTTCAAAACAAAAATAGAACTGCCGATTATTGCAATGACGGCAAATGCTTCACATGCTGATCGGGAAGAATGCCTTGCTGCTGGCATGAATGAACATTTAGGCAAACCGATCAATCTTGACGAGTTCGTTTCTTTAATGGTCAGAATCAAGGGAACCGGCTCAATGCCTCAGGCACTCAACACCTAACGGTTAAGTTCGCCTGTCATACGATCCAGCCCGTCAAGGGTTAACGGATACATCCGGCCTTCCATCAGTTTATGCATGATCTGGATGGAACCGTGATATTGCCACCAGTTTTCCGCCTGTGGGTTGATCCAGGCAGCGTGCGGGAAATGATCCAGCAAGCGTTGCATCCAAACCGCCCCGGCCTCGGCATTCCAATGTTCAACCGCCCCACCGGGATAGGTGATTTCATAGGGACTCATGGTGGCATCGCCGACAATCACCAGTTTGTAATCCGCGCCATAGGTATTGATCACATCCCAGGTCGATACCTGATCACTGCGCCGACGTGCGTTATCCTTCCACAATCCTTCATAGGGGCAATTGTGGAAATAGTAATATTCAAGATGCTTGAACTCGGTTTTGATCGCGGAAAACAGTTCTTCGCAGACTTTGATATGGTCATCCATCGAGCCACCAATATCAAACAGCATCAAGACCTTGACCGCATTATGCCGTTCGGGGCGCATCTGCACATCCAGCCAGCCCTGGCGTGCGGTTGATGTGATGGTGCCCGGCAAATCAAGCTCGTCTGCCGCCCCGGTACGGGCCCATTTACGCAGGCGACGCAGGGCGACCTTAATATTGCGCGTGCCGATTTCGACACTGTCATCAAGGTTCTTGAACTCGCGTTTGTCCCACACCTTGACCGCGCGGCGGTGACGCGATTTATCCTGTCCGATCCGCACCCCTTCGGGGTTATAACCATAGGCCCCAAACGGCGATGTTCCGGCAGTACCGATCCATTTATTACCGCCCTGATGACGGCCTTTTTGGTCCTCAAGCCGCTGCTTTAGGGTTTCCATCAGCTTTTCCCAACCGCCAAGGGCCTCGATCTCGGCCTTTTCGGCGTCGGTCAGGAATTTTTCGGCAAGCTTGGCGAGCCATTCTTCGGGGATATCGGCCTTGGCAACTTCATCCATGCCCTCGGCCAGATCAACCACGCCCTTGAAATGTTCGGAAAAGGCCCGATCAAACTTATCAAGGTTGCGCTCATCCTTCACCAGTGCCGCCCGGGCAAGGTAATAGAAATCCTCGACCGCGTAACCGGCCAGACCCTTTTCCACCGCCTCGATCAAGGTCAGATATTCGCGCAAACTGACCGGAACACGGGCGTCTTTCAGCTTATAGAAAAAGCCGGTGAACATGATGGTTTAACGCCCTTCGCGCCGGGCCATAAAGGCAAGCCGTTCAAACAGATGCACATCCTGTTCGTTTTTAAGCAACGCCCCATGCAGGGGCGGCACGGCGGTTTTGGCATCCTTGGCGCGCAGGATTTCGGGCGAAAGGTCTTCGGCCATCAAAAGCTTAAGCCAATCGAGAAGTTCCGAGGTTGATGGCTTTTTCTTCAATCCACCGACGTCGCGGATGTCGTAGAACAGGTTCAGGGCCTCGCTCACCAGACGTTTCTGGATATCGGGGAAATGAACATCGACGATTGCCGCCATGGTTTCCGCATCCGGGAAGCGGATGTAATGGAAGAAACAGCGGCGCAAGAACGCATCAGGCAGTTCTTTTTCATTATTCGAGGTGATGATCACAATCGGCCGATTGACCGCCTTGACGGTTTGCTGGGTTTCGTAAACAAAGAATTCCATCCGGTCGAGTTCCTGCAACAAGTCATTGGGAAACTCGATATCGGCCTTGTCGATTTCATCGATCAGCAAAACCGGAGCGCTTTCATCTTCGAACGCCTCCCACATCTTGCCCTTGACGATGTAATTGGCGATGTCATGCACCCGCGCATCGCCAAGCTGGCTATCGCGCAGGCGCGACACCGCATCATATTCATAAAGGCCTTGCTGGGCGCGTGTCGTCGATTTGATCGACCAGGTGATCAGCTTCTTGCCCAGCGACTTTGCAATTTCTTCGGCCAGAACCGTTTTGCCGGTACCGGGTTCCCCTTTAACCAAAAGCGGCCGTTGCAAGGTAATCGCGGCATTAACCGCCACCATCAAATCTTCGGTCGCGACGTAATTTTCTGTGCCCTGAAACTTCATGTTGCCCTGCAATCAAGGTTGACGTTTACGTTAACCTAAGACGTTGCACGCCTTTGAGCAAGGGATCAAGCATGGTGACGACACATCGTCACATCCACGATGCACACACGGCTTCCAAACCAATTGGAAAATGCAGGCAGCAAAACGCGTTCACATGCAGACGATGTGAACGCGTTTTTAAGGCTGCTCAAACTCAGTTCATGATGTCAGTCATGATTGATGAGACGTCTTCAAGAACAGTACCGGCATTGATAACGCCTTCGCTTTCTTGCTGTTTCGCCCATGCGGCCTGTACGTCCTTGTAGTGGGTGGTTTCTGCGAAACGTGCAACTTCGTCAGAACCAAGAACACGGATATGCGCCCCTGCATTTCGCAGTGTTTCAAGCTGAGCATCAAAGCTTTCTTTCATCACCGCCCCCAGCGACAGGTAAGACGATGTTACAGCACGCTGGATTGCCGCTTTATCCTCTTGCGGCAGACCATCCCAGACATCCTTGTTCATCGTCAGGGGATAGACATGCCCAAGCCACAGATCTTCTGAATACAGAACATTTGGCGCCGTATCATGTACGTTCAGGAAATAACCGCTGTCGATGTTGACCATCAGGCCATCAAGTGTGCCGTCCTTCAATGCCTCGTAAACTTCGGGGCCCCAGTGCACTCTTACAGGTGTTGCACCGACATTCTGAAGAAAATCCAGATGCCAGAAACTTGCCGAACGCCACTTGCCGCCTGCCAACCCGTCAAGATTATCCAACGGCGCTGTGCTATAGAAAGCCACCGGGTAACCGGTGCCAAAGAAAATCGGAACGATACTATTGTTCGCCAGTTCCCCGGTGAAAGCCGGAACTTCGTCATAGACCCGCCGGAAGAACTCGATTTGCTTGTCTGCGATTGGACCAACGGGGAAACTCTTGAATATCTGATGCAACGGCAATTCTTTGGCGGTGTATTCCGGAACGGTTGTTGCCATATCCACAGTGCCCTTGCTGACGGCACCCAGTGCATCATAAGCCGCGGCGATTTCGCCATCCCAGTGATCATCGATTTTCAACCGCCCGCTTGATTCCTTTTCAATCGCCGGAAAGAGAACATCTTTGAGAAACCGGGTGCGCATCCGGTCAGACGGCTGATGATCACTGAATGTAAGAACGCGTGGAGACGGAGACGCCGTTTGGGCAATGCCATTGGTCAAACCCAACATCGTTACCGCAGCACCAAAGACCGCCCCCATAAACAAAATAATCGTGCCCGTGCATACTTTGCGGATTATGCCGTTCATGGGTGAAATTTTGTGACATTCTGTCATTCGTAATGCTCCTCCACTTGATATTTGGGTGACTTGTCCTGCTTTCTCTGGTCAGGGGCAGTATCTTTGCCTGTAGTCGTTATGGTAATCGACCACAGGTTTGGACCAAAACAGCAGCCGTTCAATTGACTGATCCTTGACCTGAGCGCCATGCGCCAAATATACCTGAACAATCCTTCAGTTTGGAATTCGCATATTGAAAACACCTGTTCCGCATTGCCTAAAGCCCCGGAAAAAGCCGATACAAGCACGGTCAGGCGCCACGGTGGATGCCATTCACACGGCAACCATTCAGGTTTTACTGGCAGATGGTTTGGCACGGCTCACGACCACCCGGGTGGCCGAACGCGCCGGCGTATCAGTTGGCACCCTGTATCAATACTTTCCAAACAAGGAAGCCTTGCTCTATGCCATTTTGCTCAGTCATTTCGAGGACGTGGCAGAAGCATTTGAAAGCATTGCAACCGGTGCCCCCAAAGCACCACTTGATGAATTAGCCGATAATCTCGCCAACGCCTATGTTCAGGTAAAAACAGCCAACCCGGACCTAACAGCAGCACTTTACATGGTTGCAGGTGCGATTGATCAGGTCAGGCTTTCCAAAGACATTTACAAGCGATTGCAGGATGCCGTGGTTCGGCTTGTCGAAAATGCGTCCGATGCATCGTTTGACGATCCATCCAGAGCAGCCTTTACATTGCTATCCGCACTGGCAGGATTGTCGCGGGGCAGCTTTGGGAAAATGGCCGTTGACCGCAGCCCCCTGGAAAGACTTGGCGAAGAATCCCGGCTTCTTGCACAGGCCTATCTTAGAGCCGCAGCAAAAACAGTATCAAACGTATCCTGAAACGGGCTGTTTTGTATGCTTTGTCTGATGCGATCTGGCATCGTGTTTTGACGATTAAACCAGATGTGAAACCAGCGCCGCAATCGGCGCGTTCTGGCGTGTCACTTCTGCCTGTAATCCTGCAACATCCATGTCCTCGTCTTTGACAAATTCGATGAACATCATATTGACGTTGTTAAAGATCAATTCGCCCATTGCATCGCAATCAACATCCTGTCGAATGATACCACGTGCCTGCAACGTCCGAAACAGATCACGAACCTGTTCGGACAACCGGTAATCAAGAGCGGTATAACGTTTTGAAAACGGCGTTTCAGGCTGCCCGATTGAAAGCGACATCGCCGTGCGCCACATTTCTTTCGACAGATATGTCAAAGAATGGGCGTAGTAAGTCCCGATCAGGCTAGACAATGCCGCCCCGACATCATCACTGGCCTGTGCGATGACCAGATCACCTGCCGCAAGAACTTCTTCGACCTCCATCGAAACGGTGGCCATCAGCATATCGCCCTTGTTTTTATAGTAATTATAAAACGTACCCACCGAGACACCCGCCATCTCGGCAATGTCTTCGATCCGCGCAGCATCATAGCCAACTTTGTGAAACAAGGTTGTTGCGGCCTCAAGAATACGGCGGTTCTTATCGGCTTTCTTTTGGGCACGCAAACCTGACATTCTTACTCCGACGAAAACTGAACGGGTTCAAAATTTACATTGACTCAAAAAATGAACCCATTCAATATTTTTCTCAAGGCGCCGTCATGAGTGCCACCAAGACCCATAAGGGAGGCCTCAACATGTATTCAGGGAGAGCCGAATGTTTCGTCACGTTTCCACGGGAATTACCCGGAAAAAGTTACTGACCGGTGCCGCAACCATTATTGTTGGTGCCGTTGCCGTCGCAACGCAGCCCAACCCGGCACAGGCCACCGAAGAACTGAACGCGCTTGTCTGGTGCGATCATACCGACCCGGCCTTGCTTGCACCGTTCGAAGAAAAATACGACGTCAAAGTCAATCTGAAAGAATACGAAGGCACGGGGGCGGGTCTTTCGATTATCGAACAATCACGCCCCGGCGACTGGGACGTATTTGTGATTGATGGTGTTGATGTACACCGCGCGGTCGACATGGGATTGCTGGCCGAAATTCCGGCCGATGCCCTGCCGACTTCAGATATCTTTCCCGAAGTTGTGATGGCAGAAAACAACGTGGTCGATGGCAAAACCTATGCCGTGACCGAAAAGTTTGGCTACAACACGATTTCGTTCGACAAGACCAAAGTCGATCCCAAGGACATGGAAGACATGTCGGTGATCTGGTCGGATAAATATGCAGGGCGCATTGCGGTTTATGACTATTACCTGCCGGTGATCGGCTTGGTCGGGCTGGGCCTTGGCATTGATACCGCCGATTTGGGCACGGATGATATGCCCGCGATTAAGGAAAAACTGTTTGCGATGAAAAAAGTTGCCAAACAGGTTGGTGAAGTCGTGTCATCGCAAACCGCCCTTGCCACCGGCGAGGTTGATATTCTGGTTGGCGGCGGCGAATGGATTACGGCGGTACTTTCCGAAGACAAACCGAACCTTGACTGGATTATCCCCAAACAGGGGGCGCTTCGCTGGGCACAGTCGATTGGTGTGATGAAAGACAGCGCCAAGCCCGATCTGGCACTTAAATTCGTGCAATATATCCTAAGCCCGGAAGGTCAATCGATGCTTGCAACATCGTCTTGTTATTGGGGGATGCCCGCCAATGCCAAAGCGGGTGAACACCTTAATGATGCGCAAAAAGCCGCCCTTCGCTGGAACGATCAGGCGGGTTATCTTAAAAACTCGCAGCTTTACCCGATCCCGGATGAAAATCTGGATGCCCAGATGCAAGATGCCTGGGTCGAGATGCTGCAACAATAATCCGTCCGACACCCCACAGCTTTTGCAAGCCGGAATACTTTGCCTTGCCCCGCTTTTCGCGGGGCAAGGCCCGGGCTTTGCGCTAAGCTTTGTGATCACCACCGCGTCAATGCCCCCGCGTATGAATGCAGGCGCCAAAGGATAGTGCGATGGCTGCTGCCAGTCTTGAAGATCAGGAAAACCGCAAGGCATGGGGATTTGTCACCCCGGCCCTGTTATGGACGATCTGCTTTTTCGTGATCCCGTTTATTGTCATGACCGCGATCAGCCTTGCGACCCGCACAGGGCGCGAGATCGTCATGGCGTGGAACTTTGACAATTACATCAGTTTTTTCGAAAAGGCCCACTTGCTTAAGGGGCTTTTTGTCTCGCTTGAGATCACCTTTACCGTCACGATCATATCAATTCTTCTGGCCTATCCACTGGCGTGGATTATTGCCGAACGGGTACCGCAGAAATGGCAACGCATGGCACTTATCCTTGCGGTTTTGCCATTCTGGACCAGCTATGTCGTGCGGTCCTATTCCTGGTTGCTAGTGCTGGCGAAAAACGGGGTGATCAACAATACGCTGATCTGGATCGGTGTCATTGCCGAACCGCTTGAAATGGCAAGTACCCGATCCGCAACAATCATCGGTTTCGTGCATTTCTTTGTGATGCTTTTAACCCTGACAATCTATGCCAATCTGGTTCAGATGCCGCCAAATTATCGTCGTGCAGCGGCTGATCTTGGTGCCAATGGTTTTCAGGTATTTTGGCATATTGTCTTGCCGCTGACATTGCCCGGCATCATGGTCGGGGCGTTTTTGACCTTTGTGCTATGCATCGGGGATTATATCACCCCGCAAATCCTTGGCGGCAATAACGAATTGGCCCTGCCACAGATCATCATGCTGCAACTGGGACGCCGGGCCGATTTCCCGATGGCCGCCACCCTGTCGATTGTGCTGATGGGGGCCGTAACCCTGGCCTATATCGCCTGTGCACGCTGGCTTAAGATGGAAAGGACGTGACATGATTTCATCACGGTTTTCCAAGGTTATTTCCTGGGCCTATCTGATCGCGCTTTATGGCTTTATCTTTCTGCCGGTCATTGTTCTGGTGCTGTTTTCGTTTCAGGATGGTCGCCTGCCCGTACCACCCTTTAACGGTGCGACCCTTAAATGGTATGGCGAGGTTTTTGCCGATAACCGCCTGATGGCGGCCCTTGGCAATTCGTTGATGGTTGCGATTGGATCGTCACTCGTAGCCTGCGTTCTGGGATTTTGCGCGGCATATGGATTGGCGCGGTTTGTCCTGCCAGCATCGCGGTTGCAGCGTGGCATCCTGATTGCGCCAATGACGGTCAGCTATCTGATCATCGCCCTTGGCCTGTTATCGACGTTTAACTGGATCGGAATTTCGCTGTCACTTTGGACGGTCGGCATCGGCCATGTGGTGATCAATCTGCCGTTATGCTTTGCGATTATCTATGCCTCGATGGGGGACCATCAGAAAAACATCGAACGGGCCGCGCGTGACCTTGGCGCTAAGGAATGGCAGGTGATGACACAGGTCACGGCCCCGATGCTGATGCCATCAATCCTTGCGGCATTTTTCCTGTCGGTCACGTTTAGCTGGGACGAATTCATCATCGCATTTTTGCTGTCGCGCTTTGACGTGACGCTTCCGGTGGAAATCTGGAGCCTCCTTCGATCCGGGCTTAATCCCAAAACCAATGCGATTGGCAGCGTTGTTTTCCTGTTTTCGATTGCGCTGCTGCTTGTTCTTGAACTGCTTGTTTTCAGAAGGACGGCCAAGAAATGACCGCACCTGTTTCCATCCGCAATGCGACAAAAACCTTTGGCGAGTTTACGGCCCTTAATGATGTCAGTCTGGAAATCGAGGCGGGCGAGTTTATCGTTCTTCTGGGGCCATCAGGCTGCGGCAAAACGACATTGCTGTCGCTTTTGGGCGGGTTTCTGTCACCGACCCGTGGCACCATTGCGATCAATGGCCGGGATATGGGCGATGTTTCGCCGTCCAAACGCCCGACCACGACAATGTTTCAAGATTACGCCCTGTTCCCGCATATGACATTGCGCGACAATGTCGCCTTTGGCCTGAAGATGCGCAAAATTGGCAAGACCGAACGCCATACCAAGGCCTGCGAACTTCTTGATATGGTCGGGCTAAAGGCATCGGCGTTGAAAAAGCCGCACGAGCTTTCAGGCGGCCAGCGCCAGCGTGTTGCCCTTGCCCGTGCATTGGCCGTTGAACCCGATGTTTTATTGCTTGATGAACCGCTTGGCGCGCTTGACCTTAAACTCCGCCGCCAGATGCAGGACGAACTTAAAGCCATCCAAAAACGAGTGGGCACCACATTTGTTCATGTTACCCACGATCAGGAAGAAGCCATGGCAATTGCGGATCGGATCGTGGTGATGAATGCCGGAAAGATCGAAGATGTCGGGCGGCCTGAAGATATCTATATGCGGCCCAAAACCCTGTTTGCCGCCAGTTTCATGGGCGAGGTCAATTTTATCCCCGCCACTCTGAAAGGACGCGGCAACGGCATGGCAGAAATTGACAGCATGCTGGGCTCGATTAGCCTGCCTGAAACGATACTTGCCAATGATGCCCTGCCCGATCAGGGCCCCATGACCCTTGCCATCCGCCCCGAACATTTTCGCGGGGTCAGCACCGGGGCGGAACGCATGACACTGGGATCGGCAAAGATTGCAGACGGGGCGTTTTTCGGAACGCATTATCGTGCCCATCTGGCCCCGATTGCAGCACCAGATATGGTCATCACCGCCCATATGCCGCAATCAGCCAGTATTGAACCGGGCACCATGGTTGAACTTTCCATTGATCTGGCATCTATCATTGCCCTGCCCGGTCATCCGCAAACGCCCGCTGATCCGGCAACACAGGGATAAGATATGGAACGCGCCAAAGCTCAGGACTGGTATCGCGTCAAACGTCTTGATGACGATATCACCGCGATTTCAGAACCGTTTATCGAAGAATTTTACCGCTGCAATATCTGGCATGTGCGGGGGCGTGATTGCGACATGCTGGTCGATAGCGGCATGGGGGTTGTGTCTCTGACGGAATGGGTGCCACTTGTCACCGAGAAATCGGTTCAGGCCGTTGCCAGCCATACCCATTTCGATCACATCGGCTGCCATCACGAATTTGATCATCGCCTGTGCCACCGCGAAGAAGCCGAAATTCTGGCCCATCCGAGCCGCAAAAACACACTGGCCGATCCCTATGTCACCGATGATATCTTTAATCGCCTGCCGCCTGAACCCTATTGTGCAAGTTGCTATTCGGTCAAAGGGGCAGCGGCAACACGGATCGTTGACGATGGTGATGTGATTGATCTTGGCGACCGGGTGTTTGAAGTCATCCATACACCGGGTCATTCGCCGGGCGGCATCGCCCTTTGGGAAGCCAAAACCGGCATCCTGTTTTCTGGTGATATCGTTTATGACGGTCCCTTGATCGAAGACACCTATCACGCCAATGCCGCAGATTACCTGTCATCAATGAAACGACTTTATGACTTGCCGGTGCGCATCGTACATGGCGGACATTTTCCAAGCTACGGCGCCAAAAGGCACCGCGAAATCATTGAAAACTGGCTAAAAGACAAGGCCTGAGGCCCGAAAGGACGCAATCATCATGCAAGACGCCACCAAATTCTATATCGACGGCCAATGGGTCACGCCGCTTTCATCGGAACGCATGGAAGTCATCAACCCGGCCACCGAAGGCGTGATTGCGAAAATCGCGCTGGGCAATGAAGACGATATCAACCGTGCCGTTGCCGCCGCCAAGCGCGCCTTTGAAACCTATAGCCAAACCAGCCTTGATGACCGTCTTGCCCTGCTGGAAAAACTTCTGGTGATCTATAAGCGCCGCTATGACGAAATCGCCGCCACCATCACAGCCGAACTTGGCGCACCGATCACCATGTCACGCGAACAACAGGCCGATGTCGGTGTCAGCCATCTTGAAGATTTTATCACTGCGCTTAAGAAGTTAAAGACCCGGGATACGCTTTATAACGGTGAAACCCTGTTGCGCGAGCCCATCGGGGTTTGTGGCCTGATCACGCCATGGAACTGGCCGATCAACCAGATCGTGCTTAAAGTCATTCCGGCATTGGCAACCGGGTGCACCTGTGTATTGAAACCCAGCGAATTCACCCCGCTTAATGCAATACTTTACGCCGAAATGATTGACGAGGCAGGGTTTCCGGCCGGCACATTCAACCTTGTAAACGGGGCCGGGCCGGTGGCAGGATCGGCCATGTCCAAACATCCCGACATTGCCATGATGTCGTTTACCGGATCAACACGCGCAGGCAAGGCAATCACTCGTGATGCGGCCGAAAACGTCAAACGCGTCACGCTGGAACTTGGCGGGAAATCGCCCAATATCGTTTTCGATGATGTCGATATCAAAGATCGGATCACCTATAGCGTCCTTGATGTGTTTAACAATTCCGGCCAAACCTGTGACGCACCAACCCGCATGCTGGTTCAAAAGTCGATTTATGACGATGCGGTTGCGATGGCCAAACAGGTTGGTGAAACCGCGCGCGTCGGTGATCCGACACTTGAAGGCGATCATATCGGCCCACTGGTCAGCCATATCCAGTTTGACCGGGTGCAAAGCCTGATTAAAGCCGGGATCGACGAAGGCGCGACCCTTTTGGTTGGCGGCACGGGCAAGCCCGATGGCATCAACGAAGGATATTTCACCAAACCGACAATCTTTGCCGATGTCAGCCCGGATATGCGCATCGCGCGCGAGGAAATCTTTGGCCCGGTGATCTGCATGATCCCGTTCGAGACCGAGGAAGACGCCATCGCGATGGCCAATGATACACCATACGGCCTTGCGGCCTATATCCAGACCACAGACGATGCCAAGGCCGAACGTGTTGCATCAAAACTGCGCGCTGGCATGATCCGCATCAATGGTGCCTTCCCACGCCCGGGCAGCCCGTTTGGCGGATACAAGCAATCTGGCAATGGTCGTGAAGGCGGGCTTTTCGGGCTTGAAGATTTCATGGAAATCAAAATGATCCATCGCCCGTAACGGATTAATCGGGGCGGCAGGAAGATGTCGCCCCACCCCATTGCATAAGTTACCCCCACTATGGATAGTTCCCCCTTTCAAAACAACGCCCTAGAACATTAAGGGGACATTTGAAAAGGGGAACTCGATGATTAAGAAACTGGTCGCAATGGCCGCCCTGATGCTGCTCGCAGGATGCGTGACAGCCACAAGCAAATTTGAAGAAGAAATGCCGGTTGGCACCGTTTTGACCGGTGTTGCCAGTGCGCCGCAGGGGGATATTCTGTTACCACCGGGCAATTGGACCGTTGTCGGGAAGAATATTACGCGCAACAACAGCTATCAGGCGTTTGGCCATGTCGTATTGGCCCGCATTGATGACAACAAACACCTTGATGGTCTGATCATGTATATGACCGCACTGGAAACCGGCATGGGATATGCGTTTTATTCCTCGTCCTATTGTGATCCGGATAGTGACACGATCTATCACCATCAAAGTTCCAATCAGGAAATGGGCAATCAGCAATGCTTTTTCATTGAAGACTGGAACTTGAATGTCACATCACAGGCCAATCCCGAGATATTTCAGGCGGAAGTCTATTTCGACTTACATGATATTAAAAAACCAAGCTCGATGCTGTTCACAAGCTATCGGGTTGCGCGGCGTAACAAACTTCTGATCGCGCAATATGGCTTTAATTACCGCCAAACCGGCGATGAAATGTTGCCGGGTTATACGCCTGCATCTGTTGAAGATTACGGCAAACCGTTCGGTACCGCGCTTTGGAAAGAAAACCTTGAAACCGTGATTGCATGGTCCAAGGAAAACGAAGACCTGATCGCAACAACCTTCCTTGACTAGAACATGTTGCCCAGAATCATATCAAAGCCCCCGGAAATTCACGGGGGCTTTTTTGTGTGACCTGCCCCTGTGATAGCAGTCATTCACAGGTATGGATCAGGGGTGGTAATGAATGGCCCACGGCCTATAATCCCATCGCCATTCGATAGAACCAAAAATTTGGACGTGAAATGACCACCACATCAGGAGACTTTGCATGACCACGATGTCCTTTGCGGATATGGGTCTTGCCGCGCTTAAGAGGCGCCAATACGACGCCGCAATCAACATGTTACGTCAGGCTTTGGGCGAAGATGAAGATAACGCCAAGGCCCGGTTCGGGCTGGCCCGTGCCCTTCATGAAAAAGGATCACTGACCGAAGCACTGAATGAATATCGCACGGTGCTGCAATCTGATGCCGGTCACGAAGAATGCCTGCATCACATTGCACGCGCCTTGCTTGAATATGGCGATGCCCGTTCTGCGTTGAACCATGTCGATATTATCCTGCGCAATCACCCAACCGATCCGGATTTACTGGTGCTGCGCGGGCAGGCTTTGCTGGAACTTGGTCAGCCCGACTATGCGCTTAGCGCATTTCAAAATGCGTCCCATCACAACCCGGGCAGCGCAATTATCCACCGCCTGATCGCACGTACGCATCGTGCGAATGACGACATCGAAAGTGAACGCCGCGCCATCGAACAACTTTTGCGGATTAACCCATCATCGTTAATTGCATCAAACGATATTGGGGTAATCAATCTGCGCGAAGGCCATCTGATCGCAGCGTTTGAAGCGTTCGAACTAATCCTGAGCCAGGCCCCCGACAATGCCGAGGCCGCCCTTAACCGGGCGATCACCCTGACCCTGATGGGGGATATGGATGACAAGGCGATCTGGGACCGGGTGATGGAAATTTGTGCTGATCTGGACGGGATTGATGAAACCCGCGCCTTGGCCGACGAATTGGCCAAACTGCCGGGCAAGGACCGCAAAGACAGCAAAAAAGCCCCGGCATTGATTGCGCGTGCGGCCCTTGCACCGATTGATATCTGACCCAGTCAGTTATGCCAGACGTTCCTGTGGTTTTATGCCGTGGGAACGTCTGCTTAAACCTCTGCTGAAACCTCTGCTGCCTTGCGGTCATCAAAACCGGCTGAAGCCTGACGCACGCGTAACCATCCCAAGATGCCAATCACGCACAGCATGGCCGCAATGAAGCCAAGGAAAAATGGCGCATAGCTTGCAATACCGGCCAAAACCCCACCGATCAAAACTGCCACCGCCTCGGCCAGAACATGGGCGGAGCGATACACGCCAAGCGCCTGCCCCTGTTCATGTTTTCCCGCCGCGTTCGAAATAAACAGGCTGGTTGTGACCTCGCACCAGGCAATGCCAAATGCCGCCAGACACATCGGCACGAAAATCCAAACCAATCCATCCGGGATCAGGAAAGTAACAAGGCCGATCCCCAGGAACAAATGCCCAAGCGCCCCGACCCCGATCAAACCGCAAATCTTTTGCGCCCGATCCACCGTCAGTCCGGCCAGGATCAGCGGGATCGAAATGATGGCCGAACACATGCCAAGGAAACTGCTGGTGACGTCGTAATTTTGCACCAGATAGACACCGAAAAAGGCAAAGAAGATATAAACCGCGATGTAACTGAAAAACGAAATCACGTAACCGGGCAATAATTCCGGGTCCTTGATCGTTGCCCAGACCGTGCGGGTCACAGGTGCTGTCATGCCCTTTTCCGTCCCCCGACGACGCGCATATTCGGGAATGCGCAAGACCACAAAAACCACCAGCAAGTTAAAGCCATACATGCCCGCGGCAAAAAAGAATGGCCAGGATACGTTAAAGGATGGGTGAATGGTCGGGTCCGAGAAAAAGCCCCCCATCAGCGGACCAATGATCCACCCCACATTGATCGCCACTGTGATCAGGCCAAAATTGCGCACCTTGGTTTCCGGGCGGCTGATATCGGATGCAATGGATTGGGCAATCGCCATATTGCCCTCGCACAGGCCCGACACAAATCGCCCGGCCAGAACCAGCGGAAGGTTTGCCGTGGCGACACCCCATGCCGTGACCAGATACCCGCTGGCTGCACCAAAAAGCGACGCCATCAAAACCGGACGACGCCCGATCCGATCCGACACCCGGCCCAGCCAGGGCGCCCCGATAAACTGCCCGATGGGATAAAGCGCCATGGCAACGCCAAGCAACATCGTGCGGTACTCGGTCGGCACCGACGGATCCAGAAACCCCAATTCGGGTTTCAGGAACATCGGGCTGAATACCGGATAGGGCAGACTGAAACCGGCAAAACCGAACAGCACGGTCAAAAAGACCGCCGACATGGTTTTGGTTTCCTGGGACATCGGGTGTGAACTCCGTAGGGCGTTTTGGCTGGCGATTATGACGAGTTTAAAAACCGGAATTTATGGCTGATGATCTGCATAGCGTTGGGCAAGGTCGTGCACGATCTGACGGGCATTATCCACATGCCACCCGGCCCCAAAAAGCAAATCAGCCAGACTGTCACAGAAAATATCAATCGCATTCCCGCGCAGTTCGGCACCGTAATGGCGATCAGTAATTTCCGACAGCACCAGCGCATTCATGCCAAATGAAAGCCCCCAACTGCCAAGATTCAGATTCCGCGTTCGGGCGATTTCTTGGTCGGAAATACCAAGTTCGGCCGCAGCATCGGACAAAAAGCTTTGGAACATTTCGGTAATCCGTCCGATCCCGGCCAGTTGGCTTTGATGATGGGATGGTGTCGCGCGTTTCCAGATTGATGGGGCAAGGGCCAGATATTCGGCCTCAAACAATTGCGGATGCTCGATGGAGAACCGGATATCAAGCAGGCTGGCGACAATGAATTTTTCCATCGCACTGCCATCGTGGGCGCGCGCATGATCGAAAAACACAGCACGTTTTTGCCCTGCCATAATCGCCAGACCCAGCAACAAATCTTCCTTACTGGCGAAATGAACATAAAGCGTGCCGACCGAAATCTCACATTCCCGCGCCAAATCAGACATTTTCAATTCGAAAAAGCCATATTCCGCAATCAATTCACCTGCGCGTTCAAGGATCATCTCCTCGCGCTTTTGGCGCTTTTCGATGCGGTTTATCCGTTGTTTAACGGGCCGGAAATCCGGCTGTTTTTCCGGGGGACTTTGCGGGGGCATATCCCTGCTTTCTTTATTTAATGACGAAAAATCGAATTTGGTTCATTATTTAGAAAAGAGCAATCACCTTTCATGCATGGGTGCCATCCCTGACTTTCTATGCGACAGTCAAGGTGCCGTTTCTAGGGGAAAAGATGACCGAATTAATCAATCCCGGCCGGAACTGTTAAGCACGAAACACGTTTCCATCATGTGATCACGCACCGCGCACCGTCATATAAGCCAAGACCTGCAATCGTTACCCACAAAAGGCCACAACCAATATGTTTCAGCGTTTTATCCGCATATGGGAATTTCTGGCCTATAGCCTGTGGCTGTCACCGTTGCTTTTTGCCGCAGGCGGGGCGGTGCTTGCCGTATTGCTGATCCAAATTCCCAATGAGGCCGCAAATGGCATTCTGCCGGTATTTTGGCCCCGTTTTGATCAGTTAGCGACCGTACGTGACCTGCTGGGTACCTTATTGGCAACCCTTGTCACGGTGACGACTTTTGCGCTGTCCATCACCATGGTGGTCCTGACATTGGCGGCCGGGTCGCTTGGCCCGCGCATGATCCGAAATTTCATGGGCGACAGTAAAACCCAAAATGCGCTTGGGATATTTGTCGGCAGTATCCTGTTTTTGATCACATCCCTGATGTTGATGGGGGATGCGTCGGAAATCGCCCCGCCCCTGCAAGTTGTAACAACAGCTGGCATTGCGCTGTTTGTGGTCTGTGTTTTCGTCCTGATCCTGTTTGTTCATCATCTGGGGCGATCCATCGTCGCAGATGAAGTCATCCAGCGGGTTGGAAACAACCTTGAAAAAACAATCGCATCGGCCAGCAACACCTTGAATGATCCAATAAGGGCGGCGGAAAAGGCGCAGATCACCTTACCTGACACATTGGACATTCCGGATCAGGAAGCCCTTTACGCGAACCATTCGGGGTATGTGCAGGGAATTGATTACGAAAAACTCCGCGATGTTGCACAGATGCAAGATATCTGTGTGTCATTGATGGTGCGTGCCGGACAACACGTGATCAAAGGTGAAATTATCGGTCAGATTTCCACGACATCAACTGATGAAACACCCCAGACAGCCCCAGCGACCTGCCAATCCAAGATTGGCGACCATATCCTGATCGGCAATTACCGCACCGCCATGCTTGATATTGAATTCGCCCTGCGACAATTGGTCGAGCTTGCCTTGCGGGCATTATCGCCGGGCGTCAATGATCCATTTACGGCCATTGCCGTGATCTATCGGTTGGGCCGGGCCCTGCCCCATGCCATGGCATTTCGCTATCCGGTTGGTATTTGGCATGACGGTGATGACACCATCCGCATTCAGGCCTTGTTATCGGATTTCACCGGTATGCTTGGCGCAGCATTTGATCAAATCCGCCAATCGGCAAGTGCCAAGCCCGATGTGCTGTTGCCGATGGCCGAAATCATTGAAAGCCTTCTGAAACTGGCAAAAACCGATCATCAACGCATCATGTTACGCGATCATGCACGTATGATCCTGCGGGCGGCAAACCGCGACATTCCCGAAAAAGCCGACCGTAACGCGGTTGAAACCGCCATTAACCGTATCCTGCGTTGCCAAGGCAATACGCCCCCCTCGCAATAGCAACGACCATGTCGGTTTTACATGGCAAAACAGCAATATCGTCAGGTTACCTTTTGTGGGTTCTGCCAGAGTAATACCGCCCCCGAACACCGTGTGGGGCGGGGCTTGAACCTTGACTGGCAATTAATCAAACCAAAACCAGATCCGCCTATGCGCAAGCATGATATTGGCCTCCACACCAAAACAAAAGGAGACCCGAAGGTCCCCTTTTTCCAGTCACGCATGAATTAATTATCCATTGCGAACTCTTCTGCTTCGTCTTCAAGCGCATCAACACTGACATCTGCCGCTTCATCTTTTTCACTCTTGATACGTGGGGCTGCCTTCCGCCACGCGACAAGATTCTGACCAACTGTCCGGTAGAACTCCGGAACGATTGCCTCCAAATCAGAAATGAAATTGACCGTTTGCGCAAATCGCGCCCCAAGACGACGTGAAAGGAACACGTGAAATCCTAGAACCTGAAGATTACTTTTGTCCGTTTCGGCGATTGCAGGTTCCGCTCTGAGGTCTTCAAGAGAATAATGCGTCGCTTCGCTGCTGCCCGGCCACATCAACCGTACATGAATGTCCGGAGTAACGACATTCTTAAGCTGTCGTAATAACCAAGTTACCCTAGCCTTCGTGGATTTCCTGTCCTCTGGCGCCCGCAGAAACATCTCAACTGATACAGTCCGGCTGAGCATATGTGCATAAATTTCAACTGGCGACGCCGCATCCGGGATCGACAAAGCGGCCTGTAGTCGGCCACTTTCTTTAAGCAGGGCAAACTCCTCTTTCAATCTCAAGCCTGGGTCCAGCAGATGTTTTCTCGGCAGCTTCTCACTCACCACAGTTTCTGTCTGTCGGCTAAGTATCAATGAAAGGTCACGCGTTTCCTGATGCCATGCCTCAAGCACGACCATTGCTTCTGATGACTTTGCGGGAATACCGCTGGCAGCCGAAACCTGTTTATTCAGCTCACTCCATTCCGGCGGCATACGATCAAAGCCTTTAACTCCAGCACTTTCATGAGTAAGAAAACGCTTTAGTTCATTGAGCAAGAACATCTGATCCGCATCTTCTATCTGCTCATTGCTGATCAACAGGTCTGCGGCAGTAAGAATGAACATCCATGACCAATGATATACTGGTATCTTTGAACGACTTTTCTGTACCGATTGCAGTGGATGATTTTCAGGACGGGACGAAAATTGGTTTGAAACAGTAATTACGCAGTCTAACCCATGGTCTTTTGCTATCGCCCTGTACCGCTCAATCTGTTCTTCTCTCAGGTCATTGGCGCCGACTTTGGTTTCAATAAGCGCGCGCCATTCTTTCTTACCGGTCTTAACCACTAACAAACCGTCTGGACGGTCCCAGAGTGCTGATAAACCCCCTGCTTTTTTAAGGCAGGGGGTTTTCAGTTACCCAAAACACCATTTGACTCTGGTTTGTTCCTGTTTTGAATCTGGAACGTCTCGTGAATCTTGGCTGAATTTTTGAGGATTAGACTTTGTCATCAGTCTGAAACCGTCTGGACGGTCCTTTTCTTTTTCCTTGCAGCCGTTGAATACCACCTCGGTGTAGGCTTCAACACTCGCCTTCTTGCCAGTTTTAACGCCAACTGACTTCAGCAACTCTTTGCCAAATTCATTCACATTGGAAATACAACTCAGAACAATTGAAGTTGTCCGTCCTTCCTTCGAGGTCGTCGCCAGAACTGGAAACAGTCTCGCAACCTCACCCTGCACCAAATAATCCGGTCTCAAATCAGTTCCCCCTTAAGCTTGCAACTTTAGGTTAAACCCCATCATCAAAGAACAGCAATCAAAAGCTTTATTATGAGATACTATTTCTCTTAATCTTGTCTGCATCGATGTCACAACACAAAAAAAGGGGCACCCCAAAGGATACCCCTATCAAAAATCAATTTTTGTTCACGATCAGCCCGCAAAAGTTGCCTCGATCGCGGCAAGTGCCGCATCGGCCTGATCGGCATCGGGGCCACCGCCCTGTGCCATATCCGGGCGACCACCGCCACCCTTGCCGCCGAGTTTTTCAACGCCGACACGGACCAGATCAACCGCGCTGAATTTACCCGCAATATCCTGGGTCAAACCAACCACGATGGATGCCTTGCCACCATCGGTCGAAATCAGGGCGACAACGCCCGATCCCATCTGATTGCGAAGTTCGTCAACCATGCCTTTAAGTTCTTTGGCCGGAATACCGTCCAGAACACGCAGGGCAAGCTTGGTGCCTTTGACTTCCTTAAACGCATCCGCGCCCGACGTTCCGCCCGAACCCGCCGTTGCCAGCTTCTTGCGCAGGTCGGAAACTTCGCGTTCAAGCTTGCGACGTTCTTCCTGCAACGATTTGATACGTGCCGGAACGTCTTCGGGGGCTGCTTTCAGATCCGCCGCAATAGTTTGCAGCACACGATCACGGCCAGCCATATAATTGGCGGCATCCGGCCCGGTCAGGGCTTCGATACGGCGTACACCGCTTGAAACAGCGCCTTCGGACACGATCTTGAACATGCCGATATCGCCGGTACGTTTGACATGGGTGCCACCGCAAAGTTCCAGCGAATAGGCATGTTCTTTGGCCTCTGGCAGGCCCATCGATACAACACGGACTTCATTACCGTATTTTTCGCCAAACAACGCCATTGCGCCCAGTTCAATCGCCTCGTCCGGGGTCATCAAACGGGTACTGACTTCGCTATTTTCGCGGATCAAACGGTTGACATCAGCCTCGATCACAGCGGCTTCTTTGGCCGTTACGGGCTTGGGATGCGATACGTCAAAGCGCAGACGATCCTTGGCCACCAACGAGCCCTTTTGGGTGACGTGATCGCCCAGGTGCTTGCGCATCACCGCATGCAAAAGATGGGTTGCCGAATGGTTGGCACGAAGTGCGGAACGGCGCACATTATCAACGCGAAATTCAGCAGCATCACCAACCGAAACTTCGCCCTCGACAATTTTGCCAAGATGAACATGCAGCGCGCCGAGTTTCTTTTGGGTGTCCGTGATGTTAATCACGGCACCCTTTTCGGTTTTGATCACGCCAGAATCGCCTTGCTGACCACCAGATTCGCCAAAGAACGGGGTCTGATTGGCAACAATGGCCACCTCGTCGCCCTTGGAGGCGGTTTTGGCTTCGGCACCGTCCTTGATCAGGGCGGTGATCACACCTTCGGCGGTTTCCGTTTCATAGCCAAGGAACTCGGTCGCACCGTCGCGGTCATTGATATCAAACCAGACTTCTTCGGTGGCGGCTTCGCCCGAACCGGACCAAGCGGCACGCGCCTTGGCTTTTTGTTGTTCCATCGCGGATGTAAAGCCGTCTTCATCAATCGCAATTTTGCGCGGTTTAAGCGCATCCTGCGTCAGATCAAGCGGGAAGCCATAGGTATCATAAAGTTTGAACGCCACGTCACCCGAAAGGGTCGCGCCCTCGTCCATACCATCGGTCGCGTCGTCAAGCATCTTAAGCCCGCGATCAAGCATGGTTTTAAAGCCATGTTCCTCAAGCTTTAGCGTTTCTTCGATCAAGGCCTGAGCGCGGAGCAATTCCGGAAAGGCACCGCCCATTTTACGAACCAGTGCAGGAACCAGTTTGTACATCACCGGATCTTGGCTTCCGATCATGTGCAAATGGCGCATCGCGCGGCGCATGATACGGCGCAACACGTTACCGCGACCGGCATTGGACGGCAAAACGCCATCCGCAATCAGGAAACTGGTTGATCGCAGATGATCGGCAACCACGCGGTGCGACACATTATGCGGACCATCCGGATCGGTATTGGTGGCGTCTGCCGATGCTTCGATCAGGGCCCGCATCAGATCAATGTCATAGTTGTCGTGTTTGCCCTGCAAGACAGCCGCAACACGTTCAAGCCCCATGCCGGTATCAATCGACGGCTTTGGCAAATCAACGCGTTCGCCACTGGCCATCTGTTCGTACTGCATAAAGACGAGGTTCCAGATTTCAATGAACCGGTCGCCATCTTCGTCTTTGCTGCCCGGGGGGCCGCCCCATATTTTGTCCCCATGATCAAAGAAGATTTCCGAACATGGGCCACAAGGACCGGTATCGCCCATCGACCAGAAATTGTCCGATGTCGGGATACGGATGATGCGATCATCGGAAAGACCGGCGATCTTTTTCCAAAGACCGTGCGCCTCGTCATCGGTGTGATAGACGGTCACCAGCAGCTTGTCGGCTGACAGGCCGTATTCCTTGGTCATCAGGTTCCAGGCGAATTCAATCGCATTTTCCTTGAAATAATCGCCAAACGAAAAGTTGCCAAGCATTTCAAAGAAGGTGTGGTGGCGGGCGGTATGCCCGACATTTTCAAGATCGTTATGCTTGCCCCCGGCACGCACGCATTTCTGCGAGGTGGTCGCACGTGAATAATCACGGTGCTCCTGGCCGGTGAAAACGTTCTTGAACTGCACCATCCCTGCGTTGGTGAACATCAGGGTCGGATCATTGCGTGGCACCAGCGGGCTGGAAGACACGACCTCGTGGCCGTTCTTGCCAAAGAATTCCAGAAACGTGGTGCGAATATCGTTAACGGTCTGCATCTCTCTCCAACCCGGAAAACGCGGAACAAACACAATCGGCCTTTGACCGATGCGACTGCCCTATTTAGCGGCTCGGCCCTGCTCTGTCCAGTCGGGCCGCGGGGTTCGATGCCTAAAAGACGCGTTTAAAGCGATATCTGTTCATGCTTTTGACGAAATCACACATCGCAAACCCGTATTTTTCAAGCAATCGGCGTGACGGAATATTCTCGGGATAGGCAAAGGCGGTTAGTTCGGGCAACGCATATTGATGTTCTGCCTGCCAAAGTGCCGTCGTGACCAATTCACCGCCAAATCCACGCCCCCAAACATCGGGATGGAAATAATAACCGATTTCCGGCCCCCATCCTGGATCAAACGGATCGGTATAAATACCGCCCCATCCCACAATCTGATGATCGGATTTCTGTCGGATCACCCATGGGACAAAGCCATCCCGACGACGAAACCATTCATAGACCAAAATACGCTTGCGACAAGCCGCATATGACGGATCAACATGGGTATATCGCATCGCCTGCCGGTCACCCAGAAAGGCATAAAGCCCATCAATATCACCGCCCCGCGATGCGCCCAGCAACAGGTTTTTGTTTCAATGATCTGTGATGCGGAGGCCTGATATCGCTTTGTCACAAGGCGGTTTTCATCCCCGACGCGCATTATTTTTCAGGGCTTAGTCCAACACCGGGCGCATGAAGCTCCGGTCATAACTTATGATGCTGCGATTACGCTTTTCAAGGTCCAGCGTTGCGACACAATCGGGGTCATCGGCCATACGGTTGCGGTAATCTTCATAGGCCGCAAGACTTGGAAAACTGAACAGCGCATAGGCGATGTTGCTTGTGCCTTCGTGGGGCAGGAAATACCCATGATGGGTGCCGCCCATGCGGTTAACAATCGGGATCCAGCGCCGGGCATAATCCTCGAACTCGGGGATTTTATGCGCGTCGATGACATATTTCAGATAGCACGTGATCACGTCAGTATCCCTTTAGCCCGATAACACACGAGAAGGCGCACAAAGGGGCGGATGTTCAGTCAGCGCCTTTTTGGATCGTCTTGCCAAGCTTTTCAACGTCGCGGCCAAAACCGTCGGCGGTTTCACATGCTGCCAGTGAAAGACCAAAGCCCGCGATCAGGGCCAGTGCCAGAATACGTTTTACATGGGTCGACATTATCAGGTGTCCTTCTGCCTTTAACGACATGTTGATATTAAAGCCCGCCGCTTGCGTGCCGTAACCTGCTGCAACAAAGCAGCGAAAATCAGATGCTATCTTGTCCGGCCCCGATAGTACTGGCAACTGTTTCCTTGTCTATTTGATCATGACAGGACCACAAACAGCAAAACGGGCGCGCCGCAGCACGCCCGTTCCGTTTGCTCGTATTATATATGTCTGCCAATCAGACCGGTGGACGACGGCCACGCAATGCGTTGACCAAAAGCGAGATCACAAACAGCACGATAAAGACAAAGAACAAGATCTTTGCGATCCCGACAAACGTCCCCGCCAAGCCGCCAAAACCAAGGACAGCAGCGGCTAACGCCAAAATGAGACAAAATACAGCCCAACCCAACATGGTGTTATCTCCTTAATTTCAGTTTTGGCCGCTTGGCAGTGGCGAAAACCAGCCTCGCCGTGCCCGCGACAAGCAGAAATACCGTTTAAACTTACTCGTCGGCTTCGTCCTGAATGGCTTCACCGGCATTTTCCATATCCTTGCCAAAACCTTCAGCGGTTTCACAAGCAGCCAGACCAAGGCCCATGCCCGAAATAAGGGCGACAGCAAAAAGCTTTTTCAAAATATCAGACATTTCGGTTTCTCCTGTTTACACAATTTCATTTTGATTACACCAGTATAACGGGAGAACACCAAGCTTGTTCCATACACCATCAGACAAACATCTGATTCGACACGATTAAGGCAGCCGATACGCCTTGTATTTCAAAGGAATTTTGGCAATCGTGATCATTTTGGGGCACTTGCAATTCCCGACTCAAAACACAAAAAAGCGGGCCCCAAATGGGGCCCGCTTGATCGTTTAGCCGATACGGTTTTACCGCAAGCAGCAATTATGCATCGTCATTTGACGGTCCATCGTCGCTCATCTTCGTCATCGCCTCGGAAATCAGCCCCGCACTTTCGCGGATGCTGTGTTCGATCTCGGTGGCCATTTCAACATTTTCGCGCAGGAAATTCTTGGCATTCTCGCGGCCTTGACCGATCCGGGTCGAGTTATAAGAGAACCACGAACCTGATTTTTCAACGATGCCTGCCTTAACCCCAAGGTCAAGGATTTCACCCATCTTGGAAATGCCTTCGCCATACATGATATCGAATTCAACCTGTTTGAACGGCGGGGCCATCTTGTTTTTGACGACCTTGACGCGGGTCTGGTTGCCGACGACTTCATCACGATCTTTAATCTGACCGATACGACGAATATCAAGACGCACAGAGGCATAGAATTTAAGCGCATTACCACCAGATGTGGTTTCGGGACTTCCGAACATCACACCGATTTTCATGCGGATTTGGTTGATGAAAATTACCATGCAGTTCGACCGCGAAACCGAACTGGTCAGTTTGCGCAAAGCCTGGCTCATCAAACGGGCCTGCAGGCCAACATGGGTGTCGCCCATTTCGCCTTCAAGCTCGGCACGCGGCACAAGGGCAGCAACCGAATCAACCACCAGAACGTCAATCGCACCAGAACGAACCAGTGTATCGGCAATTTCAAGCGCCTGTTCACCGGCATCGGGCTGGGATATCAGAAGTTCATCGGTATTCACGCCCAGTTTACGGGCATAACCGGGATCAAGTGCGTGTTCAGCATCGACAAAGGCACAGGTGCCGCCCAGTTTCTGGGCCTCGGCAATGGTGTGCAGCGCCAGGGTCGTTTTACCGGAACTTTCCGGGCCATAAATCTCGACGATACGGCCACGCGGCAAACCGCCAATACCAATCCCGATATCAAGGCCGAGCGATCCGGTTGAAATGGCTGAGATATCAACCGCACTATCGCGCTGGCCGAGCTTCATAATCGAACCCTTGCCAAATGCGCGTTCGATCTGCCCAAGGGCGGCTTCTAGTGCTTTCTGCTTATCCATCGTATCCTTATCCACCAAATGCAGCGCGGTCTGAATCATTTTTCGAACTCTCTTATTCCACAGGGCCGGGTCGGATGCAACGCAGGCGGTTCCCCGGTCCAAAATGCGGAACGCCACCGCTAGGTGCCCCGCCGGATAACTGACATCACGCCAACCATTTTCCGGCAAACGCATTGAGAACATAATGCGAACACTGCCACATGAAAACGGATGTTGCAAGTTTGTTCTCATTCCCAAACACAAGAATTCCTGTCCTTTCCGGCAAAGAAAAGGCTGTACAATAATCAAACCATTGAAATAATTTGGTTTAGGTCGTGATTTTCAAATGTTCGTGCCGATGGGCATGCCCATGGTCATCATCGCCATGACGATGGGTCTCGACGCGCAATTCACCGGGCACGGAATATAACTGCCCGTGGCGCACACCGGGCTGGGCCAGAACCTGATCGGCGAATTTGCGAATATCGGAAAGCTTGCCGCGCAGGGTCACGCTTTCAAGACAGGTATCGTGATCGATATGAAAATGCACGGTTGAGACCGTCAGGTCATGATGTTCGTGCTGCACACTCATCAGGCGCGACGCCAGCATGCGTTCTTCATGGTCATAGACATAATTCAGAACCGCAATCCCAACCCCGCCAGTGTCTTCGTCAAGTTTGGTATTCTGAAGCTTTTCACGGATCAGATCCCGAAAACCTTCGGACCGGTTGGTATAGCCACGCGTGTCGAGAAAGGCATCGAAGGCCTCCATCAGATCGTCTTCAATCGATACGGTTACGCGGCTCATGGCATTATCCTGAATAAGGTCTTGATCATCTGTCCGTCCGCCCCAAAGGCAATCGCGGTAGTCTAGCGCATTGGCCCGACAGGCAAAAGGCCGCTATGTCAAAAACAGCAATGCCACCCCACCAAAGGCCATGGCCGTACCGATGACGGCCTGAAGACCAACCGGGCGCCGCAAAACCAAACCTTCATAAACAATCAACAAAACCGGCGGCAACGCCATCAGGGTCGATGCGATCCCGACATTGGCATTTTGAACTGCCACCATAGAGAGCCACACACCGAGTGCCGGGCCAATAAAGGCGCCAAGCATAAGCCATTTGCCAACATCGCGCGCCGTGCAGGCGACAATCGTTCGCCGGGCACGCCCCATGGCAATGGCAATCCCCCACATCACCACAACCGCGACAAGGGTTCTGATCCATGTTGCCGACAGGGCGGAATAACCGCCAATCAGAGCGTATTTCGCCGTGATCAGATTGGCAACCTGCCCGATGGCGCCGCCAAGACCGAACAGAATGCCAATGACATAATTGCGTCCCTCAAGCCCGACGGGACGCCCCTTTTTCATCATGATTACCATCAGGATGCCCCCAACACCAAGCGCAATACCTGACATTTCCTGAAGGCTCAGAACCTCGTCAAACAGGAACCACGCCAAAACCGTTCCCATGATCGGAACCGTCGACATCAAAAGCATCGATAACCGCGCGCCCAGCATGACGAACGCCTGAAACAACATGGCATCGCCGATGACCAAGCCCAAGACCGAGGATAACGACAACCAGCCAAGTTGTTCCCAGGTGACAGAACTTGGCCAAGGTTGCCCTTCGATGACCCAATGCAGAATTGTCAGACAGGTGATTGAACAGGCTAAACGCCCGCGATTAACCGTCTGCGCACCAACTTTTCCGCCGATATTGGAAAAAATCATGCTCGACATTGCCCATGCAAAGGCAGCAGTAAAGGCGGCGGCTTCGCCGAAGAACGGGATCATGCGGGGCTCTTGCTTGGACGTTATATGGATGATGGATGATTGATTATTGGCCGGATGGTTGCGCAAACCAACCGCGGATCATATTCCCGGTTTTTGATATTTTGGCAATCTCAATCCCCATTGCAGGTAAAGCCTGTATCGGTTTCACCCGGCATTAAACGAACTTTTAGTTTTGAAGCCTAGCCTACGGCTTTCCCCTATGGTGAAAGGACAATGCCGTGAAATTTACCTATCTGCTTTCAGGCCTTTTCATCATGCTTGCCTTCACAGTAGCCAAGGCAGAAACCACAACGGTTTGCACCCTGATATCGGACGTTCAAACCGCTGAGGTCCTTGTGCAGGAAGGTGATTGCGCCAAACGTGCGACCGCGGCCTCAACCTTCAAAATCGCCATCAGCCTGATGGGTTTTGACAGCGGCATCCTAAAGGATACACACCATCCTGTCTGGTCATTCAAAGAAGGATATCCCGACTGGCGCAAGGTCTGGCGTAACGATACCGATCCGCAAAACTGGATCAAACATTCCGTCGTCTGGTATTCTCAACAAATCAATATCAGACTGGGAAAGGAAAAGTTTCGCAACTATGTCACATCCTTTGATTACGGAAATACAGATGTAACCGGGGATGCCGAACAGCAAAACGGCCTGACACGGGCATGGTTAAGCTCGTCACTTCAGATTTCACCCGCCGAACAAGTCGATTTCATTTCCAGAATGATCCGTGGCGAACTGCCGATCCGTGACGAAGCCACTGAAACGGCCATCGGACTTTTTGATATCGGGCTGCAGCCAAATGGATGGCATGTTTTTGGTAAAACGGGTGCCGGGTTATCGCAAAACCCCGATGGCAGCCCGATCAAGGGCCAGCCTTGGGGCTGGTTCGTGGGCTGGGCAAAACGCGGCGACCGAACGATTGCCTTTGCCAGACTGACACATGACAGCCAACGCCCGGCGATACCACCCGGCTTTGCGGTGCGTGATGCCATCCTTGCGGAATACTTTGCCCGCGAAAATTCTTTTTGATCCGTGGCTTGTTGCCCACAAAGACCACACAGACCGAGATGCTTGTGATTTTCGGTTTGCGCAGTATGTTCATGCAATGATGCCAACAGGGACAAATTGATGCGCCAGACCAACAAAAACGAGCACGAGACCAAGCCGTTTAAAGGCATCCGTCGCCACCTTCATGACGGCGAAGTTGTGATCATGGATCTACCAATCTCGCCGGTATCGATCCTTGTGCCCGGTGTCATCAAGATCATCTGGATTGCGGTTCTGATCTATGCGTCGTATCACTGGCGCGCGATTTACGATTTCCTGATGCCACAGGCACGCGCGCTTTTGACCGGCCCCGAAGCCTTTGCCGCCCTTGATAAAGTCTGGGACGATTACGAATTCGTCTTTTCGATTGCTCTGTTCGGGGTAATTCTGGCCGCACTTTCAATCATCTGGAAAATCCTGCGCCGTGCGCTTGGCGTTTCAACGCGCGCCGCAAAGGACAGCATCCTTTTGCCTTTGACCGCCATTCGCGATCTGTTTTTCTTTGAACGTGTCATCACCAATAATCGCATCGTCACGCGAAGCGGTGTCCTACGCAAGGATCAAGATGATCGCGGGTTCGAGGCCATCAAAAGCACCCAGATCAGCAAAAGCGTGATCGGCAATATCTTTGATTATGGCGACCTGCAGATCACGGATCGCCTTGGCCACAGCTTTACCCTGCAGCAGGTCACTCATCCGGAAACGGTCGCCAAGGAGCTTTCGGATTTCTTTGGTCGTGTCCGCCCTGATAACCACCACGGTGAACCGATCGACATCACCCATCGGGGACGCGACGAAGTAATCGAGGCCGTAAAAACACCGTCTGGGGTAAATACTCAAGACATCAACGACAAAAACACCTGATCAAACATCAAACAAAATGGTCAAGCCGGGGACACGGAAAAACCGCAGCCCCCAGCATCCACGCTAATGCTCTGAGTTTCAGTTAGATACCGCATCACCAAATCGCTTGCGATAGAGATGGATACCCGCATTGAAGGCTGTCAACTGTGATCGGTATTCTTCCCGCAGCCAACTATAGACTTTGTTGTTTTTCAACACAGTGGCCGCGTAATCACTGAGATCAAGCATGTGCGAGTATGAATATCCATCCACCAGCATTGCATCAATGCGCCCGGCGAAAAGCATTTTTTGCATCATGATCGGGCCACCAGGAATCTCGACAGTATTTTTATGACCATCGCTAACCTTCTTTGCCCAATCAAACCCCAGCCATATGCCAAGGACCTGATCTTTCAAATCCTTAATCCTGCGCACAGACGGGTCACGGGTTATCAATAAAACCGGCACTTCTATCACGGGTATGCTTGAACGCAGCAATGGCACGTTAACCAAGCTGACCAAATCTTCCGTCCAGCCAAAAATGCCGTCAACTGAACCATGATTGGTTTCAAGAACGGATCGACTTAAAGGCATCATCACAGGCTCAATACATAGCCCGGCCTCTGCCATATCCTGCCTGTATATTTCAGCCCCACGGGCAACATCGCTGTTGCCAATGATTTCAGGAAAAGCAATACGAAGACAGACAGAACTCGCCTTCGCCGCAAAAACCTGCCCCACAAAAACAGCTACAAGAAAAAAGAAAAACCCCACCCGCAAGAGCTTCATTTGCTCTTTTAAAGATCGCGGCATATTTGCCCCCAAATCAGCCCCAATAACTTTCTTATCTTTCCCCGTCCCCCCGGACGGGCTGCGTCAATTCAGTTCTTACAAGACTTCCTTGACCTTGGTTGCCAATTCTTTCAACGAGAACGGCTTGGGCAGGAAATGCACGCCGTTTTCTTCGTCCAGTTCATCGCGATAGGTATCTTCGGCATAACCGGAAATAAAGATGACCTTAAGCTCTGGCTTTTTCTCGCGCAGCATCCGCACCAATGTCGGGCCATCAATGCCAGGCATGACCACATCAGAAATCACTAGATCAATGGTCTTGTCGGTCTTTGCCAGCACTTCAAGCGCGTTATCACCGTTATTGGCTTCCAGCACGTCATAGCCCTTGCCCCGCAAGGCACGCGCGCCAAATGTGCGGACCGCATCTTCGTCCTCAACCAAAAGGATCGCACCGGTGCCTGTCAAATCGCGTGACGGGGCCTCTTCGGCCACGGCGCGGGTTTCGGCCAGTTCTTCCTCGGTCGCTTCGTAATGCGGCAGATAGATCGTAAAGGTCGTGCCAACGCCCGGTTCGGATTGAACCGCAACAAAACCACCGGTCTGTTTGACGATGCCATACACCGTCGACAGGCCAAGTCCGGTCCCCTCGCCGCGCTGTTTGGTCGAGAAGAAGGGTTCAAAAATACGGGTCAGGTTATCTTTGGGGATGCCGATACCGGTATCTGAGACCTCGATCCGGATATAATCGCCCGGCGGGATCAGTTCGGTGCCGGTATTGCGCGCTTCATCAACAATTTCAGTCCCCGTCTGAACTGTCAACGTACCGCCATTCGCCGCCATCGCATCACGGGCATTAACCACAAGATTAATGATCACCTGATCAAGCTGCCCCGGATCGACCTTGACCAAGCCAACATCACGCCCGTGACTGACCTTAAGGTCAATCTTTTCGCCGATCAGGCGGCGCAGCAAGTTCGACATTTCTGCCAGCGCATCGGTAATATTGATGATTTTCGGCTGCAATGTCTGACGGCGCGAAAATGCCAAAAGCTGCCGGACAAGATTGGCCGCACGATTGGCATTTTGTTTGATCTGCATAATATCGGCAAAGCTGGGATCACCCGGCCCATGGCGCGACAACAACAGATCGCAGAACCCGATCATCGCGGTCAAAAGGTTATTGAAATCATGGGCAACCCCACCGGCCAATTGACCAACAGCCTGCATTTTCTGCGACTGGGCAAATTGTTCCTCAAGGTTCTTTTGTTCGGTCGTATCAAGGAAGTTCAGCAACAGCGCACCGGCTTCGCCCGAACGGCCCGCCACCCGTTGCAGATGAATCTGGGCCGCCATACCGCGCGACCCTTGCAAACGGGCTTCGATCAATCCGCCCTTGCCCGACCCCATCACGGCGCGCGACAGATAGCGCGCAACCTCGTCACGGTCTTCGGGCACGATCAGTTCAAGAACCGACCGACCGACAACATTTTCATGACGCTGACCGGCCGTTTCAATAAAGGCCCGGTTGGCATCGGTAACCCCGCCTGACATATCAGCAAGCACAATCGACAGGGGGCTATCATCAAAGAACCAGCGCACCCGCCGTTCGGTTTCGGCCAATGCATGTTCCCATTCATGGGCAGGCATCGGATCAGGGAAGACAACAGCCTGACTGCGAATTGGCCCGGTGCCGGGCGCATTGATCGAATGGGTGACAAAGCATTTGATCGGCTCGCCGCCTTTAACGCGAAGCTTGACCTCGCCGTTCATGCCATCGCCGACAATCAGATCGGCCAGTTCAAGCGTGCCAGACGCAAAGTCTTCGGGCTCACCGCCCAGCCAACTTGCCAGACGACGGTTCAGATAAAGAATGCGGCCTTCTTCGTCCAACCCGCAAACACCAACCGGAAGACGTTCGATCATCTGATCGGCTTGCTCGTTCCCGGCACCGTCGGCCATGCGTGATGCAACACCGCCAACCGTCATTTCATCATCGGAACCTGCGGCAACCAGCGCGCCATAACCCGATGCTGGCTCGGCCGGAACCAATGATCGACCGGTTTTGGGCATGGCAGACGGATCAATCCCATCCACCGTCCAAAGCATCTGTCCGGCGCGGGCATTCGCCGCCGTCACCGAAATGCGCAAGCACGCCATATTATCCAATGGCGCAGCATCATCATGAATATCCGGGGTTCCGCCGTCGATTGCACCTGTTTCGTGAACCGATGCGGCAATCGCCGCCTGATCACGTTTTCTGGCTTGACCGAAATCGACAAAAATTTCGCCCGCTTCGCCTCGCATGGCGCGCATACGCAGGTCAGCCAATTCGGAACTGCCAACATCAAGATAGCTTAGGCGCGATTCAAGTGCGGCCAGCATATCTTCGCCCGGCTCAATGCCGAGTTTGCGGGGAAAAGCAGGATTGGCATAAAGGGTGCGGCCATAGGCATCAATCAGGGCAACACCGATATCGGAATGCAAAAGGCCGTTTAAAAGCGGGGCCAAATCACGGCCGCCCGCCGATCGCCAGCGCGCAGACAACAACAGGGCGGCCACCGCGACGATCGCCACCCCCGTTACCATGGATCCGATGATCCACATGATCCGCACATCAAGGCCAGCCTTTGCCATGACCTGTAACAGGACATAGACAAAAGCGACAAATGCGACACTTACAGCAAGGATAATTCCCCGAAACAGCACGCGACCGCCTTTAACGCCAATAACTTACAATATTGCTCTATACTTTTAGCTGCTAATGGCCCGACTGGCTACCGACAAGTTTTATCGTGATTGGTTCACCCGTTGTGGCTCTCCAATATGGTCCCACATAAACACGATCATAGGATCGGCAAACGCCAGATCATTGGGGCATGGCGATCAGAACAAACTAACCAAGCTTCTTGCCGCGCTGGCGGAACACGAACGAAATGATTTCCGCCACTGCCTTATAATGTTCGGGCGGCACTTCCTGATCGACCTCGACAGTGGCAAACAAGGCCCGCGCGACCGGTGGATTTTCCATAATCATCACGTTATTTTCTTCGGCCACTTCGCGAATTTTAAGGGCGATATTGTCCTGCCCCTTGGCAACACACATCGGGGCTTCCATCGCCCCGACATCATATTTAAGCGCCACGGCATAATGGGTCGGGTTGGTGATCACAACGTCGGCGGTCGGAACATTTTGCATCATGCGCTGCTGGGCGCGCTGCATCCTGATCTGGCGGACTTTGGCCTTGATTTCCGGGCTGCCTTCGGTCTGTTTGTATTCGTCCTTGATTTCCTGCATGGACATTTTCATCTGCTTGGTAAACTCGTATCGCTGATAAGCAAGATCGAGTCCCGCAATCACCGCCGTCAGGGATACGGCCGCGATCATCAAAATGACGATCATGTCATAAAGCCGTTCAAGCATCAGTTCGACCGGGATCTGCGGATAAAGTTCGACGTCCATCAATTCAGGCACGATGACAAACCCCAACACCGCACCGACCAGAACGATCTTGGAAATGTTTTTAACAAACTCGACCATGTTCTTCATCGAGAACAGGTTCTTAAGGCCTTTCAAGGGATTGAGTTTTTCGGGTTTGGGCGAAATCCGTTCAAGGGCAACCACGATGCCGTTCTGCATCAAATGCCCACCAGCGGCAAAAAACATCAAAATCACAAACGGAATGCCCAGCACATAAAGCATGCCGAGCATCACCTCTTTCATCAGCAGCGGCAACCCGGCGCGGCTGACATCATACATATGCGGATGTTCGATAAAACCAACTGACATATCACGAACGGACCGCGCCATATCAGGCGCCATCATGGTCATGACCAAAGCCCCGCCAAATAACAGCATAAAGTTGCCGACTTCCTTGGAAACCGGCACCTGCCCTTTCTTTCGGGCGTCCTCAAGCTTTTTGCCTGTGGGGTCTTCTGTCTTTTGGCTGTCGTCTTCTTCTGACATTTGCACACCATGTCAGGGCGGCCCGGCACCATTACCGGAACAGGCCCATATATCGCAGTTACGGATTGATGAAACTTTCCAGCCCGTTTTCGTAATATTCCAAAAATACCATCATCATGGTCGGCAAAGCCAGCGTAAGCATCACAAAACCCATTCCGATCTGAATTGGCATCGCAACAAAGAACACCGGCAATTGCGGCATCAGCTTGTTCAAAAGACCCAATGCGACCTGAAGCACGATGGCGACAATCAAGAAAGGTGCCGAAATTTTCATCGCGATGACAAAGCTTTCATTCAGCGCACGGGCGAAAAATTCGCTCATATCGCCGACCGGTAAAATACCACCGGGCGGAAACAGGGAATAACTTTCAAACACCGCCTGGATCATCAGATGGTCAAGCCCGGTCGTAAAAATCAGGACCATACCAATCTGAGTGATCAAATTGCCGGTTACGGCACTTTGCGCCCCGGAAAGCGCATCGCCGCTAAAAGCGTTCGCCATCGACGAGCTATAGGCAATAATCGACCCCGCCGTTTGCAAAGCAGCCATCATCACCTGTCCAAACAGGCCGAAAAAGGCGCCCACCGTCAATTCATAGGACAAATGTACAAAAAGTGTCGGCGCATCGGCCGGTTGTGCCGGGATCAACGGCCCGGCCAACGGCGACACCACCACCGCCACCCAAAAAGCAAACACCAGACGGGCACGTGCGGGCACAACCTTGGCCCCGATGCCCGGCATAAACGCAAACGCCGCCCCGACCCTGGCAAAGGTCATCAAGACCACATAGACATTAAGCGTCAGAAGATCGTCGAGATTCATCTTCTTTCAGGATGTCCTGTTTTGGGTTTATCGTTCTGGTTCGTATCGGGGTCGCGATTTAGGCCGTCTAATTGGGCAAGCCAATAAAGTGATCAACCATGCGGCCCATAAATTCCGTCAATTCCGTCATCATATAAGGCAGCAACACCAAAAGGGCGATAAAGATCACAAGGATTTTGGGCACAAAGGTCAGGGTCATTTCCTGAATCTGTGTCAGGGCCTGAAACAGGGCGATGATCAAACCGACCCCCAACGCAATCAGCATCAAAGGCCCGGTAACCTTCAGCAACGTCCATACGGCATCATAGGCCACATCCATGATTTCCGCTTGATCCATCCGGTCTTCCTGTTTTATCTGCCGCTACGTTGTTTTATTCATACAGGATAAGCCCGGTCGGGGGCCATGATTTCCTGCATTTTCAATTGCATCAACCCCAACAAAAAAACCGCACGACAATCGTGCGGTTCGGATATGGGGCGATTTTTGCCTACCGATCAGATCGGCATCGACAAAACGCTCTGATAAGCTTCGACAGCCTTGTCCCGAACGCTGACCACCGTACGCAGCGTGACTTCGGCCGCAGATACCGCCGTTACCACTTCATGCAATTCAGCATCGCCGATGATGGCTTTCTGGGTCATCTGCTCGCTGTTGACCATGGTTGCGCGCGCATCTACAGCCGCCCCCTTGACCATATCGGCAAAACTTTCCCCCGGATTAACCGTTTGACCGGTACCACCAACGCGTTCGGCAACGCTGGCGGTTTTGCCGCTTGCAGCATTCCGATAGGCAGAAATGGCATCGTTGAAACTGGCGACCATGGGTTCGTATCCTTAACAGGTGACGTTTGCAGACCTGATAGTTTGGGATTTATTGCAGAATATCAAGTGTCTTAAGCAGCATGCTACGCGATGATTGTATCACATTCAGGTTCGCTTCATAGCTTCTCTGTGCTTCGCGCAAATCCATCATCTCGACCAGGGGCTCAACATTCGGGGTCTGAACATATCCCTGATCGTTGGCTGCCGGGTGACTTGGTTCGTATTTCAGACCAAAATCAGACTTATCGGTTATGACTTTATTGACCTTGACCAATTCTGCACCGATTTCACGATCCATGACATTTTTAAACGTCAGCAGTTTGCGACGATACGGTTCCTGCCCCGGACCGGTCGGCAAACTGTCTGCGTTGGCAACGTTTTCAGCCGCAACCCGAAGACGGGTACCCTGTGCGCGCATACCAGCAGCAGAGATTTGAAAAGCTTTATAAAGTTCCATTTTCTCTTATCCCTTAATCGCTGCTTATCAGCGGCCCAAAGCCGAAATCATCATGGATTTATGCTTGGCATAAAGTCTGGTCATGGTTTGGTAATCGACCTGGTTCTCGTTCATCTTGACCATCTGTTCTTCAAGGATGACGGCGTTTTTACCCGGTGCCGATTCATAGTTCTTGCGGACTTCTTCGTCCTTGAAGTTCTGCGGCTTGTGCAAACCCTGGCTGTGACCCGGTGTCGTCGCCTGCATCGCCAAAATGAACTGGCGGTCACGGCCGATATTCTTTGGGTCGAATTCCTTAAGGTCGCTGGCGCGGTAATTTGGGGTATCGGAGTTGGCAATATTCTGCGCGATGACGTTCTGACGCTGTGTCAGCCAGTCCATCTTTTCTTTCAGATTGGCGAACATGCCGAGTTTGCCGATATCCATTATTACCTGCTCCTGTTATCGCGACCCCAGTATTGGGCGGGCCGGTAAAGCCGAAGTTAACGCGGTGCCCGGATTGGGCCCCGGGATCTGCAAGATGGCGAAATTTGCCGCCCTGTTTGATCCTGCCAACTACATTGCATGTGCCGTGCCAGAATTTGGAAAAGCCTTAAATTACAATGCGGGGCCAACTTATGATTGCCGGTACTGGACCGCGGGGAACAAAGCGGGCATATTGTGTTTTGTCGGGCGGATTTCTTTCGCCATCTATCGAAACCGGGACATTTAATGCTCTATCTCACACGAAAAGTTGGCGACTCCGTTGTTATTGACGACAACATCGAAGTCACTGTCGTTGAGGTTCGCGGCAAAACCGTAAAACTGGGCTTTACCTTCCCAGAAGACGTGCAGGTCCTGCGACGCGAACTTTATGATCGCATCCAGGAAGAAAACCGTTCGGCAGCAGCCAGTGCGGATCTTGTACGTCAGATGGGCCAGGAAACCAGTGCGGTCGCGGACAAAAAGAAAAGTAGTTCCGACACGGGCGACGACACCGCCAAGGACTGATTTTCCGGTGATGCGACCGGCGGCATGAGCCATCGGCGCAAAACAACCGATAAACGACATGCAACACCGTCATCATCCCGGCAGGTAGCCGGGAAATTGACCTGCCCTGCATGGCAAATATTTCCGCCAACATTTACCAAACCCGATCTGATGATCAGGTCGCAACGATTTGTTGACCATCTTCTGACTATGGTCGAGGCTTGTGATTGAATAATCGCGCTTCGTATCGCAAAGAATCTGGCGGAATGGGCAAAAATGACCGGTAACCGACCAAAGGTCGATATCACCGATCCGCGCGAAACCCGCTCGGAAAACCTTACCGCGCCCGGTTCTCGTGATCAAAAGGCGGTTGCGCTGCGCTATGCGCATGGCAGCGACAATGCCCCGACCCTAAGCGCAAAGGGCGAAGGCAGCGTTGCGGAACAGATATTGCAAGTCGCCTTTGCCAACGGGATCAAGGTCCGCAAGGACAGCGATCTTGCCGAAATTCTGATGGCTGTCGATGTGGATAGTGAAATCCCGCTTGAAGCATTTGCCGCCGTCGCCGAGATTTTAAACTATATTTACCGTATCAACCGTGTTTTCGGTGATCCGGCGAAAAAGCGGGCGCCATCATCTGATATGGATAGCGTGTCAGCACCCAATATTGAAGATCGCAACCGGGAAGGCCAAAATGAGCCCTGAACACTTCAAACCCGATCAGTTCAAGAAAGACCTTAAGCGCGTTTTGTCTCTGATCACCGCCAGTCAGCGTTTTCTTGACGAGGGAAAGGTGGTTGAACTGAACGCGTTGGAAACAAAGATTTCCGCCCTGTGCGTACAAGCACGGGCGATGAATCCTGAACAACGTCGCAATGTTGCACCGCTTTTAGCCGCTTTGACCGACGACCTTGGGCGGCTGGAAACCACGATGAACAAGGAATATTCCGAACTGCAACGCCAGCTGCGCGGACTTAGCAACACCACACAGGCAACCAATGCCTATGCTCATGCGGCGCGAACGACCCGCTGATCGGGGGCGCATCCAACCGTTTTGCCATGACACAGGCCGGTCGCAATCCGATGGCGACTTGCCTGCCCGGATTGGGCACGGTAAACAGTATGGGTTCGGCGTAATAAGGTCGGGCCACACAACAGGTCCGTCGCGGGGAAGGTAACCTGATGGAATTCGGCGCTTATTTCCGGTTTGTTGCCGCTCTGGTCTTTGTTCTGGGCATGATCGGGGCGTTGGCCTTGATCGCACGGCGCTTTGTTCCGGGTGCGCGGAATGTCAATCGACGCGGCAAGCAACGCCGACTTTCAATCGTCGAAGTCGTTCCGGTTGACACCAAAAGGCGTCTGATCCTTATCAAACGCGATGATACCGAGCACCTTGTCTTGCTGGGCCCATCGGGCGATTGCGTGATTGAACGCAATATTGGCACCCATTTTTCCGAAGTCCTTGGCGAGGATATGCGGAGCCATCACAATGACCCTGTGCCTGAAACCCCATCCGCAGCACCGATCACCACCGCGGATAACGATCCTACAAAGACCAACGGGAAACAACCCGCATGACCATCGTGCCACCCCCGAAATCCACACCGCAACAAGCCGGACAACTGACGCAATTGCAAACTCCAGTACCGGCTGAAACGGCAAAAAAACAGTGCGGTGATCGTATGCTGCCACGCTGGCTAACACTGGCGGCTGTCTGGTCACTGGTGCCCCTGATTGCCATTGGGTTTGGCGGTGATGCCGTGCATGCCCAGACTTTCAATTTCGATCTCGGCGAAGGACCCGGCATTACATCATCGGGTCGAATGATCCAGCTTATCGGCCTGATCACGGTTCTAAGTCTGGCCCCGGCCATCCTGATGATGGTGACATCCTTTACCCGTATTGTCGTCGTTCTCAGCCTGTTGCGCACCGCCCTTGGCATTCAGCAATCACCACCTAATCAGGTGATGGTCAGTCTGGCGCTATTTTTGACACTGTTCATCATGATGCCGACCATGGAACGGGTCTGGGACGAAGGCCTGCAACCGATGATCAATGGCGACATTGACGAGTTCCAAGGCATGGATCGTTCAATCAGACCGGTTCATGATTTCATGATGACCCAGGTCCGCGACCGCGACCTGGAACTATTCGTCAATCTGGCAAATGTTGTCGTTACCGGGCCGGAAACCATTCCGTTACGCGCCCTGATCCCGGCATTCATGATCAGTGAATTGCGGCGTGCGTTTGAAATCGGCTTTTTGCTGTTTATCCCGTTCCTGATCATCGACATGGTCGTTGCCAGTATTCTGATGTCGATGGGGATGATGATGCTGCCGCCGGTTATCATTTCATTGCCGTTCAAGCTGATTTTCTTTGTGATGGTTGACGGCTGGTATCTGATATCGGGATCGCTGGTCGAAAGTTTCGGTGGATAGCCACACAGCTTTAAAAAGCACCAAAAACGAAAGCCGCCTTGCATAAGCAGGCGGCTTTTTCATGATCCCGAGAACACCCTAAGCGGTGAAACAATCAAACAGACCGTTTCCCGGTCTTGAAAACATCCTTTTCAAGGGATTTCAGGCCAAAGCTGCCACGACGCGGTGCCGGATTGTCGTTGACATAGCGATCAGCCTTTTTGCGATCTCCGTCCTTCATGCGCGCACGCACAGCTTCCATTTCGCGATAGGCCTGACTGTTCGATGACGGGGCGGACATCCGCAGCCAGTAATAGGCCATGATATTATCCTGATCGACGCCAATGCCAATTGCATACAGGCGTCCAAGGGCCGCCTGCCCGTTCGATGATCCCTTGCGGGCTGCGCGTTCATACCAGCTTGCCGCACGTGACATATCCACCGGCACGCCAAGGCCATGTTCGTACATCACCCCGATCAGATGATAGCCCCCCGGATGCCCCAGCTCGGCCAGATCCATCGCAAGATCAAGCGCGGCGGCATAATCGGGTTCCCGATGGGCAACACCAAATATCAGGATTTGCGTCATCTGGTATTTCGCCGAGATATCGCCCTGATCACAGGCGTTCATCAACATCGTCCAGCCGCGATTAAACAGCTTCAGATCCGGGGAATGACAGAAATACATCGCCAGATTGGCCTGAGCATAAGTATCGCCCTCATTGGCGGCCATTTCAAACCAGCTGATGCTTTCGGCAATATTGCGTTCCGCGCCCAGACCAACACCAAGGGCATAGCCAAGCGCCGATGCGGCCTCGACACTGCCCGCGCGTGCGGCGCGCAGGTTATATTCAAATGACTTTGATGGATCGCGTTTTACGCCGCGTCCTTCAAGATAAAGATATGCCAAAACACTGGCAGCCGACGGATCATTGGCATCGCTTGCACGACGCAAAAAATCGACGGCCAATTCATCATCCTGGGGAACACCCCAACCGTTAAGGTAACAAACCCCAAGGTTATACAAGGCCGAAACCGATCCGTTCTCGGCAGCTTGTTCAAACCATTCGGCGGCTGTTTCCGAATTTTCCGGAACGCCCAGCCCCTTGGCATACAGATATCCAAGATTGTTGGCCGAAATGCCTTCGCCGCCCAGCGCCTCTTCGCGGAACCAATATGCGGCTTCGCGGTACCACTGGTCACCTTCGCCAAGGTCCTCAGCAACGCCGATTCCCTTGGATCGCATAAAGCCATAACAGATGGCAGCAAAGGCGCGACTCTGTCGGTGAATTTGGTCAAGAATTTTACGGGTTGCGACTTCGTCGCGCGGCATCCCGACACCCCGAAAATGCCTGAGCGCAAGCGAAAGCTGCGCAAAGATGTCGCGCTCGACCTTTGCGTCATCGTAATAGACCATTTTAAGTGCACGATCCATCACAGCACTGCTTTCACCAATACAAAAACCGCGTCCTACCCCACCCTAACGATGAAACAGGCCCTACAAAACATATACTCAATGTTAGTTTATAGCACTAAGCTGAGACTTTTCCAACTGATCACGATAGTTCGACAAAAATCCTTGGAAACTTTCAACTTCATCGACCTTATTCGCCAGCGTACGATAATCGATCAACCCCTGTGCTGGCGAAGAGGTTATCAGGCTGAATGCTTCTGCATAGGGGCTTTGGGCCATCACAATACCATAGCGTCGTTTTAACATATTTAGCGTGCGTTCCTGCCCGCCCATCGCCAGATTAACTGCCCAGTTCAGGACATAGCGCGCGCGCTCGTCCCCAAAGTCTTCGACCACATTGCCCTGATCATCGCCAACCAGACGCTGGAACGTTTCCGCCGCCGAAAGATAATCACGCGTCGCACGGTAATAATCCACTCGCAACAATTCGGCGTCCTTGGAAAAATCGCCTTCAAGCGAGGCCATGGCCTCGGCACCACGATCCGTATCCAGCAAAGCCCGCGCGCGAAGATGACGACGCTGCATTTCAAGTTCCGGCGAAATCCCTGAGTCCGCTGTTTTATCTAGAACCTGAATAGATTCCTCGGATTTATTATCAAGCAGATACACCAAGGCCAATCTGGCACCAACCCGGGCCTTTTCCGGGCCCGACAGTCGGAAATCGACCTGATGTTCCAAAAGTGCTTCGGCCCGGTCAAACAATTCGACATCTACCATACGGTCTGCCAGACGACGGATCAGCTCATCGCCCTTTTCCCCCGCCGGGGTCAGTTCGCGAAACTCGTCATAAAGCGCCACGGCCTTGATCGCCGAAATATTATTGATGTCATCGCCAAGATAAATATCGGCAAAGGTTTTATGCATCATATCAGTGACATCAGTTGCCGACGGGCTGTTCGGGAAGAAGATCGCGGCCTGACGCAGCGTATTAAGGCCTTCACGATACTGCTTGTTTTCGATCTGTAATTCACCAAGCCGACGCAACAACGCCATCTCGAACCCATCGCCGCGCCATGCAAATCGCAGCTTTTCAAGCTGCTCGATTGCATCACTCAGGGTCAAACGTTCAAGACGCATCAAAAGTTCGGTCCGGTCAAAGATCGCATGGGCGCGCGCCTTGCGGTTTTCGCCCTCGGCAACCTCGTCCCAAGTCGCAACGGCCTGCTCGAATTCGCCAGCCTCTTCTTCAAAGATACCTTTTAGATACTGAATATCCTTGATCTTGCTATCGCTCAGACCTTTGGTCACCAGCATCTGTTCGATCAAATTCATCCCGACTTCGGGGTTCCCGACAATCAACGCCTGTTCTGCCGCAAGCGGACCAAGGCGCCCCATCAGTTCGGGCGGGTAATTATTAAGGATATCGACACTGTCCAAAAGGTCGCTTGCACCATCATTCGGACGACCAAGCGCAGCCAGTGTCACCGCGCGCCATAACTGCATTTCAGGAATGGCGCGCAAACGATCATCTTCAAGCAACCGGGCAGCTTCGCTGTAATCACGGTTCAGGAATTTCACGGCTGCCTTCAACGCCCGGAATTGCATCTTCTGTGCAATCAGCGGATCGTCGCCTTCCATGGCCGACACAACTGCGTCCGCTTCGGGGCCAAGACCATTGGCCATATAATATTCGGCCAACACAAGGCGCGCCTTGTTGCGATGTTCATCACCACTGGCGGTCAAATTGTCACGCAGCTTGCCAATTGCCTTGTTGTAATTATCAAGCCCACCACGCCGCCAGTCTTCCAATTCAAAGATCAGGCCTTCACGCCCGTCCCCGGCACCGGCACGCACCCCGGTTGCCGACGCCAAAAGCCGTGCCCCTTCTGGCGATATATTCAATCCATCTTCGGCTGTCACCACAACCGCCTGCCCATCATCACGGTTGGTGACCTGCACCGTTTCATTAACCGGTGCAACAACGACCCCCTGGATGGATGGCAAAACTTCGAAATCGGGATAACGCAAGGCGGTCTCGATGCCATATCCCATCTCGCGGGTTGGCACGACACGCAGGGAATCACCGACTTCGGGGTCTTCGATCGGAACTGTCGGACTGATATTCGTCAACGGTACGACAAGACGCGCACGGGTCTGGTTATCAAGTTCAATGGTCGGCCCCAGCCGTTCAATCGGCTGCATCGTCCCCTGTTGCAGGGTCACGGCCCAATCCCCGTTCTCGGTCGGGGTGGTATATAAACCGATCCCTTCGGGAATGGTCATGCGCAATACCGTGGCATAGGGACTGTCGATCTGTTCAATCACCCCGATAATCTGTGCTGCTTCCTGACGCACAGTGCTGAGGTCCAGATTGGCGCGAACATCAAACACCATCCACAGGAAACCCGCACGTGACCATATCGCCGCCCCGCCCGGTTGACCGAATGGGAAACCAAGAACGATTTTTGTCGGGTCCTGATTAACGCTTACCGTCAGGTCGCCAATGCTTTCGCGTTCCGGTGCAACCGCATCAGGGATGATTGGCGTATCGGGCGGCTGAGATAAACCCTGGGCAATCGGGTCATTGGCAGCAACGGGGCCGCCGTCTGATGCTGCATCATTTTGCGAGGGTACAACCGGGCGCGGTGCGGGTGGTGCAACCGGCGCAGAAGGTGCCGAGGACGCAGATGACGATGCCGGGCGCGATGCCCCCGCCGTGGCATCCACCGGTTCGCCCTGAACCCCCATCAGGTCAACAACGACCTTATTGCCAGATCGAAAATGCCGCAAAGCACGCGGAGGGCTGGTTTCAATATCAACAGCAAGCGGATCAGTAGCACTTTGACGCAGGTTAACCCCTTCGGGCAGACGACGACTGACACCGATCGCATCAATCCGCGCCGGGTTGGTAAAGGCAAGGGTCTGGTTCCCCTGTGCCCCGTCCAGCGTATAATCGGTCCGGTTCGGCCAATCAAAAACCAATCGATAGAATGTCGGATGCCGCCCGACCCGAATTTCAAGTTCGGGTGCAGTTGTCGCCTGCTGAACATTGCCCGAAGATGCCGGGGCCGTGCCCGGACGGGTCAGTGGCGTTGGCAACGGTTCTGACGAAACTTCACCGGGCGGATTGGGCGCCGGGCGCGGCGGTGTTGGTTCAGATGTCGTGGGGACCGGACTAGGTGCAGGATCCGGGGTTGAAGCAGGTTTATCGAGAATATCGACAACCACATTTGTTCCGACATTGAAAACCCGGGCTTCGAAATCAGCGCGCAAAACAAACGCGATTGTGCGTCCATCCGGATCAAAGAATCCATCGCTTATATAATCGGAAACCGGTCCTAAAACTCCACGCATCGAGGCAACAAGCGGCTGGTCAAAGCGCACGACAAGTTGATCACCGATGATTTCAGCGGTGTAATTGACGGGCTTGTTCCATTGCAGAACGATACGTCCATAGCCACTATGTGCGCCCGAGCGGATGATCACAGGATCTGCCGCCTGGGCAAGTGCGGGACGCGCTCCCATCACTGGCAATACTGCCAGACTGGCCACCACAACAACGGTGGCCAGCAGGAGACGCGCTACGACCAAAAGCATTCTTACGAACCTCCGATCCCGCTTCCGCTATGGGGTTCAATAACAATGTCGACCCGACGAGCCATCATAAAACGTTTCTGCTCGTCTGCCATGACCGGAAGCTGGTCGTATCTTGATGACGCAAATCCGTAAATATTTATGTAATCTGTATAACCGGATCGTTTTAACTCGTTGGCAACCGCAGCCGCACGAGCAAGGGACAGTTCCCAATTCGATGCATAAAGTCCGCGGCCGCTAACCGGGCGGGGATCGGTATGTCCCTGAACGCCAATCCGGTTACCGATATTTCGAAGAACGCCCCCCAGAACAAACAACGCCTGACGGGCTTTGTCGGTCATGTCCGGACTGCCACTGATAAACAAAATGTCGCCGGGCAGGGAAATGACAAGCTTGTCGGCATCACGGCTTAATGTCGCATCACCAAGCACCTGATTGTCATCAATGGCGTCATCAATCACCGCACTCAAATAATCAAGGTTCATCGCCGGTTTGCGATAAACACGCGGAATATTAAGCTGGGCAATCGGCTCGTCACTGTCTTCGATCGGCGCGGGTTTGATCGATTGGGACAGCGAATCAACCACCTCGTCCCAACGGTCGATCTTAACCTTCGACATCGCAAACAACATGACAAAAAATGTCAGCAAAAGCGAAATCAGATCCGCAAGGCTAAGCATCCACGGCGGTGGCGGTTTGTTCCCGTCATCGCGCTTTGGTGCATCATCCATCAGCCATTCCCCCCCGCCTGCGGCCCCAGAGGAATGGGCGCATTAATCCCCGGATTGTTTGCCCCAGGCAGCGGGATCATCATTTTACCGCTGGTGGTTCCCGACCCTATTCCATTGGATGCCGGCCCGGGTGCCGGTATCGTACCAATTGGTGGAACGGCACCAGTCGCCGGGGTTACAACCGGCTGTGGCTGTTCCTTGGGTCCAAAGTTCCAGAAGAACCGAAATGTCACAATGAACGGGTCTGCACCAGGATCAATCCCGACATAAAGATGCTGTTCCGGCGCCCCTCGATCAATCAGGTCGCGGGCAAACGCCCCGGCACGGGCAATCTGAAGATTGTTTTCAATTTCGACAGTCCCCTTGGACCCGACTTCGCTTCCCATCACCATTTCCATTTCATAGGAGCTATAGCCCCCATCATCGGACAGCACTTCCGTAAGCTGGTCCATGAAGTCGCTTTGGCGCTCCCGAATAAGAATGGAATTGTTATCGAAAAGCTGATCGACATGCATGATGACTTCCATCAGCGTGCCGGGCTGGATCACTTGAACTCGCACGACCTTGATCGCGGTCTTGAACAAAGAACCAAGCTTGTCTTGGGTCGCCTCTGCCGCTGCGACAGGCCCCTCAAGCGAGGTCACTGTTTGCAAGCTGGTTGTCGGGGGCAAGATGGCGGCAAAAGCAGAAGACAGACTTTCCTGTACTTCACGTGTTTTGACCTCTTCAAATGTTGAAATCGTATTCAACAAAATGAAAAACGCCAAAAGTAAAAGATACAGCGCAAGAAACAGCGCCACTGCCCCATTGGCTGGCGGGCTTGGTGGTGTTGGGCCGTCGTCCTCTATTTCTGCCATTGCAGCGCCATTTAGCTAAACATCGCGTCGATGTCAGCCTGCGAAACGCCCTTGCCTTCGAGCTGCGGCCCGTTAAGCAATGCATCGTCGCCTTCAGGCTCGTCTTTCTTGCGCGGATTGGATGCGGCATATTTGGCGATTTCATCCCCAAATGCCTTGACCAATCCCTCTACTCTTTCCTCAATCGATTTAAGGGCCTTAATCACCTTGGTCGTACGCTGACCGGTGATGTCCTGGAAATTACAGGCCTGATAAACACGCATGGTCGCACCTGTTACGATTTCAGCCTGTTCAGGCGGAAGAGTCGCAGCATATTCTTCAAGCGCATCCATCGCATCGAGGATTTCATGTGTGGCACCGGCGGTAGCATCGACAATTGCGTCAAGTTCGTCGGTGGCATTAGGGATATATTCCGCCTTGATATCGTCCGGTCGCAACGAGGCGATTTCGGATTTCATCTGGCGGATGATGCCCGAAAGTTCGTCCAGTTCACCAAACAGGCGTTTTTGATCATCAGACGGTTTGTCGCCTTCACTCATGAAACGCGACAACTGATCCATCAGATCAGACAATTGCTCAACCTTCAGGTCATCGCCATCAAGGCGCGCCTTAAGATCCAGTAACAACTGCCGAAGTTCATCTTTAGACGTTTTGGACATCGTGGTATCGCGGGACTATTGTCCCGCGCCCCTCATCAGAACTCACCAATAACGGTGGTGAGTTTACCCTTCAACGTCTCAGCATTGAACGGCTTGACGATGTAATTTGAAACACCGGCTTTTTTCGCCATCACGACGTTTTCGGTTTTCGCCTCGGCGGTGATCATGATGAAGGGCATATCCTTCAGCTTTGTATCAGCGCGCACTTCCTTCAGAAGCTGAAGACCGGTCATCGGCTCCATATTCCAATCGGAAATCACAAGACTAAACGGCTGTTCACGCAACTTGCGCAACGCCATGCTACCATCCGACGCTTCTTCGATATTGGTAAAATTCAGCTGCCGCAGGAGATTGCGGATGATACGCAACATGGTTTTGTAGTCATCCACAATCAGGATCGGCATATTCGGATCGACGGCCATTCACCACTCCATCATGCTATCTAATCTCTCATCCCTACCTTGTGAAACCCTGTACACAAAGTAAGGCCCCTATAATCGTGATGTACCTATTTAACAATGGTTAATCAAGGCTTTTCACAATTCGCTAATAACGTCCATCATGTTGATGATGCTCAAATAATCACCTGATTGGCAATCGATGCCCAAACCTGATGTCATGTCACCAGATCGCCAATCATGCCTTATTATTGCAACGGCAACATGTTTATATCCTGCTTATAGGCCAGTTCCGTTGTCAGTGCGCGCGCCCGGTCAGCATCCATATCGGCCAGCACTGCGGCGGTATTAGCTTCACGCATCCCAAGAGCAACCTGCAGCAAAATATCCATATCCAGATCGTTCCAAATCCGTGCAGCATCCTTAGGTTTCATTTTTTCGTAAACGCTAACCAGCTTCTTGATCCGGTCGGTTTCCTGCTCTTGCTTGGCTTCGACCAATGTTTCAATCGCCGTTTTCAGCGATTTCATTTCTTCGATCTTCGCATCAATCCGGGCTTCGGCAGCGGCCAAAAGGCTTTCGCGCTCATCAAGGCGCTGCTCCTTGCGATCCAGATCGGCGCGGCGCACCGAAAGGTTTTGCAGCAGATCAATCTCTTCCTGTGTAAACAGGGTCGGATCCCCACCCAGCATCGGCGGCGCATCATCAGAACCATCTACCGGACCGGTGTCTTCCATCATGCCCATCGGGTTATCAAGCCCCGGCCCCGCACCAGCCGGTTCTCCCGCCGCCGCCGGTTGCTCCTGAGCTTGCGCACTGGCCACTTGAACAACGCTGACACTGGGCGCAGTCGTAACATCGGTCCCTTTCGGCTTATCGGAAAACAGCCCGACGACCTTGACCGTCAAGACTAGAAAACCAACAAGAACGACCAAAGGCAGGATACGCACAGCAGACATTCATTCACCCGGTAGACGGGGCACTTGCGCGCCCGCTTTGAATTTCAAACCATATACTAACAGGTAGGTACGCGTTTTGTTTAAAAAAGCTACCCGACCTATTTTTTATCAAAACAACGCAATTATTTTCACATATAGCTATCGAACAGAACGTAACGCGGCAAGAAGTTCGCGCTCTGCCTCGGAACGACCTGCATCTTCATCCTGATCATAGGAAGATGAAACCGGCTTGGATACACTCGCTGCGCCAGCCCGCATTGCCTCCGACAAATCAGCACGTACACCGCCATCTGACGAATTGGCAGGCCCGCGTTCGACATCACGAACCAAACGTGCTGCCAACTCCTCGGCCCGGGTTTCAACGCCTTGACGATCATCGATGATATCGTTGCGGTCAGCACGCTCGTTGTTACCAGAATTACCGCCCCCGGCAAAGCTTGCCGCCCCGCCGCCAAGGCCACCACCGGCACGACGCGTGGCATTGGCGTCACTTGCCGCCTTTTCCAACCGGTTGGCGATGCTTTCACCGCGATCAACCATAAAGGAAAGATCCTCGTTCAACGCAGTTGCCTGCTCGATATCCTCGCGCAGTTTCTCGCCTGATTGTTCGGCCATATCCTTTAACGCCCGGATCGATATTTCTGCGCGCTCATTCGCAGCATTGAATGCCGTCAGGAAATTCTGCATTTCTTCGCGATTGCGCCGGAAGGCCGCCAAACGACGGCTCAGGATCATGGCATAGGTGATGGTCGCAATCAGCAACACAATCATCACCAAATCAAGATAGATGGCATAGTCCATCAACTGTCATCCTCGTGCATGCGCGCCCGTTCACGAACCTGAATCGCGATCCGGTCGCCCTTGCGCCCCATCATCCCCCTGAATAAGGGGACATCCCCGCATCGCACCTCGACAGGCGAGGTCGGACTGGTATTAAGGACCAAACGGTTACCAACTTCCAGATTAATCACATCCCCCAGCGACATGACCTGCTCATCAAGCACCGCCAGAAGGTTTACATGGGTCTGCCACAACTCGTTCGCCAAGTGGTTTTCCCAGATCGAGTCACGGCCGAATTTCTCGCCCATGAACATCTGCAGCAACAGTTCACGAACCGGCTCCAGCGTTGCATATGGGATCAAAAGTTCCAGACGACCACCGCGATCTTCCATATCAATGCGCAGCTTTGCCACGATGGCCGCATTCGCATGTCGGGCGATGGTCGCAAAACGCGGATTGGTTTCAAGGCGTTCGAACCGGAAGGTCACAGGACTTAGCGGATCAAATGCCGCCGACAAATCGCCCAAAACCACATGGATCATACGCTCAACAAGGTTGCGTTCAATCGTGGTATAGGGGCGCCCCTCAATACGCATCGCCGCCGTCCCGCGACGCCCGCCCAGCAACACGTCCACGATGGAATAAATCAGCGCCGAGTCAACAGTCAGCAGCCCATAGTTATCCCATTCCTCGGCCTTGAAAACACCAAGCATCGCCGGCAACGGGATCGAGTTCAGATAATCACCGAAACGCAAAGACAGAATATTATCGAGCGAAACCTCGACGTTGTCAGAGGTAAAGTTACGCAACGAAGTCGACATCATGCGCACAAGCCGGTCGAAGACAACTTCGAGCATCGGCAAGCGTTCATAGGCCACCATCGACGAGTTGATGATCGCCTGGATACCCGACTGATCACCCGCGCCCGATCCGTCATCAAAACCAAGCAGACTGTCGATTTCGTCCTGATTTAGAACACGCGCGGATCCGGGGCCGACGGGTTCTTCCTCGCCGCCCTCGCCATCCTCATCGTCACCAAGCATGGATTCCCATTCGGCGGCCATATCATCGCCGCCGTCGTCTCCATCATCACCGCCTGCCATGGCTTCCCATTCAGCAGCGAGTGCATCATCATCGTCTTCATCTGCCATCGGCGATTTGTCCCTGGCTCTTTGCGCAGCGGCTCTTTGGCCTGTGACTTTTTGGTTCGTAACTCTTTATTTCGCAGGCTTTACATTGTCGCCAGTACACTATTGTACCAGCATTTCCTTAAACAGAACGTCGTTAATTTTTGCCGGCTTCGCGGCCGCACTTACCCGGATCAACAATTCCTCGCGCAGGCGGAACATACCTTCCGATCCGGCGAGATCCTCGGGCCTTAATTCCCGCAGATACACCTGAAAGTTATCAACAATGCGCGGCATCATCTGTTCAATTTGCGGCAGCATTGCCTGATCGGCAACCTCCAGACTGACACGGATTTTAAGATAACTTTGCTTACCGCCGCCCGCATTGAGGTTAACCAGAATTTCCGGCAAATCGACAAAGCCGACATTTTCCGGAACGCCCGGGGCTTCTTCGATCGCACTTTCGGAAATCACTTCCTCGGTCTGGTCATGCTCATCACCACCCGTCAGCATATCGATCACCGGCTGCAAAAGCCCGGTGAAATACGCCGCCGCCGCACCGCCCAGCAACAACAGCACCAGCATAATGATAACGACCGGCAATTTCTTGCTGCGTCCACCACCACCGCCATCCATTTCTACTTCGTCGACGTCGTCACCCATTGATCTGCACTATCCCGCATTCAACCCTGAAAGCCTGTTACCCAGCAAACACTATGCCGGAATGATCAGACATAACGGCTTGACGTTAAAATTCCGTTTCCCCGTTCATGTCCATCTTTACATCATCGAACGGCGAAACGAGCGCCCCGCACCTTAACCAGATACCTAACCTAATATAGGAATGCTCGCGTGCCACTCTATCATGTCGCGCACCCATCTGTGCTTTTGGAAATTTACCCGGCAAGTTCTGGCGGCAAGTTCTGCCAGATCAGGCATAGATCCGCCCCGGCAATAAATGCCTGATCAATTTTTATCATTTACTTTCATACACTTAACATAACTGGCACGCCATTCGCAATTAGCTTGTCCAGATCACTGACCCGACTTGGGAAGTTAGAATATGGAAAACGTTACCTACATCGCTTTGTCGCGCCAAAAGACGCTTCGCAGCATGATGAACAATATCTCCCAGAACCTGGCGAACATGAACACGACCGGGTACAAGGAAGAAAAGATGATGTTCACCGACTGGATTGCGAAGAACAAAGATGCGCCGTTCCGCGGAGAGCGTGAGATATCGCTTGTCCAGGACATTGCGCAGTATCGCGACACCACCGTAGGGAACATCGAACATACCGAACGCCCCCTTGATGTGGCATTGAGCCAGCCGGACATGTTCTTTGCTGTTGAGACACCAAGCGGCACCCAATATAGCCGAAATGGTAATTTCAGCCTTGATCCGGGCGGCCAATTGATCACCAACGAAGGTTTCCCGGTGCTCAGCGATGCCGGGCAGCCCATCTTCTTTAACGAAGCGGATGGCCAGATCGAAATCAAGGGTGATGGCAGCATTTCAACCGATATCGGTCAGATCGCGAAATTACAGGTCGTGACCTTTGACAATATTCAGTCAATGAATGTGACTGGCAATTCACTTTACAGCATCCAGAAAGATGACCCGAACGCCGGCGATGGTGCACAACCCGTCAACAATCCGGGAATTGTTCAGGGTGCGCTTGAAAAATCCAACGTTAACCCGATCAGTTCGATGACCCAAATGATCGAAGTGCTGCGGACCTATCAGTCGGTTACGCGCACACTCGAAAGCGAAAATGAGCGTCAACGTAACATGATCAGCAAGCTGGGCGATATTCGCGCCTGATGAACCGGGCGCCCGCCCCTGTACTAAAGAATTCAAATGCGCCAATGGCGCAGACCCAGGAGACAGAAGATGCGCTCACTTGATATCGGAGCCCTTGGCATGCAGGCACAATCCACCAACGTGGATGTGACCTCGCACAACATCGCCAACATGACCACCACCGGCTACAAACGTCAGCGCGCGGAATTCCAGGATTTGCTCTATCAGGATTTGCGCCGCGCAGGATCGCCGTCATCAGATACCGGCACAATCGTCCCTACCGGCGTTCAGGTTGGCCTTGGTGTCAAAACTGCGGCAATCGGTCGTTATATGGGTCAAGGCACGCTGTCCCTGACGGAAAACGAACTTGATATGGCCATTCAGGGCCGGGGCTATTTCCAAATCGATTTGCCAAGCGGCGAAACCGCCTATACACGCGATGGCACGCTCAAACTTGATGCCGCCGGTCAGCTGGTTACCAAGGACGGCTTTGCCGTTCAGCCGGGGATCACTGTTCCGGCCAATGCAACATCGGTCACAATCAATTCGTCGGGCGAGGTATATGCCGAAATCGACGGGCAGGTCGCCCTTCAGAACCTGGGTCAGATTCAGCTCGCCACATTCATCAATCCGGCCGGCCTTGACGCCCTTGGCGACAACCTGTTCCTTGAAACCGAGGCATCCGGCAACGCTAATACGGGCGTTCCCGGTGCTGTCGGCTTTGGCTCGGTTCAACAGGGATATCTTGAATCATCAAACGTCAACGTGGTTCAGGAAATCACCAACCTGATCAAGGCCCAGCGTGCCTACGAGATGAATTCAAAATCGATCTCGACCACTGATGAAATGATGAGTGCCGTCAGTAACCTGCGATAATTTTCCACACGATTAAGGCCGAGACTTTGGCCCCAAAAGCATTCGGAAAACAATTGCGCGGGCACCTTTGAAAAAAACGGTTGCCCGCGCAACGCGCATTTACGCGTTTTACACAGTTCCATGCTATAGTTGGCGGATGAAAATACAGAAAATATTCCTTGCCCTTATCCTGATGCTGCCGGCGCTATTGTCGGACCCAGCAAGGGTGCAGGCCCAGTCGTCAGCCATCCAGCAGGACATGACATCAAATATCCTGCTGCGGCCCGATGCAATTGTCGAAGGACAATATGTAACACTGGGGGATATTTTCAGCGGAATCGATCCGCAAATAAGTGATCTTGCTGTCGCACACGCGCCTCAGCCCGGTCGACAGACGGTCCTTGATTATCGCTGGCTTTACGGCATAGCCCAACGGCACAATGTGCCGTGGCGCCCCCGCACAACAGCCGATCAGATCGTTATTACCCGTGCCAGCCAGACAATCTCGATCGATGAAATTTCCGATGCCGTCAAAGACGCACTGGTCCAGCATGGCATCAAGCCACCCTTTGCCGTCGATCTTTCTGGCGAAACCTTTCAAATCCACTTACCTGTCGATGTGCCTGCCATGGTTGAAATCACCGGGCTTGACGTTAATCAGCGCACCAATCGCTTCATCGCCAATGTCACAACAGGATCCCAAACAGCCCAGCGCCGCACCTACCGCATGAGCGGCAGATATTACCCGCTGGCTCAGGTTCCTGTTATTATCGAACCGATCCGGCGCGGCGCTATCGTTCGCCCCGATCAGGTTGAATATCGCGACATGCGCGCCGAACGCGTTCCCGCCGGGACCATTCGCGACATAGATGACGTGATTGGCAAAGAAGCCCTGCGGCCAATCAAATCCGATGAGCCCCTGCTGTTTCGTGATTTTTCCAACCCGATCCTTGTTCGGCGCGGGGCACTGGTCGTCATTCGGCTGGTAACGGCCAATATGTCACTGACGGCACGCGGCAAAGCCCTTGAAGACGGATCTAAGGGATCAGTCATCCGGGTCATGAACTTGGCGAGCAACAAAACCATCCAGGTAGAAGTTGTCGCCGAGAACGAAGTCCGCGCCCTTCCTGCAATGTCGCAGTAAATCATCCGTCCCTTGAAATATTACTGTAAAACAATTCACTAGCGACCAGGCAAGCTTTGCCCGCCTGCCATGTCACAATCTGGCATGGCGATTGCGTATATACCGGCAGGAATCCCAGGAGGAATAAATGCCCGGTAATCATTTCCCAATATCGATGCGCCACATGGCGCTCGTTGCCAGTTTGATCGGTGCGACTGCGCTGCTGTCAGGCTGCAACGCAATGAAACGCCTTTCCGAGGTCGGCGAAGCACCGAAACTGTCGTCGATTGACAATCCGACACAATCAGAAAGCTATCGCCCGGTCAGCCTTCCAATGCCTGCCCCGCAGGTTGCTGAAAGCAATCCGAACTCACTTTGGCGCAGCGGTGCCCGATCGTTTTTCAAGGACCAGCGCGCCAATCAAGTTGGCGACATCCTGACCGTCGTTGTCGATATGGATGACAATGCAGCATTGGCCAACACGACAGAACGGTCGCGCGCCAACGCCGAAGACCTTGGCGTTCCAAATCTGTTTGGTCTGGAATCCGAATTTACCAAAGTTTTGCCTGAAACAATTGATCCATCCGCAATGGTCGGCCTTAGCAGCAACACATCAAATAAGGGCAGCGGCACACTGGATCGCAACGAAGCCATCAATCTGCGTGTTGCAGCAATCGTCATCCAGGTTCTGCCAAATGGCAACTATGTCATCCACGGGCGTCAAGAAATCCGGGTGAACAGCGAAGTTCGTGAGGTCCAGATTGCCGGCGTCATCCGTGCTGCCGACATCACATCCGCAAACGAAGTTCAGTACGATAAAATTGCCGAAGCGCGCATTTCCTATGGCGGACGCGGCACGATTTCCGATGTTCAACAGCCGCGCTATGGCAGTGAGGTCCTGGACATCATTCTGCCATTCTAAATGGCATTGCCAATCTGCCCTTTCCGGGATTCCGACAGGTTACAGGCAATAAAACAAAGGCCAGCCTTATCAAGGCTGGCCTTTCATGTTTCCACGGTCCGATACCAAACACACGAACAACCCCCCCGAAACAGAAAAGACCCGGCTGCTGATTGCAACCGGGTCTTTAATCTTGGTTATCCCTAACCAGTATTCCCCAACAGAGCCTTGGCTTTTACCATTTGGCCGGATCTGTGCATGCGGCACGATCTTTTTATACCCAACGCGATCAGTCGTCGCGGCGAGTTCGCTCCATCCGTTCGTGGCGTTCCTGTGCTTCAATGCTCAGGGTCGCAATCGGACGAGCTTCAAGTCTTTTCAAGCTGATCGGCTCGTCGGTTTCTTCACAGTAACCATATGACCCATCTTCAATTCGACGCAAAGCAGCATCAATTTTTGAAATCAACTTACGCGCCCTGTCTCGGGTACGGAGTTCCAGTGCCCGGTCTGTTTCGGCCGATGCTCGGTCGGTCAGATCCGGTTCCTGAAGTCCCCCGCCATCCTGCAGGCTCGCTAATGTTTCCGAAGATTCTTGCAGCAGTTCAGCCCGCCAGGCCAAAAGCTTCTGTCGGAAATATTCCCGCTGGCGCGGGTTCATAAACTCTTCGTCCTCGGCGGGACGATAGTCAGGTGATAGCGTGATAGTCATGTACGCCCTCTATACAGGACTCATCGAACGCGCGGCAATATAGAGGGCGCGCGCAATGGGTGCAAGCTGATTGACAAAATAAATCTGATTTAGCCCGAAAGCCTTTATAACCTTCAGGTTTCAAGACATAGCCAATAATGAAATCATAACCTCAGGCAAGCCCCGAAACTTCAAGCTTCGCCAGCTCAACCTGCGCACGAAGATCGATTTCATCAAGCACTCCGGACAAGGCCGGGTCGGAAATGTTTTCTCGTTGTTGATCCAGCAACCCAACAAGCTCACGCAAACGCCCGGCTGGAATAACACCGCCAAGCAAGGCATCACGTAAACCTTCAAGCTGCTCAAGCAAACTTTCCGCGCGCAAAATTCCATGCTTTTCAGGAGAATCAAGTGCATCGCCGCTTTGCTGCAACGCCAGCAAAGCATCAAGCGCGCTGACCGTTCCCGTACTATGCACCCCACCAGCACCACTTGCTCCACCCGCAGAATCGAGCGACCGAATAGCGTCGGAAAATCCACCGGCACCACCGCTGCCAGACGACTTTTTACGTGCCGTGCTGCTTGTACCAGTTGCCTTCGATCCGCTGACCTTCATTTTTCACTTCCGCCTGCTATGTGGTAAGCTTTCCGGATCCAGCCTCGCGCCCTGCCCCGGCATCAATCGGGGCCAAGCTGGCTTTTGATCTCATCCGATCTGCCATACGGCAACAATCCGGATGGTTCGAGTCTCCACCAAAGCGTGGATTGGCGCAACGGGAAAAAAATGCCGGGTTGGACGGGCACGACCACAATGACGGGGCCTTTTGCCTCCAAAAACCGTCCGCACCTCAATATTTTTCCTACATGCACCGCAAAACACACCTGTTTCCGCCATCTGGCACGATTTTCGCAAAGTTTCAGCACAAGTCATTAGCAAATTGCGTTGGGCGGCATGGCTGTCCTTCGAAAGCGGAACAAAGAACATGATCAAACGTCTTGGCAAATATGTAGTGAAGGCAGCGACGATTGCAGCAATGGGCATGATTGCCCTGACGCACGTCGCCCCGGCACATGCCCAGTCGCGGATCAAGGATATTGCCGACTTCGACGGCGTGCGTGACAACATGCTGGTCGGTTATGGCCTTGTTGTCGGCCTGAATGGCACAGGTGATGACCTTGGTGATGCCGACTTCACACGCCAAAGCCTTGTCGCAATGCTTGAACGCCTTGGTATCAACGTCCGCGACCAAATCGATGATCTTGATTCCGACAATATCGCCGCTGTCATGGTCACCGCCACCCTCCCGCCATTCTCACGCCAGGGATCACGTCTTGACGTTGGTATCAGCGCAATCGGGACGTCAGAAAGCCTTCAGGGCGGGACACTTTTGGTCACCCCAATGGTTGGTGCCGACGGCGAAGTTTATGCTGTCGCCCAAGGCAATCTTGCCGTCGGCGGGTTTTCTGCCGGGGGTGCTGCCGAAACCGTCGTTAAAGGTGTTCCGACATCCGCGCGTATCGCCAATGGCGGTATCGTTGAACGCGAAATTGATTTCAACCTGAACTCCATGCAAGACATGTCGGTGATTTTGCGCAACCCGGATTTCACCACTGCGCGCCGCATCGCCGAAGCAATCAATGCCTATCTTGGCGAAGTCTCAGCACGCCCCAGCGACCCTGGCACCGTCCGCATCACTATTCCGGAACGCTACGACCAGAATGTCGTCGCATTGCTGACCGATATCGAACAGCTGCGCGTTGAACCCGACCAGATCGCCCGCGTTGTAATTGACGAAAACACCGGCACCATTGTTATGGGTGAAAATGTTCGCATTAACCGGGTAGCAATCGCACAGGGCAACCTGACCATCCGAGTGACCGAAACCCAGCAGGTATCACAGCCTTCTCCCTTCTCACAAACCGGCACGACCCAAACTGTGGATCGAACCAATGTGCAGGTTGATGAGGGCACAGACAATCAGCTTGGCGTCCTTCAAAGCGGTGTCAGTCTTCAGGAATTGGTCAATGGCCTTAACAGCCTTGGCGTCGGCCCGCGTGACATGATCACCATTTTGCAGGCGATCAAAACATCCGGCGCCCTGCAAGCTGAAATCGAGGTGATGTGATGTTGATGGATGGCACCAACGCCTTGATGGCACAAGCCCAGGCATCCGCCCAATACGGCACACAAAACAATGTTGCTGATCGCGCAAGCCAGCTAACTGATGGTCATATCAAATCAGCCTCTGCAGCCAAGGAAGCCGGCAAGGAATTTGAATCGATGTTCCTCAGCCAGATGCTGAGCCACATGTTTGAAGGCATCAAAACCAACGAGACATTTGGCGGTGGCCATGGCGAAACCATGATGCAATCGCTGCTTGTTGATGAATACGCCAAGGAAATGACCCGCGCAGGTGGCATCGGAATTGCAGATGCCGTTACACGCGAAATCCTCAAGGTGCAGGAAGGATAACGACCATGACCACCGAACAGATGGTGATCGAACTGAAAAGCGTCACTTATGACCTCATTTCCCTGCTGGAACGCGAGACTCAAGGGTTACGCCAGCTCGAAATTTCCGAGTACGAACAATTCGTGTCGGAAAAATCTGCCCTGTCGATGCAGTACGAGCAGCTTGTCGTCAAATTGCGCACCCGTGGCACCGAACTCCGCCAACTGGCCGAGAAAGACAAAGCGGAGCTTCGCGAACTGCAAGCAGAATTCCAGCATGCCGCACGACGCAATATGACAGCACTTCAGGCCGCCAAATCGACCAACGAACGCATGGTCAATGCGATCGTGCGCGCCGTCAACGACAAGGCCAATGAAAATTGCACGACCTATAACCGTTCGGGCCAGACCGGCAAGGCCTCTCTTGGGGGCTACGGCCGCCCGACCAGCAAACCCGGCACGTCTTACAGCGTTAACGAAACGCTCTAGGGGCAAAGGCGAAGATCATGTCACTGACCCAAGCACTCAACTCCGCAATTTCCGGCCTCAATACGGCACAGTCCCGTATTGCGATCACGTCGTCGAATATTGCGAACGTGAACACGCCCGGCTATTCCAAAAAAATTGCGGGTCAGGAAACGCTGACACTTGGCGGACAGGGTGCCGGCGTTCAGGTCGCTGACGTTTACCGCAATGTGAATGAAGGTTTGGTCCGTGAATTGCGCGGCGAGCTTGGCAAAGCAGGACGCGAAGAAGTCCGTTTTGAATTCTTCCAACGCATCCAGACACTGTTTGGCACACCACAGTCAACAGCTGCGATCAGCCAGCGCATCAGCGATCTTGCCGATTCATTTGAACAATTAGGCAATACACCGGAACAGAACTCGCCGCGTGTTGAAGCCATCGAAAGCGCCTTGCAGGTCATGGAGTCCTTCGGCAATCTGTCGGATCAGATTCAGGACATGCGAGATGACATTGACGATACCATCTCGGATGAAGTCGATACGGCTAATACGTTACTCAGCGAAATTTCTGAACTGAACACCGATATTGTCCGTCTGAACAACCTGGGTCAGCCGACCACCGAAGTACAGGATCAGCGCGACCAAAAGATCAACGCACTGTCTAAAATCATCGATCTCACCACCTTTACAAGGAGTGATGGTGCAGTAGTTTTGTTCACGGCAAATGGCGCAAATACCCTTTTGGATCGCACACCATCCAAGCTAGAGTTTCAGGAAACCTCAGGGTTTGAGCCGGGCACGGGTGGTTCGGGTATTACATTAAACGGCACGGATATTACAGACACACTGCGCACAGGATCACTTAAAGGCCTTTTCGAAATGCGCGATACCGAATTGCCACGCCTTAACGATCAAATCGTCGAACTGGCCGGTGAATTGCGCGACGCCATCAACGAAGAACACAACAAGGGCACGGCCTTCCCGCCGCCCACCAACCTGTCGGGCACACGTATGGTCGCCGCAAACGATCCACTGACCGCAACCGGAACATTCCGCATTGCAGCTTTGGACGAAAACGGCGAATTAACAGCCTCTGACAGCTGGTCGGATATCACACTTCCCACGACACCAGCCACCGTTCAGGGCATGGTAAACGCAATCAATGCATCCGATGCGGGCACCTATCTGACGGCATCACTTGTTGATGGTCGCATGGTGGTCGAAGGCATCGACGGCAGTCGCATTTCAATTAACGAAATGACCAGCGCCATCACAACCAGTGACGGACGCACCCAAGGCATGTCGCAATATTTTGGCCTCAATGATTTTGTTGCGACGGTCAGACGCTCCGACACCCTGACATCTTCGGCACGCGACAGTGCAACTGAAACTATTGGCGCAACGGCCAGCTCTTTTGTGATCAGTTCTGGCAGTGGTGTTCTGACCACACCGGGGATTACCGTCAACTACACGGCAACAGATAGCCTGACAGATGTACGAGATTCAATCCGCACAGCCCTTCAGGGAGCGGGGATGACGGCAGCCGATGCAGCCGAAACTGCCTATCTGGTTGAAGACGGCGACCGTTTTCGCCTTGTGATCAGCTATACATCAAACATGACCATCACCGACTCTGGCACAATGGCAAATAAAATTGGCATGACCGAAGATATGCCCACCCTTGCCGGAGACATGGATGTGGCTGCCAATATTAAAAATGACCCGGCACGCATCGTGCGCGGACAAATGAATGCCGATGTTTATGAAACGACGACCCCGGTCATCAATACAACAACGGCAATTCCCGATCTCGGCCCGCTTGTCCCACCCCCGATCAACTATACACTGACCGTCAATGGCGCATTCACAAGCGTGAATATCGACTACGACAGCAACACGTCGCTCGAAGATATTGCCAATGCGATCAATAACAGTGCGACCCTGACGGATAACAACATTACTGCCGAAATCGTTTTTGATAGCAATCTTGGCGGTTATCAGTTGCGTGTTACAGATGCTGATGGCGACCCGTTCTTCTTCCAGGATAGCGGCGCGGGTGTCGGTGACAGCCTGACCGAGGTTCTTGGCTTGGGCATACAATATGGCGTTCATGAAGGCGACAACAGCGCCGCCCTGGCACTGAGCAACACCTTCGAGCGGACCGATATCAACTTCGAAGCGGCTGGTGGCTTATCCGCCGAACGCACGTCACTGACCGATTTTGCAGCTGGCCTCATCGCGACGACCGCCACCAAAGCATCTGTTGCCGAAAGTAGCTATGAGTTCCAGTCAAGCCTTGTCAGTGATCTGAGCAACCGAATTCAGAACGAAGCCGGCGTCAACCTTGACGAGGAAATGTCGGATCTGATCATCTTTCAACGTGCTTACAGCGCATCCGCCCGTGTTATATCCACGGTTGATGAATTATTTGATGCATTGCTGAATGCAGTTTAAACTGTCGCAGGACATTGTGAGGATAAAATGGTAACCCGCGTAGCGACATACACCAGCCATACATTGCTGTCCAACCTGGCGCTCAGGAATGCTGCCAATGTGACGGACCTGAACACGCAGGCATCAAGTGGATACAAGTCGCGCAATTATTCCGGCATTGCCGATAGTTCCCAGCGGCTTTTGAACCTTGAAGCGGAATATACCCGCACGGAACAGTATCTGCGCAACACGACCCAGGCCAAACTGCGTCTGCAGAATATGGAAAGTGCTGTCGACACCATATCATCGATCGCCGTCAAGATTAAGTCCCTGCTTGTCCAGTCGCTCAGTGCGAATCAGGCCGACGACGTCAATCTGGACAACGAAGCAAAGCAAGCGATGGAGCAGATTTCCAATCTGCTCAACACCAATCTTGACGGGCGCTATCTGTTCGCGGGCGGCCGGTCAGAACTTCCTGCCGTTGATATTGACAAGATGTATGCCCCGGACAATTACATGAGTGAATCGGGCGTAACCCTTACGGATGCAACCACACTGGCATCTCTTGGCGTTACCGATGGTGAAATTCAGATTGTCAGTACCGATGTCAATGGCGCCAGTTCAACATCGACGGTCGATTATGATCCAACGACATGGACGATTGCCGACCTACGAAATGCGATCAACGGCAATACAACAGATGGTGCAATTGCGACATTACGCGGCCTTGACGAACATGAAGGCCCGCGCCTGAATATCGAGAATGTCGGAAACGGTACGATTACAATCACCGAAATTGCCGGTGGCAACATTCTTAATGCGCTGGGAATGACAAAGATTCCCAATCCGCGCCCCGACACATCTTATTATACCGGCGATCAGCAGATCCTCGAAGCACGTATAGATGACCAATATGATGTCTCATATGGTATCCTTGCCGACGACCCCGCATTTCAAAGCTTGATCCAGGGACTTGGTATTGCCGCTGCAACAACCGACCAAGATGCTCTTAATGTGGCAATGGGCCACATCTCGGATGCCATAAACAATTTGCCTAATATCCAGGGTAAAATCGGCCTGGATATCGCAAATATCGAACGCTTCGAAACCCGACACGAAGATTACAAAATTTTTGCCGCACAGGCGATCTCGGACATCGAAACCGTAGACGTGCCGCTTACGCTTGCAGAGTTATCTCAATACGAAACCGCCCTGCAGGCAAGTTTCATCACGATATCGAAATCGTCAGATTTATCATTGGCTAACTATTTGCGGTAATTATCTCTTCTTGGGGTGATGCTAAAGCCTAACCAAACAGGGCCGCTTTAGGCCGACATTTTATAAAGCCGGAGAAAATCGGTCATGGATTCCGACAAAGTCGCCAAAAAAGAAGCTCCTGAGTCTGTACTCGTAGAAACACGCTTTGGCGACATAGAGTTTAGCTGGGACAAAGGCATTTATATGCCGATAGGCCTGCTCGGCTTCCCTGAACATCATGTGTTCGGAATTGCCAGCATTCCCAACACATCACTGGATCAGTTCAAGCTTTACCAAAGCCTGACCGACGCGAACCTATCCTTTATTGTCGCCCCCTATAACATGGAAAGTGGCGTCTATTCCGATAAAGACTTGGAAATCGCTATGAAAAGTCTGGCGATCGAGCAAAAGGATGCTGCGATCATCATGGTCGTAACCGTGCGCAGCGCGACCGACGGCAAAGGCATCACAATGTCAACAAACCTTCGCGCGCCCGTTCTCATCGATACGGTTCGCCAGGTTGCCTGGCAGCACATCATGCCAAACGACAAATATTCGGTCCAACACGACCTGTAATTTTTGCCTAGTTCAACTGGCACGATCTTTGCTGATTAGGTTTTCAAGGCAATGACGCCGACGGATCGGATGGCTTAGAGCCATTCTTTTAGATCCATGTAGGAGGGAAAAATGGCTCTAAATATTATTTCCAACTATGCCGCCAACGTTGCTCATCGTAACCTGGCGGCTTCGGATGAAATGGCGACCCGTTCGCTATCCAAACTGTCGTCTGGTACGCGTGTGGTTTCGGCGCGTGACGATGCTGCCTCGATGGCCATCGGCGCACGTCTGAACGCAACGACCCAGGCTTTGAAAACAGCAACAGTTAACGTTGGCCAGGCCAACTCGATGTTGCAGATTGCCGATGGCGGCATGGCAACCATTGATGACATTCTCGTTCGTATGAAAACGCTTGCGGTTCAGTCTTCCTCGGGCAACATGTCCGATATCGAACGCGGCTTCCTGAACGATGAATTCACCCAGCTTCGTGACGAGATCGACCGTATTTCCTCGTCCACCAACTTCAACGGCATTCAATTGCTCGGTGATGGTGGTGACGTGGCGCTAAACTATGCCGACCTTGAAAGTGGTGGGCTGGGCGATGCAATTACCGCTCAGACCGGCTTTGATGGTATTGCCATCACCAACAACAACCTTTGGGCGTCTGACGGTGAAGACGACGGCGTTGCCGACAACAACTTCACCATCTCCATCAACGAAATCATCAACACTGCTGGTGGTGGT